>Ga0316204_10000089_pt1 | contig 383924 bp, 382 predicted proteins | sample 6monrhotite_MG_2_FD_205661 | JGI IMG/M metagenome (GOLD analysis project Ga0316204, IMG submission 205661) | Microbial mat bacterial communities from mineral coupon in-situ incubated in ocean water Damariscotta River, Maine, United States -... | ecosystem: Environmental > Aquatic > Marine >... | reverse complement strand
CGACGCGCAAGAAGTGGGCCTCTCCTGGTCTCATTCTCCAGGTCAAAAGCCACCCGGCGGACGGTCAATCGGCCCGCACGGATGGTTTTTTGCGTGTTGGCTTTACGGTCAGCCGCAAGGTCGGAAATGCGGTCGCGCGTAACCGCGCCAAACGCCGTTTGCGCGCCTTGTGCGCCGAAATTCTGCCTTACTGTGATCTTAGGGTTGCCCAGGATCAGAATTTGGCGGAGCAGGCGTTCACCGGTTACGATCTGGTGATTATCGGACGACGTGCGACACTGACCCGGCCGTATCCTAAGCTGGCTGATGATCTGTTGAAGGCGTTGCGCAAGATGGGCATCGCTGTGAACACGCCACAACAAGAGGACGCACAATGAACCCGCTCGCATTTATCATGCGCGCCTTGGTTTTGGGGTACAAATGGATCATCTCTCCGGTGCTGCCGGGGAGCTGTCGATTCTACCCCACGTGCTCATCTTATACACTTCAAGCTCTTGAGACCCACGGCGCGCTGAAAGGCGGCTGGCTGGGGCTGAAACGCTTTGCGCGGTGCCATCCCTGGAACGACGGCGGCTTTGACCCTGTCCCAGGAACACACGCACATGAACACACTCCGGATCGGACGTGCTGCGGCGCGGACCCTAAAGTTTAACACGAAACGTATATATAACGGGGCCAACGCCAAAGCGTGGGCCACTGGAAACTGGACATAAAAATGGACAACCGCAACCTGATACTGGCGATCGTGCTTTCCGTCGTCATCCTGCTGGGCTTTGAGATGCTGTATCCGTCCACGCCGCCGCAAGCGGTGTCTGACGCGACGACGATGCAAAACGGCCAGCCGGGGGCGGACCCCAGCGTTCCCACGCCGCCCCAAGCGCAGTCCTCCTCGCAGCCCGCGCAACCGGGCGCCGCGCCGATGGCGGAAACCCCGATGCTTGACGCGACTCAAAGCGTCGATCAAATCCTCACTCAAGGCGCACGTGTGTCCATCACTACGCCCAGCGTCACCGGTTCCATCGCCCTCAAAGGCGGGCGCATCGACGATTTAATCTTGAACAACTACAACGAAACCTTGGACGAAGGCAGCGCCAAAATCCGCCTACTCAGCCCGCGCGGCACCGAAAAGGCCTACTACGCCGAATACGGCTGGGTCGGCACCAACGTCACGCTGCCAAGCAAAGACACGGTTTGGAGCGCAGATAAAAGCGTTCTCGACCCGTCCGGTCCGGTGACGCTCAGCTGGGACAACGGCCAAGGCCTGATCTTCAAGCGGGTCATCGAAATCGACAAAGATTTCATGTTCACCATCACCCAGCGGGTGGAAAACCATTCTGCCCAAGCTGTCACACTGAACCCTTACGGGTTGGTGACGCGCTGGGGCACGCCTGAGGTTTCGGGCTTGTATATCTTGCATGAAGGGCCGATCGGCGTATTCGACGGCACCTTGAGCGAAGTCGATTACGACGACGTCCAGTCCGAAGGCGAAATCAAGACCCCCACCACCGGCGGCTGGATCGGCTTCACCGACAAATACTGGCTGACCGCCCTGGTCCCCGATCAAGCTCAGCCCGTGAACACGCGCATGTTGCACTCCAAATCCGGCGTCGTTGAAAAATATCAGAGCGATTTTGTCGGCCAACAGATGGACGTGCAACCCGGCGCCAGCACCGAGAGCACCTCTCGATTCTTCGCCGGCGCCAAACGCGTCATGTTGCTTGATAGTTATGCCGAAAATCTGGGCATCGTGAATTTCGATCTGGCGGTCGACTTTGGCATGTTCTACTTCCTCACCAAGCCGATCTTTTATGCGCTTCATTACATCCATGGCGTCATCGGCAACTTCGGCATCGCGATCTTGTTGCTGACCGTGGCGATCAAGGCGGTGCTGTTCCCGCTGGCCAACAAGTCCTACGTCGCGATGAGCAAAATGAAGAAGCTGCAGCCGGAAATCAAAAAGCTGCAGGAGCGTTTCAAAGAAGACAAGATGCGCCTCAATCAGGAAATGATGGCGCTGTACAAGAAGGAAAAAGCCAACCCCGCGGCAGGCTGTTTGCCGATCCTGGTGCAGATTCCGATCTTCTTTTCACTCTACAAAGTGCTGTTGGTGACCATCGAAATGCGTCATGCGCCGTTCTTTGGCTGGATTCAAGATTTGTCGGCCAAGGACCCCGCCAGCGTGTGGAGCCTGTTCGGCATGATCGATTGGAATTACTTGGCTTATATCCCCGCGCCCTTGGACATCGGCATCTGGCCTATCATCATGGGCTTCACCATGTGGATGCAACAGCGCTTGAACCCGCAGCCCACCGATCCGGTACAGGCTAAGGTGTTCATGTACCTGCCGTTCATCTTCACCTTCTTGCTGGCGTCGTTCTCCGCGGGTTTGGTGATTTATTGGGCCTGGAACAACTCGCTAAGCATCTTGCAGCAGTGGCTGATCATGCGGCGCATGGGCGTGAAGGTGGGGGGCTAAGCCCCCCGTCTTGGCATCAGCAGATGATCGACACCCCACCCACCTTTGCACCGTTGCCCGTCGATGACAGCTTCGACGCGGCGCAAATTGAAGCCGGGCGCATCATGTTCGCGGGCGAATGCGTGTTTATGCTCGGCGCTGCGGGGCTCAACCAAATTCCCGACACGGACTTGCCGGAAATCGCCTTCGCCGGTCGTTCCAACGTCGGCAAATCTTCGCTGGTCAATGCGCTGACGGGACGCAAATCGATCGCGCGCACCTCGCACACACCCGGTCGAACCCAGCAGGTTAATTTTTTTGATCTCGGCGCGAAAATGATCATCGCCGATCTGCCGGGTTACGGGTACGCCAAAGCGCCCAAGGACCAAGTCGCCAAATGGACCCGGCTGGTCAATGCGTATTTAAAGGGTCGCCAAGAATTGCGCCGGGTGCTGGTGCTGATCGACGCGCGTCACGGCATCAAGGACGTCGATCGCGACGTCATGAAGATGCTCGACAAAGCGGCGGTGTCCTATCAAGTGGTGTTGACCAAGGTCGACAAAATCAAGGCCGGGCCGCTGGAAAAGCTGCTCGAATCCACGCATGCAGAGCTGGCGCGGCACGTCGCCGCGCACCCCATCGTGCGCTGCACCAGTTCGGCCAAGAAAATCGGCATCGAAGAGCTGCGCGCCGAATTGGCGCTGCTGGCCCAGGCGTAACGCCCATCATGACGATAGTCTCTAGCGATCTTGCAAAAACTCATGTAATTTGAGCCCATTATGGCAGATGACGCAAAAATCAAATTTGATCCCGAAGCCCCGCCCGAGGCGTGGCTGAACCAAGCCAAAACCTTGTCCGAAGCGCTGCCGTTCATGCGCCGCTATTCGGGGGAGACGCTGGTGATCAAATACGGCGGCAACGCCATGGGCGACCCTGAGCTGGCGCAATTGTTCGCCCGCGATATTGTCCTGTTGCGCCAAGTCGGCGCAAACCCCATCGTCGTGCACGGCGGCGGGCCGCAAATTGGCGCCATGCTGGAAAAGCTGAAGATCGAAAGCGAATTCATCCACGGCTTGCGCGTCACCGACAAGGCGACCGTCGACGTGGTCGAAATGGTTCTGGCCGGATCGATCAACAAGCACATCGTCACCGAAATCAACGCCGCGGGCGGTTTCGCCGTCGGCCTATCGGGCAAGGACGGCAACCTGATCCGCGCCGAAAAGCTGCGCCGCACGGTGCAAGACCCCGATTCCAACATCGAACGGATTCTCGATTTGGGTCTGGTGGGCGAGCCCAAATCCATCACCCCGCACATCTTGGACTTTTTCGAACAAAGCGACATCACCCCGGTGATCGCGCCCATCGGCCTTGGCCCCAATGGCGAAACGCTCAACATCAACGCCGACACGGCGGCCGGCGCCATTGCCGGTGAGATGGACGCCAAACGCTTGATTATGCTGACCGACATCAAAGGCGTGCTGGGCGAGGACGGCAAACTGATCGCCAAGATGACCGCCGCCCAAGCCCGCGACCTGATCAAAAAAGGCGTCATCAAAGGCGGCATGATCCCCAAAGTGGAAACCTGCCTCGACGCCATCGACATGGGCGTCGAAGCCGCCGTCATCATCGATGGACGCATCCCTCACGCGGTGCTGCTGGAACTGTTCACCAAACACGGCGCCGGCACGTTGATCACGGCGGATTAGGCTTTCCGAAACCCCACTTAAATTCATCCAAAGGCCTATAATTCATCCAAAGGCCTATCTCATGACGCATGGGGATGGACCTCAGATCTTTTTCTAAATTCCCTTGCCAATTTGCCCGCGGTCAAATGCAGTCTGGACTTTTTATGGGACAGTTTGCGCCACTGTGGCGGAATACCTACTGATCGCTACGATTTTCCAGAGGAATAGATTGTCATGAACACCGATACAGAAAACCTGAACCAAGAACAACAAACCAGCGACACGCCGAATGTGACGGCAAAAGACACGCCACAAGCATCGCCTACCGACACGTCTGAAGACCTGAACAAAGACGAAAATTCTTCGTGCTGCGGTACCTGTTCTTGAGTCGATTAAAATAAAGCAGCGGCGCTCAAGTTCATTTTGGGGTGCTCTATTCACCCCAAACCAACACGGTGGCGCCGAACAACCGCCGAATAACCAGCGTATATTTCATGCATGAAAAAACCGGCGCTCGCATGAACGCCGGTTTTTTCATTTGTGCATTGATCGCTTAAGCGGCGCGTGGACCGCCGCTGCTGCCGCGTTTGGCGCCGTGGTTTTTAGCGCCGGCGCCGGTGGAGCCGTGGCCGTGACCGCCGTGGCCTTTATCGCTATGACGCTTGCCGTCTTTGGGACGATGGCCTTTGCCTTTCGCGGCTTGCCCTGGACGACCTTGCGGACGTCCCTGTCCACCGCCACGTCCGCCGCCGCGATTGCCGCCTTGTTTGGGCGGATCCTGTTCGGGTTCGGCAATGGCTTCAGCATGAAACGGGTGATCGGCAAACACATCCACCGCTTGGCGGATGGCTTTTTCGATGCCGCGCAAATAGCCGCGTTCTTCCGCGTCGCAGAATGAAATCGCTTCGCCTTTCTCGCCCGCACGCGCCGTACGGCCAATGCGGTGAACGTAATTTTCCGCATCGTTGGGCAGGTCGAAGTTGATGACGTGGGTCACGCCGTCCACATCGATGCCACGCGCGGCGATGTCGGTGGCCACCAGGGCGCGTAATTGGCCCTTGCGAAAACCTTCCAACGCACGCTGACGGGCGTTTTGAGTCTTATTGCCATGGATCGCGCCGGCGCGGATGCCGCCTTGTTCCAAATGGCGCGCCACGCGATCAGCTGAATGCTTGGTGCGGGTGAAAACCAAAACGCGTTTGACGTCCGTGTCTTTCAGAACCGCGGTCAACAACGCGCGTTTTTTCTGTTTGGGCACAAACAACACCCGCTGGCCGATGCGTTCGGCCGTGGTCGACTGCGGCGTCACTTCGACGTACACCGGATCGTCCGTCAGGCCGTCGGCCAGCTTGCGTACGTTGGCGGGCATGGTCGCGGAAAACAGAACCGTCTGGCGTTTTTCCGGCACTTGGGCGGAAATTTTGCGCACATCATTGACGAAGCCCATGTCGAGCATGCGATCCGCTTCATCCAACACAAACGTCTCGACCCGATTGAGGCGGACTTTGTCTTGGTTCATCAGATCCATCAAACGCCCAGGCGTCGCGACAACGATGTGCACGCCTTGAGCCAGGGCTTTCGCCTGTTTGAACAGCGGCACGCCACCGAACACCACGGTTGAGCGGATACCGAGAAAGCGGGCATAAGTTTCGATGCTGTCGTGAATTTGCAGCGCAAGTTCCCGCGTCGGCGCCAAGATCAGCGCGCGCGGTGTTTTGCGGGCTGGTTGGGCGTTGGCTTCGTTCAAGCGCTGCAACAAGGGCAGCACGAACGATGCCGTCTTGCCCGTACCTGTTTGAGCCACGCCCAACAGGTCTCGGCCTTTTAAAAGGGCCGGAATGGATTGCGCCTGAATGGGCGTGGGGGTGGTATAACCCTCTGCCTCAACAGCGCGCATCAGGGGCTCGATCAAGCCGAGCCCTTTAAAATCGTTCATGTAATCTCTTTTCATTGTTTGGGGCATAAGGCGCGGGCGCAGTCTCAGGTTAAGACCGCGCCCCGCAAGCCCCGTCCTGGCCTAGGTTCAAGACCTGGTCCAGAGCGACGATGTCTGGAATTAGTCCAGCGCAACGATATTGTCGGCCGCCATTTTGCCGTTTTTGCCTTCGGTCAGGTCGAATTCGACCTTTTGGCCATCGCGCAAGCCGGACAGTCCAGCCTTCTCTACAGCTGTGATGTGGACAAAAGCGTCCTTCGTGCCGTCTTCGGGCTCAATGAAACCAAAACCTTTGGTGGCGTCAAACCACTTCACGGTACCTTTAGCCATAACTTGTATTCCTTTGACACAGTATAATGGCGGGCAACCACCTTGGCGGCCCGCTTTGGTAACGTTCACAATGTCAGGAAGTAACATGTTGGGCCGCAAAAGAAAGACAAGCGCGGTCAGCAGGGAACACTAGACGAAAGTGCAACGTGGCCCAACCATACTATTTTTTTAGGTATTTCGCAAGCCAAAGCGATTCGCCCGCCAACCAAGCCGCCGCCCTAACACCCTTACCCCAAAGCCAAAAATCGCCGTGGCGACGTCACCACGTCCGCCCGGTGGAAAACGCCGGATTGGGGAACATATGGATGTGCTTGGCCATATTGAATGACTTGGTGTCGGCGTTGGGTTTGCCGAACAAATAGCCCTGAGCGTAATTGATGCCGCACTTGCGAACAAAATCCAAGCCCTGCTGGTCATCGACCATTTCGGCGATGGTCTCGATGCCGAGGTTTTTGCACAGCGTCGCCATGCTTTCAAACAACGCCTTGCCGCGTCGGGCTTTCTGCGCATCCTTGACCACGGGGCCATCGATTTTGACCACATCCACTTCCAAACGCATCAAATAGCCAAAGCTCGCCGCGCCCGCGCCGAAATCGTCCAAACACACCGGATAACCATCCTTGCGCAGGCGCTGGATGAAATTGTTGGCGCTTTCCAAATCTTCCATTTTGGCGGACTCGGTGATTTCAAACACCATCTTCCCTTTGGCCCACACATTTTCACACATCAGGTTATTAAGCGCGTTCACATACCATTCCGACGCCACCGATTGGCCGGATATGTTCACCGCGATGGACATCGGTTTATTGCGGGGAATGGTGTTGAGAAATTCCAAACCCTTTTCCACCACCGCCAAGTCAAACTCGGGAATCAGCCCGGTTTCCTCGGCCATGGTGATGATTTCATAAGGCGACACGCCTTCTTCGAAGCGGGTCAAAGCCTCATAGTGATGCACCGCGCCGGTCATGACGTCGATGATCGGATGATAGACGAGGTTGAAATTCTTTTCCGCCACCGTGGCCTTGAAAGTTGAAACCTTTTCAGCCGCTTCACTGACCAAACTCGACAAGTTCGACGACAGTTCCTGCATATTGAAGCCGGCGCCGCCGCCCGATTCCTTAAAACGGTTGATGGCGTAGACCAGACCGTTGGCCATGTCCTCTTCGGAGATGTTCTCGGCATCCACAGCCATGGTCGCAGCTTCGACGCTGAGGCCCTTTTTATCCGGATCGAAGTCCTTGGCGACGCTGGCCAACTGGTTTTCCAGGCTGGTGACGTCCATGTCATTGGCGTGGACCAAGCCGAACTTGCCTTCATCCAATGCGGCGGCGCTGTCGCCATCCACGGAATTCGCCCGCAGATAGGTCCCCAAGACCTTATCCAGCTCCGCCGTCTGGTCGGCATCAAGGCGTTCTTTCAGTTCCGCCATGCCCGGCATGTTGATCAAGGTCAGTTGGTTGTCTTCGTCGCCCTTGGCGGCTTTGAGCTTGCCGCCCAACACATCTGCGAAGGAATTGGCGTCGTAAAGATTGCTGTCGGTGGCCTTTTGCCCGCCATGCACCAGCCCCGCGCCTTGATTGCGCGAGATGCGCATGGCGAGGAAATAGTGGTTGTCCAAGTCTTCCAAAAAGTACCCGGCGAAGCCGATCGGCAGGCCCGCTTGACGCAAACCTTTAAAGCGAATGTCGACGTCTTCGATGCGGCCTTGGCGGCGCGCCACGCCCAACAGACTGCGCATCAGCGACATGTCCTCTGACATCACGATGTCGTCGAGGGTTTTACCGACGAGTTGATCGGTGGTCATACCGGTGATCGCTTGCCACGGCCCGCCCGCGAACACGATGGCTTCGTTCATATCCACTTCAAGCAGAAAATCCGCCCAGCAAAACGCCAGCGCAACAAAGCGGTCGCGCTCCGATTTGAGATCCTGACCACCCGACACCCGTGGAGGCGCAACTGAACTTGCCTGCGGCATGCACTCCCCCGTCTGGTTGCAAGTCGTAAACGCGCTGTTAGCGCATCAATTAAATCAAATGGTTATACAAAATAAAGTAGCACAGACATTTTCAGACTACAGTACGCATATTTGATTATCAGCATATCATATTTCAAGCAATTCTCCCTTGCGTTTCAACGCGCGGCCCGCCACCTTTGAGACACCATGAAACAGATGACATCCGCCACCCCAACAACACCCGTCAACAGCGCACAGCTTTTGCGCGCACACACATGGGTGTTCGACCTCGACAACACCCTGTATTGCGGCGTGCACGGCCTTTTTGAGCAAATCGACGCGCGCATGCGCGGCTATCTGGCGCAGTATCTCGATATTGATGAAGATGAAGCGCACCGGGTGCAAAAAAGCTATTTTCGCCAATACGGCACCACCTTGCGCGGCATGATGATCAATCACGCCATGGATCCCATACCTTACCTCGACTATGTCCACGACATCGATATCTCTTTGATTCCCGCCGATCCGGACTTAGGTCACGCCCTGGCGCGGTTGGACGGGCGCAAGATCATTTTCACCAATGCCGATGTCCCCCATGCCGAAAGGGTGCTGGCGCGCCTTGGCGTTGCGGATCATTTCGACGCCATATTCGATATTGTCGAGGCCGATTTCATCCCCAAGCCCGAACCGGACATCTACGACCAACTGATCAAGCGCTTCGCCATCGACCCGCAAGGCGCGGTGATGGTCGAAGACATCGCCCGCAACTTAGAACCCGCCGCCAAGCTCGGCATGGCCACCGTGTGGGTGCGTCCGATGACAGATTGCGAGGTCTGCAAAGAAGCCCCCGAAGGCGATCACGTCGATTTCGAAACCGACGATTTGGTCGCATGGCTGCAGGCGCTGTAAGCCCCCCCATATGATGGACAGGCCCCCTGGACAGGCCCCGCCGGACACCGTATGTTCCGGGAGCTTTTCAGCGGACCAGCCCCATTTCTTGAGCCCCAATTGATTAAGAGTGAGCAATCATGAGCTACACCGACCTTGAAAATACCATCAACGCCGCCTGGGAAGACCGCGACAACGTCGGTCTGGACACCCAAGGCGCCATCCGCGAAGCCGTCGAACAAGCGACCGAGCTGCTCGACAGCGGCAAGGCCCGCGTCGCCGAACGCGTCGCGGTGGGCGAATGGACCGTCAATCAATGGCTGAAAAAGGCCGTTTTACTGTCGTTCCGCCTCAACGACATGAAGATGATCGAAAACGGCCCTGGCGGCGCAAACTGGTTCGACAAGGTCGACAGCAAGTTTTTGGGCTGGGATGACGCCAAGTTCCGCGCGTCGGGCATTCGCGCCGTTCCCAACTGCATTGCGCGCCGCGGTTCCTACATCGCGCCGGGCGTGGTGTTGATGCCAAGCTTCGTCAACCTTGGCGCTTATGTCGACAGCGGCACCATGGTCGATGGCTGGTCCACCGTGGGATCGTGCGCACAGATCGGCAAAAACGTGCACATTTCCGGCGGCGCCGGCATCGGCGGCGTGTTGGAGCCGCTGCAAGCCAACCCGACGATCATCGAAGACAACTGCTTCATCGGCGCCCGCGCCGAAGTGGCCGAAGGCGTGATTGTCGAAGAAGGCTCGGTCTTGGGCATGGGCGTGTTCATTTCCGCCTCGACCAAAGTCGTCGACCGCGCCACCGGTGAAGTGTTCTACGGCCGCGTTCCGTCCTATTCGGTGGTGGTGTCCGGTTCGATGCCGTCGCACCGCACCATGCCGACCGGCGAGCCTGCGCCAAACTTGTATTGCGCGGTGATCGTCAAGCGCGTCGATGAAAAGACCCGCGCCAAGACCGGCATCAACGAATTGCTGCGCGATTAAGCGGAACGCCACGCATGACAGACATCGATCCCGTTGAGCTTACGCAAGCGCTGATCCAATGCCCCAGCGTCACCCCCGTCGACGAAGGGGCGCTGGGCGTGTTGGAAACCGCGCTGACGCCGCTGGGCTTTGTCTGTCAGCGTTTACCATTTCACCAAGATGGCACCCCCGACGTCGATAATCTCTATGCGCGTTTGGGAACGTCAGGGCCGGTGTTGTGCTTCGCCGGACACACCGACGTGGTCCCGGTCGGCGATGCGAGCGCATGGACCTATCCGCCGTTTGGCGCGGAAATCCACGACGGGGTGCTGTATGGCCGCGGCGCGGTGGATATGAAGGCTGGCATAGCTTGCTTTGCATCTGCTGCGGCGCGCTATCTAAGCGAACAAGGCGATGCGTTTATAGGCTCGATCTCGTTTCTCATCACCGGCGACGAAGAAGGCCCCGCAATCAACGGCACGGTCAAGATGCTCGATTGGATGGTGGCGAACGGCGAAAGCATCGACGCTTGCATCGTTGGCGAGCCGACCAACACCGACACCTTGGGCCAAACCATCAAAATCGGACGGCGCGGCAGCCTCACGGGCACGATCACCCAGCACGGCAGCCAAGGCCATGTCGCCTATCCCCAACACGCCGACAACCCGGTGCCCAAGCTGGTCAAATTGCTCAGCGCACTTACGGATGAGCCGCTAGATCAGGGCACCGAACATTTCCAGCCCTCAAACCTGGAAATCACCACCGTCGATGTCGGCAACACCGCCACCAACGTCATCCCCAATTCGGCGCGCGCGGTGTTCAACGTGCGGTTCAACGACACCTACACGCCCGACACCCTAAAAGCGCGTTTAAGCGACCAGTTGGGCGCGGCGGGCGACAATTTCGATTTGGACTTCAGCGTTTCAGGCGACAGCTTCCTCACTCCACCGGGTCTGCTGTCCGACGTGATGAGCCAAGCGGTCAAAAAAATCACCGGGCTGACGCCGGAACTCAGCACATCCGGCGGCACGTCGGATGCGCGCTTCATCAAAGATCACAGCGCAGTTGCGGAATTTGGCTTGATGAACCAAACCGCCCATAAAGTCGATGAATGCGCGCGCGTTGAAGACATCCGCAAGCTCGCCGACATTTATTACGAGATGATAGCTGGCTATTTTCGTGAAAGCGCCAGCGTATGATTTCACCGCGTGAAGCCACTTTGTCGTTGATGGGCGCGCTGAAGCTGGCGCGCTTCGACGAAAAAGGCGCGCAGTTTTTCAACGCCACCATACAAGGTTTTTGGAATTCATTTTGGGTCGCGGCGCTAATTGCGCCATTGTACTTTCTCGAATTCGTCTTGCGTTGGAATCTCGAAGACATCCCCACCGCCGGAGTGCGCTATTTCAGCGTCGAAATCATCATGTACGTGATGGGCTGGGTGGCGTTCCCCCTGGTGATGGTCTATGTGTGCCGCGCTATGGGCTGGTCGAAACGGTTTTTGGTGTTCGGCGTCGCCAACAACTGGGCCGATCTGATCGTTTCCGTGTTCGCCATTCCGGTGCAGATCGCCGTCACCGCTGACATTCTGACCGGCAGCGCCATGTCGTTCATGTTGGCGTTGGTGATCGTTTATAGCCTGGGCCTGTCGTGGTTTGTGGCCCGCCACACCTTAAACATTTCCGGTTTTGCCGCCACCGGCGTGGTGGCGTTGTCGGTTCTGATCAATTTCTTCATCCGCTATTGGGGCGCGGTGTTGCTGGTGTCGGCCTAAGCATCCATCAGCGCCTGTTACAGGGCTGTCATTTGACATTTTCGGCAGAATCTGTAGTGTGTGCGGTGATGTTTACAAACGAACCCCACAGTGACGACGTCATGGATCTGATCTTCGCAGATCAGAAGGCGACCTTGCGTCAAAAGGTCTCCCAGGTGCCTGAGCGCCTGCGCATGAGCCTTTTCCCCTCGTGGGCGTTCACGGGCAAATACGCCATGCCCCATTCCGAGCATCTGATTCCCTTCCGCACCTGAGTCGTGCACCCGCTGGCTTGAACGCCGGCAATCCTAAACGGCGCGTCCGCATCTCTGCGAACGCGGCCTTTTTGTGCACCCCCACTTTCATAAGCAACAACAGGACAGACACATGCCCGATCAAATTATCTCGAATGAGACGTTAGACCCTTCAACTATCACCGGCGATGTCGCCCTTGGCGTGACCAAGGTTGCAGACATCGCCACCGAAGCCGTGCTCGACACCGATGGCGTCGGCATTCGCGCACCGTCTCACGATGAAGGCGCCTTGCTTTGGGAAATCGCCCGCGACGCGGGAAATTTAGACTTAAACTCCCCTTACGCCTATATGATGACGTGTCGTAACTTCCAAAGCACCTGCGCGATTGCCGAAATTTACGGCATGCCGGCCGGTTTTGTGATGGCGCACCGCCCCGCAGCGCGCCCGCATACTATGTTTGTATGGCAAATTGCCGTGCTGCCGGAATTTCGTGGTTTTGGCATCGCCAAGCGCCTGCTTGACAGTGTTCTTGAGCGCGACGCGAACGCAGGCGTGCGCAGCGTCGAGGCCACCGTGACGCCGTCCAACACAGCGTCCGCCGCGTTGTTCACCGCGTTCGCCGACGCCCGCAACGCCAAGCTGGACGTGCGCACCGGCTTCACCGCCGACGACTTCCCCGAAGAGCACCGCCATGAAGCGGAGCAGCTTTTCGTCATCTCACCGATTGCCGACATTTCTTAAAGCTGACAGGAGGACAACACGATGAAAACATTTGAAACACATGAATCCAATGTACGTGGTTACATCCGCAGCTTTCCCACCGTCTTCACCAAGGCGAAGGATGCGCACCTGCATGACCGCGACGGCAAGACTTATATCGATTTTTTCGCCGGCGCCGGGGTGCTCAACTATGGTCACAACAACGCTGAGCTGAAAGACGCCGTCATGCAATACATGGCCGATGACGGCATCATGCATGGCTTGGATATGGGCACTGAGGCCAAAGAAACGTTTCTGCAGACGTTCCACGACGTGATTTTGAAACCGCGCGGCCTGGACTACAAAATCCAGTTCCCCGGCCCCACCGGCACCAACGCGGTGGAAAGCGCCTTGAAACTGGCGCGCAAAGTCACCGGACGCACCAACGTGGTGAGTTTCACCAATGCCTTTCACGGCATGACCATGGGTTCGCTGGCGCTGACGGGCAATGCATCCAAACGCGCCGGGGCCGGAGTACCGCTTCAAAACGTCAGCACCATGCCTTTTGACGGCTACATGGGCGCCGAGGTCGATACGCTCGATTATTTCGAAAAGACGCTTTTGGACGGCGGCAGCGGCATCGACAAGCCCGCCGCCGTAATCGTCGAAACCGTTCAAGGTGAAGGCGGCATTAACGTCGCGGGTTGGAAATGGTTGCGTCGTCTGCGCAAGATCTGCACCGAACACGACATCTTGATGATCGTCGACGACATCCAGATGGGCTGCGGGCGCACCGGACCGTTCTTCAGCTTTGAGCCTGCCGCCATCAAACCGGACTTGATCTGCTTGTCCAAAGCCATCAGCGGACTGGGCCTACCAATGGCGCTGGTTCTGATCCGCCCCGACTTGGACATCTGGAACCCCGGCGAACACAACGGCACGTTTCGCGGCAACAACCTAGCCTTCGTCTCCGCCACCAAAGCGCTGGATTATTGGCGCAACGCGACCTTGGAAGAAGACACCGTGATCAAAGGCCGACGCATCCGCGAACGCCTGTCCGAAATCGTGAATGCCCACCCGAGCGTCAATCTGCGTGTGCGCGGACGCGGCATGATTCAAGGCTTGGTCACCGAAGATGAAAATCTGGCCGTCGAGATTTGCGCCGCCGCTTTCCAACGCGGTTTGGTGATGGAAACCGCTGGCGTAGACGATCAGGTCGCCAAAGTCATGCCACCGCTGACCATCGATGAACTGACGCTTGAAAAAGGCCTCGACACGCTTGTCAAGGTCGCCACCGACGTCATCAACAAACGCGTCGCGCAAAAATCCACCGACGCGGCATAAGGAACCCGATACGTGATCGTTAAGAAACTTGAAGACATCCTGGGCACCGAGCATGAAGTCAAGGGTGGCAACTGGACCAGTCGGCGTTTGATTTTGCGCGACGCCGGGATGGGTTTTTCCATGCACGACACTTTGATCCACGCCGGGACCGAGACCTTGATCTGGTACAAAAACCACTTAGAGGCGGTCTATTGCATCGAAGGCAAAGGCGAGATCGAAGTGCTGCCCGATGGGCCGACGTATCCGATTGAACCCGGCACACTGTATGCGCTGAACGGCAACGAAAAGCATTTGCTGCGCGCCACCGAAGAGATGCGCATGATCTGCACCTTCAATCCGCCGCTAACCGGATTGGAAGTCCACGACGAAGATGGCGTCTATCCGGCGATGACCGACTGACGTCGCGCCATACGGCGTTTTCGATGCTCTCAAAAATCAAGCCCCCACGACGCAATGTCGTGGGGGCTTGATGCATTTGACAGCGCGAAATGCTTATTTCGGCAGGTTGTCGAACTCTTCGTATTTGCCTTGGGGCGCGCCCTTGTGACATGTGACGCAGTTGGCGCCGGAATTCATCTTTTTTTCCGCCAGCATGCGTTTGTATTTTGCCGAATTGTGATCACCGCGCCAATCCCGGGTCTCGGTGATGCGGATCGGGGTGTAATCCTTGGGCTGTTTTTTCATCATTTTTTTGTAGGTGATTTTGCCAAACATGGTGCCGCCGCCGTCCATGGATTTGGACACCAGATAATCTTGGATGTGTTTGACGGTGGCGGGGTCAAGGCTGGCGTCTTCGCCAAAGTGATTGGACAGATCGCCCATGATCTTCACCCAAGAACGGCCCGGCAATTTAATCGGCGCAAACGCCATGTGGCAGTCGCCGCATTCTTTTGCCGTGATGGGGTCGGCCGCAGTGGCGCCATAGTCCTTTCCAGCAGCTTGGGCGGATGCGGCGCTCACAACAAGTGCGCTCAGCGCGGCGGCAATAAAAATTCGTTTCAGCATTTCGATCTCCAACCTGACGTGTATGGCTTGTGGTGAGGATCGTCATAACCGCGTACGCATGAACCACGGCTGAACGTTATGATCAGGTTGCAGCCAGATTGCAGAGTTAAAAGGGCAGTGGAATGCCAAGCCATGCGGCGAACGCGCCGACGCCCAGAACCAACATCAACGTCGGCGACGTCAAAACTCCGGCCAGCGCCAGCACCACCGCCGTGAGGCCCAACAAGATTTGCCCCGCGAAGATCGCCACCAAGCCGAACACCAGGGCCAAAGGCACGAACACTGGGCCGATGGTGAAAATCCCCAACAGTCCAAACCCCACGGCGAACAGCCCCAGCAGGGGTAAACCATTATCTTTGGCGTAAGACGACGCCTCGCCATAACCCGCAGTATCTTGCGCAGCATCTCGCACCGGCGCATCGACGTTGCCGTCGGGGCGGGTCTTCAAGGTCATCAAGGGTTCTTTGTCCGTCATCAGGCAATCCTAACGTGGCCCAGAGGGGAAGGCAAAAAAAGAAGGCCGACGGTGAGGTCGGCCTTCTTCATCGTCATAAGCCTGTGTCGGCCTAAGCGGCTTTCTTCAGCGCTTTTTTGGCTTTTTTCAGCTTGCCTGTTTGCTTGGCGACTTTCGCCTTGCGCGATTTGACTTCTTTCTTCAGGCTTTTGATTTTGGACTTCTTGGACATATTGAGTGTCTCCCAATGTGGGTTGCAAATGTACAGGGGCGATTAACCCTGAGCTTGATGCTCACGAAGGAACTCTTGTATGAACCGCCGAATTTCCCGAGCCGCACTCGTATCCAGCTCATCACACAGCTCCACGAACTGATCCCGTACCTCACCATTGATCCGGATCACCAACTGGCTATCCTTTTTGATCTTCTTTTTTGGTTTGTCGGTCATATCCGGGCTGGCTCCCTGTGAACGCAATACATTATATATGCATTGCGTTCACAATGTATATACATAATTTAAACTGAATTAGGCGCCGTCATCGGTCTTGATCGGCTCATAGCCGACGCGCATCAAATACAAGCCGTCGGGCGGCGAAGTCGGGCCGCCTGCGGCGCGGTCCTGGGCGTCCAGGGCCGCCTTGAGGTCGCGCGTCGTCCACTTGCCCTCGCCCACCAACCTCAAGGCGCCGACCAAGTTGCGCACTTGGTGATGCAAAAACGACCGCGCGCGCGCCTTGACCTGGATTTCATCGCCAATCCGCGTCACCGCCAATTCGTCCAAGGTTTTGATCGGCGATTTGGCCTGGCACATGGTGGCGCGGAAGGTGGTGAAGTCGTGCCGCCCGACCAACACCTGCGCGGCATCGTGCATGGCCTCGGCGTTCAACGGTTGAGGCACCCACCACACGTGGCCGCGCTCGATCGCCGGACGGGCGCGGCGGTTGAGGATGCGATACAGGTATTCGCGTTCCGTCGCCGAAAAGCGCGCATGAAAATCTTCATCGACGACCTGCACATCGACAATGCTGACCGGGTGCGGTTTCATATGGTGATTGAGCGCATCGCGCACAGTCTTGACGCTCATATCGCTGCGCACGAGATCGAAATGCGCCACCTGTCCATATCCGTGAACCCCCGAGTCTGTCCGTCCGGCGCAAAAAACGCGCGGATTTTCGCCGCTGAACGCGGGGATCGCGTCCTCCACAACCTGCTGCACGCCAAGGCCGGTGTCCTGCCTCTGCCAGCCGACATAGGGGCCGCCGTCGTATTCTACTGTTAACCGATATCGAACCATGGCCCTGTTTTAGAGCAACTGCCCCCATAAACGCGACATATTTTACGGCTTCGCCGTATATCCCCAATATCAGGACGTGTATTGCTTTCCCCCCCTTTGGCGGCGTACATATGAATACCGCGTTTGCACCCCTTATCCCGCAGCGCCGCAGGAAAGCTCTCATGTCTGATACACTCGCCAGCGATCTCGATACTCTGCACATCCTGCCGATGAGCATCATCCCGTTCGAAAACCGTTCGTTATCGCGCGCGCGGATGATTAAAAACGCCCGTCTGCAAACCATGATCGAACTGTTTCAAGACGCTGATTCCGGCAGTGGTCAAATGACCGTCGACGCCGCCGCGCGCCAATTGCGCGAAACCGCCGACGCTTCGCCGCACGACATCACGCTTTTGCGCAAATTGTCGCGGCTGCCGTCTTATGACGTGTACAGCCTGCGGGTTTCGCTGCGCGAACAAAACATCCCCGTCAACGACGTCGCCGCGCTGAAGCTGTCGCCAAAGAAAAGCCAAGAGCTGGCGGGCTACATGAAAGATTTCACCTTTCCGCTGATCCGTGACATCTACGGCAGCGCCGATGTGGAAGTGAAAGAATTCAGCGATCTGTTGAACCTGTTTCGCAATCCCGACGTCAAAATGGCGCGTGACAAGCTCGACATGATGGCCAAGAAGCTCGACATCGATTTGATGGAACTACCGCGCTTTTTGGAAGATTACGGCGATATTTTCTTGTCGCTCGCCTATTACAAGCATTGCCTCGATGAAACGGCGCCAATCACCCAAGGCTTTCTCGATAGCTTGAAGAAAATCCGCTCCAATTGGGAACTGAAAAGCGATCAGAACCTGATGAAGACCTGCGATATGTTGGAAAAGACCTTCACCGGCTTAAGCGCACACCTCAAGCGCCTGTTCCAAGAATTCGACGCCAGCACCAAAGATTTCTGGAGCGACGTTTCCGCCGAACGTTTTCGCCAAGTCGAAGCCCTGATCGAAAGCTATCACACCACCATCGGCGCTGTGCTGTGCGCACTGTCGGTTAAAATGGGCGCATGGCACAACCTGTTCCCGCGCGACAGCGTCGGTGGGCCGGTGAAACGTTCGGAATTCATCATGTTGGAAATGCGCCAAGGCATCGAAGAGGTGCGCAAGATTTTGAAGACCGCCAAAGAAAGCAAACCCAACGTGCGCCGCCAGTCGAAATTCAAAACCTACGCCCAAGGCCAAGAAGAACGCGCCGCCGCAGCGCGTGGCGTCAAACAAGCGGCAGTGATCGGCGAAGAAATACCTGATCCAGATCGCTTCTAAAGGCGCTTAATCGAGCGCCTCACCCGCTTTCAGTGGATTGCCGCGCAGATACGCCCCAGCGTCCATCGCGGCTTTGCCCGCCGGTTGGACCTCTATGAGGCGCAGCGCGTCCTCGGCGCACGCCACCAAAAGCGCATCATCAAGCACCGCACCCGGTTCGCCGGAAGCCTCTTCGACGGTGGCGCGCAACACACGAACGCGCTGGCCGTCGCGTTCGAACCACGTCAGCGGATACAACGCCCGCACCAGCCGCGCGAGATCAACGCCCGGCCGCCGCCAATCGATGCGGGTTTCAGATTTATCGATTTTTTTCGCATACGTGACGCCGTCTTGGGGTTGGGTCTGAGGCGTCAGGGCGCCACCCACCACCCCGGCCAACGCCGCGACAATCAAACGACCGCCCATATCGCACAGCGCGTCGTGAAGCTGTTGGGCGTTCATATCGGGGGCAATGTCGATGGTTTCCGTCAACAGCATCGGGCCGGTGTCGAGCCCGGCGTCCATCTGCATGATGGTCACGCCGGTCTGGGTATCGCCGGCTTCGATGGCGCGCTGAATGGGCGCCGCGCCGCGCCAGCGCGGCAACAACGACGCGTGAATGTTGAAGCAGCCCCGTTTCGGCGCGTCCAAGATCGCTTGGGGCAGGATCAAGCCGTACGCCACCACCACGGCGGCGTCTGCGTTCAAGGCGGCGAAGGCCTGTTGGGCCTCTTCTGTTTTGAGCGAGATGGGCGTGCGCACGTCAATGCCCCGGGCCTCGGCAAAAGCATGCACAGGCGAAGGGGTGAGCTTTTGCCCGCGCCCGGATTTACGTGGCGGTTGGCTGTACACGGCGACGATTTCATGTCCCGCGTCGATCAAGGCCTTCAATGCAGGCACGGAAAAATCCGGAGTGCCCATAAACACAAGGCGTAGCTTTGCATCACTCATCGCTTCACCTTTTCTGATTCAGGCGCCTGCTTCAGGCCTCAAACCGTTGCGGGTTGGCCGCGCCGCGCCTTTTGCAGTTTGCGCAAGATCATGTTGCGTTTGAGGGTCGAAAGGTGGTCGACAAACAGCGTGCCTTCCAGATGGTCCATTTCATGTTGCACGCAAATGCCCAACATCTCATCGGCATCCAATTCGCGAATTTCGTTCTCGTGATCCAGGTAACGCACCCGCACCGCTGTCGGACGCAGAACATCGGCGAATTGTTCAGGCAACGACAGACAGCCTTCTTCGTGCAGCTGTTCGGTTTCCGACGCCCACACGATTTCGGGATTGGCCATGCGAAGGGGGTTGGGCTCTTCATCATCACGCGCCACGTCGATAACAATGACGCGCTTGCTCATCCCCACTTGCGGAGCCGCCAAGCCGATACCGTTGGCCTGGTACATGGTTTCCAACATATCGTCCATGAGCTGGCGAATTTCACCGTCGACGTTCTCAACCGCTTTGGCCGGGGCCTTGAGGCGCGGATCGGGGGCAACCAATATGGGTAGAATAGCCATGTAACTTTACCGAGTTGTGCAACGAATAAACTGTATGCGTGAGGACTTAAGGCCCCAACCCGCCTCAGTCAAGAACAGTTAAAGACATCGAACCTTTAACGCTGTACCTCCAATACCTATATACTATCGTATTTCAGCCGGTTAGAGACACGTAAGGTATTTCATGCGCACGATTTTGCACTATCTGACGGCCATGGTCATTATCCCGTTCTACGGCATACGGGTGTGCCCGTTTATCGAAACCTTGACCCCGCTTCAGGTCGCGACGCCCATCGTGTTCATGCTCGCCCTACAATTTTTGGTGCGCAAGCCATTGATGACCCGCCTGGTCGATGCTGCGCCGCTGAAACGTCAAGTTAAACGGCTGTTTTGGCTTGAACTGACCATGTTCACCATCAGTGCGCTGGCGGTCATGGCCTACAACGAGGTTTTGTACGGCTTCCCGTTTTTGGAAAGCGGCCTGAAAATCCTCTTTGGCTTGGGTGGTCTGGGCTTTTTCGCCGCATCCGACATCGCCTTGGAAAAAGAACGCGAGGTCGCCGATAAGATCGAACGCGAAAACATCACCATTGATCCCGACGAAAACTATTTCCCGCTGACCCGAAAAGTGGCGTTGTTTACGTCTATTTCCATCACCGCCTTAGTCGGTGTGTTCATGTTGCTGGTGGTCAAGGATCTCGACTGGATCATTCGCGTCGGCGCAAAAGTTACGTTGATGGAAGCGCAACTTTCAATTTTGAAGGAATTCGCGTTCGTGTTGGCGGTGGTGCTGCCGCACACGCTCAACATCATCCGTGCTTATGCGCGAAATCTGAACAAGATCCTCAGCAATCAAACTTCGGTTCTATCGCGTGTCACCTTAGGTGAATACAATTTGCATGTACCGGTCGCCAGCAACGACGAGTTCGGCGTGATGGCCATGCACACCAACACCATGGTCGACCGCATCAAAGACCGCACCGCGGAATTGGCGCTCACCCGTGACGTCACCATCTTGTCGCTCGCCACCTTGGCGGAAACCCGCGACAACGAAACCGGCGCGCACATCCTGCGCACCCAACGCTACGTACGGGTGCTGGCTGAGCGGCTCAAAGACCATCCCAATTTCGCCCATGAGTTGGATGCTGAGACCGTCGATCTGCTGTACAAATCCGCGCCGCTGCACGATGTCGGCAAAGTCGGCATCCCCGACGCGATTTTGCTCAAACCCGGCAAGTTGACCGATGACGAATTTGTCATCATGAAAACTCACGCCAGCCTCGGCGCGGAAGCCTTAGAAGTGGCGGAACGTGAATTGGGCAGCAATTCGTTCATGCGCTACGCCCGCGAAATCGCCGCCACCCATCACGAAAAATGGGACGGGTCCGGATACCCGTCTGGGCTGAAGGGCGACGCCATCCCCATCTCCGGCCGCTTAATGGCGGTGGCGGACGTCTATGACGCGTTGATTTCCAAGCGCGTCTACAAACCGGCATTTTCTCACGACAAGGCCATGGGCATCATTCGCGAAGGCCGGGGCACGCATTTCGACCCTGATATCATCGACGCCCTAAACGCGGTTGAAAGCGAATTCATCGACATCGCCATTGCATTCGGCGACACCGCTCATGCGGCGGAATGAGCCGTCCCGGTCACTCCGCACTTAGCACAATGCGAAACAGCGTTCTCTGTTCGACGCCATTGGCCGAAGCGATGGCCGCCAGCGATTGATCGGCCTGCACGTCGGACAGGCCCGCCTGTTCAAAGCGCGCGCTCAATTGCGCGGGACTCACCCCGGCCACCTGAGCCACCGCCGACATCGGAGCCCGAGAGGCAACATCGACAAACCGCTTCATCGGATTTCCATCACTGGGATTCAACGTGGACACCGCGATGAAACCGAGCGTCACCAGCGTGGCGACCCCAGCCGCCCAACGGGTTGGCTTCTTGGCGAGCGCAGTCATGAACAGCTTGTTGTGGCGCAGCACATGCAATACCGCCGCAGCGACAAACGCCATGCCGACCCATTCATGCAGGCCCATCAGATAACCATTGCCGATATGAAAGAAGATCAGCACCCCTGTGGCGCCAACCACGGCGAACGTCGCGATGGTCCATGACGTCGCATAGCGATTGAGCATATCACGCACCGACCGTGACGGTGCCTTTGGCTTGGCGGCAACATGATCAATGGGAGCCGTGTTTTGGCTATACATCGCGTTTCTCCTTTGACGTTTGGGGTATTAACGTGCTGAAAATAATTTTAGAAACGCTCTGTAACGGGGTGATGTCTGAAAACTCGCTATTGTGTAACGTTTTGTTTCACCAAAAGACCGCCGCCGTTTGCCTTTCCCGTGGTGTTGAGGCACTGTCTCAGACATGGATTCGTTGACCCTCATCGTTGTCGCGCTCGCCGTCGCCGCCATTGCCGTGGCGCTGTGGGCTGCGCTTGCCGGTCGCGGTTCGTCTGCGAACCAGCAGCAGACCCAAGAAACCGCGCACAACGCCCTCATCGCGCAACTGTCCGCTAACCAAGCCGATCTTGCGGCGCGCTTGCAGATGATGACCGAAAGCCAAGGCCAGCTGACGCGCACCATCGAACAGCGGTTTGAGCATGTCAGCAAGCGTTTGGGGGATGGCCTTTCGGAACACAGCCAGCGCACCGGCGACGTGATCAAGCAAGTGCATGAACGGTTGGCGGTGATCGACGCGGCGCAAAAGAACCTCAGCAGCCTCACCGATCAAATGGTCGGCTTGCAAGATATCTTGTCCAACAAACAAGCGCGCGGCGCGTTCGGCGAAATTCAGCTCAACGATTTGGTCACCGACGCATTGCCGCCGTCGGCGTATACCTTTCAAGCAACTTTGAGCAATGGAAAACGCGCCGATTGTTTGCTCAAGCTGCCCAATCCGCCCGGATCGATCGTGATCGATTCCAAGTTTCCGCTGGAAAGCTATCTGGCGTTGCGCAACGCCGAAAACGACGATGTCCGCAAAGTGGCGCTCCGCGGATTCGGCACCGATGTGCTCAACCACGTGCGCGCCATCGCCGATAAATATATCGTCGTCGGCGAAACGGCGGAAAGTGCGTTGATGTTTCTGCCCAGCGAAGCCGTGTATGCGGAGCTGCACGCATCTTTGCCCGATGTGGTCGAAAAATCTTACCGCGCACGGGTGTGGATCGTGTCGCCGACCACCTTGATGGCGACGCTGAATACGGTGCGTGCGGTGCTCAAAGACGCCCGCATGCGCGAACAAGCCGGGGTCATCCAAGAAGAAGTGCTAAAAATGATGGACAACATCGGTCTTCTCGATGATCGCGTGTCAAAGCTGCAAAAGCACTTCGCCATGACAGAAGAAGACATCCGCAAAATCCGCATATCGACCGATAAGGTCACCCGCCAAGGCGAAAAAATCGAAGCCGTACAATTGGCCGACGACACCCCCGCCGAGGAACTTGAACCCAGTCCACCTCAAGCAGCGGTTGCCCAAGCGCGTGCAAACGAGCCATAATCCGCGCTAACGCCCTTTAACCAATCTGATACCAGTGAGGATCTGCCCCTATGGCGCCTGAGCAAACCAATAATGCACTCGAACCCATGGACGCCCAAGGTTTGCATCCCGATGCGCCGCGCCATAGCTCGCCCATCAAATGGATGGTTTTGGTATTGCTCACGATGGTGGGGTTAACCGTTTTCGCCATGTGGGATGACGAAAAAGTATCCATCAAGGCCACGGTCACCATTCCACAGCTGAATGAAGCGGGTCTGCGCGGTCGCCAAGTGTTCGCCACATCGTGCCAGGAATGCCACGGCGTCGATGGCGCGGGCGGAACGCGCACAGGACCGCCGCTGATCCATCCGATGTATCGAGAAAATCTGTATCCGGATTTCGTGTTGAAAAAAGTGATCCGTGAAGGCAAACGCGAAAAGAACTGGCGCTTCGGCCCCATGAAAGCCTTGGAAAACCTGAGCGATCAACAAGTCGATGACGTCACCACTTTCATCCGCGCGGCTCAAGTGGCCAGCGGCATCGACTGAACGCCTCAACCCTCTACACGCACGAGCTCATCTCAAAAAGCGACCGCACCGGCCCCGGGCATGGGACGGTGCGGTCATCGATTGAGCGTTATCCGGAGGGGGTATTGAGGTGGATAACACTCGCAGTTTCAACTTCGACCCAGACCCCCCGGAATGGAAAGAAGTTGATGGGAACGGAAGCAGAAAGGCAAAGCCTCCTCTGTTCACCACTGGTTGTATCATGCATGAGACGTCTATTAAAGAAAGAAATCGTGCATTCAGAGAGTTTTCCACAATAACTCTCTTCTTGGTTGCTGCGCAATCTCAACGCTATCGCTGATATGGACGCTTATACGGGCTTGCGGGCCTTTAGCGCCGCACTCAGCGTGCCCTCATCCAAGTAATCCAACTCGCCGCCCATCGGCACGCCATGGGCAAGGCCGGAAATAATCACCTCGGCGTCACTCAACCGATCGGCGATATAATGAGCCGTGGTTTGACCATCAACGGTGGCGTTGGTGGCGAGGATTATTTCTTTGACGCTGGGATGACGGGCGCGTTCGACCAATTGACCGACGTGCAAATCTTCCGGCCCGATCCCGTCCAGCGCCGAAAGCGTGCCGCCCAAAACGTGGTAGAGGCCGCGAAAGCCGACAACCCGTTCCATCGCCCACAAGTCGCCGACCTCTTCAACCACGCAAATCTGGCTGCGGTCGCGCTTGGGGTCGGTGCAAATGGCGCACGGGTCTGTGGTGTCGATGTTTTGGCACACTGAACAGGTTTTGACGTTGTCGGCGGTTTGCGTAAGCGCGCGGGCCAGCGGCTCCATCAGCGATTCCCGGCGTTTGATCAGGTGCAAGGCGGCGCGGCGCGCCGAACGCGGTCCCAGCCCCGGCATCTTCGCCAAAAGCTGGATTAATGCTTCTATGCCACCCAAATTGCTGGGTCTTTGAGGTGAGCCCGCCATCGCCTTACGCTCCGCCCGATCAGAACGGCAACTTAAAGCCCGGCGGCAACGGCAAGCCACCGGTCATATCGGCCATTTTTTCTTGCTTGAATGCGTCGATCTTGGTTTTGGCGTCGTTGATTGCGGCCGCTACCAGATCTTCGAGCATTTCCGGCTCGTCCGGATCAATGATGCTGGGATCAATGCTCACGCCGCGCACATCGAACTTACCGCTCAAACGCACGACGACCATGCCGCCACCGGATGCGCCTTCGACTTCGTGGGCTTCCATCTGCTCTTGCATTTCGCTCATGCGGGCCTGCATCTGCTGAGCTTGCTTCATCATCTGGCCGAGATTCTTCATATTTACTCCGTTATCCACAACTCCGACGTCAGAGACACTGGCGTCATATTTCTTCCGTGTATACCATTGCCCTTATGCAACACCAAAGCCTGTTCGTCTTCGACATCGAAACCGTACCCGACACCGACGCCGTGCCCAACCTGATTGGCCATGACGTTGGCGCCGACGCCGCCGAACGCCGCGAAGCGTTGGAAGCCTACCACCTAGAACTCACCGGCGGCAAAAACGCCTTCCCGCGTCAGCCGTTCCATAAGGTGGTGGCGGTGAGCTTTCTCTCAGCCGAAATCGAATACGACGGCCGCCATGAAAATTACTACCTCAAGGAATTGCGGTCCGGCGGCACCGCTGAAAGCGCTGAACACGATCTGGTCGGCGGATTCTATCAATTCATTGACCGCAACCACCCCCGGTTGGTGAGCTACAACGGTCGCGGCTTCGACCTGCCGGTGCTGCGCCACCGCGCCATGGTGTGCGGGGTGACGGCGAGTGGATTTCACGACACATCCAACAAATGGGAAAACTACACCTCTCGCTACGCCCAGGACTGGCACTGCGATCTGCAAGAAGCGCTGACGGATTTTGGCGCGGCGTCGCGCGGCCTGAAGCTCAACGAAGTCTGTGCGGTGTTGAATTTCCCCGGTAAATTCGGCGTCGATGGATCGCAAGTCGCGCCCATGTATGACGAAGGTCGCACCCAAGAAATCCGCGATTACTGCGAAACCGATGTGCTCAACACCTATCTGGTGTACCTGCGCTATCAGCTGACGCGCGGGCGCGTCACCAAGGACGGCTACAACCGCGCCGTCGCCGACGTCATCGCCCTGATCGAGGCCGAGCGCGAAGCCCGCCCACACCTGGGTCAATTTCTTGAAGCCTGGGGCGAAGCGGCGAACAACAGCTTCTTACTCGATTGAGCGTTGCAAAATTAACCAAGACGCGTAAACACCCAAAACGTGAATTATATTTTGACATAACTTTTAAGTTGTGGTGATGTGGACTCGTTTGCTGGGGAGAGGATCGTCAAAACTCAACGATCCAGGAGATCACCATGACTACAACCACAATCAGCAACATCACCATCACGCCCAAAGCCAAAGGCACGCTCCCATGTGAGGTCGATGTGACCGTCACGGCGGATGTCGCCAATCGAAATGGACAAACGCCGCAGGTTTATTTCCCGGCGCAAAGCATGGCTAGCCCGATGACCAATAGCTCCGGCGACACATGGACCGCGTCGAACACCGAAATGTACGACGGCAGCGAAAAAACCATCAAAATCACCTGCAACGGCGTGGAAAAAAGCCAGAGCTTCAAGCCCTAAGGAATTCTGAGCACCGCCAAAGCCGTTTCCTGCGCGTCTAATGAATCCGTATTCAGAGGCGTGTTTGGGAAGCGGTTTTCGCGCATGATCACATCTGAATACATCACGAATGCGCGCCTGGAGCGTCAAGTGAAAGAACCATCCCAGATGAGCCAAGATTTTCAGGAGGCATCATGTCGACCATCACCATTTCCGCCGCCGAGGGCATCGGCAGCGCACCGTTTTACACCGGGCTGAACGTCACCGGCACCGCCACCGCAGATGAAACCGTGCGCGTGCATTATGAAATTCCCACAAACGGCGTGATGTCTGCCGATCTGCACGCCACGGCGCGCGTTGACGGAACATGGTCGGTTAAATTTGATGGTGAATTCGGTGAGCACACGGACATCACCGTGATCGCCCATCTGGACGATCACGCGGAGGCCACGTTCGAGATGACCCTGCCCGATCGCATTCAAGCTCTCGGCGCTGAGCTGTCCGCTCAGGCCTGAGTTCAGGGACCGTAAGATCAGATTATTGGTGCGCTCAGCCCCTTGTTAGTCGTCGTTCCGTTCTTCGTCTTCGAGCGGACGGGGCAGTGGGGCTATGTCGGTGCTGATATCTTTCACCGCGCCAATTTCGGCGCCGGGAAAAGCATCCAACACGGCCTGCACCAGGGGATCCTTGGCGGCTTCCGCCTTTTCGGCGGCGACGACGGCTTGTTGCTGTTGTTGCAGCGTCGCCTCACCCGGCTGGCTGGACACCGACACCACCCAACGACGCGAGGTGTGGTCGTTGAGCATCTTGGTCATGCGCTGGGCCAGATCGCCCAGGGCATGTTCGGTCGGGTGATATTCCATGCGTCCAGGCTGAAAGCTCACCAGATGCACATTTGAAATCAAGTTGGCGTGAATGATCATCTCACCCACCGTTTCGGCCAGTTCGACAACCTGTTCATAAGTTTGCGGATCGGGCAGCTGCAGCTCCGACACGCTCATCGGGTTGGTTTCAGCCTGCGCTTGCGCTTGCGGACCGGACCCCGCCGACATGGTCGGGCCGTGCGTGGTGGTCGGCGCCGTCGGCTGGGTCGGTGCGCCAGACGCTAGCGTCGATGTCCCACCACCTGAAGACGCCGCATTTGCGCCAGAACCGGAAGGCTGTGGCTGGGTTGGCGGCGCGTCTTGAAGTTTCTTTAAAACGTCTGCCGGGCCCGGCAATTCCAAACCATACATCAAGCGCACCAAAATCATTTCCGCCGCTTGCAACGCGCTGGGGGCGGAGCGCACTTCGCCCAGGCCTTTCAGCAGCATCTGCCAACTGCGCGTCAACGCCGACATTGACAGCCCGCGCGCCATTTCACCGCCGCGGGTGCGTTCCATTTCCGGCACGCCGGGGGCTTCGCCGGCAGATGGCGTGACCTTAATACGGGTCAGCCAATGCACCAATTCCAACATGTCTTCAAGGACCTGCGCCGGATCAGCGCCGCTGTCGTATTGCGACGCCAATTGGCCGAGCGCCACTTCAACGTCGCCCTTCATCACCGCGTCCAACAGATCGAACGTGCGGGCGCGATCCGCTAAACCCAGCATGTCGCGCACCGCATCCTCGCCGACTTCGCCGGCGGTGTGCGCAATGGCCTGATCCAGCAGCGATAAGCCGTCACGGACCGAGCCGTCGGCGGCGCGCGAGATCAGCGCCAGTGCGCCTTCGGTGACCGAAGCGTTTTCTTGTTCGACAATGCCTTTGAAGTGCTTCGACAAGGTGTCCATGTCAATGCGGCGCAGATCGAAACGCTGACAGCGCGACAGCACCGTCACCGGCACTTTGCGAATTTCGGTGGTGGCGAAAATGAATTTGACGTGTTCAGGTGGTTCTTCCAACGTCTTCAGCAAGGCGTTGAAGGCGTTTTTCGACAGCATATGAACTTCATCGATGATGTAGACTTTGTAGCGCGCCGACACCGGCTTGTAGCGCACGCCTTCGATGATTTCGCGGATGTCGTCGACGCCGGTACGCGACGCGGCGTCCATTTCCATCACGTCGACGTGGCGGTCTTCGGCGATGGCGGTGCAGTTTTCACACACGCCGCAGGGTTCAGCCGTTTCCCCGCCTTGTCCATCGGGACCGATGCAATTGAGCGCGCGCGCGATAATGCGTGCCGTCGTGGTCTTGCCCACGCCGCGCACGCCGGTGAGCATGAACGCATGCGCCAAACGTCCAGACTGGATGGCGTTGGTCAGGGTGCGCACCAGCGCATCTTGACCGATCAGGGTGTTGAAATCCGTGGGACGGTATTTGCGTGCGAGGACCCGGTATTCTTCAGCGGGCGCGTCTGGTTTGGTCTCGTCGGACATGGTTCGCTGAGCCGCCTTGAGGTCCTGGCCAAAACAAGCCGGGGCTAATGAGAGGTGGGAGACCAGCAGCGACCCGAAGCGAAACTCGTTGCGGCTGCTTCCTTCCGGACCTGACCGGGTTCGCGAGAACTTCGTCCGCGCCGATCTCCCGCGCGGAGTATATCAAGGCCGCTCGTCGGCTGCAAAGCCCATTGCAAAGTTTATTTATCAAACCGGAAAAATGGCGCAGTTCGCGTCGGCAATGCTTTGAAATATCGGGAAATCAGTTGGCCAGACGAATTTATTTCGCCGCCATACCGACGCGCGGCTCGACAATATGAAACACGCCATCGGCGTATTGGCCCGGCACCAGCGGTGTATTGCTGTCGCTGATTTCATAGCGCCCGTCCCAAACCGGAACAAACCGCAAGGTCACGGTGCTGCGCGGTTCGATTCGCACGCCATTGACGCAGCCCTTGGCCGGACTTTTATCGCCAATCTGCACGCTTTCCAGCGCCACGCCTTGTTTCAGCAGGCTGGGGGCCCAAATGTAGTGAGCAGATGGATCGGCATTTTCCACCGTCAAGCTGTATGGACGGCCCTTTTCCAGGTACATCACCATCGGACGGAAGTTGTTATCGACGATCCGCAAACGGTTGGACGGCACCGCGGTCCAATCGACGTTTTCGACAATATCGAGGCGATCAGACAAGCAACCTTCCAAAGCCGCGGAGGTGTTCTTCAAAAGCGTCGAGCAGCCCGACAGCGCAACGGCCGCAACAACGGACGCTGCAACAGGCAAAGCTGCGCAACGCATGGTCTGGACAAGCCGGGAAGCAAACAACTTTCCATGTAACGGCTTTATTTGAAGCACATTCTTAGGCACGCAGAATCCCCTACGTTAACGGCGCGTATGCACACTACCAGGACGGCCCCGTTGAACCAAGATAGAAAACACTGATTTAATTTAAAACTTTAAGCCCGAAACCCGACCTAAGCGGCGAACGTTTGCGTCATGTTTTGGCTTTGCGCGCCGCCAGCACCCGCAAAGCCTCACGGCCTTTGCTGTGCAGATCTTCCATCACGCCGTCTTTACGCATGTGGGCTTTCAGATCCAACAGCGCGCCCAGCAACGTTGCATCGTCCAGAGCGTTGAAGCCGGTCATGCGCAACAATTTGAGCGGATCCTTGGCCGGTTCTATGCCTTGAAACGCCAATTTATCCGGTTCACGCCTCAGCATCTGTAAATTCTCCGCTTCATGGATGGGGGCCATTGTCTCCCCTGAGATAAGGCCAAAGCCCTGTCGTTGGCAAGGCTAAAGGTCTGCGCGCTTGTTCGGGCTGAAAATTTCACCACCATAGGTTACATATAAAATTCGCCCATAGCCGTATCTCAGTTTGACCCGCCCGCTTCAGCCAATCTCGGCTCGCGCCTGCGCCGCCGGGTAGGTGCCCATGACTTTGACTTCGTGGGTGAAGAAGCGCAGTTCGTTGAAGGCGAGTTTCATGCTTTCGTCGAACGGGTGACCTTCGACTTCGGCGTAGAACTGCGCGGCTTGGAAGCTGCCGTCGATGATGTAGCTTTCCAGCTTGGTCATGTTGACGCCGTTGGTGGCGAAGCCGCCGAGCGCTTTGTAGAGCGCCGCGGGGATGCTTTGAACGCGAAACACGAAGCTGGTCACCACCAAGCCTTCGCCTTGAGGCGGCATAATCGGTTCTTTGGCCATGATGAGAAAACGCGTTGTGTTGTGCTCGGCGTCTTCAATATTGGCGCGCAGGTCTTCCAGGCCGTAAATCTCACCGGCGAGTTTGGATGCGATTGCGCCCTGGCTGGCGTCGCCACGCTCACCGATCATGTGCGCCGCGCCCGCCGTGTCGGCGTGGACCACCGGCTCCAACCCCAATTCGCGGATGATGCCGCGACATTGGTTGAGCGCGTGCACATGACTGTGCACGTGGGTGAGATCGCCGATGCTGGCGCCCTTGACCGCCAACAGATGATGATCAATGCGCTGAAAGTGCTCGCCGATGATGTGCAGGCCTGAATTCGGCAACAGGTGATGAATGTCGGCGACCCGCCCGGCGACGGAATTGTCGATCGGGATCATCGCCAAACGCGCTTCGCCTTCGCGCACGGCGGCGAACGCATCGTCGAATGTATAACAAGCCAGCGTCTGCATATCCGGAAACACGCCGCGGCACGCCATATCGGAATTGGCCCCAGGTTCGCCCTGAAAAGCGATGGTGTTCTCTGCGCTCATAGCTTGCTCTCTATACGAATTATTAGGCGCCTAAAATTTGGCGAGCCCGTTCCAAGTCGGCGGGAGTATCGACCCCGAACGGAACCGTGTCAACGCGCGCCGCATCGATGCGCATGCCGTTTTCCAGGGCGCGCAATTGCTCTAATTTTTCGCGCTGCTCCAAAACGCCGGGGCTCAAGCGCACAAAGCGTTCCAGCGCGCTGCGGCGATACGCGTAGATGCCGATGTGGTGATACAGCGGGCCGTCGCCATGAGGTACGGTGGCGCGCGAAAAATACAGCGCCCGACCGATGTCGGCGGCCTCTTCGAATCCGACCACAGCCTTGACCACGTTGGGGTTGGTTTTTTCCTCTTCCCATGTGATCGCGGCGACCAAGGTGGCGATGTCGACTTCCGTGTCATCCAAAGGCTTCATCGCGGCGCGCAGCACGGCGGGATCCAGCACCGGCAGGTCGCCTTGCAGGTTGACGATGGCGTCATACTGAGCGTCGGGGTCGCACGCTTGCAGCGCTTCAAAAATGCGGTCCGATCCCGACGGATGGTTCGGGTCGGTGAGCACGGCGCGTCCGCCCGCAGCCTCGACCGCGTCCTTGATTTCGCTTTCCGCGCACGCCACCACCACCGGGCCGATGGCGGCTTCTTCTGCGCGTTTGAGCACGTGCGCGATCATCGGCAATCCGGCGATGTCAGCCAGCGGCTTGCCGGGCAGGCGCGTGGACGCCATCCGCGCGGGAATGATGACGATAGGCTTGAGATTGGACATAGGCGAGACCTTCGTATTGTCGAACGGCCTTCACGAGACCATATCGCCGGTGCGGATTCAAGGCCTTGGGCCCATTGATGTCGGCGCGATGTTGTGGTTAAAGTCGCTCTCCGTTGCTTGCGGGCGACTCATAAAGCGTGTAACGGCGGGGCACGGACAGGTTTTGGGCGCGTTTTCAGCAGGTTCTCACATGATCATAAAAATTATCGGCGCTATTCTTTTCACCATCGCGGTGTTCGCGTTCGTCAACTTCGTTGGCGATTTGGCGATCCCTAAGCAGGTCCCCGAACACGAAACGGCCACGGCCGCGCCAGAACCTGCGGAGGTCGAGGCAGCTTCCGCACCGGAACCGACGCCAGAGCCCGAACCGATGCCCGAACCGGAGCCCACACCCGCGCCGCAACCGGTTGCCGAGGCTGCACCGACACCCGCGCCCATCGCAACAGAGCCGACCCCCGCCGCCACCCCAACCGTCGCACCCGTCGCCGGCGCTGGCGCTTTGGCGGGCGACGCCGCCAAGGGCAAAAAGACTTTTCGCAAAAAATGCATGAGCTGCCACACCATGGACAAGGGCGGCAAGGATCGCACCGGCCCCAATTTATGGGGCGTCGTGGGTCGCGCCAAAGGGGCGGCTGAAAACTTTCGCTATTCCGACACCCTGAAAATGTTCGGCGGCGTGTGGACGGAAGCTGAGATCGGATCGTTCATCGCTGGGCCGCGCACCTTTATCCGCGACACCAAGATGACCTTCGCCGGTTTAAAAAACGCCGACGACCGCGCCGACGTCATCGCTTATCTCAAAACCCTGGCGGATTGAACCGAAATGGCCGAACTGCAAAATTTCATTGATTTGGCCCAAGCGCTTGCCAATGCGGCGCGCCCCGAAATCATGAGCCGCTTTCGCACCGGCATCGCCGTCGACGCGAAGTCCGACGCGTCGCCCGTGACCGAAGCCGATCGCGCAACCGAGCGGGTGATGCGTACAATCATCAACGACACCTATCCTGACCACGGCATTTTGGGCGAAGAGTACGGCTCTGAGAATACCGACGCCGAATTCGTCTGGGTGCTTGACCCCATCGACGGCACCAATTCGTTCGTCACCGGCAAGCCGTTGTTCGGCACGCTGATCGCGCTGTGTCAAAACGGCGCGCCCATCGTCGGCGTGATCGACGCGCCGGGCATGGATGAACGTTGGCTCGGCGCAAAAGGCCAGCGCAGCACGCTGAACGGCAAAACCATCAAAACCCGCACCTGTCCGGCGCTGGACAAATCCTGGCTATACGCCACCACCCCGGACATGTTCGAAGGCGCAAACGAAGCCGCCTTTAAACGCTTGTCCACTGCAGCTTGGCGCACGGTTTACGGCGGCGACTGTTACGCTTACGGCTTGCTCGCCGCCGGTCATGTCGATTTGGTCTGCGAAGCCAGTCTCGGCACGTACGATTTCGCCGCCCTGGCGCCTGTCATCGAAGGCGCTGGCGGCATGCTTACCGACTGGGACGGCGCCCCGGTCACGCTTCAATCAGACGGCCGCGTGCTCGCGGCGGGAGATAAAATCACACACTCGGCGGCCCTCAAAAAGCTTCAAAGCTAATCGCAACTCCCTGGGGGGAGAATAAGAGTGAACGACACGACACGAACCGACTGTGATTCGGAACTTTTGCGCTCCATCTCCAACTTGGTGTGCGTGCTGGAAGGCGGTCGCCTGACCTATATCAATCCCGCCGGCGTGGACATGCTCGGCGCGGATGATGAGCGCGATGTGCTCGACCATGAGCTATCGGAATTCATCCATGCCGATTACGCCGACCTGATCGCACTGGGCATTGACGCCTTCGCCGAAGAAGAAGCGGGCGTGCCGCTCAAATTGCGTCCGCTCAACGCCATGCCCATCGACGTGCTGATGGTGGTGCGCGCGCTGGACAGCCAAAACAACAGCTACATGGTCGAATGTCGCGACATCAGCAATTACATCAAGGCCTCCGAAGACGCGCGCAAACGCGAACAGCGCCTCGCCAACGTGCTCGGCGCGGTGCGCGACGCCATCATCACCATTGACCAAAAAGGCAATGTGCAATCGATCAACGCTGCGGGGGAGCGCATCTTCGGCTATCCAAAAACCCACGTCCTGGGGCAAAACATCAAAATGTTGATGCCCAAACAGTACGCCGATCATCACGACAATTATCTGGACCGCTATGTCACCACGGGCGAGTCCGAAATCATCAATTCGTCGATGGAGTTCGAAGGCCAGCACGCCAACGGCGCCATTTTCCCCATCGAACTGACCGTCACGGAGATGAGGGAGGGCAATCAGCGGCTGTTCACCGGCGTCATTCGCGACATCACCGAGCGCAAAAAGGCGCTGGATAAAATTCATTATCTCGCCCATCACGACGCCTTGACCAAACTTCCCAATCGCAACCTGTACATCGAACGTGTCGAACGCGCCATTTATCGCGCCGAACGGTCCAGCAAACCTTTGGCCTTAATGTTCGTCGATCTGGATAAATTCAAACCCATCAACGACGAATTGGGCCACGAAGCGGGCGACGCGGTGCTCAAAACCGTGGCCGAACGGATGCTGTCTTGCGTGCGCCAATCGGACACCGTGGCGCGCTTTGGCGGTGATGAGTTCGTGGCGATTTTGGAAAACCTTGACCACGCTGAAAGCGCCGCTGTGGTGGCCAAAAAGGTTATTGCTAAGCTGCTGGAAAGCATCGAAACGCCGGGCGGCCAGAACGCCACCGTGGGCGCGTCCATCGGCATCAGCGTGTTCCCCGAAGATGGCAAAACCCTAGATGAGCTGGCGCGCGCCGCCGACGAAGCCATGTACGCGGTCAAAGAAGAAGGCCGCAATAACTTCAAATTCTACAAGGATATTAAAAACCAGAAGGCCTGAACGCCAACATGTCCTTGATCCGGCCACAATCAAAGTGCACATTCAAAGCAGTTTTTGGTCAAGGATCGAGTGGGGAGCTCTATGCCGAGTTTGAAGCGTGTTTTCCGTGCAGCCGCCGCCGTATTGAGCGTCGCATTTTTGACGCCGCAAGCTTGGGCCGAAGGCCCTAAACCCACACACGCAATCGCCATGCATGGCGAGGCGAAATACGCACCGGGCTTCAAGCACTTTGATTACGTCAACCCGCAAGCCCCCAAAGGCGGCACCATCCGCTATGGCGGCCTGGGCAGCTTCGACAGTTTCAACGGGTTCATTTCCAAGGGCGAAGTCGCCGACGGCATCGGCTTGCTGTACGATTCGTTACTCACCTCTTCAGCCGATGAAGCCTTTACCGAATACGGGTTGCTGGCCAAAAGCATCGAGGTTCCCGAAGATCGATCGTGGATTATTTTCCACATGCGCCCCGAGGCCAAATGGCACGACGGCCAACCGATCACCGCCGAAGATGTCAAATGGACGTTTGAGACCCTCATCAGTAAGGGCGCGCCGTCGTTTCGCTTTTATTACGCCGATGTCGATAAGGTCGAAATTCTCGACCCGTTGAGCGTCAAATTCGTCTTCAAGGCCAAAGAAAACCGGGAGCTACCGTTGATCATTGGGCAAATGGCGGTGCTGCCCAAGCACTATTGGGCGACCCGCGATTTCACGAAAACCTCGCTGGAAGCGCCGCTCGGCTCAGGTCCTTACAAACTCAGCGCGTTCGACACCGGGCGTTCCGTCACCTACACCCGCGTCGCCGATTACTGGGGACGCGATTTGCCGGTCAACGTCGGGCACAACAATTTCGACGAAATCCGCTACGAGTACTTCCGCGACGCCAGCGTTTCGGTCGAAGCGTTCAAGGGCGGGGCGATCGATTTTCGCCTTGAGAACACCTCTAAAATCTGGGCGACCGCATATGACATGCCCGAAGTCGCAAACGGTCTGATCGTCAAAGAACAAGTCGGTCACGAACGTCCGCAAGGCATGCAAGGCTTCGTGCCCAACATGCGCCGGGCCATGTTCAAAGACGCCCGCGTGCGCCAAGCGCTGGGCTATGCGTTCGATTTCGAATGGGCCAACAAGAACCTGTTCTACGGTCAATACACCCGCTCACGCAGCTTTTTCGACAACTCAGAACTGGCCGCGACGGGCTTGCCCAGCGTCGATGAGTTGAAAATTCTCGAACCTTACCGGGGCCGCATCCCCGACGAGGCGTTCACCACCGCCTACAATCCCCCCGCCACCCAAGGCGACGGGCGTATCCGCGCCAACCTTAAAGAAGCCGATCGTCTGCTCAAGGAAGCGGGATGGGTGATCAAGGGCAAACAGCGCGTCAACACCACCACTGGTGAAGTGATGGAATTCGAGGTGCTGTTGATCCAACCTGAGTTTGAACGCGTGGTGCTGCCGTTCGCCAAGAACCTTGAACGCCTCGGCATTAGAGCGCACGTGCGCACCATCGACACCGCCCAATATATTGAGCGCATTCGCAGCTTCGATTTCGACATCGTGGTGAGCAGCTGGGGTCAATCCATGTCGCCCGGCAACGAGCAGCGCGGCTTTTGGGGCTCCGACGCCGCCGACACGTCCGGCAGCCGCAACCTCATCGGTATCAAGGACCCGGTGGTCGACGAATTGATCGAAGGGATCATTTCCGCATCGACCCGCGAAGACTTGCTGACCCAGGTGCATGCGCTAGACCGGGTGCTGCAATGGGGCCACTACGTGGTGCCGCACTGGCACATTCCCTACGATCGCCTGATTTATTGGAACAAATTCACCCGCCCCGACGTCGTGCCGATGCAAGGCACGCAGGTCGGCACCTGGTGGTATGATGAGGCCAAGGCCGCGAAACTGGCCGCCGCTCAAGGCAAGAAGTAACCGCACGCCATGTTCGCATACATCCTCCGCCGTCTGGCCCTAATCATCCCGACCTTGTTCGGGATCATGGTCATTAACTTCGTGGTCATTCAGGCCGCGCCGGGCGGACCGGTGGAACAGATGATCGCCCAGATCCAAGGCCTCGACGTCGGCGCGACCGCGCGCATCGCCGGGTCGAACGGCGGCGAAGTCGGCGGCGGCAGTGGCGGCGGCGGATCGAAGGCCACGGCGCAAAGCGGCGGGCAGAGCAAATACCGCGGCGCCCAGGGCCTCGATCCCGAATTCATCAAGCAAATCGAAAAGATGTACGGCTTTGACAAGCCCGCCCACGAGCGTTTTTGGATGATGATGAAGAACTACGCCACATTCGATTTCGGCGAGAGCTATTTCCGCGATCGCAAGGTCGTCGATCTGGTGCTCGACAAAATGCCGGTGTCGATTTCGTTGGGCCTGTGGACCACTATCTTGGTGTATCTGATATCGATTCCGCTGGGCATTTTGAAGGCGGTCAAAGACGGCTCGCGGTTCGACATCGCAACCTCATCGGTGGTCATCGTCGGCAATGCCATCCCCAGTTTTCTGTTCGCCATCTTGTTGATCATTTTGTTCGCAGGCGGGCGCTATTTCGATTGGTTCCCGTTGCGCGGACTGACGTCGGACAATTGGTCGGAACTCACCACGTTCAGCAAAATCACCGATTACCTATGGCACATGGTGCTGCCGGTGGGCGCATTGGTGATCGGCGGTTTCGCCAGCCTCACCATGTTGACCAAAAACTCCTATCTGGAAGAGATCAACAAACAATACGTCATGACCGCGCGCGCCAAGGGCCTAACTGAGGGCCGGGTCATGTACGGTCACGTGTTTCGCAACGCCATGCTGATCGTAATCGCCGGTTTTCCCAGCGCGTTCATCGGCATTCTGTTCACCGGCTCGTTGCTGATCGAAGTGATCTTTTCGCTCGACGGGCTTGGTCTGCTGGGATTTGAGGCGGCGATCAAGCGCGACTATCCGGTGATGTTCGCGACGGTGTACTTCTTCACCCTATTGGGTCTGGTCATGAGCCTCATCGGCGACATCATGTATCACGTCATCGATCCGCGCATCGATTTCGCAAAGATGGAGCGTTGATCATGACGCCCATCCCCCCCACCAGCTCAGCGCTCCGCTTTTTCGGCTTCACCATTTCGCCCATCAATCGCCGACGCATCGATAACTTCAAGGCCAACCGCCGCGGCTATTGGTCGTTGTGGATTTTCATGTTCCTGTTCGTCGCCAGCCTGTTCGCCGAAGTGATCGCCAACGACCGGCCGATCTTGGTGAGCTTCGCCGATGAGCTTTATGTCCCCATCGTCATGGATTATCCCGAAACCACCTTCGGCGGTTTTTTGGAAACGCCAACCGAATATTCCGATCTAGAAGTCCAAGACATGATCCGCGAACAAGGCTGGATCGTGTGGCCGCCGATCCGCTTTTCGTATGATTCCGTGAACTACGCGCTGACCCAGCCGGCGCCCAGCCCGCCCGACGCGGTGAACTATCTGGGAACCGACGACCAAGGCCGCGACGTCGCGGCGCGTTTGATCTACGGCTTTCGCATTTCGATCCTGTTCGGCCTGACACTGACCATCATCAGTTCCGTCATCGGCATCGCGGCGGGAGCGGTGCAGGGCTATTTCGGCGGCCTCACGGACTTATTGTTTCAGCGCTTTATCGAGATTTGGTCGGGCCTACCGATGCTCTATCTGTTGATCATCATGGCGTCGATCATCGAGCCCAATTTCTGGTGGTTGCTGGGCTTGATGTTGCTATTCAGTTGGATGAGTTTGGTCGGCGTGGTGCGCGCGGAATTTTATAAAACCCGCAGCCTCGATTACGTCCGCGCCGCGCGCGCGCTGGGGGTGTCCAACGCCACCATCATGTTTCGCCACATCCTGCCCAACGCGATGGTCGCGACCATCACGTTTTTGCCGTTCATCACCTCATCATCGGTGACCATTCTCACCGCGCTGGACTTCATGGGTTTCGGCTTGCCGCCGGGATCGGCATCACTGGGTGAGCTGCTCGGTCAAGGCAAAGCCAACCTGCACGCGCCGTGGTTGGGGCTGACGGCCTTTTTTGTCGTTTCGATCATGCTGACGTTGCTGGTGTTCATCGGCGAAGCGGTGCGCGACGCTTTTGATCCGCGAAAGGTGTTTCGCTCATGAGCCGCCTTTTGGATGTCAAAGACCTCTCTGTAACGTTCGGCAAAGGCCGCCATGCGGTAAAAGCCGTCAAAGGCGTGTCGTTTCACGTCGAAAAAGGCGAGACCGTGGCCCTGGTCGGCGAAAGCGGATCGGGCAAATCGGTGAGCGCGCTGTCGATCATGCAGCTGCTGCCCTATCCATTGGCCAAGCACCCCAGCGGTTCGGTCAAGTTTCGCGGCGAAGAGCTGATGGGCGCACCGAAAACGGTGATGCGCCATTTGCGCGGCCAAGATATTTCGATGGTGTTTCAAGAACCGCTCAACAGCCTCAACCCGCTGCACCCCATCGGCCAGCAAATCGCGGAAATCATCACCACCCACCATGCGCGAAGCAAAAGCCAAGTCCGCGAACGGGTCGAAGAATTGATGCATCTGGTCGGCCTTCAGGCGCAAATCTCGCGCCTGGGCAACCTGCCCCACGAATTTTCCGGTGGTCAACAACAACGCATCATGATCGCTATGGCCCTGGCCAATGAGCCCGACCTGCTGATCGCGGATGAGCCCACCACCGCCGTCGACGTGACCATCCAGGCGCAACTGCTGAAACTGCTCGCCGATCTGCAAGCCAAGATGGGGCTGGGTATTTTATTCATCACCCACGATTTGGGCATCGTGCGCCGCATCGCCGATCGCGCCTACGTGATGCAAAATGGTTTGCTGGTCGAACACGGCGACACCCAAACGGTGTTCGACGACCCCCAACATCCCTACACCCAACACCTGTTGGGATCGGAACCCAAAGGTCGGCCTGAGCCGGCCGACGCCACCGCGCCCGAAATTATGAGCGCCGACGACCTGAAGGTATGGTTCCCGATCAAACAGGGCTTCATCCGCCGCACCGTCGATCACATCAAGGCCGTCGATGGCGTGAACCTGTCGGTCAAGCGCGGCCAGACGCTGGGCATCGTCGGCGAAAGTGGATCGGGTAAATCGACCTTGGCGCGGGCGCTGTTGCGATTGGAACGCTCCAGCGGCGCGATCACGTTCAAGGACCACAGTCTGCAAGACTTGACCAGCAAAGCCGTGCGCCCGTTGCGTCGGCAGATGCAGATCGTCTTTCAAGACCCGTTCGCCAGCCTCAGCCCGCGCCTGTCGGTGGCGCAAATCATCGGCGAAGGGTTGGAGGTTCATGGCCTCGCCAAAACCAACGCTGAACGTCGCGCCCTGGTTGCCGACGTCTTGGATGAGGTCGGCCTCAGCGCCGACATGATGGACCGCTATCCGCATGAATTTTCCGGCGGTCAGCGCCAGCGCATCTCCATCGCTCGCGCGTTGGTGCTTAAACCCGAACTGATCGCGCTGGATGAGCCGACCAGCGCACTGGATGTGTCGGTCCAGGCGCAAATCGTCGAGCTGCTGCGTGAGCTGCAAAAAAAGCACGATCTGGCGTACCTGTTCATCAGCCACGATCTCAAAGTCGTGCGCGCCTTGGCCCATGACGTGATGGTGATGCAAAAAGGTCGGGTGGTCGAACAAGGCCCGGCGGACGAGATTTTCGACAATCCCCAGCAGGCCTACACCCAAGCCCTGATGAACGCGGCCTTCAACATCGAAGCCGACGAAACCGGCGTGGTGGAAATATAAACATCGTCTGCACGCGGCCACGACTGGACCCAGCACGACAACGTCGATATCGCCAAGAGCCTGCGCGCCCTGGAAAGCGGTCCGGCGCCGAACAATCTGGTGAATTTCGAGCAAGGGCATTTGGCTTTTGACCAAATCTACCGCAGCAGTGTTCGAAAAGACGATTTCGAACGTTCGGAATCATGCATTCGGGCTATTTCCCAAACTGAACCCTCTAGATGCAACGTACTGCCGCCCCATATTACCACCCCGGGCCGCAGCTCAACCAACCCAGCATCAAGAGGTTTTAGCCATGTCGTCCCATAGCACACGCATCTTCCGCCAAACCGCGCTCATCGCATTCCTTTTTGCATCACCCCCAGCCAGCGCCAACGAAACAAATCTAAATACACGTTGGCCCTTGAACTCTGCGATCCAGACCGAGGCCGACCAACGCATACCTGTAGGTGCTTTTGGGATCGTTCTCATCAAGACCCCGCGTGAGGCGACGCTTTTACAATTGAGAGGCATGGCCGGGCGCGGCGACGCAATCTTGCGAAGTGGCGACAGCCGTGATTGCTTGACGCTCCCTGTTCGGTTCGTCGCAGGTGACTTTGGCGGCAACAAGATCTCAACGCGTTCAGTGCAATCGATCCGTCTGATCATAAAGAGCGCCCGCGTCGCCCAAGCCCTGGTGAACGGCCAAGATGTCGTCAGCGACATGTATCGCATCAGCAGTACGGATGACAACCCAGACGCGGACATCGTTATCCAAACTGGATTGAGCGAAAGCCACGGCTTTGTTCTAAATCCCGGCAGCTCGATTCTCGCGGATATTTTGGGCGTGACGATCAGCCGGACGGCATGTTCGGAAATCTAATGCTCCCAGAAACGGGAAAATGAGAACCGGACGCGCGAGAGGTGGACAACCGCTTTACGCGTCTGCCTTCTGGGCGCGGAATTGCGAAGGGGTTTGCCCCACAACGCGGCGGAATTCGGTGTTGAAGCTGGATTTGCTGACAAAACCTGCGTCAAACATCACCTCGGTGATCGGCAACTGCGTCTCAAGCAAAGCGCGCTGCGCATGGAGAATGCGAAAGCCGTTGATATAACGCGAGAAGTTTTCGCCAGTCAGCCTGTTTATCGCGTTTGAAACATCGCGAACCGGCACTGACAATCGCCGCGCCACCCGCGCAAGCGTCAGATTGTTGTCCGTATAGATGCGTTTTTCCGTCAGCAGCGTATTCAGCGCTGCCATCAGCGCACGGTCGCCGTCGTTCGGAGGTTCGCTTTTGACCGCTCCGCTCAGCGCACCGCGCAACACCATCGGCGCGCCAACAAGCGCAACGACAAAAATGAAGGCCGTAAAGACCCCGGAGATACCGCTCAAAAACGGCAAGATAAACGTATCGCCTGCAAACAAGCTGGCCGCGACGATTAAGACATCTGTTGAAACCATCATACCAAGCAAGATGATCGTGGCGTAAATCGCAGATCGCACAACCCCGACGACATGGGGCGGCACATGCGCAAAATCATCCGCGCCATACCGCAATAGCGTTGCCGTTCGAAACAGATAAACGCTGGTGATCCCCAGCACGAAAACGTCGGCCGAGATCGGAATGGGTGCAACAATAAACATTTGCGCAAGAGCGACTGGCGCACCGTTCCACAACAGCGCGTTACGCCACGACGAAGTTTGCTCTTGTGCCAATGCGCGCAATCCCAAATAGGCCGTTGGCGCAACCATCACCGCAACCAAGGGCTGAATCCGCGCCGCCCATTCGGAATCGAAAGACAGCCGTAACCCCAACAACAAGCCGATAGCTGCGAGAGCCAAGAGGAAAGAGCAGAGGAATAGACGTGCGGGAAATGGCACACGCGTATTTTGCGCCAACGCATAAGCGGCGATGGTCGTCAAAACGCTGACAAGCCATGCGAGGGGAAGAGTGACCATATTTGTTTCCCAAAGCCAAAGCCGAAGACACGTCGCTCACCCTTGTCAAACGACCTGCCACACCCTTCTAACCACAAACCCGAACTGAAGGGGATACACCTCACCCTAACTGGGCAGATACCCATAACTGATTGCCAGCAACACCCCGCCCAGCGCCAAACGGTAGATCACGAACGGCGTGAAGCTGGCGCGTTTGAGCCACGCCATCATCAACGCGATGGCGATCAGGGCCGACACAAACGCAAAGCCAACCCCGGCCAGCGCGGCGTCGATCTGCACCGGATCGCCTGTTTTATAAAGCTCCAAGCCCATCAGGGCGCCCGCACCAACGATGGCCGGGATCGACAGCAGCATGGAAAAACGCGCACTGTCGCGACGCTCCATCCCCAGCATGCGCGCGGTGGTCATGGTGATGCCGCTGCGCGAGGTGCCGGGAATCAGCGCCAAGCACTGCGATACGCCGATAACCACAACGTCGAACAATTTCAGGTGTTCCATGCGGCGCAGCGTCACGCTGAAACGATCGACAAGCCACAGCAAGACGCCGAAACCCAACGTCGCCCAGCCGATGACCTCAATCGAACGAATACCGCCGGGCATATACTTTTTCATCGCCAATCCCGCTGCGATCACCGGCAACGTGCCCAGCACCAGGAAAAACGCCAAGCGCACGCCGTCGTTCATGCCGCGGCCCTTGGCGAAGCGCCACAGCCCGCTCAGCATGGCGGCGATATCGCGCCATAAATACGCCATCACCGCACCCAGAGTGCCGACATGAACGGCGACGTCGAGAATCAAGCCCTGGTCAGGCCACCCGGCGAGCCACGGAACCAAAACCAAATGTCCGCTGGAACTGATGGGGAGAAACTCGGTCACGCCCTGAACGAGCGCCAAAATCACAATATGCAGGAGGGGCACGGCGGTACAAAACCTTACAATATGATGAGCTGGCGAGACTTTAACGCACCCGCCTTTCAGCGCAAAGAACTGATTGTGCAGAGCTTTTTCAAATCACCCCGAAAATGGGAAAAGTCCCAGCTTGGAACAGTCGCCAAACGGGCCTAATCGTGAATCGAGAAAGTGTTTCAAAGTGTTTCAAAAATTGCAGTGCCGGGGTTCCCTTTTGCTGATAGTTCTTGTAATGTCGCGCCTCCAAAGTTTCAGACAAGATGCAGATTGGCGCTGGCCGCGCCGCAGATTACGGGCGGTCGACGTGCTACTAGCGCCTTGAACCATATAGATTTTTTGCCGCACCCCAGCGGCGATCTTAAGACTGGATGTGACCCATGAAAGCAAGCGGACTGCCCGATAAGCAGGGCCTTTACGACCCAAGCAACGAGCATGACAACTGCGGCGTTGGCTTCATTTGCAACATTAAGAACAAAAAGAGCCACGAGATCATTCAGCAAGGGTTGCAGATTCTCGTCAATCTGGATCACCGCGGCGCGGTGGGCGCGGACCCGCTGGCTGGCGACGGCGCGGGCATCATCATGCAGATCCCGCACGACTTGGTGAGCGAAGAATGCGCCAAGCTGGGCTTTGAGCTTCCGGCCGTGGGCGAGTACGCCATGGGCCAAGTGTTCTTGCCCCAAGACGACGCCATGCGGGCGTTGTGCATCAAAGCATTCGAAGACGTCACCGCAGCCGAAGGCCAAGAGCTGCTGGGTTGGCGCGACGTGCCCGTGGACAACAGCTGCCTGGGCGAGAGCGTAAAAGCCGACGAGCCGGTGATCCGCCAGATTTTTATCAAAAAAGGCCCCAACACCGCTGATCAAGCCGCGTTTGAACGCAAGTTGTTCGTCATCCGCAAACAGGCCCACCACATCATTTGGGATGAAGCGGGCGAGCGCGCGGGCTTTTATACGCCGTCGCTGTCGACCCACACCACGGTCTATAAAGGCATGGTGCTGTCCAGCAACTTGGGCAACTACTATCTCGATCTCAAAGACGAGCGCGCGACATCGGCGCTGGCGCTGGTGCACCAACGCTTCTCGACCAACACGTTCCCCAGCTGGGAACTGGCGCAGCCGTTCCGCTATCTGTGCCACAACGGTGAAATCAACACCGTGCGCGGCAACATCAACTGGATGGCGGCGCGCAAGGCGACCATGTCGTCCGACGTCTTGGGCGACGATTTGGACAAGTTGTGGCCGTTGATCGGCGATGGCGCATCCGATTCCGCGACGTTTGACAACGCCCTGGAACTGCTGGTCGCGGGCGGCTACTCGCTGGCCCATGCGATGATGATGATGATCCCCGAAGCCTGGGATTCCAACCCGCTGATGGATGACGATCGTCGTGCGTTCTACGAATACCACGCTGCGCTGATGGAGCCGTGGGACGGTCCCGCTGCGGTCTGTTTCACCGATGGTCGCCAAATCGGCGCGACCCTGGATCGCAACGGTCTGCGCCCAGCGCGTTACGTGGTCACCGATGACGACTTCGTCATCATGGCTTCCGAAGTCGGCGTGCTGCCGATCCCGGAGAGCAAAATCGTCAAAAAATGGCGTTTGCAGCCGGGCAAGATGTTCCTCATCGATCTGGAACAAGGCCGCATCATCGACGACGAAGAAATCAAATCCGATCTGGCCAAGGACAAGCCGTATCAAGAATGGCTCGACCAGACCCAAATCCACGTCGAAGACCTGCCCCAAGAGCACCCGGCCATGGCGCCCGATCACGACACCATGCTCAATGCTCAGCAGGCGTTCGGTTACACCCAAGAAGATCTCAAGCACTTCATCAAGCCGATGGCGCTGACCGGCCAGGACCCGATCGGATCCATGGGCCGCGACACGCCGCTGGCGGTGCTGTCGGATCGTCCGAAGATTCTCTACGATTATTTCGCGCAGAACTTCGCCCAGGTCACCAACCCGCCGATCGATCCGATCCGCGAAGAATTGGTGATGAGCTTGGTCAGTCTGATCGGCCCGCGCCCGAACCTTTTGGATGCCGCAGGCGCCGGCACGCGCAAGCGTTTAGAAGTGCGCCAGCCGATTTTGTCCAACTCTGATCTGGAAAAAATCCGCCACATTGAAAACCATGTGGACCGCGCCTTCAACGCCATCACCTTAGATATGGTGTATCCCGCCGATCAAGGCGCTGGCGGCATGGAAGCGGCGCTGGAAAAACTGTTCGCCAAAGCCGAAGAGGTTGTGCGTGGCGGTTACAACATCATCATCTTGTCGGACCGCGGCGTCGATATCGATCACATCGCAATCCCGGCCTTGCTGGCGACGGCGGGCGTGCATCATCACCTGATCCGCACCGGCTTGCGCACATCTGCGGGTCTGGTCGTGGAAACCGGCGAAGCGCGACGCGTACATGATTTCTGTCTGCTGGCTGGCTATGGCGCGGAAGCCATCAACCCCTATCTGGCGTTCGACACCATCGCCGACATCGGCGATGAGTTGCCCGAAGAACTGAGCGTCGACGAGGCCCAGTACCGCTACATCAAAGCGGTCGACAAAGGCATGCTCAAAGTCTTTTCCAAGATGGGCATTTCCACGTTCCAATCGTATTGCGGCGCGCAGATTTTCGACGCCATCGGTTTGAGCGACAGCTTCATTGATCGGTTCTTCACCAAGACCGCGTCGAAAGTTGGCGGCATTGGCCTGAACGAAGTGGCTGCGGAAACCGTGCGTCGTCACCGCGAAGCGTTCGGCGACAACCCGCTTTACGCCAAGCACTTGGATGTCGGCGGCGAGCTGGCGTGGCGTCACCGCGGCGAAGCGCACTGTTGGACGCCTGAAACCATTCAGCTGTTGCAACACGCTGTGCGCAAAGGCGACCGCGACACTTACCGCCAGTTTGAACACGCCATGAACAATCATGACGCCGAGTTCAAAAACCTGCGTGGCCTGTTCAAGCTCAAGGGCACGGGCCAGTCCGTGTCGTTGGATGAGGTTGAGCCGATTGAGGACATCTGCAAACGCTTCGCCACCGGCGCCATGTCGTTCGGTTCCATTTCTTGGGAAGCGCACACCACGCTGGCGATTGCGATGAACCGTTTGGGCGGCAAGTCCAACACCGGCGAAGGCGGCGAAGAGGCCGTGCGTTTCACGCCGCTGGAAAACGGCGATAGCATGCGTTCGGCCATCAAACAGGTGGCGTCCGGTCGCTTTGGCGTGACCACTGAATACCTGGTCAACGCCGACGACATCCAGATCAAAATGGCCCAGGGCGCCAAGCCTGGTGAAGGCGGACAGTTGCCCGGCCACAAGGTCAACGAATGGATTGCGCGCCTGCGTCACTCGACCCCGGGCGTGGGCTTGATTTCACCGCCGCCGCATCACGATATCTATTCCATCGAAGATTTGGCGCAGCTGATCCACGATCTGAAAAACGTCAATCCGAAAGCCCGTATCTCGGTCAAGTTGGTGTCTGAAATCGGCGTCGGCACGGTGGCTGCGGGCGTGTCCAAAGCACACGCCGACCACGTCACCATTTCCGGCTTCGACGGCGGCACCGGCGCAAGCCCGCTGACGTCCACCCAGCACGCGGGCGGTCCGTGGGAAACGGGCTTGGCGGAAACCCACCAAACATTGGTGATGAACAAGCTGCGCGGTCGCATTTCGGTGCAGGTCGATGGCGGGTTGCGCACCGCGCGCGACGTGGTCGTCGGCGCATTGTTGGGTGCGGACGAATTCGGTTTCGCCACCGGCGCATTGATCGCGGCGGGTTGCTTGATGATGCGCAAGTGTCACCTCAACACCTGTCCGGTCGGCATCGCAACGCAAAACGAAGAACTGCGCAAGCTGTTCCCAGGTCAACCGGCGCACGTGGTCAACTACTTCACCTTCATGGCCGAAGAGGTCCGCGCGCTGATGGCGGAGCTTGGCTTTAAGACCATCAACGAAATGATCGGGCGCTCCGATTTGATCGAAATGAACGACGCCATCGATCACTGGAAGACCCAGGGGTTGGATTTCTCCGGCATCTTGCACCGCCCAGAAGCCGGCGAAGGCGTCGCCATCCGTCATTGCGAGACCCAAGACCACGGTCTGGACAAAGCGTTGGACAACGGCTTCATCGCGCAAGCGCGCGACGCCATCGACGGCGGCAAGCCGGTGCGCATCAAAACCAACCTGATCAACGTCAACCGCACCGTCGGCGCGATGCTGTCGGGTGAGGTGGCGATGAAACACGGCAAGGCGGGACTTCCCGACGACACCATCGTCATCGAAGCCCAAGGCACCGCGGGCCAATCGCTCGGCGCGTGGCTGGCTAAGGGCGTGTCCATCGACCTAAAGGGCGACGCCAACGATTACGTCGGCAAAGGCCTCGCCGGTGGCCGCATCGTCGTGCGTCCGTCCGACGACAGCCCGATCATCCCGCAAGACAACATCATCGCCGGCAACACCTGCCTGTACGGCGCCACGTCCGGTGAGGTGTTCTTCCAGGGCGTGGTCGGCGAACGCTTCGCGGTGCGTAATTCCGGCGCAACGGCGGTTGTCGAAGGCGCCGGCGATCACGGCTGTGAGTACATGACCGGCGGCATCGTTGTGGTGCTGGGTCAAACCGGGCGTAACTTCGCGGCCGGTATGTCGGGCGGCATCGCTTATGTGCTGGACGAAGCAGGCGACTTTGAAACCCGCTGCAACTTGGCGCAAGTCGATCTGGAACCCATCGAGGCCGAAGAACGCCTGATGGAACAGGACGCCCAAGGCGGCGACCTGGAAACGCATGGCCGCGTTGATGTCGATCATGACATGACCCGCCATGACGCTTATCGTTTGAAGATGCTGATCGAAAAGCATCATCACTACACCGCCAGCCCGCGCGCCAAGGACATCTTGAACAACTGGGATGCGTACCTGCCCAAGTTCGTCAAGGTCATGCCGGTGGAATACCGCCGCGCACTCTTGGAGATGCAGGCGAAAAACCGTGCTGCTGAGCACGACGGCGTCAACACTTCGGTGGGGAACTAAAATCATGGGTAAGCCAACCGGATTTCTCGAAATCGACCGCCACGACCGCGCCTATGGCCCGGTGAAAGAGCGCCTCGATCACTACAAAGAGTTCATCATCCCGATGAAGGAAGATGACCTCAAAGCGCAAGGCGCACGCTGCATGGATTGCGGCATTCCGTTCTGCCATCAAGGCTGCCCGGTGATGAACATCATCCCCGAATGGAACGACCTGACCTACCAAGGTGATTTGCGTGGCGCGTTGGAGGTCTTGCATTCAACCAACAACTTCCCCGAATTCACCGGACGCATTTGCCCCGCCCCGTGCGAGGCGTCATGCACGCTGAACTTGGATGACAAGCCCGTCACCATCAAAAGCATCGAATGTGCAATTGTCGATAAGGGTTGGGCCAAAGGCTGGATTCGCCCCTTGATCGCCAAGCACCACACCGACAAAAAAGTCGCCGTGGTCGGCGCCGGCCCTGCGGGCATGGCGGCAGCACAGCAATTGGCGCGCGCCGGTCACAAGGTGTCGCTGTACGAAAAGAACGCCCACGCGGGCGGCCTGCTGCGTTACGGCATTCCCGACTTCAAACTCGATAAATCGATCATCGACCGTCGGCTCAGCCAAATGAAGACCGAAGGCGTGGACTTCCGTCCCAACACCGCCATCGGCGAAGACATTCCGGCACAAACGCTGATGGACGATTACGACGCCGTCGTGCTCAGCGGCGGTTCGGAAAAGCCTCGTGATTTGCCGGTTCCCGGTCGCGAGCTGAACGGCGTGCATTTCGCCATGGACTTCCTCACCCAGCAAAACCGCCGCAACGGTGGCGAGCCGGTTAAGGTCGAAGACATTTTGGCGACGGGCAAAAACGTGCTGGTGATCGGCGGCGGCGACACCGGTTCGGATTGCGTCGGCACCTCGGCGCGTCAAGGCGCAACCTCGATCACCCAAATCGAGATCATGCCCAAGCCGCCTGAAAAAGAAGACAAGCTCACCACGTGGCCCGAATGGCCGCAAAAGCTGCGCACCTCGACCAGCCATGAAGAAGGCTGCGAGCGCGACTGGAACGTGCTGACCAAAGAATTCATCGGCGACGCGGACGGCAACCTCAAAGCCGCCAAGTGCGTGCGCGTGGCATGGGACCAAGGCGAAAATGGCCAATGGAACATGTCCGAGGTCGCAGGCTCCGAATTCGAAATTCCGTGCGAGCGTGCGTTCCTCGCCATGGGCTTTGTACATCCCGTACACGAAGGCATGATCGATGAGCTGGGCGTCGAAAAAGACGGGCGCGGCAACGTCGGCGCCAACACCGACGATTACCAGACCTCCATCGACAAAGTCTTCACCGCGGGCGACATGCGTCGCGGCCAATCCTTGGTGGTGTGGGCGATCCGCGAAGGCCGCCAAGCGGCCCGCGCGGTGGATGAATTCTTAATGGGGTCATCCGAACTGCCGCGCTGATCCGCAATCAAAATCAAAAATACAAAGGGCCGCTCTTCACAGGGCGGCCCTTTGTGCGTCTATACGGCGTAAGGACTGGTATGGGGAGATCACCAATGTCTGAACAAAGCAAAGTCCTGATCGGCGAAAACACCCGCGAGCAGATCGCCTACAAGCTGCTGGATCGTATTTTTGTCGCCGAATCCAAACCCTTAAAGGGCGCCAGCCGCGAAGAGATTTTGCGCACCTACATCCAGTGCCACAGCGCCGTCGGCGGGCACTACATCGATTATGAAGACACCGCTTAAACAGCTCTTTTCAGGGTCCGCGCCGAGGCTTATAACACTTGGACAGCACCCCAATCAGAGCAGGTCGACAGATGATTTCCTACACCCTGATTTGTGACAAAGACCATGAATTCGCCGAACACTTCGACGGCTATGACGATCTTCAAGCGCAACTGAAAGGCAAGAAACTGGCCTGTCCGACGTGTGGTTCTAAAAAGCTCGTCAAAGGCCTCAGCACACCCAACGTCGGCGCCCAGCAAGCCGCGCCGCCGATGCCCACCTGCCCCGCCGCTGCGGGATGCGGCAACGGCGGGTGCGCGCTGAAGGGCTAAAGGCTAAAACGACGAATCCGGTTGGGTGAGAAACACTTTTTCTTCCGGCGTATTGATGCGCCCCAAAGCCCCATTGCGGTGGGGAAAGCGGCCAAAGCGCTTGATAATGGCATGATGCTTTTGCGCCCAGTCGAGGTCTTTTTCGCCAAGGGCTGCAAACAGCTCCAACGCACGGTCTTGATCGGCGAGATTTTCACTGTGTTCGAACGGTAAATAGAGAAATTTGCGCATCACAGGGGTGACCTGTTGGTCGAAACCCTGCGCGATGGCTTGCTTGGCGATGCGCAGGGCGTGCGCGTCATATTCAAAGGCCTGCGCAACATTGCGGTAAACATTGCGCGGGAACTGATCGAGCACCACCACCAGCGCCACCGCGCCTTCGGGACTTTGCGCCATCATATCCAATTGCCCCCGCGCAGTGGCTTCGATCACGCGTTCAAAGCGTTTTGTAATCTCAGCGTCAAACGCGGCGTCTTTGGTGAACCACGCGGCGCGATCTTGACCGTAATCTTCAGCGTTCGAATCGCCAAACCAGAATGTGAGAATGGCGTCGATGACGTTGGACATGACCTTGGTCGACATAATCTGCGTCCCTCCAATCCGAATTCACCGTGTATGACGTACACATAGGTACGCCGCACGCCCAATTCTAGGCTGGGCAAGTCCCCAACAATCGGGCGGGTCCGGCATACCTTTAGCGTAAAACGATGCGATTAATGCTGCACATGCGTGACGAACCAGCATATTATGCGCCACGGCTCAGCCCAATGGGATCAATCAATGGAGTTCGAACGTATGAATCTGTTCGAGACCTTCCGCCCTGTGATGTTCATCAACGGCCTGTTGCTGATGGTTTTGGCCGTCAGCATGTCGCCGCCGCTGATTGCCGATTTGATCGCGCACAATCCCGACTGGCAGGTGTTCGCCGCCAGCGCACTGGCGACTCTGATGACGGGCTTGTTTTTGGTCTTTTCCCAAGGCGGGGCCGAGCTTGAACTCAACATCAAGCAAGCTTTCATGCTGACCACCACCGGATGGATTTTGCTGGCGGCGTTCGCGGCTTTGCCATTGCGCTTTTCTAATCTCGACATCGGCGCCACCGACGCCTTTTTCGAAGCCATGTCGGGGCTGACCACCACCGGGTCCACGGTTCTGGCGGGGCTCGACGCCATGCCGCCGGGAATTCTTTTGTGGCGCAGCATCCTGCAGTGGATCGGCGGCATCGGCATCATTGTGATGGCGATTGCGATTTTGCCGTTCTTGCGGTCCGGCGGCATGCAATTGTTTCGCACCGAATCGTCCGATATGTCCGAACGCGTGGTGCCGCGCATCAAGCGCATGACCGGCGGGCTGGTGCTGACCTATGCCGGATTGACCATTTCGTGCGCTGCGGCGCTGTGGTGGGCGGGCATGACCCCGTTGGACGCGATCATTCACGCCATGACCACACTGTCGACCGGCGGCTTTTCCAGCCACGACGCGTCCATCGCATATTTTCACAGTGCGCTGATCGAAAACATTGTGCTGGTGTTCATGATCTCAGGCTCGATCCCGTTCATCGTCTATTTGAAATTTGCCCACGGCGACCTCAAGGCATTCACGCGCGACCCGCAAATACGCGGCTTGCTGGGCATCCTCACCACCATGACGGTGATGCTGACGACGTGGCTGGTGATCAAGGACGGCTTTCCCATTCTCGATGCTTTGCGTTTATCGGCGTTCAACATCGTGTCGGTGATCTCAACCACCGGATTTGCGTCCACCGATTACACCTTGTGGGGGGCGTTGCCGCTGGGCGCGTTCTTTTTGATGACGTTCATCGGCGGCTGCACCGGGTCGACCAGCGGCGGCATCAAGATTTTGCGCTTTCAAGTCTTGCGCATGGTGTTTTCCGGTTACGTGTGGCGGTTGATATATCCCCACGGCGTAAGGTCGAACAATTACGGCGACAGTCCCATCACCGTTGACGTTGCGGTGGGTGTGTTGGTGTTTACGTTGACGTTCGTGGTGTTGACCGGACTTGTCGGCTTGCTGCTTACCAGCCTAGGGCTGGATCTCGACACCGCCATGAGCGGGGCCGCGACCGCCATCGCCAATGTTGGGCCTGGACTGGGTAATATCATCGGCCCGACCGGAAATTTCGAGCCCTTGCCCGACACCGCCAAGTGGGTGCTCGCGTTTTCCATGTTGTTGGGGCGCTTGGAATTTTTCACCGTGCTGGTGCTGTTCACACCCGGCTATTGGCGCAGCTGATATCTCTTCCGTTATTGAGAAACCCGATTGCGTCCGCCGTCCTTGGCGCGGTACAGCGCATCGTCGGCGCATTTAAGCGCGTCTTGTGGCGATTGCCCCTCGCCGCGTTGAGCCACGCCGATGGAAATGGTCACGCTGACGGTGTCTTTCGCCGCCGTTTTTTTGCGCGGCGCTTTACCCTTCGCCGCCACCGGCTTTTCTTTCGGACGGTCTTGAGCGCGCAGTTTAAACGACGCCCCGGCAATGGATTTGCGTAACTTGTCGAGATGCGGGACCGCTTCCTCGGCGCCCTTGCGCGGGAACAAAACCGTGAACTCTTCACCGCCATAGCGAAACGCGCGCCCACCGCCGGTGACGCGCATCATCTGCGCCGCGACCATTTTCAGCACTTGATCGCCGACATCGTGACCATAGGTGTCGTTGAATTTCTTGAAGTGATCGACATCCAGCATGGCCGCCGTGTAGGCGCCGCGGAGCGCCGTCAAATCGTGCATCAACGCGCGCCGACCAGGCAAGCCCGTTAGTTCGTCAATGAACGCCAGACGGTAGCTTTCTTGCGCCACCGCGGTGAGCAATACGATGCCCGCCAAGGTGAATAAAAGCGACGACACGGTGCCATTTGCGGCGCCATGTAGCGCCAGTGCGCTCACCGCCACCGCGCCGAACAGGCCACCATCGAGCACCCCGCCTTTGTAAAGCGCGCGCGCCAACAGGCCTGCACTGACGGCGGCGAATAAGAACAAGGCCGGTTGCGGCAACAGCGACCAATAATCGAGATCTTTGTCAAACACCCGCACGTGCAAAAGATTGTCGGCGAAAATGCGCGCCGTCTCACCCGCATCCCACACCACGATCAGCGCGACGATCTGAAGCCCCGCAAACAGCACCCGGCTGAGCACCCCCAGCGACAACAAGCCGCGATCGGCTTTCACGGCGATCAGCGCCGCGTTGATGGGAAACAACACCGCCACGGCGGCGTAAATCACCGTCAATTCCGGTTCACGGTCATAAATGTCGGTGCCCGCGACGAACGTCTGCACCACCCAATGCGCGCCCGTGATCAAGGCCGCCATCAGCACCACGCGCGGACACTTGAACCATCCGCCAATAATCGCGGCCAGCAGCGTCAGAAGGTAAGGCGCATATTGAACCACCGCGTTCAAAGACCACGGCACCACAGGCTGGGTAGCCATCACGACCAGGCCCGCGCCGAACATCAACGCGGGGAACATCAAAATCAACAAGGCGTTTCGCAAAGTCATGATTTGGTGGTAAACCGAAACGCTCAAGATACGGTTAAAAAAAGGAATATTTCATGAACATCTGGGTTTTTCTGGCTGGTCTCAACGCCGCTCTCGCCGTAGCTGCGGGGGCGTACGGATGGCACGCCCTAGGCGACACACCCGAAATCCGCGACATTTTCATGATGGGTTCGCAATATCAGATGTGGCACGCGTTGGGTCTGATGGGGGTTGGGCTAATGATCCACCACGCTCCCAGCCGCGCGCTTCACGTTGCGGGCGGGTCTTTTCAAATTGGCATCTTTTTGTTTTCCGGCACGCTGTATAGCTTTGGCGGACTGTCGATGGTTCCGGTCGAAGGCGCCGCGCCCTTTGGCGGGGGCTTGCTGATGCTCGCATGGCTGATCGTCGGCATCGTCGGTGGGCGCAAGCTGCGTGCGGCGTGAAGACTTTCGTTCTTTGTTGATTAACCTCTTTCGCAGTATCTTTTGAAGATGAACGCGAACGACCAACTCAGTCTCTATCGACGGGCGCGCCTGCGCACCGCTGAACTCTTGTTCACCACGAGCAAGGACGATGCTCTGTCGCGATTTGTCGATATCGGTCTGATTGTCCTCATCACCCTCAACATCCTTGCTGTGGTGCTTGAATCGGTTAAAGACTTTCACCAGTCCGTGGGTGATTTTTTCTACGCTTTCGAAGTTTTTTCCGTGACGATTTTCAGCCTCGAATACGTCGCGCGGGTTTGGTCGGTGATCGACAACCCATGGAATCCCGACCACACCCATCCCATATCCGGGCGCATCAAATACATGTTCACGTGGATGGCGCTGATTGATCTGCTCGCCATTGCGCCATTTTATCTCAGCTTTTTCGCCGCCGACGACCTGCGCGTGCTGCGCGCGCTGCGGCTGTTGCGGATCTTCAAACTGACCCGCTATTCCAGCGCCATGACGTTGTTGTTCCAAGTGTTTCGCGAAGAATCACGCACCATCGGCGCGGCGATGTTCGTTTCTTTGCTGTTGGTGTTCGTAGCCTCGACGCTGGCGTTTGTGGTCGAACACGAAGCCCAGCCTGAAAAATTTTCGTCTATCCCCGCCGCCATGTATTGGGCTGTGATCACCATGACCACGGTGGGATTTGGCGATATCGTGCCGGTGACCCCGTGGGGTAAGGTCTTGGGCGCGTTCATCGGCATCGTCGGTTTGGCGATGGTGGCGCTACCCGCAGGTATTTTGGCGTCGGGCTTCGACAACGCCCTGCACCGACGTCGCAATATGTTGCAAGAACGCGTACAAGACGCCATGAAAGACGGCGTGATCTCACCTGAAGAAGAAGAAGAACTGGACAAATTGATCCGTCACCTCAACCTCAACACCGTTGACGCCAACGCCATCATCTATGCGGTCAAACACAAGCAAGCACAAGATGCTGATGAGCGCTGTCCTCATTGCGGCAAACGCCTTCACAAGACGGACGAGTCCGACCCCTCCATATAATCCACGATAAAAAAATACGTTCCCATGCCTAGCCAATAGCTAGCTATATTGGGTACACTCTTGCTCTGCCCAGTGCATGCACTCTATCTGCTCATCATTCAAAGGACCGTTTCGTCATGTCCCTCGACCGCGATCAATCACCGACCAACGTGATCAATCACCTGTCGCGCCAGATCACCCACGCGTTAAATGAGGAACTCAAAGCCCACGGCGTCGCGCCTGGCCAGTTCCCCGTTTTGCTGTGTCTGTGGGAACAAGACGGCCTGACCCAGCGTGAATTGTACGAACGCGTCAAGATCGAGCAAGCGACCATGTCCAACACCCTCAAACGGATGGAACGCGACTGCCTGATCTACCGCGAACCGGACCCCACCGACCGTCGTGCGATGCGCATCCATCTCACCGGCATGGCTAAGAAGCTCGAAGGCAAGCTCACCAAAGGGGCCAAGACCGTCAACAAAACCATGTTTGACGGCATCAAGAAAAAGGACCGCAAGCATCTGATGGAACTTCTCGCCCACATGGTCGGAAATTTGCAAAAGGCTGTTGCGAAGTAGCTTGCGCTTGGGCATATCAAAACAAAACCGCCGCCCCGGGTTTAACCTGGGACGGCGGTTTGTATTTGAGAACGAGGCTCCGCCTACTTGGGCAGGGACCACACCTCCGGCGCGTCGCTGAGGCGTTTGATCTGCGCTTGGCGCTGATTTTCCATCTCGCTGGGCAGCTTATCGCCAAAACGACCGAACAGTTCGGACTGGTCCTCGGCATCGGCCATGGCGCCGGCGCGATCAACTTGCATCAGGTGATCAAAGGTGTCCTGGGCATAGTCCAGGCCGTCCCAAGTGATGTCGCCAAAGGTCGGCATATGGCCGATGGGGCTTTCAACCGCATCCGCCTTGCCGCCGACCCGTTCGACGATCCACTTCAGCACACGCATATTCTGACCAAAGCCCGGCCACATAAACTTGCCGTTTTCGTCTTTGCGGAACCAGTTGACGCGGAAAATCGCCGGTGGGTTTTCGAGCTTGGCGCCGAAGTCCAGCCAGTGGCGCCAGTAATCGCCCATGTTGTAGCCACAAAACGGCAGCATGGCGAACGGGTCGCGACGGATCGACGCCTGGCCGACGGCGGCGGCGGTGGCTTCTGAGCCCATAGTCGCGGCCATGTAAACGCCGTGGTTCCAATCGAACGCTTGATAGGTCAGCGGGAAGGTTTTGGACAACCGACCGCCGAAGATAAACGCCGAAATTGGCACGCCTTTGGGATCTTCCCAGCTGGGATCGATCGACGGGCATTGGGACGCAGGCGCGGTAAAGCGGGCGTTGGGATGGGCGGCGGGATGGTCCATATCCGGGGTCCAATCGTTGCCCTTCCAATCGACGGCGTGGGCCGGGGCCTTCGACATATCTTCCCACCACACATCGCCGTCATCGGTCAGCGCCACGTTGGTGTAGATACAGTCTTTGTCCAAAGTCTTCATCGCCGACGGATTGGACTTGTCCGAGGTGCCCGGCGCAACGCCGAAATAACCGTATTCGGGATTGATGGCGTAAAGCTTGCCGTCGGCGCCCGGTTTAATCCAGGCGATGTCGTCGCCCACGGTCCACACTTTCCAACCTTCGAAGCCTTCGGGCGGGATCAACATCGCCAGGTTGGTTTTGCCACATGCCGACGGGAACGCGGCGGCGACGTAGGTTTTTTCACCTTCGGGGCTTTCCAAGCCGACGATCAACATATGTTCGGCTAGCCAGCCTTCGTCGCGCGCCATCGCCGAGGCGATGCGCAAGGCAAAACACTTCTTACCCAGCAATGCATTCCCGCCGTAACCCGATCCAAACGACCAGATTTCGCGGGTTTCGGGATATTGCACAATGTACTTTTCATCGTTACACGGCCACACGACGTCTTGCTCGCCGTCGGCCAAAGGCGCGCCGACCGAATGCACACACGGCACGAACGCGCCATCCGCACCCAAAACGTCGAGAACCGGGGCGCCCATACGCGTCATGATGCGCATGTTGGCCGCCGCGTAGGCGCTGTCGGTCAACTGCACGCCGATGTGCGCAATGGGCGAGCCCAATGGGCCCATGGAAAACGGCACCACATACATGGTGCGCCCTTGCATGCAGCCATCGAACAAACCGTTCAGGGTTGTGCGCATTTCAGAAGGCGCCATCCAATTGTTGGTCGGACCGGCGTCTTCTTCACGCTCTGAGCAGATGAAGGTGCGATCTTCGACGCGGGCCACATCGGATGGGCTGGAGCGGGCGAGATAACTGCCGGGACGTTTTTCATCATTCAGCTTGATCAAGGTCCCCGCGGCAACCATCTCGGCGCACAGACGGTCATATTCTTCCTTTGAGCCATCACACCAGTGAATGGCGCGAGGTTTGGTGAGCGCCGCGATCTCATCGATCCAGGCGGTCAATTTGGCGTGCGCGGTAGGCGCCTGCGCGCTGTTAAGCATCTTAAAGTATCCTCCGAACGAAAATTTTATACCTCCCCAGGGGCGACTAGGTTAGCGGGTGGAGCGCTCGCGTCAAAAGATTTTGTGCAGGTGCGAAAAGGCCTTGAAACACAACGATTTGCGGATGTCATTTGAGCTTGTCCACAGACGCGCTGAAACACAAACGTATAAAAACCACCCAATTGGGGTGGAGCGACCTATGATTCGTGGGTGGGTTTGCGGGAAAAAGATCCGCTGGGCGCCCCTACTGGATGCTGGGCTTTTGGCTCTTATTGGATGCGGGGGGCTCGGATTTAACCACCCGCACGCGATACCGCGACGGGATCGAGCGATCCAACTCTTCCAATTGCTCATGCGCCAAGGCAATGCGCTGACGCAGCTCGGTGAGCTCAGTGGTGTGATCGTTGAGGCGCTTGTCCATAACAACCTGCACTTCCGTTTGGCCCTTTACCGCATGCTTGATTTTGCTGAGGGTCTTATCCATTTCACGAATTTCTTCGCGCAAAGACGCAATGTGCGCTTTGACGAATTTTTCGTTCTGGCCTTCGACCTTTTTGACGATGTCACTGGTCAGCCACAGCGCCACCAAGGCGATGGCGAAGGCAAGCACGGCAATAATGGTGGCGAGGGCCATGAGGAAATCACCCGCAATTCAAGGAAACCAAAACGTAAAGCTCGAAATTCGATGCAACCGAAGCATCTCGTCCAATTGAAGCAAAAAAGCGCGCCCGGGTGTAGTGAGAAATGGTATTAGGCGGCACTTTTTTTGCATAACGCCTGAAACCGTGCGCGCCAACCGCGCAGATCGCGAGCCGGGCTTAAAAAGTCGATCCGCGCCTGGGCGCCCTTGCGCCCGACCAGGGCGAGCCCATCCGCATCGATGCTCAGGGCTTTGAAGCCCCGCGCCGAACGACCCATCACAAAGGCGGCGACAGCGCCTAAATCATCGCGTTTTGCGCCGTTGAGACTTTCCAATATGCGGTTTCGCCCATCCTCAAAGTCGGCTGCATTGCTCAGGTATTCAGCCCCTTTAACCCACTTGGCGCGACCAAATCCGCCGACGTAATGGACCTTTTCAATGGACATGCGCCACATCGCGAAATCGCCGAACCCCGCATACATCGCCGCGCCGGGATGGCGCCCCAGATACAGTTCGCGCGCAACATCGGATTCGCCACCTGTCAATTTTTCCACTCTGCCCACCAAGGTGCAGCGCGCGCCTTCCAATGGATTGGCGGCGGCGGTGGGGGCTTCCAGCAAAAGTGACGCACGGGGATCTCTCAGCAGGTCTTGGGTGTGCGCCGCCAGGGTCGAAAACAAAAACAACGGCGCGCCGCCCGCATCCGTCGCCACGCCAACCTTGGAAACATAAGGCTGACCCTGAGAGCGAGCCGCAGAACGACGGCTCGTCGCCAACGCGCCCTTCAACGCAGCGCGCGCGATCAATCGAGCCTCTCGGGCGGTTTGCGTGATTGGCCTGCTCACAGCGACTGCGCCTTGCTCAATCGTCGCTCAATCATCAGTGTGACGCAAAACCAAGTCGCGCAACGTGACGATGCCCACCGGGGCGCGGCGTTCATCCACCACCAGTCCACGACTGAGGCCAAACTGCACCAGCAAGCGCACGGCATAGCGAATGTTCATGTCCTTGGGCACCGTCAGCACCGGCTTGGACATGATTTCGTAGACGTTGACTCGTTCTGGGGAGCGGTTTTCCGCGATCACGTGCTTGGCGATGTCCAAGACCACCACCAATCCGTATTCGTCCGTTGCATCGCGGCGTTCCGCAACCAAAGAACTGACCCCCGCATCGCGCATTTTGACCACCGCCTCTTGCACGGTGGCGGTGGCGTCAATGGTCGCGATGGTCGTGGACATCACGTCCTCGACTTTGACATAGCTTTTTTCGCTCATATCTCTTTCTCAACTTCATCAATCAGCGTTGGTAGTTGGGTCGACAGACCGACAGCATCCTCCAACGCAATTTGGAACGCGATCCCCGCACCGGGTTCTTCGTCGAACTGACCGGCCTTGGCGATGGTTTCTAAAATCTCCCGCGCCTTGGGTTCCGCCACCAAGAACAGCACGATATCGCGCTGAGCGGCGAGGTCTAGGCCCAAAAAGGTTTTTTCCTTTTTCAGCCCTTCACCCTGGGCGCTGGTGATCACCGTGGCCCCGGTGGCCCCGGCTTCGCGCGCGGCGTCAATAACCGTTTGCGTAATCTCGTCTTTAACAAGTGCCATTATCAATTTGAGGTTCATGGGTTCGTCTCCTCTTGCCCATTTTGATCCCTTACGTGTCGTCGTCTTTGCAGCCACTCGGCTAAATTCGCGTAAGCCAAAACCGCCATAATGGGGAACAAGCTGGCGAACGCGATCAGTCCAAATCCATCCAACAACGGACTGCGCCCAGGGATGGTCGACGCCAGCCCCAGACCCAGCGCGGTGACGACTGGAACCGTCACCGTCGATGTCGTCACGCCGCCACTGTCATAGGCCAACGCGACAATAAATTTCGAGGCCCAGATGGTCTGCAACATGACCACCACATAGCCAGCTATAATGTACCAATGCAAAGGCGTCCCACTGACAATGCGATAGGCGCCCAAAGACACCCCCACCGCCACGCCGATCGCCACCGCGATGCGCAGGCCGTTGGCCTTGATCGCGCCGCCCGATATCTGTTCGGCCTTCAACGCCACCGCAATCAACGACGGTTCCGCCACCGTGGTGGCGAAACCGATGGCGGCGGCGAACACGTAAACCCACAGATAATCAGTCCAATTGACCCGCCCAAAAAGCGCATCGCCGCCCAAAAACTGCGGGTCGGTGAGCTGCTGGGCCATGGTTTCGCCAACTGGGAACAGCGCCATTTCCAGACCCACCAGAAACAACGTCAAGCCGATCAACACGTACAAAAAACCCACCGCGATGCGTTTGGGATTGGGCGGCATGCGACGGATCACCACGGCTTGAAAAAACACCAAGATTGCGGCGATGGGCACGACGTCGAACAACGTCACCCAGCCGGTGCTTAAGATGTGCTGTATGAGGTCCATCATCTCAGTACACCATGCCGTAAACCATGACGAACATCATCGGCGTGAGGCTGGCCAACGCAATCAACCCAAAACCGTCGGTCATCGGGTTGCGCCCGCGGATCGACGTCGCCAAACCCACGCCCAACGCGGTGACCAACGGAACCGTGATGGTCGAAGTCGTCACCCCGCCACTGTCGTAAGCGATGCCGACGATTTCCGGCGGGGCGAAAAACGTCAAAGCCACGATGCACAAATAACCACTGACAATCACCCATTGAATGGGCCAGCCTTTGATGATGCGCACCACACCGATGACGATGGCGATGCCCACCGACAGCGCCACGGTCATGCGCAGGCCGTAGGCGTAATCGTCCAAGCTGACTTGGTCGTGACCGATCAATCCGCCTTCGGCCGCGGTGCTGGCCGCTTCCGCCGCCACTGCGATCAGGGCGGGTTCCGCCACCGTGGTGCCAAAGCCCAAGGCGAAGGCGAAGCCCATCAACCACAACAGGCTGCCTTTTTTGGCGAACGCTTGGGCCATGGCTTCGCCCAAGGGAAACAAGCCCATTTCCAAGCCGCGCACGAAAAAGGCCAGTCCCAGAACCACCAAGGCGGTTCCGATCAAAATTTCGCTCAAATTGGGAAAGGGTTCGCGGATCACCACGGCTTGAAAAAAGGCGATCACCACCACGATGGGCAGCAGGTCGCGGGCGGCGTCCATAAGCAGCCGCGCCAAGCCCTTGGCGATTTTAAAGAATTCATCCAATGCGGCCCAGCTCCCCCCATGGAATCAGGGTTTCGACGCTTCAAACGGTCTGCGTCATACCTGCTTGCGGGCCGTTAGAACGACTGGAAAGAATAGATCGCGGCGACGATGAGGCTCAGAACGCCCAAGCCGATCAGCATCGGCTCGACAACCGGAGCTTGAGCCGCTTTCGCGCGCGCCCGAGATGTTTGTCGGGATGCGTTTTGCGCTGCGATTTGGCGCATTTTGCTGTCATAAGCGTTTTGCATCGTCGATCTCCAATATCTGTGGGCGCGCCCCAAATTAATCAGGGGCTATAAACATGGTGCCCCGACCGCGCCTTGTAAACACTATAATTTTGCCACAAAGCAAAGGTCAATTGGCTTCAACGCTAAATTGGAGTCTTTTTTGCTGATGAACGTCATATTTCAGGTAGAATCACCCGAACGGAACTTTGGAAGCAGCATGTCTCAAACCATCGCCTTGGTCGATGACGACCGCAACATCCTCACCTCTGTGTCCATGACGTTGGAAGCGGAAGGCTTTGTGGTGACAACCTACAAAGACGGTCAGGAAGCCTTGCGCGAAATGTCGCGCAATCCGCCCGATCTGGCGGTGCTCGACATCAAGATGCCGCGCATGGACGGCATGGAGCTATTAACCGAGCTGAAAAAGCGCAACGATTTGCCGGTGATTTTCCTCACCTCCAAGGATGATGAACTGGATGAGGCCATGGGCCTGCGCTTAGGCGCCGACGACTACATCAAAAAACCGTTCTCCCAACGCTTGCTGATCGAACGCATCCGCGCGGTGTTGCGCCGTCGCGAGCCGCAGACTGCAACCGCAGAGGTCATCCAGCGCGGCGAACTGACGCTGGACAGCACCCGCCACCTGTGTGTGTGGAAAGGCAAGCAGGTCAACCTCACCGTGACCGAATTTTTATTGCTGCAAGCGTTGGCGCGCAATCCCGGCCACGTCAAAAGCCGCGATCAACTGATCGACGCCGCGTATGGCGAACACATCTACGTCGATGACCGCACCATCGACAGCCACATCAAACGCCTACGCCGTAAATTCCGCGAAGTGGACGGCGAATTTTCGTCCATCGAAACATTGTACGGTGTCGGCTATCGTTATTCGGGCGAGTGATTTAATCTGCCCTTATGAAACCACCTTGCACCCGGCTTAATCCTGAACTGCCCTCAGGGCTGGCGCGACGCTTTTCGCCGCTGACCCGACGCATCTTGGCGGTCAACCTGCTGGCCCCAGCCCTGCTGGTGGCGGGGTTGTTTTATTTGGGTGAATACCGCCGCAACCTGATCGCCACGGAACTGTCGGCGCTGCGCACCCACGCGGAAATTTTCGCCGTGGCGCTGGGCGAAAGCGCGGTGTCGGAAGCCGGCCAACAGCTGTTGCCCGACCTTGCCAGCCAAATCGTGCGCCGTTTGGCGTTCACCGCCGAAACCCGCGCCCGGCTGTTCGCCTTCGACGGCGAGCTGGTCGCCGATTCGCGCATATTGTTGGAACCGGGCGGTCAAGTGCAGGCCGAAGCCCTGCCCCCACCCATGAGCACCGATGAAAACGACAGCGTTCTGACCAAACTGTTTCGCGCGCTCGACACCGTTTACATGTGGCTGCCCGGCATCGAAGAATATCCGCTGTATCGTGAAAACGTCGAACAGCACGCCCAAGATTACCGCGAAGCCATGGGGGCGCTGGAAGGCGAGACCTGGGTGGCGCGGCGCTCCATGCCCGACGGCTCGTTGGTCATGTCGGTGGCGATGCCGGTGACGCGCTACAAGCAAACCTTGGGCGTTTTGATGCTGTCGAAATCGTCCGACGAAATTGATATCGCGTTGTTCGAAGTGCGACTCGACATTTTGCGGGTGTTCGCGTTCACCCTGGTGATCACGGTTTTGGTGTCATTCTATCTGGCGGGAACCATCGCCCGTCCGATCCGCCTTTTGGCGCGCGCGGCTGACCGGGTGCGCAAAGGCCACCACCGCCAACACACCATCCCCAGCATGCGCGGGCGCGACGACGAAATTGGCGATCTGGCGGGTGCGCTCAACGATATGACCGAAGCGCTTTGGTCGCGCATGGACGCCATCGAAGCGTTCGCCGCCGACGTCAGCCACGAAATCAAAAATCCGCTCACCAGCCTCAAAAGCGCGGTGGAAACGGCGGCGCGTTTGAAAGACCCGGAACAGCAGCGCAAATTGATGGCGGTGATCCAAGACGATGTCGAACGCCTCGACCGTCTGATCAGCGACATTTCCGACGCCTCGCGCTTGGACGCCGAACTATCGCGCGCGGAAACCACGTCCGTCGATCTCGCCAAGATGCTGTCGACCCTAGCCGACATTCACGCTCACACCGCAGGCTCGACGGCGCCCGCGCTGACCGTCGACGTCGAAAATGGATTGATGGTCAGCGGCATGGAAGACCGCTTGGTTCAGGTGTTTCGCAACCTCATCGCCAATGCGGTGTCGTTCAGCCCTCCAAATACAGCGAAAGGCGACGCGACCATCAACCTGACCGCCCATCGCGATGGTGATTTTGTTGCCGCCACCGTCCAGGACCAAGGTCCCGGCATTCCCGAAGGTAAAGAGAGCGACATCTTCAATCGCTTTTATACCGAACGCCCCGAATCCGAAGCCTTCGGTCGCCATTCGGGCCTGGGCCTGGCCATATCCAAGCAAATCGTCGAAGCCCACGGCGGCGCCATTTTCGCCGAAACCATCCGCGACGCTGCAGGCCAAGCCCTGGGCGCGCGCTTCACGGTAAAGCTACCCGCAGCTTAAACCGCCGCTTTAAACTCTAAATTCATTGACTCTCCGGCGCGCTCGTTTCACGCTCTGGCTATGGAACGCATTCATGCTACATGTGTCGTTATCAAAGGTCATGGCGTGCTGCTGCGTGGCGCGTCCGGCAGCGGAAAATCCGATCTGGCGTTACGTCTGATCGATGGCGGCGCGGGGCTTGTGGCTGACGACTACACCGAACTCAGCGCTGAGGACGGCCAGCTTTTCGCTTGTGTCCCTCAAGCCATCCAAGGTCTTCTGGAAGTGCGCGGGATTGGCATCGTGCACCTTGGCTGTGTACCGCGGGTGCCGGTGGCGGCAATTTTCGATCTGGTGGCGTTGAGCGACGTCGAACGGCTGCCTGAACAACGGAAAGAAACCATCAAAGGCGTGAGCGTTGCGCGTTTTGCGATCCACGGATTTGACGCCTCGGCCCCGGCCAAGGTGCGCATGGCGCTTAAGGCGCACGCCGAAAACTTGTTTCACTCCACCTGAATCCTCTCACCCAACGATGAAGTTTCTTCGTAACAATCCGTGGATAATCTGGCGCGTATGACAACTCAGAAAACAAACCCACATAACCCCGACGCACCCAGCGGACACCGTCAAGTCGTCCTGGTCACGGGCATGTCGGGGGCCGGCAAAACCACCGTGTTGAAAGCGTTTGAAGATTTGACGTTCGAAGCGCTGGACAACGTGCCGCTGTCGCTGCTGCCCAACATTGTCGCAGGACCGCATGACGTTCTGCCCGGTTTCACCGTACCGCCCCGGCCCGTCGCCGTCGGCGTCGATATCCGCACCCGTGATTTCGCCGCCGACGCGTTCATACGCCAGCTGAATGCTTTGCGCAGCCTGCAAGGCGTCGACGTGAAAGTGTTGTTCGTCGATTGCGGCGACGAAGAACTGGTGCGCCGCTACACCGAAACCCGCCATCGTCACCCGTTGGCGCATGATCTTCCGGTGCTGGACGGCATCCGGTTGGAGCGCAGACTGGTCTCCGCGTTGATCGATGTCGCCGATATCCACCTCGACACCACCGGCGACACGCCTTACGACGTCAAAAGTTTTCTCTCTCATTCCTTTGGCGAAGGCGCGGGCGCGGACACCATGGCGGTGTTTGTGACGTCCTTTTCGTATCGCAAAGGATTGCCGCGCGACGCCGATTTGGTGTTCGATGTTCGCTTTTTGCGCAATCCACATTATGATCCGGTGCTCAAGCCCCTCACCGGGCAAGATTCGAGGGTCCAAGCGTATATTCAAGAAGACGCGGGCTTCGATGAATTTTTCTCCAACCTGAGCGCGCTGTTGGCCCCCATGGTCACGCGGTTTCGGGACGAGGGGAAATCCTATCTCACCATTGCGGTGGGATGCACGGGGGGCAAACATCGTTCCGTCTTCGTCGCCGAAAAGCTGGCGGCGTGGCTGGAAAACACACATAACCGCATTCGGCTCGCTCATCGCGACATGCCACCCACCGGGCCGGATCTAGGGCAAGAAAGCGTAAAAACGTCATGATCGGCATCGTGCTCGTGACCCATGGCCGTCTGGCCGATGAATTCGTCGCCGCAATGGAACACGTGGTCGGCCCGCAAGATGCGGTCGCCACCATCTGCATCGGCCCCGACGACGATATGGAAGAACGTCGCAGCCAAATTCTCGACAGCATCGCCAAGGTCGATGACGGCGCTGGCGTGATTTTGCTGACCGATATGTTCGGCGGCACGCCGTCGAACCTAGCCATCAGCGTGATTGAAAAGGCCAACGTCGAAGTCATCGCAGGGGCCAATCTGCCGATGCTGATCAAGTTGGCCAGCGTGCGCGCCGACAGCGCGTTGAAGGCCGCAGCGACCCAAGCCCAAGACGCTGGACGCAAATACATCAATATCGCGTCCGAGCTGCTTAACCCCGATGGCGCTTGATGCATCGCCTGACATGTCGCATTCTGAATTCACCGAGGCCTCCGTTTTGACCAGCCCTTCTTCTCCCGCCCCCCAAGACGCCATCGAACGCACCATCGCCATTCGCAATCAGCGCGGCCTGCACGCCCGCGCCGCCGCCAAATTCGTCAAATTGGCGGGTGAGTTCGACGCCGACATCACTGTCACCAAAGACGGTCAATCGGTCTCCGGCGGCTCGATTATGGGTTTGATGATGCTGGCTGCGGGCATTGGTTCGGACATTGTCGTGTCCATCAGCGGCATGGACAGCACCGCCGCCATGGACGCCATCGCGGCGCTGATCGACGATAAATTCGGCGAAGAGTGCTGATGCAATGAGTCCCGCTTCCAAAGAAATCGTCATCAAAGGCCTCGGCGTTTCATCCGGTATCGCCATCGGCATCGTGCATGTGCGCGAATCCGGTTCCATCGCGGTGCCCGAATACGATGTGCGCGGGGCGCGCATCAACGAAGAATGCACGCGCCTAGACGCCGCCTTAAAGACCGCACAACGCCAAATCGGACGCTTAAAAGCCAAGGCCTCGTCTATGCCTGCGGCGGCGGCGGAAGAAATGGGCTTCTTGCTCGAAGCTTACGAGCAGATGCTTGGCGATTCCCGTCTGGTGCGCGGCGCATATCGGCGCATCCGCGAAGACAAAATCAACGCCGAAGCCGCCGTGCAAGCGGAAATCAACGACATCACCGCGGGTTTCGCGGCGCTCGACGACAGCTATATCGCCGCGCGCATGGACGATATCCGCGAGGTTGCCAATCGCTTGATCCGCGCCCTGACCAAGTCTCACGTCAAACCGCTCAATACCGTGCCCAAGGGCTCGATCATCATTTCCGAAGAAATGACCCCCGCCGACACCGCCCAACTCAACCCCAAAAAGGTGTCCGGCTTCGCCACCGTTCTGGGCGGCGCGCAAGGTCACACCGCGATTATGGCCCGCGCTTTGGGCCTGCCCGCCGTATTGGGCGCGCCGGGTCTGTTGGGGGCGATTAAGTCGGGCGACCAAGTGGTCATCGATGGCGATCAAGGGCGCATCGTCATCAACCCCAAACCGTCCACCTTGGCGGCGTTCGAGGCCAAGCAAGCCGGACATCGGCGACGTTTGGGCCGCCTTGCGCGCCTTCGCCGACAGCCCTCAGTCACCCGCGACGGCACCGAAATCTCGCTCGGCTGCAATGTCGAGCTGCCCATCGAAATGCCCGGCGTTTTGGACGCGGGCGCATCCAGCATCGGCTTGCTACGGTCCGAATTCATGTTCATGAACCGCGACGACATCCCCGGTGAAGAAGAGCAATACAAAGCGCTGCGCGACATCGTCAAAGCCATGGACGGGCGCGCGGTGACGGTGCGCACACTCGACATCGGCGGCGAAAAACTCGCCCAGTCCATGACCGAAGACATCGGCGACAGTGCGCAAAGCGCACTGGGTTTGCGCGGCATTCGCCTTTCCTTAAAAAAACCGGAGCTGCTGGAAAGCCAGCTCAGCGCCATTTTGCGCGCCGGCGCCCACGGTCCGGTGCGGATCTTGCTGCCGATGGTCTCGACCCAACAAGAAGTGCGCAAAACCCGCGAAATCCTCAAAAAGCTGGTCGCCAAGCTCAAGCGCAAAAAAGTCAAAATCGCCGATCCACTGCCCCCTGTGGGCGTGATGATCGAGGTGCCAAGCGCCGCGCTCACCGCCGACGCGCTGGCCTCGGTTTCGGACTTTTTCGCCATCGGCTCTAACGACCTGACCATGTACACCATGGCCGTCGATCGTACCGACGAACAGGTCGCGGGGCTCTACAACCCGCTGCATCCCTCGGTTTTGCGGCTGATCCAATTCACCACCGAAGCCGCGTTGCGCGCGCGCATTCCCATTTCGGTGTGCGGCGAAATGGCTGGCGATCCGCGCTTCACCGCCTTGTTGATGGGCCTGGGCATCCGCGAACTGTCGATGAGTGCGCATGCGCTCGGTCCGGTCAAGCAACGGGTCCGCGAAATCGACCTCGCCGCCGCGCAAAACCGCGCCACCGTGATCATGGGGCAAACGGATAGCGGACGCATTGCGATGCTATTGGACGATTTTAATACGCTGGTATAACCAAGCTCATGTTGATGGGAGGGATTGCTTATGCCCATCGCTCAAAAAGACGATGACAATTTCCCCTCTCAAAACCGGGACATTTCCTTGCTTGCCCTAGGGTTTCAGGGCTGGTAAACCCCCTGTCACGACTTTTGTCACGCCATTCTCAAACTCGCACGAGTTTCACGTCCAGGAGACCACGTCCATGAGCGACGCCAAAGATTATCAAGTTGCCGACATCAGCCTCGCCGAATGGGGCCACAAAGATATCGATCTTTCCAACACCGAAATGCCCGGTTTGATCAGCATCCGCGACGAATACAAAGGCGAACAGCCGCTGAAAGGCGCGCGCATCGCCGGTTCTTTGCACATGACCATTCAGACCGCCGTGCTGATCGAAACGCTGGAAGCGCTTGGCGCGGAAGTGCGCTGGGTTTCGTGCAACATTTTCTCCACCCAGGACCACGCTGCCGCGGCCATCGCCGACAACGGCACCCCGGTGTTCGCCCACAAAGGCGAAACCCTGGAAGAGTACTGGGATTTCACCCACCGTCTGTTCACTTGGGGTGACGGCGGCGCGCCGAACATGATCTTGGACGATGGCGGCGACGCCACGTTGCTGCTGCACCTGGGCCAAGACGCGCAAAAAGACATCTCCGTGCTCGACAATCCCGGCTCCGAAGAAGAAGAGATCCTGTTCGCCGCGATCAAAAAGCACATTGCGATGGATCCCCAGTGGTACACCAAGGCCGCCAAAGACATCATGGGCGTGACCGAAGAAACCACCACCGGCGTGCACCGTTTGTACGAAATGGCGCAAAAGGGCACGCTGTTGTTCCCGGCCATCAACGTCAATGACTCTGTGACCAAGTCCAAGTTCGACAACAAATACGGCTGCCGCGAAAGCTTGGTCGACAGCATCCGCCGCGCCACCGACGTGATGATGGCGGGCAAAGTCGCCGTGGTTTGCGGTTACGGCGATGTCGGCAAAGGCTCCGCCGAAAGCTTGCGGTCTTCCGGTTGCCGCGTTTTGGTCACCGAAGTCGATCCGATCTGCGCCCTGCAGGCGTGCATGGAAGGCTTTGAAGTCGTCACCGTGGAACAGGCGTTGCCCGAAGGCGACATCTACGTCACCACCACCGGCAACAAAGATATCCTCACCGTCGATCAGATGCGTGGCATGAAAGATCGCGCCATCGTGTGCAACATCGGTCACTTCGACAACGAGATCCAGATCGCCGGTTTGAAAAACTTCAAGTGGACCAACATCAAACCGCAGGTCGACGAGATTGAATTCCCCGATGGCAACCGCATCATCATGTTGGCCGAAGGCCGCTTGGTGAACTTGGGCTGCGCCACCGGCCACCCCAGCTTCGTGATGTCCGCGTCCTTCACCAACCAAGTGTTGGCGCAGATCGAACTGTTCAAGAACAACGCCGACGGCAAGTACAAGAACCAAGTTTACGTTCTGCCTAAGCACCTCGACGAAAAAGTCGCCATGCTGCACCTGGAAAAGCTGGGCGCAACACTCACCAAGCTTTCCCCAGAACAAGCGGCTTACATCGGCGTCGAAGTCGATGGACCGTTCAAGCCGGACACCTATCGCTACTAAGGCGATGCGGTATAATCATGAAAAGGGCGCTCATCTGAGCGCCCTTTTTGTTGCCCCAAAGACAACGCGCGCATAACATCCCAATGACGGGGCTAAAATTGGGGCAGAACTCTGAAATATCAGAGCGAATCAAAAGGGACAACCTGACACACCATGGGCGGTTTTACGTTCACCGAGCAACTGAACAACGCATCGCCGCTTTTGGCGTTGGCGATGGCTGTCGCCGCGTTGATGCTGGTGGTGTTTGCGCTGCGTCAACGCAAGCGCCTCAATACCCTGCAAAGCGCCCATGAACGACTGTTGTCGGATGCTGAAATCAGCCACGAAATCCTCGCCACCGCGCCCGATGGGCTGTTTTTATGGGTGGTGGCGAACAATTCCGAAGCGTGCTCGCGCCGCCTTGCGGTGTTGCTGGGCTTGCGCGACGGGGTGCGATCTAGCTTTCGTTCCGTCATGGAATGCTTCACCGGCGACGACGCCACGGTGCTGATGGGCGCGACCCACAAGCTGCGCAGTGAAGGCGCGCCGTTCGAATGCGTGGTCACCACCAAGGACGGCGCACGGCGCTTGTTGGTGGTCGGCGTGCGCGCCGGCAGCGGCGGCGTCACGGCGGGTGAAACCGATCAATCGCTGGCCGATGTGTTATGGATGCGCGATGTCTCAGACCTCGCCCCGCCCGCCGAAGGGGCCAGCATCAGCGCGCGCGAAATCATCGAAGCTATGCCGTTGCCCGCATGGCTGCGCGGCGGCAAACTGGGCGTGCAGGCGATCAACAACGCCGCCCGGGTGCTCGGCGCGCTTGAGGCAGGCCGGCCCCTGGCCGAACGCGCCCAAAGCGACAATAAAACCGTCAAAGAACGCCACTTGGTCAGCACCGAAGACGGCGCGCCGCATTTGCTCGACATCACAGAAGCGCCGCTGCCCGGCGGCGGTACGCTCGGCATCGCCCAAGATATGACCCACGCGGAAGAAACCGAAAGTTCCTTCAACCGTCATATCCAAGCGCAGAACCAAGTGCTGGAAACCCTGGCCACCGCGATCAGTATTTACAGCGCCGATCAAAAGCTTAGCTTCTTCAATTCCGCTTACGCCAAGCTGTGGGACCTGAGCCCATCGTGGCTTGAGGATGAGCCCAGCTACACCGACGTTTTGGAACGTCTGCGCGAACAACGCCGGTTGCCCGAAGTCGCCGACTTCAAAGCCTTCAAGGCCGAGCAAACCGGCCTGTTCGGCCAACTCGACGGGCCCCTAGAAACCATGATGCACCTGCCCGACGGGGCGACTTTGCGTTCGGTCGCGGCGCCGCATCCTTTGGGCGGTCTGGTGTTCGCTTACGAAGACGTCACCGACCACCTGGATCTGGAACGCAATTATAAAACCCTGTCCGCCGTGCAGCGTGAAACCCTCGACAACCTGTACGAAGGCGTCGCGGTGTTTGGCGTCGACGGCCAAATCAAGCTGATGAACCCGTCGTTCGAACGGATCTGGGCCTTGCCCGCCAAAACCGACGGCACGCCGTTGCGCATGAGCGGTTTCATCAAACACATCTCCGCCCTGCTCCAACGCGACGACGGCGATGGCGGGGACGGCGAGTTCGACACCATCCATCTGGCGGCCAAACTGATGAGCCGCGATTCCGATCGGGGTCGGGTCCGCTTGACCAACGGCGGGGTGCTGGAATACGCCAAGGTGCCGCTGCCTGACGGCGCCGTTCTACTCAGCTATCTCGACGTCACCGACAGCGCGCGGGTCGAAACGGCGCTGCTGGAACGCGCCCACGCAATGGCCGAAGCCAACGTGCTGAAATCGGAATTCATGGCCGGGGTCAGCCACGAAATTCGCACGCCGTTGAACGCCATCGTCGGCTTCGCCTCAATTCTCACAGACAGCTATTTCGGCGATCTCAACAGCCGCCAATCCGAATACAGCCGAGGCATTTTGGAAAGCGCGGAAGAACTTATCTCCATCATCGACAACATGCTCGATCTCGCGTCCGTCGAAGCAGGCTTGATGACCTTAGAACTCGACACCGTCGATGTGAACCGCCTGTTGGTCACGGCCATGAACTTGGTGCGCGAACGCGCTAAGCGCAAAGAGGTCGAGATCGAATTCGACAGCCCCGCCGACATCGGCTGGGTGGTGGCCGACGGCAAGCGCCTCAAACAAGTTCTGTTCACGCTGCTGTCCAGCGCGGTGTCCAACACTCCGCCGGGCGGTCAGGTTTTGATGACCGCGCGGCGCGAAGGCGGCGATGTGGTGTTTCGCGTCACCGATGGCGGAACGGGGCTGAAAGAAGACCAAGTCCCGCCGGGTCTGGCGCTGATCGCGCGCTTTATCGAGCTTCACAACGGCGAGGTCGAACTGACCAACCGACCCGGTCGCGGCACCACCGTGGCGTGCCACCTGCCAGCCGAATCGGATGAAGACAGCCTACGTCAGCCCGATCTGTTTTCCGGGTTTGTTGATCGCACCGAATAGGTGGAATATCCTCACGCCCTATGCCCCAATTGGCCGACGTGCGCACTCATTTGCACAGTCAACCCCCTGCGCCACGGCAATCCAACGATGAATAATACCGCGCGATGGCGTCAATATCGGCGATTTTCAGGCGCGCAGATTTAGCTTCCATAATCGGATGGCTGCGCCAGGCTTCGCCTTCGCGCGGCTGTGCGCCCCAAGCCGTTTCACGGATCAACAGCAATTGGCGGCGCAAGTATGCGCGATGCTGCCCAGCAAGGTTGGGCACCTGACTTTGTAGGCCGATGCCATCTGCACCGTGGCAAACGATGCATGCTTCAACCGCTTGGGGTTGAGGCGACGGATTTGGGCGCGCCGCTTTGGCTGCGCCACCGTCACAAGGCAAGCTGGATATGGCCTGCGCAATCGGCGTGATCAGCTGATTCGGCAAGCCCGCGGCCATATGTTCCATCACAGGGTCGTTGCGAGGGGGAATAGACGTCGCGCTTGCGCCATCATCCACATCGCCATCGCGATCTTTAAGGGTTTCAGCTGCAGTGTGTTTAAAGGCCATCAGCTGACGGCGAATGTATTCGCTGTTTTGGCCTGCAAGAGTCGGGCGCGTTGGGATCACGCTCACCCCGCCCACGCCGTGACACTGATAGCAATTTTGCAGCGCGGCTTTGACTTGGGCGTTCACGCTTGCAGGCGCGGCGTTTTGCGCACGAACGGACGAGCCCACCGTCAAGATCATGCTCAGCGCAACAAAAACGCTCAATGGGACCCGATTGCTCATCAACGGTTCTCTTTGCTCAGCTCACAGCGCCTGGAACGCCCGAAGACGTCGAATGTTCAAAATGATAAGCCTCATCCGGATGAGCATGATCGCGCGCACTGTGCGCGGCCAGCGCGGCTTCGGAAAAGCCCATCAAAATCAGCTTCAGCTTGCCCGGGTAGGTGATGATGTCGCCTGCGCCAAAAATGCCTAGGCGCCCCGCGCTCATATCCGACGGATCGACGGTGATGTGGTTGTGTTCAATGCTTAAGCCCCAATCCGCAATGGGCCCGATGTTTTGCGACAAGCCGAAAAACGGCAACAACACGTCGGCGTCGAGGGTGCGCGCATTGCCGTCCAAATCGGCGACCTTCACCGCCGTCAAGCCATCGGCGCCGCCCTCGAGCCCCGCCAGTTGATAGGGCACCACCAGTTCAACATTGCCGTTTTCAGCCAAATTCTGCATGCGTTTGACCATATCGGGCGCAGCGCGAAACTTAGGACGACGGTGCACGATCTTGATGCTTTCGGCGACTTCCGACAGCGACACCGCCCAATCGACGGCGGAATCGCCGCCACCCGCGATGACGATTTTTTTGCCGCGAAAATCTTCGCGTCGTTTGACCATGTAGTTCACGCCTTGGCCCGGCCCCATGCCCTCAAAATCCTCAATGCCGTCAAGCGGCGGGCGGTTGGGACCAAACGCGCCAACGCCGGCGGCGATGATCACTGCGGCTGTGTCGATCTGAACGCCCTTGGTGGTGGTCAGCAACAAACGTCCGTCATCTTGCTCGTCCACAGCGGTGACTTGCTGAGATAAGTGATAGGTGGGGTTAAAAGGCGCGGCTTGCGCTTCCAACATGGAGATCAGCTCACCAGCCAAGATTTCCGGGTGTCCGGGAATATCGTAAATAGGTTTTTCCGGATACAGCGCCGATAATTGCCCGCCCACATCATCCAACGCGTCGATAACGTGACAGTTGAGCTTCAACATGCCGCACTGAAAAACGGCGAATAGACCCACGGGGCCTGCGCCAATGATTGCGACGTCGGTGGTGATCGGTGCGTTGGCCATGACTTCTCTCAATGTGTGAGCATTAAACTGGTATTGCGAATCCTATTGGGTTTATATCAGGTTCACACTCGATTTTGAGCGAAAAAGTCCCCTCCAAGGACCCGACGACGTATGATAGGGACCCATGAGCAACGCCAATGAAACCGTCACCATCGAACTGGCCGGGCTGAAAGCCACCAATGCGCTGGCGCAAAAGCTGGCGCGGGTCGCTAAACCCGGCGACGTGATCGCGCTCAGCGGCGATTTAGGAGCAGGCAAAACAGCGTTCGCACGCGCCTTCATCCGCGCCCTGACCGACGCCGACGAAGACGTTCCGAGCCCCACATTCACCCTGGTCCAGACTTACGAAGGTGAAAAAATCGGCATCTGGCATTTCGACCTGTATCGCCTGGAACACGCGGAGGAGGTGTTCGAACTGGGCATCGAAGACGCCTTAAGCGAAGCCATATCCCTGATTGAATGGCCAGAACGCATGGGCCCGTACATTCCGCGAGATCGCTTGGAGCTTCGCCTCACCGTCACCAAGGGCAAAAACCATCGCCAAGCGCAATTGATCCCCCACAATACAGATTGGTCGGAACGTTTGAGGACTTGCGGACATGGTTGAGATATCGCGCCAAGATCAACTCAATACCTTTCTCAAAGGCGCCGGCTGGCAAAACGCCAAGCGCCAACCGCTCTCCGCCGACGCCTCGTTTCGGCGCTATATCCGCTTGTTCCAAGACGGGAAATCCGCCCTGGTGATGGATGCCCCGCCCGCGCATGAGGACGTGCGCCCATTTGTACTGATCGACAAGCATTTAAGACTGCTCGACTTCAGCGCCCCGGAAATTCTCGCCGAAGACGAAATCAATGGATTTTTATTGCTGGAAGATTTCGGCGACGCCACGTTCACCAATCTGTTGGCGAACGGCCATGATGAGCGCGCATTGTATATCCTCGCCACCGATGTGCTGATCGCCTTGCACGCGCTGGACGCGCCAAACGCCACGCCGGACTGGTTGGCCCCATACGACGACGCCCGGCTGCGCGATGAAACGGCGCTGTTGCTAGATTGGTTCATGCCCGCCCAAGGGCTGAGCGTGTCCACCGACACCCGCGCAGATTTTGAGCGCATCTGGTATGGGCTGTTCGCCCACGTGCACGACGGTCCACGCACCTTGGTTTTACGCGACTATCACGTCGACAATCTGATGCGTCTAGAAGACCGCGACAGCATCAAGGCCTGCGGTTTGCTGGACTTTCAAGATGCGCTTGGCGGGCATCCCGCCTACGATTTGATGAGTCTGTTGCAAGATGCGCGGCGCGATATCGGGGCCCAGCTTCAAGCCGATATGCTTGAGCGCTACCGTGATGCGTTGAACATTTCCGGCCCGGCGTGGGACGATTTTGAGCGCGCCTACGCCATCTTGGCCGCCCAACGCCACGCCAAGGTCATCGGCATTTTCACCCGCTTACACCGCCGCGACGCCAAGCCGGTGTACCTCAAACACATTGCGCGGGTGTGGCGCTTGCTGGAAAAGGCCCTTGAGCATCCCGATCTGGCTGACATGAAAGCGTGGATGGACACCCACATCCCAACGGATAAGCGCCAAGCGCCGGAGCCCATCGCATGAACCCAGTGTCAGCTATGGTTTTAGCCGCGGGCCTGGGTCTGCGCATGCGGCCGCTTACCGACCACCAACCCAAGCCGATGATCAAGGTCGCCGGACGCCCCCTGATCGACTGGGCTTTGGCGCGCATCGCGGACGCCGGGGTCAGCACTGCGGTGGTGAACCTGCATTACCTTGGCGATCACATCGAAGCGCACCTTAAAGACCGCACGGCGCCGTTAATCACGTTCAGCCCCGAAGACCCGGTTTTAGAAACCGGCGGCGGGATCGAACACGCGTTGGCGCAGCTTGGCCCGGCGCCTTTTTTCGCCTGTAACAGCGATGGACTTTGGCTGGACGGCGAACAAAACGCGCTGACCCGTCTCGCAACCATGTGGGACGACGACGCCATGGATGGTATTTTGCTGCTGCACGACCCGGTGCGCGCCATGGGTTACGACGGCCCCGGCGACTTTTGCATTGCAAGCGATGGGATACTTGCGCGGCGCGCGGGTGACCCTCAAAACAAAGCCTACGTCTTCACCGGGGTGCAATTGCTGCACCCGCGTTTGTTCAAAGGCGCGCCGGGCGGGGCCTATTCGCTCAACGTGCTGTATGACCGCGCTTTGGCCGATGGGCGCCTTTATGGGCTGGTCCATGATGGCGAATGGTTTCACGTCGGCACGCCCCAGGCCCGTGACGACACCGAAGCGTGGCTGATCCAACGCGGGCTTGAAGCATGAGCACGCCCAAGGTCTACACCATCGCGCCGAGCAGGCCGTTCGTCGATGAACTGGCCAAAGGCATTTTGGCGAGGATCGGCGATGCGCCGGAAAAGTTAGCTGAGGTGCGCGTGCTTTTGCCGACCCGACGCGCGTGCCGGTCGTTGCGCGAGGCGTTTTTGCGCTTATCGGACGGCGCGCCGATGCTGCTGCCGGTGATGACGCCGCTGGGCGATGTGGACGAAGACGAATTGGCGCTGGGCGGCATCGGTGAAAGCAGTGAATTGCATGACGCGTTGGAGCTGCCCCCCGCCATCGGCGGGGCCAAGCGCATTGCGCTGCTGGCGCGGCTTGTGCTGGCCAAGGATGGCGACACCACCCCTGATCAAGCGGTCCGCTTGGCCGGTGAATTGGCGAGCTTGGTGGACCAAGTGCACACCGAAGACCTTGATTTAACGCGGCTATCCGATCTGGTGACCCGCGACGATCTGTCCGAGCATTGGCAAAAAACCGTCGATTTTTTGGATATCCTCGGCTCAATCTGGCCTGCGCTGCTGCACGATCAAGGTTTTCTCGACCCGGCGGAGCGACGCAACGCCTTGATGCGTGCGCGCACCCAAGCTTGGCGCGACAATCCCCCCCAAAGCCCGGTCTTCGCCGCGGGGTCCACCGGCACCATCCCGGCCACCGCCGAACTTTTGGACGTGGTCGCGCGGCTACCCCAAGGGGCGTTGGTGTTGCCGGGCCTAGACTGCAGCGCCCCCGATGAGGTGTGGGCGAACCTTGATCCCACTCATCCGCAGTACGGCATGGCCCAGCTGCTCGACAAAATCGGCATGGCGCGCGCGGATGTCGGCGCTTGGACGGACACGCAAAGCACACAGGTCAACCGCAGCGCCGTCATCACCCGCGCCATGGTGCCCGCCGAAGCCACCCATTTGTGGCGCGATGAAGTTTCCATAGCTGACGATTCTCTTGATGGTGTGGTGCGTTTAGACGCGCCAACGCCGCGTGAAGAAGCCAGCGCCATTGCGTTGATTTTGCGCCGCACCCTGCAAACCCCGCACAAGACCGCCGCGTTGATCACCCCGGATCGATCTTTGGCGCGTCGGGTCGCGGCGGAACTGGGCCGCTGGGGACTTGAGGTTGACGATTCCGCGGGTACGCCACTGGATCAAACCCCGCCCGGCGCGTTTTTTCACCTGCTGGCGGAGATGGCGGCGGGCGGGTTTCAGCCGGTACACCTTTTGGCGTGCCTTAAACACCCGTTGGCGGCGGGCGGGTTTGAGCCTGCACATTTGCGCACCGCCGTACGGGCGTTGGAAATCGCGTTGTTGCGCGGGCCGCGCCCGGGCGTTGGCCTCAGCGGTCTGGAAGACCAGCATCGGGTGTTCCTGCACGACGAGCAACCCGCCAAACGCTTTGCGCGTTTTGGCCTGGCGCAAAAAGACATCCGCACCGTGCTCGCCATGCTGCAAGACATCGTCGAGCCGTTCGCCACCGCCCTGCAAAATCCCCAGGCCGACGCAGCCGCGCTTTTAAAATTGCACGTGGACACCGCGGTCAGGCTCAGTGAGCGCGGCGCCGAACAAAACGAGCGTCGTCTTTGGGCTGGCGACGCGGGCGAAGCCTTGAGCGCGTTCGCCGCCGAAGCCTTTGATGCGCTGAGCGTGTTGGAACCGATCCGCGGCGAGCAATACCCGGCCTTGATCCAAGCCCTGATGGCCGGCCGCGCGGTGCGTTCGCATTACGCCGCACATCCGCGACTGTCCATTTGGGGCTTGTTGGAAGCCCGCTTGCAAAACGCCGACGTGGTGGTTTTGGGCGGCCTGAACGAAGGCGTGTGGCCGCCGGAATCGGAAGCCAGCCCGTGGATGAGCCGCCCGATGATGCGCCAATTCGGCCTGCCTTTGCCCGAACGGCGCATCGGTCTGAGCGCTCATGATTTCATCCAAGCGTTCTCCGCGCCCGAGCTTTATCTGACCCGGTCACAGCGTAGCGGCGGCAGTCCGCAGGTGCCCTCAAGGTGGTTGGTGCGGCTGGACACCCTGCTTGGCGACCATAACGCTCTGCGCAGCCCCGATGGCGACAGCTGGCTGCATTGGGCCGACGCCCTGACGCGTCCGGATGATGCATCCGTCACCGGCCCCATTGCCCCGCCGCGCCCGACGCCGCCGGTTGCAGCGCGCCCCACCCGCATGTCGGTGACCCAGGTGGAAACCTGGATCCGCGACCCTTACGCCATTTACGCCCGGCGCATTTTGAGGTTACAGCCGCTGGACGAATTGGAAGCCGACCCCGGCGCCGCGGATCGCGGCATCGTCGTGCACACCGCACTGGAACGGTTCATCAAACGCAACATGGACACCCTGCCACAAAATGCAGAAGCCGAACTGCTGGAAATCGGACGTAACGTATTCGATGAATACATCGCCAGCCCCAGCGTGCGGGCATTCTGGTGGCCGCGCTTCAAACGCATCGCCGCGTGGTTCGTCGACTTTGAACACAAGCGTCGCAACGCGGGCTTTTTCCCGGTGGTGGTTGAACAAGACGGACGCCTTGAGATCGACGGCCTTGCCGGTGGCTTCACCCTCACGTGCCAAGCCGACCGCATTGATCGCGATGGCGCGGGCGGTTTGGTGATCGTCGATTACAAAACCGGACAACCGCCGACCACCCCGCAAGTCGAAAGCGGCCTGACCCCACAATTGCCGTTGGAAGCCGCCATCGCCAAAGGCGGCGGCTTTGAGGGCCTGAATGGCAACGCGCCCATTTCGGGGCTGTTGTATCTGCGCTTATCCGGCGGCCGCATTGCGGGCGAGCCTAAACCCATCAAGCTTGACGGTGAACAAGCAACACAAGACGCTTATGAAGGTTTGGTCAAGCTGGTGGACAAATTCGGCGACGAAAAAACGCCTTATCTTTCGCGCCCACGCGCCAAGTTCGAAAGCCGCTTTGGCGATTTCGATCACTTGGCGCGAGTCAAAGAATGGTCCGGTGGCAGTGATGGGGGAGACGGCGCATGAGCAGCTTTAAACGCACTGCCGGGCAATACGCCGCCGCCCAACCCGACCGGTCTGTGTGGGTGTCAGCCAACGCCGGCACCGGCAAAACCCGGGTGCTGGTGGACCGCATTGCGCGCTTGTTGTTGGAAGGCGCCCAGCCGGAAAAAATTCTCTGCCTGACCTTCACCAAAACGGCGGCGGCGGAAATGTCCGAACGCATCAACGCCCAACTGGGTCAATGGGCGGTGATGGACGACAAAACGCTGGTCGAAGACATTCGTTTGTTGAGCCAACGCGAGCCCGATGAAGCGATGCAAAAAACCGCGCGGCGCTTGTTCGCGCGGGTGCTTGACGTGCCGGGCGGCCTAAAAATCCGCACCATCCATTCGTTCTGCGAAAGTCTCATCGCGCGGTTTCCCATTGAGGCCGGCGTCGCGCCACACTTTTCCGTCATCGATGAGCGCACCACCGCCGAGCTTCTATCTGAGGCGCGCGAACGCATCCTGACGGAGACCGTGCTGAACCCCGACGCCCCCCTCGCCCACGCGATTGAGGCCATCGCCGAACAAATCGCCGAAGACGATTTCGCCAGCTTGATGCAAGACTTGGCGGGCAATCGCGCACGGCTCAAAGACGTTCTCAAACAGTTCAAAAGCCAAGGCGGCATCGCCGTCGCCGTTACCCAGCTGGTGGGCTTGGCAGAACATGAAACCGACCCAGGCTGTATTCTCGACGCGGCGGACGCAGAGCTGGATGGCGACGCTCTGTTAAGCGCCGCCGACGCTTTGACGCGGGGCGCCAAAACCAGCCAGACGTTAGCCGTCGAACTGCGCGCTTACGTTAAAAATCCCGATCGGGCAGCGCTGTTCGAAACCACATACGCGCCGCTGTTCACCACCACCACCGGCGAGGCGCGCAAACGCCTGACCACCAAGGGCGCCGAAGCCGCCGAGGACACCTTGCGCGCCGAACAAGACCGCGTGCTGGGCGTGCTGGAAAAACTCAAAGCCCGGTCCACGGCGGACGCGACCATCCATCTGTTGCAGGTTGGCGGCGCTATGCTTGACGCTTACGAGCGCCTCAAACAGGTCCGCGCGCATCTGGACTATGATGATCTGATCGACACCGCGCGCACCTTGTTGGCGACCGATGGCGGGGTCAGCTGGGTACACTTCAAGCTCGACGGCGGCATCGATCACATCTTGGTCGATGAAAGCCAAGACACCAGCCCCGCCCAGTGGGACATCGTCGGGCGCATCGCTGCGGAATTTTTCACCGGGCAAGGTGCTTATGAAGAACGGGGCGTGCATGAACAAGCCCGCCCCGACAAACGTCCCCAGCCGCGCACCGTGTTCGCGGTCGGCGACGAAAAGCAATCGATCTATTCGTTCCAAGGCGCCGACCCGCATGAATTCGGTCGCATGAAAGAGCATTTCGAAACCCGCGTTCAAAATGCCGGGGAACGGTTCAATTCGGTGCCGTTGACCACCTCGTTCCGCACCACCCGCGCGGTGCTCAGTGTCGTAGATCGGGTCTTCGCCAATCCCCAAGCCGCCGACGGTTTGACCTTTGCGGGCGAACGGGTGGCGCACGATTCTCATCGCCGCGGCGAGGCCGGCTTGGTCGAGGTTTGGCCGACCGTCAAACCGCAAGAAGCCCTGATCGCCGACCCCTGGGACGCGCCGCTGGATTATGTCGGCGAAGAACGACCCGAAATGCGCTTGGCGCGCGACATCGCCGACACCGTCAAACGCTGGATCGATGACAAAGAAATCTTAGCGTCGCAAAATCGCCCTGTCGAAGCGGGCGACGTGTTGATTTTGGTGCGTCGGCGCGCGCGCTTCGCCGAAGAAATGGTCCGCCAACTGAAAAGCCGCGCCATTCCCGTAGCGGGCGCCGACCGTATGGTTCTGACCGAACAGATCGCCGTGATGGACCTGTTGAGCGCGGGGCGCTTTGCGGTGCTGCCCGAAGACGACCTGACGTTGGCCGAAGTGCTCAAAAGTCCACTGATTGGCTTAAGCGAAGAACAATTGTTCGACCTTGCCTATAACCGCAAAGCCAGTTTGTGGGCCGAACTGAAACGCCGCCGCGATGATGATGCGCACTTTGGCGAGGCCTACACGGTGCTGTCCAAGCTGCTGGCCCACGCCGATTTTATGCCGCCTTATGAATTTTACGCCGGACTGCTGCGCGACGGCGGGCGCTTGGCGTTGACTCGTCGTTTGGGCGTCGACGCCGAAGACCCGATCGACGAGTTTCTCGCCCTGGCGCTGGATTATGAGCGCAACCACACCCCATCGCTGCAAGGGTTTTTGCACTGGGTCACCGCCAGCGCCCAACAGATCAAACGCGACATGGACGTGATGGGCAATCAGGTGCGCGTGATGACGGTGCACGGCGCCAAAGGCTTGGAAGCCAATATCGTGTTTCTCACCGACACCTGCACCACGCCCGATGGTCGCCTGGACGGGCGGCTGCAGTGGCTGGGCGGACGCGATGGGGCGACGCCGCCGGGCATGCTGTGGGCCCCGCACAAGGGCGCGCGCTGCCAAGCGTTTGAAGATCAATCTGAGCACCAGCGCGATGAACGCGAACGTGAATACCGCCGCCTGCTATACGTCGCCATGACCCGCGCCAAAGACCGCCTTTATGTTACTGGGTATGAAGATAGCCGTGGGCGCGCGGATGGCTGCTGGTACAACCTCATTTTACCCCCCGTGCAAGAGCTCGGCGTCGAAGTTCCCCACAGCAGCCGTGATTGTCAGGATGAACCCATTTGGCGCTACGAAACCACGCAAGAGGTCGAAGCGAAACAAGCCGGAGCCCAGGCCGAAACCCAGCACCGCCACGCCTTGCCCGACTGGGCGTTGAGCGCGCCGCCCAGCGAAGAAAGCCCGCCCAAGCCGCTGAGCCCGTCAAGACCGCAACCCGAAGCCCCGCCCGCATTGGGCCCCTTTGAAGGCGAAAGCAGCGCGCGGTTCAAGCGCGGTTTGTTGGTGCACAAGCTTTTGGAAACGCTGCCCGGTCTGGCCCCCGAAGAACGCGCCGCCGCCGCCGCGGGGTGGCTGGCGCGCCCGGTGCACGAATTGGATTGTGAGACCCAAGCGGACATCGCGGCGGAAACCCTGCGGGTGCTCGACCATGCGGACTTTGCGGGGCTGTTCGGCCGCGACAGTTTGGCCGAAGTCAGCTTATCGGGGGTGATTGACGCCCAAGTGGTTTCCGCGCGCCTGGATCGTCTGCTTGTCACCGACGATGAGGTCTTGGTCATCGATTACAAAACCAACCGCCCCGCGCCGACCGATCCGAACCGGGTTCCCGAACAATATTTGACGCAAATGGCGACGTATCGCGCCCTTTTATCGAAAATCTATCCAGCGAAACGGATTCGCTGCCTTTTGCTGTGGACCGACGGCCCCCATGTGATGGAATTGAACGACGCCATATTAAGGACTTACGGCACTTAATTTACGTCATCCGTCGCGGTGGCTTGACGGGTTCCCCGCGCACACTTAGATTTGTCACAAACTTACATTCAAATCATGGATTTCAGGACCTAAACTCATGAAAGAGATTACCGACGCTACCTTTGACGCCGATGTCCTCCAGTCCGCAACCCCGGTACTGATCGATTTTTGGGCCGAATGGTGCGGCCCGTGCAAGCAGATCGCCCCGGCGCTGGAAGCCATTGCAGGTGAAATGGGCGACAAGGTCGTTATCGCCAAAGTCAACATCGACGAAAATCCGATGACCCCGTCCAAGTACGGCGTACGCGGTATTCCGACGTTGATGATGTTTAAAAACGGCCAACCCGCCGCCGTCAAAATTGGCGCGTTGCCGAAAAACAAATTGCAGGAATGGATCGAAAGCTCGATCTGATCTGAGCCTTTCAAGAAAAAACCCCGCTGATCAAAGCGGGGTTTTTTTGTCGGCCAATATTGCCTATGGTCTATTTTTTGTTGAGCTGAACAGTCAGTAAGTCAACAAATTGGGCAGCCCCATTATTGATTTCACTCGGGTTCTGCCGAAGCGTCATTGAAGCTTCCAAAAATATTCGTTTAACATCGTTATCGGCGAGAAGCTGTTTCTCCACCATAACGCCCATGAGACGCATAACAATTTGTTGCACACCTGTCGTAATATGAACTGGCGTTAGCGTACTCATAAACATTCTCCTTTGCGATCTGCATGAGGTTCTCATCAGTCAACTTTAGTCTTGTTGCCATTCTCACCACATCAGAGCTTTAAAATAAAACTTTTTTATGGTCGAAATGAACATTTCGTCTGTGAGTTTTTTTGGGCGGGGACTTTTGACCGCTTTTGGAGTATTAACCGCCATTTTTTCTGCATCTAAACGTTTACGCATTCGTATCCAGCTGAGAATTCGCTACATTTGCATTTCACATACCTGGTACATTTCGTAATGCATGTGCTTTCGGTTCACAAATAATGGGTTCTGGTGATGAACAGGTCCGATAAGCGTCGGCAACGCAAACTTGATCGACAAAAAAGTGGCCCCGGCTTAACTGCGCCGCCGGCATCCCAGCAGAACCTCCTCAACCGCGCCATTGAGCATCATAAAGCCGGGCGCGTCGCCGACGCCAAATCCTTATATGAAACCATATTGCAGGCGGAGCCCAATCACGTTCGGGCCCTCTACATGCTGGGCATGCTCGCCCTGCACGTTGGTCAACCCAAACACGCCGCAAGGCTCATTTCCACGGCCATCCAGATCAAGCCCGATGTGGCGGAAATGCATTACAATCTTGGGAAAGCGCTCGACGCAATGGGCGATCCGAACTGTTTTGTTCATTTTCGCCAAGCCGTTCATTTGGATGCGGAACAAGGTGCCTATTGGGTTGCGTTTGAAAACATCGCCACCCGCCTTGAATTTTCCAACGCCGACGATGCCCTTCTATCGGATTTGCGGCTTTTGCTGCAACGCCCGACCGTGCGGTCGCACGCATTGGCCCGGTCCATCATCACTGCGCTCAAGGGGTTGCCAGAATTCAAAAAAATACTGCGCGAGTTGGATGACGCTGCGCCAGATGATCGAGAGGTCTTTCTCTCCGCACCACAGAAATTGTCCCAATTTCCCCTGTTTCTCGACATCCTGACGCTTGCGCCGTTGAACGATCTCGACATCGAGCGATCAATGCAGCGGTTGCGGTGCGGGCTTCTTGACATCGTTTTGCAAGACACCCGCGACGCGCAAGGCTTGGCGTTTTATCAAGCCTTAGCGCAACAGACGTTCATCAATGAATATGTTTATAACGTTGGCGACAGCGAAGAAACTCAACTCGGCGCGCTCGAGGACAAAATCGCCACGGAGCTAGCAAACACCTCGGACGTCTCCCCTGTCGAACTGTGCGTACTGGCGATGTACAAGCCCTTACATATTTTCGACTGGGCGCAAAACGTCGCCGAAACGCATGGTGTGCAAACCGTACCCGATCTCATAACCCGCCAAATCGCCGAGCCGCTACAAGACCTAGTTTTGCGCGGTGAAATCACCTCGCTGACCGGCATCGAAGATGACGTCTCACTGGCCGTGCAAGACCAATACGAAGCCAACCCCTATCCCCGCTGGATCAGGGCCAGCGTTCACGACAAAGCCGTCTGTCTAGCCGAATCCCTCCGCACATTACCCTTTTGGCGCCAACCCGACAGCTTCACGCCAAACTCGCCAGCCCAGGTTCTGATCGCCGGCTGCGGCACGGGACAGCAAGCTTTGGATGTCGCGTCGGGGCTTATGGATGCTGACGTATTGGCGGTCGACTTAAGCCGGTCCAGCTTGGCCTATGCGCGACGCAAAACGCAAAAAACGTCGGTCGATAACATCACATACGCTCAAGCCGACATTATGAAACTTGGCGATCTCGACATGTCTTTTGATCTGATCGAATCCGTTGGTGTGCTCCACCACATGAAAACACCCGAGCAAGGCTGGCAGGTTCTCACGGATTTACTGCGCCCCGGCGGGCTCATGAAAATTGGGCTCTACAGCGAACGGGCGCGCAAAGCGGTGGTCAAAGGACGCGAGCTTATCGCCGCACGGGGTTACCAATCCACCCCAGACGATATCCGCAAAGCGCGCCAAGAAATCATCGACAGTGACAATACGGATTTTTCCAGCTTGCTGGATATGACGGATTTTTACCAACTCAGCGAATGCCGGGATTTGCTCTTCCATGTCCAAGAGCACCGCTATTCGCTTCCACAGATTCAAAACATTCTCGATAAACTTGGCCTGACATTTCTCGGTTTCGAACTCAAAAACGCCAGCGTTACAACACAATTTCAAACCGAACACCCGAAAGCTGGCGCACTTTCAGACTTGGCGGCCTGGCATGACTTTGAGGTTGCGCACCCCGACACCTTCAAGGGGATGTATCAGTTTTGGTGCCAAAAAAAGCTGAGCTGAGAGTATAAAAACTTGATCCGTTGCTCCACCAGCGTCACTCCGGCGGCGGGTCTGTGGGTGCGGCCATGGTCGTAAAGCCCAGCAACGCGCGTTCGTATTGGCGCGGGTATGCGGCTTCGGCGCGGAGCGCTTTGGCGGCGCGCCAGGTCCAGTGCGGATCGGCCAGCATCCCGCGCGCCAACGCAATCATGTCGGCTTGGCCGGATCGTACGATGGTTTCCGCCTGGAACGCATCGTCGATCATGCCCACCGCGATGGTGGCGATTTCGCTGGCTTCGGTGATGGCCGCGCACAGATCAACCTGATAGCCGGGGCCGAGCGGGATTTCTTGATCCGGCGACAAGCCGCCAGATGACACGTGGACGAAGTCACAATGGCGGTCTTCCAACGCGTGAGCCAGGGCGATACTGTCGCCCAAGTCCCAGCCGCCTTCGACCCAATCCGTGGCGGAGATGCGCATGCCGACGGGCTTGTCGCCTGGAAAGACTTCGCGCACGACGTCAAAGATTTCCAGCGCCAAGCGCATGCGGTTTTCCAAGCTGCCGCCATAGGCGTCGTCGCGATGATTGCTCAGCGGCGAGAAAAATTGGTGCAGCAAATAACCGTGCGCGGCGTGAATTTCCACCGCATCGAAGCCCGCCTGATCGGCGCGCAGGGCGGCGTCCGCAAAGTCGCGTTTGAGCTGTTCGATGTCGTCCAGGCTCAGCGCTAGCGGAAGAGGCCGATTGCTATCGAACGCCACCGCCGACGGCGCAACCGTCTGCCAGCCGCCATCAATCTCGCCCACTTGCTCACCACCGCGCCACGGCTTAGCGCTGGACGCCTTGCGCCCGGCGTGGGCCAACTGAATACCGATGGGGGTGTTGCCCCAAGTCTTGGTGAAATCGACCACCCGCTTCCACGCGATCATTTGCTCGTCGTTCCACAAGCCCGGACAATAGGGGGTGATGCGCCCGCGCGGCTCAACCGCCGTGGCTTCGGCGATGAACAGGCCGTGACCGCCGACCGCAAACTGGCCGACGTGCATCAGATGCCAGTCGCCGACAATGCCTTGGGATGCCGAATACTGGCACATCGGCGCGACCACGACCCTGTTGGTGAGATCGAGCCCGCGCATGCGAAACGGTTGAAACAGTTCGCTGGCCATGATGAAGCCCCCCGATATAAGTGTCGGCCCTAGCCGTTATTTTTCAGGACATGCCCGGCCAAATACAGCGAGCCACAAATCAATATGCGCCCCGGCGCTGCGCCTTGGCACGCATCCATGATAGACCCAATCGCGTCCTCGACCGAGTCCGCTGTTTGCGGATTCATGTTGAGCTGACGGGCGCTATCAGCCCCGTCTGCGGCGCTGAGTGCGTTTTCCTGGTCGGGAATGCTGACACAGCGAATACCCCGCACTTTACCTTCGAGCGGTTTGAGAAAATCCAGCGGCGGGCGCTGGTTGAGCGCGCCGAACACCACCCATAAATCTTGTCCACGCCATTGACGGGTGTGCTGGGCGATCATCTCAGACGCCGCGCGATTGTGGCCGCCGTCCAACCACAGCTCCCACCCCTCAGACAACTTTTCGGCCAAAGGCCCGCTGACAAGGCGCTGCATGCGCCCCGGCCACGAAACCGTTTTGAGACCCATCTTGATGGCCGCATCGGGGATGTCGAAATCGGGCGCCAAGGCTTCGGCGCACGCCATCGCCAGGGCCGCGTTACGCATTTGATGACGGCCTTCCAAAGCAGGCGTGGGGAAGGTGCGTTCGACCTCGCCCTGCACGCCGTGGCCTTTGTAAAGCATGCCGCTGTCGGCTTGCGAACGTCGTCCACCGGCGGAGCGCGCAAACCAGTTTTTGCCTTCCCAGATCAACGGCGCGCCGATCTCTGTGGCTTTCTTTTTCAGCGCCTTGTCCGCCGCCCGGGTCGATTGCGCAGCGACCACGCAGGGCACATCAGATCTCAAAATCCCAGCCTTTTCGGCCATGATCTTTTCAATGGTGTCGCCCAGATACTGCTGGTGATCCAGCGACACCGGGGTGATGCAGGTCAAGCGCGGCTGTTCGATGACGTTGGTCGCGTCCAAGCGCCCACCAAGCCCAGTTTCCAAAATCACCACGTCCGCATCATGGCGCGAAAACGCCAAAAATGCCGCCGCCGTGGTGATTTCAAAAAAGGTGATCGGCTGGCCCGCGTTGGCTTGCTCGCATTCTTCCAAAACCGCATTCAATTCATCATCGCCGATCAACTGACCGGCGAGGCGAATGCGTTCGTTGAAATTCACCAGATGGGGTGAGGTGTAGACGTGAGCGCGATAGCCCGCAGCCTCGACGAACGCACGCAGAAACGCCGCCGTCGAGCCTTTGCCGTTGGTGCCCGCGATGTGCACCACCGGCGGCAATTTGCGTTCGGGATGATCAAGCGCTTCGAGCAGCCGCTCAAGGCGCTCAAGGCTCAAATCGATCAACTTGGGATGCAGCGCGAGGAGCCGCTTGAGAATGGTGTCAGTGCTCATGGTGGCCCTTACGTAGGGCGCGCGCCCCTGTTAATCAAGCTGGTTATCAGGTTTTCGGATCGACTTCCGGCGGTCGCGCGCCGTGGGGAATTGGTGCGTCGATGATCGGGGCTGGTTTCGTGTCGGGCATCATCACCGGATCGGTCAACAGCTCCACCACGTCCGCAGGGGCGCCGGTGTTGCGCAACAACGACAACACCCGGATAATGGTCGAGCGCAGGTCCTTGCGCTCCACCACCATGTCGACCATGCCGTGATCGAGCAGGTATTCGGCGGTTTGGAAATCTTCCGGCAGTTGCTCGCGGATGGTTTGTTCGATCACGCGGCGTCCGGCAAAGCCGATCACGCAACCCGGTTCCGCCACAGCCACGTCGCCCAGCATTGCAAACGACGCCGACACGCCGCCGGTGGTTGGGTCGGTCAGCAACACCAGATACGGTAGGCCCTTTTCCTTGACCTCTTCCACAGCAATGGTGGTGCGCGCCATCTGCATCAAAGACAAGATGCCTTCTTGCATGCGTGCGCCGCCCGATGCCGGGATGATGATTAATGATGCGTCTTGCACTTGCGCCAGACGCGATGCGGTCAAGATGCCTTCACCCACCGCCGTGCCCATGGAACCGCCCATGAACGCGAAGTTGAACGCCGCGATGACCACGTTTTGTCCGCCCATTTTACCGTGAGCGACGATCAGGGCGTCTTCTTCGGCGGTCTTGGCCTGAGAGTCCTTGATGCGGTCGGAATATTTTTTGATGTCCTTGAATTTCAGCGGATCGGTGACTTGCGATGCGAACTGCGCGGTCTTGTATTCGCCGCCGTCGAACAACAGCTCAAGACGCTTGCCGACGCCGATGCGCATGTGATGGCCGCAATGCTGACAGACGTTGATGTTGGCTTCCAGGTCACGGTGGAAGATCATCTGCTGACAGCTGGGGCACTGGTGCCACAAGTTTTCGGGGATGTCTTTGCCACCGCCCACAAGTTCCTTGAGCTTCGGCCTGACGAAATCCTTGAGCCAGTTCATGCGTATTCCTTCAACGTGTTATCGTTACTTAGCGTTGTCGTTACTGGGCGTTGTCGTTATTTTCGGGCACCGCGAACACCGTCGGCAAGCTGCTTGGTGAAGCCCAAGACTTCACCCACCAATTGCGGTTTGGCCTTGCCGTCCGCATCCAAATTGTCGCGGATGCAGTTGACCATGGCCGAGCCCACCACCGCTGCATCGGCGACCTTTGCGACATCGGCGGCGGCTTCGGGCGTGGTGATGCCAAAGCCCACCGCGACCGGCAAATCGGTGTGGCGGCGAATGCGCGTCACCGCCGCCTCGACATCCGTCACGGCGGCAGACGCCGTGCCGGTGATGCCGACGATAGAAACATAATAAACGAAACCCGACGCATTCTCCACCACGCGCGGCAGACGCTTGTCATCCGTGGTGGGGGCGGTCAGGTAAATAAAGTTGATGCCGCCTTTAAGCGCCGGCAAGCACAGTTCGGCCTCTTCTTCGGGTGGCAGGTCGACCATGATCAGACCGTCCACGCCAGCGGCCTTGGCGTCGGCCACAAACGCTTCGACGCCGTAATGGTAAACGGGGTTGAAATAGCCCATCAACACGATCGGGGTGGCGTCGTCGCCTTGGCGAAACGCGCGCACTTGGTCGAGGGTGCCGCGTAACGTCATGCCGTTCGCCAGCGCGCGCTGAGAACTGGCTTGGATCGCCGGGCCGTCGGCCATGGGATCGGAAAACGGCATGCCCAACTCGATAATGTCGGCGCCGGCGGCGGGCAGGCCTTTGAGAATTTCAAAACCGGTGTCGCCGTCGGGATCGCCCGCGGTGAGGAACGTCACCAGACCGCCACGGCCTTCGGCCTTGAGGGCTGCGAAACGCGCGTCGAGGCGCGTTTTTACGGCTTTAGCATTGATGGCGTTCACAGGTTCACCCCCATATCCACACCCATGCTGGCCGCAACGGTGTTGAGATCCTTATCGCCGCGACCCGACAAATTCACCACGATGATGTGATCTTTGGGCAAGTCCGGCGCGATTTTCATCACATGGGCGATGGCGTGAGAACTTTCCAACGCAGGGATGATGCCTTCCAAGCGGGTCAGGGCGTGAAACGCGTCGAGCGCTTCAGTGTCGGTGACGGGTACGTATTCGACCCGGCCGATGTCGTGCAGCCAGCAATGTTCCGGGCCAATGCCAGGATAATCCAAGCCCGCCGAAATGCTGTCGGCTTCTAAAATCTGGCCGTCGTCATCTTGCAATAGATACATCCGGTTGCCGTGCAGCACGCCGGGCGAACCCGCCGTCAAACTCGCGGCATGTTTGCCGGTTTCGATCCCGCGTCCGGCGGCTTCAGTGCCAATGATGCGCACCTCAGAATCATCCAAAAACGGATGGAACAGCCCGATGGCGTTGGAGCCACCGCCGATGCACGCGACCAAGGTGTCGGGCAAGCGGCCTTCGGCCTCCATGCATTGTTCCCGGACTTCTTCGCCGATCACGGTTTGAAAATCGCGCACCATCATCGGGAACGGGTGCATGCCCGCGGCGGTGCCGATCAAGAAATAAGTGGTGTCGACGTTGGCGACCCAGTCGCGGATCGCTTCGTTCATCGCGTCTTTGAGCGAGCACGAACCCACCGTCACCGGCTTGACCTCTGCGCCCAGCATTTTCATACGAAACACGTTGGGTGCTTGGCGTTCGATGTCCTTGGTGCCCATGTAGATGGTGCATGGAATGTCAAACAGCGCGCACACCGTGGCGGTGGCGACGCCGTGTTGGCCCGCGCCGGTTTCGGCGATGATGCGCTTCTTGCCCATGCGTTTGGCGAGCAAAATTTGGCCGATGGTGTTGTTGACCTTGTGCGCGCCGGTGTGGTTGAGGTCTTCGCGCTTGAGATACACTTTCGCGCCGCCGAGCTTTTTGCTCAGCCGTTCGGCGTGAAACAGCGGGCTCGGCCGACCGACATACTGGGCCAGATAATAGGCCTTTTCACGGGCGAATTCCGGGTCGGCTTTGGCGGCTTCATAGGCTTCGGCGACTTCATGGACCAAAGGCATCAAGGTTTCAGCGACAAACTGGCCGCCGAAAATGCCGAAATGGCCGGTTTCGTCCGGGCCTTCGCGAAAAGTGTTGGGCTTGCTCATCAGCTTTTGAACTCAAGGTGTTGTGGAGCGCGGACCATAGCAAGCTCCGCGCCGGATTGCCAACGATTTGAGCGCCCGATTGTGGCATTCGCGTGACTTTAAAGAGCCTAAGAAAGCGATTGAGCAAGGTCTAGAAATGCGCGGATTTTCTCCACCGACTTTCGCCCCGGCGCGTCTTCGACCCCTGACGACACATCGACGAAGTCAGCGCCGCTGGTTTTCACCGCCTCGGCCAAGTTTTCGGCGGTCAATCCCCCAGCCAAAAGCCAAGGTTTCCGCCACTTTTCACCCGCAATCAGGTTCCAGTCGAAACTCAGCGCATTGCCGCCGGGCAGCGCCGCGTCTTTCGGCGGCTTGGCGTCGAGCAAGATGCGCTCGCACACCTCTTCATAAGCGTGGGCGCGGGCGATGTCGCCCGGGCCTGCGATGCCGATGGCCTTCATCGCCGGCAATCCGGTGATCGCCTTGAGCTCGGCGACCCGTTCGACGGACTCGGAGCCATGCAGCTGGATCAAATCGAACGGCAACTGGCGCGCGATGGAATCGGCCTGATCATCGTCGGGCCCAACCATCAACGCGACTTTGAGGATGCCTTGGGGCACCCGGGCCAACAGATCGCGGGCCTCGTCACGGGTGATGTTGCGCGGCGATTTGTCGAAAAACACAAAACCCAGCATTTTCGCGCCACCCTTTACGGCGGCGTCGATGGCTTCAGGGGTTTTGATCCCGCAGATTTTGACGTCAATGGACATACTCGATCCTAGGCTTGATGGTCTGCGGCGATCTTAGCCATCCCCGCGCCGATCACCAAGCCCACCCAGGTGTTGAGGATGAATTCGGGCAAGATGTGCAGCGCCACGCTCAGTTGACCAAGTTCGACATCACCCAGTGCACCACCGATGAACGCGGCGGCGACGAACAGCACCAGCGCGGTCGGCACCATCAGCAATAGGCATTCGGCGACCATATTGAGCGCGGGCATCAGCCCCGGCCAGCGTGGGCGCGGCACGGCAAGGCTCAACAGGCTCGGCCCCGTCACCAGTTGCCCTGAGGCGCGGCTCTGCGCAATGCGCGAAACCGAGGTGATATACGACAGCAAAAGCAAGCCATGCAGCGCATCGAATGCGTAACGCTCCGGCGGCCCCACCAAACGCGCAAGGATCACCACGCACACCGACAACACGAACGGCAACAACGCGAGGCGCACCACCAGCGGATAGGCCAGCTTGAGAGTTTCAATAGCTTGGTATGAAAGGCTGCGAAAGGGTTTCTGACCGGGTGAAGTGTCGTTTGCCGGCACTGTCTTTACCCCAGCTCTTCGGCGATCAGGCGGGCGGCCTCGGTTGGGTCTTTATGGCCCGTGATGGGGCGACCGATGACCAAGTAATCTGCGCCCAGATCGATGGCGTCTTTTGGCGTCACCACCCGGCGTTGATCGTCGGCGCTGGCCCAGGTGGGACGGATGCCCGGCACCACCAGCATGAAATCGGGGCCGACCGAGCCGCGCAACGCAACCACCTCTTTGGCCGAGCACACCACGCCGTCCAGCCCGCTGGCTTTCGCCAAGCGGCCCAAGCGCAACACATGTTCGAGCGGTTCTTCATCGATGCCGACTTCGGCCATATCGACGCGCGTCATCGAGGTCAGCACCGTCACGCCGATGACCTTGGGGCGTATCCCCTCCGCTTTGTCGGCGGCCTCGGCAGCGGCTTCCATCATCCGCCGTCCGCCGCCTGCGTGTACGTTGACGATGAACGGGTTGAGCGGCAACGCCGCGCGGATCGCGCCCGCCACGGTGTTGGGAATGTCGTGGTATTTGAGGTCAAGAAACAACGGCATACCGCATTCGATCACGCGGTGCACGCCGTCGGGGCCATGGGCGGTGAAAAACTCTTTGCCCAGCTTGACCCCGCCGACGGAGCCTTTGAGGCCATGGGCAAGTTCAACCGCGCGCCCGACATCCGTGGTGTCCAGCGCGACGAAAATGCGTTGCCATGCGTGTTCGATCCCAACCATAAGACTCTTTTACCCCGCACCTGCACACTGGCAAAGGTTTAATTCGACAAAATTGAAGGCGACAAATCAGGCCGCGCTTTGCGGCTTGGGCAGCTGTCCCGCCGCAGCGGAAGTGGGTCCATGTTCGATGGTCTTGGCGTGCGGATCGGGAACCATCGCGGCGGCGTGATCTTGCAGCGCCTTGAGCGCTTTGAGCTCAGCCTCAAAATGCGTGGCTTTTTCACGCTCCGTCTTCAGTTCACGTCGAGCGACTTCGCCGCTGTACGATTGCTTGCGCAGTTCCGAACGCAGCCGCCCCGCGCCTGCCCACGACACCACGCCGCCCAACACCACGCCCGCGCCGAGCACAATGGTCAGCAGTAAATACAGCTGCACCTCAACCACCATGGCGAACGGCCACAAGTCGAGCGCAACGGACTCTTTGTTGTTAAGGGCGAAGATCACCACGGCAACCGCCGCGGGCACCATGATCAACCACGAGATGAGACGCCTCAAAGGCTTGCTCCCGTCCAAATCGAAGACTTACGTCGGTTCTTGTTTCAATTGGGGCGGATCAGCTGGCGTTGAGTTTTTCGCGAAGCTGCTTGCCCGTTTTGAAATACGGAATGAACTTGGCCGGAACATCGACGGCATCGCCGGTGCGCGGATTGCGGCCCATGCGCGAACCACGTTCCTTGACCGAAAATGCGCCGAAACCGCGCAGTTCAACCCGGTCGCCTTGGGCCAGCGCATCGGTGATTTCGTCAAAAATGGTGGTGACGATACGCTCTACATCGCGCAAATACAGATGCGGGTTGGCTTCGGCGAGCCGTTGAATCAATTCAGATTTCGTCATGCTTTCACCTCCTGTCGGACCTACACATTGCAGCGAAACCCTAGGCAAACCGGGGCTAAACCCGATAAAAAATGCCTAAGTCGATTTCCGAAACTGGACCCAATTGCCCATCCCGGCGCCACGCAGCCAACAGCTATAGATTAGGGTGCCAAACCGAGAGCAGCCCGTCAAGTGTAAGTCGTTCTGATACCAGCGCTTTTCCAAACGCTCCAAAAAGGCGTTCAACAAGGTCCGGGCGTGGGTATTTTGGCTTTTTATCGACCACCGGCAATTCGGTTTCCAAGCCCTTTTCCGTTTCCAACCATGCGATGGCTTCGGCTTCGCCGCCGATGGCGTCAATCAATCCGGCGTCCAGAGCTTTTTTGCCGGTGAACACGCGTCCGTCGGCGAGCGCCTTGGTGGCTTGCACGTCCATGCCCCGGCGTTCCGCCACCATATCGACGAACAGGTCGTACATGTCCATGACCACGCCTTGAATGTGTTCGCGGGCTTCGTCGGAAAAGGGCTCCATCGGGTTGGGCTGAGCTTTCAATGGGCCGCTTTTGATGGTTTCGGGCTTCATGCCGATCTTATCCATCAATTTGGTCACATCGGTGGTTTGCATGATCACGCCGATCGAACCGGTCAGCGTACCTTGGCGGGCGAAAATGCGGTCCGCGCCGATCGCCGTCATGTACGCCGCCGACGTGGCGGTCGAACCCATTACCGCCACCACCGGCTTTTCCGTCGCGATGTCGCGCAGACCGAGATACAGGTTTTCCCCGCCGACCACGGTGCCGCCGGGGCTGTTGATCTGCACCACCACGGCCTTGATGTGATCGTCGTCTTTAAGCTCTTGCAGCAATTTATCGCGGTGGCGGTCTTCCAGAATGATCCCCGTCACGTTGACCCGCGCAATGCGCGCGCCGCCCAACAAATCGCCCGCGCCCAGACCATCGCCAAAGGCCGTGTCTTGCACCACCGTGCGCGCCACTATGACGGCCACCAGGGCGGTGATGCTGATCGCGGCGACCACCTTCCACAGTGTCGCCTGACGGCGCTGACGGCGGCGTTCCATAAGCTTATCGGTATCGAGGGACATGCGGATCGATTCTCCAAATCTCTAAATGCGCGCGCAGTCTATCACACCCGCATGACACGCAAGGGGCAATTTTCGCCGCCCCGCCATCTTCACTCAACAATTGCCACGATCCGCCATTTATATACTATGAGCAGCATCCAAAACGCCGGGCAAAAGGATCAAAAGAGACATGCGCATTTGGCCCCGTATCGTTCTGGGCGGCTTGCTCGCCTTCTGCATATCGCCGAGCCAAGCGGCTGAAGCGTTCAACCCCGACAAGATCAACCAGGTCATCAACATTTTTGACGCCGTGGTGCAATATCCCGCACCCGGGTGGCAACAAACGATGAAACCCCTTAGCGAAAGCGAAATGTATCGCGACCAAAAAGGACCGTCGTTTATCTTCGAGCAAATCCCCAAAAGCGAAAGCTTTGAGGCCTGGACGCAGCTCTACGCCATCCACGGCGCCTACCTGCCTAAGGTTGGCAATCTGACGATCAAAAAATACGCCAACCTCAATATGGATGGCTTTATTCAGGCATGCGGTCAACAAAACATCGCGATCACCAAACTTGAAGATTCCGCCAAAGCCTTAACCATCATTTTGTTTTGCGCCGCAAGCCCGAACGGGTCGGCGAAACTTGGCTACGGCCCCGACAAAGGCGAAATCGCCTTGATGACCTTTCGCCGCCAAGATAACACCTTCATCAAAATTTATCATGAATGGCGCGGCCAAAATTTCACCGCCACCGACAACGCCACATGGCCGGTGACGCCCGCAGTTCTCAACGAAATGATCCGCCGCTTTAAAAGCATTCGCATTTCCAAGTCATCCCGCCCCATAAAATAACGCGGCTCTTAAATCGGCAAAAAGAAACGCCCCCGACCTGATGGCCGGGGGCGTTATCTTTTGTCGATCGAAAAGAAGTCTTAGTCGTCGGAAGACGTCTTCTTTTCCTGCAAAGCGGCGCCCAAGATGTCGCCCAAGGACGCACCAGAGTTGGACGAACCGTAGTCCTGCATGGCTTGCTTTTCTTCTTGGAACTCAAGCGCTTTGACCGAAAGCGACAGCTTGCGGCTGGAGGCGTCGATCTGCGTGATCTTGGCGTCGAGCTTTTCGCCAACGGCGAAGCGATCTGGACGCTGTTCGGAACGCTCGCGGCTGAGTTCGGTCTTGCGAATGAAGCCCGGAACGCCGTCGCCAGCGGTGACTTCGATGCCGCCATCGGTGATCGCGGTGATTTCACATGTGACAACCGTGCCACGCTTGAGGCCGGCCATGCCTTCTTCAAACGGATCTTTGCTGAGCTGCTTGATGCCGAGAGAGATACGCTCTTTCGCCACGTCCACATCGAGGACCTTGGCTTTGACCATGTCGCCCTTCTTGAAGTCCTTGATGGCTTCTTCGCCGGACTGATCCCAGCTGAGATCGGACAGGTGAACCATGCCGTCGATTTCTTCGGTGAGGCCGATGAACAGACCGAATTCGGTGATGTTCTTGATCTCGCCTTCGACTTCGGTGCCGGCGGTGTGGGTGGTGAGGAAGCTGTCCCACGGGTTGTCGCCACACTGCTTGAGGCCGAGCGAGATGCGGCGTTTGTCGGGATCGACATCCAGCACCATGACTTCGACTTCTTGGCTCGTGGAAACAATTTTGCCCGGGTGGACGTTCTTTTTGGTCCAAGACATTTCGGACACGTGAACCAGACCTTCGACACCAGCTTCGAGCTCGACGAATGCGCCGTAGTCGGTGATGTTGGTGACGCGGCCCTTGAGCTTCGCGCCGACCGGGTATTTGGCGCCAACGCCTTCCCAAGGATCGGATTCCAGCTGCTTCATGCCCAGCGAGATACGCTGTGTTTCGGCGTTGAAGCGGATGACTTGAACCTTAACGGTTTCGCCAACCTGCAGAGCTTCCGACGGGTGGTTGATGCGTTTCCAAGCGATGTCGGTCACGTGCAACAGACCGTCAACGCCGCCGAGATCGACGAACGCGCCGTAATCGGTGATGTTTTTGACCATACCTTCAAGCACGTCGCCTTCGGCGAGCTTGCCGATCAGTTCGGAACGGGCTTCGGCGCGGGTTTCTTCCAACACGGCGCGGCGCGAGACAACGATGTTGTTGCGTGCGCGGTCCATCTTCAAGATCTGGAACGGTTGGGGCATGTTCATCAACGGGGTGACGTCGCGAACCGGGCGGATGTCGACCTGGGAGCCGGGCAAGAACGCCACGGCGCCGTTAAGATCGACGATGAAACCGCCTTTGACGCGACCGAAGATGGTGCCGTTGACACGCTCTTGAGCTTCGAACAGCTTTTCGAGCTGGATCCAAGCTTCTTCGCGGCGGGCTTTTTCGCGCGAGAGACGGATCATGCCGTCGCGATCTTCGTAACGCTCGATAAACACGTCGATCTGGTCGCCCGTAGAAATCGTGGGCGCGTCTGCGCCAACGCCGAATTCTTTCATCGGGATGCGGCCTTCGGACTTCATGCCGACGTCGATCAAAACGGCATCGCCGTCAACGCGCAGCACAGTGCCGGTGACGACGCTGCCTTCAAGCATAGAATTTTTGGAAAAGGACTCTTCGAGAAGGTCCGCAAAATTTTCAGTGGTCATAAGACTAGGTCTTCCTTTTTTTTAAACATTCCTGGCCAGTCGGTTGGTTCCGACGGTCTATATGCAAACGAAAATCCACATCCCTATTGCGGGATATGGGGCTCACTACACTTCTGAAAAGCTGATCAGAAGAGGTTCTTGGCGGCAATGAAGTCGAGCGCCGCGGCGTAGGCCTGATCGGCGTCCATATCGCTGGTATCCAACACCAAAGCGTCAGTAGCGGCGACCAACGGTGACGCACTGCGAGAGGTGTCGCGGGCGTCACGTTCCTTCATGTCGTCTAGAACGCGCGCATATATAGCTCCAAGACCGCGGTCCTGCAACTCTTTAAAGCGTCGTTTTGCGCGGATTTCGGTGCTTGCGGTGACAAAAAGCTTCACATCCGCGTCGGGACACACGGTGGTGCCGATGTCGCGACCGTCAAGAATAGCTCCTTTGGCGGGCGAGCCATCACTTAAAGCGGGCGGGTTTTGGGCGAAATTGCGCTGAAAATCCAACAATGCGGCGCGCACGCCGGGCACGGCCGAGACCTTCGATGCGGCTTGCGCAGCCTCATCGGTGCGCAAATCGGGATTATCCAACTCTGCCGGGTCCAGGGCCCGCGCGGCGGCCTCGGCCACATCGGCGTCTTCGGGATCGCCACCCGCACTCACGACCTTAAAGCCGGTGGCGCGGTACAACAGACCGGTGTCGAGCTTGGACAGCTTAAAATGAGCCTCCAGTCGCTTGGCCAGAGTGCCCTTGCCCGCCGCTGCGGGCCCATCGATGGCGAAAATGATGCTCATATTTACCCCTCTTGCACACTGAACGTCGCACCCAGGCTTTCCATCAGATCGCGAAAGCCGGGAAAACTGGTGTCGATGGGACTGGCGTCATCGACGGTGATGGGTTTTTCGCTGGCGAAGCCCAAAACCAAAAACGACATGGCGATGCGGTGATCCAGGCTTGAAGCCACCGTCGCACCACCTGGCACCCGTTTGCCCGTGCCGCCGACGCCTTTGATCACCAACCAATCCTCACCCTCTTCCAGCACCACGCCACACGCTTTCAGGCCCGTAGCCATCACGCTGAGACGGTCGCTTTCCTTGACCCGCAATTCTTCCAGGCCTTCAAAGCGACTTTCGCCTTCGGCGCACGCGGCGGCGGCGAACAGCACGGGGTATTCATCGATCTGCGCCGGGGCGCGGCTGGCCGGAACGGTGCAGCCCTTCAACGGGGCGAATTTGACGCGGAGATCGCCAACGATTTCACCAGCTTCGATCCGTTGGTTCAAAATTTCGATATCGGCGCCAAAATCTTTCAGCGTTTCGACCACGCCGGCGCGCAACGGATTAAGCCCAACGTTGGTCACCGTGACGTCGCTGCCCGCGACAATGCTGGCCGCGACCAGGGCGAATGCGGCGGATGAGATATCGGCGGGCACAATGACATCGCGGCCCTTAAGCTCCGGCTGGCCTTTCAACGTGATGCGGCGTGCGCCACCGTCCAATTCTTCGACCTGGACGTCTGCGCCAAAGTGGCTGAGCATCTTTTCGCTGTGATCGCGGGTTGGTTTGGGCTCAATCACCACCATTTCGCCGGGGGCGCCCAATCCCGCCAGCATCACCGCCGACTTGACCTGAGCGGATGCCACCGGCAGCTCATAGGTGATCGGCATGGGGTCTTCGGCCCCGGTCATGGTCAGCGGCAATCGACCGCCTTCCGACGCCTCAAACACCGCACCCACTTGGCTCAGCGGGTCGATCACCCGGTTCATCGGTCGCGACGACAGCGACGCGTCGCCTGTGAACGTGGCTTTAAAGCCCTGTCCGGCCACAAGGCCCATCAGCAACCGCACGGCGGTGCCGGAATTGCCCATGTCGAGGTCTCGGTTCGGCTGCAGCAACCCGCCTACGCCCATGCCGTTCACCACCCATTCGCCGTTTCCCAAGCGCTCAACGCTGGCGCCCATGGCGCGCATGGCGTCGGCGGTGCGCAGAACGTCTTCACCTTCAAGCAATCCGGTGATTCGCGTCTGGCCCATCGCCACCGCGCCCAGCATCAACGCGCGGTGCGAAATCGACTTGTCGCCGGGAACACGCACAAAACCCGAAAGCGGGCCAGAGAGGTGAGATGTCAAGGAAGGCAAGGTTTTTGACCTCAAAACAGAGAAAGCAAAATCAGATATGCGGTCTCTAGCACGTTTTTCCTTTTGACAGAACCCGCGGAACGTGGCAATTGCGAATGTAATATCTTTTACGTCCCAAGAACTGCGGAGACTGGCCCGTGGCGAAGCCCAACCTAGGTGAAAAACACGATTGCCCGAACTGCGAAACGCGCTTTTTCGATCTTGGCAAACTACCTCCGACTTGTCCCAAATGCTCAACCGTTGTTGAGCTGGGAAAAGCCAAGCCGAAAGCCAAAGCTGAACCGGTCGCAGCAGCGCCAGCTGAAGTGAAGGCGGTGAAGGCGGTGATCGCAGACGATGACGATGATGACGACGATGATATCGATCTCGATCTTGACGTTGATGTCGATGACGACGATGACGACGACGACGATCTCATTGAAGACACGTCCGATTTGGATGACGACGACGACCTCGCCGTGGTCATCGATAAAGACGATGGCGAATTCACAGATAACTAAGTCCTGATTTGGCGTAAATCCTGTCGGCGCATGTACACTGTCATGTACGGCATTGGGAAAATGTCACAAACGCATCATTTTACCCTTGCGCAAACCAAGGCGCGGCGATAAGTTCCCGCCGCACACGCCCCACGGCCACATCGCTTTGGCCGACCCAAACCGGGGCGCACAAAATAACTTGGGGCCGTAGCTCAGTTGGGAGAGCGCTACAATGGCATTGTAGAGGTCGTCGGTTCGATCCCGTCCGGCTCCACCATCGAAACCCCTAGGGAAACCTAGGGGTTTCGTCCGTTTTGGATAATGATTTTGTGCGCGTTCTCGAGCGCGCGTGGCGTCATAACCAAATCGAGACCGCTGGCTGATTGAGTAATGTCGCTGATGGCTGTACAACTGTTTTGGTCGTCGACGTCCTCAATCATCAAGGCCATTTATGGAACTCGCACCTTTCACGCCTTATATGAGCAAACCCACAGACGAAAGTCGGCGTTCGATCACGCGTCAAATCATGATCGCATCCGATGAAACGACCGATCAGATCGTTGAAGGGCTGATCCAGATCATCGCCATGGAAGGACCAATCCTATCCACGCGGGCCTACACGCTGTACGCCCGTAAAGGCGGCTTGATGAAGCTGAGCGCGACAGCCGCGCGACGGTTTTCCGCTGCGCTCAAAAAAGCCATCATCGCCGGCAAAATCTCTATGGAGCTGGACACCGACGCGCCACACACCCAGGCCCTTTTGTGGCTGCCGTCGATGAACCGCGTTCACCCGCGCGAGTACGGCAACCGTGGCTTCGATGATATTCCTGCCTCCGAATTGGGCGAGGTGATGTTTGAGCTGGCTGACGAAGTCGGAACGGATAAAGCCGCCGTGTACCAAAAACTGACCGAGCTTTACGGACTCAAACAACTGCCCAAAAGCGCCACGGCGCGCTTGGATTACGTGTACGCGCAATATTTAGGTTAAACGCGCGCCGGGGGCACAGCCTGCTGTCGAAAAACATCTGGCGCCGATCAACGGGGCGATTGGGTGGCGAATGCGATGCGCCCGATGCCGCTCTGCTTGGCCATCGCCAGAACTTCGGCGATGCGCTGATAGGGCACCGCGCCGTCGCCGCCCAATTTCAGCACCCGTTGGGAATCTTCGTGGGCGATGGCTTTGAGCCTCGCCGGCAATAGATCGTCACTGATGGTGCCGCCATCCAGGCGCAACGACCCATCCGCCATCACTTCCAAGGTGGTCACGTCGGGTTCGCTCATCGGTTCCGCATTGGCCTTGGGCAAATCGACGCGCAAGGCTTCGGCCATCAAAGGCGCCGCGACGATGAAAATCACCAACAACACCAACATCACGTCGACCAAGGGGGTGACGTTGATTTCGCTCATCGGCTGATCGGGATCGCCGCCAGACGCACCACCCGCCATGTCAGATGCTCCCCGTTTCAGAAGAGCGTGAAAGAATACGCACCGCGTTGCCATCGACCACGCCGAACAAACGACGCAGTTGGCGCAAAAGCAAGTTGTAGCCGACCACCGCAGGTATAGCCGTAAACAGACCCGCCGCCGTCGCCACCAGGGCTTCGGCGACCGGACCGGCGACCATGTCCATGCTCAAGGCTTCGGCCCCACCGAGGCTTTGCAGCGCATGCATAATGCCCCACACCGTGCCGAACAGGCCGATAAAGGGTGCGGTGTTGCCGATCGTCGCCAGCAACGTCAGGCCGCCTTCCATATCCAAGCGGCTTTCGCGCACCAACACGCCCATCATGGTTTCGCGCTCGGCGCTTGGAATGCCGTGCAACCCTGCGGCCACATGGGCCGAAGGCAAGTTGTGTTCGGGCGCGCCACGGCCTTGAAAGGCCCGTTCGCGCCGATAGGCGGATGACAGCTGCCACGATTTATAGACCATGATGGTCCAACTGATGATCGACAGGGCGATCAAGATGATGAATACCCCGCGCACGATCCAATCGGCGTCGCCCCACCATGACAGCAGCTCCAGATTTCCGCTTTCCACGTTGTTTTCCTTTTTATGCGTCGTTCAATGTAAATCGAATCGGAACTTCGACCGATGCCGCGACCGGTAGACTACCGCGCTTGGCCGGAGCGAAGCGCCAGGCCCGAACGGCTTTCAGCGCCGCTTTGTCCAGCAACATAAAACCGCTGGTTTTTTTAATTTTGACCGCAGTCGGGTAGCCCTTGGCCGAAACCTCAACCAACAACAGCACCACCCCTTGCATCCCGCGACGTTGCGCCAATGCTGGATAGGCCGGTTTGGGGTTGCGCAAGTACGCCGCGGTGCTGGTTGGCGGCACGTATGCGTTTTGGCTACCCGGTGCGCTGGCTTGGGCCTTCTGAGGCTTAGGTTTCACTTGCGGTTTGGGTTTGGCCTTTTGAATAGGCTTCGGCTTCGGTTTGGGTTTGGGTTTGGGTTTCACCACCGGCTTCGGTTTGGGTTTAGGTTTGGGTTTCACCACCGGTTTCGGCGCAGGGATCGGCGCCGGCTCCGGTTGAGCCTCGACTTTGGGTTCGGGAATCGGCTCGGGCTCGGGTTCCGGTTCTGGCTCGGGTTCCGGCTCCACTTTGGCTTCTTCGACGGGCTCTTCTTCGATGGGCTCCGGTTCCACAGGCGCGGCGACGCCAAACGCGGATAAATCCACCACCTCAAATCCGCCCACCGCGACGGGTGGCGTGATGTCCGGTTTGGGCATCCACACCAACGCCAACGCGATGGCCACATGCACGCCGCTCGCCACCACAAAGGCGGCGGACGGCGGTGCAATGCGATTTAAAGTGAGCGCCATTTCCTCGGTCTCCTCACCACGCCAACAAAATCCGACGCACGCCCAGCGCGATTAAAATCAACGCGCCCAGCCAGCGCATCGCCACCAACAACCCCGGACGTTCAGCGGTCATTTCCCGACCCAAGCGGCCCAGCAACGGCACCACGATGAACAACGGCGTCAGCGCCGCACCCATGCCAAACACCGCGCCCATGGCCAGTCCGTGCACCGGATCGGTGCCCAACGCCGCCGCCGCCAGCAAAGCCGCCAACGGCGCGCACGGCACGAAGCTCAGCACAAAGCCCAGCGCAAACGGCGGGGCGCCATGAAACACCCGTGACGTGGTGCAGCCTTTCACCACTTTGCGCGCGACCACCAACCACACCCCGGTGGCGATGCTGACGCCCCCGATGAGCCAGTTGCCGAGGCTGCTTTCGACCACGTCCAACAGCGCCTCGCCCATCAGGCCCGCCGTCATACCCAAAACCGCATAAGCCAGGACCTTGCCCAGGGCAAACGCGCCGGTTTGGCGAAAAGCCGTACCCGCGGATTGACCGTCGCCCACCACCAGCGCGCCCATAAAGGGCAGGCACGTGGCGGTGCACGCGGTCAATCCAACCGATAGGCCGAGAATCCAGATGGACAGCAAGCCCACCGCAAGCCCCGGGGTGTCGGGTCCATAGAATTCCGGTCCCATGGTCGTTACTCCGCCGGTGACGGGTTCGCCGCCGGTTTTTTCTTGTTGGGCAAGGTGCCGTCCGGTTTGTCGATTTTGGCGCGCGCCTTCATGTAGGCCGCCGACGCCGTAAACAACGGGATGGGACCCAGTTTCAGCGCCAGCATGCCGTCGTCGGGACAGAACTCCACGCAGCGACCGCACATGGTGCAATCTGCATGAAAGGCTTTCGACCCGAACTCAAACGCGACCTCATGGATATCCATGGGGCATGCTTGATAGCAAGCTTTGCATTTACCGCACTTGTCGCCGGTTTCCTTCTTGGCCAGGCGCAACGGCACGATGCGACGAAACACCGCATGCAACGCCAACATCGGGCAGACCCGACAAAACGGCTGGCGCATGCCGAAGGCCAAGATCAAAATAAAGCCGAATATGGCGCTACGCGCCGCGCTGAAGGCGAACGCCGTTTTGTCCGCCGTGTTGACGGCGATCTGTTCGCCGTTGGCGGTCAACAACGTGGTCACCACGCGCGACGGACACACTTGGCAATATGCGTCGCCGGTGACGTAGCTGGTGTAACCCAGACCCGCCATCAGCGGCAGAACCAGAACCAGCAAAATCAGCACCGCCCATTTGTACGGACGGATGCGCCCGACGGTTGCTTGAGTAAAGCGCCGCACCGGCAACCGCAGCCGCCGCCCGACCTTGTAGATCAGCTCCTGGACCGTGCCCAACGGACAGATCCAGCCGCAAAACGCTTTGTTCAAGACCACGAAAAACGCCAAGAACGTCAGCATGGTGAAGGCCAACGGAATGACATAGTCAAAACTGAACTGTTGCGCGCGGACGATACTTTCGCCGACCCGGTGATGCAGCTGATGCTGCAACGGAATCAGCACGCAGTAACCCGCGTTCTGTTGATCGTATGCGCACGACAGCGCAGGCAACGCGCCGGTCACTTTATCGGACAGATAGTGACCGACCAAGGCCCCGCCATAAACGGTGAACACCAACATCACGATTTGAACCGACATGCGAATGCGTGAAAGCGTGAAAAAATTACTCATGGCGTCAGGCCCCTTTCTTATCGGTCTTGCGCCGCCGCACCAACGGCACGGCGGCGATCATGCCCAGCATTGCGAAGCCGATCCCGGCCCACAGATTCTTGTCGCCGTAAGCGTCGAGGTTGTAGCTGTCGTTATAAGTCGCCAGCAGGCCGCCATCGCGCACCGCCACGACGAATTTCGACGCTGGCGGGCTGCCGTGACGCCATTGATCTTTGGGGATGTCTTTGAAGTCGCCGGGGAACGTCACATCGACGCTGCCGTCGGCTTTGGTGACGTATTCGGTTTTGCTGCCGTTGGAGGTTTCCATCACCACCGCCAAGCCCGCCATCGGCTTGCCATCCATGCGCACCTTGAAGGCCCAGGTTTCATTCTCGCGGTAATGCGAATGCTCACGCGGCAACACCGCCGGCATAATTTCAAAACCGGGTCGCGCGATGTTCAGCAAATCGCGCGGCGCGGGGCCTGGATTTGAAAAATACTTCAGCGTTGTCGCTGTGGCTTCTTCGCCGCCCGGGCCGTGACCCGTGACACGAAGAATGTAGTAACCGCCCTTGGCCCCAGATTTCACCGCCACGGCGCCATTTTCATCGACCGTTAAAGGCTGGGTCGCTGTGTTGAGATCTTCAGCCTTCTGGCCGTCGAAGGACGCATAAGACGCCGCGTCCATGGCGTGCATGTTGAAGGCCTGGAACTTCGCCCCGGCGCGGCTGAATCCCCCCCCCGATGCAAGCACCGGAAAAGCCGTCCAATCGGGCGCCATCGGCCCCTTGGGCATGTCGCCATGCCCCGCGTGCTGGGCCTGGGCGACGCCGGTGCCGCACAACAGCGCAACACAGGCCACTTTGATCATCGTTTTCATATTCGGTTCCCCCAACCTCAGAAGTCTTGACGATACGACAGCACAAACGTGCGTGGTTGCCCGGCGGAATAGGTCTGCGTGCCGCGGGTGCTTTTCTTGGCTTCAACCGCATAGTGCTTATCGAGCAAATTTTCGACGTTCAGCGAAATCGACTGTTGTTCGGACAGGTCATAGCTGAGGTTGGCGCTGGTGATGAATTTGTAGCTGCTGTATTTTTCGGTGTTGGCGTTGTCCATCCAATAGGCGCTCCACGTCTCGGATCGCAGCCCACCCTTGATCCCCCAGCCGCTGTCATAATTAAGCGACATAGCGTACTGATGGCGCGGCACATATGGCATCTTGTTCCCGGCCCGGCTCACGTTCACGCCGTTAACGGGTTCGTTGAAGGTTTTGAACGTGTAATCGCTAAAGGCATAATTCGCGCCGACGGAAAATTCATCCGACAGGCTATAATTACCTGTGAGCTCAAGACCTCTTTTTTCAACCTCGCCTGCGTTGCTGAAGGTCGTTTGACCGTTTTCCGACACCGATACGATTTCGTCTGTGACTTTCGTGAAATACACGGCGGCATCGTAGCTGAACCCAGCCTGACGCCCTTTGGCGCCCACCTCAACGGTAGCGGCGTTCGAAGCGGTCAGAGACGTATTGGTGCCCAATTCACTCGTGGACGGCACTTGATCCGACATGGCGAACGAACCGTAAAGGTTTGTGGTCGCGTTCACTGCATAGCTGCTGCCAACGCGCATTGAAGCCAGATCGAATGTCTTATCAACCTGAGTTTTGCCCGCACCGGCGACATATTTGGCGGTGGCGTAGTCGTACTTGGTGATTTCATTTGTGGAAATGTCAAACACAGAACGATCAAGACGCAAGCTGACGTCGATCAGGGTTTTGTCGTTCGGGTGCACGGTTTCTTGCGCAAAGACCCCGACCAGTGTGTTGGTGGCGTCTTCCGTTTCCATCAAAGCGCCCAATTGATCGGACAGCACGGCGGTAATGCGGGGTCCGCCATAGGTCACATCCCGATACTGGTACTTTCGAGCATCTTTGGTCTTATCCATGCGTAAGCTCACGCCTGAGACCAGGGTTGAGGCCCCCCACAGTTGGTGCTCGTAATGCGCCTCTGCATCTGCGCCGGCGACTGTGTTGTCATCGCTGACGTTGATGGCGCCGGTCACCGGGTGGTAGTGGCTCCACCTGGTGCCGTAAATGCGTGGCTTGTAGGTGATGTCGCCATCCTGCAACTCATACTTCGAATTGAAGAAGTAGCTGTTGGAATCGCGACCCGAAAAATCAAAAGCATCGCTGTTGCCATTCTGTTTCCCGGTCCTACGGAACTCCTCATATTGAGCCACGCTCATAGAGCCGGGAATTTCCATATTGACGTTCGAAAAACTGACTTCAGATTCCAAGGTGCCGCCGTTCTCGAACATGTGACCGTGCTTGACGCTGCCTTGGGTGCTTTCAAACGAGTTGCGCGGTCGCCAACTGTTTTCGATGGCGCGACGTGAAAACGTCACGGCGATGGCGTCGTTGTCACCCATCATCGAACCCACGCGGGTGTGGGCGTTGGTGGTGCCCGCAGTGCCCGCGCCCACGCGTGCGGTGTTGTTGTCCGGTTCGAAAACCGATTTCGACAAAATCTGGATCACGCCGCCAGCCGAGCCGCCGCCATAAATGGAGCCCGGCCCCTTGGTGATTTCGATGCGATCGATGTCTTGGGTATCGATGAAATCAAAGCGCGTGAAACTGTCCGGATCGGTCATCGGAACGCCATCGCGCATCACCATGATTTCGCGCACGCCGTAGTTTGCTTTTTGACCCGCGCCACGAATCACAAGGCGTGAATCGAACCCCCCGTTGGACGAGTTGATCTGAACGCCGGGCGTGCCCTGAATAGCGTCCTTGATGTTGAACATTTTTTCATTTTCGATGCGTTTTGCGCCGATCACCGTGATTGATGCGGGAACCTCCTTGGTGCCCCGCTCAGTGCGGGTGGCGGTCACCGAAATCTCATCGAGCTGGGTGTTGATAGCGTCTTGGGCCATCAGCGGAAACGATGCGGTGGTGGAAAGTAAGAGTGCGCTCAAGGCCATGCCGGTTTTGCCCGGCATCGATACATTGTTTTTCATTTTCGGTATTGCGCGCCGTCAAATGGGGCGCGCCCCCTTATCGTGTCATTTGATTTTTATGAAGCGCACACGGCCTTGCCCGTGGACTCAAAAGTCCAACGCGCCGCGTACGCGGGTACTCACATCAAATGGAAACGGGAGGGGCTCTTGAGGGCTGCGGCGCGCCGCGCCAGATGCTGGCAGGGGTTTGCCCGACAGGTTCCATGAACGCAGCCGGCACAAATGCAGACTTTGAGGTAAAGGCTGGAACGTTTTCGGGTTCCAGCAGGATCAGCGCGTTGTGGAGAGAGCAGAACGGGCACGATTTGGGCACGTCCAAAGGTTCGATCGGCTCGCCATCTGCGCCAATGGCCACTTGCGTGACCCCGGTGGCGGTACAGATGACCTGATATTCATAATCTGAGCTGGCATCGATCGCCAAGGCTTGGCCGAACGGCATCAACACCTGAGCCAGAACCGCAAACACAGCCAACCACACGGCGCCCTGACGGCGCATGACGGCGATTTGGCGGTTTAAGCGTATGCAGCGCCCGATAGCGAACATCAGTGTCGTTTCCCCCAATTCCTGCGTCATGCTCAATGAGCTGCAACCCACGCAGAAACCAACATATATACTGATCGGCGGACTTTACGGGGACCAGCCCCCATTGGCAAGTCCAGGCTTCAGACAATGGCATGTGCAATGCTCATTTAACTTGATCTCCATCAAGTATATTCGACGCAGATGCCATGCGCCGTTCAATTCGTGCAATCAACGAATCCTCAAAAGTTTGACAGAACTTCTCCTGCAAAACAGATTACGACCCGACAATATTCACTAATACATTGATAATAAAGTAATTTATTCACAAATCCCATACCCACACTAAAGGGTGGACTTCCCGACCCCTTCTTGATATGTTGCGCCGCACCAATTAATGTTGCGTCGCGGCAAATATATCACTTGTTGGCGGCGGAGACCTTTTACGACGGTTGACGCCGTTGTGTGTTACAGCGTTGAAGAAAGCGGACCTCCCCCATGAATTCCATAACTCTCGATGCCGTTTCGGGCACCAGCACACTGATCGACGCTAAGGGCTCCGAATGCCCTATCCCGATCCTCAAATTGAAAACCGCGCTAAAGAAAGCCGCCGACAATGCGGTGTTCGGCGTGATGACCACCGATACCTTTGCAGAACCCAATGTCCGCGATTTCTGTAAAAGCTCAGGCAACGAATATTTAGGCGTCGAAAACTTCGACGGCTACGACATTCACTACGTCAAGAAGCTCACCATCGAATGCCAGCGCTGTTCCAACATGCGCACGGTCACCTTGGGCGTCGCTGTCGCCGGCGTGTTGGGTTACACGGCGCCGCAAGTGCTCCATTCCACCCCGTCCGGCGCTGTCATTGTGCTGTTCGCCGTCGCGCTGGCGTCATTGCCGCCCGTGCTGACCAACAATCTGCGCTTGCTCAAAAGCGTGATCAAAAAAGCCAACACACCGTCGCAGGCCGAAACGGCGCAATAAACGCGCCGTTCAGTTGAGCCCCCCGATCGGGGCTTCAGGCGAGACGATCCCAGCACCGGGCGCTTGCTCTATTTGCAAGTCCGGTGCGGGCTGCATACTGGGTGCATAGTTCATTTTGAGCTTCAGTGTACGGTTGGGATTTTCTTGTCACTGTGATCACCGGGCACGGGCGTTCGCCCCTCCCCCTCGGCGTCTGGGTCCGGTGATTTCACCTCAACGTTCTTTACGCCCTTGTCGATGGTGCGTTCCGGCGGGAAGTGCGCCACCACGGTGGTGCCGTGCCCCAGGCGTGAACGGATATCCAAGACGCCGCTGTGCAACTCGACAAGACTTTTGGACAGCGGTAGCCCCAAACCGGTTCCGTCGTGACGTCGAGATAGCTTGCTATCGACCTGACCGAATTGCGTCAGCGCGGTTTCTATCCCTTGCTCATCCATGCCGATTCCGGTGTCTTCGACCTCAAACCGCAGCCCGCCGTCCGACGCCCTCAGCACGTTGAGCGTCACCTGCCCATTTTCAGGTGTGAATTTCACGGCGTTGGACAGCAAATTCAACAACACCTGCTTGATGCGCCGCTCATCGCACAACAGGCTTGGAATGTCTTTTTCAATATGATGAGACAATTTCACCCGTGCATCATCGGCGCGGTGGTGAACCAATTTCAAACACGCCGACGCAACGCTGGTGACATCCACGGGTTCAGACTGCAATTCCAATTTTCCCGCTTCCACCGCCGACACATCAAGAATGTCGTTGATCAATTCCAATAAATGCTGACCGCTGTTGTGGATGTCATCGACATACCCCTCATACCGTTCGTTCTGCAAAGGCCCAAAAACGCCACACCGCATCGAATCCGAAAAGCCGATGATGGCGTTCAAGGGCGTGCGCAGCTCATGGGACATATTGGCCATCAATTCAGACTTTGTGCGGCTTGCCAGTTGGGCGCGCTCCGTCGCTTCATGCAACTGCGCCTCTGTGACCTTGCGCGCGGTGATGTCTTCGTGAGTGGCGACGTAATGCGTAATCTGACCCGCATCGTCCTTCACCGGCGCAATGATGGCGTAGGCCCAAAAGGAACTGCCGTCCTTGCACGTGTCTTTAATCTCACCGCGCCACTCCTGACCCGATTTAAGCTTTTCCCACATCTCCTTATGAACGGCGACAGGGGTGTCTTCGGACTTAAGCAGTCGCGGGTTGCGGCCAAGCGCTTCATCCGCGCTATAACCCGTGACCTCTGTAAACTTGGCGTTCACATATTGAATGACGCCCTCATCGTCCGTGATGAAGACGATGGACGGATTTTGCTCCATCGCGGACGACAACACGTGTAACTGCTTCTCTGCGCTGGCAGCTTTGCGTTCCGCTTCGATCTGCTGGGTTACGTTGGAACCGACCCCCCGGTAGCCCAAAAATGCGCCCTCAGAACCGAACACCGGCTTGCCGCTGATTTTCAAAAATGCGGGTGCGCCAAATTCACCGCGGGTTTCATAAATGAAGTCGCGAAACGGCCTGTGCGCCTCTAAGTCCGCGAGGTGGTCCTTCCATTTGTCAGCATTTCCGGTTTCAACGGCCAGTTCCCGGCGCGTGCGCCCAAGCACTTGGCTGGGATGAATGGTCGAGTCGCCCATATTGCCCGCAGAAAGATACGTAAACCGTAAATCGGGACCCATTTCCCACAGCCAATCGGCCCCGGACTCCGCCATATCGAGAATCCGCGCCTCACTGTCGGCAAGCTTCTTTTCGGTGCGTTTGTGCTCTTCGGCTTCGTTGGTCAACGCCTTGGTGCGTTCCAGCACCCGGTCTTCGAGATCGTTATAGAGGCCGCGCAATTCTTCATAAGAATTAAAGAGCTTGGATTGCATATCATTGAGAGAATCCGCCAACTGATCCATCTCGTCACGCTTGCCGCTGAAGCGGCCACGATCAAGGTTGAGCGGTTCTTCGGGTAGCGAAAAATCCAGACGCCGGGCAAACGCCGCCATCACATCCAAATGACGGGTCAACAGCCAATACACCATCGCAAACATAAAGACCGCGACCAAGAATGTCTTGATCGCGTTGGAGATCAAAATCAAACCGACGCGATCCAAGGTCCGATTATAAACCGCGGTCAAGCTGGCAACGACCTCCAGCTCGCCGATCTTCAAATTTGCGCCCCGGAACGCATAATGAAGCGGATAGATATTGCGGATCACGCGTTCGTCGCCCACGTCTCCAACGCTGGCCAGGATGCCGCCATTTTTTTCGCGGACCGTTGCATATTTAAAATCTGGAAACTCAATGATGCCATTGACCAGCAAATCCAGTCGCCCAACATCGGATTCCCAGACATTTTCTGCAATACTGTCGAGATAACTGCGTTCCACCTGAACAAATCGCGATTGGATCGCATTCATGTCGCGCCCGTATTCTGTCCACAATTGAACACCGGTCGTCACCAGCGTAACCACAGAGCTAAACAAGATCAGCCACTTGATCAGCTTCCATGCAATCCGGTTTGGGTGCCACAGGCTGTCCATTATATGACGCTTTCCTATTGCTTCGGCGTTGGCGGCGACAGCGAGGACAGCGTTTTATCGAATATCGCTTGGTAGGTTCCGTCCGCTTTCATATCGCGCAACGCCTGAGCCAACTTGGGCGCCAGATGTGCATAATTTTTGTGGACATACATAAACATGTCCACCGATGCCAAGGGTGGCTCATGGGTCTTCACCACAACGCCGGTTTCTTTCGCGCGCTGTAGCCCCTGCCAGCGTTCGTACAAGACGACATCTACACGTCCCTTGTTGAGCATGTCAAACATCTGTCTGGGCTCTCTGACAGCTGTTTTCTTTTGCTCGATGTCCAAATTGCGCTCAAACACCAACCAGCCATTGATGTAAACGACCACGTAGGGCAGTAGGGTTTCCCAGCTGTCTGTGGTGAAATCAAGGCCGGTGGAATACGCCACAAAATCGTTTCCAACCAGACGTTCCGGCACACGCACCAAGTTGGGATACTTTTTGTCCAACCCTTTGATGCGCATGGCCACGCCATGATCGATGCCGTCGTTTGCGTTGATCAGCGCGCGTGCGGAAGCCTCATAGGATTCCACCCGCCCCTTAAGACCGATGCGCCGAAAAGCCTCGTCAACGACTAGGTCTTGAAAACCCGTGTGGTCCTTGGTCGCGTAGGGCGCCCCCGTGCTGGTGTTGAGGATATAGACATCCGGTTCAGCCGCCGCAGCCAAAACCGACGACACGCCCAACGCAAATACAGCCGCAAAGCAGCATGTTGCCCACTGCAATGCCTTTGTGAATTTATCGACCACAGTCCCTCCCCCAAGAAATCCATGTGCCTAAAATGAGCGCGTTCATCAAAAAAACTACGGTCAAAACCATTCTAGCTTAGTTAAAGCCGAACACCTAAATACACACCTAGATATTGTATAAACTGCTTCCGTATTATCCGAGTATTACACTTTAGTATGATTATAACAAATGACAAAACTTGATCGAAACGGCAAGCGACATTCAACTCCTCATCATCTGATGAATGCGCTACCATATATGAAGGAAAACAGGCTGCTCTACACAGCAGACGTGGGCACGCTTAAGCGATGAAAGACCTTCATGATTACGCGTTGGCGCCGATCAGGCTTTAGATATGGTTTCATCCTCGCCAGCGTTGCGTTGGTGGTTGCGGCAAACACAGCGCTGTCGCACATCGGGCAAAAAACGCTCAACACATTACTGCCCTTGATGGACACCAGCGTCAGCATCACCCTGCAGCTGACCCGCTTTCATCTGTGGTTCGAAGAATACATCGGCGGCGATCCAAACGTTACGCCCGAAGTTGTCTGGGAACATTTTTACGATGCCCAAAACAGCGTCACGGCGATGCGCATCGGTTCCCAACCTTCTGGATTTTTTGTCCGTTTTGGCCCGCAGCCCTCGGTGACAAGCAGCTTCGACGCGCTCGACGCATTGCTGCATCAACTCAAAACCATTGGCAAAGCCCGCGAACAGAACCGCCACGACCGGGGCCGCGCCAACGCCCTGGACGAAAATTTTGAGGCGATTATCCGCCAAGCCTTTGTCGTTGCAAATACAATCAAGAACGACCTGCAAGCGCTAAGCCAATCGAACATCCAGTTTTTACGAACCCTTTCCCTTGTCATGAACCTTACGTTCGTCGCGCTGGGTGGGGGCGCAATGGCGTTCATGCGCCGCCAAGACATTCTGCGTAGCGCGGCGCAACTTGACCTCAACAAATTGGCGCGCGGCATTGATCAGAGCCCGGCGTCGATTATCATCACCGACACCGCTGGCGCCATCGAATACGTCAATCCAAAGTTTCTCAGCGTCACCGGCTATAGCCGCGATGAAGTCATCGGCAAAAACCCCCGTATTCTGAAATCCGGGCACACCACGCCAGAAGGATATCGCGCATTGTGGCGCGCCATATCAGCCGGTGAAGACTGGCATGGTGAATTTCTCAACAAACACAAAGATGGCAGCACCTATTGGGAATGGGCCTCGATCTCCCCTATACGCGACGAAGACGGCGAAATCTGTAATTTCGTCGCCGTCAAGGAAGACATCACAGAACGCAAAAACCAAGAAGATCGCCTCAACCAATCTCGCGAACTGTTCACCAAGGCGTTTTTATCCAGCCCCAACCTCATCGCCCTCTCGAATCCCGATAGCGGTGAGCATGTGGACGTCAACGGGGCGTGGCTCAGGACTTTGAAATTCGAGCGCGATGAGGTGATCGGGCACACCGCCTTTGAGCTCGATATTTGGGCCGACCCCAATGACCGCACGCACATCATCCATGAACTCAAGATTCATGGGCGCATTCACAATTTCGAAGCCCGCCTAAAAGCCAAAGACGGCGCCATCATCGAATGCATCATTTCCAGCGAGCCGATCACCATGGGCCCGCAGACACTGGTGTTGTGGACCGCAAACGACATCACCGAACGCCGCCAATCCGAACGCGAGGTGGAACGCCAACGTTCCATGTTCGAAGCCATTTTCCGCGGCATCCCAGACGCCGTCGCCTACACGGACGTGAACCGCCAGATCGTCGCCACCAATCCAGGACTGCAGACGATATTTGGTTACAGCGAGGACGAATTGGTCGGTCGAACGACCAACGTTCTCTACGCCAGTGAAGAAGAGTTCAAACGCCAAGGCCAATTGCGCTTTCACGAAGACTCGCAAAGCCAGCTCAAGCCTTATGTGGTCAACTATCGTCACAAGGACGGCGCCGTGTTTCCCGGCGAAACCCTGGGTACGGCCATTCACGATAAGCACGGCAAAACACTTGGTTTCATCGGCGTGATACGCGATATCACGCAGCGCAAAGCAATCGAGCGCGAGCTGATCCACGCCAAAGAAGAAGCCGAATACGCCAACTACGCCAAATCTCAGTTTCTCGCCAACATGAGCCATGAGCTGCGCACCCCGCTCAACGCCATCATTGGCTTTGCCGATATGATCAAAATTGAAACGTTCGGCCCGATCGGTCATGAAAAATACAAAACCTACATCGACGATATTGGCGCGTCCGGCAAACACTTGCTGGAAATCATCACCGATATTTTAGACGTGTCCAAAATTGAAGCTGGACACCTCGACCTGGCGCCCGAAAAGGTCGATCTGCACCAAACCATCGCCGCATGCCTGATGTTAATGGAAGCCCAAGCACTGGACAAAAACATCACCATCTATGTGAACCTCGCGCCCGACCTGCCCTACGTCAACGTTGATCCGCTGCGCCTCAAACAAATTGTCATCAACCTTGTGTCCAACGCCATTAAGTTCAACGTCGAAAAAGGACAGGTGAAAATCGAAGGCCTCATCAACGGCGCGGGCGGACTGGTCTTGATCGTTTCCGACACTGGCATCGGCATGGAACAAAACGCCATGCCTCAAGCGCTTGAGCCGTTCGGCCAAATCAGCGACATCACCACGCGCCCACACGAAGGCAGCGGATTGGGACTCAACCTATCGCGTTCGCTGATGGAACTTCACGGTGGACGGCTGGAACTCGAAAGCACCCCCGGCGGTGGGACCTCGGTCACCTGCATTTTCCCCCCCGAATGCACTTTAAGCGAACCCACATAGCCGCTGAATCCTTCACAACGGCGGGCGTTGACAGGTCCATCCGGTGAGCCCACATTATCCACTACGCTCACAGCGCCAAATGGGCTGCAGGCGGGGCGCCCCATACGGGGGCCCATTTACTTTTTGGTTTGCCTCCCGCCGGGGGCATCTACAACGCTTCGGACTCGCTCACAGAGGAGGACGCAACATGTCCCGCAACATCGCCTTCAACAGCCCCTTTCTGCTTGGCTTCGATCATCTCGAACAAATGCTCGACCGCGCTGCAAAAGCTTCTAACGAAGGCTATCCCCCCTACAACATCGAACAGACTGGCGAAGTCAAACTGCGCATCAGTTTGGCCGTGGCGGGTTTCACCATGGATGACTTGGCCGTCACGGTCGAAGACACCCAGTTGGTGGTGCGCGGGCGACCGTGTGAAGACGACAAGGATCGCATTTACCTGCACCGCGGCATCGGCAAACGCCAATTCCAGCGCACCTTTGTGCTTGCCGAAGGCATCGAAATCACCGGCGCGAACCTCGACAACGGGCTGCTGCACATCGATCTTGAACGCCCGGTTCACGAACCCGAAGTGCGCACCATCAAAATCAACGCCAATCAGCCCGGCGATGCGGCCAAAACCATCAACGTCGATGCAGAATAATTCATCCTCACGCCCACGCTCTTAACCGAGTGTTAGGAAAAACAGCGTCTACTTGATGCACAAGGGCAACACGGAGCATGGACCAATGAACCGCTATCCGACCCACGCCTACGCCGCCATCGGTATCGAAACCGAGCAAAACTGGATGACCCAATTCGATCTCGCCGCTTGGGGGATGGAAGATGTGGCGTATGTCAAACCTGTCGATATTGACGGGGACGCCGTATATGGCATCTTCGCCGCCGACGGCACGGAGCTCACCACGGTTGAAAACCGCGATGAAGCGTTTGTCACCATTCGCCAGAACGAGCTGGAAGCATTGAGCGTGCACTAAGCTGGATAGGCGCCTGCGCTTTATATGCAGACGCCCACACATCCCGTTTTTCCACGTGTCTGCTCACGCGCAGCAAACCTGACAACCTCGCCATCCACCTTCTGAGAGAGGTCTGGGAATTGCGCCTATGTCCAAACTGCGCGACATGAGTTCTAAGCGTAAAAAAGCCCACAGCAAAATGCTGGAGCTCAATTCCAAAGTCTACAAAGCCTTTCTCGACCTGGAGGCCGCGGCGTTCAGCGACGGCGCCCTATCTAAAATGCACAAAGAACTGATCGCCATCGGTATATCCGTGGTGATCGATTGCGAATCGTGCATGCAATGGCACATCGAACAAGCCGCTCATGCCGGCGCCACCGCAACCCAAGTTTTGGAAGCGATCGAAGTCGGCATCGAAATGGGCGGCGGGCCCGCGACAGCGCATGCGCGCTTTGCCCTGGACGTCATGGCCGAAGTGTTTGGCGACACCTGACAAACCAACACGCATACAAAAAACAAAAAAAAGGCATGTGCAAAAGCACATGCCTTAGTTTGTTGGAGTTCCCGCAAACGCGGGAACCTCCCCCGAAAGTCTTGAAATCACGCAGCCTGTGAGGCGCTTGATTCCGTAAGCAGCACATAAAGCGCTTCAGTTTCTTCGGTGCCGCGCAGTTTTTCGCACACCGCGCCATCGCGCAGCAACCGCGAAACCCGCGCCAGAGCTTTGAGGTGGTCCGCGCCGGCCGTTTCCGGGGCCAGCAACAAAAACACCAAGTCCACCGGTTGTTCATCGATGGAATGGAAATCAATCGGCGTTTCCAGGCGCGCAAACAGGCCATAAAGCCGGTCAAGCGACGCCAGTTTACCGTGGGGAATGGCGATGCCATTACCGACCCCGGTGGTGCCCAAGCGTTCACGTTCCATCAACACGTCGAAGATAGCCCGTTCATGCTGTCCCGTAACGCTCGCGGCGCGCTTAGACAATTCTTGCAACGCCTGCTTTTTACTGGTGACGCGGAGATTTGCCTCCACACCTTCGACCGTGATCAAGTCACTGATTTCCATGGTCGTTTCCTTAAAGCTCAATTGCGCCAGAAACTGGTCTTAGCTTGCGCTATCGCCAGTTGCTTGCGGGTCGATCCAACCCACGTTGCCGTCTTGGCGACGATAAACAACGTTCAGACCGCCGTGGCCGCCATTTTTGAACATCACCACCGGCAAGTTACCGAGATCGAGACGCATCACGGCTTCGCTCACGCTCATGGTGGCGATTTCGTGGGGCATTTCGGCGACGATTGCGGGGTGGTGCTCTTCGGGAACTTCCTCTTCCTCGGTCTGGCCGAGAATTGAGTATTGTCCCTGGGTCACTTCCGCGCTTGCGTTGGCGTGATGGTTCACCAATTTGCGATGGTAGCGGCGCAGCTGCTTGGATATACGCTCCAGCGCGCTATCGAGCGCCGGGTAAGCGTCAGCCGCTTCGCCCTGGCCCTGCACCGTGATGCCGCGACCCGCGTGCACGATGATGTCGGCGTGAAAGCCGCTTTGCACCTTGGAAAAAACCACGGTCGCATCAAGCGCGCGGTCGAAATATTTGCTAACGGCGGTGGAAAGGGTGTCTTCAGTATGGGTACGGAGCGCATCGCCCACGTCCATCTGTTTCCCCTTGACGGTGATGTCCATTGAAAAGCAGATCCTTAAGCGTTCTTTTCAGGGGTGCCGGCCCGCGAAATTCGGTTCGCACGCCAGCATCCAATTAAGTCGGTTTATCCTGTGTTTCCCCCGGAACCACAAGTGTGGTCTCTTCATTTAGCAACCCGAGGGCACGGCCGATTATAGCCTGGATGCACCAAAGTGGTAAGCACCCGAAGAGGTGCGGAAATTAGTTCTCCCGCCGGGCGAAGTCAAGGGGCGAAGTCATTCACAGCATTGAACGCAAAAATGGGGCTTTTCACTTTACAGTCGTGAAGACTTCTCTCGACGCCTTTGCACAGACGATGCGATGCCCAGTGAATCGCGGTACTTGGCGACGGTTCTACGTGCAACTTCAATGCCTTCGGCCTTCAAGATGGTGACGATTTTATCATCCGACAGGACCTTTTTCGGGTCTTCCGCATCGACCAAATCCTTAATCCGTTGGCGAACGGATTCTGACGAATGACCGTCCCCGCCGCCATTGCCGCCCACCGATGAGGTGAAAAAGTACTTCAACTCAAAGATGCCCCGAGGCGTCGCGATATACTTGTTCGACGTCACCCGCGACACCGTGCTTTCGTGCATTTCGATCACATCGGCAATGTCGCGCAGCACCAACGGCTTTAACGCCGACACCCCGTGACGGAAAAAGCCATCCTGCTGGCGCACCAATTCGCTGGAAACCTTCAAGATCGTGGTGGCGCGTTGATGGAGCGATTTAACCAGCCAGTTGGCGGTTTGCAGACAATCGTGAATGTAGCGTTTGTCTTGGTCGCTTTTGGCGCTCTGATTGATCTCGGCGTAATACGTGTTGTTGACCAGCACGCGCGGCAGCGTTTCCCAATTGAGCTCAACCAACCAGCTGCCGTCGGGACCGGCGCGCATCAACACATCGGGGACCACCGGCTGGGCCACGTCATGATTGAAAGCGCGGCCGGGACGTGGGTCCAGGGCGCGAATTTCCGCGACCATATCGTGGATATCTTCTTCATCAACGCCGCAGACCTTCATCAAGCCCTTCAAATCGCGCTTGGCCAGCATTTCAAGGTTATCGAGCAACGCCCCAATTGCGGGGTCAAAACGGCCTTTTTCCTTCAGCTGGAGGGCCAAACATTCCGCCAAGTCGCGTGCGAACAGGCCTACGGGCTCGACTCCTTGCAATTTGATCAGCACCGTTTCGACCTCACCGACGCCACAGCCCAACTGCTCGGCCAGCTTTTCCAGGCTGCCGTGCACGTAGCCCGCTTCATCGAGCATATCGATCAGGTGCGCGCCGATCAGGCGTTCCATCGGGCTATCGATGATCATGCCCAGTTCGGTGAGCAGATGCTCTCGCATGGATTCTTCTTGAGCCAATGTTTGCTCGATGCCCGGCAAGTCGTCGCCATACGACGACGAGCCTGAGCCTGAGCCTGAGCCCGTCATCGCTCCGCCCTGGTCCATACCACGATCCGCTGGGGCCTCAGGGTTCGGGGCATCGCCCGGGGTGTCGCTGGCCCAGTCGTTGTCCACGTCCGCGTCCATAGACTGGCCGCCATCGATGTTCTCGCCGGTTTCCGAGCTGCGAGACAGCATTTCCGCAGCGTCGGCGGTTTGCGCGGTGTTGATTTCGCTTTGCGGCAGCGCATCGCTGGCCATTTCGTCGACGCCTTCGCCGCGCACTTCGTCGATATCGGGCGCACCCGGCTCGGTGCGCTCCAGCAGCGGGTTTTGTTCCAACTCTTGTTCGACGAAAGCGCTGAGCTCAAGATTTGTCAGCTGCAACAGCTTGATCGCTTGCTGCAATTGCGGCGTCATCACCAAAGATTGGGATTGCCTGAGATCGAGCCTGGGGGTCAGGGACATGGCGCACGCTCCGCCAACAGCACCGCCCAACCGTTTCGTAAGCGTGGGTTACAAGCTGAAGCGATCACCAAGATACACACGCCGGACATCTTCGTTGCCGACGATGTCCGATGGCGTGCCCTCCATCAACATCATGCCGTTATGGATGATGTAAGCCCGATCGATCACATCGAGGGTTTCGCGCACGTTATGGTCGGTGATCAAAACACCGATGCCACGGTCTTTGAGGTGCCTAACGAGATCGCGAATGTCGCCGACGGCGATCGGATCGATCCCCGCAAACGGTTCATCAAGCAATACAAAGTGAGGATTGGACGCCAAGCAGCGGGCGATTTCCACCCGACGGCGCTCCCCGCCCGACAACGCCAACGATGGCGTACGGCGCAGATGGGTGATGGAAAATTCGGCCAGCAGCGCATCCAGGGACGCCTCGCGAATGTGGCGGTCGGGTTCAACCACTTCCAACACCGCGCGGATGTTTTCTTCGACGCTCAAACCGCGAAAAATCGACGCTTCTTGGGGCAGATAACCGATGCCCAGGCGTGCGCGGCGATACATCGGCAAACCGGTAATGTCGTCGCCATCCAAAACGATGCGCCCGTAATCGGGCTGAACCAAACCGGTGATCATGTAAAAGCAGGTGGTCTTGCCAGCGCCATTGGGGCCCAACAAACCAACCGCTTCACCGCGTTGAATGGTCATGGACACGTCCGAAACCACCGGACGCTTCTTGTAGCGCTTGCCCAGCGTCTGCGCCACAAGGCCGCGCGCCGGCGCCGTATCAGCGTCCGAAACCACCTTAAAGGTGGGATTTTCAGGTCGATCGGAGCGGGAGTTGCCGGTCTCGTCCATAGTGAATTCTATCGTCCTTTTGGCCGCCGGGGTTTTGTCCGCAGGGCGGGGTCACAGCGCTGATAAATTGCGCTTATTTACGTTCCTTAGGCTTCAAAACGCCATGTACGCGCCCTGAAGGATCGGGTGTTGCCGCAGCACCCGCCGTGGTCCCTTTGACACCGCCATTTGGGCCCTTACAGCTGTTCAAGCGGCTGATGCCGGTGTTCAAATCGATGTCGGCGCTACAGCCTTGCAGCTGATTGCCGCCACGCTCAATCTTAACCGAACCTGTGAGACGAGCAAGCCCAGTTGGCACATTATATGCAGCGCGTTCAGAAAAGACCTGTTCGTTGGCTGTGTCAATACGAACGTTATCAAAGGCTTCGATCAGTTCGATCTGGCTTTTTCCGCCCGCTCCCTTGGTGAAATGCGCGGTCAAGACGTCGGCGCGAATGCGTTTATCCACCCGTGCGGCCTGGGCGCCGCCGCGCGCCACCGCTAATGAGCGCTTGTCCCAAAATTCCAACTGGCCGTTGGCGATGATGATATCGGCGCCGGAAATCAGCTTCACCGGGTTGCCCTCTTTGAGCACCACCACCGATTTGTCGACGTCATACACCGCCCGCCCGCCTGTCGCCACGCGGCCGGGTGAGGTGATGCGCACATGACCGATCGCGTCCAAGCGGAAGATTTCACTGCCGCCGTTGGCGCCATCACGGTAATAAGCGCGCAATTCGTCCGCGTGGAGAACCATGTCGCCCTGGGTCGCTTTGGCGGGCCCTGCCGCAATGAACACGTTGTCGTCTTGGTTCCATTCAATGCCGCCGCTGGCGTCGATGGCGATGGGCAGACCGTCTTCGCCGCCGCGCAAATCCAGGCCTTGGGCATGAGCCCCGTTTGCGCCAAATACGGCGGTGGCGCACACCACCGCCAAAAGAAATGAAACCATGTTTGCGGTGCGCGTCATTGCGGTGCTCCGGTGGTTGTATTCTGCTCGCCCTGAGACGGATAGAGAATGAGGTTCGCCGGGCCGGTGAAATAGATGACCCGGCCCTTATCGACAAGTTTAAGCCCTGCGGATGTCAGCTCACCGAACGGGCCATGCCCCGCCACCGCCATTTTGCTTTCGGCGACATTTTTTTTCAAATCGACAACCAACTCACCCGTCGAAATTTCATAGCCGGTATCGTGGAACAAGTTGACGTTGCCTTCCAGGTCCAGCTGTTGCTCGCCTTCCATAAATTGCCCGTTGTCGGCGGTCAGCACCAACCACGTGCCGTCTTCCAAGGTCAAATCGGCCTTGGGCATTTCAAGACTGATCAAACCGTCCACCTTGGCGCTGATGCGCGCCAAATCAGCGGTGATGGAGTAGGGCTGGCGATTTTCGTCGGTGCCCATATAACGCGCGTTATCGACGCCGGGCTGGGCGGAACCGGTCAGTCGCACCGACGAAAAGCCGATGCGAAAGGTGTCTTCGGATTTGAGTTGCGGCCAGACGACGATCAGGGCAATCAAACCCAAAGCCAAAAACGGCAGCAAAATCTTCATCGACGAAACAAAACGCGAATAAGCCCCGCCCGAACGCATCCGCGGCCGATGATGGTCCGAATTGGCGCGTCCCTCATCGCCACCGACCAAATTGGCGGCCAGTGGGCTGGCGCTCAGCTCAGCATCGGTGATGTCGCCGGAAGCCTCACCCGAAGCGCCGGAACTGGGGCCGGAACTGGGGCCGGAATGGGGGCCAGAGCCGCCGCTCATCACGCCACGCCGGCCCGGAGGCAATCGTGGATGTGCAATATGCCAACAGGCTTCACGCCATCGACGCAAAACAGCGAGGTGATTTTGCGTTCATTCATGATCGCCAAAGCCTCACTGGCGATCTGCGATGGCTTAACCGCGATACAGCCCGACGTCATGACGTCACCGGCGCGTAGATCCAGCAGGTCTTTGCTCATATGACGGCGTAAATCGCCATCGGTTATGACCCCGCCGAGCACGCCGTTTTGATCGACCACGCCGACCACGCCGAAACTTTTTTGCGACATCACGATCAAGGCGTCCGACATCGGCGTATCTTGCCCGACCAGCGGCAGATGATCGCCATCGTGCATCAAGTCGGCAACCTTCAACAGACGTTGACCCAATTTGCCGCCGGGATGGAAATTCTTAAAATCTTGCGCCGAAAAGCCTTTGCGTTCCAACAAGCACACCGCCAAGGCGTCGCCCAGCGCCAACATCATCGTGGTCGAGGTGGTGGGCGCCAAGCCCATCGGACACGCCTCGGGGCTGGCGGGCAGCACCAGGGCCACATCGGCGGATTCAGCCAAGGTCGATTGCGCGCCGCGGGTCATGCCGATCAAACCAATACGATGACGGCGAGTGAAAGCGATGATGTCGGACAGTTCCGAAGTTTCGCCTGAATTGGACAGAGCGATGACCACATCATCCAGTTGCACCATACCCAGATCGCCATGACTGGCTTCGCCCGGATGGACGAAAAACGCCGGTTGACCGGTGGACGCCAAGGTGGCGACGATTTTGTTGCCGACGTGCCCACTTTTGCCCATGCCGGTGACGACGACGCGCCCGGTGGCGTTGTCGATCAGATCCAGCGCTTCGACGAAAGGCCCGTCTAGACTGTTCGCCAATGCGTCCAGCGCGTCGGCTTCGGTCTTGAGCACACGGCGCGCGGAATCCAAATCTGAATGGGTTATGGTCATAGTCTTGCTTTGCGCCATTTCGGGCGATACTCCAACGCTTTGCTCAAAAGCCGGTTTCGGCGTCTCGCAAGCGTACTTCAAAAATATTGCCAGCCCCTTAAGGCCATAAAGATATGGGCAAAATGTAGAGGCGCGGCAAGGCGTATCGCTGTGGGCTTATTTGTGAGCGAAAATATCGTTTTCCGACCAGCCCGCCAAATCCAGATCCGTGCGGGTATGCAAGAAATCGAAGCAGCTTTGCGCCAATTCGGTTCGGCCTTCGCGCGCCAGCATGGCCATCAGCTTTTCACGCACCGTGTGTAAATACAACACATCCGTCGCGGCATAGACCAACTGATCTTCGCTGAGGGTGTCTTGCCCCCAATCAGACGATTGCTGTTCTTTGGAAATTTCCACACCGGCCAGCTCGCGACAGACTTCTTTATAACCGTGGCGATCCGTGTAGGTGCGCGCCAGCTTGGATGCGATCTTGGTGCAAAAAACCGGATTGGTCATGATGCCCAGCGCATGCTTCAAAATCATCACGTCAAAACGCGCAAAGTGGAAAATTTTGACGACGCTATCGTCTTCCATCAACCGCTTAAGGTTCGGCGCTTCGGTTTGGCCTTGGGCGATTTGCACCAAATGGCACACCCCGTCACCGCCAGACAACTGCACCACGCACAAGCGATCGCGCTTAGGATTCAAGCCCATGGCTTCGGAATCGACGGCAATGGCGTCTTTGAAGACGAGCCCATCGGGCAAATCATTTTTGTAGAGATGTATTTCTGGCTGCGTCATCGCGTGCTCTTTCCGTCCGTTTGCGGTGAGCCGCGTACTCGTTACGTCCATCCGGCCCCACAATGCTTGGTTGTCTGATGACTTTATAGCATCGAGAGGATGGTGCCCAGGAGAAGACTCGAACTTCCACGACCTTACGGTCACAGGTACCTGAAACCTGCGCGTCTACCAATTCCGCCACCTGGGCTGACGAGTAACCGACCTTGCGGCCTTTGCCGTCCGGCGCATGAACTAAAGCTCTCAACGGACGATGTCAACCAGATAACGGGCGGCGCCATCGTTTTCTTGTTTTATGAGGCCCCTAGATCGCCGCCGAGCGCTGGCGTATGGTGGGCGGATGTCGCTTCGAGAACACTATGACCGCCACGTTTTGCCGCACCTGATCGACATCACCATGCGCGCGCCGATGGCCAGCCGCGAACGTCAGCAGCTGATCCCTCAAGCGTCGGGAGCGGTCTTGGAAATCGGCGTAGGGTCGGGCCTCAACATGCCATTTTACAGTCGCGCGGTGACCAAGCTGTTCGCCCTTGAACCCAACGCAAAGCTGCGCGAAAAAGCCCACCCGAAAGCCGCCAAAACTGGATTTGCGGTGGAATTTCTCGGCCTCAAGGGTGAGGACATCCCCCTGGATGATCAAAGCATCGACACCGTGGTCACCACCTGGACACTGTGCACCATCCCCGATCCGGCCAAAGCATTGCAAGGTATGTTTAGGGTGCTCAAGCCCGGTGGACGACTGCTGTTCGTCGAGCACGGTCGCGCGCCGCATGACCGCTTGGCGCGCTGGCAGGACCGCCTCAGCCCCGCGTGGTCGTGCTGCGCAGGCGGCTGTCAGCTCAATCGCCGCCCTGATTTGCTGATCCAGCAGGCCGGATTCGTGCTCGATGAATTTGAACAAGGCTACCTTGATGGGCCGAAACTGTTGACCTATCACTATAAGGGGCTTGCCCGGCGCGCCTAGAGAGCCGAATATCATCGCAACAGAGGCGCATTATTTATTTTCAGGAGGGATTTCATGGCTACTCGTCTGGTCACCGTATTTGGCGGAAACGGTTTTGTCGGCAGACACATCGTGCAACGACTGGCGAGCCGTGGCGACCGCGTGCGCATCGCCTGTCGCGATCCTGAATCAGCGCTGTTTCTCAAACCCCTAGGTGACCCCGGCCAGATCGTGGCGGTCAAAGCCAACATCGGCGTTATGGACGAAGTCGAACGCGCCGTCGATGGCGCCGACCAGGTCGTCAACTGCGTTGGCCTGCTGGCGTCCCTTGGTCGCAACACATTCAAGCGCGCCCACGTCGAAGGTGCGGCCAACGTCGCCAAGGCGGCCAAGGCCGCTGGCGTCAAATCGCTGGTGCAGATCTCGGCGCTCGGCGCAAACGCGGAGTCCAACTCCACCTACGCCCAAACCAAAGCCGAAGGCGAAAAGGCGGTGCTCGCCGCGTTTCCCGAAGCGGTCATTTTGCGCCCGTCGATCATCCTCGGCCCCGAAGACGGATTCATGAACATGTTCGCCGCGATCGCCCGGTGGAGCCCCGTGGTGCCCATCATCGGCTGTCCGATCATGCCCAAATTCAAGATGGAAGCCGGACAAGACACCCAATGGCGCTTTCCCACATTTGAGTTTTGCGATTTCGGCGGCACCCGCTTTCAGCCCATCTATGTCGGTGACGTCGCCGACGCGGTGATCAAGAGCCTCGACAGCGCCGACGCCCATGGCAAGGTGTTTGAACTGACCGGACCGCGCGTTTACACCTTCCGCCGCCTGATGGAACTGATGCTCAAGCACACCGGGCGCAAGCGCCTGATCGTGCCGTACCCGATTCCGTTGGCGTACATCACGGCGTTTTTCGCCGAATTCATCCCCGGCAAACCGTTCACCCGCGATCAGGTCCGATTGCTGAAAACCGACAACGTGCTCAGCGGCGAAAACCCCACCATCAAGGATTTGGGCATCACCCCGCGCGGCATTGAATCGGTGCTGCCCAGTTACCTGCGCAGCTATCAACCGCCGTCGGGTCGCCGGGTGCGCTTGCGCGAGGTTTAAATATAACCGTGAGCGTGGATATGGACATTAAGCTGACGTCGACCATCACCTGCCCCGAGTGCGGCCACGTCGAGACCGAAACCATGCCCACCGATGCGTGTCAGTATTTTTACGACTGCAAAGGCTGCGGCGCGGTGCTTAAGCCCAAGCCCGGCGATTGCTGCGTGTATTGCTCATACGCGGACACGCCTTGTCCGCCCATTCAGGCCAACATATCGTGTTGCGGTGAGAAGTAGGCTTCCGTTTTAGGCTTTTTTGCTGATCCCGCGTGCGGCGGCGACGATCAGTTCGCCATATTCGCGCAAAAACACCGAACCGCGTACGGTGCGTTGGATCAGCACAGAACGGCGATCTTCTTCATCGACTTTGCGACGCACCAGTTCCATATCGCCCAGACGATCGATGGCGCGGGTGATGGCGGGCTTGGAAACCTTTAACGTATCGGCCAAGCCGCGCACGGTGTGCGGCGGCGGGGTCAGATAGACGGTCAACAGCAGAGCCATCTGACGTGCGGTCAGGTCCGGTGCGTCCAGACGCACGCTGCTGACGATGGCGCGCCGCCACAGATCCAGAGCATCCAATTCGGAAAGTTCGATGGACATGATGGCGGTGTTTCCCCTCTAGCCCAAAAACTTGGGCGCGAATCGTTTCGTTACGATAGCGGTCTATTTGTACCCGAGGCTGAAGAACGGGGCAAGCCACAATGCCTGATTAAGATCCGAAGCGGTTCGCCAATGCGGCGAACATGGCCCGCATCGACATCGCTTCCCCACCTTCGGGCTTGCCCGGTTGCGCAACGAGATTCCAACCCATCAAATCCACATGCGCCCAAGAAATGCCCTCGCCGACGAAGTTTTCCAAGAACAGCGCCGCCATGATGGCGCCGCCGTAAGAGCTGTCGGTGTCGTTGCGCAAGTCGGCGATTTTGCTTTTCGTTTGCTTGGCGTAGGGACCATGCAAAGGCAACCGCCACAGCGGGTCGGCGGTGCGCTGGCTGGCCTGAAAGATGTCTTCGGCCAAAGCGTCATCATTGCAAAACAGCGCCGGAATCTCCGCGCCCAATGCGACCCGCGCCGCGCCGGTCAAGGTGGCGAAATCCAAAATAAGATCGGGCTGGTCTTCGCTGGCCAAGGCCAAGGCGTCGGCCAGGATTACCCGGCCCTCCGCATCGGTGTTGCCGATTTCAACGCTGAGCCCTTTGCGCGTGCCGATCACGTCTTGCGGGCGCATGGCGGCCCCGGAAACGCTGTTTTCCACCGCCGCGATGATCACCCGCAAGCGCACATCCAGTTTCGAGGCCATCACCATCGACGCCAAGCCCAAGGCATGCGCCGCGCCGCCCATGTCCTTTTTCATCAGTTTCATGCCTGTGGATGATTTGATATCCAGCCCACCGGTGTCGAACGTCACGCCTTTGCCGACCAGCGTTACACTGGGGGCGTCGTCGCGCCCCCAGGTGAATTCGATCAACCTGGGCGCCCGGCTTTCTTCCGCGCCGCGCCCAACGGCGTAAACGGCGGGAAAATCTTCACGGATCAGATCGACGCCAACGACTTCGCGGTATACAGCCCCCGACGCATCAGCCAGTTCCTTGGCCGCCTCCGCAAGTTCCGCCGGACCCAGATCGGAAGCCGGCGTGTTGATCAAATCGCGCACCAAAATGGTCGCCCCATGAGCACCACGCACCGCGCTCTGATCGCAGCCTTCCGGCCACACCAAAAGTGCATCGTCTTGATGATCGTCATCGGCTTTGTGATAGCGATCAAAACGATAAGCCGCCAGCGCGAAGCCCATCGCCGCGTCGTAGGCGTCTTCGGCGCTGAGCTCGGAAACGATGCGGTATTCACCAGCCGTCAAACCATCCCACAAACCCGACCACGCCCACAGTCCGCCCCGCTCTTCGTTGCCGCCAATGATGTAAACTACGCCAGCAGCAGCGCCGTCGGCGCCCGGCAACACAGCCGTTTGTCCACCCTTGCCTTTAAAGCCAGTGGACGACAGCCAGCTTTGCACCCCAGCGCTTTGCGCCGCGAGCCAGGCCTCATAAGCTTGTTCACGAATAGCCTCAACGGGCAGAGCTGTGTCGGTGGGATCGATAAGGCAATTGGGCATAAAATGTCTTCCTGAATGAGATGGTGCAGTTAGCCCTAAATCTACTCTCCTCAGCAAAGCGCCGCCAGTGCTATAGCCACAAAAAAAACCGGGCCCCGCGAACGGGACCCGATAGATTTCTGGTAAAGACTGCGAGGGTAGAAAGCCAAGCCGCCGAAACGTCTTGCACAGTCCTTACCCAGAATTGACGCCCTGAACCATTGCATATGTCCAAGCCTAGCCTAAAATAAAACAAAAGCTTTTGTTTTGCAAGCCGCCCCCGCTTTTTTCTGAGGATTATTTGCGAAAGCCTTACGAAAGATGTAGCTATTAACACCAAAGGGGTAGCTATAAATATGACATCCAACGGACAGGATCATACGATGGAGAAGGTCCAGCCCAACCCGCCTCAGCATCTGCAAAAACGGCGTGATCCGCATCAAGATCGGTCCCACGTTGCGCTCAAGCGCATCTTGCGGGCGGCTGCGGACCTATTGTCGCAACACGGCGTCGAAAAACTGACGACGCGAAATATAGCCGAGCAGGCCGGGGTCAATGTCTCAACCCTATATCAGTTCTTCCCCAATAAGCACGCCATCGTTTACGCCTTATATGAAGACTGGATAAAAGGTGGAAAAGCGGTCTTTACACGCGCAGATCAGCGACTCGAAAATTCAAGCGATTGGCGTATTTTTTTCAAAGAATTTCTCGACGATTACGAAGACGTCGGTTTTTCAGCCATGATCGAATCCAGACTGATGCAGGCCATCGGGGTATACGCGGACTTACGTGTGTTGCAGCAGAACTACGACAGCTGGGCCACGGCAAAACTTTCCAGCTACATACACCACTTCGCACCCACCTGCCCGGCAAACCGCGCCACCGCAATGGCGTCCATAGTGTTGGAATGGGACATGACGCTGGCCAACCAGGAAATCGCCTACAAAGGTCCCGTTCACGACCTCATCCTCGACATGACGTACACCGCGCTACAGCATCTGTTGCACGAATGCATCGAAGGCCCGACCACTTGACGAAACAAGCGGCACGGGCCTTCGCAATGAATACACAGCTGGTGCGGACCTAATCGGTCTTCTTATAGGTCTTTTTGCGCTTTAAGGGCGTCGATCCAGGCTTGTGGGGACTTTTGTTGGCGCCAAAGCCATTGTTGCCCGGCTTCGAACCCGATTTTGACCCGCCTTTGGCATCGCCCTTGGCGAACTTCGGCTTAAAGGTCTTTTTGGAAGATTTCGCAGCTTTTTCCCATGGTTTATCGTCCAGTTTCGCGCCCGGTTTCGCATCCATAGTCAAGGTCTTGCGTTTCGCGGGCGGGCGATCACGATCTTGCGCCGGCTTGTCGCCATAGGGCTTTTTGGAAGCGCCGGGCTTGCCTTTAAACGGGCGTTTTTTCGCATAAGGGTTGGCCGGCGGGCCATCTTTAAAGCCGCCCTTGGGACCTTCTTTCGGTCCGTCGGGTACGCCCTTGAGGCGATCCACGGTGATGCTCTTTTCCACCTTGCGGCTGGGGCCGATGGCTTCGAGGAACTTATCGACGCTTCCGGGCGCCAGCTCGATATGGGTTTCGTTTTGATGAATTTTGATCGCGCCAATGTCGCGCTTGGTGATGTGACCGGCGCGACACAGCATCGGCAACAGCCAGCGCGGCTCCGCATTGTGCTTGCGTCCCACCGAAAGCGAGAACCATACGCCGTTCTTGAAATCATCGCGCTGAGGTTTTTCGCGTTCCATGGACGGTCCGGCGTCGATCAGCTCTTCCGGTGAGGGCTGGTCGGTGCGGTGCAAGCGTAAATACGCCGCAGCGATTTGTTCCGCGCCATGCTTGGCGAGAAGTTCTTGGGCGAACGCTTTTTCGTCGTCAGACAGCGGTTCGTCAAAGGCCGGGGCGTCCAAAATGCGCTGGTGATCGCGCTTGGCGATTTCTTCCAACGATGGCGGCTTGGCCCATTCGGCTTGAATATTGGCGCTTTCAAACAGGCGTTCGGTGCGCTTGCGCCAGTTGTGCGGCACGATCAACACGCTGGTGCCCTTACGCCCGGCGCGGCCCGTGCGTCCGCTTCGGTGCAACAAAGGCTCGCGACTTTTGGGGATATCGGCGTGAATGACCAATTCCAAATTCGGCAAGTCAATGCCGCGCGCCGCCACGTCGGTGGCGACGCACACCCGTGCGCGGCCATCGCGCATGGCCTGCAAGGCGTGGGTGCGTTCGTTTTGGCTCAGCTCACCCGACAACGCGACCACGGAAAAACCGCGGTTGTTGAAGCGGCTGGTCATGTGATTGACGGTGGCGCGTGTGGCGCAGAACACGATCGCGCTTTTGGCTTCGTAATAGCGCAGCACATTGATGATGGCGTTTTCCCGATCATTGGGCGCAATCGTCAAGGCGCGGTATTCGATGTCGAGATGCTGTTCGCGTTCCGACGTGGTGGTGACGCGCACGGCGTCGCGCTGGAATTTCTTGGCCAACGTCGCGATAGGCCGCGACACGGTGGCGGAAAACAGCAATGTGCGACGATCCGCCGGCGCGGCGTCGAGGATGTATTCCAAATCATCGCGAAAGCCAAGATCGAGCATCTCATCCGCTTCGTCGAGCACCACGCCCTTAAGACCAGAGGTGTCGAACGAGCCACGCTCGATATGATCGCGCAAGCGTCCCGGCGTGCCGACCACGATGTGCGCGCCATTTTGCAGATTGCGCCGCTCGGTGCGCATATCCATGCCGCCAACGCACGACACCACTTTGGCGCCGGTGTCGGCGTACAGCCATTCCAGTTCGCGCATCACCTGCAGCGCCAGTTCACGGGTCGGCGCGACGGCCAGCGCGACGGGCCGCTCAGCACGGCCAAAACGGTCTTCGCCGGCCAGCAACGTCGGCGCCAGCGCAAGGCCGAACGCCACGGTCTTACCTGAACCGGTCTGCGCGGACACCAAAGCGTCGGCGTCTTTCAGTTCGGGGGCCAAAACCGCCTTTTGCACTTGGGTCAGCTCGGTATAGCCGCGCTTATTCAACGCCTGGCCAAGCGCCGGAACGACGCCTTCGAAATCTATCATTTTTTTTCTTTCGGAACGCGGGTTTCGTGCGCCGGATTGCGATCTCTTCGCGTGAGCGGCTGCACGTCGCCGCGACCTAATGCGCGGCGGAACAATTCATATGCGCTGTGTTCTACAGAGCCCGGGGGCTGGCGTAAACCGATATTTCTCATCCCTAACCTTTATAACTGGTCGTCAGTGTAGCAAAATACCGCACCAAACCGACAATGGAAGTTTCAACCATGCATGATGTGTGCGCCCTTTTCCTCGACTTCGATGGCGTCTTGGTCGAATCGGTCGAGATCAAATCCAAGGCTTTCCGGGATCTGTACGTCGACCAGCCTGTGGATGTACTGGCGCGAATTATGGCCTACCACAGCGCGCATGACGGCATCTCGCGGGTGGTCAAATTGCGCCACTGTCATGAGCATTTTCTCGGCCTCAGCCTATCTGGAAACCAATTCGACGCGCTGGTTGAGCAGTACGCACAACTGGTGGAACACGCGGTGATTGATGCGCCGTGGGTGCCGGGGGCTAAAGAACTGCTGCAAACGCACCATCAACGCTGCAAACTGTTCGTCGTGTCCGGCACGCCTGAAGATGAAATCAAACGCATCGCTGAGCGTCGCGGCATGATGACGTGGCTGACCAGTGTGCATGGATCGCCCGCGCCCAAGGCCGACATTGTCCGAACCTTAATGGCTGAATATGGACTACAGGCGCAAAACTGCGTGTTCATCGGCGACGCCATGGCCGATTGGCAAGCGGCGTCTGAGACCGGCGTGGCATTTATCGGTCGCGTCGCCGACGGCCGCAACAATCCCTTTCCCGACGGCACCCGTGTCATCCCCGATCTACGGAACTTGACGTTTTAGGTTCAGGTGATGCGTTCGCGCACCGCGGCGGAGATAAATTCGCTGATCACCACCACGATGAACACCGAAATCAAAATTACTGAAACTTCCCGCCACAAGAACTGGTTGACGGAAGAATACAGCAAAATCCCGATGCCGCCCGCGCCGACAAAGCCGAGCACGGTGGACTCACGGATGTTGATGTCCCAGCGATACACCACCGTGCCGTAAATCACCGGCAAGACTTGGGGCAAGATGCCAAACCACAACACCTGAAGCCGTGAAGCCCCCGTAGACTCGATGGCTTCGACTGGGCCTTGGTCGATCTCTTCGATGGCCTCGGCGATCAGCTTGCCGGTGAACCCGATGGAGCGCAAAGCAATGGCCCAAATGCCCGCCAGCGCGCCAGGGCCGAAAATGGCGACGAACAACAGCCCCCAGATCACCGTGTTGACGGAACGCGACGTCACCAAAATCAAACGGCCGATCAACCACGTCGCTTTATTGTATGTGGTGTTGCGTGCGGCCAAAAACGCGATGGGAAAGGAAATCACCACCGTCACGGCGGTGCCCAATGTCGCGATGTGCACCGTTTCCAGCAAAGCCCCAACCAACTGGTCGACATAACCCCAAGCCGGCGGCCACATGCGCGTCAGCAGGTCGCCCGCCTGAACGTGTGCGTCGAGAAAATAGAACCACGGTATGTTCAGGTTCGACACCGACCACACCGCAACACCAACCACGGACATGTACCAGACGTAACGGATCAACGTTTCGCGCGGCGTGAAGCGTTGCCAAATTTCAGGATATTTTTTGGCGTGTTTGACATCCGTCATCTCAAACGTCCCCGCACCCAGTTGGAGAAGAACTCACCGATAAACACCAAGCCCACGATGCACATCAAAATAGCCAGACTGAAATCGTAATCGTAGCGCGTGAACGTCGCCGCCAGAACTTGGCCAATGCCGCCCGCGCCGACGATGCCGACCACCGTGGAGTGACGGATGTTGGCGTCGAGACGGTAAATCGATACACCCAGGTAGCGCGGCAAGGCTTGAGGCGAGATGCAATAGATCAACAGCTTGGGGAAACTGGCGCCGGTGGCGCGGATCGCTTCGAGCTGACCGGCGGGCATGTTCTCGATATCCTCAGCGAGCATTTTGGCGATGAAGTTGGTCGACGCCACAATCAACGTCAACACCCCGGCCAAAGGACCGAAGCCAAAAATTTTCACAAAAAAGATCGCGATGATGATTTCATGAAAAGACCGCGTCAGGACGATGATTGAGCGCGCCACCAGATAAACCGGCTTGGGCACCAAGTTGCGCGCCCCGCACAAGCCTAAGGGGATGGCCAGGATCATGCCAAAGAAGCTCGCCGCGAGGGCAATCTGCACGCTTTCCAAAATTCCGCGCGTCAGCAAAGACCAGCGCGAAAAATCCGGCGGCACCATGCGTGTAAAAATATCCCCGGCGCGGGGAAGGCCAGTGTAGATGCGGCTCCAATCGATTTCCAACGTGGTGACGGCAAAAATAAAATAGGCAATCGCGAGTACGATCAAACCGTAACGATAGTACGGATTTTCAATCAATTTGATGGTGTGCCATTGCCGCGGGGCGGGCACGTTATTTTGACTGTTCGAAGCTTCAATAGTCGTGGTCATTTTGTCCACCTCACCGTTTGAAACAACGTCTCAGCTGGCCGCTTTCGCCGTTGCTTCATCCTCGTCATCATCGTCACCTTCAGGAACTTTGCGGATGGTGGCGCTCCAATCTTCTTCGCCGTAAATGTCGGTCAGAACTTGCTCCGTCACCTGGTCGGCGGTGCCGTCGAACACCACCTCGCCTAAACGCAAGCCGATGATGCGGTCGGCGAACATTTGCGCCAACCCGACATCGTGGATGTTGACCAGCGTTAACGTTCCAAATTCCTTCGACAGCTCGACCAGCAAACGCATCACTTGGCGTGAGGTCTTGGGATCAAGGCTTGCGGTCGGCTCATCCACCAACAGCAAGGCCGGATTCTGCATCAGTGCGCGAGCGATGCCGACGCGCTGCCGTTCGCCGCCGGACAAGGCGTCGGCGCGGGTGTCGTGATAACCTTCCAGGCCCACGCGGTCGAGCAATTGAAAAGCCTTCGAGACATCTTCGGGCGGAAACTTTCGGCGAAACGCCTGCCAGAAACTGACATAACCGAGCCGTCCCGAAAGCGCGTTTTCCATCACCGTCAAACGTTCGACCAAATTGTATTCTTGAAAGATCATGCCCATGCGTCGCCGCGCCTTGCGCAACTTACGTCGGCCCAATTTGGTGATGTTGAGGTCTTCCAGAACGACCGAACCCGAGGTCGGCTCGATCAACCGATTGATGCAGCGGATCAAGGTGCTCTTTCCCGACCCGGAAGGACCGATGATGGCGACCACTTGGGGCTCAGAAATCGAAAAGCTCACGCCCTTAAGGGCAGCTGTGCCGGTGGGGTAAGTCTTGGTCAGGTCGGTAATGGTCAACATATTAAGATCCTACGGAAATGAACCGCCGCCCCTTAGGGGGATCACAGTTCGGAGCGGCGGGTATTACGTTAAGTCTCACAAGAGTCTGGATATGAAACGGCTTATTTTTTCAATGCCTTCAAGGCTTCTTGCGAGTAGACGACGCCGTTATCTTTTTGGATCAGACGGATCGGCGCCCAGTGTTCTTTAAAGGTGATGGGAATGAAACGATCCCTGGGCTTAAATTCGTTGGCCAAGGCCGTACCCGTCCAATCGAACGTCAAGAAAGCGTCCACAACATTTGCCGCCAGTTCCGGTTTCAAATTGTGGGCATAGCCGAACGAGGTGGTCGGGAAGTATTGCGATTCCCAAATCACCCGAATGTCTTCGCGTTTGAGCATGCCCTTCATGATCATCCGGTCCATGACACTCGACGCGATCGGCGCGGCGTCGTAATCGCCGTTGACCACCCCCATGACCGAGTTGTCGTGCTTGCCCGAATAGATCACTTTGTAATCCACATCCGGCGTCACGCCCATGTCCTTGAAGAACGCGCGCGGCGCTTGGTTGCCCGAATTCGACGTCGGCGTCACGTGGGCGATTTTACGCCCTTTCATGTCCATGATCGTTTTGATATCGGAATCGGCTTTGGTGATGACTTGCAGTTTGTAACCGAACACGTTGCCCTTTTCACCCATGATGGTGAACGGAACGTATCCCGCCAAATTAACGCCATACACTGTCGGCCCGGTAGAGATACCGGCGACGTGCAAACGTCCCGAACGCATAGCTTCGACCTGGGCGGCGTAGGATTCCGCACCGTACCAGACAATTCTCTTGCCGGTTTTTTTGGCCATATAGTCCATGAATTCGGTAAACACATTTTCATACACCGATGGATCTTCCACCGGAGTGTAGGAGAACACCAACGTGCTGGGATCGAGCCATTCGGCCGGATCGGTTGGCGTGTCGGCGACCAAGTCGCCGTTTTCATCGCAATAACGGATGTTGAGGTCGCCGCGGTTCGTACACTCCGCAGCCGCGACAGGACTGCTCAGCCCGGCCAAAAAGGCGCCCGCGCAAAGCCCCGTTATTATCGACAAAAAGGTTCTGCGTAACAAGATTGTGGTCATAGTGAATAGCTCCCTATGTTATAGGCTGTGCGGATGTTTTACGATCCGAATGCCTGCCCCCCTAAATGTCACCCCAACATTGTAGCACGCATGTGCAAGTTGTTGAACCGGCGTTGAATAATCTTATTTATACGTCCCTGTCACAGGCCTCAATCAAGACGTTAACGAGCGCAACGAAACCCGCGCCCGAAGGCTCATGAGTCACATACGTCGGGGGCGCATCCAAACGGTCTTCGAATTGAACCAGATTGGCGACGCCCACGGCGTGAGGGAAAAACGCAAACATCGGCGCGTCGTTGGGCGAGTCGCCGACAAACACGAAAGACGCCTTATCGCGATCCAGATCGAGGCCGAAGCACTCATCCATCAAAATCCGCGTCATGGTCAGTTTGTCATAGGTCCCGAACCAACCGTTGACATGAATCGAACTGACTTTCGCGGTCGCCCCAGCGGCGTTAAACAGATCGACAATGCGCTCGACCTCGGACCACGGCAACGGGTCCACGTCCTCGCAAAAGTCGATGGCGAGGTCAGCCTCCCGGTATGACTGATCGGACGCCACGTCGGCGCCCGGGACCTGACTAAGAATGTCTGTGCGCAATGCCTCCAGACGCCGTCGATTGGCGGCGCGGTCTTCGGCGTTGAGCAAAAAGCGTTTAAGTAATTTGCGCTGTTTTTCGTCATAGCGAAAATAGAACGCGCCGTTCTCACCGACCACCGCATCGACCGGCCACATGCGCGCAATGTGATCGCACCACCCCGCCGGGCGGCCGGTCACCGCGACCACCAACAGGCCATGATTTTGCAGAGCTTCCAGCGCCGTATAGGCTGCGGCGGTAAGCCGCCCTTCGGTGGTCAGGGTGTCGTCGATATCGGTCAGCACGCAGCGAATGCGCCGCCGGTCTTTGATGGAAAATTCATCTAGAGACTTCACCTGCGCCCTCCTCACCAACGGTCAATGCACGTTAGCCTATGCAAGTGCGACCCAACTATCAAACGCTAACGCGCCTTAAGACGGCGCGTTGCCATACACCTTTGGGTAGCTTGTCAGAATAGCCTTCAATCGATACAGTCAGGGCGTTGAAAGATCACGACTATCTGACAAAACATACGTATAAAAAACCGTGATTTTTTTGATGGGGGACAATCATTGATGGCTCAACATGGGCGAAACCTGCGCTTATGGCGCACCGCTGGATTTGCGCGTCGCCGTTGGGCGACGTGGCTGGCCGTGCTTGTCCTATCGGCTCAGGTGTTGCTTCCGTTCGGCCAAGCCTTGGCGTCAAATGGCGAGCAAGAGCTTGAGTATCAGCTGATTTGCACCGCCAACGGCGTCAAACAGATCCTCATCGACGCAAACGGCGAACCGATAAACGCGCAAGACGTCGCGCCGTGCCCATTCTGTTTTACCTCCACCACGCTGGCCTTGCTGCAACCCGCAGATATTTCGGTGCTGATCAAGCAGCCCCAGGTCGCCCCTATGGTGTTTACACCCTTGGCGCACCTCGGCTACACCAGCACGTGGCGTAACGTATCTCTGCCTTCACGCGCCCCACCGCGTTTCGTTTGATCCTGTAAATCTGCGCGAACCACGCCAGCGGTCTTTCTAAAAAGCCGGACTGTCGGTTTGCGCGCCATCACACCATCAAACTAAACGTTAAGGGGGCGCGCCCAGATCATCGGCGCGCGGTACAATCACTATGCACACTTCTTCTTGGACGCCGGGCAAAGCCCGCCACGCCTTTCTCACGCTTTTACTTTCCACCACAGCCATCGCCCACGCAGCTCATGCGCAGGACGCCACCGTGCTGGAAGGCATCGTGGTCGAAGGCCAAAGCCTACCCGCTATCATCAACACCGAACTCAACCGCACCGACATGCCGCCTGCCGCCGATGTTGGTGAATTTCTCAAAAACATTCCCGGCGTCGACGCCATACGCATGAGCGGCCACGGCCTCGACCCTGTCATTCGCGGCCAACAGCAAGAACAACTCAACATCATCAGTGATGGCGCATTCATGTACGGCGGCTGCCCCAGCCGCATGGACCCGCCCGCCGCACTGACATCGATTGACACTTACGACAGCGTGACGGTCGAAAAAGGTTTTCAAAGCGTGCGTCATGGTCCCGGCGGCACCGGCGGCGCCGTGATCTTGGAACGCAACGCACCGATGCTGAGCGATGAAAAACCATATGAGGTTAAGTTCGGGGTCGGCGGACAATCCAATGATTCGGCCTACAATTCCAGTCTCGGCGTCTCTTATAAGCTGGGCGAAGGTTTCGCCCGCGCCACCGGTTCCAAAAGCCGAGCAGGTAACTATTCGGACGGTTCCGGCAAAGAAGTCCGCAGCGCCTTTTCGCAGTGGTCCACAGGTCTTGAATTGGGCTGGACGCCGAACGCGCAGACCGAATTGTCCGTAGGCTTCGAACGCGATCGCGTCGATGATGTGTTGTTCGCCGGGGCGGGGATGGACTCGCCTTACGGCGTCACCGATGTTGTGCGCTTAAAATTTAACAAAGACCTCGAAGGCGATTTGCTCAAAGGCGTGCGATTCAACGCTTATGACTCCCGTGTCGATCACCTTATGGACAGCTACTCTTTACGCAACGCTGTGATGTTCATGCGCACGCCGAGTACGTCCGATACGCAAGGCTTTAAAATCGAAGGCGACGTCGCCATTGCCGGAACGCCCGTGGTGTTGGGCGTCGATTACAAGAACCTCGACCGCACCGCTATTCGTTATCGCGGCACCAACGCCACCAATGTCGGTACCGCCCAAGCCTATATCTGGCCCGGCGTGACCAGTCGTGAAATCGGCGTATTCGGCGAAGGCTCCGTGAACTTAGGCGAGCGGCGCTCGGTCAAATTGGGCTTGCGCTACGACAACGTCAAAGTCACCGCGGACAAAGCCAACACCGTCGCCTCCGTCACCGGCGCAATCAATCGGTCCGCCAATCAGCTGTATGCGATGTACTATGGCTACAGCTTCACCAATGTCACCGAAAACAACCTCAGCGGTCTTGCGCGGTTCGAACAAAAATTCGACAAGGACACCACCACGTATCTGACCCTGAGCCGTTCGGTGCGCACCGCCAACACCACCGAACGCACCATCGCCGCCGATCACATGACGGCGGCTCAACGCCAAATCGGCAACGCCCGCCTAAACCCGGAAAAGCACTACCAGATCGACCTGGGCGTCAACGCCAAGCTGGGCGGATACGGCATGTCGGCATCGGCCTACTATGACCGGGTCAACGATTACATCTTCCGCGATGTGGCGCGGGGTCAGAGCGACATCTTGCTCAACGACAGCGCCGTGGTGTTTCGCAACATCGACGCCAACCTGATGGGCGTTGATTTGTCGATGAACCGCACCTTCGACAGCAAACTGTCGATGTCCGGTTCGCTGTCGTTCACCCGCGGTGAAAATGGCGACACCAATGGGGCGTTGGCGCAGATTCCGCCGCTGAAAATGACCATGGATCTGTCTTACCCGGTCGAAGGCTGGTTGTTGGGTATGCGCGCCAACGCCGCAGCCAAGCAAACCCGCGTCGATGACAGCACCGCCACCGGCAGCGGCCGCGATGTCGGCCAAACATCCAGTTACGTCACAGCGGACCTGTACGGTTCGCGTCCGATGCTCGATAACCTCGAACTTGGCCTTGGCGTAACCAACTTGCTCAACAAAACTTACGCCAATCACTTGAACAAGAGCAACTCGTTCGACACCACCGAAACGCAAGTCAACGAGCCTGGACGTTCGTTCTACGTACGCTTGACCGGCACGTTCTAAATCTGCCCGGCAAGATAAAATCAGCTCCGCAATAAGGGCCGCACCCAGACTTGGGTGCGGCCCTTATTTTTTGTTGGCAAAGAAAAACCCCGCAAGAGCGGGGCTTTTCAAAATAATGGCGGAGAGAGCGGGATTCGAACCCGCGGTACGGGTTAACGTACACACGCTTTCCAAGCGTGCGCCTTAAGCCACTCGGCCACCTCTCCACAAGGTCCGGCGCAACCTAGCGAAGGGCGCGCGGAAATACAAGCGCTACTCGCTCAAAACCGCACGCTTTTTTTTAAAAGCTGTGCGCTTTGTCAATGACCGCATACATCAGCGCCCGTAAGATGGACACATGAAGCGAATCGCGTTCCTTTTTGGCATCGGTCTTTTGGCGTTGGCGTTCCTCGTCACCGGCGCGGAATTGGCGGCGCGCACCATCCTCAGCGCCCAACACAGCCCCCAGGGCGGTGGCGGCGATGTCTTTATGTCGACCCGGTTGGTGTGGCGAACCGTCGCGCCGCACAGTTATTTGTTGCTGCTCAACAGCGCCGCCTGGCCGGTCGCACAACACCTGCTGGCGTTGCCAGCCTGGATTTTGTTCGGCGTGCCCGGTTTGACCTTGGCGATCGGGTTTCGCACACGGGACACCGAAGACCTCGCCGATCAACAAGACCAAGCCTACCAGGACGATCTATATCTATTCGATGAACTGGCCTTGGCGGCGCAGAAAGAAGGCTACGACGGGATTCAAGATGACCGCGACCCCAGCAATCTTGCCGATATTGTGCCCGCAGGAGATCATTACGCCCAAGACCCCGTTGAAGCTGAACTGATGGCGGAGCGAGACTTCTTGCTGGAGCCCTCAAAACCGCCACATCGCCCCGACTAAACTCTGCCAACACATGCATTTTGCATTTCTAAAATGCATACCATTGCTTGACGCCGCGGCTCATAGGCCATCCCAAATATAAAATTTCTTTAAAAACAAGGTGTTGGTTAAGTTCAACTCAATCGAAAACCTGGCATGTGATCTGCAAAAGCAGGGAAGGCCTCGCATGTCGAGAAGCCCCCCTCAACGCCAGAATTGGGCATGTCATGAACAGCGATCACACTCCCCCGACACATCATGGCGCACAAGATCAAGGCCCACTCGATCGCGGGCCGCGCATACTTGTGGCGATCGAATACCCGGTAGAAGCCCTGGCGGTCGAAAGTTTGTTGCGCGGTGACAATTACAACCAGGTTCGCGTCACCACGGATATCCGCGAGATCACGCCGATGTTTGCGCGCTGGCCGTTTGATTTGTTGATTCTCGACATGCACAGCGAATTAATGAACAGCACCACGGTCTTGCAAGATTTGGCGCGCCCCATCGGCGCATTCGAGTTTTCGGTTCTGGGATTGACCAATCCGGGGGCGGAGCAAGAACGCCTCGCCGCGCTCGCGGCCGGCGCCGTCGATACGCTGACCAGGCCGCTGAGCCACGAGAACGCCATGCCCTGCATCAAACGAGCGCTGACGGCGGGTCCAGCGGGTATTTTGTCATTTTAAACTGTGAGGAGAGGCTCAGTCGTCGCCCATCTTAAGCGCATTGATGAAGGCGCTTTGCGGGATATCCACCCGACCGAACTGGCGCATCTTCTTTTTGCCCTTCTTCTGCTTATCCAGCAGCTTGCGTTTGCGCGAGATATCGCCGCCGTAGCATTTGGCGGTCACGTCCTTGCGCATCGCGGCGATGGTTTCGCGGGCGATAACCTTGCCGCCGATGGCGGCTTGGATGGGGATTTTGAACAATTGGCGCGGTATCAAGTCCTTGAGACGCTCGCACACCTGACGGCCGCGGGCTTCGGATTGGCTACGGTGCGCAATGAACGCCAACGCGTCGACCGGTTCGGCGTTGACCAAAATCTGAATTTTCACCAGATCGTTTTCTGCGTAGCCATCGATTTCGTAATCGAATGACGCATAACCGCGGGTGATGGATTTCAAGCGGTCGTAAAAATCGAACACCACTTCGTTGAGCGGCAGGCGGTAGATCGCCATGGCGCGATTGCCGACATAGGTGAGCTCAACCTGTTCGCCGCGCCGTTCCGTACACAAGCTCAACACAGAGCCGAGATATTCATCCGGCACCATGATGGTGGCTTTGATCCACGGTTCTTCGATGGCCGTGATCTGGGTCGGTTCGGGCATGTCGGCGGGGTTGTGCAGATCGATCACCGTGCCGTCCATCATGTGAACTTTGTAGGCCACGCTGGGCGCTGTGGTGATCAGATCGAGATCGAACTCACGCTCTAAACGTTCTTGGATGATCTCCAAGTGCAAAAGCCCGAGGAAGCCGCAGCGAAAACCCTGGCCCAAAGCGATCGAGGTTTCCGGCTCGAATTCGAAGCTGGCGTCGTTGAGGCGCAGCTTGCCCATGGAATCGCGTAGATCGGTATAATCGGCGGCGTCGAGGGGAAACAGCGAGCAGAACACCACCGGCACGCTGGGCTGAAAGCCCGGCAGCGGCTCGGACGCGGGCAGCCGGTCATCGGTGATGGTGTCGCCCACGTTAGTATCAGCGACGGTTTTGATCGACGCGGTGAGGAAGCCGATCTCGCCGGGGCCAAGATCCGCAGTCTTGGTGATTTTTGGTGAAAAGACGCCGACTTGGTCAACTTGGTGGGTTGAACCAGACGACATCATGCGGATTTTTTGGCCCTTTTTGAGGGTTCCATCGATCACCCGCACCAAAATCATCACGCCCAAATAGGAATCGTACCAGCTGTCCACCAGCAACGCCTTTAACGGCGCCGTGCGATCACCGGTCGGTGCGGGCAACCGCGTAACGATAGCTTCCAGGGTGTCTTCGATGCCGATGCCGGCCTTGGCCGACGTTTCGATGGCGTCGGACGCATCTAGACCGATCACGTCTTCGATTTGCTTGCGCACCCGTTCGGGCTCGGCGGCGGGAAGATCGATTTTGTTGAGCACCGGGACGATTTCCAAATCGTTGTCCAGCGCCAGATACACGTTCGCCAGCGTCTGCGCTTCTACCCCTTGGGACGCGTCAACCACCAGCAACGCGCCTTCACACGCCGCCAACGAGCGCGAGACTTCGTACGCGAAATCCACGTGGCCGGGCGTGTCCATCAGGTTGATCTGATAGGTCTCGCCATCCTTGGCGGTGTATTTCAAGCGCACGGTCTGGGCTTTGATAGTGATGCCGCGCTCGCGCTCGATATCCATGCTGTCGAGCACCTGCTCCGTCATCTCGCGGTCTTGAAGGCCGCCGCAGTGCTGAATCAAACGATCCGCCAACGTCGACTTGCCATGGTCGATGTGCGCGATGATGGAAAAGTTGCGAATGTGAGAAAGATCAGTCATGGCGGGGCTTGTAGCACCGTTCGCGAGCCTTGAGAAGATAGGGAATCAGCGTTTCAACCTGTTCTTCACATCACCCGCCAACGAATACACGAAAAAAGGAGCCAGCAGAACCGCAGACGCCACGACAATACCGTGCGGGAGGGCTTCGCTGGCCGCGGCCATTTGCACCTGGATATCGATGTTGCCCGCATCCAGCACGGCATCCAAAATCAGGCCCGAGGCGACGGCGCTGAGGCTTATGCCAAGCAAATATCCCGCCAATGCGCGCGCGCCTAAATCTTTTCCGACCACGCCCAAGGTGGCGATGTTGGTGGCCGGCCCGGCGAGCAGAAACACCAGCGCCGCGCCGGGCGACACGCCCACCGCGATCAGGCCCGCCGCGATGGGGGTCGAAGCCGTGGCGCACACGTAAATCGGCACGCCCACCGCCAACATCACCAGCATGGCCCCGATGCCGCTGCCGTACGCGCCCAAAGCTTGGGGTTCGACCAACGCAGACATCACGCCCGCAATCACCAGACCGATGGCCAGCCACAACGCGATGTCGTCGAGGATATCGGTAAACCCATAGCGGACGCCAGCCCACGCACGTGCGGCCAACGCGCCTTTTTGCTGCGGCTTTTCAATTGAGCAGTGATCCGAACAGCCCGACGCGCACACCGGGGCTTGTGTCTCAACGGGCGTAGTTTGGCGTTCTCCAATGATAAAAATATTGGTCAACAGCCCACTGAATATGGCGCTGAGGATCGCCGTAATGGGCCGCGCCACAGCCATCACCGGCCCCAGCAATGCATAACTGATGGCCACGGAATCCGGTCCGGTTTCCGGGGTGGCGATCAAGAAAGATACCGTCGCGCCTTTGGATGCGCCGTCTTTGCGCAAACCCACGGCGGCGGGCAGCACGCCGCACGAACACAGCGGCAACGGCGCGCCGACCAACGCGGCTTTGATCACCGACCACGCCCCATTGCCGCCCAACCATTTGCCCAGCAACCCGTCCGGCATCAACGCATGCACCAATCCCGCCGCGACGATGCCGACGATCAACCACGGCGCGGCGTCGAGATACATGTCCAATATGGCGCTGAGGATCGCAAACAGTGTTTCAGTCATCGGCACAGTCCTCACCAATATGCGCCGTCATATTTTTGAGCATTTCACGCACATGATCATCGGCGGCGACGTAACGCACAAACTTTCCATCGCGCTCGCCCCGCACCAGCCGCGCCGCGCGCAGCAAACGTAGGTGATGGCTGACCAGAGATTGGCTGAGACCCAGTTTTTCGGCCAACACGCCCACGCCGACGGGTTCATACAAACAGCTCAGCACGATGGACAGACGATTGGCGTCACCCAACAGCCTGAACGTTTCCGCCAATTCGATCATTTCATCTTGGGTCATCGACGCGTCCTAACATGAATAGTTGTTCATATGAACATATCATAAATATTAGGGCCGTCAAACGGGAAATGGCGACACGCCAATCACCACTTCATGCGCCAACAAAATGAGTGCGTACAAAAGTAAAGCGATGGCGATCCGCGCCCAACCGATGCCTTGAAGATCCAAGCGCGTGCGCCCGCGGATCACCGCCCACAACGGAATCGAAGAGGTCGGCGCGGTGAGGCGACGCCACTTTTCGACGCCCATTTCACGGCGCATTTTACGATCCAAGCTCCACGGTCCGACAAACGCCAAAAGCGCGAACAGGCCAAACAGCAACACGCTCGCCGTATCGCCGTTGGGCGCCAAGTGCGCCACCGCCCACAGACCCAACCCCCAAATCAACGGATGACGGGTGACCGACACGATCCCCGGATGGGCTGGATCAAAGCGCGATGCTTTCACGCCGACGGAAAACGGATTGGGCTCAGACAGTGTGCTCACCAAAAGCAAACTCACGAACGGCATGGTGACAACGGGAACCCAGCGGGTCCACGGCCATTGCGGCCACAAAATATCGCTGTCGGCGTTGGCGTAAGCCACGCTGACCAACACCAACAAGCCAACCGACACGGCGGAATACAGGCCCACATACATGCGCAACCCCATCGCGCGCAGCAAAAACCGCCGCACCGGGCCGATGGCTGGGATCAAATGGAAGGCGATGAACACGCCGATGGTGAGCAGCAGATCAATCATGAACGCAGTGTAGCCCGTAGACCGCCATTGTACATTCCTTGTACGACAGCCTGCTTACAAAAGCCCTCGGCCTGTCGCGGCCGCGTCCAACTGGATCGCTTCATTCGAGGTTGCACCAAACCGCCTGCGCACGCGACGACGAAACGCCCCAAACGTCAACGCCCGGGAATTGATGTACTGCTCCACCGCCGCATCCAGGGTGATACCGGGACTTTGCGCATAATCGACGAAAATGACGCCAAACACCGCCCCCGGCACGTCACGGCCCGACGCTATGACTCCCGACAACAAGTTCGGCGCTTGAGTCGCAAAAAAGTCTGCAACATGGGCCGCGTGGTTGGCCCCGGCGCTCTGGTGAAAGGTGGTGGAAAACAAATCGAACGCTTCGACGAACGCCATCAACGGCGATACTTCATCATTCGCGTCCCAACGCCCCACCGGTGCGCCATCGGCGATGTCATTGATGGCTTCGCCAATCAAACTGACCAAATAACGTCCGCGCAGTTCCCGCCTGCGCGCTGCGGGCAGGGTGCCGAAGTGCACCGCATGGGCCAATTCCGCCGCCACGGTGGCGGTGATGGGCGCACCCGCCGCATTGACCGAATCGGTGCGATCGAGGTGAACCATCGGAAACTGGCTCTGCGGTGCGTGCGGATCGCAAAATGATGCATTGCCCGGCACAGAGTCCGGAAACACCATGCGGATGCGCCGTCGCGCGGTGGGGTCGGGATTGCCATGCGGCGCTTCGTCGCCAAACGGGGTGAAGGGCCGAAAGTTTTTTTCATAAACTTGTCGCGCCTGCTCAGCGAAATCGAAAAACACCCGCGCGTTGGCGGGTGTGCCCAAGACATCGTCTTCGCGCATACGGGTGCGAAAAAACACCGGAGCATTCATCGGCCCTGTCACAGCGGTGACGACGGGATTTTGCGCGAATACCTCAACGCCAATGCCCCGGCGTGCGCGGTTATTTCGATTGATGGTGACGAAGCCATCTTCATCCGTATAGGCGTTGACCATGGCCGTGCTGGTCAGAGAGCGATTATAGCGCACCCGCACCCGACTGAGCGGCGTTGTCGCGTTGCGCATGAAACGAACTCGAAATGTCATGTCTACCCCTCCCTCAATACAACAATAAAAATCACGCTCTATTATCTCATGCGTGTATATTTTTGTTCAATATCTATCTAGAGGAGATTGCACGTCTCTGATGCACATCCGTGCAAACTGAGGCTAAAGTTCAAAGTGCGGTGCGATAAAATCGCGTATCCACATCCATGCGCGGAAAGCTTTCGGGCAACTTCGCCGCTTCGACCAACTGAAAACCGTGCTTTTCGTAGAATCGGTGTGCAGCAAGGAACTCTGCGGTGGTTCCGAGATAGATTTCGCTGAGACCGGCCATCTTTGCGTGGCCCAACAGCGTACTGAGCAGTTCCTGGGCAACGTCCTTGTCGGAACCGCGATGGCTGGGAGCCACGAACATTTTGCGCAGCGCGGCTTGGCGGTGGCCGATGTCTTTCAGCGCAATGGTCCCAACCACGTCAGCGCCATCCAAAGCCACCCAGAAATTGCCCGCGCCGTTTTGGTAAAACACGGGGATGTCCTTTAAGTCCGGCTGGTCCTCAAAAGTGATGTCGATGGCGAATTCTTCACGCTGGACCCCCACAATCAGATCGGCGACGCCGTGACTGAAGGGCGGGATGAAGCTTAAAATCTCCATGACCCGAAGCTCCGATCAGGCTTCAGGTTCATCGATGCCGAGGCTGCGACAACACGCCGTGACGGTATTGGCCAGCAACACCGCGATGGTCATCGGCCCAACGCCGCCCGGCACCGGGGTGATGGATCCGGCGACCGTTTGTGCGCTGGCGAAATCTACGTCGCCGACCAAACGGGTTTTGCCTTCGCCTTTTTCAGGGGCCGGAATGCGGTTGATGCCGACATCGATGACGCATGCGCCGGGCTTGATCCAATCGCCTTTGACCATTTCAGCGCGGCCCACGGCGGCGACCACGATGTCGGCGCGTTGGCATTCGCCGGGCAAATCGAGGGTGCGCGAATGGGCGATGGTCACGGTACAGTTGGCGTCCAGCAACAGCTGCGCCATCGGCTTACCGACGATGTTGGAGCGTCCCACGACAATGGCGCGCTTGCCGCTGAGATCGTCGCCCAACGTGTCCTTGATCAGCATCAGACAGCCCAGCGGGGTGCACGGCACCATCGATTCTTGTCCCGTCATCAGTCGTCCTGAATTGATGACGTGAAAACCATCGACGTCTTTGTCCGGCGTAATGGCGTTGATGACTTTGGCCTCATTGATGTGACCGGGCAAAGGCAACTGGACCAAAATACCGTGTACCGTATCATCACTGTTGAGCCGTTCGACCACCGCCAGCAAGTCCGCTTCAGAAGTGTCCGCGTCGAGCTTGTGCTCAAACGAATTCATCCCACACTCAGCCGTTTGCTTGCCTTTGTTGCGCACGTAGACTTGAGACGCCGGGTCTTCGCCGACCAGCACAACCGCCAAGCCGGGGGTGACGCCGTGTGCGTCTTTCAGCTTCGTGACTTTACGGGCGACACGCCCACGCAGCTTTTCCGCAAAAGCTTTGCCGTCGATCAGTTGAGCTTGGGTCATATGGCGAATTCTCCTTTAGGCGAAGCCCTTGTCTTGCGTCCATTTCGCGATGTTGTTTTGCAATGGCGCCGCATCGCCTGAGATCAACAGAACCTTGTTGCGGCTGGTTTGGCCTTGGATGACCTCAATGGTGGATTTCGCCACCTTCCATTCCTTGGCCAGCATCTTGATCAGCGCTTGGTTGGCCTTGCCGTCTTCAGGCGCTTTGGTGACGCTGGCTTTCAGCACGGCGTTTTCCTGCGCATCCATCATGACGCCATCAAATCCATCACGACGTCCTGACGGCGTCAGTCGGATACGAACGCGCAGACCCTTAGAGGTCAGTTCCGTGAAAGGGCGAGCCCCCCCAGCAGACATAGCGTCAGACAAGGCTCATAATCAATCGGTTCACGAAACTTTGCAGGAACATGATGATCAGAATCAACGCGATGGGCGACAGGTCCACGGTGCCAAAATCCGGTAAAATTCTGCGAATCGGGCGCAACACAGGCTCCGTCACCCGGTAGATAAAGTCGCCGACCATATAGACGGCCTTGTTGTTGGTGTTGACCACGCCAAACGCGGTCAGCCAACTGAGCACCACGCCCGCAACCACGACCCACACATAAAGGTCGAGCACCACGTTGAACACTTGAGCAAAAGGAATCAGCACGACGTCCATAAACGGCCACCAGTTTGTTTGTCAAAACGCACCCAAACTTAGGCCCACCGGCCCCATCGCGCAAGGCCCGCACACCGTAAACGCAGAGAAATCTCGACCCGATCCAAGCTTGACAGAAGTCAGCCCACACAGCATATATCGCTGAGGCGTCCCGTCACCCAAGCGGGACGCACACCTTGGGGCCGTAGCTCAGTTGGGAGAGCGCCACGTTCGCAACGTGGAGGTCGTCGGTTCGATCCCGATCGGCTCCACCAAATGCAAAGCGCCGCCATCTGGACCAGGCGGCGGCGCTTTTTTAGCGCGAGCGCCCCTCCGCCAAAGCAGCCCTGCCGTCACGATACCAGCTGGGTATAAACACACACTTGGTTGCGACCCTTTTGCTTGGCCTCGTACAGCGCATTGTCGGCATAACCGATCAAGCGTTTGATATCTTCCGTGCGGCCCAACTGCGCGATGCCGAAACTGGCGGTGATGGCGCCGACCTCACCCAGGTCCAGACTCTCCAACTGCTGGCGCAGGTTTTCGGCCAGACGTTCGGCGCCTTGTACGTCGGTTTCCGGGCACAGAATGAGAAACTCTTCCCCGCCCCAACGACCCAGCACATCGTGCTTGCGAATATGCGCCTGAACCAACGAGCTGGCGGCGACCAATACGCGATCGCCCGTTTGATGACCGTAAGTGTCGTTCACCTGCTTAAAAAAATCCAAGTCAAACATCACCACCGACAAATTGCGATTATAGCGGCGTGATCGCTCAAACTCCTGATCCAGAAGGACATCGGTTTTGAGACGGTTGTACACCCCCGTCAGCGGATCGGTCTGGGACAGATATTCGAGCTCTATGTTCTTGGCTTTAAGCTTTTGGTTGAAGCGATTTTGCACATAAGCACGATAAAACATTAACACGAACAGCAAAAACCCGCCGCCAAGCACCTGCCACAAAATCATATAATTGGTGCCATGTTCAAACCGCACCGTGAACCAGCGCTGAAAGATTTTATTGCGTTCCACCTGGCTCGTCGCGTCGAGCGCCTTTTGCATGATGAACAGCAGCTGTGGATCGTCGTTGCGTACGCCCACCCGTAGCTTGTGAACAAAATCGGTTTGTCCGGCAATCTTCAAATTGCTCAGGCCCAAGGCCTGCATATGATGGGTCGCGATCAGCAAGGAATCCACGGCGGCGAACAGCTCACCCTTAGACACGCGCTTTAAGGCTTCATCGAAATTGTCCACATACACCAAACGCACATCCGGGTAGTTTGCACGTACGTGAGATTCGTACACATAACCCTTCACGATCCCCAGTGTCCGTCCGCTTAAAGCGTTAAATCCATCGAGATACACCACGTCTTCACGAGCCACCAAAACCACGGTGGCGTCCAAATAAGATTCGGTAAAGTTCAGGTATTCAGATCGTTCCGGCGTTTTGTTGAGCAGCGACAAGATGTCGCACTTTCGCGCCCGCGCGTAATCAAGGGATTCGGGCCACATCTTGGTCGCCACCAATTCAATGGGCGTCCCGATTTTAGACGCGAACAACTGCATAAAATCAGCCGCAAGGCCAATATGCTTACCCTGCTCATTGATGCTCTCATACGGCATCCAAGCGGGATCGACGCACATGGTGATCTGGCCCTTGGCGGTGAGGTAGGCTTTTTCTTCTATGCTGAGATCAACGGACTGCGCATGTGAAACCGAAGACGTCACAAGAGAGGCCGCAAAGAGCAAAAAGGCAGACGCTATACGCAAAAGGACCTTTCACGAGCCGAAACAAGGCTTCACATGACCAAATCAATGAACCATTGATAAACTATAACCGATTCCTCATCGCGGCCCAATTTAAACGGGCGTCATCAGAAAGGTTTTTCGTGCAATGGGTTAGTGTTTAACCCTTACGAACGTTTTCGACAAAACCATCGGCTTTTTCCGTCAGTACGCCCATCTGGCGGGCGAGATCATCGACGGTCGCCAGCATTTCGTGTGCAGCAAATCCGGTCTGTTCGATGGCGTCGCCCACGTCGCGGATATAGGTGAGCGATTGGCTGGTCGCATCCGATGTTTCGCGTGCGTTCACCGAAATATCAGCAATCGTGTCATTTTGCTCATCCGCCGCCCGGGTGACTTCACCGGCGATGGTGTTAATCTCTTCGATCGCAGCGCTGACCGCGACCATGGCGGTGCGCGCCCGTGTGCCTGCATCGCGAATATTGTTGATATGCGCGGTGATTTCGTCGGTCGCCTTGGCCGTTTGATTGGCGAGGTTTTTAACCTCACCCGCGACCACGGCGAAACCTTTGCCAGCATCACCCGCACGCGCAGCTTCAATCGTGGCGTTAAGCGCCAGCATGTTGGTTTGATCGGCGATGTCGATGATCAAACCGGCGACATTTTCGATCCGCGCCGTCGCTTCGCCCAAATCGGCCACCATGGCGTCGGCCTGGCTGACCCGCTCAACAGCTTGTTGGGACATCTCACTTGAACGGCGCATGCGCGAACTCAATTCACGCACCGATTTCGCCATGCTTTCCGCCGCCTGGGCTACAGCATCGACACCTTGGGTGGCGGCGTCGGACAGCTCAATCGCCGACTGCGCCTGAGATAAACTCGATTCCGCGCTTTCACCCATGGCGCGGGCCGCTTTTTGTAGAGACTGAGTGTCATTTTGTGCGCCGGACATAGCGCCTTTTACACCCGCTTCAAAGTCGTAGGCGAGAAATTCGCGTTCTTCAGCTTTTTCTTCATCGATGCGTGCAGCTTCTTCGATCTGGCGGCGTTCCAGATCGCGTTTTTGCTGTGCGTGATCGCGAAACACCGCAATGGCGCGGGCGATGTCGCCAAAGACATCGTCGTTTTGCGCACAGGGAATTTCGTCAACCGTGCGCTCATCGGCCAAGTCCTGCATGGCGTCTTTCATCGATGTCAGGCGTCGCCCAATTTGAAAACGCGCCAGCACGATGTTGCACGCCCCAAGAGCAATGCCACAAGCGATGGTCGCTGTGAACACCAATGGCCTCAGGGCGATCTCATCAGGCACGCCCAAAAGAAGCATAAAGGGTGGAAAAATCAGACCCACCACAACCCCTAGCCCGATCATCATCGAGCCAAGTCTGCCAAATCCATTTCGTGCGCTCATAAAAAGAATATCCCCCCGGATGTCACCGCTCACCATGGCGCCATGCCCGCTTAAGGAAACATCTAGCCCCTATCGTCGCCCATGCGCCAGCTGATTTTAGGTTTAGCCCCTAAGCAAATCTAGCAGCAATCTAAGAAAGCGAGTTCGGCCATCGGCTGCTAGTTTCGTGTCCTGCATTTCAATGATGAAATTGGAAAAATAAAACTTTTAACATCACATTTTTTGCCCTTACGCGTCGTTCGTTTGTAACCCTTGGCGAGAAGGCATGTACATGAACTGGTCGCACGCGCTGTTGATGGCGGAGCTGCTGCTGAAAGCCGCTGACAACATCAACACGACCCGGCCAATCGCCACCACGAAGGAGAACGCCACCATGGGCGATCAAACCCCTATCGACACTTCGGCCACTGCACCGGCCACCATCGAAAATAATCCGACGGCTACGCCAACGACCACAGTTGCGAGCGCCCCCCTAGCCACCGACGCCAGCCAAGGCGCCATCGCGGAGGATGCCGCCACCGTAGCGCAAAGCTCAGCGCCCACCTCGGCCTCAGCTTCGACGCAAACCCTCATCTCAAATGCTGTTGAGCAGCCCGCGATTTCAACGCCAGAACCCGTGACGGAAGTCGTTCAAGACGCCGCGACCGACAAGCCCGGTGACCTTCGCCAAAATATTTCCGACCTCGTGAGGTTGGCGCAAATTCTCGACGGCAATCCGGCCCTGTTCGCGTTTTTAAAGACCTTGACGCCAAACACACCGCCGTCGAAAGCCTGACAATCATCCGACCCGACCAGGATCAGTCGTTGCGACTCTGCTCGACCTTGATGATGGCGTTGGTTGGCGGGGCTGGCGGTCCAGCGGAAAATGCACGCACCTTCGCGCCGAACTGACGCAGCACGCGCGCAACCGAACGGTTCACGCTGCCGATGGGATAAGCGCCGTTCTCGCCAATTTCGCCAGCCGGAAGACCGGTCAAAATCTCAATGCCCTGATCAATCGTTTCCACCGCCCAAATGTTGAACTGCCCAGCTTTCACCGCATCGACCACGTCGCTGCGCAACATCAGATGTTTCACGTTGGTGGCGGGGATGATCACGCCTTGATCGGCGCTTAAGCCTCGTGCGGCGCAAATATCGAAAAAGCCTTCAATCTTGTCGTTCACGCCGCCGATAGCCTGCACCCGACCGAACTGATCGACCGATCCCGTCACGGCAATGGATTGTTTGATCGGAACTTGTGAGATCGCCGACATCAAGGCGTAAAGTTCCGTCGAAGAGGCGCTGTCGCCGTCGATGCCGCCGTATGATTGCTCAAACACAATCCGTGCGCTGAGCGCCAACGGCCCATCTTGACCAAAGCGGCCATTGAGAAAGCTTTCCAAGATCATCACGCCCTTGGAATGCAGCGGACCGCCCAATTCGACTTGGCGTTCGATGTCGATCAACTCACCCTTACCAAGGCTGACATTGACGGTGATGCGCGATGGCCTGCCGAATGCGAAACTGTCCAGCTGCAGCACCGCTAGACCATTGATTTGACCGACTTTGGCGCCTTCGGTTTCGATCACGAAGGTGCCGCGTTGAATCTCTTCTTGCAAGCGTTCGCGGTAGCGGTCGGAACGGTAAATCTTGGCGTCGATGGCTTCTTGGACATGGCGCGCGGATATCGTTTTTTTGTCCTCGACCCCCGCCCAATAGTCAGCTTCACGCACCAAGTCGACCACCGACGCCATGTGGGTGGTGAGCTTTTGCGTATCCCCCGCCAAACGTGCGCCTTGTTCGATGATGCGCGCAACCGCACCTTGGTCTAGGTGGCGCAGGCCTTCGTGAACCACCTGACCGGCGAGCAGGCCCGCGTAATCCTTCACGCCATTTTCATCGCGATCCATGGTGTTGGCGAAATCGGCGGCAACCTTGAACAGCTCTTTAAAATCCGGGTCGTACATGGTGAGCAGGTAATAGAGCATCGGCTCACCCAACATCACCACTTTGAGGTTGAGCGGGATCGGTTCGGGCTCCAGCGAAACGGTGCTGGCCCAGCCCAAAGATTCCGCTGGACTTTCAATACGGATATGCCCCGCACGCAAGGCGCGCTTCAGGGTTTCCCACGCGAACGGCTGCATCAAGACGCGCCGCGCATCCAGCACCAGATAGCCGCCGTTGGCGCGGTGCAAAGCACCGGCCTTGATCAAATTGAAGTCCGTGACCAAGGTGCCCATTTGGCTCAGGTGCTCAACCCGACCCACCAAATTAGGTTGGGTCGGATGTTCTTCTTCGACCACCGGCGCGCCTTCGACCGGCGTTTCCCCACCCACTGAGTTATCGACAATGACATTGACCTGGTAGCGACGGAACGAGCCCGCAGCGGCTGACGGATGACGTTGGCCCGCAAGGGTAAGCGGTTGCTGTGCTTGTTCTGCGGACGGCAGAAAGTCTGCGGCATGCTCAATCACGTCTTGGCGCACGGTTTCCAAATATGCCGTGACGTTTTCATGCTCATGCCAGCGCTTTTCGAGCTCTTCGATCAAATGCCCGACCGAGCGCTGAGTGACATCGCGATTGAGCTCACGCATTTTTTCGCGATGCTCTTTCTCCCACTTTGGAATTTGCGCGAGGATATCTTCGAGCTGCGCCTGTAAGTCGGCAAGTGAAGCCTGGCGGGCTTTTTGTTCTTTGTCGGACAGCTTTTCAAACGCCTGTGGGGTCAGCACCTCACCATCTTGAACCGGGGCAAGACCTAAGCCCATAGGCGTGCGCACCAGGGCGATGCCGCTGGCTTCCGCACGCTCCTGAAGTTTGGAAAAAGCTCCCTCGTGACGGGTTTTGAGCTCTTCCTCCAAGGCTTCTTTGCGCTGCGCGTATTCATCGCCTTCGAATGCTGCGGGCAATGCGCCTTGCAATTCATCAACAAGGCGTTCCATATCGTCACGCAGCGGGCAAGCCTGGCCGGGCGGCAGCGCCAGGGCTTGGGGTTTATGCGGTTCTTCGAAATTGTTGACGTAACACCAGTCGGACTGAGGGGGCTGGTTTTTGGCTTCGCGGCGCAAAAAGCGCAGCACGGTGCTGGATTTGCCAGTGCCTTCCGGACCAAAAGCAAACAGGTTATAGCCGTCATGGCGCATGCCGATGGCGAAACGGATCGATTCCACGGCCCTCGCTTGCCCAATCACGTTGTCCAGCGGCTTTAAATCCTTGGTCGTCTTGAAATCCAGAAGGGCCTTTGGACAGGCCGTGTACAGAGCTGTCGACTCCAGAGGCTTAATGGTGCTGCTCACTGATTTTCTCCCCAGACTTCGCCTGCATTTTTTTAAGTGAAAACACCTTCGACGGTGGATTCGATGCGATCCATATCCGCGTCGCTGAGACCAAAATGATGGCCGATTTCATGGATCAGAACATGGCGGATAAGATGATGCAAATTCTCACCACTCTCACACCAGTAATCCAAGATCGGACGACGGTAAAGAAAGATCATATCCACGCCCAGCGGTGTGTCGGCGAGACTTTTGTCACCCAAAGCCACGCCTTGATACAAGCCGAGCAAATCGAACGGGCTTTGTAAATCAAGATCGCGCTCAATTTCAGCCTCGGGAAAGTCCTCGACCCGAATCACCACGCCATCGGAAAATTGCGCCAATTCCCGTGGCAAGGCGTCATAAGCTTCACGAGCTATATTTTCAAAATCATCAAGGGACGGTGGTGATGTGTAAGGCATATTCATGCTATCAACATTAGCCCCCCTTGATCTTCTCGCCAAGAGAGGCCACGTGCCAAATTTAGCGCCAAATTGGGAGACCCCATTATGAACGCCCTGCTCGATACCAACGCCATCGACGCGCAGATGTCCCAACTTCAGGGCTGGCGCCTGAACCAAGACCGAACTGCGATCGAAAAAAGGTTTTCTTTTCGTGATTTCCCGGCAGCCTTTTCGTTCATGACCAGGGTCGCTTTAGTAGCGGAAAAAATGGACCACCACCCCAATTGGACAAACAATTATAATTGCGTCGATGTGCGCTTAAGCACCCATGACGTGGGTGGCTTAACCAAGCTGGATTTTGGATTGGCTCTCGCCATGGATGGCGTACTCTAAAAAATTTCAAAAAAAACAATATACTGAAAATTTAAGACTAATTTTTATACTTATATTTATATCGTAAAAAATAAGATAAATTTTCTGATCAAATTTAAATTTCTTCTTCGTCTTCTCACGTAAAAATTGGCGCTTGCCCCACCCATATGTGCGAGAGGTGCACGCCTATATAACCCACGAGATACCGCCAAAAATAGTTCTGAGCGAAAAAGCTGACGGCTTAAGGTATTGGCGGACTTGCACTTGTAGGCCTGTTGGACGATAGTTCGATAGAAGGCGCAAAAGTATTATAGATAAGTTTCGGTCGTGCTGGGTCCAAGCGCGGCAAACGGCTTTAAGGATACATGATGGATTTTGCCACACTGATTGGCTTGGTGGTTGGCATCGGCGTGGTTGTCGGCGCGATTTTGGTCGGCTCAGGCCTAGATTTGTTTCTCAACTTACCAGGATTTTTGATTGTGGTGGGCGGCACCCTTGCGGCCACCTTCGTCAAATTCCCCCTGCAAAACGTTTTTTCCGCCTTCAAAACCGGCGCCTCCTCGGCGTTGAAAAATGTCCGCGAAGACCCCCGCGGATTGATCGAGGTCTCCTTGGAACTCGCGGAAATGGCGCGCAAGAATGGTTTGTTGGCGCTGGAAGGCGCAGACATCAACAACCAATTTTTCAAACGCGGCATCAAGCTGTGTGTCGATGGTCACCCGTTGGAGGTGGTGCGCAACGCACTGATCCGTGACATGGAACTGTCCATCCACCGTCACGACGAAGGCGCGCACATCTTTAAAGCCATTGGCGATTCCGCCCCAGCGTTCGGCATGATCGGCACCTTGGTGGGTTTGGTGCAGATGCTCGCCAATATGGACGATCCACAATCCATTGGCCCGGCCATGGCGGTGGCCCTGTTGACGACGCTTTACGGTGCGGTGATCGCAAACCTGGTCGCGCTGCCCATCGCCGACAAACTGGAAAGCAAAACCGAAGAAGAGCGTCTCACCAAAGAGCTCATTTTGGAATCCATCACGCAAATTCACGCCCGCCAGAGTCCGATGATTTTGGCCGATATTCTCGAAGGATTTCTGCCGGAAAATCAACGCAATCGGTCCGATGACGATGACGACGAAGCGGAAGAGGCCGACGCATAATGCCGCCGCCACCTCCCAAAAAATGCGAAGCCGGCGCGCCCACCTGGATCGTTACGTTTGCCGATTTGATGAGTTTGCTGCTGACCTTTTTTGTGCTGTTGTTGTCATTTTCGGTGATGGAAGTCGATAAATTCAAAAAAATCGCCGGGGCCATGAGCGATGCTTTTGGACTTCAATCCATGGATAGAAGATCCGGCATCATTGAACTGGACGGCAGCCCCGCAGCCGGCTCCACCAAACACGTGGTGCCGATCCCCATACCGGAAATGGAAGTCACAGAGCACGTCGCCCCTGACGAAGAAGAAGTGGTTGAGGGTCAAGATGAGCCGGTGCAAGCCGTGCCTGATAAAGCCGCCGAGAAAGCCAAGCGGACCTTCAACGATCTGCAAACCGTGATGGCCAACGAAATTGCCTCGGATGTCATGGACATCATTCGCGCCGGAAATATCACCATGGTGCGATTTCCCGATAAGGTGTCGTTCCCATCTGGCAGTGGCGAATTCAAAGATGACTTCTTGCCGATTTTGACGAAATTCATGACGGTTTTGCAGGAATCAGAGGGGCAAATCATCATTTCCGGGCACACCGACGATCTGCCCATTTCGACCGCACAGTTCCGATCCAACTGGGATTTGTCCGCCAGCCGCGCCATTTCGGTGGCGCAGTATATTTTGCAATACACCTCCATCGACCCCAGCCGCATCACGGTCCAGGGATTTGCCGACTCGCGGCCTTTGGTGCCCAATGACAGCCCGGAAAATCGCTCCAAAAACCGCCGTGTGGAAATCACCATTCGATCACTCGACGAGGTCGATAGCGGTACTCTTGAAGATGGAAACACAGCCACAACAGACCTGGGAAACTAGATTTTTTCAACGCCCAACGTGGCGATGCCAAGAGCCGGCTGGACGGCCCGAAGCTTGGCGACCTTGGCCTCGCGCCGCGCGATGTAGATACCCGATGCAACGATGACGGCGGAACCCGCCCAGGTCCACAAATCCGGCACTTCAGCGTAAGCGATAAAGCCGACCCCCGCGACAAACGGAATCTGCACGAATCCAAACGGCGCAATAAACGACGCATCCGCTGCGCCGAACGCCCGGTTGATCGCCAAGTGCGCCAACGTGGCTACAATGCCCAACATCAGCAACCAGGCCCACACATGGGCCTCGGGCCAGGTCCACACCGTGAGTGCGGGTGGCAAAGAAAACACGCTCATGTAAACGCCCATCCACACCACCATGGCGTTGGGCGGTTCGGTTTTGGCCAGAGATTTGTTGGACAACATCGCGCCCGCAATCAGGGCCGCCGCCAAAAGCGCCAGCAATTGCGGCTGACCGACCTCGTGAAAGCCGGGGCGGATAATCAATAAAACGCCGACGAAGCCAACCGCCGTCGCCAACCAGCGGCGCAGGCCCACGTGCTCACGCAAAAAAAGCGCTGCGCCCGCCGTGGTGAACAGCGGCGCGGAAAAACTGATCGCCGTGGCTTCGGCGATGGGCATCATGGTCAGCACTGAAAACCACGTCAGCATGGCGCATATGCCAAACGCCGAACGCCGAACGTGGGCCCACGTGCGTGCAGTGCTGAGCACCGCCACCCCGGCCATCACCACCCACGGCAACATGAGAACCAGTTGTGCGATATTGCGAAAAAAAGCGATTTCAAAAGGGTGCAAATCTGCGGAAATGTTACGCACCAGCAAGCTCAGCGTGGCCAGAAGACACGCCGCCAAGGTCATCCACAACGCGCCGCTGGTGGCGGGCGATAGGGCCAGAAAACGGGCATGGAGAGCCTTGGGCGACAATGGCGCATCCTCAATAATGGGCAGGCGGCACGAGAACTGGATAGACGCCATATGGGGATTAGCATGGCGCAACCACAACGCAAAGTGCGCATCAGCGTTGCGTGGTTCGCATTGCGGACAAAACGTTGAAAAAGCGGCCTTTATGCCGACCCGCTTAAGTTGGATCGTCTTCGGACGGGGGCGAGCTTGGTTGGGTGGATCGGGCTTCGGCGGCGCGCTGACGACCACGGCGATAAACAGCCAACGCCAACAACCCACCACTGGAATGCATAACAATATCCAACCAGTCGATGGGCGCAAGCGTCAGACCTTGCGACAACATCACGGCTTTTTGCACCAGATGAGGTTCGGGCAAGATCGGCATGATCACGTAGATTGCGCCAAAAAACATCGTCGGTCCGGGGGGCAATTTATCGAGAATGGTGTTCAGCATCGTCTTTCTCATTGTTTTCTTGTGCCCCAAACGCAAAGAATGCGGGGTTTCGCTCTTATTGCTCGCCGATAGCCCTAAACTGAGCCTTCACCAAAGTCAAATAAAGTGCTCATACTGCACCTCCCCAGGTTCTTACCCATAGGATTTTGTATGCCCCACAATACGTTACCGCTTTACGCCATCACGGTGCTGATTTGGGGCTCCACTTGGTATGTCATTAAACTGCAGCTGGGTGTGGTCGCGCCTGAAGTTTCGGTCGCTTACCGTTTCGCCTTGGCCGCCGTTTTGCTGATGGCGTGGTGCATCGTCAAAGGCAAGGATATGCGCTACGCCGCGCGTGACCACGTGTGGATGGCGATACAAGGTTTGTTCTTGTTTTCCGCCAACTATGCGGTGTTTTACGTCGCCACGGGCATCCTCACCACCGGACTGATCGCGGTGGTGTTTTCCACCATCGTCGGCTGGAACATCTTGCTGGGCCGAATTTTTTTCAACACCCCAGTGACGATGCAAATGGTGTTGGGCGCGCTGTGTGGCATCGGTGGCTTGGCGCTGGTGTTTTGGCCCGAAGTCTCAAACCTCGATCTGCGTGATGAAGGCGCTTACGGATTGATTTTGTGCATCATCGCCACGGTGCTGGCCAGCATTGGCAACATGGCGTCGGCGCGCAATCAAAAGCGCGGCTTACCCGTATTGCAGGTCAACGCCTATGGCATGGCCTACGGCGCCGCGTTTACTGCGTTGTATGCATGGGCGAACGGCATGACATTCAATTGGGACGGATCTGCGCCGTATATTTCATCGCTTTTGTATCTTTCCGTGTTCGGCTCAATCATTGCGTTCGGCACGTACCTGACATTGCTCGGGCGCATCGGCGCGGGACAAGCGGCTTACGCCACCGTGTTGTTTCCCGTGGTGGCGTTAAGCCTATCGGTGTGGTTGGAAGGTTATGTTTTCACCCCCGCAGCCTTTGGCGGCGCAGCAATGGTTCTGGCCGGCAATATCTTGGTGCTGGCTAAACCCAGCCATTTCAAGTGGCTCAAGCCAAGCTGACACCCCAACACTTGCAACAAGCGCTCGTTTCAGCCATTTTGCGCAGCCATACGATCTTTCACGGCTTACAAACGGACTGGACAGCACCATGAGAGGCTATTTCGGCGTCGGCGTAGAACGCATCTCCAAATCGATGAACGCGGGGGCGATCTTTCGCACCGCGCATGCCTTCGGCGCCAGCTTCGTGTTCACCGTGGCGGCTCAGTATCAGCAACACATGGGCGCCCGGGCCGATACGTCGAACGCGCTGGAGCATCTTCCTTTTTACGGTTTTCCCAGCGTTGACGAGATGCTGCTGCCCAACGGATGCCGCTTGGTCGGCGTCGAACTCACCGATGACGCGGTCGATCTGCCAAGCTTTCGCCATCCCAGTCAGTGCGCTTACGTGTTGGGGCCGGAGCGCGGATCGTTGTCGCCTGAAATGGTCGAAAAGTGTGAGTTTGTGGTGAAAATTCCCACCAGCTTTTGCATCAACGTTTCGGTCGCCGCCGCGTTGGTGTTGTACGACCGCAGCCTGTCCATGGGCCGCTTCGCCGAGCGCCCCGTGCGCGCCGGCGGTCCTATAAAGCCTGTTCAAGAACATACACATGGCGGTCCGGTGATCCGCCAAATGGAAAAGTTCCGCCAAGAACCGCCCTTGGGCGAAGGCTTCGATCCCGAAGGCTTCAGCGCTTAAAAAACCAAGCCAGGACCTTTGCGCAATTCACCGACCCGCACGCCGAGCGTGCTGAGAATCGGCATTTCGACCAAATCGCTGAGCTGTTCGCGCGCCGCGCCATTAAGCAAACCTAAGCCATCGAGCACGCAGCCCATCGCCTGTTCAGACGCGCGAATAGCGCCGTCGTCAACTTTCAGCGCAATGCCCAGGCCTCGCCCGGGGATCATCGCGATGTGAACCCCTTCCGCGCCGCCTTTGACCAAAACCTCGCCTTTGCACGCGCTCATCACCCGGGTATCGAACCGCTTGGTTCCCGCGACGCACTGTGGGCATGCCGCCATCGCCGCCCGAACGCGTCGCGCCGCCGCTGTGCGCACATCGCCCAAATCATCTGACATCATCCGCGCCATACCGCGCGCCAGCGCGTGCAGGGGAAACGCAAACACCGGAATGCCGCAACCATCCGAACCGCACGGCGCAGCGCTTAAGCTGACGCCGGTCATCTCCTCGACAGCTTTGGTGACGCGCTGCTGCACCGGGTGATCGGGGCCGATATAGCCCTGGGTCGCTTCACCCATATGCAGCGCGGTCGAGAGAAAGCCGGCGTGCTTACCCGAACAGTTGTTGTGCGCACGAGTGAAGGCCTCACGCGCGCGGCTCATCGATTTTGTGACATCCAACGAAATGGATTCGCAAAGTCCGCATTCCAAATCGTCAACCGTCAGGCCGATGCGATGCAGCCACGCCGTCACCCGCTCGACGTGAAAGGGTTCGCTGTTGTGCGACGCGCAGGCCAAGGCGACTTCTTCATCACCAAGACCAAAGCGGTCCGCTGCGCCGCTTTCGATCAAGGGCAGCGCCTGAATCGGCTTGAGCGCCGAGCGTGGATAAACCAGTGCGTCCACATCCCCCCAAGACTGTAGTAATTTTCCGTCGGCATCGACCACGGCGCACGCGCCGCGATGGCGACTTTCGACAAAACCGGCGCGGGAGACTTCAACGAGAACGGGATTGGATGACGTCATGGCGATATGTTCCGTCGGTGGAGGGGTTGCCCGATATGATCTGATGAGTAAACTGACACCATGATAAGCAAACGCATTCTTTTCAATACGCTATTTGTTCTGTCGCTCAGCGCAACCGCGGCGCGAGGCGAAACGCTGCTGGAAAGCGGTGACTGGCAAGCCATTAAGGAAATGGAAAACGGCAAGCCGGTCTGCGTGATGTCGGCGGAACCGCAAAAATCCGTCGGCAAATACACCAAACGCGGCACCGTGCTGGTGATCGTTTCCCATCGCCCGCATGAAAAACGAATCGGCGAGGTCGGTTTTCAAGCCGGATACACCTTTAAGGAACAATCGGAACCCACCGCCACCATTGACGGAAAAACGACATTTAAATTATTCACCCAAGACGGCCATGCCTGGGCGCTGGATGCTCAAGCCGACAAAGCGTTGGTCAGCGCCATGCGTGCAGGCGGCGAATTGGTTGTTAAGGGTGTCTCAACGCGCGGCACGCTGACCACCGACACCTATTCGCTGAAAGGCTTCACCGCCGCCTGGAAGGCCATCAACACGGCCTGTGACGTGAAGTAAGCGCGCTTGCCCCACTCTGAATCTTTGCGATTCACGTTAAAAGCCCTTATATGAGGGCCATCATGACACACACGCGCACCAACCTGATCGGCCTGACCCGCGAAGAACTGGCTGAGGCCATGGCGACCATCGGCGAAAAAGCTTTTCGCGCCAAACAGATATGGCATTGGCTGTACCATCAAGGCGTCAAAGACATCGCAGATATGAGCAGCCTGTCGAAATCCCTGCACGCCAAAATGCAGGATCATTTTTACATCGGCCGTCTGGAAGTCGTGCGCCACTTGGTCAGTGTCGATGGTTCACAAAAGTGGCTACTTCGCCTTGAGGATGGAAACGAAATCGAAACCGTCTTCATTCCCGATGAAGGCCGCGGCGCGCTGTGCATTTCCAGCCAAGTGGGTTGCTCGCTCAATTGTGATTTTTGCAACACCGGCACCCAACGGATCGTGCGCAACCTGACCCCCGCCGAAATCATCGGGCAGTTGATGGCGGCGCGCGACAGCTTGGAAGAATGGCCATCGGGCGTAGATGGCCGACTGCTCACCAACATCGTGATGATGGGCATGGGCGAGCCGCTGATGAACTTCGACAACGTCAAAAAGGCCCTGACGATCATCAAAGACGGCGAAGGCACGGCGATATCGCGGCGCCGCATCACGCTGTCGACATCCGGCGTGGTGCCGATGATCGCACGCTGCGGCGATGAGATTGAGGTCGATTTGGCGATCAGCCTGCACGCCGCGCGCGATGAATTGCGCGACACTTTGGTGCCGATCAACAAAAAATATCCGCTCGACCAATTGCTCAAAGCCTGCGCCGCTTATCCGGGTGCGCGCAACGCCCGGCGCATCACCATGGAATACGTGATGATCAAAGACGTCAATGACAGCCCTGACGATGCGCGACTGCTGGCCAAGTTGATGCGCCAATATAAGATCCCCGCCAAGTTCAACCTGATCCCGTTCAATCCCTGGCCGGGCACCAACTATGAAACGTCATCGAACAATGCGGTGCACAAATTTTCTCGCATTTTAAACGACCTGGGGTATTCCGCACCGATCCGCCAACCCCGCGGGCGCGACATCATGGCCGCTTGCGGACAGTTGAAATCAGACAGTGAAAACCAGAAACTAAAAGCGCTTGCCGCCAAGCGAGAAGCATCCCGCGACGAGTCCGAGGCCGCAATCGCTTAAGAATTTCTGTTTCCTCGACTTGGTTTTTCGCCTATTTTTGTACGACTATTCCAAAACCAATTGGCGAGACCCCATGGCGCGCCCACAAGAATATGACACCGATACTGTTCTCGATAACGCCACGGAGGTGTTTTGGAAAAAGGGGTTCGACGACGCCTCTATTCAAGATCTGGTTGATGCGACCGGCCTGAATCGCGGCAGCCTCTACAACGCCTTTGGCGATAAAGCGCAGCTGTTCGCCACCGTCATGGAACGCTACCGCGCCGCCGCGCCAACGCAAATCCTCATTCAAAACGCCGAAGGGCTTTCGCCACGCCAACAATTAGGCGATTTTTTTTATGCTCTGGTGGACCGCGCTGTAAATGACCGTGATCACAAAGGCTGCTTGTTCACCAACACGGCAGCGGGCCTGTATGGCTGCAATGACGCCATGACCGCGTGGATTCTTGATTCCTTCGTCGCGCTTGAAAATGTGTTTGTCGACGTCATTGAACGCGGTCAACAAAACGGCGAAATCACGACCGCCCAATCATCACGTCAAATGGCGAGGTTCTTTGTTGGCGTCGCTCAAGGCCTCAATGTTATGGCGCGGGCAAATCCTGACCCCGACATGTTAAGCGATATCGTCACTCAATCGCTTCGCACCTTGGATTAATCCGACCCTTCATATTATTAACCGTTCGTTCAATAAGATTTGACACTCATGTTCGATAACGGCTAAGTTCAGATAGTTTTTGAATGATCGTTTAATAACTGAGTTCAACCATCCACGGAGAATTCCATGTCTGTTTTTGATTTGCACACACGCGAAAGCGCGCCCGAAGGCTCCCATGGCGTCATGGATGCATATACAGAACGGTTCGGATTTGTGCCTAATCTCATCAACATCTTGGCGGAATCACCCGCAGCCACCCAAGGCTACGCGCACACGTACGGTTTGTTGGCGGAGACGGACTTCAGCCCGGCCGAACAACAGTTGCTGTTTCTCACCATCAGTCGCACCAACGGCTGCACCTATTGCGTATCCGCCCACACCATGGCCGGAACGATGGTGGGGCTGGATAACGACACCATCGACGCCGTCCGCGACGGGCGTCCAATCCTTGATCCACAGCTCGCCGCGCTGTCCGGCTTTGCCGTCAAAGTTGTTGAAAAGCGCGGCCATCTCAGCCGTGACGACATCAACGATTTCCTCACCGCGGGGTATAGCAAAGCGCAGATTTTGGAAGTTTTGCTCGCCGTCGCCACCAAAACCATCAGCAACTACATGAACCACATCGCCGAAACGCCGCTGGACGAGCCGTTCGCCGCAGCCGCGTGGTCGCCGGACCCTCAGGCCGCTTAAGCCCCGACAACGGTCCTCCCTACTTCCTTCCCTTGCCGCGCAGCACTTTTAATCCCCCCTCCTAAGGTGGTGCATGGCGAGGGAAGGTTCTGTATCTTAAAATATATCGGAGCACCCTAAATGTCTGACACCTGTAAAATCGATAGCCAACCTAGCGCGAGAGCTGAAGAACTATCCATGGACCCCGGTCCAGGCAAGCACGTGCTGTTTTTTGGCGACCCGATGTGTTCGTGGTGTTGGGGCTTCGCGCCGGAGCTTGAACATCTGACCAAACAAGCGCAAGGCCGTGCGCAATTTCACGTCGTCATGGGCGGCTTGCGGCCCGGCACCAGTGAGCCTTGGGACGAAGCGATGCGCGGTTATATTCGCCATCACTGGCAAGAGGTTCAGGCCAAAACCGGGCAACCATTTGATTTTACCCGCTTCGAAGATAGCGATTTTGTTTATGATACGGAGCCCGGATGTCGCGCCGTCGTCACCGTACGCGAGCAGGTTCCCGACAAAGCGTTAGCCATGTACGACGCCTTGCAGCGCGCTTTTTATGCTGAAAACCGCGACATCACCAAACCTGACGTTCTGGCTGATCTTGCCGCCAACATCGGCGTTGATCGCACAGCATTCCTCAATCATTTCCATTCAGAACAAGCCCGCGCACAGGTCACTTTCGATTTTCAACGCACCCAGGCGTTTGGCGTTCAAGGCTTTCCTTCGGTGCTGTGCGCCGAAGACGGAAAATATGGCTTTTTGGCGCTTGGGTATCGTCCCTATGCCGCCATGCGAGACGACTTTCGCGACTGGCTCGCCTCCTAAACCCGCTTCACATCAGCGCCCCCTTGCCCGCGCGCCGTTTATGCTTATAGTGCCCGCGTTACGGGGCTGCTCAAGCCCTATACTCAAAATATCTAGGGACACCCATCATGTCGGACGGTATCAAAAAAGTTGTTCTGGCCTACAGCGGCGGATTGGACACATCCATCATTCTGCGCTGGCTTCAAGAAACCTATAACTGCGAGGTGGTGACCTTCACTGCCGATATCGGTCAGGGCGAAGAGCTGGAACCGGCCCGCCAAAAAGCCGAGATGATGGGCATCAAGGACATTTTCATCGAAGATATGCGCGAAGAGTTCGTGCGTGATTATGTGTTCCCAATGTTTCGCGCCAACGCGCTTTATGAAGGCACCTATTTGCTCGGCACCTCGATCGCCCGCCCGCTGATCGCAAAACGCCAGATCGAAATCGCCCGCGAAGTCGGCGCCGACGCCGTGAGCCACGGCGCCACCGGCAAGGGCAACGACCAAGTGCGTTTCGAACTTGGCTATTACGCCTGCAACCCCGACATCAAGATCATCGCGCCGTGGCGTGAATGGGACCTGTCATCACGCAGCTCATTGATCGAGTATGCGGAAAAGCACCAAATTCCCGTGCCCAAGGACAAACGCGGCGAATCCCCGTTTTCCCAGGACGCCAATCTTCTGCATATCTCATCGGAAGGCAAAATCCTCGAAGATCCGTGGCAGGAACCCGATTACGACCTGATCCTCACGCGCATGGTCACCCCGATGGCGGCCCCGGATCATCCCACCGAAATCACCATCGATTTTGAAAAAGGCGACCCCGTCGCCATCAATGGCGATAAGCTCAGCCCCGCTACGTTGCTCGAAAAGCTCAACGATTTGGGCGGCGCCAACGGCGTCGGCGCCATTGACATCGTTGAAAACCGCTTTGTCGGCATGAAATCACGCGGCGTCTACGAAACCCCGGGCGGAACCGTGTTGTTCCACGCCCGGCGCGCCATGGAAAGCTTGACGCTGGACCGCGGCGCAGCCCATCAAAAAGACGAGCTGATGCCGCGCTACGCCGAAATGGTCTACAATGGCTTTTGGTTCGCCCCGGAACGCGAAATGCTGCAAGCCGCCATCGACAAAGCCAGCGAGCGGGTCACCGGCACGGTGCGTATGAAGCTCTATAAAGGCAACGTCATCATCACCGGGCGCAAATCGCCGTATTCACTCTACGACGAAGACGTTGTGACGTTCGAAGAAGACACCGTTTACGATCAACGCGACGCCGAAGGCTTCATCCGCTTGAATGCTTTGCGTTTGCGTTTGGGCTCTAAGTTCAATAGATAAGCTACGCTTTTACTTCTGAATAACAAAAGGGCCAAATGGCCCTTTTGTTATGTCATTTTCATAAGCATATACAAATGCGCTTAATTGTTAGATATGTTAAATAAGAATATTTTAGATCATAAAGCTCATAATCAATTAGTTTATATACATTTTTTTGGGTTATTGAGCGCTAAAGAAAATGCTCAAGAAGCCTTCTTACCCGCTCCGGCGCCTTCCAGCAAAACTTGACCAACGGCAAAGCACCACACCGCCACCGGCATGAATCCGATCTCGTGTTCACCGATAAACCGCTTGCCGGACATGTTGCGCGTCAAAGCTTTCGACGGCGTCATAGGGCGGTTTTCATCCAAGAAGTCGAGCATGTCGCCCAGCACCTCATGGGGCCGCGCAATAGCTTTGTTGGACCAGTCAAGCTCGATGCACTTGACCGGCTTGGCGCCCTTGGCTGGCATTTCGACCAACGACACGTGCTTGTGCTTGCGGCCTTTTTTCCAAAACGCGTAATACAGCCGCTGAAATGTCGGCGAATGCATGAACTGCGAAATAACCGCCGTTTCCGCCAAACGCGCCATCGCCTCGTCTTCAAGGGCCACCGGGCCCGCCAACCCGGCGCGCAACGCGGGGGACGTCAAATAGACTTTAAAGCGGGTTTGACGCTGGAACCGCTTAGCCTCGCCATCGACCCGCCAAATGCGTTTGATCAGATATGAAGATTCCAAGAATTCCAGATACTTGCGCAGCGTATTTTTCGCCACACTCATGTCCCTGGAGAGGTTCTCGATACTCGTCTCAATGCCCGATTCCAACGCCAAACGGGTCATCAACTTCGCCACTTCGCGTTGATCGGCAATGCCGCACAAGCCTGCAAGATCACGGTGCATAATCTTAGACGTCACATCGACCTGATTACCGACTTGTCCGCCAGTAAGGAACGCGACCTCAGGAAATCCGCCAAAATTCACGTAATCGACAAAAGCGTCGTTCAGCGTATCCAAATCCGTCAAACGGCCGTATGGATCGAACAGTTTTTCCCGAATGCGCTTGATGTGTAGATACTCGGCGAACAGAACCGGCGGTAAAATGGTGTGAGAAAAGGGCCCCGGACCTTTGCGCTTTGCGCCTTTGGCCGCTGCGCCCATGACATCGGTGTCGGCTTCGGGCACCAACGCCGTCACAGCGGCGATACGACACGACGGACGGGCGCGCGCCAACTCATCCAAGCGCGCTTCCCATTCGGGTACGTTGTGCACATCGTCCAAAAACACATATGCGCCCGCGCCGCCGGGACTCACGCCAGACATCAGCAAAGCCTGATCCACCAAACTGATCAGATCGAGATGAGCGAACGCCGGGTTGTCGAGGCGCAGATAAACCAAATACTGAGGCTCAACGCCCGCGCCCATCAAAAGCTGGATGACTTGCTTGATGAGAATGGATTTGCCCGCGCGACCGGGCCCGGACAAAACCGCAGCCACACCGCCGCCATTGCGCAACCGGTCAAGGAACGGCTGAACAAATGCACGACGCGCCGCGCGCTGAACCGCCACCTCAACAGCCCCGGTGGTCCACCACGGGTTATCAAGGATAAGGCGGTTTTTTAAATCAATATCAAGCACTTAAGCCCCACAAGAGTGAATAAGATTATGTTATCTTATTAATTTTGCCCCACTCAGGTTAAGGTAATCTATATGATTTTATTTAATCCGGCAATCATAAAGCCGCATATAAGCGCCCTATGTCGACTGCTGGCGCTTCCTTCCCGTCGAGGATTGTGAATATCCAACTTTGCCGTTCCACGAGGTTTTTAGAGTCAAACCATAAGGTCTTTTTGATCCCTGTGCTCTTGCGCCAACCTGGATGCGGCAAAGGCAAAAGTTTCGGCCCATAGCGCAAATCGCTTCGCACCGTTTCAGCCCTGTTTTGAGCGTTCTTCGCGTTGCATACAACCGGTCGCGAACCCAGCGACAATTACTCCGTACACTCCCGACAGGTCTGAACCTCATCAAGATAGAGTTTCCAGTTCAGCCAGGATGGGTCCATCATGAAAATGATCTAGACTTGCAAAACCCCAAAAACCGGCAAAATTCAATCCATGCTCAAGATTCCAAACAAACCCATTGTCATTTGGCTCGGCGCCGTTCTCATCGCTGTGATGAGCGGGTTGGCGATCGTCTGGTTTGGAGTCTACCAAGCCCCCGATCTACAGACCCAAGTTAAAACAGCAAAGACGGCATTGGAACTGGCGCGCCGTTCGCATACCGTCGATTACAGCGCCGACGACATCACCATCGCGCCATATGACACGGATGAATTTGAAGCCCGAAAAGTTCTTTTTCTCGCCAAAATGCTGCCGCTGATCGTCGCTGAAAACGATCGCATTTTGGCCCAGCGCTCCATGGCGAAACGCACATCTTCACCGGCGCAACTCAACGCCTTGGCTTTAACCCATGGCTTAAAGCCAAGCCGGGTGAGCAAAAACGCCCTGCTCAAACGCATCGATGTTTTGCCGCCATCTTTGGTCCTCGCCCAGGCCGCCATTGAATCCGCCTGGGGTACGTCGCGGTTTGCCCGCGAAGGCAACGCCTTTTTCGGAGAACGCACGTATGATCCCGACGCCCCCGGCATCACCCCCAAACGGGCCAGTGGCTTTAAGGTCAAAAGCTTCGCCACGCCGCAAGGTTCCGTGCGCTCCTATATGAAAACCTTAAACTCAAACCGCGCTTATCGGACCTTGCGCGAACGCCGCGCCAACTTGCGCGCCTTAGGTCAGCCGCTTTCGGGATCTGAGCTGACGTCTCATTTGAAAGCCTATTCAGAGCTAGGCGGAACGTATATTTCCTTGGTCGAAGACACCATCGCCGCCAACCAGCTGGAAGATTTCGATATGCTCATTTCCCTCAACGAATAGAGCGCCAATAAGGGTTGCCAGCGCGCCGCCGCATCCGGATAATCCGCTCACCTTTTAGGGCCACCCAAATCGGAGTTTCCCCATGGTCAACGTCTTGTTCGTTTGTCTTGGCAACATTTGTCGTTCCCCCACGGCTGAGGGGGTGTTTCGCGATCTGGTCGAACGCGAAGGCCTGAGCGATAAAATTCGCACCGACAGCGCCGGCACGCATGCCTATCACATCGGCGAGCCCCCCGACGGTCGCGCCCAAGCCGAAGCCAAGCGACGCGGCATCGACATCAGCGGTCTGCGCGGACGCCAAGCGCGGTCCGCCGATTTCAAAGACTTCGACTACGTTCTGGCGATGGACCGTTCCAATCATCAAAATTTGCTGAGTATCTGTCCTTTGGATATGGAACAACGCCTGAGCATGTTTTTAGACTTCGCCCCCGACGTGGGTCGCCGCGAAGTGCCGGACCCCTATTACGAAGGCGGCTTCGACAGCGTCTACGATATGATCGAACAAGCCGCCCAAGGCTTGCTCGCCGACATCCGCGCAAAGCACCTGTAAAGCGGAACGCCGCCATGGACGACAACCAGCTCAGCGCACGCATTGAAGCCATCGTCGGCGAGCGCCCCATGCGGTTGAGCGTACTTTCCGGGGGCTGCGTCGGCGAGGTCTACCGTGCCACCATGCCCTCGGGGCGCGATCTGGTGGCCAAAGTTGCCAGAGTCGGGGCTGGAGTCGGGCCCGGGGGCAGCGGTTTGGCGATTGAAGGCTTTATGCTCGATTATCTGAGCACAAACTCAGATTTGCCGACGCCAAAAGTGCGCAGCGCCGACGACAGCTTGCTGCTGATGGATATGGTCGAATGCGGCGGCGGTTTGGGCACCGTGGTGCAGCGCGACGCCGCCCGCCATGTCGCCGCCCTGCACGACCTCACCACCCCGCACGGTTTCGGTTTTGAATGCGACACCGTCATTGGTGGGTTGCGCCAACCCAACCCATGGACGCCTAAATGGCGTGATTTTTTTCGCGATCAGCGCTTAATGTACATGGGCCGCGAGGCTGAGCGCGTCGGCCGTTTGCCCACCGCCTTGATGCGCCGTTTGTCTCTTTTTTGCGAAGTTTTAGACCGCTGGATCACTGAACCTGCGCGCCCATCGCTGATCCACGGCGATATGTGGACGGGCAACGTTTTGAGCGCAAACGACCACATCAGCGGCTTCATCGATCCCGCCATCTATTTCGCCGATCCGGAAATCGAGCTCGCCTTCACAACCTTGTTTTCCACCTTTGGCGACGCATTTTTCAGTCGCTACAATGAACTTAGGCCCATCCGACCCGGATTTTTCGAAGAACGCCGCGATATCTACAATCTCTATCCCTTGTTGGTGCACGTCCGCCTGTTCGGCGGGTCTTACGTTGCGTCCGTGGATCGCACGTTAAGCAAGTTTGGGCACTGATGATGACCCCGAAACTGGTGATTTTCGATTGCGACGGCGTGTTGGTGGACAGCGAAATGATCGCCTCTCGCGAACTGGCCGCGTACCTCAGCGATCTCGGCCGCCCGACCCAAGCGGCGGAGTGCCGCGCCGCATTCACCGGTATGTCGATCAAATCAGTGGGCGAGATGGTTCAGCGCGACTGGGGATTGGCGCTGCCAGATAATTTTGTCGACCAGTTGCGCGCCCGCGACCGCGTCGCGTTTGAACGCGATCTGCAAGCCGTGAGCGGCGTGGCGGAAATTCTGCAGCGCCTCAGCCACAGTCAAACGGCTTTTTGCGTCGCGTCCAGCGGCACCCCGGAAAAAATCCGCCATTCGCTGGGCATCACCGCCCTGATCACCTATTTTGGCGACCACCTGTTCAGCGCCAGCCAAGTCGCCCACGGCAAGCCCGCGCCGGACCTGTTTGAATTTGCGGCTTACGAAATGGGCGTCCCACCCGAACACTGTGTGGTCATTGAGGACGCCGCCCCTGGCGTACAGGGCGGCGTGGCCGCGGGCATGGACGTTTTCGGGTTTATCGGCGCCAGTCACGCCGGACCCGAAAGCGCCGCAAACTTAAAAGACGCTGGCGCACGCATCGTGTTCAACGACATGCGTAAGCTACCGGCGCTCTTGAACCTCTAAAAATCATACTCGGCGAAAGGCGTATACTGCGCGCCGAGATGGCTCAGATGACTTTCAAATAAGGTAAATCCATTCACCTCAAATGGCGGCAAGACGAGCCCCGCGTGAGCCTCTATGAAGGCGCCAAGGCGTTCTGAACTGATATTTTTTTTGAACCGCGCCAACGTCACATGGGGGCTAAATTTCCGTCCCTCCGCCGCCAACCCGGCGCGCACCACGATGCTTTCCACGGTGCTTTGCAAATGCGCCAAAGCGCCCATAGGCGCGTCTTCGCAGCCCACCCACACGCTGTGTGGCGGACGACCAAAGACGCCGATGCCTTTGAGATTCAACTCGAACGGATCTCCACGCACCGCATCCAGCGCCGCGGTGAGGTCTTCGGCAACGCTTTCATCCACTTCACCGATGAACCGCAACGTCATGTGTAGGTTGTGCGACTCCACCCAGCGCGCGCCCTTGACGCCATTTTGCGTCACGGCCAGCTGCTGGCGGTGGCTTTCTGGCAAAGCTATGCCGGCAAACAACCGAATCATACCCTCATCCTCCGTCTCTTAACGTCTAAGTTTAAGGTGAAGGATTTGGGATGTCATGGTGTACGGCTTCGATGCCTTCAAGCACCTCTGCGCTGAGCGTCACATCCTGCGAGGCGATGTTGCTTTTGAGCTGGTCCATGGTCGTCGCGCCGATGATATTAGCCGTCAAGAACGGCTGGTGATTGACGAACGCCAACGCCATTTGCGCCGGGTCCAAACCATGATCGCGGGCCAGCTGGACATAGCGTTCGGTGGCTTGTTCGGTCAATCCGCGCACGTAACGATCGAAATATGGAAACAACGTCAGGCGCGCGCCGTCGGGTCGCGCACCGCCCAAATACTTGCCGCTCAACACGCCGAACGCCATTGGTGAATAGGCCAATAGACCGCAGTCCTCACGCACGGAAACCTCCGCCAAGCCGATTTCATAAGTCCGGTTCAGCAACGAATAGGGATTTTGTACGCTGGCGACGCGCGGCAGGCTTTTTTGCTCGGCCAACGCCAAAAGCTTCATCACCCCCCAAGGGGTGTCGTTGGACAAACCGATGGCCCGCACCTTGCCCGCTTTGACGACCTCGGCCAATGCATCAAGCGTCTCTTCAATGGGCGTGGAGGTATCGTTCTCGTCATGCTCATAGCCCAAACGACCAAAAAAGTTCGTCCGCCGTTCCGGCCAGTGCACTTGATAGAGATCGATGTAATCGGTTTGCAAGCGCTTCAAGCTCGCATCCACCGCCGCCGTGATGTTGGCGCGATCCAACTTCATGTCGCCTTCGCGCATGTAATCGATCGGCGGGTTTTGGCCGTTGACGTTTTTGCACGCGATCTTGCTCGCCAAAATTACCTTATCGCGACCGCCGCGCGCCTTGAACCAATTGCCGATGATGGATTCGGTCGCGCCGTAGGTTTCGGCGCTGGGCGGCACCGCATACAGCTCCGCGGTGTCGATAAAGTTGACGCCTTGATCCAGGGCGTAGTCCATCTGCTCAAAAGCTTGCTCTTGGGTGTTTTGTCGCCCCCAGGTCATGGTGCCGAGACAGATGCGACTGACCTGCATGCCCGTGCGGCCAAGTTCATTGTAAATCATGGGAAGTCCTATTTGGTGTGCTGGAGTAACTCTTGAACCTGAGGGGCCAGGCGCTTGACGATCAAAGCCACGCCGTCCGCGTTGGGATGAATGCCATCCGCTTGATTGAGCGCCGGATCGGCGGCGACCCCTTCAAGATAGAACCTGTCATACAACGCGCCATATTTTTTCGCCAGATCGGGGTAAATGGCATTGAATTCGGCGCCGTAATCTTCGCCAAGATTGGGCGGCGCATACATGCCGGTGATCAAGGTTGGAATTTGGCGCTTTTTTAAAGTCGCCATGATCCAATCGAGATTGTCGCGGGTTTGGGCCGGGTCCAGTCCGCGCAGGCCGTCGTTGGCGCCCAGCTCGACAATCACCGCATCGACGGGGTTCGACAGCAGCCATTGTAGACGTGAGCGCCCACCCGCGGAGGTGTCGCCCGACACCCCGGCGTTGACCACTTGGGCGTTAACGCCCAATTCAACCAGCGCCGCCTCCAGCTGCACCGGAAAGGCGTCCGGTTGGGCCAAGCCGTAGCCCGCCGTCAGACTGTCGCCCAACGCCAGAAGGATCTTAGGATCGCTTGCATGGGCCCGCATCGCAAGCATCGAGAACGCCACACATACCAACACCACGTTGACAAGGCGCGACATCGGGCCATATTCCGAAGTATGCGTTTTCAGACTCCCGCGATTGATTAAAAACTGCATTCCAGGTGCCCTTTATGCCCGATACCCAATCAACGTCTTCATCCGCCATCCAACTTGATGACATCCACCTGAGACTTAGCAGCGATGCCGGCGAGGTCAACATCCTGCGCGGCATTAATCTTGACATCAAGCGTGGAGAAACCATCGGCTTGGTAGGGCCAAGCGGATCGGGCAAGACCTCCATGCTGATGGTGATCGCCGGATTGGAACGCCCCACCGAAGGCGCCGTGCGCGTTGCGGGCAACGACATCACGCACTTGAACGAAGACAAGCTGGCGCTATTTCGACGCGAACACACCGGCATCGTATTCCAAAATTTCCATTTGGTGCCGACCATGACGGCGCTGGAAAATGTCGCTCTGCCATTGGAATTCGCCGGACGCGCACACGCATTCGAAGCCGCCCGCGAACAGCTTGACGCCGTGGGCCTCGGCCACCGGGTCGAACATTACCCCGGCCAGCTTTCCGGCGGCGAACAGCAGCGCGTGGCGTTGGCGCGCGCGTTTGTGACGGAGCCGACCATTTTGCTCGCCGATGAGCCGACCGGAAATCTCGACGGTAAAACCGGCGATACGGTGATGGAACTTTTGTTTGACCTGCACAAACGCAAGGGCACGACACTTTTATTGATCACCCATGCTCCCGAACTGGCGAAGCGCTGCAGCCGCACCCTGACCATGGCCGACGGTCACATCGTCGCCGACGAAACGGTGAGTTAACGCGATGACATCCGGAAATGGACCCGGCTTTGCGCTTGCGTGGCGCATCGCAACGCGTGAGATGCGCGTCGGGCTTAAAGGTTTTCGCGTATTTCTGGCGTGCTTGGCTCTGGGCGTCGCGGCCATCGCCGCCGTGGGTAGCTTGTCTGAATCCGTAAAATCAGGGCTGATGGCTGACGCCCGCGTTTTGTTGGGCGGCGACGTGGATTTGCGCACCCAACACCAGCCCATTTCCGATGAGCAGCAGGCTTATCTGCAAGCCAACGCCACGCGCCTTTCATCCACCGTCGAAATGAAAGCTATGGCCCAAACCGATGGCGCGCGCGCGTTGGTGGAACTTAAGGGTGTGGATGCGTTTTATCCTCTCACCGGCGCGGTGCAGCTTGACCCGCCCGCCGCTGTTCAAGATGTGCTGGCGCAACAAAACGGTATTTGGGGCGCGGCGGTCGATGTGGGCCTACTGCCCAAGCTGGGCCTTTCCATCGGCGACAGCGTACGCGTCGGCAAGGCCACTTTTGTGCTGCGCGCCGTCATCCAAAAAGAGCCTGACCGGGTCGCATCAATCATCAATTTTGGCCCCCGCTTGATGGTTTCGACCCAGGCCTTGCCCGAAACCGGGCTTGTGCAATTGGGCAGTCAAATCCGCTATCACGAACGCCTGCAATTAACGGCCAATGCCGATCCCGAACTTTTTATCGAGCAACTCAAAGCCGATTTTCCTCATGCCGGTTGGCGGATCCATGGCCCCGGCAACGCCGCCCCGGGCCTACAGCGCTTTATTGACCGCTTGACGTTGTTTCTCACCTTTGCGGGGCTAACCGCATTGTTGGTCGGCGGCATCGGCGTTCTGGGCGCGGTGCGCAGTTATCTCGAAACCAAAACATCAACCATCGCGACCTTCAAATGCCTGGGCGCACCGGCCAAGCTGGTGTTTCAAGTTTATCTATTACAGGTTCTGGCGCTGAGCTTGGTTGGTATCGCCATCGGACTGATGCTCGGCGCCGCGTTGCCGTTTATCGGCATCGAGCTGGTCAAAAATCACCTGCCCTTCGCACCCCATGTCGCGCTGTATCCGTTCGCGCTGTTTAAAGCCGCTGCGTTCGGCGTGCTGGTGTCGCTAACGTTTGCACTGTGGCCGCTGGCTCAAGCCCAAGAGACCCCCGCCGCAAATTTGTTTCGCACCAACGTCATGCCCGTCATGACGACGCCCAAGCCGCGCTACATCGTTGCCGTGCTGATCGGCGTTTTTCTTTTGGCGTCACTGGTGGTGTTTTGGGCTGAAGAACGCAACTTCGCGTACTGGTTCGTTGCGGTCAGCATCGTCACGATTTTTATGCTGCATCTTGGCGCGCTTGGCGTCATGAAGCTCGCAAAGCATGCACCACGGCCCAAAAACGCAGTGATCCGTTTGGCTTTGACCAATCTGCACCGACCGGGCGCATCGACGCCGGGCGTGGTCCAGGCGCTGGGTGTTGGATTGTCGGTTTTGGTGGCGGTGGCGTTGATCCAAGGCAACATCGCCAAACAAGTCAAAGACACCATTCCCGACCAAGCGCCGGCCTTTTTCTTCATCGACATTCAGCCCGATCAAGTCGAGCCGTTTGACGCCGCCGTGAGCGCTGTTGCGGGTGCGCACGACCTGATGCGCCGGCCCTCGTTGCGTGGTCGCATCGTCGAAATCGCCGGGGTGCCGGTCGATGAAGTCGATGTCGATCCTGGCGTGCGCTGGGCGATTCGCGGCGACCGGGCGCTATCATACGCCGCAAAGCCCGCCGAAGGGACCGAATTTGTCGATGGGGCGTGGTGGCCTGAAGATTACGCCGGGCCGCCGCTGATCTCGTTCGACGCCAATGTTGCACGTGGATTTGGCGTCGGCGTCGGCGACACTTTGACCCTGAACATCTTGGGCCGTGAAATCACCGCGGAGATCGCATCTTTGCGCAAAATCGACTGGCGCTCACTGCGTTTTGATTTCGCCATCATCTTTGCCCCAGGCACCCTGGAGAACGCGCCGCAAACCCACATCGCCGCCATCAAAGCCCCGCCGAAATCCGAACCGGAAATCGAACGCGTGGTGGCGAAAAATTTCGCCAATGTGTCCGCCATTCGCGTGCGCGATGCATTGGAAGCCGCAAATCGCATCATCGCCGGCATCGGCGCGGCGGTCGCCGGCACCGCATCCGTAACCGTTCTGGCCGGGATCATCGTATTGGGCGGCACCATTGCGGCGGCGCGTTCACGACGGGTGTTCGATTCCGTTGTCTTTAAAGTTCTCGGCGCGACCCGCCGTCAAGTTATGGGCGCGTTTTTGCTTGAATACGGACTGTTGGGACTGTTCACAGGCCTGGTCGGCGCCATTGTCGGCACGCTGATATCTTGGGCGGTGATCCAGTTCATCATGGGCATGGCGTGGACGTTTTTGCCGCTTGAAGCCATCGGCACCGTCGTTGCGGCAATTACCCTGACTATGGTTGCAGGCTTTTTCGGCACGTGGCGGGCGCTGGGTGAAAAAGCCAGCGGTCATTTGCGCAACGAATAACGCCGCGTTGTGTGTATAATTGTGCACAATAACCTTGAGTTGCCCTTGATTCGCCCCAATTTACTGACATATTAGCCTCACTGAACCGTTTTATGTCCAACCTGAACATATGGAGTGATCGCCAAATGGCCTTCGACCCGCAAAACCAGACCGTTTTACGCACCGGATCGCGTGCAGATTCGATCAGCATCGACCAGGGCCTGCGCGCCCATATGCTCAAGGTCTACAACTACATGGCCTCCGGCCTTGCGCTGACCGGCGTTGTCGCGATGGCGACCGCCAGTTCCGAAACCATGCTCAACGCCATTTTCGGCACCCCGCTTTCGTGGGTGGTGATGCTGGCCCCGCTGGCTTTCATGCTGGTGTTGTCGTTTGGCATCAACAAGCTCAGCACCACCGCGGCTCAAGGCCTGTTTTGGGCTTTCGCCTTTGTCATGGGCCTATCGATGGCGTCGATCTTCATGATGTACACCGGCACCTCAATCGCGCGAGTGTTCTTCATCTCGGCGGGTATGTTTGCGGGTATGAGCCTGTATGGCTACACCACCAAGCGTGACCTGTCGGGCTTTGGCTCATTCTTGATGATGGGCTTGATCGGTCTGATCATCGCCATGGTGGTCAACATTTTCTTGCAGTCCAGCGCCTTGGAATTCATCATTTCCGCAGCGGGCGTGCTGATTTTCGTCGGCCTGACCGCTTACGACACGCAAAAGATCAAATCCATCTACGACGAAATGGACAGCCACGGCGTGGCGACCAAGAAAGCCATCATGGGCGCGTTGACGCTGTATTTGGACTTCATCAACCTGTTCTTGATGATGCTGCGTTTGTTTGGCGATCGCCGCTAATCCCCAGCAACCATCTAAAATACAAACCGCCCGGGGATGACCCCCGGGCGGTTTTGTTTTGGCTCACTGACTCGGCCGGTCAGTGGCTTGTTCGGCGCAATAGGTCCATCGCCGCGTTGAGTTGGCTCATACGTTGATGGCAGCCATCCTTACCATCGGGATGATACACCGTAGCCAAGCGGCGAAAGCGCATGCGCACGGCGTTAATATCCGCCCGCGCACCCGGAGGGAAACCCAGCACATAAAGCGCTTGTTCCCGTGTATGCACACCATCCGGCAGGGGCTCAAAATGCAAAGCCTGAACCACGTTGCGCAAGCGTTCCATCTCATCATGGGTGTTGCGCAAGAGGGCGTGTTGGGCTTCTTGTTCCATTTCCGCTTCGCTCAGCGCAGCTTCCGATTCCACCCCCACGCTCATATGACCGCGCTCAATGGCCAGCGCCAGGGCCAACGCTTTGCGAATGGTTTCGATTTCAAAACCCGGGGCCATGCGCACCTGCAAGCGTGGCTTGCGCCGCCACGGCTTACCCTCAGATCGTCCCGATTTCAAAACCACCGTTTCGCGATCGTCACGGGCCGGCTCGCCAGGGTCTTTGTGGCCATCAATAACCTGCCGCGACACCACCAGCACCACCGAACGCGCAAGGTCGGCGACATTGCAGTGCTTACTGGCCGCCAGCGCCAAAACCTCATCGCGAAATCGACTGGCGCAAGGCACCGTGTATGAATGTTTGTTGGATGACTTTTCGCTCATGCTCGCCTTACGTTTTGCCAAGCCTCAATGCATACGACCATGAAACCCGTTTGTGTGCTATTCAAGCGCCAATACGGACATCAAAATTGCAAATGACGTCACTTTGGTGCGCATCAGTTTAAGACTCGCCCGCCACCAGTCAACTGCGCTTGTTGTTTTTTTGGCTTTAAACTCCAATAACAAGCCGCCATAGAGCAACCGTACGCATCACAAATTCATGTAATATAATAGCTGATAACTATAACTTATTGAAAATAAACAATAATAAAGCCATTAAATCTTTATTAGGAATATTACCCAAAAAAGTATTTCCGGCTAGAAAATCGAACTTTTCTATGATTTTCAATCCAATCACGTATGGATTGGCAGCGTATTTACGGCAAACCAGAGGCCACACCCTCCTCATAACTTCATATGTTGTTTGCATCCGAGGGAACTTATCTGGCGCACGGCAAACTTAGTGAGCACGGCCTGTATAACGGCGTACTCAATTCAAAATTCAACATCAAAAATGCTATTTTTGGAGCTTCGTCACGTATCTGAAAAAGCAATCTGACGGAGATTTTGATGACCGCCGTACTTACCATTTGTTAACTATAACTCAACTCGAATGTCGATCTTGCTCGGCGCTGCTAAATCATCCGCGGCGGTCTTTGCGACGCAAAGCTTGTGTCAAAATCAGATTTTCCCAATTTTCACTTCGCGTAAATCGATCCGGCTTCACAATTAGTAATAATATTTGTTAATAATCAAAGCATTAAGTGTTGTTAGAAAGGTGAAAACGCGTTGAACCGTCTTTTTTGCCTGACGATTTTAATATCCACTTGTGGGCGCGCAACACCGTAGCGTCTCGATTTCAACGATGTTTTGGATTGTTTACGATAACGATCATCGCGAACGCCCAAATCATTTCTTTTTGCATATTAATAGAGGGTTAACCATAAAGTAGCCCGCCACAGAGCCCGTAATCTGTCCGTATTTTGGGACTCGAAATAGGCATCGTTGCTAAACCAATATGCGTTGCATTTGATGTTTTTAAAACGCTTCGTAGGCGTTACGGAATCACGTTACAGCCGCCGGTAAGCGAGATCTCGACGATCCCCAGCCGTACAGCGCCAGACCAAACCAAATAAACGCAAACGCGGTCAAGTGCGTGGATGTAAACGGTTCTTGGAACACAAAAACGGCCAATACAAATTGCCCCGTGGGCACGATGTACATCAACACACCGATGGTCGACAGCCGCAGTATCCGCGTCGCGCGCGCAAACAGCAACAATGGCAAAGCGGTCACAAGCCCTGTTCCGGCCAACAGCGCACTGTCCGTCAAGCTTGCGCCAAACATCGCCGTATCACCTTGCAATCCCAGCCAAATGAGATAGCTCAGCGCCACAGGCGACAGCAACAAGGTTTCCAGATACAGCCCCGGCAGTGAGCCAACAGGCGCCGTTTTGCGCACCAAGCCGTAAATCGACCAAGACACCGCCAAACCGATGGACACCCACGGCACCATGCCGAGATTGAGCACCAACACCGACACGCCCATCACCGCCAAGGCGATGGCGAGCCATGCCACGGCAGGCAGGCGTTCGCGCAAAAACACCACCCCGAACGCGACGCTCATCAAGGGACTTATGTAATATCCAAGGCTAGATTGCAAAACCAAGTCGTTGGCGACAGCCCAAATGAAAATACCCCAATTCACCGCCACCGCCAGACCCGAAAGCGCCATCGTGCGCAACGTCCGCGGCGCATAAAAAGATTTCGAGAAAATTTCGTGACCCCGTCCGACAACAAGCATCAACAAGGTCACAAACACCAAAGACCACACGGAACGATGGGCAAGCACTTCCAAAGCCGGAATGTGCGTGACGGTTTTGAACACCAGCGGGAACATACCCCACATGCTCGTCGCGCCCACAGCTAAGGCGACGCCTTGCGCTAAACTGGCTGATTGCGCGCTATCATGGGCCTGCGAAGTTCTGGGAGCAGTGTTAGGGAGGTCCTGCATCACATTGCCTTTTCAAAAAATACTGTACAGACATTAGACGATCTCAATACCTATCAACCAGCTCAAGTTTGAATTAAACTGCACCACAGATTGTTGTATCGAAAATCGGAGTCTACCGATGAGGTTTTCCCCCCGACGCTGCCTGCTATCCACCTTCACAAACTGTGAACGCGGCGCCACCGCCATTGAATACGCCCTAATCGCGACCCTAATTTGTGTCGCCATCATTGGCGCGCTCACTCTTTTCGCCGACAATATGGGAACCATGTTCGACAGCATTTCCAATGCCGTGATCAGTGGAGCTTAATCAAATCTGACTCAATCTCAGGAACCGTCTTGCTGCTGATTGATTTGCAAAAGGCGATCGACCAGCCCGGCGGAGAGGGGACGCAACACCTCCACCGCCGACATACTGAGTGAGTGCGCTTAAGCCTTAAACCAACAAATTCGGGCTCCGTGATCTCAACGATCAGGGAGCCCGAACAGCACGGTATTCCGTGGAAATATGGTGCCGATGAGCAGACTCGAACTGCTGACCTACGCATTACGAATGCGTTGCTCTACCAACTGAGCTACATCGGCTCAAAACCTCGCCCCAAGATCGTCTAAATCTTGAGACCGGCTCTTTTAATCCGCCCTGACGCCAACGTCAACGCGTTTCGGTCTTGCTGAACCGGTTAGGTCTACTCGACTGCACCTGAGCTCAAAAGCGCGATGTGCGTATCAAGCGCCGGAAGCGCCGCAAGGCCTGGTGGGGTATCCCAGCTCATTTGATCAAAGCTGCGACATTTTGGACAATGCGCCGACCATTCCAATTCCACATGGCCGCAACTGGCGCAGACCCACAATGGGTCGGCGGCGGCTGTAGCCGCACGAGCCAGCCAATGACGGACTTGATCTTTATCGCCGCGGTCTTGGTCTTCGAGTTCCGCCATCAAGGTAAAGACCTTACGGGTCAAGCGCCCCGCTTCCATCGCTGCGCCCAGATGGGTGCGCGCTTGGCCCCACAACTGCGCTTCAAGGGCGGCTTCGGCCATGGCGATGTGGCCTTCGACAGCGCCCGGCTTATACGACAACAGCTTTTCCAATGCCGACACCTTGCCAAGCGCGTCAGTAACGTTGCGGGCTCGAAAATACAGCGCCACCAAGTCCGGATGGGGCAACAAACCCCAAGCCTTTTCGACCACGCCTTGAGCCTTGCGGGTGTTGCCCCGGCCCAAATATAGATTGCTCAAACGCACCGCGGCTGCGGTGAAAGCGGTGTCCAAAGAGACGGCTTTTTCGGCAAATTTCAGGGCTTTCACCGGATCGCCGCTTTTTTCCGCATCGAAGCTTTCGCCCAACGCGACCACCGCTTGGCGGTGACGGCTTTCGCCTTTGCTGGCCGACGCCAGCTTGGTCATGTGGCTCAGCGCGTCACCCGCGGCAAGCCATGTGCCCGCGCGCGCTTCCAATTCAAACAACGCTTCGGCAAGCCATTCGCTTTTCGGTTTTAAGGCCTGGGCGCGGCGCGCCAATTCCAGCGCCGTCGCATCATCGCCGCGTTTGACGGCTTGGTTCAACAAACCGCGCAAACCGAGAAATTCCATTTCCGGGTCTTCAAGCATGGTGGTGAAAAACCGTTCCGCCGCCAGCTCATCGCCGTTCAACTGCGCCGACTGCGCTTTCAACAACAATGTCAGCGGCGGCTCGCCCAACAGACCGTCGGCTTTTTGCACCTGACGACGCGATTCTTCCGCATCGCCCGCCGCAACCGCGACCATACCCTTGGTCAGCGCTTTATAGCCTTTGCGTGAACGCCGTTCGCGCACCGTCGCGGTGATTTGCCCCGGCGCACGGCTGAGGAACAGCCAAAAGCGATACGTCAACGCCACTGAAACGGTGAGCAAAGCCACGCCACCGGCCAGCACGCCGGCAGAGGTTTCCACCTGCCACCCGCCCCAATTGAGACTGACTTGGCCGGGATTGTCGCTGACCCAGATCACGCCCCAAGCGAGCGCGACGACGGCGATCAAAAAGAGAATCAGGCGCAGCATCGGATTCTCCTCATGCTCCACCCGTGGCTGCCAAAGCAGCGAGGGCATGGTTGTGTAAAGCGTCCATCGCGCCGCGAACTTCGACGCGCGCGCGCGCAGCTTCGCGCCAACGGCTGGCGGCGTTGCCCTCGGCCCCTTGCAATGATTGCATGGCGGCCAGGGCGGTTTTCAAATCATTGTCCGCCAGCGCGCGTTCCGCCACGGCGAGGGCGCGCTCAACCGGATCTTCGATGCGTGCGGGATCGGTTTGACGCACCGTAACAAGGTTCGCGGCGGCGCCCATCATTTCATCCAGCCAGCCGGTGCGTTCCGTCTGACCGTGGGTTTTCATCACCTCAACCGCCATAGCTTTAAACCCGACCGCAATGCTGGCGTGGGTCGGAACCCCGCTGCGCGCATAAGGGCGCAAGCGCGCCACCGCCGCGCCGATCACGGGGTCTGCGCCGCCAATGCGTTCCAAGGCATCCAGTGTCGTCACATAGGGGCGATCAGTTTCAACCAGGCCGCCAAGCTGGGTCACCGACAGCACCAGGGCTTGCGCCGAAGCACTGGGATCGATGCGGCCACGCGGCGCACTTTCCAGCGCCGCCACGCGGGTTTTTAACGTCGCCAGATCGGCGCGCAATTCTGACAGCGTGCGCACCAATTGGCCGTTACTTTCCACAGCGGCGTTTGCTTGATCTGCTCCGCCATTGGCCGCAGCGGACAAAAGTTGGGCTTCAAGAATATCCAAGCGGTCCGTCAGGCTTTGCACCATCGGAGTAATATTTGGAGCGACAGTATTTTGGGCGACGTCAGGGGCAGCTTCACGCGGCGCCACGCTCATGGGAAGTGCGGGGCTCATGGGAAGTGCGAGCGCCGGCGTTTCAACAACGGGCGCCATATTCCCATCCGGCTGCGGCGGAACGGGCGCTACAGGTTGAGCGTCAGCAACTGGCTCAGGGGACTGCGGCTGAGGCGTTAAAACGGGCGCCGGCGCTTCTTGATCCATAACCGGCGGGACCGCTTGCGGGCGATCGACCGGACGATCCACCGCCACGGCGCCCGGCAATGAGGGCTGGGTCGGGCGGGCTTCAAAGCCCAACGTCGCACGCGCTTTTTTCAGTGCTGGCTCGACCGTGGGCGCAACAAAAGGCCAAACGGCGTACCCGCCGCCGCCCACAACCAACAAGACCGCCAGCAACCATACGAACCCGCCGCCAGAAGAGCGTTGGTCGGGTTGGTTTGGGATCGAAGACGGCTGTTCAGATTGAGAATGAGGCTGGTCGGCCGTGATCTCCACCAAATCGGCATCTTGGTTCTTATTAATATTGTCCGTCATGGGCTGATCACGTCCCCAGTTCATTACTTGTTTATAATGCGCACATCCGTCAGGACATTCCTATCATGTGTCGAACAAAGCCAAAAGAGAAGCCTGATCGGGATGTGCGGCGACATATATTTTGCGCCACGCCAAATCCTTGATTTGATCCGCCACCGCGTCGCTCAAACAATACGCGCTTACAGCTTTGAGATGCGCGCCCGCGCCCGCCTTGTCAACCAACCGTGCGAACGCCGCCCCGGTGCGCGGCGAATACAACACCACGGCGTCAACGTCGCCCGTCGATAAGGCGCTTAAGGCGTCAACCGGTAACGCTTCGGCTTTAATCGCTTGGTAAAGCACTTCGCGTCGATATGTAAAATCCGCTGCCTGAACCATCGCCGCCAAATCGCCCGCGACGTTCGATCCCGCCGGATGCAGCAACGCCCCCGCCGCCGGGTCGAGCTCTTGAACAGCCAACGCGGCCAAAGCTTCAACGTCGCCAGAGGCGCTTTTGACATTCTCAAACCCCAGCGCCAAGGCCTCGCGCGCCGTGGCGTCGCCGACGCACAACGCGGGCAAATCACGCTCATTCGAGCGCCCGGCAAACGCCCGCGCGCCGTTGGCGGAGGTAAACAGCAAACCCTGCACGCCGACCACATCCAACTCATCGCCAGCGGTGAGCTGGATGTCGAGCAACGGCGTGGCCACGCCTTCGTGACCCAACTGCGCCAGCGCGGCGATCAGCGGTTTACAATCCTCAGCAGGTCGGGTGACGAGGATGCGCATGTAAGGCTTACCCGGATGTCGCCAGGAAGTCGGGACCGATTTTGTCTTTGAGTTCTTGGCCCGCGCCGCGACCCATGCTTTCAGCTTGGGCCAAATCCACCGGGCACGAACGGGTGATCTGGTGCACTTCAGATCCGTCGGGCTTGGCCACAAGACCGTGAAAATGCAGCGTATCGCCATCCAACCGGGCGTAAGCCGCGATCGGCGTGCGGCACGATCCATCGAGAACCGCTAAGAACGCCCGCTCGGCGGTAACCTGCACCACGGTGTCGGCGTGGTTGAGCGCCGCAAGCATGCGATTGGCGCGCTCGTCGTCTTCCATGCACGTGATACCGATGGCGCCTTGGCCCACGGCGGGGACAAAATCATCCACCGACATAATGTCGGTGATGACCTCTTGCATGCCCAAACGACTTAACCCCGCAGCCGCCAACAATGTGCCATCGACGTCGCCGGCAGCGAGTTTTTTCATCCGTGTTTGCACATTGCCGCGAAAGGTCACGACTTTGAGATCAGGACGCCGCGCGAGAATTTGTGACTGGCGACGCAGCGAAGCCGAGCCGATCACCGCGCCTTCGGGCAGGTCCCAAATCGTTTTCGCTTTGTTGGAAATGAATACGTCGCGCACGTCTTCGCGTTCCAGCATACACGGCAGGTGAATGTCGTCGGGCAGATACGTCGGAACATCTTTCATCGAATGCACCGCGAGGTCGATATCGCGCGCCAGCATGGCCTCGTCGATTTCCTTGGTGAACAGGCCCTTGCCGCCGATTTCTTGCAAAGCGCGATCAAGCACGACGTCGCCGGTGGTTTTGATGACCACGATCTCGATCATGCCTTCGGCGCTGAGTTCAGGGAATGCCGCCATCAATTTTTCACGGGTTTCATAGGCCTGCGCCAAAGCGAGAGGACTGCCACGGGTGCCGATGCGCAAAGGAGTATCGTTCATAAACTCTGTCCGTACCTAGATTATGTTTAAATGTGGTTTCTTATACCCGCCTTAGAGTAAAGTCCGCCGTGTGCGAAACAAGGGCTTTATACATGATCGTTCTGGGTATCGAAACCAGTTGTGATGAAACCGCTGCGGCGGTTATTCGCAGCGATAAAAACGGTGGGGGGGAAATCCTCGCCGACGTGGTGCTGTCGCAGATCGAGGCCCACCGGCCGTTCGGCGGCATCGTGCCCGAAGTGGCGGCGCGCGCGCACTTGGAATTTGCTGACCACGTGGTCAAACAGGCGATGGATCGGGCGGGCCTTAGTTTCGATCAGCTCGACGCCGTTGCCGCAACCGGCGGGCCGGGGCTGATCGGCGGCGTAATCGTCGGCGTCATGACGGCCAAGGCCATCGCCGCCGCTCACGACATCCCCTTCGTCGCCGTCAATCATCTCGAAGGCCACGCCCTGACCGCGCGTTTGACCAACAATGTCGCCTTTCCGTATCTGTTGTTGCTGGTGTCTGGCGGCCACAGCCAACTTTTGATCGTGCGCGGCGTTGGCGATTACACCCGTCTGGGCACCACCATCGACGATGCGGTGGGCGAAGCGTTCGATAAATCCGCCAAGATGCTCGGGCTCGGCTATCCGGGTGGGCCGCCCATCGAAGCCGCAGCCCAGCACGGCGACGCGAAACGATTTAATCTGCCCCGTCCTTTGCGCGGCAAGCCCGGCTGTCATTTTTCATTTTCCGGCCTCAAAGCCGCCGTCAAGCGCGCCATCGATGCGCTGCCGCCCGGTTCCTTACTCGAACAAGACGTTTTTGACATGGCCGCCAGCTTTCAAGCCGCCGTCGCCGACGTAATTGGTGAGCGCACCGGGCGCGCGATTGACGAATTTAAACATCAATGCCCGGGCGCGGACACCTTGGTTGTGGCCGGCGGGGTCGCCGCCAACACGGCGTTGCGCACCAAACTGGAGGAAGTCGCTGGCGCGCAAGGCATGGTGCTCGCCGCGCCGCCTTTAAATCTTTGCACAGATAACGGGGCGATGATCGCTTGGGCGGGGATTGAGCGGCTTCGGTTAGGCCAAAAAGATACGCTCGACTTTGCACCGCGTCCGCGTTGGCCTTTAGATCCTGATGCACCCAAAGCGGCAGGCGCTGGCGTAAAAGCCTGATCGGGCTCTTGTACCGAGCCCTGATACCAACGTATTTATGAAGGCATAGAATTTAGGCCAGCAACGGAGACACATCATTTTGCAAACCATCGGCATCATAGGCGCAGGCGCATGGGGTACGGCCCTAGCTACGGCGGCGCGGCGCGCTGGCCCCAAAGTGATTTTGCAGGCCCATGAGGCCGAAGTCGCCGAGTCCATCAATACTGTCCGAGAAAACACGGCTTTTTTAGCCGGTGTTCGATTGGATGACGGCATCCGCGCCACCACAAACATGGCCGAAGCCATTGACGCCGATGCCGTTTTGCTGGTCGCGCCCGCACAATTTCTGCGCAGCGCTTGCGAAACCGCAAAGCCGCATTGGAAACCCGGAACGCCGGCGATCATCTGCGCCAAGGGTATCGAGCAATACACCTTTAAACTGATGAGCGATGTGGTCAGCGAGGTCCTAGGCGACGCCGCCCCAATCGCGGTGTTGTCCGGCCCAACCTTCGCCATTGAAGTCGCCCGCGATATGCCGACCGCTTTGACGTTGGCGTGCGCGGATGAAAAATTAGGTCAATCATTGTGCGAAACTCTATCAAGCCGTTGTTTTCGCACTTATTATTCTAACGATGTTATCGGCGCACAATTGGGCGGGGCGGTTAAGAACGTCATGGCCATCGCGTGCGGCATCGTCGAAGGCCGGGCCATGGGCGACAACGCCCGCGCCGCCTTGGTCACACGTGGATTGGCCGAAATCGCCCGCTTGGGCAGCGTACTGGGCGCGGATGAACACACATTGATGGGATTATCGGGCCTTGGCGATCTGACGCTGACCTGTAACGCTATGCAATCGCGCAATTTTTCTCTCGGCGTGCAATTGGGACAAGGCCGCAAGCTGTCTGATATCCTGGCCGAACGCAAAGCCGTCACCGAAGGCGTTTTCACCGCCGCCGCCGTGACGGAGCTGGCGCGGCGCAAACAAGTCGACATGCCGATCTGTTTGGCCGTCGATGGCGTGTTGAACCACGGCGTCGATCTGGACGCCATCATCACAGGCCTTTTGAGCCGACCCCTAAACGTTGAATAACGTAGAATAAGGACCCTTCTCATGCTGTTCGCCATTTTCTGCACGGATAAAGAAGATTATCTGGATGTGCGTATGGACAACCGTCCGGCGCACGTCGATTACCTCAAAGCGCAAGGCAATAAGCTTATTTTCGCTGGGCCGACCTTGGCTGAAGATGGCGAAACCATGAATGGCAGTCTCATCGTTGTTGATTTCGACACCCTTGAACAGGCTCAAGACTTTGCATCTAATGATCCTTACGCCCAAGCCAAGCTGTTTGACAGCGTTGAAATCCGGGCGTGGAAAAAAGTGCTGCCATAAGGCCCCAGCCTCATTTGACTGCTTCGTTACATATAACTTACCATTTTTTCCTGTTTAAAACCGGATCGACAACAAGATCCGCCGCCAAATTAAGGACTCATCCCGATGGCGTATTGGCTCGTCAAATCCGAACCTAGCTGTTGGTCATGGTCGGACCACGTGACCGCAGGCAGGGAACCCTGGGATGGCGTGCGCAACCATCAGGCCGCCAATAACATGAAGGCTATGTCTCGTGGCGACTTGGTTTTTTTCTATCATTCCGTTCATGAAAAGAAAATTGTTGGGGTCCTCGAGGTTGTCTCAAGCGCTTATCCCGATCCCAGCGACGCAGCGGGTAAATTCGTCTGTGTCGATTTTAAAGCCGTCACGCCCCTGAACAAACCCGTTTCGCTAGCGGACATAAAAACAAATCCGCATCTGGAACACATGACGCTGCTGAAACAATCTCGACTTTCGGTGATGCCTGTGCGCGATGACGAGTGGAACGAAATACTCCATATGGCGGGCGGACTACAGTCATGAACTCAACACCACTTTGCGCCCTGAACGATATTGAAGATGGTGGGTCTGCGGGCTTTGTCGCCGAAGTCAGCGGAGTATTGACCCGAATCATGGTTGTTCGAAAAGGCTCAAATGTTTACCTCTATGAAAATTCGTGTCCGCATATTCTAGCCCCTCTCGATTTCACGCCGGGACGCTTTTTAACGCCAGAAAGGGATATGATCTTGTGCTCCACCCATGGCGCGCTGTTTCGCATTGCGGATGGCGAATGTGTTCACGGGCCCTGTTTGGGTAAACGCCTCGCGCCTATTGCCGGTCGCGTTCGCGATGGAGCGGTTTGGTTGGATTGAAAAGCCGCGCTCCGGTATTTTCTTCACTTGCACCCGCGTTTGAATTCCTCAATAATCTTTTCGCTGCACTGCACAATGAGCGGTGTCGGCAGATGAATTCATACGTTCCCAGCATCCACGATAACGCGCCAGGTTCAACTGACGCAGCTGGGACAAACAGGAAGCACCAAAACAGACCTCACACCCAGGGAGGGGCATATACTATGACTGATTCCAAAATTTTTCCGGTCTCCGATGAGCTCGCCAAAGAAGCGTGGGCTGATAACGCCAAATACCTTGAAATGTATAAGCAATCCGTCGAGGATGCCGATGGGTTTTGGGGTGAGCACGGCAAACGTCTCGACTGGATCAAGCCCTTCACCCAAGTCAAAGACGTCAATTTTGATATCCCCGGTGTTTCGATTAAGTGGTTCGCCGACGGCACCCTGAACGCATCGGCAAACTGCATTGATCGCCATTTGCCAGCGCGCGCCAACCAGACCGCGATCATTTGGGAAGGCGACGACCCGGCGGATTCGAAAAACATCACCTATCAAGAACTTCACGACGAGGTCTGCAAGCTGGCCAACGCCATGAAGGCGCGCGGCATCAAAAAGGGCGATGTTGTCACCCTTTATATGCCGATGATCCCCGAGGCCGCATACGCCATGCTGGCGTGTACGCGCATCGGCGCGATCCACTCCATCGTGTTTGGCGGTTTTTCCCCGGACGCGCTGGCCGGACGCATTCAAGGGTGTTCTTCCAATTGCGTGATCACCGCCGACGAAGGTCTGCGCGGTAAAAAAGCTATCCCGCTCAAAGCCAATGTAGACGCGGCTTTGGCTGATTGCTCTTCGGTTGAAACCGTATTTGTGGTCAAGCGCACCGGCGGCGAGATCAATTGGACCGACGGTCGCGACGTTTGGTACGAGGACGCCGTGGCTGATCAGGAGGCCACGTTTGAGCCGGAAGAAATGAACGCCGAAGATCCGATGTTCATCCTCTACACCTCCGGTTCCACCGGCGCGCCCAAAGGTGTGTTGCACACCACCGGTGGCTATATGGTCTATGCCGCCATGACCCATCAGTATGTGTTCGATTATCACGATGGCGATGTCTATTGGTGTACGGCGGATGTGGGCTGGGTCACCGGCCATAGCTATATCGTCTACGGTCCGCTGGCCAATGGCGCCACCACGTTGATGTTCGAAGGCGTGCCGAACTATCCCGACACCTCGCGGTTTTGGCAGGTGTGCGATAAGCACAACGTCAACATCTTCTATACCGCACCGACCGCGATCCGCGCGCTGATGCGCGATGGCGACGAGCCGGTCAAAAAGACTTCGCGTAAGTCCTTGCGTTTGCTGGGCTCCGTCGGCGAGCCGATCAATCCCGAAGCGTGGATGTGGTACTACAATGTGGTTGGCGAAGGCCGTTGCCCGATTGTCGATACCTGGTGGCAAACCGAAACCGGCGGTATTTTGATCACCCCGCTGCCGGGCGCAACAGCGCTTAAACCCGGATCGGCCACACGCCCATTCTTCGGCGTTCAACCGCAAATCGTCGACGCCGACGGCAATCCACAAGAGGGCGCGACTGAGGGCAATTTGTGCATCACCGACAGCTGGCCCGGCCAAATGCGCACGGTTTACGGCGATCACGAGCGCTTTGAGCAGACCTATTTCTCGACCTATCCCGGAAAATACTTCACCGGCGACGGCTGCCGTCGTGACGAGGACGGTTATTACTGGATCACCGGCCGCGTCGATGACGTGATCAACGTCTCTGGCCACCGCATGGGCACCGCCGAAGTCGAAAGCGCCTTGGTTGCGCATGAAAAAGTCGCCGAAGCCGCCGTCGTCGGCGCGCCTCACGACATTAAGGGCCAAGGCATCTATGCGTACGTCACCTTAAATGCGGGCATCGAGCAGACCGACGAGCTGAAAAAGGAACTTGTGACGTGGGTGCGTAAAGAAATCGGCCCCATCGCCACGCCCGATTGGCTGCAATGGGCGCCCGGACTGCCGAAAACCCGTTCAGGCAAAATCATGCGCCGCATTTTACGCAAAATTGCTGAGAACGAATATGGGAGCCTGGGCGACACGTCAACTTTGGCCGACCCCTCTGTGGTTGAAGACCTGATCGACAATCGCCAAAATCGCTAAGTTTTCTTCAGACCTACATTAAAATGGCGGGGCTCTCATGCCCCGCCATTTTTTATTCTAATTACCTAATAAAAAAGACTTTATATAAGGATTAAGAATAGATTTTTTTAAAAATACTTAAATTTTGAAATTTTTCGCGACTCTTCCCAATACAATATTCTCAAGAATCTTTATCAGTCTATAAGTTCCAAGCGCCACTCAGGATGGACCTTCAGCATTATTGATAACCCTGTTGCCTAGCGATCCCAGCACGCCCCATCACGCTCAGCAGCAATATAAGTTAATTTTGATAAGCCTATATTCCATAATCGTCTGGATCGACGGACAGCCTACACATGTAGACAACGTCCATGGTGAACCTTAGCTTTTATCATCACAGCGAAATGGAAGGCCTCATAAACGCGCCCGACGGCCCTGGCATGCACGGCGAATTATGCTCAGACGACGTCGTGCAATGCCTATTGTAGAATTCAATGCTCTTGCGGTTTCAATATGTGTTGGGCTCAAAAATATCGCCGACCGATTTCATTCTACTATGCTAACAAAGTCAGTTCAGCGTAAAAATGGGCGATTTCTCGTCTTAAAACCCGTGCCCGTATGGCCGATCCATGATCAAAAATCAACACACCGGCCATTGCGTTCCCAGTCCCCATAACGGGTTGGGTTTAGACCTTTGCGACCACCATATTCTTTATCTTTTTCAATCAATTGTTTGTTTGTTGCTTTATCGATATTTTTCGTATTTGATGGCTTTTTATGGGCCTTATCGGCGCCTTCAACAGCAAATGTTTCGATGGCGTTTTGTGACTTTGTTTCGTTTTCGGTCATGATCCCCAAAACCTTCTGAGACGCTGTTGATATTTTCACCTTTCAGTGTATCTGGACGCCGGCCCATGGTATAGGGGGACAGTGAAAATCCCCATATGAACCGATCAGCCGAGCTTTACACTTCATGCCCCGCACCGCCGCTCTCAATCTTCTCGATGCCGTCCTTAACCACAAGCATCAGCTTGATGACGCCCTGGCGCAGGCGCAAGGGTTCAGCAAACTTCCTGATCGCGACCGGGCCCTGGCCCAACAGATCACCCGCACAGTTCTGCGCCATATTGGTGAAATAGATTTATTAATTTCATCTTTTTTGGACAAGCCTTTGGGCAAAAAGGGCCTCGCAGCGCAAAACGTCATGCGTCTCGGCCTCGCACAATTGTTTTTCCTCGACACCGCCGATCACGCCGCCATCGATACCGCTGTCGGCCTGTGTCGTGGGGGAGATTTGGCCCCGTACCGCAAATTGGTCAACGCCATCTTGCGCCGCGCCCAACGCGAAGGCGCCGAACTGCTCGCCAGCCACGATGTCGCCCAGCTGAACACCCCCGATTGGCTATGGCGTAGCTGGGTTGAGGCCTATGGCGACGAGACCGCGCACGCCATCGCGGCTCAGCATCTCATCGAAGCGCCGCTCGACATCACGCCAAAAGAAGACCCTGCGGGCTGGGCCGAAAAATTAGAAGCGCACCTGATGCCGACCGGCACATTGCGTTTGAGCGGCCATAAAGGCGTGATCACCACGCTTCCCGGTTTTGATGAAGGGGCGTGGTGGATTCAAGACATGGCCGCCAGCCTGCCGGCGCGGTTGCTGGGCAACGTGCGCGACCTCGACGTCATTGACCTGTGCGCCGCGCCCGGTGGCAAAACCATGGAACTTGCCGCTGCTGGAGCCCGCGTTATCGCGGTCGATCGATCCGAAAAGCGACTACAACGCGTTTCACAAAACCTCAAGCGCACCCAGTTATCCGCCAAGTTGATCACCGCCGACGCCACCGAATGGCGCCCTGACATGCTGGCCGATGCGGTGCTGCTGGACGCGCCGTGCTCCGCAACCGGCACAGCGCGACGCCATCCCGATGTTTTGCAACTGAAAAAGCCTGCCGACCTCATCAAACTGGCGCACCTGCAAGAGCGTCTGTTGAAGGCCGCCGTTGAAATGGTCCGTCCCGGAGGCTTGATCGTGTATTGCACCTGCTCGCTGCAACGCGAAGAAGGCGAAGCGCAAATCGACGCGCTTTTGAAAACCGATGCGCCCGTGCAGCTTGACCCTTTACAGCCCACAGAAGTCGGAACACTCACAGACTTTGTCACTGCGGATGGCTTTTTACGCACCTTGCCATGCCATTTCGCCGATCAAGGCGGTATGGACGGTTTCTTCGCCGCACGTCTGCGCCGTCTTTAATGACTTTTGCCTAAATCCATCGGTTTCCATGCCTCTGAATGGGTCGTTATTGCCTGTCTAGTCCGCTAATGTGGGAAGCGAATCCGAGATCAGGACACACCCGCTGGTCAAAAGCGCCGCAAAGAGATCGGCGACAGCGCCAATACCTCAAACATTGTAAAACCTTAAACGGTTGTGATGGCGGTCCTTGTTCGTCTCTCACAATGCTGGTACCCATCTGATATGAGCCAGATATCCGCCCCACCGCCTAACGCACGTCATGCTCGCTCCCTCGCGAACCCTCAAGCATACGGCGCACGCTTCAAGGCATCGGTTTTATATCGCCTGTTGCTGCTGGGCCGAGCCCCTAAAGGGGTGCGCTTCTCAGTACCGGAGCTCTGGCCCGGCAACCCTGACATAGGTCGCGACATCTTGGCGGGTACATTCCGATATCGTGATGAAGTCCATAATCTCAGCTCGTCCAACGCGTTACCTACAAATGCCTCCGGCGCATGGATCGCGTGGTTTCACGGGCACAGCTGGCTGAGGGACCTATGTGCGCTTGGCGGCGGCGAAGCCCCTTATTTCGCCCGCGAATGGTTATCGGCATGGATGGACGGCAACAAAACCTGGGAACCGGTCGCCTGGGCCCCTGCAGTCACGGCCGAACGCCTAATCAATTGGTGCCAGCACTGGAGTTTTTTGGTGCGCGATGACGCCACCGGCCCGTTTGAAAAAATGTTGCGCCGCACCGCCGGGCGCGACGCGCGCCATCTGTTGTGGACCATCCCGCCAACCGACGCCGGGTTTACCCGTCTGCACGCCATAAAGGGCCAAGCTTACGGCGTATTTGCGGTGTTGGGCGGAGAAAGACGCATGGCGCGAACGCTCAATATGTTGGAGCGCGAAATTTCCGCACAAGTGCTGCCCGATGGCGGCCATGTCGAGCGCAGCCCGGAACGACTCAGCGATGTTTTAAAAGATTTGCTCGAACTCAAAGCCTTGCTCAGCGCCGCCACCGGCGACGTGCCCGGGTTTATACAAAACGCCATTGATCGCGTGGCGCCGATGCTGCGCGCTTTGCGCCACCCCGACGGCGGGCTGGCGGTGTTCAATGGTGGACGAGAAGGGAATCCGGCGCGGCTGGATCTGATTTTGGCGCAAACCGATTCCAACGCAAAACCGCCGCGCAACGCGCCGCACGCCGGTTTTCAACGCCTCAACGCCGGCGCTGTGAACATCATTATGGATTGTGGTCGGCCCTCAAACGTGGGCCGGTCCCAGCATGCCGGAACGCTCAGCTTTGAACTTTCCATCGGTAAACACCGCCTTTTTGTGAACTGCGGCGCGCGTCAAGGTCGACAAGATCCGTGGCGCACAGCGCTGGCGGCGACGGCGGCGCATTCGACCCTGAGCGTAAATGAGACCTCCTCCAGCGCGTTCGCGCTTGACGGTAAACTACGCCAACGCCCCGAAAACGTCACCTGCAACCGCCAAGATGTCGATGAAGGCACATTGGCCGAAGCCAGCCATGACGGCTACATGGATGCTTTTGGACTGACCCATCACCGCGCGCTGTTTTTGGCCTCTCATGGCGCCGACGTGCGCGGCGAAGACCGCCTGGTCGGCGCAGGCGGCGAACACTTCACATTGCGTTTTCACCTCCACCCGAGCGTAAAGGCGTCGGTGCTGGGTGACGGTCACGATGTGTTGCTGCATCTGCCCGGCAAAGAAGCCTGTCGTTTCCGCACCTCAGCCCAAGACGTGAGGCTCGAAGCCAGCGTCTACCTAGGCCACGGCGGCGAACAACGACGCAGCGAACAGATCGTCATCAGCGGCCCGCTGTCGGGCAACGGCGCTCTGGTCAAATGGGCCCTGACGCGAGACGGAACATAAAGCGTTGGCCATAAAAAAGCTTATGAACAAACTCAGTGTCGTGATTCCTTGCTACAACGAAGAATAAACGCTCGCTGACGTGGTCTACGGATCGCGGTTTTTGGAACATGACGCCACCAAAGCGCACCCCCTGTAGCATGGCCTCGCCAATCAATGTTTAACAGCGCTGTCAAATTTGCTTGCCGGGCTCAAACCGACCGATATAGAGACGTGTTACAAACTGGCGCCCAAGCGCATGTTGGATCAGATCACCATAACCGAGAACCGTTTCGGCATCGAACCCGAAATAACCGCAAAGCTGGCGCACATGAAGCCCAAACTGTGGCTGGTCGAAGTCCCCATGTCTTACGTCAATCGATCTTATACAGAGGGTAAAAAATTGGCTGGAAAGATGGCGTCAGCGCCATTCTCTGCATTTTGCAGTTCAACCTGCTGCGCTAACCAGCCACTCATAAAAGACTGCCGTCGCAAGGCGTTGGTGTGCTAACGTTGCCCCCTGAGCACACACGATCAGCGACATCCGACCCGGATATTTTCGACCATGGCCTACCTACCCAAAGCTTTGATGATGAAGCCGCGCAATCTGATCGCGTTTATTCATGACGTGATCATGGCCGCCCTATCGTTTGGCGTGTCGATGATATTGCGCATCGGCGATGTCTTCGACCCTTTCCATGGCATGGTTTTGCTCACCGGAACCGCCATGTTCACCGCCACCGCCGCCGTGGTCTTCTTAAGCCTGCGTATGTATCGCGGCATTTGGCGCTATGCCTCAATGAACGATTTGGTGACGCTGGTCAAAGCCGTCACCGTGTTGATGCTGGTCTTTTCGCTGGAGATGTTCTTTTTCTTCCGCCTAGAAGGCGTTCCACGCTCGCTCCCCATCATCAACTGGTTTGTCTTGTTGGCGATGCTGGGTGGACCGCGCTTTGTATACCGCATGCTAAAAGATCGCCGCTTCGACTGGCATTTGGATCTCAATGCAACTCAAAAAATCCCCGTGTTGCTGGTCGGCGCCGGTGATGAAGCTGAGCTGTTCATCCGCGCCGCCGCGCGTTCCAACACATCCCCCTATCGCCCCGTGGGCATCGTATCGGAAGATCCCGGACGCGTTGGACGACAAATTCACGACGTCAGCGTTTTGGGCACCGTGTCCGACATCGAAACCCTTGTGCCGACCTTAACGGGCGAAAATCGCCCCCAGCGCTTGGTGCTGACCAAGGCCGAAATCAAAGGTGCGGGGGTTCGTGAGTTACTGAACATGGCGCAAAGACTGGGCATGACTGTGGCCCGCATGCCGCGTGTCGATGATCTGAAATCTGGCGACGATCAAGACGTGCGCATTCGTCCCATCGCCATCGAAGACCTTCTGGGCCGACCACAACAACCGCTGGATCGCGGGTCGATGGCCAAGCTGGTTGAAAACAAACGTGTTCTGATCACCGGCGCCGGCGGTTCGATCGGATCGGAGCTGGCTCGCCAAGTGGCCGCCATCGGTCCGCAAGAATTGGTTCTGGTCGAAAATTCCGAATTCGCCCTTTATCTGATCGACCGTGAAATGGCCGGACTTAGTCCCGACATGACGCGCCATGCGGTGATCGCAGACGTACGTGACCGCACCCGGATCGATCAAATTTTCAGTCATTACAAACCCGAATTGGTTTTCCACGCCGCGGCGCTCAAACACGTGCCATTGGTGGAAGACAACCCGTTCGAAGGCATGCTCACCAACGCCATCGGAACGCGCAATGTGGCTGATGCCTGTGAAACCGCCAACGTCGATGTGATGGTGATGATTTCCACCGACAAAGCCGTCAATCCCACCAATATCATGGGCGCGACCAAGCGCATCGCGGAAACTTACGTACAGGCCCTAGACCTGCGGCGCGGGCAAGACGCTGGCACACGGTTCGTCACAGTACGATTTGGCAACGTTTTGGGGTCCACCGGATCGGTGGTGCCGTTGTTCCAAAAACAGCTGGAAGCGGGCGGACCGTTAACCGTTACGCATCCGGATATGACGCGCTATTTCATGACCATCCGCGAAGCGGTCGAATTGGTGTTGCAGGCGTCGGCGTTGGGCGTCACCAGCCACGCCACCACCGGCAAACTGTTCGTACTGGATATGGGCGAACCGGTAAAAATCGTCGAATTGGCGCGTCAAATGATCCGCTTGGCCGGGTTACAACCCGATCAAGACATCAAAATTCAATTCACCGGCACACGCCCTGGCGAAAAGCTGTTCGAAGAGATCTTCCATGGCGCCGAGCCGCCGGTCCCGACCACCGCGCCTAGCGTGTTGCTGGCGTCGCCGCGCACCCACGATGTCGAAGACGTGCGCCGCACCTTGGATCAACTGGATGCTGCGGCCCGTAGTGAAGACCGCACGGCGCTGCTCGGCGCAATCGCCAAACTGGTGCCCGAATACGCCCCGCCACCCGCCGATCAAGATGGTTTAGCTTAGGTACCCTACCAAATGCTGGTCTTGACGGGCTGGGGCTGGTATATCGCCATTGGTTTATGACAAAGTTGTCATATGCGTTTTACGCGCCTCACTCATCATCTTGCTCACCATTTTACTGGTCGCCAATAGGGAACCCGCTCATGTCCGAACCCATCCGCCGCGCACTGCTTTCTGTTTCTGACAAAACCGGCATTGTCGAATTTGGCCGTTTTCTCGCCGACCAAGGCGCCGAAGTGCTGTCCACCGGCGGCACCGCCAAGATGCTCGCTAACGCGGGCGTGCCGGTTACGGAAGTGTCCGAACACACCGGCTTTCCGGAAATTATGGATGGCCGGGTAAAAACCCTGCAACCGGCCATTCACGGCGGCTTGTTGGCGGTGCGCGACAACGCTGAGCACGTCAAGGCGATGGAAGAGCACAATATTGCGCCCATCGACCTGTTGTGCGTAAACCTATATCCATTCGAAGAAACCTTGGCGGGCGGCGCAAGCTATGACGATTGCGTCGAAAACATCGACATTGGCGGCCCGGCGATGATCCGCGCAGCGGCGAAAAATCACGGCGACGTCACGGTGGTGGTCGAGCCCGAAGACTACCAGCGCGTGATGGACGAAATCGCCAGCCATTCCGGCGCGACCACGCTGGACACTCGCAAGTTCCTCGCCCAACGCGCTTATGCGCGCACCGCCGCTTACGACGCCGCCATTTCCACTTGGCTGGCGGACGAAACCAATCAGATTTGGCCGAAGCGCTTAAGCTTTGCAGGTGAGCTGAAGCAGACCATGCGCTATGGCGAAAACCCCCACCAGGCCGCTGCGTTTTACGTCAACGGCGATCCGCGTCCGGGGGTGGCGTCGGCCACCCAGCTGCAGGGAAAAGAACTCAGCTACAACAACCTCAATGACACCGATGCGGCGTTTGAGCTGGTCAGTGAGTTCGAAAACACCGCATGCGCCATCATCAAGCACGCCAACCCGTGTGGCGTGGCCGTGGGCGCGACCTTGGCCGAAGCCTATCGCAACGCTTATGTGTGCGACACCGAAAGCGCGTTCGGCGGCATCGTCGCGCTGAACCGCCCGTTGGACGGCGAAACGGCGGAAGAGATCACCAAGATTTTCACCGAAGTGATCATCGCCCCGTCCGTGGACGAAGACGCGCTGAAGATTCTGTCCGGCAAGAAGAACCTGCGCGTTCTGACCACCGGCGCAATGGCCGACCCGACAACCGGCGGGCGCACGGTGAAAATGCTCGCTGGCGGATTGTTGGTCCAAGGCCGCGACAACGCCATCATCGACGAACTTAAAGTCGTCACCGAAAAAGCCCCCACCGATGAACAGCTGGCGGATATGAAGTTCGCCTACACCGTCGGCAAACACATCAAGTCCAACGCCATCGTATATTGCAAAGACGGACGCACCGTCGGCGTCGGCGCGGGCCAGATGAGCCGCGTCAATTCATGTCGCATCGCGGCGTTCCGCGCCGAACAAGCGGCCAAAGCCCAGGGCGAGGATCAAAGCTGGGCGATCGGTTCGGTGGTCGCCTCAGACGCGTTCTTCCCGTTCGCCGACGGTTTGTTGGAAGCGGTCGAGGCCGGCGCCGTGGCGGTGATCCAGCCGGGCGGTTCCATGCGCGACGAAGAAGTCATCGAAGCCGCCAACAAAGCCGGCATCGCCATGGTCTTCACCGGCATGCGTCACTTCCGTCACTGAGACCGCGCAGAAACTCAAGACAACGCCGGGCCGAGACTTCGCGCCCGGCGTTTTTTGTGAATCAGCCCAACACAAACATTTTTTCGCGGCGAAACCATTTGGCGGCGAGCAGGAAGATCAGCGCCGCCGACAATGTGGTGGTCAGCGCCGCGATCAGCACATGCTGAGGGTCCAAGGACTGTTCCCCCACCAATTGGTTGATCAACAGCATCTGACCCAGCACCGGAACCGCCACCGTGACGTCTGTCGGGTTCATCGGCGAAAACACCATCACCATGCCCGGCAACGCCGGAACCAACGGCAACAGGCCGAGATAAATCTGCGCTTCTTTCATCGAGCGCGTGATCACCGCCACCGACATTTGCAGCGCCACCGCAATGGCCATCAACGGCACGGTTACAGCAAAAATGACGGCGAACACATCCCACCCGGGTGGCGCGACCAGACGTTCGGATGACGATGCCGCCAAACCCATAAACACGCGAAAGGCTGCCAAGTTCACAACCGTGGTCACCGCCGTGAACGCCAACGCCGCCAAGGCTTTCGCCAACAACAGCACCCAGCGTTCCACCGGGGCCAACAGCAAGGGCTCCAGCGATCCCCGCTCGCGTTCGCCCACCGTGGTGTCGATGGCGAGGTGCACCCCGCCGAGGAAGATCATAAAGATCACCAGCGGCGGCACCATATTGTAAAAAAACACCGCAATATTCGCGTCGCGCGCGACGTTGGTGCGCTCAATTTTAACCGTCGTCGCATAGCCTGCGGGCAGGCCTGCCGCCAGCGCTTTTTGATCGGCGATGTGATCGTTAAAACTGCGCACGATCGCACTGAGCCGCGCGGTGACGCGCAGGTTGTCCACTCGCCCGGTGTTGGTGAGCAGTTCGATGGTGAACGCCCCTTGGCCGTCGGCGCTTTGGGGCACGATCAGCACCACCGCCAAACGGCCTTCGCGCACCGCGTCTTCTTGGGCTTGACGTGTCGGCGGCGCGGCGCTGAAGCGCACATTATTGTTTTCCAGGTACGTTTTCAGTTGGGGGGCGCGCTCTATGCCCACAGCGGAAACGGTGACGGCGTGTTCGCGAAAGTCACCCTGTAACGTCTTACCCGCCAGCACCAAGCCGCCCGCCACCAACAGCGGCCCCAGCATCGGATAAATCAACGCCAACATCAAAGAGCGCCGATCGCGGCTGTGATCGCGCAGCTCCTTTTTCAGCACGATCCACACTCGACGCAACCAACCGTTTGACGTTTTTTCGCTCATTGCGCCGCCTTCGCTTTTGAAGAGGCGCGGGCTAAGATCCGCACGAACACCTCTTCCAAATCATCCGCGCCGGTCTCGGCCCGCAACTCATCGGGGGTGCCGCTGGCGACCGTGCGGCCTTCGGCGACAATCACCAAATCGTCGCACAGCAAAGAGACCTCGCTCATAATGTGGCTGGAAATTAAAATGCAGTGACCCTCAGCTTTCATTTCGGCGATCAGTTCACGCACCGCGCGCGAACTCATCACATCCAAGCCGTTGGTTGGCTCATCCAAAATCAAATTGTGCGGTCGGTGAACCAGGGCGCGGCCCAGGGCGACTTTAAGCTCTTGGCCACGTGAAAAACCCTTGGCCAATCGGTCGGCGAAATCGCTCATCCCCAAGCGCGTCACCAATTCGTCAATGTCGGCTTCCAAGGCCGCGCCATGCGCGCCATGCAGCTGGCCGAAATAACGAATATGTTCGCGCGCGCTGAGGCGTGGATACAAGCCGCGCACATCCGGCAGCACCCCCAATTGGCGTTGCGCCTGCATGCGGTCTTGAGCGACGTTCACGCCATCCACGCGCGCGCAGCCCATATCAGGTGTAAGCAGGCCATACACGATGCGAAACGCAGTGGTTTTGCCCGCTCCGTTGGGGCCGATCAGGCCCGTCACCCGGCCATCTTGCGCCGTTAGGCTTAAACCGCTTAGGGCTTGAACCTGATCGAAGCGTTTGGTGAGGTTCTCAATCTCGATCATGGTCAGAGGGTATCACCCGCTGTTCGCAGATCAACTGTGTATTGGCACGGCGCTTGCTTTTTAGCCCCTGAACGTGACGGACGTCGCATTCTGCAAATCGGGGGGACGATATGGCGCGTATTTTGGTGATTGATGACGACCCCGATATTCGGGCGTTGCTCTCAACCTACTTTCAAGGCAACGGCCATCAGGTCTTTCAGGCCGAAGATGGCGCGCACGGCATTGGTATGGCCGCGCAACGTCGCCCTGACGTGGTGATTTTAGATGTCGATATGCCCGTGCTCGATGGTCACTCAACCCTACATGTGATGAAAAACGATCCAAAAATGTCCGGTATTCCGATTGTCGTGCTGACATCGCACGGCACCAATGAAACACGTGAACGCTTTCAGCGCGCAGGTTGCGCAGACTTTCTGAGCAAACCGTTCGATCTGGGTCAGCTGGACATAGCGATTACAAACACTCTTAAAGCGAGCCAGGGGTAGACACCCAACTGGCGCTTTTAAACCGTCCACTCTCGTCTGGGGTTTACCCTTGACGTACAACTCGCGGGGTTCAGGATTTTTTCCTGACCCCGCTTTTTTTTCACTGTCATTCGCAATCTGCATGGCAATTTGCAAATTATCCGATGTTGCTCACGTTTAGCGTCAGCTTGAGCGCTCATCGATCAAAGATTTAAACGCTCGGCTCGCCACGGCGATCATCGAAATATCGTTGATCTCGCCCGCCCACAATTCCGTCAACAGCTGCTCTGTGCGGTTGATGGCGTTTTGATAGGTGTCGGTCCAGATTTTGATGGCCTTATCACGGTCTGTAACGTTCTGCGAGACATCCAACACATGCGCCGTCAGATTGTACTGATGACCGAACAGCTCTTCCACCAGCGCCGAAACCGCCAATTTTTGCCAGTGACTGTCGCTTCCCAGGGCTTCGCACGCCGCCCGCAAGCGACCCAAACGAAACTTAGAGCCCACCGCAAAATACAACGCCGCCACTTCGCACACTTTCAGGCCGCGCTGTTCGGCAAGCAACACGATGTCGATGCCGGACGCCATATTGACCAAGCCCGCAATGCGCACCGCTAGGTCTTTCGGCACGCCATCGTCAACGTACACCTGGGCGCGTCGCTCCAGATCCTCTAAATAGTGATCCGGCAACACCCTCGTCAGACCGGCGAAAAGTTCGCTGTTGCCGCCCTGAAAACGCTCGACACTGGCCGCCAACGGTTCAGATGCGACCCCGTTGCGCAAGAACCACATGGTGGCGCGACCCAAAAGCTTATTGATATCAAGCAGCATGGATATCTGCGTGTGTGCAGGGACTTTGTTATCCAAGGCCTCAATGGGATGCCACATATGGCGTACCGAGAACACCTCACGCGCCATGATAAAGGCGCGCGCAATGTCGCCGGGGTTCATCCCGGTCTTTTCCATCAATTGCGTCACAAACGTTCCGCCTACCCGGTTGATCATCGAATTGGTGACCCGCGTGGCGACAATTTCCCGGCGCAAGCGATGCTGGCCGATATCGTCTTGATACTTGCTTTGTAACGGCGTCGGGAAGTAGCGCAACAGATCGCGCACCAAAAATGGATCGTCGGGAATATCGCTGGCGAGCAGTTCATCGAACAGCCAGATTTTCGAATACGACAACAGCACCGAGACTTCCGGACGGGTCAGGCCTTGGCCGCCCATGGCGCGTTCGGTCAAGGTTTCGTCATCGGGTAAAAATTCGACCTCGCGATTGAGACGATCTGCTTTTTCCAACATCCGCATGAGGCGAATTTGGTGATCCACCAAGTCCGTGCCGCGCGCTTGAATGATGGAGATGGCTTGGGTTTGCTCGTAATTATCCCACAAAACCAACGCGCCGACTTCGTCAGTCATGCGCACCAACAACGCATTGCGGCTGCGCATCGTCAACTTGTTCTGGGCCACCAAAACATCCAGCAAGATCTTGATGTTGACCTCATGATCGGAACAATCCACCCCAGCGGAATTGTCGATGGAATCCGTGTTCATGCGGCCACCGGCCAACGCGTATTCAACGCGCGCGCGCTGAGTGACGCCAAGGTTGGCGCCTTCGCCGATCACCCGCGCACGCACGTCACGCGCATTGACGCGCACCGCATCATTGGTGCGATCGCCCGCGTCCACATGGCTTTCGCTGCTGGCTTTCATATACGTGCCGATACCGCCGAACCACAGCAAATCGGCATCCAGTTTCAAGATCAGCTTGATCATGTCGTTGGGCGTCATTTTATCGACGCTAACGCCGAAGAAATCCTTCATCTCTTTAGACAACGGCACCCATTTGGCGCGCCGCTCAAACACGCCGCCGCCTTTTGAGATCAGCTTGGCGTTGTAATCGGACCACGATGATCGAGGCAGATCAAACAAACGCTGTCTTTCAACCAACGATGTTTTTGGATCGGGATTGGGATCGATAAAAATGTGCATGTGATTGAAGGCTGCGGTGAGGCGGATATGTTCGCTGAGCAACATGCCATTGCCAAACACATCGCCCGACATATCGCCGACCCCGATCACGGTGAAATCTTCCGTTTGGGTGTCGATGCCCATTTCGCGGAAATGGCGCTTCACAGATTCCCAACCACCGCGTGCGGTGATGGCCATTTTTTTGTGGTCATAGCCAACGCTGCCGCCCGATGCGAAAGCGTCGCCCAGCCAAAAGCCATAATCGGCCGCAACGCCATTGGCGATGTCGGAAAACGTCGCCGTGCCCTTGTCGGCCGCGACCACCAAATAGGGGTCGTCGGGGTCGTGACGGAACACCCGTGGCGGTGGCAAAACCTCGCCCAGACTGTCTAAGTTATCGGTCAGATCAAGCAAGCCGCGAATGAAGGTCTTGTAGCATTCGATGCCTTCTTGCAAGACCGCTTCGCGTCCCCCTTCGCTCGGCGGGTTCTTAACCACAAAGCCCCCTTTGGATCCGACCGGCACAATGACCGCATTCTTAACCTGCTGCGCTTTGACCAAGCCGAGAATTTCGGTGCGGAAATCTTCGCGGCGATCGGACCACCGCAAACCGCCCCGCGCCACATTGCCAAAGCGCAAATGAATGCCTTCGACGCGCGGCGCATAAACGAATATTTCAAACTTAGGCCGGGGCAGCGGTAGTTCTTCGACGTCGCGACTCGATAACTTAAACGACAACCAGGTTTTCAATTCGCCATCGTCGGCGAGCTGAAAGAAGTTGGTGCGCAAGGTTACATCGACCAAATTGATGTAACGGCGCAAAATTCGATCTTGATCCGCGCTGCTAACGTCTTCCAGTTGATCGAACAGTTTTTTGCGCAAACGGGTCGCTTGGCGTGCTGCTTTAGCGATCGCATCCTTGGCCGCGTGCGGCTTGAATCGCGCCATGAACAAATCGACTATGCCACGGGTGATCGTTGCGTTTTCCACCAAGGTGTTAGCCATGTAAATTTCTGAAAATGTAATCCCGGTTTGACGCAGGTACTTTGTATATGCGCGCAGCACCGTGACTTCGCGCCAGTCCAACCCTGCCGATAAAATCAACGCGTTCAGGGCGTCGCTTTCCATATTTCCCGACCAAATTTGATCGAACGCGGCGTGAAAGCGCGAGCGCACATCGTCACCGCTACCCATCAGCTTGCCGCGTGGTTCCAGCCCAAAGTCATGGATCACGATTTTATAGGGCGCTTCTTTGCGCCGCGCATGATACGGAATTTCTTCCATCACCCTGAGGCCAAGGTTTTCCAGCATCGGCAAAATATCCGAAAGCGCCACCGGCCCCTTAGGATTGTAAATTTTAAACCGTAATGGCGGGCCCGACAGGGCGTCCAGCTGATACAGATGCAAGCCTAAGCGACCGAAGACATACGTTAACTCAATGCGTTTTATGTCATTGAGGGTTTCTTCCGTCGAAAAGCTTTCTTCGTAATTGCGATTAAACGCATTTTGATAGGCGTCCAAGAGGCGCATGCCTTCCATTTCGCCATTTTGCGCAATCAAGGCGCCGCCCAAGCAATCCCCCCATGACCGCGTTAGATCGGCAATGCCCGCTTCGATGTCTTTGAGGTCGTATTTGGGAATTTGCCCCGGTGTGGTTTTGATCACCACATGCAAGCGCGTCAACGCTTCATCGCCCAAATGCGCATAATGCGCGGTGACGGAACCTGCGAAGACATCTTCCAATTGCGTCTGAATTTTTTTGCGCAGATCGGTGCTGTAACGGTCGCGCGGCACATAGATTAAGCAACTGATAAAACGCTCAAAATCATCCCGACGCAAAAAGAGAGAGACCTTCTGGCGGTCTTGAAGACGCAAAATACCGAGACTGGTTTCCAGCAACTGAGCGGTGGAAATTTGAAACAATTCATCGCGCGGAAACGTTTCTAAAATATTCAGCAAGGTCTTACCGTTGTGGCTGTTCGACGGCAGACCGGCGCGATCAAAGGTGCCTTGAATTTTGCGCCGCAAAAGCGGAATGTCGCGCGCACTTCTGTTGTACGCTCCCGCCGTAAACAAGCCGACGAAAATACGTTGCCCAACCACACGGCCTTTGGAGTCCAAGCGTTTGATGCCGATTGAATCCATCTGCACCGGACGGTGAACGCGTGAACGCATATCCGTCTTGGTGATCATCAACAGATCAGGGCGATTGACGAAGCTGCGAACATCGGGCGGCATCTTCGCCAAATCGCGTAGTTCTTGAAACACCACCCGCGAAAGATCGCTCAAGACACCCATGCTGCTGTTTTTGGCGGCGGTCACCTGCGCCCGCGTGCCGGTGCCGGCAAATTCATATTCACGATATCCCAGGAATGTAAAGTTGTCGTCATGCAACCAGCGCAAGAAATCACGCACCTCACTGACCTCTTCGAGCGGTAAGTTGGCTGTCAGCGTTTCCAACTCATCGACCAAGTCGCCCAGCGTGGCGCGCATGGTGCGCCAATCGCGCACGGCCAACTCAATATCGCCCAACACCTCCAGCAAACCGGCCCTGATTTCAGCGTGACACATTTCCGGTTGCTCATCGATTTGCAGATGAATCAAACTCTCAACGACAACGCCTTTTTCAATTCCGAGCAATGCCGGTTCCAGCACCTCCGTCAGTTTGCCCGCCGCCGTGCGCCGCATCCGCATCACCGGATGAATCGACATATGAACGCCAAAACCCAGACGGTTCATCTCGGCGGTGATGCTGTCGATCAGAAAAGGCTTATCAGAAGTGATGATTTCCACCACCGTATGGCCCAAATCCCAGCCTTCAGTGGCCATGTTCGGGTTGTAAATTTTGATGATCTGTTCGCCGGGCTTATGCTTGGTGGCGGATGACAAATGATGCATAGCCAGCCCAGCAAGCGCTTGGGGATCAATCGCCTGTAGATCGTCAAGCGCAAGATGGCTGAAGTACTGCCCGATGAACTGCTCAACGCAAGCTCGTTCGGTTTTTTTGGCGCTCTTAAGCGCTATATCAAGAATAATTTTGATGACTTTGGTACGACGAGCATGATCGACATCGAGCGGCATCTGAACGTTCTCCCGCAACTGAATTTGTAGCCCCCCATAAAAGCTAGTGCATTCCTTGGAAAACACAAAAGAAATCGCGATGAAGGTCCCCGTTTTCCAGAGACTTAACTGTAGATTTCTTGACCTCGCCGTGGCGCTATGAGACGCTTGTTGGATAATAATGCGCGTTCAAACGCAACTGCGAGCGTCTGTGGAATGACGCAGGAGGGTGGTACACATGATCGGCGAAGTCAGTTCAGAGCCACAACAACGGATGCCGCCGAACGAACTCACGGGGAAAGACGCCCCCACCACGTGGGTCAGCCATCCCATCGACATCCGCATTTCGATGCCGCTTTTGCACACGCGATTTTATTTCACCATTGTCGCAGGGCGCGAGCGTCGTCCCGCCCACCGTCGCCGCACCGAACGCAAGAACTTTCCCATCTTGACGTTCGGCAATGCTTTTTTTGTATTGGGCGTCACCACGTTGCTCACCCTGGTAGGCTTGGCGATCTTGATCGCACGCAGCGCCATTATTGAATACTAACCACTGAGTGAGCGCCGCCAACTGGACATAAAAAAAACCGGGCCAGAGCCCGGTGTTTTTATACCTTATTTATGTGGAAGATGGAGCGGGCGATGAGATTCGAACTCACGACTTCAACCTTGGCAAGGTTGCGCTCTACCCCTGAGCTACGCCCGCAAACCGCCTTCCAAAAGGCGAGGCGGATAATACCCAGCCATTGGCGCAATGCAAGCCCTCTTTTGCACTTTTTTTACCAACGATGTCATTTATTTGTCCGACCCTACGCCCGACCACCGAGCCAAACCCGCTCTTGGCGTCCAGCTACTCAGGAATTCTCATGACCAAAGCCCAGCCCAAAACGCCGCAACAACTGTTCGACGCGCTTGAACAACTGAATATTTCCCATACCTCCGTAAAGCACGACGCCGCAATGACGGTCGATGAAAGTCGCGCTGTGCGCGGCGAGGTGCCCGGACTGCACAGCAAAAATTTATTCCTCAAAGACAAAAAGGGAAACTTGTGGCTGGTGGTGGCCGATGAGCACCGCGACATCGACCTTAAAAATTTGCGTAAACGACTGGGCGTGGCGAACTTGTCTTTCGGCAAGCCCGAGCTGCTGCACGACGTGCTCGGCGTCGCCCCCGGCTCCGTCACTCCGTTTGCCGTCATCAACGACCGGAATGGACGCGTCACAGTGGTTTTGGACAAGGTCTTGCTCGAAGGTGAGAAAGTCAGCTTTCATCCACTCACCAACACCCAAACCACAACCATCACAGGAGGCGACTTAGGTGTGTTCCTGCGCGCTATGAATCATGACCCCGTGGTGATCGATTTTTTATGTGATTCGTTATCCAATCAGCAAAACAAATGATTTCGCCCACTCCACCCTTGCGGCGCATGTCATTTCCCGCCATTTATGGGACAACGCCTTTCCGTAGCCCGACATTGATCGAGAGACCTGCACGATGAACGACATCATCATTGATCCCAATCAGAGCCCCCAAGCCGCTGCAGAGACGCCCGCGCTCGATCTGGGCCCAAATCAAGCCCAAGCTCAAGTCCCATCCGCAGCGGGCGATGTGATCAAGGAATCCGATACCGATCATTTTGTCCAAGATGTTATCGAAATGTCCCAACAGACCCCTGTGATCGTCGATTTCTGGGCGCCATGGTGCGGTCCGTGCAAAACCTTGGGCCCAATGCTGGAAAAGCTGGTTAAGCGCGCAGGCGGGCTGATTAAGATGGTCAAAGTCAACGTCGATGACAATCAAGGTCTCGCGGGCCAATTGCGCGTTCAATCTGTACCCACCGTGTTCGCGTTTAAAGAAGGCCGACCCGTAGACGCCTTTGCCGGGGCCTTGCCGGAAAGCCAAATTCAAGCGTTTATCGACAAGCTGATTGGCGACGCCAAACCACCCATCGAAGCCGCAATGGAACAAGCGCACGCAGCGCTCAAATCCGGTGACGCCGTGGCGGCCGAAAACATGTTCACCGCCGTGCTTTCACAAGACACCAGCTTTGTTCCCGCTTTCGCCGGCATCGTTCGCGCCATCGCCGCGCAAGGCGAATTTGAGCGCGCCCGTGAGATGCTGGCCAGCCTTGACGCTAAAACCCTGGCCAACTCCGAAGTGCAGCAAGCCGTATCCGCCCTCGATCTTGCCGAAGAGGGATCTGGCGCAGACCCATCCCAAATCCAAGACCTTCAAGCCGCGGTTGACCGAAAACCCAAAGATCCAGAAGCGCGGTTTGCCCTCGCCCAAGCCCTGTTTACCCTCGGTCACCACGACGCTGCAGTCGACAACCTTTTGGAATTGGTGCGCATTGATCGTAAATGGAATGAACAGGCTGGCCGCAAGCAGCTCATCAAGATTTTTGATACGCTGGGCCCAACCGATCCACTCACCATTGACGCACGCAAACGGTTATCCGCCGTGTTGTTTTCTTAATGTAAGGTGAGAATGGCTCAAATGCTCGCTGAACACCCCTCCGTAGCGCTGCCGAACCTGCTTCCGGTTTTTCCGTTAACGGGCGCGGTGCTGTTGCCTTTTGGCCATTTGCCGCTGAACATATTCGAGCCGCGTTATATCCACATGATTGACGATGCGCTCGGGTCCAGTCGCCTTATCGCCATGATCCAACCGCGCGTCCCCGACAGCGGCCTCGTCGCTAACGACGCCGCGTTATACGACATCGGCACCGTCGGGCGGATCATTCAGTTTAGCGATCCGGGCAATGGGCGATACCTCATCACCTTGGAGGGCTTGTCGCGTTTTCGTGTAAAATCAGTAAGTTTTATCGATCCTGAGCGTGGCTATCGATCGGTAGAGGCGGATTTTGAACCCTTTCGTCACGACCTTGACCCCAACAAACATGACGAAGAGCCGAGCCGTGATCGCATCATCGAACTGATGAAAGCCTATTTTAACGAACAAGAGATCGATGCCGATTGGGATATCGTCAACAGCGCGCCGTTTGAAGCCCTGGTCGCCTCGCTGGCGATGAGCTGTCCGTTCGCCCCTGAAGAAAAGCAAGCCCTGTTGCAATGCGATAGCCACGAAGATCGGGCGCAGATGTTGATCGCTCTGTTCGAAATGAGTGGCGACGCCGGCCAAAATTTTGACCGGGTCAAACATTAAGGAGATCCCCGCGATGACCGACAACCCGCACGATGTTGATCGCAAACTCTTGGAAATTTTGGTCTGCCCGTTGACCAAAGGCCCTTTGGAATACGACGCTAAGGCCCAAGAATTGATCAGCAAAAAAGCCGGTTTGGCCTACCCGATTCGTGATGGAATCCCGATCATGCTTGAAAGTGAGGCTCGGGAACTCTAAATCTGAGCAAACGCTAATATACGCCGGTCATTTCCGGCCGCCTGTTAAGCGCCCTAAGGCGCAATGGCGCACACCGCACAAAGGAACCGTTATGATCGCAGCGACCCGTGAATTTGGCCAGAGCCACACGCCCACCGAAATTCGCCTCAACCGCGAAGAAAAACGCCTCGAAATCCAATTCGATGACGGCCAAAGCTTTTCCATACCTGCTGAATTGCTGCGCGTCGAAAGCCCGTCCGCAGAAGTTCAGGGCCACAGTCCCGACCAGAAAAAAGTCGTCGGCGGTCGTCGCCACGTCAACATCATGGAGATCACTGCGGTGGGAAATTACGCTGTTGCGCTCAAGTTCGACGACTTGCATGACAGCGGCATCTACACCTGGGATTATTTTTACAACATGGGTCAGAATCAAGACGCCATTTGGGAAAACTACCTCAAGGAACTAGACGCCGCCGGCATGAGCCGCGATCCATCATAGTTTCAAAATCATGTGCGTAACAAATAGCCGTCGGAACAATCCGGCGGCTTTTTGTTGTACGCTCTTTGATATTATTACGATTTCAAAATAATCTCATATCCAGAGGTGTATACCTGTTACATGGGGTATAATTATCTGAAAATACGCAAACAAATCCTGCCGGTAAATATAGTGCAATTATTATCTCATAACTAAACGTCAGTCAGATCAGATGTCGTGCAAAGAAATATGAAATGCACTAATCATACCATCAATCCAGGGGCCCTTATAAAATGGGGAGTTTTGAGCTTCATCGAAGCGCTTGCCCTTTAGAGCGACTCGCCGCGCATTAAACGCGGCAATTCGCCCACTGTGCCCATGGCGTGGCGCATAAAAAATCGTTTCAGATCCGGAAATTGATTGACTGCCGCCATGCCCAGGTCGCGCGCAAGTTTGACCGGTTCGATGTCGTTTGAAAACAGTTTCACAAGTGCATCGGTTACTCCAAGCATCAGATCGTTGTCGAACCGACGCCAGCGCTCATATTTTTCCAGCACCGCCAGCGATCCGATGTCTTGACCCAAACGCCGGGCTTCGACCAGCACCTCGGCCAGCGCCGCCACATCGCGCAGCCCCATATTCAGGCCCTGTCCCGCAATCGGGTGCATGCCGTGGGCGCTGTCGGCCACCAGGGCCAGGCGCTCGGCAATGTAGGTTTCAGCGTATTGCAACGACAACGGATAGGCGAAGCGCGGTCCGACCACTTCGATTTCACCCAAAAAATCGCCAAATCGCACTTCCAGCTCTTCTTTGAAGTCATCATCATTCAAGTCCATCATGATCGGCCACAGGTCGGCGCGTTCGGTCCAGACAATAGACGAACGACACGCGGGCCTATCCTTCGTGCCCGGCAGCGGCAAAATGGCGAACGGGCCCGAGGGCAAGAAGTGCTCTTGCGCGCAAAAATCGTGCGGGCGCTGATGCTCAACCGTGCAGACGATGCCCGCTTGCTTGTAATCCCATCCGGTCAGCTTGATCCCGGCGGCGTCGCGGGTGGGCGAATTACGCCCTTCGCACGCCACAACCAGGTCGGCGTGAATTTCGACGCCATCTTTGAGCGTCGCACGCACACCGTCCTTACCGCGTTCCAGCGTTTGCACCTCATTGGGAGCAAAATAGGTCAAGCCTTTGGTTTTCGGCGCGACGGCGTTGAGGCCTTTGCGGATGGAGCGATTTTCAACCATATAGCCAAATGGCTCCGCCTGTTCGTCACCCGCGGCGAGTTCTTTGTGATCGTAATGCAAAAACAACGGCGAGCCGCCGTCGGCGACGCGAATGTCGTGGATCGGCGCCGCTTCATCCTTGATCACATCCCAAAGACCCACGCTGGCCAGCACCCGCTGTGAAGACAACGCAATCGCCGACGCCCGGCCATCAAACCCTTGATCGGTCCATCCCGCCATATCCACTTTATCTACGGTCGCCACCGCAAAGCCGTTTTGCGCCAACGCCAGCGACAAAGTCCCGCCCGCAAGTCCACCGCCGATCACAATAATGTCAGCTTTTACGGGCTTTTCGTTGGTGTTTTTGAGATTTTCGGAAGCGTTCATAAGGCCCGTCCTGATCAAGCCGCATGACCCGCGGCAATTACTATATGCGCCCTAGAATCCATCGCGCGCCTCCATTTGTCCAGCCTGCTGATGCATAAGGTATATTTATGCCTACATTATAGGCAGACGATGCAGAATGCATAAAGTTTAATCATTATTTTGTTCTGTTTTTCTGAATTCGCGCCGATCATAAAATCTTTAACACACTGTTTTTAAAGATGAATAGTAGGTTCAGGTCGAGTCTGGCACGGCCCTTGAAATAGAGTCATCACCGAACCACTGGTTCAGGTACGAATCCATCCGAGGCGCATTGTGCGTCATAACACGGGGAATTAGAGCGATGAAACTTATCATGGCCATCATCAAGCCCTTCAAGCTCGATGACGTGCGCGAAGCCCTCACCGGACTCGGTGTCGAGGGTATGACCGTCACCGAAGTCAAGGGTTACGGCCGCCAAAAAGGTCAAACGGAAATCTACCGTGGCGCCGAATACGAAATCCACTTCCTTCCCAAGGTCAAGGTCGAAGTCGCGGTTGCGAACGATCAAGCCGAACGCACCGTTGAAGCGATCAGCGGCGCAGCGGGCACCGGTAAGATCGGCGACGGCAAAATCTTTGTCCTCGACCTGGAAAAAGCCGTGCGCATCCGCACCGGCGAAACCGACGACCAGGCCCTGTAGGAGATTTAAGTCTATGAAAAAACATCTCATCATTTCGGGTCTGGCTGCCGCCGTCGCTTTGACGGCTGCCCCGGCCTACGCCGTGGACGCGGAAACCGCGTACATTCTCAACAGCTTTTCCTTCTTGGTGAACGGCGCATTGGTCATGTTTATGGCCGCGGGCTTCGCCATGTTGGAATCAGGCCTGGTGCGGTCCAAGAACACCGCCACCATCTGCCTTAAAAACATCACCCTGTACGCCATCGCCGGCATCATGTTCTACGCCGTCGGCTATAACCTGATGTATATGGACGTCACCGGCTACATCGGCTCGTTCATGCCGTGGGCCGCCGACGACGCCGCCGCATTGGCTGAGGCCGGCGCCAAATTCGATGCGGGCTATTCAGCCTCTTCGGACTGGTTCTTCCAGATGGTGTTTGTCGCCACCGCAGCTTCGATCGTATCCGGCACCGTTGCCGAACGCATCAAATTGTGGCCGTTCTTGATCTTCACGGTCGTTTTGACCTCCATCATCTACCCGATCCAAGGTTCTTGGACGTGGGGCGGTGGCTGGTTGACCGAAATGGGCTTTGCCGATTTCGCCGGCTCAAGCATCGTTCACTCAGTCGGCGGCTGGGCGGCTCTCACGGGCGCGATCATTCTCGGCGCACGTAAAGGCAAATATGGCGCGGACGGTTCCGTACACCCCATTCCGGGCGCAAACCTGCCGCTCGCCACGCTGGGCACCTTTATCCTGTGGCTCGGTTGGTTCGGCTTTAACGGCGGTTCGGTTCTGGCGCTTGATTCCGCCAGCAACGCCATCGCAATGGCCAACGTCTTCGCCAACACCAACATGGCTGCCGCCGGTGGCGTGGTCGCTGCGGTGATCCTCACCCAGCTGGTCTACAAGAAAGTCGATCTGTCCATGGCGCTCAACGGCGCAATCGGCGGCCTGGTTTCGATCACCGCCGGCCCGGACACCCCGACGCTGGGTTCCGCGATCTTGATCGGTGGCGTTGGTGGCGCGATCGTCGTATTCGCCGTACCACTGCTCGACAAGCTGAAAATCGATGACGTGGTCGGCGCCATCCCCGCTCACTTGTTGTGCGGCATCTGGGGCACCATGGCGGTTCCGCTGACCAACGACGGCGCAAGCTTCATGACGCAATTGATGGGTGTTGTCGGTATCGGCGCATTTGTCATCGTGACCTCCGCCATTGTGTGGATGGTCTTGAAATTCACCATCGGTATTCGGGCTGACGAGGAAGCCGAAGATATGGGTCTCGACAAAGTCGAGCTCGGCCTCGAAGCCTATCCGGAGTTTGGACGGGGCGCCCACAGCATCTGATTCCCCAACCACCCCGTCCAAGCAGGGCCGGAGACGCAAGTCTCCGGCCCTTTCTTTTGCGCGAATTTTAGGCAACTGCCCCTTTCGTGCTCACAATTCATGCGAAACCCGTTTGCACAAATTTGTGGCAGGTCTCATGTTCTTGCCTTCATATCAAAGCGTTGGCGCACTTTCGACAAACTGGCATGAAACTTGAGATAGGCAAGCAGGCCCGTTTGGGGGGCCTTTTTGATGCTGTGACAACAATTGTTGGGGATATATCGCCATGCAAGTGGGTATGGACGTCTTTTTTGTGCTGATGGGTGCAGCCATGGTGCTGGCCATGCATGCCGGTTTCGCCTTTCTAGAAGTGGGCACCGTGCGGCGCAAAAACCAAGTGAACGCACTGGTTAAAATCATCACCGACTTTGCGATGTCGACCATCGCATACTTTTTTATCGGCTACTCAGTCGCATACGGGGTGAATTTTTTCGCCTCCGCCGATGTCCTGACGGGCGCGGCCGCAGGTTCGCCGTTCGCCGCCAACGGCTACGATTTGGTCAAATTTTTCTTTTTGCTGACCTTCGCCGCCGCCATTCCCGCAATCATTTCCGGCGGCATCGCCGAGCGCGCGCGTTTTTGGCCTCAGCTGATCGCCACGGCGATTTTGGTGGCGTTCATCTACCCGGCATTCGAGGGCATGGTCTGGGGCACGCGCCTTGGTTTTCAAGATTTTGTCGAACGCATCGCCGGCGCCCCGTTCCACGATTTCGCCGGTTCCATCGTCGTACATGCGGTTGGCGGTTGGCTGGCGCTGGGCGCGGTCGTGATGCTCGGCGCGCGCCAAGGTCGCTATAAAAAAGACGGGCGACTGGTCGGCATCCCGCCATCAAACATTCCGTTTTTAGCGCTTGGTTCATGGATTTTGGTGGTCGGTTGGTTCGGCTTTAACGTCATGAGCGCCCAATCCGTGGAAGGCGTCACCGGTTTGGTGGCGATGAATTCCTTGATGGCGATGGTCGGCGGGACCTTGGCTGCCGTGGTCGCAGGCAAAAACGATCCGGGTTTCATTCATAACGGCGCGTTGGCTGGCTTGGTCGCGGTGTGCGCGGGATCCGACATTATGCACCCGCTGGGCGCGTTGGCGGTCGGCTCGATCGCCGGCGCTCTATTTGTGTGGGGCTTTAACCAGTGCCAAGAAAAATGGAAAATCGACGACGTGCTCGGCGTGTGGCCGCTACACGGTATGTGCGGCCTTTGGGGCGGCGTTGCGGCGGGTATTTTTGGCCTCAAAGCCCTGGGCGGTCTGGGCGGCGTGACGTTTTTGGCCCAATTGATCGGATCGCTCAGCGGCGTGGCTTTCGCCCTGGTCGGCGGATTCTTGGTGTATGGCGCGCTCAAAGCAGCCATCGGCATTCGCCTTGACCCCGAAGACGAATTTCGCGGTGCGGATCTGAGCCTGCACCACATCAGCGCCTATCCCGAAGAAGACACCCACGCTTAATCGTCACAACCGTTTATCCTCACAAAAGGGCCGGAGACTGATGTCTTTGGCCCTTTTGCCTGCCTTAAAGAGCGCCAATGTCGCCACAAGCTGGACGCAATTAATCTGCACACTGAGAGATCGTTGTTAAGGTCTTATAAAGCCTCACGGTGTACAAAAAACTATGGCTTGGCTGAGTGAAAAAATAGGTTCCGGGCCCCTGCTGCCGGAAGGCAGTTCGGCCTTTTTTGCCCGCCGGGTGAGTGAGCTCACCGGTGCGGGTCTTATTGTGTTGAGCGCCGGCTATTTCGCCGCGCTGGTTTCATACGCGCCAACCGACCCGTCATTAAACGCCGCCGCCGATGGTCCAACGCAAAACTGGCTGGGTTCATCCGGAGCGATCATCGCCGATTTGGCGATCCAGACCTTTGGTCTTGCCGCCATAGCGCCGGCGCTGGCAGTATTGGCTTGGGGCATATTGTTGATCCGCAAATTGGGCGTGCGTCAGCTGTGGCTACGCGTCACCTGTGCGCTTACGGCGACCATAGTGCTCGCCATTGCCTTGGCCATTTTAAGTCCTTTTGCCGTTTGGCCGTTGGCCACCGGGCTTGGTGGCGTCACCGGCGCGGTGCTGTTGGAACGTTTGGCCAACCTGTTGCATTGGTTGGGCTCCTCGCGGATGGATTTGAACGCGATCATCGTCTCCGCAGTTTTGGCTATGCCCGGTATTGCGGCGCTGATTTGGTCGCTGGGCTTGCCCGCATCGGACTGGAAAGCCATGGGCCGTTTGTTGGCGCAGGCGAACCATCAACTCGGCGTGCTGTTGCTAAAAGTGTTCGGTCATTCCATCGGACGCATGCCCTGGACCCGTTCTTCTGCAGACCAAGACGATGAGAACTTCGACGACCTAGAACTGAGCGAAGCCGGCAAACAAAGCGTCGCCAAAGCCAAAAGCCGTCGCACTAAAGCGGCCAAGGTTGCAAAACCCAAAGCGGCCGCAAAGGGCTTGGTGGAAAGCAGCTCAACCCGCGTGAAGCCGGGTCGCAAAGCTCAGGCGTCGCGCCAGCGCAGCCTCGATCTTGGCGTCAATAACACTTATCAACTGCCGCCGCTTGATATCCTCGACGCACCGGAACCGACCAATCACGGCCATCAGCACTCCAAAGAAGCGCTCGAACAAAACGCCATCATGCTGTCCAGCGTGCTGGAAGACTTTGGCGTTAAAGGCGAAATCGTCAAAGTTCGCCCCGGCCCGGTGGTCACGCTGTATGAGCTTGAGCCCGCACCCGGCACCAAAACCTCACGGGTTATTGGGCTTTCGGACGACATCGCGCGCTCTATGAGCGCCGTTTCTGTGCGTGTCGCGACAGTGCCGGGACGCAACGTCATTGGCATCGAAATGCCCAACCAAACCCGCGAAATGGTTCATCTGCGTGAGTTGATCGCGTCCCAAGATTTTGAAAAAGCCAAAGGCGCGCTCAATCTGGCGCTGGGCAAAGACATCGGCGGCCACCCGGTGACCGTCGATCTGGCGCGCATGCCCCACCTTTTGGTCGCCGGCACCACCGGGTCCGGTAAATCGGTGGGCATCAACGCGATGATTTGCTCATTGCTGTATCAATACTCGCCCGATCAATGCCGCTTCATCATGATCGATCCGAAAATGCTGGAACTCAGCGTTTACGACGGTATCCCCCATCTGCTCAGCCCCGTGGTCACGGAACCCGGCAAAGCGGTGGTGGCGCTTAAGTGGGCGGTGCGTGAAATGGAAGATCGCTACCGTCTGATGAGCCAGATGGGCGTGCGCAACATCACCGGCTACAATCAGCGCCTTGTCGAAGCCGTCAAGCGCGGCGAAGTCATCATGCGCACTGTGCAAACAGGCTTTGACGCCGACGGCAAACCGGTCAACGAAGATCAGCCGCTGTCCATGGACCCATTGCCTTACATCGTGGTGGTGGTTGATGAAATGGCCGACTTAATGCTGGTTGCGGGCAAAGATGTCGAGGCGGCGATCCAGCGCTTGGCGCAAATGGCGCGCGCGGCGGGTATTCACCTGATCATGGCCACCCAGCGTCCGTCGGTGGACGTGATCACCGGCACCATCAAAGCCAATTTTCCAACCCGCATCAGCTTCCAGGTGACGTCAAAGATTGATTCCCGCACCATTTTAGGTGAACAGGGCGCGGAACAGCTTCTCGGCCAAGGCGATATGCTGTATATGGCAGGCGGCGGTCGCATCACCCGCGTGCATGCGCCGTTCGTATCCGATGAAGAAGTGGAAGATGTGGTGTTGCACCTCAAAGATCAAGGCGCACCGGAATACATCGAATCTGTCACCGAAGAACAAGTTAGCAGTACAGACCTGCCGGCTGCGGGTGGCGGTACGAAAGACGATGAACTGTACGACCAAGCCGTTGCGCTGGTCGCGCGCGAAGGCAAGGCCTCGACCAGTTTCGTCCAGCGTCACTTACAAATTGGCTACAATCGCGCCGCACGCATCATAGAACGTATGGAAGCCGAGGGCGTGGTCAGCAAAGCCAACCGTGTCGGACGGCGAGAGGTCCTCATCGGCGATGTCAGTGCAGCGTAACGCATCTCAGATCGATAACGATCCGGAATTACCCGGTATTCCCAATCGACCGTTCCCTTTAAAACGCGTTGTGGGCACGCTTTTGGCGGTGGCCATCGCCTTTTGCGCGGCCGCACTGTTGTTGCCCAAACACGCCGACGCTAAAGACGTCATCGGTTTGCAACAAAGCCAAATCAGCCAAATTGAAAAGGTTCAAGACTACCTGAACGCCATCTCAACCCTACGCGCGCGCTTTATGCAGGTCACCAGCCAAGGCAACTTCGCCCAAGGCGAATTTATGCTGGCGCGTCCCGGACGCATGCGCATCGATTACGACCCGCCAGTGCCGGTGCTGATCGTGTCAGACGGCACGCTTGTGATGTACAAGGATGAAGAACTTGATCAACTGAGCTATGTGCCGCTGAGCTCTCTACCTGCTTCCATGTTCATCGGCGAAACCGTCAATTTTTTCGGTGACGATTTATTGATCACAGATTTTGAACACGAAAAAGGCGCCTTACGACTTACACTTCAACGCTCCGAAGACCCGATGGAAGGCAGCTTGACGCTGGTCTTTTCAACCGCGCCCCTGGCGCTGAAAAAGTGGTCCGTCATCGATGCGCAAGGCATCACCACAACGGTGTCTCTGCTTGGCCCTGCGTATGGTGAACCGCTAGATGATAATATGTTCAAAGTCGAAAATCGCATCTTGCCACGCAAACAAGATTAACCGACACGTCACAATCATCACATGCCACTGGCAGACCCAGTTTTATCTCCCCATATCTATTGTACGGCTGATGCGCAATGCATCGACCAAACCGTTGTGTGGTTTCTCCCCCCTATGCCAACAACGGCCCCCTTCTTGGGACGAAAGCCCGGTCACCCCCCTGGCCGGGCTTTTGGTTTCGGGCTTTGGTATTGACTGTGGTTTCAAGTTTGAATTTCAGGGCGCCAGTCGATACCCGCCGGGTTCCGTCATTAATATTTCAACATGAGAGGGATCGGCCTCCATTTTTTGGCGCAAACGATAGACATGCGTTTCCAATGTGTGCGTCGTTACGTCCGCGTTATAACCCCATACCTCACCCAACAGCTCGTCTCTGCCGACCACGCGGCCACCATGCAGGTATAAGTATTTCAAGATTTGCGCCTCTTTGTCCGTCAAGCGGATTGGCTTGGCGGCTGGAGTATCGCCATCCATCTGATTGGTCGTAAGAAGCTTTGATCCCGGATAGAAAGAAAACGGCCCAATGGCCAACATCGCATCGTCACTTTGTTCAAATTGGCGGATATGCGCCCGAATACGCGCCAACAAAACGCCAAGCTTGAAGGGTTTGGTGACATAATCCGTAGCCCCAGCGTTCAATCCACGTATAGCGTCGCTATCGCTGGCCCAAGCCGTCAGCATGATGATCGGCGCCGCCAAACCATCTGCGCGCAGCAGACGGCAGGCTTCACGTCCGCTTATGCCGGGCAACTCAACATCGAGGATCACCAAGTCGAAGTAGCTCTTTTTCGCCAGTTCCAAACCAGCCTCACCCGTATGAGCGCAAACGCACTGAAATCCTTCCATCGCGCTCAGCTGCTCGCTGAGCATTTCAGTTAGAATTTCATCATCGTCGACAATCAAAATACGCTTGCCATCGCTCATGTCTGTATCCTACTCGGCCACTCTTTCAACGATCTGTGATAATATATCGTGCGCCATGATCAACTCGGCAACACCGCACTTCACTGCATTCGCTCTTTTCTTACATCCACGCCATAGGGTAATGTCCAGCGGGTTATATCCAGAAAAAGCCTGTGCATTATTATTGCACACATAAAATAGCGCCCCAATGAGGTCTAGACTTTCCAATGCCCCATCGCCAACACCTCCTAACCATGCCAGCCACACGCGAGCCCGCGTCTTTACTGAGCGTTGACCGCGCCGTTTTTGAGCTCCGCCGTGGACGCGTCGTCGCGATCGCCGCTTCAGAAGGCGCGCGCGCCTTGGTCATGGCGGCGGAAGGGGCCAGTCCTCAAAGCCTTCAAGATCTCGCCGATCTCGCCGGTTGCGCGCCGAGTTTAAGCATCACCCGTCGCCGGGCTGAAGTTCTCGGCTTGACCAATAAAAGTGACGCTACCGCCAAAGACGCGCCGAGTTCCGTGATGGCGCTGAGCCTGTCCGGAGGTCTAGACGCCGAGGCTGTGCTGCGCCTTGCTGATCCACTCACCGAGGCGCCGACTGCGGAACTCAAGCGCACCACCGTTCAAGACGTGTCAAAGCACGGGCCGCAGAGCGCAGCCGTGGGCCTGACCAAAATCGCTCGGCTTTTGCCCGCGGCCTTGGTCGCCACCATCGTAGACCCTGAAAGCGCCGATCTTGCCGGTTGGGTGGCGCGGCGCAACTTGGCGCTGGTCGACGCCGGCGACATTTTTCAGTACGAGCGCACCGCCGCACGCACGCTCAAGCGCATATCAGAAGCCCGCGTCCCGTTAGAAGACGCTGAACACACGCGCATCATTGCGTACCGCCCCCAAGACGGTGGCCTTGAACACCTCGCCATTGTGATTGGAGACCCCAAGCCCACAGATACAGCTTTGGTGCGCATTCACAGTGAATGCTTTACCGGCGATCTGCTGGGCTCCTTGCGTTGTGATTGTGGCGACCAGTTGCGCGGCGCCATTGGGGCCATTGGGGCCAGCGGTTCAGGGGTGTTGCTTTATCTGGCCCAAGAAGGACGCGGCATTGGCTTGGTCAACAAACTGAGGGCATATACCTTGCAAGACCGTGGCCTCGACACTTTAGACGCCAATGAAATGCTCGGCTATGACGCAGATGAGCGGGTTTACTTGCCTGCTGCCGAAATGCTCAAAGATTTGGGGTTGAAGAAGGTTAAATTGCTGACCAATAACCCCGATAAAGTTTCAGCGCTTTCGAACTGCGGCATTGATATCGCTGAGCGTGTCGCACATGCTTTTCCGTCGAACAAACACAATGAACAGTATCTCGAAACCAAAAAGGCCAAAGGCGGCCATCTGTTCTAATGCGTAGTCTGAAACCTATGGCGCCCGGCAATTCCAGCCGCCCGCACATCTTTTGCGGCATATGTTGCCGGGTATTGCTGAAGCTACACTTTCATAAAGCCTCCTAACTAACTGAAAACAATCTAACACATACCTGGCATCCGCTTTGCATTGTATCCGTACAGCCGTGAGTGAACTTGCTCATGGCGAACCAAAGACGGATTTGCGATATGGATATATCCCAATATCGGGCTGATAGCTTGTTAGCGATACGCGACACCACGCGCGAGACCGCAAAAGCGCCCGTTTCACCGGTCCAAGCTCTTGTCGGCGGCCAACAACAAGAGCCCGAAGCGCAAGGCGACGGCTTTCTCGGCACGTTGCTCGATACGGTCAACCCCCTTCAACATATACCCGGGGTATCTCAGGCTTACCAGGCTGCGACCGGCGATGAAAGCAGCGCACTGGCCAACATGGCCGGTGGTTTTCTGTTTGGCGGGCCGGTTGGCTTGGCGGCAGGCGCAGCGACTTCATTTTTTGAAATGCTCACCGGAAAAGGCCTTATGGATCACGCCATGGCTTTTTTTCAAGGTGATGAGCCCATGGGCGGCATTGAAAACCTTGAAACCGCCGGCAGCGCTTATACAGAACCCCTGATGAAACCATATGGCGCCTCACTCAGCGTTGAAAACTATCAAGAATTTGCAGCCGTTAAAGGCGCGCAAAATGCAGGCGTCGGCGCCAACGCCAGCGACGTGGGTTGGGCCGCAAACATTTGGACTGACAAAGCCCTCAAAGAGGCCACCGCTCAGTATGAGCACAATCAAAATCTTGGCGACGCAGACAAACGGCCAAACGGACCGATCGTCTAAGTCAGCGACTGGTTCACGCTTAAAATGAAAATTATCGTCGATCCCATTGGTTTTATTATTTTTTGCGATCAACGCATGCGCTGCGCACTTGGCCGTGGCGGTCTCAATGCTCATAAGCGCGAAGGCGACGGCGCCACTCCAATCGGTGAATTTAGATTAGGTCGGGTCTTTTACCGACCCGACCGACAGGCGCACCCGCCCACCACCGGCCTACGGTCCCATGAAATCACGCCCAATATGGGTTGGTGCGACGATCCCAGCCATGCTGATTACAATCGTCTCATCACCTTGCCCCATCCCGCGCATCACGAAACTTTATGGCGCGATGATCATGTGTATGACTTGATTGTTGAAATTCTTTACAATACCGAAAACATCAAGGCTGGCCTAGGCAGCGCCATATTCATGCATGTCGCCAAGCCTGAGTACACGCCGACAGAAGGCTGTATTGCGTTGAGTTATGATGATCTTTCCGTATTATTGCGTATGTGCAATGATGGGGATGTGGTGGTCGTTCCCGAACCCACAACCGACCTAAGCGCTTACGGGTTTGGGGCGTGAGCCAAAGATCGCCGTACCCACGCGCACGTGGGTCGCGCCAAACTGAATAGCCGTCTCATAATCCCCACTCATACCCATACTCAGTCCGTGCAATGCATTGCGCGCGGCAATTTTGGCCAACAAAGCAAAGTGCAGCGACGGTTCTTCGTCCGCCGGCGGTATGCACATCAAGCCGCGCACTTCGAGACCCAATTCCCCACGACACAATTGGATAAAGGCGTCCGCGTCGCGTGGTGCAATGCCGGCCTTTTGCGCTTCTTCGCCCGTATTGATTTGAATAAACACCGGCAGCCTCTTATCCACGCGATCCATTTCCTTGGCCAAAGCGCGAGCGATTTTTTCACGATCAACGCTTTCAATGACATCGAAGGTCGCCACCGCGTTTTTGACTTTGTTGCTTTGCAGAGGGCCGATGAGGTGAAGAACCGTTTGTGGGTAATCCTGGCGCAGAGCGAGCCATTTCTGCTCAGCTTCTTGGACGCGGTTTTCACCGAACAGTAGTTGACCCGCTTCAAGAACAGGACGTATACGCTGTTCATCGTGATTTTTCGACACCGCCACTAACGCAACAGATCCCGGCGTGCGGTTTGCGTCACGCTCCGCCCGCTCGATCGTGGTGCGCACTTCCGCCAATTGGGCGGCGGGATTAAACTGATCGTCTTGAGAGGACATGACGTGAAGGCTCCGGCTAGGCTGAGGGGCAAACGGATGATACAAACATCACCATGGCGAAGCTAGCAAAGCTGGGCGCGCGGCACAATTGCTCGCGTTTCGGCACGACCCCAAAGACCCTGCCGCAGTGTTATGTGCTGAGTGATTGTGTGCGCCTGCCCGATCCAAGCGATCTGTTGACCAGGCTGCCGCGCGGAACGTGCATCATTGTGCGCCATACGGATCCCGACGCCCGCGCTCAATTGGCGATGCGCATCGTTGCGCCCGCGCATAAACTCGGTTTGAAGGTGATCATCGCCAACGATCTGCGCCTTGCGCTGCGCATAGGCGCCGACGGGCTGCATTTGTCTGAACGCATGGCGCGTTTGGGCCGTCCGCGCATCGCATTTCATAAGCCCGGATTTATGTGTACGGCTGCGGCGCACACCCGCCTCGCCTTGTGGCGGGCTCATCGCGCGGGCGCAAACGCCGCCCTGCTGTCGCCGGTGTTTCCCACACTCAGTCATCCAAACGCGCGAACCTTAGGGGTTTTACGCTTTGGAATCATGGCCCACTTAAGCCCCATACCCGTCATCGCGTTGGGCGGCGTTTCCCATGCCAACGCAGCCCGACTGCGCGGACTTATGCGCCAAAAGCTCGCCTTTGGACTCGCCGCCATTGGCGCATGGCGCGACTGATCTGAAAATGCCAACACAGGTTTTTTAAGGGCCGTTTAGACAAAAAGAAAGGGCGACCGAAGCCGCCCTTTCCGTAGTCGTTAGACCAAAGTTTACTTCAACTTAGAAGCCAACTTCGATACCAGCGATCAAGCCGCTAACGGTACGTGCGGAGTTAGCCACAGTACCCGTGCCTTCCGGATCCGCTTTGGAATGGAAGTAGTTCGCGGCCAATGCAACACCAGCGCCCATGTCGTAGGTCGCAGCAATGTTCCACTTGGTGTCTTTGTCGTCACCAGGAGTTGCAACGGTGTTTTTGTCTTCAGCACGCATGTAGCCAGCAGAAACGCTGTACGGGCCGGTTGCGTAAGAAACGCCGAGTTCCCAAGCGTTGCCATCAGCAACGCTGGAGTTAGCTGCGGTGTCGTTGAAGTCGGAGTAGCCGCCGCCAACGGTGAAGCCAGCCATGCCGACGTTCAAACCAACGTGGGTCACGTCTTGGTTGTTGGCGCCGAAGTTCATGCGGGTCACGTCAGCGGAAACCGCTGCGCCGCCGAGATCGCCGGACCAAGCTGCACCGAAGGTGTAACCATCTTCGGCGGTACCAAGAACGCGACGTGCGTTGGAAGCGTTGCCAGCTTCAGCTGCGGAGTAGGACATACCCACCGTTACGCCGGAGAAGTTCGGAGAGATGTACTTCAACTTAGCGGAATCGCCACCGGCATCAGAGATGTCGACGGAAACCGGCGCGAAGACAGCCGAAGACGTTGCGGCAGCCGTAGCGGTACCAGCCCAGGAATCTGTATCACCCCAGTCGAAGTTACCGGCGTTCGGGACGCGAACCATGTTGTCGTCGCCGAAGTGCGGGTGGTGACCGATGCTCAGAGCGCCCATGGCGTCGGAGCTGATGGTCAACCAAGAACGGTCAACGTTGGTGGTTGCAGCGCCATCGGCTTCCATTTCGACGCGAGCGGCAACTTTGATGCCGTTGTCGAGGGTGGTGTTGCCGGTGAAGTAAATCTCAGTGTTGGACCACTGGGAGATGTCCTTGTCGCGTGCAGCGGCGGAATCGGTGGAAGCAACTTCGTCAGAGTTGGTGAGACCAACATAGTGACGCATGAAGCCGCCGAGTTCCAATTTGATTTTTTCAGCAGCGAAGGCTTCGCTGGACATGGTGCCGAGGGCGATGACAGCCGTGGTACCGAGCAGAATCTTTTTCATGGTTTCTCCTAATCGTTTTTTCCCTCTATCGCGGTTTATTCGTGTGTTGGTCATTCACAAACCATGAAACACCACGTCGCGATAGACGTTTTACCCCAAATGGATGATGCATCCTGGACTGACGCCAACAGATAATCAAGAAACTCGAACCCCTTACCCCCTCAAATTCTGTGCTGCGTGATATTTTTGCCACACAAATGCTCGCGAAGCTCTGAAAAAGGCTAAAAATTCCATACGCCTAGTACATTCGCTGTGACACGTTAGCTACACCAAGCACGTCTAATCAGCTCTAAACACCGACAATACGCCTTACAACGTCGAATTTCGCTGCATCTGCGGAAAATCGACCTCAATACGCACTTCGCCCGTTGCTCCAAACGCCAAGCCGCGTATTATTAGCCAGAAATTTTGCCTCTTTATACTGCGTGACGCTGAAACGCGACAGGCGCGGCGAATGGGGCATGAAGCCAGGGCAACAGCCCCATGCGATTTATGCCTGCGGAGATATGCAACAATATGAAAAAGACCACCTTTCATCTTACGATCATTTCAACGGCCCTGCTATCGGTCGCTTTGGGCGCATGCTCAGGCGGTAAAGTCCTCACGCCCCGCAAACGGCAAGCGGGCGAAATTGGCAAACAATATGAGGAAACCAATCCGCGACAGACGATCTTTGGCGAAGGCGGCATTCAATTCGGCAATGACCCCAAAAAACAAGCTGGCGCCGCCGGCAGTGGTGGTATTGGCGTCAATTCATATCTGTGGCGGGCATGCCTAGACACCATTGCCTTTATGCCCGTCACCAGCGCCGACCCGTTCGGTGGGGTGATCCTCACCGATTGGTTTTCGCCAAGCGAAACGCCGGCGGAACGCTTTAAACTCAATGTATACGTTTTGGGCCGCGCCCTTCGCGCCGATGGTATCCGCGTCTCGGTTTTTCGTCAGATCGACGATGGAACCGGCAATTGGCGCGATGCCGCCGTGGAACAAGGGGCTGACCGCAAACTTGAAGACGCCATCCTCACCCGGGCGCGCCAATTGCGCAATGAAACACGCATGCAGCAAAACTGACCTCGCCGCAACAACACGCACATCCATAATCTCGACAACTCGCTATAGGAATACGCACGCCCATGTCGCGCTATAACTTCAAGGAAGCCGAAGCCAAGTGGCAACAGGCCTGGGAACAACAAGGCACATTCACGGTGACCGAAGACCCGCAACGTGAAAAATATTACGTCTTGGAAATGTTCCCATACCCGTCAGGGCGCATTCACATGGGACATGTGCGCAATTACACCCTTGGCGATGTGGTGGCGCGATTCAAGCGCGCCCAAGGCTTAAACGTTCTGCACCCCATGGGCTGGGATGCGTTTGGTCTGCCTGCGGAAAATGCGGCGATTCAGAACGACACTCATCCCGCGATTTGGACGGAACACAATATCGCGACCATGAAGGCGCAGCTCAAGACCATGGGCCTGTCTTACGATTGGAACCGCGAAATCGCCACGTGCGAGCCTGCGTACTACAAGCACGAACAAAAAATGTTCTTGGATTTCCTTAAGGCTGGGCTTGCCTACAAGAAAGAATCTTGGGTCAACTGGGATCCTGTTGAAAACACCGTGCTCGCCAACGAGCAGGTTATCGACGGCAAGGGCTGGCGTTCCGGCGCGCCTGTGGTCAAAAAACAGCTGTCGCAGTGGTTTTTAAAAGTCACCCAATATGGCGACGATCTGTTGCAAGAGCTCAAAACCCTTGATCGCTGGCCGGACAAAGTCCGCATCATGCAAGAAAACTGGATTGGCCGATCGGAAGGCGCACGGGTCTTTTTTGAACGTACCGATTGCGATGAAACCCTGGAAATTTACACCACACGACCCGACACGCTTTTTGGCGCGTCGTTCATGGCCATCGCCGCCAATCACCCGATTGCGCTGAAGCTGGCGGAACAAGATGGTGATTTAAATACGTTTATCCAAGACTGCAATGCGCTTGGCACGTCCGAGGCGGCCATCGAAAGCGCGGAAAAAAGGGGCTACAAAACCCCGTTGAGCGTCAAGCACCCGTTCATCGACGGCCATACCTTGCCTATATATGTGGCCAATTTCGTGCTTATGGAATACGGCACCGGCGCGATCTTCGCCTGCCCCGCGCACGATCAGCGCGACATGGACTTCGCCCGTAAATATGACCTACCTGTGATTCCCGTGGTCGCGCCCAAGGACATTGCAGGCACCGACGCAGAAGCGGGCTGGTTGGCCGATTTCGCCGCCAACGCCAACGAGGCCGTTAGCGATGACGGTGTGGCGGTGAATTCCGACTTTCTCAATGGTCTCGACGTCAAAACCGCAAAAAGCACGGTCATCGCCAAGCTCGAAGCCATGCACCGCGGCCAAGGCACCGTGCAATTTCGTCTTCGTGACTGGGGCATCTCAAGACAACGCTATTGGGGATGCCCGATCCCAGTCGTTCATTGCGACGATTGCGGCACGGTCCCGGTGCCGACTGAACAATTGCCCGTCGAACTGCCCGATGACGTCACCTTGGGCGGCGCCGGTAATCCACTGGATGCGCACCCGACGTGGAAACATGTCGATTGTCCCAGCTGCGGCAAGCCGGCGCTACGTGAAACCGACACTTTCGACACATTTTTTGAATCGTCGTGGTACTACGCCCGCTTTACCGATGCGCAATCCGATCAGGCGTTCTCCAAAAGCGCCGTCCAGTATTGGCTGCCGGTCGATCAATATATCGGTGGCGTCGAACATGCCGTTCTGCATTTGCTGTATTCGCGGTTTTTCACCCGCGCTCTTAAAGACTGTGGTTACCTCGACATCAAAGAACCGTTTGCCGGCCTCATGACGCAAGGCATGATCTGCCACGAGACCTATAAAGACCAAGACGGACAGTGGCTGACCCCGGAAGAGGCAGAATCGCGTGACAAAAGCACCGTGACCGTTGGACGATCGGAAAAAATGTCCAAATCCAAGAAAAACGTTGTCGATCCGCAACTGATTATCGGAACCTACGGCGCAGACACGGCGCGCCTGTTTATGCTGTCCGACAGCCCGCCGGATCGCGATTTGGATTGGACCGATGCGGGCGTCGAGGGGGCTTGGCGCTATGTTGGTCGAGTATGGCGACTGGTTGCAAACGCCTCCGACAAACTTGCCGACCTGGGCGCGCCGCAACCGTCTTCAGTTGAAGGCGAAGCCTTGACGATACGCAGTCTGGTGCACAAAACCGCCCACGCCATCACTCAAGATCTCAATAATTTTCACTTCAACAAGGCCGTGGCGCGTATTCGCGAACTGACCAACGCGCTTGAAGGCTTTAACGCATCGAACGCGGACTGCAATTGGGTGCGCCGCGAAGCCTGTGAATTCGTCGCCAAACTCATCAACCCGATGATGCCGCACCTTGCTGAAGAGCTTTGGCTCCACCTTGGTCACAGCACGCTGATCGCCAATGAGCGCTGGCCCCGTGTCGATGAAAGTTTGTTGGTTGATGACACCGTCACCGTCGCCGTACAAGTAAACGGTAAAATGCGCGGCACCATTGAGCTCGCCAAAGACATCGACAAAGCCGAGGCCGAGGCCACAGCTTTGGCCCTGGATACAGCCGTCGCCGCGATGGATGGCAAAACACCGCGCAAAGTCATCGTTGTGCCCAATAGGATTGTAAACATTGTCGTTTAACCCCCAGCTTCCCCGCGCAAGCGCACTCGTCGCCCTGCTCATCGCCGCATCGATGGTCAGTGCGTGTGGGTATAGGCCGCTTTATGGTCAAAACACGAGCGCGCCCAGTGCGCAAAGACATTTGGAAAGCATCAACGTCAAACCAATCCCTGATCGCATCGGCCAAATGATGCGCACGGCTTTGATGCGAGGGCTCAGTCCGCGCAGTAAAAGATCCGCCCACGCGTACGATATTTCCATCACGCTCGAGGAATCCATTTCAACGCTGGCTGTTGAACGCAATGCCTTCGCCACCCGCGCCAATTTGGCGCTCACGGCCAATTACACGCTCATGCGCAGGGCGGATTTTATCAAACTTACCTCAGGCTCGGTTAAATCCGTTTCCAGCTACAATATTTTGGCCTCTGATTTTGCCACCAAATCGGCAAAAGACAATTCCCGCAAACGCGCCATTGAAGATGTGTCCAATACATTGCGCACACGTCTGGCGATATATTTCCAGGGACCCGGCCAAAAGCAACCTCCGATACAGCGCCCTGGTAAATCGACCACCACCGGCTCACATATCAAACAGCCATGAAAATCACCAATGCCAAGATTGAGGGATTTTTGCGCGCACCCGACCCTGCGGCGCGCGCGATCTTGGTCTTCGGCCCCGACGAAGGATTGGTGCGCGAACGCGCGCAGCGTCTCGCCAAAACGAAGGTCGATGATCTGAACGATCCCTTTCGTGTGGTCGAAATCACGGGCGCCGACCTCAAAAACGATCCCGCACGCTTGGCCGACGAAGCCGCCTCGATGTCGTTCGGTGGTGGATCGCGGGTTGTGCGCATTCGTCAGGCGGGCGACGCGAGTGCTCCGGCATGTAAATCGTTTCTCGAACTCGACACTCCTGCCGATGCCTTGGTGGTGATGGACGCCGGTGACCTCAACCCACGCTCAAAGCTTCGCAAGCTGTTTGAAACCGCCAAAAATGCCGCGTGTATCCCGTGTTATGCAGACGATTTGCGCTCTTTGCCCGATGTTATCCGCGAAAGCCTGACCCGTTTTGAACTTACTGCCGACCGTAACGCGATGTCATTGTTGGTGCAAAACCTCGGCTCTGATCGTTCCGTAACCCGAGGAGAACTTGAAAAGCTAGCGCTTTACATGGGTGGGCCCGGTCAAATCAGCGAAGAGGACGTGCGCGCCGCTATCGGCGACACCGCAGCAAGCGGCATCGACGATGTCATTTACAGCGCGGCAAGCGGCGACACGCAAAAGCTTGAATCCGCGCTCAACCGCGTGCTTTCGGAAGGCGTCAACGCCGTTCAGTTGGTGCGTGCAGCGGAACGCCATTTTCAACGCCTACACATCGCGCGAGGGCAAATGGCGCGAGGCCACAATGCAGAACAAGCGACCCGGTCTTTGCGTCCGCCGATTATCTTCAAACTCGCCGATGCATTTAAGCGTCAACTCAATTTATGGCCGGAATCTAAACTCTCACGCGCTTTTGAAATTTTGACGCAAGCTGAAATCGATTGCAAAACGACAGGCTTTCCCGCCAATGCCGTTTGTGGTCGGGCGATGCTGACCATTGCCCAGGCGGCCAAGGCCGGACAGCGTCGTACATAAACCCTGCAAAAATAAAAGCTAATTATATCAATGTCATAGATGCAACGCGTGCACATAGTGCATTGAATATTACTTAGCATTACGTCTAGCATAGGCGACGTTATGTTAAGAAAAATTAATTGCACTAAACTTACATCAATATATAATACATTATATCAATAGGTTATGTGAATTTAACAGCCTATGTAGATGGTTTTCTCTAGAAAACGTTACGCAAGCGCAAGAAAATTGACGCTTAAATCTCGTCAGAGCCCGCACCGTGGGTCAAACGCGCCAAAATTCCGTCCAGTTGTTCCAACGTTTCATAATGGATCACAACTTGCCCGCGGCCGAGCTTATCTTGAATTTGAACCTTAAGGCCCAGCATGTTGGCGAGGTCATGCTCGAGCGCCACTGTGTCGCTATCTTTTACCGGCTTTACAGCCTTTGACTTTGTGCTGACCGCACCGCCCGCCTTCACCAGCTGTTCCGTTTGGCGCACATTGAGGCCCTTGCGCACCACCTCTTTGGCCAAGTCCGCCGCGCCGCTCACGCCAACCAAGCAGCGTGCGTGCCCCGCGCTCAGATCACCGGCCTCAAGCAAATCTTTAACGTCGCCCGGTAACGTCAATAGCCGTAACGTATTTGCCACGTGGGAGCGGCTTTTGCCCAAAGCCTGCGCGAGCTGTTCTTGGGTATGGCTAAACTCATGCATCAAGCGATGGTAGCCATCCGCCTCTTCCAACGCCGAGAGATCTTGGCGCTGCAGATTTTCCACCAGAGCAACTTCAAGCGTTTCTTTGTCGTCAAAATCACGAATAATAACAGGGACTTGGTGGATTTGCGCCATCTGTGCGGCGCGCCAACGACGCTCACCGGCGATGATCTCAAACTCACCCTCATGTTGAGGATGCGGACGCACCAAAAGCGGCTGCAAAACGCCTTTTTCACGGATGGATTCAGACAGGTCGCGCAGTTGCTCATCACCAAAACTATGGCGCGGCTGATATTTGCCGGGATGAAGGTGCGTGACGGCAACCGACTTGGCGCCCTCTCCATGGTCCAGTTCCGCAAACTCCGTCTCATCTTGACCCAGCAAGGCGGATAGGCCCATGCCCAATTTTTTTTCAGCCATCTTCATTTCCTTAAAGCACCCTTCTGACACGCCCAACCTTATACGCTAACGTGCCCTTCACGGCGCAGAACCTCACCCGCCAAGTGCAGATAGGCTTGCGAACCCGCACATTTCATATCGTACATCAGCACCGGCTTGCCGTGCGACGGCGCTTCGGAAACCCGCACATTGCGTGGGATCACCGTTTTATAGACCTTGTCGCCGAAGTATTCGCGAACATCCGCCGCAACCTGGTCTGACAACTTGTTGCGCTTGTCGAACATCGTCAACACAATACCCTGAATTTCCAAATCCGGATTGAACACGCTCTTCACCCGCTCGACGGTTTTGAGTAAATGGCTCAAACCTTCCAGAGCGAAAAACTCACACTGCAAGGGCACCAAAATCGCTTGAGACGCGACCATCGCATTCAAGGTCAGTAGACCTAACGCCGGCGGACAATCGATCAAGACATAATCGTAGTCCTGAGCGCCGTCGCCGATGGCTTTTTGCAGTTGGTGCTCGCGCTCATCCAAATTGACCAACTCCAACTCCGCGCCGGACAGGTCCATGCCGGCGGGAATGATGTCGAGGCCCGGAACGCTAGAATGCTGTACCGCTTCGCGCATTGGCACGCCATCGATGACCATCCGGTAGGTATCCAGCCGGCGATTTTTGCGGTCAACGCCCAGCCCCGTCGATGCGTTGCCTTGCGGATCCAAGTCGATGATCAGCACACGCTGCTTCACCGCCGCAAGCGCGGTCGCTAGGTTGATTGCGGTTGTGGTTTTGCCCACCCCGCCCTTCTGATTGGCCACGGCAATGATGCGTGGGCCTTTTTCGGGTTCGGGCATGTTGATGATATCCCCTATGGTGCCGCCCATGTTTTTCTTGGGCACTTTATTCCAGATGCTCATGACGTCGGGTGCACTCTCTCAGTTCAAGGATCATGCCCGCCGGATCGGTCCGACTGGGGTGATGAAGGACGCGCATCTTCCAGGTTTTTTCCGCTTCGGTCAATTCCTCGGACCAGCGCTTTCCCTTCAAAAACAGGTATATCCCTGTGGATAAGCTGTGCATCTCGGCGAACGCTAAAAGTTTGTCCAAGGAGGCCAACGCCCGTGACGTCACCACATCGGCGGCCAGCGGCTCCAAATTTTCAATCCGCGCATTGTGGATCGTGACCCCACAACCCGCAGTCCGGTTGACTTCACGCAAAAATGCACACTTACGCTGGTCGCTCTCAACCAGATGCACATCCAGCGTCGGATCAAGGCACGCGAGCACCAGACCGGGAAATCCAGCGCCGCTACCGAAATCCACAACTTTATTTCCGTGCGCGATCAAGGGCGCAATTTGTGCGCTGTCGAGCATATGACGATCCCACAGGTCCGGGAGCGTATCCGGGCCCACCAAATTGATCTTCGCCTGCCACTTCACCAGTAGATCAGCATAAATCTTCAATTTGACAACGACCTCATCCGATACGCCGGTTTCAGCCTGAAAATCGGCGGCAGACGATACAGACGCGGGGGCTTCCCTGTTCATCCATGGGACCTTTCGATAGAGCAATGTTTCACGTGAAACATTGTGCATCCATTTTCACCAACAAATGCTTAAGCTGTTTTTTGACGTGAGCCGCGGCGGACGTAGGATAAAAGCAACGTCAATGCTGAAGGCGTCACGCCGGAAATACGCGCCGCCTGTCCAAGCGTAGCCGGACGAACCGTGTTTAATTTAGCCCGAACCTCGTTGGACAGCCCATTGATGGCGTCATAATCCAAACTTGGCGGTAACGCTAAGGCTTCGTCTTTGCGAAAAGCATGGACATCAGCCTCTTGGCGGTCGAGATACACACTGTAGCGCGCCTCGATATCCGCCTGTTCTTTCGCCTTCGGCTGAAGATCAGCCAGTTGCGGCCAAATCAGTTCAAGTTGCGCCCATTCAACGTCGGGATACGCCAACAATTGCTTGGCGGTGCGTCGCTGACCATCTTGATTGATTTTCAGACCGTGCTTCGCCAGTTCGACGGGGGTCGCCTGAAGATTGTCAATCAACTCAAGCGCCGCCAAGATATCTTGCTCCTTGGCGCGAAAAGCCGTGGTGCGTCGCAATCCAACGCAGCCTATGGCGACGCCACGTTCGGTTAAGCGCCGATCTGCATTGTCAGCGCGTAATCGCAAGCGGTACTCCGCCCGGGACGTAAACATACGGTACGGTTCTTGGGTGCCGAGAGTCACTAAATCGTCGATCATCACGCCGATGTACGCCTCGGACCGATCCAGGACAAACGTTTGCGCCCCTGCCCGGGCCTTCAGGGCGGCATTGACGCCCGCCATCAAACCTTGGGCCGCGGCTTCTTCGTATCCGGTGGTGCCGTTGATTTGACCAGCCAGAAACAGGCCCGGCGCGCGGCGGGTTTCAAGCGTCGGGTCCAGCTCGCGCGGATCGACGAAGTCATACTCGATGGCGTAACCGGGCTGAAGCATGCGGGTCTTTTCAAGACCAGGTATCGTTTTCAACAAAGCCAGCTGCACATCGCGCGGCAAAGAGGTTGAAATACCGTTGGGATAGACCGTCGGATCATCATAGCCTTCGGGTTCAAGAAAAATCTGATGGCCATTACGTTCGGAAAAGCGCACGACCTTGTCTTCGATGGACGGGCAGTAGCGTGGTCCGGTGCTTTCAATCTGACCCGAGTACATCGGGCTGCGATCCAAATTGGCCTGAATCAACGCATGACCCTCTGCGGTGGTCGTGGTGATATAGCAATCGATCTGTCGCTGGGTGATCGCGTCCGTCAAAAACGAAAACGGTTCCGGCTCAACATCACCGGGCTGCGCTTGCAGGCTGGCCCAATCAATGGTGTTGCCATCAAGGCGCGGCGGGGTGCCGGTTTTCAACCGCCCCATGGCAAATCCCAAGCGCCGCAGGGTGTACGCCAGACCGACCGACCGCGGATCGCCGGCCCGACCCGCCGGAAAGGTCTCCGGTCCCAGATGGATCAAACCACGCAAAAACGTGCCGGTGGTCAGAACCACCGCAGCAACATTCAGGGTCTTGCCCGTGTCAAGTTTGATCCCAGTTACAGCGTTGCTGTCATCGAGCACGATGTCTTCTACCGACGCCTCAAGCATCGTTAGGTTTTGCTGTTGCGCTAATAATGACTGAACCGCTTCGCGGTACAATTTGCGATCCGCCTGGGCGCGTGGACCACGCACCGCTGGACCCTTGGATCGATTGAGCATACGGAACTGAATGCCGCCACGATCCGCGGCCCGGCCCATAATGCCGTCAAGCGCATCGACCTCTTTGACCAGCTGTCCCTTGGCCAATCCACCGATGGCGGGATTGCAAGACATCTCCCCGACGCTGGCGAGGCGATGGGTCACCAGGACGGTTTTCGCGCCCATCCGCGCGGCCGCAGCAGCAGCCTCAGCGCCAGCGTGGCCCCCGCCAATCACCACCACGTCAAATGTGTTTTGGTCAGACATCTTCATGGAGCGGAACTTAGGTGCGCGCACCCGCCAAGTCAAACACCCCGTGCACCACTGCCCGTGAAATGTTTCACGTGAAACATTGCGTCCCTGAAACAGCGCTTATGCACCAAGGCCCACCAAACGAAAAGAAGTTATTTGCCGATGCAAAAATCGCGAAAAATAACGTCGAGCAAATCTTCAACATCGACCCGACCGGTGATCCGTCCCAATTCACGGGCGGCGAGACGCAAGTCCTCGGCTTCAAGTTCCGCGCCAATATGCTCTGCATTGTCGCGCAACAAAAATCGTTCCAGCGCCACAGACGTGCGCGTCAAGGCTTCGCGGTGCCGCGCACGCGTTGGGGCCGGACCATCACTTCCAACCCGGCACCGATCTGCGACCAACTCTCCCAACCGAGCCAACAGCCGATCAAGGCCCTCGCCCGTTCGAACGGATAACGGCCAAACCGGATGGCCGTCTATAAGTTTCGGCGCCGCCGCATCCAGCGCATCCGCCTTATTGATCGCAACCAAGGTGTCCTCAGCCAACAGAGACCGCGTGGTTGGATCAAGGTCCGGCAAAGACGCACCGTCGAAAACCGCTAAGGTGATGTCGGCGCCTTCCGCCCACAACTTGGCCCGGCGAACGCCCTCTTGCTCAATCGCGTCACCGGTTTCCCGCAGACCCGCCGTATCAGCGACCAAAAGCGGATAGCCCGATAAATTCAAATGCACCTCAACCACATCGCGGGTGGTGCCAGCAATGTCGGAAACAATCGCCGCATCGCGCTGCGCCAGGGCGTTCATCAAAGAGGATTTACCGGCATTGGGCGGACCGATGATCGCCAGACGCACGCCATCGCGCAATCGCTCCCCTTTGCGGCTATCGGCCAAATGCGCCAGCACATGAGCATGAAGCTCGCGCACGCTCTCCAAAACGGCGGCGTGCAAATGCTCGGGCAGTTCTTCATCGCTGAAATCAAGCTCAGCTTCGAAATGCGCCAACGCGCGCACCAACTGATCGCGCCAACCGTCATACAGTCGACCGAGCTCGCCTTCGGATTGGCGCAGCGCTTGTTTCTTCTGCGCTTGAGTCTCGGCCTCAATCAAGTCGGCTAGACCTTCGACTTGGGTCAAATCAAGCTTGGCGTTCTCAAAAGCGCGACGGGTGAACTCACCGGCTTCCGCCAATCGCAAACCCTCAAGGCCCGACAGCACCGCCAAAACGCCGTCGACCACGGCAAGGCCACCGTGGACATGCAGCTCAACGACGTCTTCGCCAGTGAAACTGGCGGGGGCGGTAAACCACAACACAAGGGCGTCATCCAAAACCTCGCCACTTTCGGGGTCGCGCAATCGCACCAATTTCGCGACGCGCGGCTGTGGAAGAGGCTGTCGAGTTAACGCGCATAGCGCCGCCCCGGCGGTGGAGCCCGAAACGCGGATCACCGCAACGCCGGACCGACCTGTCCCGCTGGCCAACGCATATATAGTTTCAGTTGTCATGGGGACCGCCCTACCGACACTATCTAAATAGCTTGCTGTTCATTATTGATCGGGTTGCAGCATCAGCCGCTCAACCCATTTACCGTTCTGTACGTGTTCAGCCAGAATTGCGTCGACGTCGTCGAACGTCTTGATCGCATACCAAACGCCTTCGGGATACACCACCACGGCCGGACCCAATTCGCAACGATCCAAACACCCAGCCGAGTTGATGCGTACGTCCTCAAGTCCTAGCTCTTTAGCCCGAGCCTTCATGTAATTGCGCAGTTTCAAAGCGCCGAGACTGGCGCATGAACCGCGCGGGTGATTTTCGGGACGTTCGTTGGTGCAACAAAAAAGGTGAAGACGATAGTACGGTTTGGGGTCGGTCATCAGGGCTCTCAATCATTGGCGCCGGGTGCTTTAGAGGTTGTAACCCGGCCATGGTCACACAAAGTAAGCAAGCAGGGAACATTGCGCAACGTTCTCGCTATGACCCCGCCATGACACGGTGGCATTGCACGACAAATTCATATTCAAAGCGTGGTTTATAAGGCGTTTGATCATGCCCAAAAACAGACTGGCTCAAGAGACCAGCCCCTATTTGCTGCAACACCAAAACAATCCCGTCGATTGGTATCCTTGGGGTGAAGAAGCATTGGCGGCGGCGCACGAAACCGGCAAGGCGATTTTATTGTCAATCGGCTATTCGTCCTGTCACTGGTGCCACGTCATGGCGCACGAAAGCTTTGAAAATCCAGAAATTGCCGCGCGCATGAATGAGATGTTCATCAACGTCAAAATCGACCGTGAAGAACGCCCGGACCTCGATATCATTTACCAGTCGGCGCTCAACCTCATGCGTCAACCGGGCGGTTGGCCGCTGACGATGTTTCTGACCCCCGACGGCGACCCGTTTTGGGGCGGCACTTATTTTCCCCCCAAAGAACGCTACGGCCGACCCGGTTTTCTCCAGGTTTTAGACGGCATCGCCGGGGCGTGGAACAACAATTCGGAACAAGTCATCAGCAACGTCGCCGTGATCCGCGCCGCTCTCAAAGCTCTATCGACATCCGTACAGGGCAAAGCTTTAACTCTGAATATCGTCGATGAGGTTGCGGATGGCGCCTTGCGCACCATCGACCCCACGTATGGCGGTTTTCGCGGTGCGCCAAAATTTCCACAGCCGCCAATGCTGCACTTGTTATGGCGCGCATGGCGACGCACAAATCTCGATCTCTATCGCGATGCGGTGATCAACACCCTCGACCACATGTGCCAAGGTGGAATTTTCGATCACATCGGCGGCGGCTTTGCCCGCTACTCGACGGATGAAAAATGGTTGGTGCCACATTTTGAAAAGATGCTCTACGACAACGCCCAGCTCATCAGCCTGATGGCAGAGGTCTGGAAAGAAACAAAATCGCCGCTGTACGAAGCGCGCATCCGTGAAACCATTGATTGGGTTTTGCGCGAAATGAAGGTGATCGACAACGACGGGCTGTATGCGTTCGCCTCCGCCCTCGACGCCGATACGCTCAATGCGGATGGTCACAACGAAGAGGGTCAATTTTATGTTTGGACCCAAGACGAGATCGATGAGCTGTTGGGCGACATGGCGCCGCTGTTCAAACAAACCTATGGCATTTCCAGCCGTGGTAATTGGTCCGAAGGCGGACCAGGGGCCAACGTGATCGCGCGCGTCAAACCCTTCCCCAACGACCCGGCCATCGAAGGCATGTTGGCAGACGCGCGAAACAAGCTGTTCACCGTGCGCGCGGATCGCCCCAACCCTGCACGAGACGACAAAGTCCTCGCCGATCTCAACGGATTGATGATCCAGGCCCTGGCCAAGGCCAGCGCGATCTTGGCTGAGCCCGACTGGCTTGTCGCCGCCGAAACGGCCTTCGCCTTTGTCTCCAAACACATGGTCAACGATGGTCGGCTGAGCCGCAGTTGGGCGAAGGGTCAAGCGCGCCACAACGCAGTGCTCGACGATCTGGCGCATATGAGCCGTGCGGCGCTGTATCTGTATGAAACCACCGGCGATGAGACCTACTTGGCGCAATGCGAAGCCTGGACCCATCAGGCCAGCGATCTCTTTTGGTGCGATGATGATGGCGGTTTTTGTTTAAGCGCCCGCGACGTCACCGACGTCATCACCCGCACCCGCCAATGCGCCGACAACGCCGTGCCCAGCGGCAACGGAACCATGGCCGACGTGTTGGCGCGCCTTTATCTGATCACCGGCGAAGACGCCTATCGAAGCCGCGCCGAAGACGTCATCAACGCTTTTCCCGCCGAAAGCGCCAACGCCGTCGCCAACATGCCGACTTTATTGAATGCGTTCGAGCTGCTGAGCGAAGGCGCACAGGTGGTGGTCGCTGGAATAAACGGCAACTGCGCCCCGCTCATCAAGGCCGTATTCGCATCGCCCAGCACATTGCATGTGTTGATTCGCACCGACGGCGAAAACAACCATGCCCCCGGTCACCCCGCCCACGGCAAAACCACCGTGGACGGCAAGGCCGCAGCCTATGTTTGTCGCGCCGGAACGTGCTCACCACCGGTCATTAACGAGGATGCCTTGATCGCCCAGCTCAAGGGCCTGTAAAGTCCACCCATGGAAACGCTTTGCATCAAAAGCCCGGTTGGCGATCTGACCTTGTTCGAAGATGGCGGTCAAATCATTGCGCTCGACTGGGGTCAGGGTTTTGATACGCCGCGCACTGGCGATAACCCGACCCTCAATCAAGCCGCCCAAGCGTTGCGCGCTTATTTTCACAGCGGCGCGGATGACTTTAAATCTCTTCCCCTTGATCCCGGTGGCACCGATTTTCAACGTCGGGTGTGGACAGAAATGCAAAAGATCAAACCCGGTCAGGTAAAAACCTATGGCGAGATCGCCGGTACGCTGGGCTCATCGCCGCGCGCCGTCGGCAACGCTTGCGGCGCCAACCCCATTCCGATTCTTATTCCCTGTCACCGCGTGGTCGCGCAAAATTCGCTCGGCGGTTACACCGGCGACGGCGGTCTAGACACCAAAACCCAACTGTTACGCCTTGAAGGCTATCTTTAGGAGACCTCCCACATGAGCACCTGTAAAGCCGTGCGCGTTCACGCCGCTGGCGGACCCGAAGTTCTCAAATATGACGACATTGACGTAAGCGATCCGGCGCCCGGTGAAATTCGCATCCGTCACACCGCCATCGGTTTGAACTTTATCGACGTTTATATGCGCACCGGGCTCTACCCCCTGCCCCCACTACCAACCACCATCGGCATGGAGGGCGCAGGTGTGGTCGACGCGCTGGGTGATGGCGTAACGGGTTTAAACGTGGGTGATCGCGTCGCCTACGCATCCCAACCGCCCGGCGCATACGCCCAGTTGCGCAATTTGGCTGCCGAACGTGTGGTGAAGGTGCCCGACGCCATCGACGACAAAACCGTTGCGGCGATGATGTTGCAAGGTTTAACCGCACAATATTTGCTGCGCCAAACCTATCGAGTCCAACCGGGCGACACCATCTTGATGCACGCTGCAGCCGGTGGCGTCGGCCTGATCGTGTGCCAGTGGGCCAAGCATTTGGGCGCCACCGTGATTGGCACCGTCGGCAGTGCTGAAAAAGCGGAACTCGCCAAGGCCCACGGTTGCGACCATGCGATTTTGTATCGCGATAAAAACTTCAAAGACGAAGTGATGGCGCTCACCGAGGGCCGCGGCGTAAACGTGGTTTATGATTCCATCGGCAAAGACACGTTTATGGACAGCCTGGCTTGCTTGAAAAAGCGTGGCACTATGGTGACCTACGGCAACGCTTCGGGACCGGTTGATCCGTTCCAGCCGGCGGTGTTGGGCAAAATGGGCTCGCTGTATCTCACCCGCCCAACACTGTTCGATTATATTGCCGAGCGCGAAAATCTGGTCGCCATGGCCGACGAACTGTTCGACATGGTGTCATCCGGCGTGGTCAAAATTGAAGTTCACCAAGAGTATCCCCTGTCAGAGACCGCCCAAGCCCACATGGATTTGGAAGCGCGTAAAACCACCGGATCGACGGTGTTGATCCCCTAAGAATATTGGTAAAAAAAACCCCAGCTGCTCAAACCGAGCGGCCGGGGTTTTTGTTTGCGTCTTCGACCAAAACATTAAGTGTTCATGGTGTCGAAGAAATCGTTGTTGTTTTTGGTTTCGCGCATTTTACCCATGAGGAATTCCATCGCGTCGGTGACGCCCATCGGCATAAGAATGCGGCGCAAGACCCACATTTTCGACAGCGTGCCCTTGTCGACCAACAACTCTTCTTTGCGGGTGCCCGACTTGGTGATGTCGATGGCGGGGAAGATGCGTTTGTCGCTGACTTTGCGATCCAAGATAATTTCCGAGTTACCCGTACCCTTGAATTCTTCGAAGATGACTTCGTCCATGCGCGAACCTGTGTCGATCAAGGCGGTGGCGATGATGGTCATCGAACCGCCCTCTTCAACATTTCGGGCTGCACCGAAGAAGCGTTTGGGACGCTGCAAAGCATTGGCGTCAACGCCACCGGTTAAGACCTTACCGGAACTTGGCACCACGGTGTTGTAAGCGCGCGCCAGTCGAGTGATGGAATCCAACAAAATGATCACGTCGCGTTTGTGTTCAACCAAACGCTTAGCTTTCTGAATGACCATTTCCGCGACTTGAACGTGACGCGCAGCCGGTTCATCAAAGGTCGAGCTGATGACTTCGCCTTTGACCGAACGCGCCATATCGGTGACTTCTTCAGGGCGCTCATCGATCAGCAAAACGATCAGATAGCTTTCCGGATGATTAGCCGCCAGGGCGTGGGCAATGTTTTGCAACATGACCGTTTTGCCGGTGCGCGGCGGCGCGACAACAAGTGCGCGTTGGCCCTTACCGATCGGCGTGATCAAATCCATGATGCGCCCGGTGAAGTCTTTGTTTTCTGGATTTTCGACTTCCATCGTCAGACGCTCATCGGGATAAAGCGGCGTGAGGTTGTCGAAGTTGATGCGGTGACGCACCGCACCGGGGTCTTCAAAGTTGATGGTGTTCACCTTCAACAGCGCAAAATAACGCTCGCCGTCTTTGGGACTGCGGATTTCGCCTTCCACCGTGTCGCCGGTGCGCAAGCCAAAGCGCCGCACCTGGCTGGGGGAGACATAAATGTCATCGGGACCCGGCAGATAGTTTGCTTCGGGACTGCGCAAAAAGCCAAAGCCGTCTTGCAAGACTTCCAGCACGCCCTCACCATAGATGGCGGTGCCTTGCTCAGCCAAACGCTTGAGAATGGCGAACATAATGTCTTGTTTACGCAGAGAACTGGCGTTTTCGATTTCCAATTTTTCGGCAAAAGCCAACAGATCGGCCGGAGATTTCTGTTTAAGTTCTTTAAGATTCATAGCTGAACCCGTCTTTGAATCGTGAAAGGGAGAGATGAGGCCGGATAAATTGGCAAGACGCCACGCGGCAAAAAAGAAAAAGTTTGGAAAGACGTCTGAAGGAGGTGGGATGATATTATCAGACGGAAAGGTGGCTACTCATGAGTATAAAGGTGCGAGCCACTTGTCATTATCAACAACAAATACCTGAAGCTGATTTTGAAGTCAAAGGGGATTTCGATCAACAATCAAATGTATAGATCGGTGCTAAAACGGTTTCACGATCACAAAGATCACAATAGCGATCATCAACACCGTCGGAACTTCATTGGAAATACGATAAAAGCTTTCCGGACGTTGATTGGCGTCGCGTTCAAAGGTTTTGCGCCATTTGGATAAAAACATATGAAAAATGGTCATCAACACAACCAGGCTCAATTTCGCATGCGCCCAGCCTTCAGTCCATGCGCCCAAGCTGTAATACATCCACAGACCGAAAATCCACGTGAAAATCATCGCTGGGTTCATAATCGCGCGCAGCAAGCGCCGTTCCATGATTTTGAACGTTTCCGACTGATTTGAACCGACCTGAGATTGACAATGATAAACGTACAAACGCGGCAGATAGAGCAGTCCCGCCATCCATGCAATCACGGAAATAACATGCAGCGCCTTGACCCAGTTGTAGGCATCACCTTCAAGCAGCAGGTTTTCAAGCATGTTCGGACCCTTTTGAGCATTTGTTTTTTTTGATGTGTCGTGGGCTGGAGTTTACTCGTTCCAGCGCTTAGAGCAAGCCCATGGGACAGGCTTTTGCATCCTTGGCGCAAATTCGCATCGCTTTACCAGCGGGGCACAAGATCTGGTCTTGAGTGAGCGCGTTTTGAACCAAGTGCGCCAATCCATTGATGAACGCTTCATGGGTGGCGACGGCGGGTACGCGGACGTAGGTTTCAACACCGCAATCATCCGCTAACTCTTTGTATTCAATATCCAATTCTACCAATGTTTCGGAATGCTCCGAAACAAAAGCAATCGGCAATATCACCAACGCCACGCCGTCGCGACCGGCGCGACGAATTTCATCGTCGGTCGACGGCCCAATCCATTCCAATGGCCCGACCCGGCTTTGATAGCTGACCAACCAATCGTCGATCGGTTCGGGAAATTGCTCGACAATCGCCGTGGCCCCTTGCTCGACATGTTGTGGATAGGGATCGCCTTTTTTATCAACGATCTTTTTTGGCAATCCATGGGCGGAAAACAAAACTCTGATCGGTGTGTCGCCAGCTTGGGCGCGGGCTTGATCCATTGCTGTTTTCAACAATTGCGCCTGGGCCTCGATCAAACCGGGTTCAGCAGGATAACAACAAATCCGCTTACTGGGCGCGGTGATGCCAGCCGCCGCGGCCGCTTGCTGCCAATCTGAAAAAGAGCTTTCGGTGGTGGTGGTTGAAAACTGGGGATACAACGGCAGCATGATAATTTGATCGGGATCGAACGCTTTGACGTCTTTGACCACCGCGTCGCTCATCGGATGCCAATAGCGCATACACACGAACGCTTTGACTTCGACGCCATCAAAATCGCGGCGTACAGCTATTTCCAACGCGCGGGCTTGCTCAAGAGTTAAATCCAACAGCGGCGATTTACCGCCGATGTGATTGTAGATACCTTGAGCCAAGGGCGCGCGGCGTTTGGAAATCAGCTTCGCCAACATCCAACGAAACGGTTGCGGAACGCTGATAATCGCTGGGTCCATGAATAAGTTGTAAAGAAACGGCTCAACCGCTTCCAACCGATCCGGACCGCCCAGATTGAAGAGAACGATCGCCAAACGTTTCATGGAAGTCTCCAAATTTTATTCAGCTTTCGCCACGCACCAAAGCACACAAACGTTCGACATGTTCCGGCGGGGTCTGCGGCACAATGCCGTGGCCAAGATTAAAGATGAAGGGACCCTCACCCAAAATTTCAAGGATGCGCGCAACTTCATGCTCCATCTGCTCGCCACCTGCAACCAACAACAGATTGTCCAAGGTGCCTTGCACCGTCGCCAGCGGCTGAAGCACATCACGCGCCCATTCCAGAGGCACAGTGTGATCAAGACCAATGGCGTCAACCTTAGTTTCACGAATGTAATTTTCGTACAACGGGCCCGCACCGCGCGGGAAACCGATGATCGGCACGTTGGGATGCACCGCTTTAACGCGCTCGACGATGCGCGCCATCGGTTCGATTGACCATTTGTAAAATTGCTGTTCGGACAAGACACCGGCCCAGCTGTCAAACACCTGCAGACATTCGGCGCCGCGATGCGCTTGTTCGATCAAATACAACGAGGTGCTTTCCACCAACATATCGATCAAACGCTGGAAAAACACCGGATCGGTGTAGGCAATCGAACGGATTTCTTCGTAATTTTTACTGCCTTTGCCTTCAACCATATACGTCGCGACTGTCCACGGCGCACCGGCAAAGCCAATCAAGGCGGTGGTGTCGGGAATTTCTTGGGAAAGCCGGCGCACGGTTTCATAAACCGGCGCCAAATGTTCATGCAAATTGCTGGGATCGAGGACGGCTTCCAGCTGCGCTTCGTTTTTAATCGGCTCAAGCTGGGGACCTTGCCCGGTGACGAATTCGACCTTTTGGCCCAAGGCGTCCGGAATCACCAAAATATCAGAAAACAAAATCGCAGCGTCAAACGCATAGCGTCGCAACGGCTGCAACGTCACTTCGACCGCCAAATCGGGAGTATAACAAAAATGCAGGAAGTTCTTCGCTTGGCTGCGGATTTCTCGATATTCAGGCAAATACCGACCAGCCTGGCGCATCAGCCACATGGGTGGAGGGCTAAGAGTTTCACCTTGAAGAGCTTGAAGGAACCGTTTGGTCACGTCTGATACATCCTGATTTCTGATAAGTTATCCCGCTTTCGAGTGCTCCTAACAAACAATATATTTAGATAAATAAAAAGGATGTTGTTGTTGTAGTGGCGTGGATATCGGGGATTTCTTTTTGTTCAGGCGTTTTCCTGCGTTTCATGCACAGTCTTTCATGGGTGGGTTTATATGTGGGCCTTAAGCATCTGCATAACACTTTATTAACTATAAAAATCACCGTGCGAGCGGAAACTTTGAAACCTGTGAACTGTGGGGATACCTTTTTTGATTCACGGCCCAAGCTTCAGATGTCCAGGGATCGTGGAGAATGTTGTACACTGGGGAGCAAGACGCTAAAAAGAATCGAGTTATCCCGGTATAACTTCAAGAAATTGATTCGAGCCTGTTTTGTCCACATGTTTTCCCGGCTGAAAAAACCCGCGCTTGACCCATTAGATCAGAAGGTTCTGGGCTTAAGATGACGTCCATGATTTTGCATAAAATTTCCGACAGCACCGGCGAAACGCTGGATGTGGTTGCGCGCGCGTGCTTGGTGCAATTTCCCGATGTTGAGGTGATTGAAAAACGCTGGACCATGGTCCGCAATCACGCCCAGATTGATGAAATTCTCGCCGAGATCGCCGCCAACCCCGGTTTTGTCATTTTTACCTTGGTTGATGACGATCTCACGGAAAAGTTGGTGTTTGGGTGCAAAAAGAACAAAGTGCCGTGCATTGATTTGCTCAATCCTGTACTTGGTCAGCTGGGCAATTATTTAGGCGTCGAACGCGAACATCGCCCCGGTAGCCAGCATGTTATGGATGCCGATTATTTTTCCAAGATCGCTGCACTGCATTTTGTGTTGGCCCACGATGACGGTCAATCCATGAACGATATCGACGACGCCGATGTGGTGTTGATGGGAGTCTCGCGCACGACCAAGACGCCAACGTGCATTTATCTCGCCAATCGGGGCATCAAAGCCGCAAACGTGCCGATTGTTCCGGGTATGGCGTTGCCTGATGAGGCGCTACAGGCCAGTCGTCCGTTGATCGTTGGCTTAATCAAAGATCCGCGGCGTTTGGTGCAAATCCGACGCCAGAGATTAAAAATGCAAGGTCATACCGAAGAGACCGATTACATCGATCCCGACGCCGTGGCTCAAGAAATGCGCGAAGCCAAGCGTTTGTACGCCGAACACAATTGGCCGGTGATCGATGTCAGTCGTAAATCCGTGGAAGAAACGGCGGCGACCATTTTACATCTTTATAACGAACGCCTAGATGCTGAGGCCTAAGGACATCCCCCAGATTGTTTTGGCGTCAGCCAGCCGAGCCCGCACGCGCATGCTTAAAGACGCAGGCGTGCGCCATCTTTGCGATCCGGCCGATATAGACGAAGCCGCAATTAAGCAAAACTGGTTAGGTTCCGTTGAGGGCTTGGCGCAAAAGCTGGCTTTGGAAAAAGCTCTGGTGGTGAGCGCGCGCCATGGTGGGGCTTTGGTGATCGGCTCAGATCAGGTGTTGGCGGTGGCCGATGAAATTCTCGACAAACCGGGCGCTACCCAGCACGCGAAAGAACAACTCAAATACCTGCGAGGTCGCGAGCACCGTTTAATTTCCGCTGTCAGCATCGTTTGCAACGGTGAAGAACTGTGGTCTTTTTACGATCACGCCGATCTTAAGATGCGCAATTTCAGCGATGCTTTTTTGCAAGATTATCTGCAACGCGTTGGTCAAGATGTCATTTCAAGCGTCGGCGCATACCATTTAGAAGGTTTGGGCGCACAATTGTTCGAAAGCGTTGAGGGTGATTTTTTCACCGTTCTGGGCTTGCCGCTGATCAACGTTTTGAACTTTTTGCGTTTGCGTGGCGCCCTCGCCCTTTAAATTGATCAACCCTATAATCTGTTGGGTTATTTCTTTTGACCTTCCTGTTGCTGTAACCTTTATGGTCTTCAAAACACATCACAATATTGTATTTATGTATCAGCTAGGGCCCGCGCGATTATGACCGTTTTGCACTTTCCCGACGCCGTTGACCAACATCATAAATGGTTCGAAAAACTGTCGGCATTTTTGCATGGCGAGAGTGTTGAACTTGTTGATCATGAAGTTGTCTGCGATGACAATTGCTATATTGGCCAATGGATTTACGGCGATGGGCTTGCGTTTGAGGCGTTGCCTGAATTTCAGATGGTGAAAAAGCGCCATAAAGATTTGCATCAAATAGCCGCCAAGGCCTGGACGGAAAAACAAAATGGGCGTCTTACCGATCCGGAGCCTTTGTTGAATGAAATCAAACAAGCTGGACACGATTTATTTATGTCTTGGAACCAACTCAATTTTCAAATAGGCGCCCTCGATTAAGCGCAAAATATTTTGTGGACCATCTATGGATGTCATTATACTGCGTGCATGACGAACACATCCCCTACGCACACATCAACATTCAAGCGCGCCGGCGTCATGGGCTGGCCCATTGATCATTCATTGTCGCCTCGGGTGCATGGTTTTTGGCTTAAGCAGTACGGTATTGCAGGCGAGTATGTGCGCATCCCCGTCACGCCTGAAGATTTTTCCGCCAAACTCAAAAATCTGAAAGCTGAAGGCTTTGCCGGGGTTAATGTCACGGTGCCGCATAAAGAAGCCGCTCTGGCCAGCGTCGACGAGGTTCATCCCCTTGCGCGGCGTATTGGCGCCGTCAATACCGTGGTCGTGCGTGATGATGGTTCGCTTTATGGATTCAATACCGACGGCTTTGGATTTTTGGAAAATTTGAAGGCCGGTTGCGCAGATTTTAAAGCGTCAAATGGTCCAGCGGTGATTTTAGGCGCAGGTGGCGCCGCGCGTGCGGTGATCGCCGCATTACTGGACGCCGGCGCGCCGGAAGTTCGCTTGCTCAACCGAACCAAAGCTCGCGCCGAACAGCTCGCCGATGAATTAACCGGCATTGGTTCTGGTGCCTTGCGCGTTGGTGAGTGGAATAACCGCGCTGATTATTTGGCTGGCGCAAGCTTGCTCGCCAACACCACCACTTTGGGCATGAAGGGCCAGCATCCGCTGGATTTGGATCTATCCGCGCTACCCACCACTGCGGTGGTTAATGACATTGTATATGCGCCACTCGAAACGGATTTGTTGGCGCGCGCGCGGTTGCGCTCAAACCCTACGGTGGATGGTCTTGGTATGTTGTTGCATCAGGCCCGCCCAGGTTTTGAGGCCTGGTTTGGTCGTCTTCCCGACGTCACGCGCGCTTTGCGCAACCATGTTTTGGCCGGTGCATGAACGATGTTTATCTTAGGTCTCACCGGCTCGATCGGTATGGGCAAAACCTGGGGCGCGAAATGTTTTCGTTTCTATGGCGTGCCCGTGCACGACGCCGATGGCTGCGTGCATCGTTTGATGGGACCCGGGGGTTTGGCGACGGCTCAGATTGAGGCGTCTTTTCCCGGCGTGATCGACCATGATGGCGGCGTGGATCGTCATAAACTCGCCGATCAAGTTTGGGGCGATGATCTTGCTCTCACTGCATTGGAAGCCCTGCTTCATCCTTTGGTGCGTCAGGACCAACGCCGCTTTTTGCAACACTGTCAAAGGCGTGGTGCGCGCTTGGCCGTCCTGGATATACCGCTTTTGTATGAAACAGACGCCCGCCCGCGTGTCGATGCGGTGGTGGTGATGTCCGCGCCGGAACGCGTTCAACGCCAACGCGTGATGCGGCGCGTCGCCATGATGGAAAAAAAACTTCAAGCCATACTCCAACGCCAAGTGCCCAATGAGATAAAGTGTCGCTTGGCTGAATTTGTCGTCACAACCGGGGCGACGCGCGGGCAATCCTTGCGTCAAATCGCCAAGGTCGTCAAAGTATGTAGGTCTCTCAAAGGTCAAGCGTGGGCTCCCCACTGGGGTCGATAGACGCGGCCTTTAAAAATTGAATTGGAAGTCTGAATGCGCGAAATCGCACTGGATACGGAAACCACCGGCCTAAACCCAAAGTCGGGACATCGGGTGGTGGAAATCGGCTGTGTGGAAATGACCAATCACATCGCCACTGGCGAAGTGTTTCACGCGTACATCAATCCCGGACGCGATATGCCGGAAGAGGCTTTTAGAGTTCATGGACTTTCCGAAGAATTTTTGAAAGGCCACCCGTCTTTCGACAAGGTCGCGGACGATTTTTTAACCTTCATTGGCGACGCGCCGCTGGTTATTCATAACGCCGCATTCGATATGGGGTTTTTGAATTGGGAATTGGAAAATCTTGGCAAAGCGCCGTTGGAAATGTCGCGTTCCATCGATACGGTGCAGATGGCGCGCAAAAAATTTCCCGGCGCGCAAGCCAACCTCGACGCGTTGTGTCGGCGTTTCGGCATCGATATTTCAGATCGTCAATTGCACGGCGCATTATTGGATGCGCGGTTACTGGCTGATGTGTATCTGGAATTGATGGGCGGACGCCAAACGGGTCTTGGATTGGGCGTTGATGAACCCACTGAGGCTGAGCCGGAAATCCAAATTGAAAAACGCCAACAGCGTGAAGCTCGCGTTTTTACGCCCACGGCTGATGAATTGGCGGCGCATGCGAAATTTATCGACACGATTAAAGAATCACTGTGGAAAGCCTAAAAAAACGCCCCCATTTGGGGGCGTTTTCATTCAGCGATATGTAACCGATAAATTTAAGCGTTGCCTGCAGGTGGGCTCAGACCATCAACGGTGTCTTGGGCTTCTTGCACTTGGCGAGACAAGTTCGCTTGATACATGGCGGCGAAATCGATCGGTTGCAGCATCAAGGGAACAAAGCCGCCATCACGGGTGGCGTCAGCAAAGATATTGCGCGCAAACGGGAACAGCATGCGCGGGCATTCAATCAACAGCATCGCGCCAACATGCTCTTCGGGCACGTTGATGGTGAACACGCCAGCGTATTTCAGTTCAACAATAAAGCCGACTTTGTCGTCCAGCTTCAGTTCGGCGCGCATGTCCAAAACGACTTCATACATGTTTTGCGCAGGCTGCCCTTCCATCTTAGCTGCTTGCACGTCGACGTTGACGTTAACGTCGGGCTGCTTGTTTTGCAGTTCGGCCAAAATGCCGGGAGAATTGGGCGATTCAAAAGACAAGTCTTTGATGTATTGGCCGTTCACCGACAGGGCTGCCTGTTGGGCCGTATCGCCACCGTTGCCGCCAGCGTTTTCGGGAGTGTCGTTCATGAGAAATGTCCCCTGATATATGTACGAATGAAAAGCGCCGGAAATGTTCGGCTGCTCTTGTTAATTCTTGTGCCTTTCGCTAACACGGATTGCTTGCGCGAACAAGACTACAGCCTGTTTAGCGCCGGTCTTTAGGCTGGTCGTCCAATTGTGGTGGCGTTTCGATGTTTGTGACGTCTTGATAGTCGCCGTCGATAATGTCGCCGGGCGCCGAACCTCTAGACGGCTTTGTCTGGGCGCTGCGCCAGTAAAATTGCGCCCCACCTTCTTTGTGAACCATCATTCGACTGGTTATGACGCGTTTAAGCGCCGCGCGAAACGGCGGCGTGAACAGCAGAAAGCCAAGTGCGTCGGTGAAAAACCCTGGGGTGAGCAGCAACATGCCCGCCGCCAACAAACAAAATCCATCGAACACCGGATCCAGCGGGGCCTCGCCGCGGTCGAGGCTTTGTTGCAATCGCGAGAGTGCGCCCAAACCTTGGTGGCGCAGCAACGCGGCGCCTGCGACCGCGGTCAAAATGACCACCGCGATGGTCGGCCACAAACCGATAAAGCCACCGACTTGAATGAACAGCGCGATTTCAATCAGCGGAACGCCGATGAACGCAGCCAATAAAACGAAACCCATATTAACCCTTATACCTTGCCCTTCAGTTGGCATCGGCTTATCTAACGGTTATCGTAACGCAATGTTTTGCGTATAGTCATCACACGACAGCCTTTTTAATGTAGGGCAGATGTGGGGTCCAGTCCGGGGCCACGCAAGTCAGCCCAGCCCATAGACAAAAGCGACGGATATCGGCATGCAGTTTTTCGACATTGTTCTTTTTGCCTTGATTGCCATTTTTTTGATTTTAAGGCTGCGCGGCGTGTTGGGTAATCGCGATGGTCACGAGGGCGGTTATGGCGACATGTTTAAACGTGACCAGGACGCCGGCGCTCCGCGTCGTGACGACAATGGCAATGTCATCGAATTGCCCGGTGCGCGTGCGCCCGAAACCGATAGCTTTGGCGATGATCAGACCGCCCCTGAAGCCGCGCCGCAAGAAGACTTACCTAAAGGACCGCTTGGCGACGGCATCCGCGCCATTCGCGAATACGATCCCAGCTTCTCGACCAAAGACTTTGTCGGCGGGGCCAGCATGGCGTTTGAAATGATTTTGAACGCATACGCCGAGGGCGACACCAAAACGCTGAAAAATCTGCTCAGCTCAGAAGTCTTCGCCGGTTTCGAACAAGCCATCGCCGAGCGTAATTCCGAGGGTCAAACCTTGCAAGAAACGCTGGTCGGCATCACCAAGGCCGAGGTTGTCGAAGCCTACATGGATGGCCGCGACGCTAACGTGACGGTCAAGTTCGTGTCTGAACAGATCAGCGCTCTGTTGGATAGCGACGGCACGGTGATCGACGGCGATCCCACCAAGGTGGTTGAGGCGACGGACTTTTGGACGTTCTCGCGTCCGGTCAAATCGCGCAATCCCAACTGGATGCTGGTCGGCACCGGCAGCTTGGATTAAGGCTTGGTTTTATGAGGACGTCCGCACTTTTTTCTGCGTTCGCCCTTGCACTGTTGGTGGTGGGCTGTGCCCCCGCCCCAAAAACACCGATTACGACAACCACTTCTGAACCTGAACAGCCGCCCGGTGGGGAACCGCGTGTCGAGCTGCGCAGTTGGACCTTTGCTGCGCTGCCAGGGTGGTCTTTGGATCGTCACGGTCCGGCGTTGGCGGCGTTTCAAAAATCATGCAAGCGTTTGATGACCTTACCGTTTGATCGCAATGTTGGCGCCAACGACGCCGTGCCCGGCGGCACGGTGCAAAATTGGAAGGGCCCCTGCGACGCGGCGCAAGCGCTGACATCAAGCGATGACGTCGCAGCAAAGCGGTTTTTCGAAACGTGGTTCGCGCCCTATGAGGTCGCCGACGCCGGCGAACCCGAAGGCTTGTTCACCGGGTATTATGAGCCTGAGCTGAAAGGCGCATGGCAACGTGGCGGCGCCTATCAAACGCCGCTTTACGCCCGCCCCGACGACTTGGTCAGCGTCAGCCTGGGCGCGTTCGACGATGAACTGGGCGGCAACACCATTTGGGGCCAAGTCCGCGACGGCAAGCTGCTGCCCTATGCCGACCGCGCGCGCATTGAAGCGGGCGAGGTGAACGGCCTACGTCCGTTGTTGTGGGTGGACGATCCGGTGGATGCGTTTTTTCTCCACGTGCAAGGGTCTGGCTTGGTCAAAATGCAGGATGGCTCCATCGCTCGGGTCGGCTTTGCGGGCAAAAACGGTCGAACATACAAGTCCATTGGCCGCGTTCTGATCGACAGCGGTGAAATTCCCGCAGATCGTTTGACGATGGACTCCATTCGCGATTGGGTGCATGCACGCCCCCTCGCTGGGCCTGAACTGCTGCGCAAAAACCCCAGTTTCGTGTTTTTTCGTCTGCTTAAAGGCGATGGCCCGCTTGGCGCGCAAGGCGTTGCGTTGACGCCGGGCCGTTCTTTGGCGGTGGATCGGCGTTATCTGCCGCTCAGCGCGCCAATTTGGTTGACCACCCATGACCCACTGGACGCCGCTAAACCCTTTCAGCGTTTGATGATCGCCCAAGACACCGGCGGCGCCATTCGCGGCGTGGTGCGGGGTGATATCTTTTTTGGACCCGGCGATGAGGCCGCCAAACGCGCTGGTAACATGAAACGCCCGGGGCGCTACTTTATCTTTTTGCCGTTATCGGTGGTTCCGGTTCAGGCGGCAAATCAATAGCGCTTGAATTTGAGCCGTGCTGAGCACACTCTAAAGTCATGAACAATACACCTCCCCAAAAGCCACGCGTTGGCTTGTTTGTCACCTGTCTGGTCGATTTGATGCGTCCGTCCATCGGTTTCGCCGCGTTACGTTTGTTGGCGCGTGCGGGCGCCGAGGTTGTCGCGCCGGACCGGCAAACGTGTTGCGGTCAACCGGCGTACAATTCCGGCGATGTCAAAAATGCTCGTGCGTTGGCCAAGGACGTCATTGAAGCCTTTGCCGATTTTGACCACGTGGTGGTGCCGTCGGGATCTTGCGGGGGCATGATCGCGCACCATTATGTCAAACTGTTTGCCGATGATGAGACGTGGCGCGCCAAAGCCGAAGACTTGGCCACGCGCACCTTTGAGCTGACCGCGTATCTGGCCGACCATCTCGACCTCAACGACACCGGGGCGGCGTTTGACGGCAGCGCCACCTATCACGACAGCTGTGCGGGGTTGCGTGAACTGGGCGTGAAAAAACAGCCTCGCCACCTGCTCGCCACCGTCGATGGGTTGACGCTCAATGAACTCGAAGAGTCCGAAGCCTGTTGTGGGTTCGGCGGGTTGTTTTCGATCAAGTACCCCGATGTATCCGGGGCCATCGTCGATAAAAAAGCCGTTCGGGTCGAGGCGGCAAAAAGCGATTTGTTGTTGGGCGGCGATCTTGGCTGTTTGATGAACATGGCGGGCAAACTCAAGCGGCGCGGCTCAAGCGTGCGGGTGTTTCACATCGCCGAAGTGTTGGCCAACATGACCGATGGGCCAGCTATTGGTGAGGATCAGGACGGATGAGCCAAGATCCCAAATGTCATGACTTTCAGCGCGGCGCTAAAAAAGCGCTGGACGATGAGCGGCTGCAAATGCTGCTGGGTCGGACCCTGGAAAACGGTTTTCAAAAAAAGCGTTTGCAGGGCATGTCGCGTTTGCCGGAATACGAACAGTTGCGCGATCAGGCGCGTGATCTCAAAGACCATGTGCTTGACCATCTAGATATGTATCTGGCGCGCTTTGAGGCTGAGGTGACAAAAGCGGGCGGTCAGGTTCACTGGGCCCGCGATGCAGCCGAAGCCCGCGACATCATCCTCGATATTTGCTTACAGGCCGACGCCAAGACCGTGAGCAAAGGCAAGTCGATGATCGCCGAAGAGATCGGCCTCAACGACCACTTGATCGCCAACGCCATCGTTCCGGTGGAAACGGATTTGGGTGAGTACATCATCCAATTGCGCGACGAGCCGCCCAGTCACATCATCGCGCCGGCGTTTCACATATCCAAGGAACAAGTCGCCGAAACATTTAAAGATAGCCATACGCATCTTGATCCCGATCGTGATTTGTCGGAACCAACCACGTTGCTCAACGAAGCGCGCGGTGAGCTGCGCGAAAAGTTTTTGCGCGCCGATGTGGGCATCACCGGGGCCAACATTTTGGTTGCGGAAACCGGCACCGCGATGATCGTCACCAACGAAGGCAACGGCGATCTGACCCAAGACTTGCCGCCGGTGCACATCGCGCTGACCTCGATCGAAAAAGTGGTGCCGACGTTGGAAGACGCGACGCTGATTTTGCGCTTGCTGGCGCGCACCGCCACGGGTCAGGAACAAAGTGTCTACAACACCTTTTTCACCGGGGCGAAACGACCGACTGATATCGACGGGCCGGATGAGTATCACGTGGTTTTGCTCGATAATGGTCGGTCCGAACTGTTGGGCTCTGAGTTTCGCGACATCTTGCGCTGCATCCGCTGCGGCGCGTGCATCAACCATTGTCCCGTTTACGGCGTCACCAGCGGTCATGCTTATGGCTGGGTGTATCCCGGCCCCATGGGTTCGGTCTTGACGCCGCATTTTGTCGGCATCGAAGAGGCGCATTTGCTGCCCGGCGCATCGACGTTTTGCGGACGTTGCGAAGAAGTCTGCCCGGTGCGCATCCCCCTGCCCCAGCTGTTGCGCAATTGGCGGGTGCGGGCCTTTGAAAAAGGCCTTTTGGGTGGGGCTCAACGTTTGGGCCTTGGCGTTTGGGCGGCTTTGGCGCGACGACCTTGGGCTTACCGCCTGACCATGAATTTTACCATTGCGGCGCTGGGCGTGTTGGCGCGCCGTAAAGGTTCGTTTAAACGTTTGCTCGGCGCGGGTGGTTGGACCAAAACGCGCGACCTGCCGGCGCCCCAAGGCGGCACGTTCCAGTCACGATACCGCAAGGGGGAACGATGAGCGCTCGCAAAGACATTTTCGCCCGCCTCAAAACCACCTTGGATCGGGTGCACAATCCGACCGTGCGCTATTCAGGCGCGGACCAACGTATTCAAGATGGATCTCCCGCACTGATCCCCGAACGCGGTCGGTCGGAAGGTCCGGCAAAAACCGCCTTGTTCGCAAGCGAAGCCGAACGCGCCGACGCCGATGTGCGTCGCCTCGCGCATATGGCCGACGTGCCGCGGGTGGTGAAACGTATCCTGACGGAGGCCAAAATCACCACACTGAAAGCGGCCCCCGATCAAGAACTGCAAGCTATGGATTGGATGGACATCGATGTCGCCTTTGGCCGTGGCGAGGGTTCGGACCATATCGGTTTGTCGGTTGCTTATGGTGCGGTTGCAGAAACGGGCACGCTGGTGATGACGTCGGGTTCCAACGCGCCGACGACGTTGAACTTCCTGCCCGACGTGCATATGGTGGTGATCCGCGAACAAGATATCGCCGCCAATTATGAAGAGGTGTGGGATCGCTTGCGGGCCGACGCCCAATCCGACGCCCAATCCGACGCGCCGCAGTTGCCGCGCACCGTGAATTGGATCACCGGCCCTTCGCGCACGGCGGACATCGAGCAAACCCTGTTGTTGGGTGCGCATGGCCCACGCAAATTGATAATTCTGCTGATCGATGCACAAACCTCGTAAACCCCGCGGACCTAAAAAAAAGAAGACCGAAACGCCGGAGGAAGATTTGAGCCTTTGGCGCGCCGTCGCGCAAACGGTCGAACCGTTGAAGGGTCGCGACTTACCGCCAGATCAGTTTGACGCCGCTCCGCCCGCCAAACAACCTTCGCCCCCGCTCCGCCCCCGCGTCCCTGCGCCGCCCCCACCGCCGGCCAAACCTTTGCCGGAGCTCACCCATGAAAACCAGCCGGGGTTGGATAAGGCGACCGCCAAACGCATGCGCCGGGGACAAGTGCGCCTTGATGGGCGGATTGATCTGCATGGTCAAACGCAAGCGGAAGCCCATCGCGCATTGGATGCGTTTTTGGATGCGGCGTATATGTCAGGCAGGCGCGAGGTGTTGGTGATCACCGGTAAAGGCACGCGGGCCGATGGCTCGATCGGCGTTTTGCGCGAACAGGTGCCGCGTTGGCTGAGTTCTTATCCCAACCGCGCCAAGGTGGTTGCATTCAGCTACGCATCAGCCAAAGATGGCGGCGAAGGCGCGCTGTATGTGCGTTTGAAAAAACGCTGATTGGCGTCCCCGCCCGGTTTTTGTTTTCTACTTTATTATAATGTCTTAGGAGCCTCCCCAATGCACCCTTACGCCCTATTGGGATTTGCGATTTTTGCCGAGGTGATTGGCACAACGGCGCTAAAGGTGTCCGACGGCATGTCCAAGTTGGGCCCAGTGACGCTGGTTGTGGTTGGTTATGGCCTTTCGTTTTGGCTGTTGTCGTTAACCCTGGTCACCATGCCCGTGGGTTTGGTCTATGCGATTTGGAGCGGCGTCGGCGTCGCCGCAATCGCCTTGATCGGGCAATATTTTTTTGGCGAAGTGCTGACCTTGGGTTCGGTGTTGGGTATGGCGATGATTATCGCGGGGATTGTGGTGCTGCAGATGTCGGGCGCCAGCACGGGCGTGGGCCCGGGCGCACATTGATCATTTGACGGGAATTTAACCACTTCGTTCTACCCTCCTCAGGGCCTGTGCTAGACACATGTCGAGGAGTGTGCGGTGACGCCTTTCGGAGAAAAAATGCGAACCTTGCGCGACGCCAAGGGGGTCTCGCAAAAACAGATGGCCTCGGCGCTGGGCGTGTCGGGCGCGTATCTGTCGGCGTTGGAGCACGGCAACCGCGGTCGCCCCGGTTCAGGCCTGATTATGCAAATTTGCGATTATTTCGGTTTGATCTGGGATGACAGCGAAGAGCTCAAGCGCCTAGCGCGCCTGTCCCATCCGCGCGTCACGGTGGATACCGCCGGGATGAGCGCGTATGCGACCGAGCTTGCGAACGAATTGGCGGAGTCCATCGGTGATTTAGATGAGCAGACGCTGCAATGGATCCTCGATGAAATTCGCGCGCACAAACATCCCAAACGCAGTGGCCCGGCGTATTAACTAGGATATGCGAACACGTGGTGCGCTTGCCGCCCCGCCAAAATCGTCATACAATTTTTGTGGGCGCCGAAGTGGAGAGCTAGACATGCTGATGCAATGGTCTAAGGCGCTGGAGATCGGCCATCCGGTTATCGATTACGATCATCAGATGTTGGTGAATATCGCTAACGATTTGCACCACGCCGTTCAAACGAACCAGGGTCATGAGGCCATCGCGCAATCGCTTAAACGGTTGGTGCAATACATCGAAACGCATTTCGCCCGGGAAGAAGAACTGTTTTCCAACACACGTTATCCCAATGTTGAGAAACATAAGAAAAACCATCGCGACATTGAAAATCTGGTTCGTGGATTTCTAACCGCCCATGAGACGGACCCTGCATCGGTGGATATGAATAAGCTGCTCAATTTTATGAAAGAATGGCTGATCAAACACATCGGCAAGCTGGACAAAGGCTATGCGTCGTATGTGATTAAGGCGGATCAACAATCGTCACTCGGTCAGCGACGAGGTTTTGCTTAAGTTGATTTATTTAGGTTTTTTTGGGTTTTAGGGCGGATACTCACTATATCGAATTAAAGACGTACACCAACTGAGGGGCATAAGGGACTGGCGATATACGATGGCGGCGGTGGCTAAGGATAAATCAGAAGGGGTGCTCGGTAAAATTGCCGGGGTGTTTCGCGCAAAAAAGACCAAGCCCACAGCCAAAAGCGGTGCGTCAAAGACAGTCTCGACCCCCCCAAGCGCCCAAAAAAGCCAACCGAAGGCCACCGTTCGATGGCCGGCCAATCGCCTCAATGTCATTGAAAAGCTGTGGGGTCTTGGCTACACCACGCCGGGCGGCGCGGATTTTGTCAAACTTTTGCTGCCGATGCTGGGCCTTGATGAAAAGAAAAGCCTGTTGCTGTTGGGCGCGGGTCTTGGCGGTATATGCGAAACCATTTCCGAAGAAACCGGCGTGTGGATCACGGGCTATGAGCCCGATAAAGAGCTGGCCAAAATGGGTCAGGAAAGCATGAAGCGCGCAGGTCTTCAGCGCAAAGCGCCGATCCGCTTTGATTCCATGGAAGCCCTGCAACTCAAACCCAAATCCTTTGACGCGATGATGGCCTTCGATGCGATCCACAGCGTCAAAGATAAAAAGGCGTTATTCACCGCCATCAGTGAAGGGTTAAGGCTCGACGGGGAAATGCTGTTCATCAGTTATGTTCTGCCCGATACCAAGCCGCCCAGTCAGAAAGTGCAAATCTGGTCCCGTCATCAAAGCGTGCCCCCCCATCTTTGGCCGCAAGAAGCTATGGTGGCGATGTTGAACGGCTGCAATTTAGATGTGCGCCCACCCGATGACATCACCCAGGAATTTCGCCTCAAGGTGTTGAAGGCTTGGATGGACTTTTTGTCGACGATGAATAAGAAAGAACTTTTGGCGATCGCCGCCGATCTGGTCGGCGAATGCGAGCGCTGGGCCGATCTGATCACCGCGATTGATTGTGGTGAACTTAAAGTGATGAAATATCACTGCATTAAGTTGCCCGATCAGCGCAAATCGGTGAACGAACTGATGGCCAAAACCTGAGCCTGATCAGAGAATAAACTTTCGCAAATCTGCATCTTGGGCGAGGTTCGAAACGGTGTCGCGTACCGTGGTTTCGTCGATCACCACGGTTTCGCCGCTGCGCTCGGATGCATCGAAACTGATTTCTTCCAAAAGCTTTTCCATCACCGTGTGCAACCGGCGTGCGCCAATGTTTTCCACCGACGCATTGATTTCGGCGGCCAGCGTGGCGAGTTCTTCGATGGCCGCGTTGGTGATGTCGAGCGTGACGCCCTCGACCGCCATCAGCGCGGTGTACTGGCGGATCAGGCTGGATTCCGGTTCTTTCAAGATGCGCACCAGATCATCGCGGGTCAGCGCTTGCAGCTCGACGCGGATCGGCAAACGACCTTGCAGTTCGGGCAGCAAATCGCTGGGCTTGGCGACGTGAAACGCGCCCGATGCGATGAACAAGATGTGGTCGGTTTTCACCGGTCCGCGTTTGGTCGACACCGTGGTGCCTTCGATCAGCGGCAACAGATCGCGCTGCACGCCTTCGCGCGACACGTCGCCGCCGGAGCGTTCCGCGCGCACCGCGATTTTGTCCAGTTCATCGAGAAACACGATCCCGCCCATTTCAACCTTGGTGATGGCTTCTTTGGTGAGCGCTTCTTCATCGACCAATTTGTCGGCCTCTTCCGCAACCAAGATGTCGTAGCTGGCGGACACGGACATTTTTTTCGGTTTTAACGGTGCGCCGAATGCTCCGCCGAACATGTCGGTCAAGTTGATCATGCTCATTTGCGAACCGGGCATACCGGGGATGTCGAACGCCGGTGCGCCGCCCGCGCCCGCGTCGCGCACTTGGATTTCGATTTCTTTGTCATCGAGATCGCCTTCACGGAGCATTTTGCGGAACTTTTGCCGTGTGGCGTCCGATGCATTGTCGCCGACCAGCGCGTCGAGTACGCGGTCTTCGGCGGCCAGTTCGGCCTTGGCGCGGACTTGGGTTTTGTGTTTTTCGCGCACCATATGCACGGCGCTTTCCACCAGATCGCGGACGATCTGCTCAACGTCGCGCCCGACGTAGCCGACTTCGGTGAATTTGGTGGCTTCGACCTTGATGAACGGGGCGTCGGCCAGTTTGGCCAAACGCCGCGCAATCTCGGTTTTGCCAACCCCGGTGGGGCCGATCATCAAGATGTTTTTCGGCACGATTTCATCGCGCATATCATCGGAAATTTGCTGACGGCGCCAGCGGTTGCGCAGCGCCACGGCGACCGCGCGCTTGGCGTCGTTTTGACCAATGATGAAACGGTCCAGTTCGGAAACGATCTCGCGGGGGGTGAAGCTGCTCATGAACGCAAAGTCTTTCAGAGTTTTTCGATGGTAAAGTTGGAATTGGTGTAAACGCAGATGTCGGCGGCGATTTCCATGGCGCGTCGCGCAATCTCTTCGGCGGCGAGGCCCTCTTGACCGGCCAAGGCCCGCGCCGCCGCCAGGGCGTAGTTGCCGCCCGAACCGATGGCGATGACGCCGTCATCGGGCTCCAGCACGTCTCCTGTGCCGGTCAGCACCAGCGACACGTCTTTGTCGGCGACCAGCATCATGGCTTCAAGCTTGCGCAGGTAGCGATCCGTGCGCCAGTCCTTGGCCAATTCCACGCACGCGCGGGTTAGCTGGCCGGGGTATTGTTCCAGTTTGGCTTCCAGGCGCTCAAACAGGGTGAAGGCATCCGCCGTCGCGCCCGCGAACCCGCCGATCACCGCGCCGCCGCCCAGGCGTCGAACCTTGCGCGCGCTGCCTTTGACCACGGTGTCGCCGAGGCTCACTTGGCCGTCGCCGATCATCACGACGTCGTCTTTGGTGCGCACGCTGAGGATGGTGGTGCCGTGCCACGTGGGTTGGCGATTGTCGCTCATGGTTGGTTTCCGTTCGCTGTCCGATAAGAAGTCCCTCGGATGTAAGCCGCCGAGCGGCGGCGGTCAAGGCGTGAAGAGGCCTTTGAGGCTGGTACTTACCAAATGATCCTGTTAAAAGAAGGCGTCTTATTCACGTCTATACATTTGGAGGAAGTCCAGTGCGCACAGGCCGCGTTGAGCGCAAGACCCACGAGACCGAGATCCTGATCGAACTGAACCTCGACGGGACGGGCTCCTATGACGTTTCCACCGGGATCGGGTTTCTCGATCACATGCTGGAACAGCTGTCGCGCCACTCCCTGATCGACCTTAAGGTCGAGGCCAAGGGCGATCTGCACATCGACTTTCACCACACCACCGAAGACGTCGGCATCGCCATCGGTGAGGCGTTCAATCAAGCGCTGGGCGATCGCAAAGGCATCACGCGCTACGGTTCCGCACTGTCGCCGATGGACGAAACGCTTTCGCGGGTGGCGCTGGACGCGTCCAACCGTCCATACTTGGTGTGGAAGGTTGAATTCGTGCGCGATAAGCTTGGTGATATGGATACCGAATTGTTCAAGGAATGGTTCGCCGGTTTTGCGCAGTCTGCGGGGCTGACTTTGCATGTCGAAACGTTTTATGGCGAAAACAATCACCACATTGTCGAAAGCATATACAAGGGTCTCGCCCGCGCGCTGCGCCAGGCGGTGGAAATCGATCCGCGAAGGGCAACCCAAGTGCCATCGACCAAGGGTGTTTTGGGCGGCTCACTTTAAATTCGGAGTATCGCAAGCACATGACTGGGAAATTTACCGTGGACTCCTCCCTCGCTTTGCTCGAAGAGGTCCTCACAATCCCAGCCAAGCAAGCTTGGGGGATTGAGGGATGACCGTCTATTCCGTTCACGTGCGCGACACCGGGCTGAAGCCGAACTTGGCTTTGGTTAAGGACGGCTTTTCGTGGCCGGCGGCAATCTTCGGCTTCATCTGGGCGCTGGTAATCGGTGCGTGGGATGTGGCGCTGGTGTTGCTGGGCGTGCAGATCGTCGCCGGTGTTTTGGCGCCGTTGCTGATCGGCGACCCGACATCGCAAACGGTGGTTCAGTTGGGCGTATCTGTGGTGATCGGCCTGATCGCCAATGAGCTGCGCCGCTGGTCCTTGGACCGGCGCGGTATGTTTGAAGACGCGGTGGTCAGCGCGCACGACAAAGAAGAAGCGGAACGGCGTTACTTGGACGCCAACCCCTATATGACGTCAAAATTGTTGAGGGACTTATGAAGGTTGCCATTATCGATTACGGCTCCGGCAATCTGCGTTCAGCGGCCAAGTCGTTTGAACGCGCGGCGAAGGAACAATCCTTAAGCGCTGACGTTCACGTCACCGGCAATCCCGATGACATTGCGCGCGCCGACCGTATCGTGCTGCCCGGCGTTGGCGCGTTTGCCGATTGCAAGGCTGGCCTTGAGGCCGTTGATGGTTTGCACGATGCTTTAAATGACGCTGTGCTCACCAAGGGCCGCCCCTTTTTGGGCATTTGCGTCGGCATGCAGTTGATGAGCGACGTCGGTCATGAATTCGGCGACACCCCCGGTTTGGGCTGGATCGCCGGCGATGTGACGGCGCTTAAACCCGATGACGCGGCGTTGAAGATTCCGCATATGGGCTGGAACGATCTGAAAATTGCGGCCCCTCACCCGGTATTCGACGGCATTGAAGACGGCGAGCACGCCTACTTTGTGCACAGCTTTCAATTCAAAACCAAAAACCCCGCCCACGTGCTGGCGCGGGTCGATTATGGTGGACCGGTAACGGCGGCGGTCGGCCGCGACAATATGATCGGCACCCAGTTTCACCCGGAAAAAAGTCAGGCTTTGGGTCTGCACTTTATCGCCAATTTTTTAAAATGGGCGCCTTAGGCGCACCCCAACGGATAAAGCTAAAGAGATAGATCATGATTTTCTTTCCCGCCATCGATTTGAAGGATGGCAAGTGCGTACGATTGCTGCGTGGCGAAATGGACCAAGCCACCGTGTTCAATGATGATCCCGGCGCCCAGGCGCGCGCGTTCGTGCAGCAGGGTTGTCAGTGGATTCACGTCGTCGACCTTAACGGCGCGTTTGAAGGTCGCCCGGTCAACGCCGATGCGGTGGATGCGATCTTAGATGACGTCAGCGTGCCGATCGAACTGGGCGGCGGCATTCGCAACATGGAAACCATTCGCTTTTGGCTCGACAAGGGCGTAAAGCGGGTCATTTTGGGCACCGTCGCGCTGCGCGATCCTGAATTGGTGATCGCGGCGTGTAAAGCGTATCCCGGGCGCATCGCCGTTGGCGTCGACGCTAAGGACGGCTTGGTGGCGGTCGAAGGTTGGGCCGAAGTGTCCAACATCTCGGCCATCGATTTGGCGAAAAAATTCGAAGACGTCGGCGTCGCCGCGATCATCTTCACCGACATTGCGCGTGACGGTTTGATGCAAGGCCCCAACATCGACTCGACCCTCGAACTGGCGCGCGCCATTTCCACCCCGGTGATCGCATCCGGCGGGGTGTCGTCGATGGACGATCTGCGCGCCCTGCAAAAACGCGGTGGCGATATTTTGGAAGGCGTCATCAGCGGACGCGCGGTCTATGATGGCCAAATCGAAGTGCGCGAAGCGGTTGATCTTTTGAAAGCGAAAAGGGCTTAAGCATTATGCTCAAGGCACGCATCATTCCCTGTTTGGACGTCGAAGGCGGACGCGTGGTCAAGGGCGTGAACTTTGTCGATCTGATCGATGCTGGCGATCCGGTGGAACAGGCCCGCGTTTACGATGCGGCCGGCGCGGACGAGCTGACATTTCTCGACATCACCGCCTCTCATGAAAACCGCGACACCATTTTCGATGTGGTCAACCGCACCGCGGAACAATGCTTCATGCCGTTGACCGTCGGCGGCGGGGTGCGCACCACCGAAGACATTCGCAAGTTGTTGCTGGCCGGCGCGGACAAAGCGTCGATCAACACCGCCGCCGTGCACAATCCGGAATTCGTTCAGGAGGCAGCGCAAAAATTCGGCAGCCAGTGCATCGTCGTGGCGATCGACGCCAAGACCGTCGCGCCGGGAAAATTTGAGATTTTCACCCACGGCGGGCGCAAGCCCACCGGCATCGACGCCGTTGAGTGGGCTGAACGCATGGCGAACTATGGCGCCGGTGAAATCTTGCTGACGTCCATGGATCGCGATGGCACCAAGCAGGGTTTCAACATCGAATTGACCCGCGCCATCGCCGATGCCGTTGATATTCCGGTGATTGCATCGGGCGGCGTGGGCACCTTGGATCACATGGTCGAGGGCGTGCGCGATGGCCATGCGTCGGCGGTGCTGGCGGCCTCGATTTTTCACTTTGGCGCCTATACCATTGGCGAAGCCAAACGCTACATGGCCGAACATGGCGTGGACGTACGCCTAGATGGCCTTACAGAGGAAACCACGCCATGAGTGACATCAATGTTCTGACCCGTCTGTTCGACACCATCTCCAGCCGAAAGGGCGGTGATCCAGAAGCATCGTACACGGCCAAGCTGTTTCATAAGGGCCGCACCGCGATTGCGCAAAAGGTCGGCGAAGAGGCTGTCGAGGTGAACATCGCCGCGTTGGCCCAAGGCCCCGATGAACTGGCGTCGGAAAGCGCAGATTTGATTTATCACTTGTTGGTGTTGTGGGCGGATGCCGACATCACGCCCGACCAAGTGTGGACTGAACTGCAAAAACGCGAAGGCATGTCTGGCATTGAAGAAAAGCGCGCCCGCGGCGAGCTTTAAGAGGTAAGGAAAATGGCATACGACAACGAAAACATCTTCGCCAAAATTTTACGCGGCGAAATTCCTTGCGACAAAGTTTATGAAGACGAATGGGTACTGGCGTTCAACGATATCGCGCCGCAAGCGCCGATCCACGTGTTGGTGATCCCTAAGGGCGCATACGTGTCGCTGGATGATTTTTCCACCAAAGCCTCAGATGCAGAAATTGCCGGCCTGTACAGGGCCGTAGGCAAAGTTGCGCGCGATCTTGGTCTGGACGCGCCGGGCTATCGCACGCTCAACAACACCGGACGCGACGGCGGCCAGGAAGTGCCGCACTTTCATGTGCACATTTTTGGCGGCGGTCCATTGGGCCCGATGCTGGCGCACTAAAACATGACGACCAAAGGCCCCAGAACAGACATCGGCCCGGACGGCACGATCATCTTGTGCACTTTGACCTGCCCTGAATGCGGGCACAAAGAAGAGTTGGACATGCCGCCATATTCTTATCAGCAATATCATACCTGTTCGGGATGCGGCGCGCGCCTTCACGCCACCGGCGATGCGTGCTGTGTGTTTTGCGCCTACGGCGACGTACCCTGCCCACCGACGCAACTTGGCGGCAAGAGCTGCTGCTCGCCTGACTAAGCGCCACTTACGATGGACTGTAATCACTGAGGATTTTTTCGGCATTGCGCAGCATCGCGCGCGCAGGGCAATCGTCCAGGCACGGTTTGCTCTGGTTGGCGGGGCGCATAATCGTCAAGCCGCACTTGGCGCACATGGATTGGCTCTGTTGCGTGAGCTTGGCGCTTAACGCGGGGTAATCAGGCGTGCTCATGCCCATAAACATAGGAGTGCGCAGCGTGCGTGTGCATTGCAAAAAGTGCATAGCACGCATGCTTTACAATTGGTGAGCGATCGCCGCGTTGGTCTTGGAGTCATTTGTAATTTTCAAAGGCCGTCGCGCTGATGGATAAAGCCTTTTCGCGCAGGCTGTGTCCCGGACAATCGGGGCGGCGGCATTTTGACTGACCGTCGACATCAACATAGCGGTCCCCACATGTGCGACAGGTGGCGTCGATCTCTGAAAGCATGCGCATCCGCATGTTGTTATAATCGGGTTGGTCCATGGGCGTTCATCCGTATCGATGTTCGAAGATGAGAACAATCGGAAAGCTCACTATTTATACACAAAAAAATAGGAAATAGCAATATTAGATTATACGAATATAGTGTAGAATGGTTCTAAGCGCTGAGCGCCGCCGTTTGGCGTCCCGGCGCGCGGCGACGATAGGACAAGGCCTCCGCAACGTGTAGCTTCGCCACACCCGCCGCGCCATCGAGATCGGCGATGGTGCGCGAGACTTTTAAAATTCGGTGATAACCGCGCGCGCTCAACCGCATGCGCCCCGCGGCATCCGCCAGCAAGGCTTGAGCGGCGCCATCCAGTTGCGCGATGGTTTCGAGAGTCTGACCCTCAGCCTCGGCATTGGTGCGGGCCTCCGACCCAAGCGCCTGAAAGCGGGCGATTTGAAGCGCTCGAGCCTCAGAGACACGTTGGCGCACATGGCTGGTGGTCTCCGCCGCCGGCGGTAGGCTGAGATCGGACGCCGGCACCATCGGCACCTCGACATGCAGGTCGATGCGATCCAAAAGTGGCCCCGATAGGCGGTTTTGATAATCTTCGGCGCATTTGGGCGCGCGGGAGCACGCTTGACCGGGATCGTCCAGGTATCCGCACCGGCACGGGTTCATTGCGGCAATCAATTGAAAACGTGCCGGATACGTAACATGTGCGCTGGCGCGGGCGATGACGGCGGCCCCAGATTCAATTGGCTGACGCAGCGCTTCCAGCGCAGGGCGTTGAAATTCCGGCAATTCATCCAAAAACAACACCCCCAAATGGGCCAACGAAACTTCTCCGGGGCGGACTTGCATGCCGCCGCCGACCAATGCGGCTTGGGACGCGGAGTGGTGTGGATCGCGAAACGGTCGGGTGCGCATCAGGCCGCCTTCGGGCAATGTTCCGGCCAAAGAATGAATCATCGACACATCCAGCGCTTCACTGGGTGAAAGGTCGGGCAACAGGCCGGGAAGTCTGCGTGCGAGCAAAGATTTGCCCGCGCCGGGCGGACCGCTCATCAACAAATTATGTCCCCCCGCAGCGGCGATTTCGAGGGCTCGTTTGGCGCTTTCTTGGCCTTTTATATCTACTAGGTCTAAGCTTGGCGTAGCCTCGATACTGGGACTGGCAATTAAGCATTTTGGGCGACTTAAAACTTGTGAGCCTTTGAAATGATTAATCAAATCAATCAATGAGCGGGGTGCGAGAACCTCCAGATTTCCGGCCCAAACGGCCTCGCCGCCTTGCGCAGGCGGGCAAATCAGGCCACGGTCCTGGGCGTTGGCGAAAATGGCGCTGGGCAGCACGCCGGAGACCCTGGTGAGGGTGCCGTCCAGCGCCAGCTCACCCAACGCGACAAAGGCGTCAATTTGATCCGCAGGCAAAACGTCCATGGCGGTGAGCAGACCCAGCGCAATCGGCAGATCGAAGTGTGAACCCTCTTTCAACGCGTCGGCGGGCGACAGGTTGACGGTGATGCGTTTGGGCGGTAACGCCAGCCCTAATGCGGATAATGCGGCGCGCACCCGTTCCCGCGCTTCACTCACCGCCTTGTTGGGCAAGCCGACAATGGTGAACGACGGCAAACCTTGGGCGATGTGCACCTGAACATCGACCGGCAAAACCTCGATGCCCTGAAAGGCGACGGTGTTGATGCGTGCAACCAAAATGTATTTCCCCTAAACGTAAACTACTCTTTGAGTGTATCTACAGCCACGCTGCATGCAATGGGTTTGTGGATATTGAAAGGAACTTGTTTCGATAAGTGGTGCTTGATAACGGTATTAGAAACGACTATTGGTTGTTATAAATGTAGGGGAAGTAGGAGTGAAAAGTGCATTTTAGGTCAATTTTAGTCGCGACGTGCGTGTGTGTGCTGATGAGTGTCAGCATCACCACCTCTGTTCAGGCCGCCAGTCCGCAAAAGCGGGCAAAAATTATAAAAATGATGGAAATATCTGGGGGATTTGCGGTCGCCGACGCAATGATGCGTTCAGTTAGCGATGTGATCATTAACACGTTGAGCGAACGTGAAGGCAAACCAGTATCAAAAAAGCTGGTAACTAAAATGCAAGACGCCACGTCGACGCTTATGCGTAAGCATTTCGGCTCATACCTTGATCGCCTTATTCCATTATACGACAATACATTTGGTGAAGAAGAGATCGACGTAATTCTCGCCTTTTACACGTCTCCAACAGGCCGGAAAATGGTGAAAAATCTTCCGCAATTGATGGCTGGCGGGCAAGTGGTCGCCCAGCAGTGGATGGAATTATTACAGCCAGAATTGAACTCTGCGATTCAATCCGTGGTCGAGGAGTTTCTGCGCGAAAATGGTGGGACGTTGGCGGGCTAAGTCTTATGTTTCGCTCAGCGCCAGCTTAAGCCCCAATAGGCCAAACGCACCGGCGAAAAGGCGTCGGAACCACACCATCACACTGGGTCGCGCAATCACGTGCGTGCGCATAAATGCAGCGCCAAGACCGTAAGCGGCGAAGACCAACGCCGTCAGCATCATGAATATCGCGCTTAACAGCACCATTTTGAGCGGGGCTGCTGGGTCGGTCGCAGGCACGAATTGGGGTAAAAACGCCAAGAAGAATATCGATAATTTTGGATTCAAAATGTTGATGAGAAAGCCCTGCAGAGCGATTTTTCCAGCGCTGTGGGGTTTGCGGTTTTCCGTGACGGTGAGCGCGCCGTTGTCTTTCAGCGTCACCCACGCCAGGTACATCAAATATGCAACGCCTGCGAATTTGATCGCTTGAAACGCCACCGCGCTGGTGTGCAGCACTGCGGCGAGGCCAAAAATGCTCGCCGAAATATGTGGCACGATGCCCAATGTGCAGCCCAACGTCGCCGCCAGTGCTGGACGTGCGCCGCCACCGAGGCCGTGAGATAGGGTGTAAATCACCCCGGTTCCGGGCATCAAAACGACAATCAATGACGTCAGTAAAAATTCCGTGCTCATGGACCGCTCCCACGTGTGCAGCTTGCCCGCCAGTGTGGGCGATACGTTTGTCGTGGGCAAGCGCGTAAAAGGCGCGTAAACTATCGTTATGCGAGATTTTTTCACCGATTATGCGCGCGGTTATGAGGCCTTAGACTTTGCGCATATTGAAAAGCACTTTGCGTATCCGTGTATGCTGACCAATGAAAGCGGCACGGATCTCATTTGCGATTCCGACGATCTTCACCAGCACATCGCAGGTTTTCTCACCATGCTTAAGGAAAACGGCTTGAATAAAGCCGTGCCTACGGTGGTGCATGACCAGCATCACGGCCTGAAAAATCGCGTGGTGTCGGTGAACTGGAAGCTGATCGGCTCAAATGAGCAGCCGATCGCGGATTTGGATTTTCTCTACGTGTTGGTCGGCGGCGATGGCGCGTGGAAAATCGGTTTGGCGAACTTGATTTAAGCCTAAAATTTCGCCTCGATCGCGTCCCAGATTTTTTCTTCCAACGCTACGCCGTCGAAACGACGGATTTCTTGCAGCCCGGTGGGTGAGGTGACATTGATTTCGGTGAGGAAATTGCCGATCACGTCGATACCCGCAAAGAGCAAGCCGCGGGCTTTGAGATCGGGACCGATGGCGGCGCAGATTTCAAGGTCGCGTTCGTTCAGTTTGCTCGGTTCCGGGGTTCCGCCAGCATGCATGTTGGAACGCGCTTCACCGTCTTGCGGCACCCGGTTGATCGCGCCGACCGGTTCGCCATCGACCAAGATGATGCGCTTGTCGCCTTGGCGCACGTCTTTTAAATACGCCTGAACCACGATGGGTTCGCGCGAACCTTGCAGAAACATTTCCAACAATGAGCTGAGATTTTCATCGTCCGGTTTAACGTGAAACACACCCGCGCCGCCGTTGCCGTAGAGCGGTTTGACGATGATGTCTTGGTGCTTTTCGCGAAACGCCTTGATGTGCGCGACGTTGCGCGTCACCAGCGTCGGCGGCGCCAAATCGGGAAAGCGCGCGATGTAAAGTTTTTCCGGATTGGCGCGCACTTCGGTGGGGTTGTTCACCACCAAGGTGGTCGCGGGCAGCATGTCCAATAGATAGGTGGTGGTCAGATACGCCATGTCGAACGGCGGGTCTTGACGCAGCCACACCACGTCCAGCGTCGAAAGATCAACCAATTCCGGCGTGCCCAGGGTGCAGTGATTGCCCAGCTCTGCGCGCAGCTCCAACCGTTGCGCCACCGCCATCACGCGGCCGTCTTCGAAAATCAGATCGTCGGGATGATAATAAAACAGCTCATGACCGCGCTTTTGCGCTTCCAAGCCAATGACAAAGGTGCTGTCGGCGTCGATGTCGACGTCGGCGATCGGATCCATTTGCAAGGCGACTTTGAGTGACATCGGCGGGGCTCCTGTGCGCACGCGCTGTTTAAGTATCATCGCCATATAGGCGGCGCTGCAGGTTCTGCAACATCTGAGAAGCTGTATAGCGGTGCGCACCGCCGCCCGGCAATTGTAAAAAACGCTGCAACGCCCGCGTTGCGTCCAGCAGATGATCCAGCCGCTCATGCAACAGCGCCAATTCACGCCACAGATAGGCCTCGCCGGGGGCAATCAACAGCGCCGCCTCGACCGCCATCAACGCCGCCTCGGGCGCCGCGTGCAGCAGGTGAAAGACTTTGGCGTCGTGTTGGAGGGCAAGCAAAACTTGGCGGGGATTGAGCGTTGTGAGTTGGTTTGGCGTCAGTTCGCCGTCTTCGCCATGATGCTCTTTGAGCAGACGGCGCAAATCGCGCGCGCCGACCAATCTACCGCCGGCGAACGGGTCAAGCAATGTGTGCGCCCCGTTCATGTGTACGCGGATCAGGGTGCGGGGGGCAAAATCGATGATTTCGACGCTGCGGCCCAGGGCTAGAAACACATGGCGGTAAAGCAGCGCCAAAACCATCGCACCGCCTTGGCGACGATCGATCGTGCGCGCGACATTGGCCTCACTCAGGCGTCCGGCCGACGTCGCCGCGCCGCCATAACCGTACCTGCGGGCGAGAATTTGCCGCGCGGCTTCCACCGCCAAGCCATCATCGTCTTGATCGTCGGCCAGATAAGCACGGGCGTCAGAGGCCAACGTATCGAGGTGGCGGCGGTAAGCGCCCAGGTTCAGGGTCGGCTCAGCCCATTTGGCCAACCACAATGCGCCTTCAAGTGGATCAATGGCGCTGGCTTTCAGCGCGCCGATGCGGCGCAGGGCCTGTTGCGCGCTCATCTATCAACTCCCTTGCGGTGGAATTGGCGATGGCGGCGTCGGTTTTTTCACGCGCACATGGCTGACGATGTGACGGACGTATTCAATGGATCGTGCGTGGTTTTTAACCCGCTCCAGTTCAGCGTCGTTTTGTGCGATGCCGATCAGGTACACTGTGCCGCCGACGGTTTCGATGACGTAATTGATGGCGAGGATTTTTTCATCGAACGTCAGTGCGGCTTCCAGTTGTGTGGAAATCCAGCTGTCGCGCGCTGTGTCGATGACGCCGCCATCGGATGTCACGTGAATTTCGTTGATGACATCGACAATCCCGTCGACTTTCCACGCCAGACGTACGGCGTCGGCGCGGGCAGTTTCGGTTTTCACTTGTCCGGTCAGCAGGGCGCGGCTTTCGTAAACTTCAACACCGATGTGAGCCAGCAAGGTGTGATCGAAGCGCGCGTATTGATCGATGATGCGGCTGGAAAGCCCCAAGTCGCGGGCCACGCCATTGACGCCACGCTCTTGATAAGCCGCTAGGCCGGTGCCGGCGCCGACCCCCAGCACCACGCCAACCGGGGTGCACGCGGCGCCGCCGAGCAAAGCGCCGCCGAGCGCAATGGACGTAAAGGCGATGCGGGCGATGGATGAAAGGGTCATTGTGTTTACTCGCTCAACGGTGGTTTTGGCGCTCAGTGTACGGGGCGTTGGTTAATAAAGCGTGGTTTCGCGTTCATTCGGCGCGCCAGGCATCGCGTATCATGGTGAGCCGAAACGGGCCTGTGACCAAGGCCACATCGAAGCGAATATCGCAGGTTTGAAGCGCCGGGTTTTGCATCAAAAACCACTCAGCGGCGCGCTGAATACGGCGACGTTGCTTCGCGGAGATGGCTTCGGCGGCCTGGGTCGCATGGGCGCGGGCTTTGACTTCGATGAAGCTCAGCGTGTTGGCGCGCTGCGCAATCAGATCGATCTCACCCACTTGAGTTTTGTAATTGCGCGCCATCACCTGGTGAGCGGTGAGGCGTAGATAGAGCGCTGTGAGGCTTTCGGCCCAGCGCCCGCGTTTTTGGGCGCGCACTTTAGATGTTTTTGGGTGGGATGATTTTGTGTGATCAGACGGTTTACTCATACGGTTCTGCCCGTTAACCTTCATCAAAATTTGGCCGCTTTCTTTGCGCACGATATTGTCGGGTGAAAGAGTAGCAGTTTTTGCAGGAGGCTCCAGGCCGCACATGCGCAATTTGACCATCAATTTGAGTTTGTCGCGGCTGCGCGCCGGCGTCGTCATGGCCTGTATGAGCGTGGCGCTGATGGGCTGCGAACAGGCGGGGTTTGGCGCCAAACCGAAGCTCGCCAATCCGCCGCAAGCCACTTCGCAACAAGCGCCGACGGCGGATCAGACGCAGCAGCGGGGCCATATGTCGCACGCGGCGTCGGGCGGCGTCGGTCCGCAAATGGCCAACCGTCCGGCGGACGGGCCCTTGCCGCGCCCGCCCGTATTGCCGTCATTGGACGATTTGATTGGCCGCATTCCGCAAGCCACCACTCAGACGGATGCGGCGGGGGGGCTGATTGAGCCGCCGTCTTTGCCCGGTGCGCGCGGTTTGCGCGTGGCCATCTTGTTGCCGCTGTCGGGCGCCAACCAGCGCGTCGGTTCGGCGATGTTGAATGCGTCGCAAATGGCGTTGTTCGAATTCGCCGGTTCCGATTTTGAGCTGTTGGTTCACGACACCAAGGGCTCGCCCGAAGGCGCCGCAGAGGCTGCGCGTTTGGCCATTGGCGATGGGGCGCAACTGATCGTCGGTCCGCTGTTGTCCACATCGGTGCGCGCCGTGGCCGATTTGGCGCGGGTCGCCGCTGTGCCGGTGGTGGCGTTTTCATCTGATCGCACCGTCGCCGGTGAAGGCGTATACACCATGGGCTTTTTCCCCGGCGATGAAGTCAGGCGGGTGGTCGATTTCGCCGCCAGTAAAGGCGCGCAGCGCTTTGCGTTGTTGGCCCCACAAGGCGCGTATGGCGATGCGGTGTCGGCTGCGTTCAACGCCGCCGTATGGCAAGCGGGCGGATTTGTGGTGCAAAGCGAATTTTATCCGCCTCAAGTCAGCGACTTTTCCGAACCGGTCAAGCGCATCGCCCATTACGATGATCGTCGCGCCGCATTGATGGATCAGCGCCGCACTCTTGAAGCGCGTGGCGACGAAGTTTCTCAGCTGGCGCTCAAGCGGTTGGAAAATTTACAGACCCTTGGCGAGGTTCCGTTCGACGCGTTGTTGCTGGCCGACGGCGGCAAGCGCCTGATTGCGGTGGCGGCATTGCTGCCGTTTTACGATGTCGATCCGAAAAAGGTCAAAATTCTCGGCACCGGCCAATGGGATGAAGCCGGCTTGGGCGCGGAACCGGCGTTGGTCGGCGGCTGGTTCGCGGCCCCCGACCCCAGCGTGCGCCAAGCCTTTTCGGATAAGTATCTGACCGCTTACGGCAATCGTCCGCACCGTCTGGCGACGTTGGCGTACGACGCCACCGCGTTGGCGGTCGTGCTGGGCGCGCAAAACACGCCGCAACCGTATGGCGTCGAGGTTTTGGCCCAAGCTGGCGGTTTTGCCGGGCGCGACGGTATTTTCCGCTTTACGCCCTCTGGTGCGGCTGAGCGTGGGCTGGCGGTGATGCAGGTGCAGCGCAAAGACGCCTCCATCGTTGATCCGGCGCCCAAAGCGTTCCCTTAGTTAACGGGCATTAATCGGGTGCGTTGCCGGGGTTCGGGTCGTCCAACAAGCGGCTGATGATGGCGTTTAAGATCAAGCGTCCTTGTTCAGTGGCGCGCACGCCGCGCTGATCGACCTCAATTAATCCGGCGTTTTGTAGGTCCAAAACCGCATGGCTGTTGAGCGCCGACAACAAGTCTTGGCCGTACTGACGGGCGAAGCGCGCCGCGTCTAGACCTTCGGTGAGGCGCAGGCCCGACAGCACCAGTTCTTCCAAGCGTTCATATCGGCCCAGTTCACGGACCTTGGCGGTGGCGTGGCCTTTTGTGTTCACCGCGTCCAACCAGCGCGCCGGATCGGCGATTTGGTGGGTGGCGCGGGTGATGGACATGGTTCGATCAGGTGTCAACGGGGCGGTCAGGCGTCCGTGCGCCCCGGGTCCGATGCCGATGTAATCGCCGCCGGTCCAATAGGTGATGTTGTGGCGGCTTTCAAAGCCGGGCTTGGCGTGGTTGGAAATCTCATAAGCGGGCAATCCGGCGTCCGTGCAAATCTCTTGGGTCATTTGATACAGGTCGGCGGCGAGGTCTTCGTCGGCCTCAGACATATTTTGGCGAAAAAACGCGGTGCCCGGCTCGATGGTTAATTGATAAAGCGAAATGTGTCCGTTGGTCAGGGTCAACGCGTGCTCTAACTCGTCGGCCCAATCGCCCTGCCCTTGACCGGCGCGCGCATATATCAGATCGAAAGTGTAACGATCAAAAATGGCGCTGGCGATGTCCAGCGCCTGCAGCGCCTCGCGGGTTGAATGTTCGCGGCCAAGGGCCAGTAAATCCTCATCATTGAGCGCTTGCACGCCAATGGAAACGCGGTTGACGCCAGCGTCTTGAAAGGCGCGAAATTTAGCGGCTTCGATGGAGGTTGGGTTGGCTTCCAAAGTTATTTCGCATTCGTTTTGAAAGCCCCAACGGTTCTTGGCGGCGTCAATGATGGCGTGGATGGTGTCGGGTGCGATGAGGCTGGGGGTTCCGCCGCCAAAGAAAATACTGCCCAGCGCTCGACCGCCGGTTTGCTCAGCGTAATGGTCCAGCTCGCGCAAAATCGCGTCACGGTAATCCGTCTGATCGCGCTCACCGGGCGAAAGGGGGCGCGAATTGAAATCGCAGTAGGGGCATTTCGCCAAGCACCACGGCCAATGCACGTATAAGGCAAGAGGCTTGCTCGATTGTGGCTTTGGCGGTGTGTCGGCGGCCATGTGGGCGTCCGTTTTTTGGCACAAAGTGCAAGGTTGAGACGTCTTACGTTCATGCATTGGCCTGTGCGGGTCAATACCCAAAGGTGATTTAGCGAAAGGATGACGATGTTTAAAAGCATGAAGCTGATGTTGACGGTATGTGGGATGGGCATGGCGTTGGTGGGTGCGGTCGCCGCGTATGCGCAAACCCCCGCCTATGCGTGTACGCTACCGAACGGTCAGGACGTGCCGATATTGGTCGACGCCACATTGCAAAACGTCGCCGTGGCGCGGCGCAACGACCAAGGCCAGCGGACCATCGTGATCAATCCCAATGTGATGGCCTTGTTTCAGCCCGCCACGCGGTGGTTTTGGTTGGCGCATGAATGTGCGCACCAGCAACTGGGCCATACGTTGGGCGACTTTGGCTCCGACCGCGAACAGCAGGCCGATTGTTACGCCGCGCATCAACTGGTGAAAAACCATCACTTGGACGCCAATGACCTCAGGGCCATCGAACAAGATATTTCAAAGTTGGGCGGCGACACAAAAGCGTACCTGCCAGGCCCCGCGCGCGCTTACGCCATCGACGAATGCGTCGTCAAAGCGGTGCAGGAAATTCAGGCCGACCAGTGATGGGAATGATTAAATTTGGACAAACCAGTCAGGATTAACCGTGATTTCTTCTACTGTTTTGGTCGAAACGCCAAGGTGTAAGACCTTCAAAAGGTCACACAGACGTTCTCCGTCAACGAGGTCGATGCTCTTGGCGCCATCACGATTTGCTTCTTTTTGCGCTTCGGATGTGAAGTTGCCGGTGGTGATGAGGAGCCCTTTTTCACATTTACCGTCCAGGGCCCCCCGGAAGTTACGCACTTCAGGCGAACCAACGCTGCCAGCGTAGCGTTTGCACTGAAAGCCTATGGAAAAGGTAATAAGGTTGACTTGAAGGACCCCTAGCCCATCAATGCCGCCATCACCTGAACGCCCGGTGACTGCAACGGATTTGAAGCCTGATTCGCGTAATACGCGTTGTGCGAGACGCTCAAAGGCGCTGGGTTCCATGTTTTTAATGCAGCTGAGCAGTTCCGCACGCCAATCTGGACCTTCTGGCGTTAAATCGTTCACTTGATCAAAGTTAAGTGGGCGCTGCATCGACGCTGTATTTTCAGGTATACGCTGACTGAAGGGCCGACGATTGAGGCGAATTTCGCTGACAATTTCAGAAATATCGGGCTCGGCCAAATGCTCGCCCTTATCAGTGATGGCCCACACGCCGCGTTCACTGTTGTCAATGGCACCGCCTTTTTTGAGGTAAGTACGTGCCCACGCCAGCCTGTAGTCTAGCTTTGATTGATTTCCGTTGATGTGTTGAACAGCCTGGACGTCTTCGGGGATACTCTCCAACTCGATCACTTTGGTGAGAATTTCGGCGTTGGTGGCTGAACCGCCAAGGGCTTTAATGGCCTTTAAGGTTGGCCACATCAATTTATCATGAGTTGGCACATTGGGTTCATGCGTATCAGTCATCAAAACCTCCTAATCGGGAAGTTATTGATAACCTACAACAATAAGATGATCAACAAATGTAGGTGTACTTCTGGCTTAGTGCGCGAAACATGCGGCGACGAGCTTTTTGAAGGCGTTGGCGCGGTGGCTCATGGCGTGTTTTTGTGCGGGCTCCATTTCGGCGAAGGTGGTCTCATAGCCGTCGGGCGCAAACGTTGGATCGTAACCGAAGCCCTTGTCGCCGCGCGCGGGCCAGGTCATGGCGCCGTGCACTTGGCCCTCGAAGCTTTCCACGTGACCGTCCGGCCACGCCAAGGTCAACGCGCAGGCGAAATGAGCGCTGCGGTCTTGAGCGTCGGCGGCTGTGAGGGCTTCTTCGACCTTTTGCATGGCGACGGCAAAATCTTTACCCGGTCCCGCCCAGCGCGCAGAATAAACGCCGGGCTCGTCGTTCAAAGCATGTACGCACAGCCCCGAATCATCGGCCAGCGCCACATGTCCGGATGCTTTGGCCGCCGCCAGGGCCTTGATTTCGGCGTTGGCGATGAACGTCACGCCGTCTTCCACCGGCTCAGGCAGGCCCAAATCACCCGCTGAAATCACGTCCGCGCCAAACGGCGCTAACAGTTCGCCGATTTCGCGCACTTTGCCGGGATTGTGGCTGGCGATGACCAGTTTGCCGCCCTCAAACTTTCGCGCCATCGATGTTTACTCCAGCCCCAGTGCTTCGCGTTGCAGCACGACCAGCTCAGCGACGCCCTTTTTCGCCAGACGCATCAGTTCCATGAACTGCTCTTCGGAAAACGGATAATCTTCCGCCGTGCCCTGGATTTCGACGATGCCGTTGGCGCCGGTGAGCACGAAGTTGGTGTCGGCTTCGGCGGCGCTGTCTTCTAGGTAGTCGAGATCCAGAACCGCGTTTTCTTTGTACAGTCCGCAGCTGACCGCCGCGACTTGATCGATCAGCGGCACGCTGGCCAGCAAACCGCGTTCGACCGCGCCGCGCAACGCCAAGTACAGCGCCACATACGCGCCGGTGATCGATGCGGTGCGGGTGCCGCCATCGGCTTGGATGACGTCGCAATCGACGGTGATTTGCATCTCGCCCATGGCTTCCAAATCGGTCACGGCGCGCAACGAACGGCCGATCAAGCGTTGGATTTCCTGGGTGCGGCCCGATTGCTTGCCGCGGGCGGCTTCGCGTTGCATGCGGGAATTGGTGGCGCGCGGCAGCATGCCGTATTCGGCGGTGACCCAGCCTTTGCCTTGGCCCCTGATCCACGGCGGCACGCGTTCTTCCAGCGTCGCGGCGCACAACACGTGGGTGTCGCCGAATTTGATCAGGCACGATCCTTCGGCATGTTTGGAAAATCCGGTTTCCAAGCTCACGGTGCGCATGACATCAAGGTCGCGGCCACTGGGTCTCATATCAAAATCCTCAATCCATAAAAAGTTGCGCCAAGCTACCCGCCCCGGCGTCCGAGGTAAAGCGCCCAGGGGACTTTAAATGGGGGCAATTGACGGACCTTGCAGGCGCGACTACCTTCGAGGCGAACTTACTAAAGGGCCTGAGGGCATATGATCACCGAGCTCAACGAGCGTTCGCGGGAAATTTTTCGCCGCATCGTCGACGCCTATTTAACGACAGGCGATCCGATGGGTTCGCGCACGTTGTCGCGCCAACCGGGTCTGGACATCTCACCGGCCACCATCCGCAACGTCATGGCGGATCTCGAAGACGCGGGCTTGCTGTTTTCGCCGCACACGTCGGCGGGCCGGTTGCCCACCGAAATGGGCCTGAAGCTGTTTGTCGATGGCATTTTAGAGGTCGGCAATCTGACCAGCGCGGAACGTCATTCGATCGAAGGCGAATGCAAAGCGTCCGGTACGTCGGTGGAAGGCATGTTGGAAAACGCCACCCAAGCGCTGTCGGGCCTGTCGCATCTGACCGGTTTGGTGGTGGCGCCCAAAAGCCAAGCGCCGCTCAAGCACATCGAATTCGTAGCGCTCAGTCCGGGCCGCGCGCTGGTGGTGTTGGTGACGGAAAACGGCGTGGTGGAAAATCGCATCATTGAAATTCCCCTCAACGTGCTGCCCAGCGCCCTGGTCGAGGCGACCAATTATCTGTCCGCGCGTCTGGTGGGCCGCACCTTGGAAGATGCTTTGGACGCCATCAAAACTGAATTGAGCAATCACAAAGCCCAGCTCGACGCGTTGACGACAAAAGTCGTCCAGGAAGGCTTGGCGGTGTGGTCGGGCGGCGCAGGCCAAGGGTCGCACGGGGGGTCGCTGATTGTGCGCGGCCAAGCGAATTTGTTGGAAGACCGCGACGCCGTGACGGACCTGGAAAACATCCGTGCGCTGTTTGAGGCTTTGGAAACCAAAGAAACCCTGGCGCGTTTGATCGAACGCGCCGATACGGCGGACGGCGTGCAAATTTTCATCGGCGCGGAAAACAATTTATTTGGCATGTCCGGCTGCTCGTTGATCGTGGGGCCCTATCGCGACAGCAAGGAACGCATCATCGGCACCATCGGGGTGATCGGCCCGACGCGGATGAATTATGCGCGCATCATCCCGATGGTCGATTATACGGCCAAGCTGGTTGGGCGCCTCATTGGATAATTGAACCCGCTGAACGCATTCAGCGGGTTGATTGTCTCGTCAAATAGGCTAAATACCTCTCCATCACGCCCAATCATGTATGCAAACTGGCTTTAGACGTAGACTTAGGTGCGCAATGAACACTGAGAACGAAATTCCTGCTGACGAAACTGCTGAAACGCGCGACGCCGCGGCGCAGGCTGAACAAGACGCCATGGCGGACGCTTCACGCGAAGCCGAGGCGGAAGCTCTAGAGGCCGAGGCCGAAGCTGAAACGGGCGAAGATTCTGCGCCCGAAGCAGAGGCTCCCGACCTTGAAGCGGAAAACGCCGAGCTGAAAGACAAACTGCTGCGCACAATGGCGGAGATGGAAAACACCCGGCGCATCGCCGCGCGCGAAAAAGCCGACGCCAGCAAGTACGCCGTGACCAATTTCGCCCGCGACATCGTGCGCGTCGCCGACAATCTGGGCATGGCGATGATGATGGTCACCGACGAGGCCCGCCAAGCGGACAAGAGCCTCGACAATCTGTGCGTTGGCATCGACATGACCATGAAAGAACTGCTGAACATTTTCGAAAGCCACGGCATCAAACCGGTGGCCGCCGAAGGTCAGCCGTTCGACCACAACGTTCACGAAGCCGTGCAGCAAGTGGAAAATGTCGAAGTTGCGCACAACACCGTGCTGCAAGTGCTGCGCGGCGGTTTCACGCTTCAAGACCGATTGCTGCGCCCGGCGCAGGTGATCGTGTCCACCGGCGGCCCGAAAGCCAGCGACGGCGCTGACGAAGCGGGGTCCGTCGAGGGTCCGGCGGACGGCGCACAGCAAGCTTATGAGCCCGATGGCGCCGAGCCTGGCGTGAACGTCGATCAAGAAACCTAAAATGGCTTCAGGCCGGAGTGGATTTTTCCGCGTTTCAAGCGTTGCGCGGCGAAAAACTCCGGCTTATATACCACCCGGCGCCAGTTTTTTTGTGCGCCACCAAATTTAAACAAACGCGAATTGAGGCATAGGCCTCACTAAACCCGAGGGGATATGCGCGGAGCTTGAGCATCAAGGCCGCAGATGTCCGCCTAAGACGGAGATGAAAGAAATGAGCAAGGTTATTGGCATTGATTTGGGCACCACGAACTCGTGCTTGTCTTTGATGGATGGATCCGACCCTAAGGTCATCGAAAACGCCGAAGGCGCGCGCACCACGCCGTCGATGGTTGCGTTTACCGAAGGCGGCGAACGCCTGGTCGGTCAAGCCGCCAAGCGTCAAGCGGTCACCAATCCCGAAGACACGTTGTTCGCCATCAAGCGTTTGATCGGTCGCCGTTACAACGATCCGCTGACCGAAAAAGACAAAGGCCTTGTTCCTTACAAAATCGTCGAAGGCGACAATGGCGACGCCTGGGTCGAAGCGCGCGGCAAAAAATACAGCCCGTCGCAGGTTTCCGCCTTCATTTTGCAAAAGATGAAAGAAACCGCCGAAAGCTTTCTCGGCTCCGAAGTGACCCAAGCGGTGATCACCGTTCCGGCTTACTTCAACGACAGCCAGCGCCAAGCCACCAAGGACGCCGGCAAAATCGCTGGCCTTGAAGTGCTGCGCATCATTAATGAGCCGACCGCCGCGGCGCTCGCCTACGGGCTTGAGAAAAAAGACGGCGGCGTGGTTGCGGTTTATGACTTGGGCGGCGGTACGTTCGATATTTCGATCTTGGAGATCGGCGACGGCGTGTTCGAAGTGAAATCGACCAACGGCGACACCTTCTTGGGTGGTGAAGATTTTGATCACACCATCGTCGAATACCTTGCCGACGAATTCAAAAAGGAAAGCGGCATCGATCTGCAAAAAGATCGTTTGGCTTTGCAGCGCCTTAAAGAAGCGGCGGAAAAAGCCAAGATCGAATTGTCCAGCTCGACCCAGACCGACGTCAACCTGCCGTTCATCACCGCTGACGCTTCCGGGCCGAAGCACCTGAACGTCAAGATGACCCGCGCCAAGTTGGAAAGCTTGGTCGGCGATTTGATCAAACGCACCGTCGGTCCGTGTAACGCCGCGCTCAAAGACGCCGGCTTGAAGGCGTCCGAAATCGACGAAGTGATCTTGGTCGGCGGCATGACCCGCATGCCCAAGGTTCAAGAAGTGGTCAAAGAAATCTTTGGTCGCGAGCCGCACAAGGGCGTGAACCCGGATGAAGTCGTCGCCATCGGCGCGGCCATCCAGGGCGGCGTGCTCAAGGGCGAAGTCAAAGACGTGTTGTTGCTGGACGTGACGCCGTTGTCGCTGGGCATCGAAACGTTGGGCGGCGTATTCACCCGCTTGATCGATCGCAACACCACCATCCCAACGCGCAAAGCGCAGGTGTTTTCGACCGCCGAAGACAACCAAACCGCAGTCACCATCCGGGTGTTCCAGGGCGAACGCGAAATGGCTGCGGACAACAAGATCCTCGGCCAATTCGACTTGGTCGGCATCCCGCCGGCGCCGCGCGGCATGCCGCAAGTTGAGGTCACGTTCGACATCGACGCCAACGGCATCGTCAATGTGTCGGCGAAAGACAAGGCGACCGGTAAAGAACAGCAGGTTTCCATCCAAGCGTCCGGCGGTCTCGACGACGCGGACATCGAACAGATGGTCAAGGACGCCGAATCGCACGCCGAAGAGGACAAAAAGCGTCGTGATCTGGTGGACGCCAAGAACCACGCCGAAAGCCTCGTGCACGACACCGAAAAGAACGTCAAGGAATACGGCGACAAAGTTCCGGCGGAAGACAAAGCCGCGATTGAAGCCGCGATCCAAGACACCAAAACCATCTTGGAAGATGAAAACGCCGACGCCGAAGCCATCAAGGCTAAGACCGATGCGTTGATGCAGGCGGCGATGAAGCTGGGCGAAGCCATGTACAAAGACAGCCAAGCCGAAGCCGCTGGCGCCGCGCCGGAAGGCGACGCGGATGCAGGCGACGCCGGCGGGGAAGAAAACGTGGTCGATGCCGACTTTGAAGAAGTCGATCCGGATCAGGACAACAAATAAGCCGGGGAGGGCCCCCTTACGTATTTGGCGGGCTCATGTGTCCGGCGGGCTTTGGCCCGCCGGATGCGTTCTTGGCGGACTGTGACCCATGAATAATTTGGGGATGAGTGGATAAAGCAATGGCGAAGCAGGATTACTACGAGCTTCTTGGGGTTTCGAAAGGCGCCGATGGCGACGAGATCAAAAAGGCGTATCGCAAACTCGCCATGAAATATCATCCGGATCGCAATCCCGATGACAAGGCCGCCGAGCAAAAATTTAAAGACCTCAGCGAAGCTTACGAAGTTCTCAAAGACGAAGAAAAACGTGCGGCTTATGACCGTTTCGGCCATGCGGCGTTTGAACAGGGCGGTCCTGGCGGCCCTGGCGGAGCCGGTTTCGAAGGTTTCGGCGGCGGCTTCGCCGATATCTTCGAAGAAATGTTTGGCGGCGGCGGTGGTTTTGGCGGCGGTCGCGGTCGTGGCCAGGAACAAACCGGGCGCGGTTCCGACTTGCGCTTCAACATGGACATCACGCTGGAGGATGCCTACAAAGGCAAATCTACGGAAATTCGCGTGCCGGGTTCCGTCGCGTGCGACAGCTGTCACGGTTCCGGCGCGACGCCGGGTTCTGAACCGGTCAACTGCGCGACCTGCGGCGGCCATGGTCGGGTGCGCAGCCAGCAAGGCTTTTTCACTGTCGAACGCACCTGCCCGTCGTGTCACGGCCAAGGCAAGGTGATCAAAGATCCGTGTCGCAACTGTTCGGGCACCGGACGGGTGCACAAGGAAAAAACCCTCAGCGTCAACATCCCCGCCGGGGTCGAAGACGGCACCCGCATTCGTTTGTCGGGTGAGGGTGAAGCCGGCTTGCGCGGCGCGCCGACCGGCGATCTGTATATCTTTTTGTCGATTAAATCGCATCGCATCTTTCAACGCGATGGCGCAAACATTTATGTGCGCGTACCGGTGCCGATGACCACGGCGGCGCTGGGCGGTTCGGTCGAAGTGCCTGCCGTCGATGGTTCGCGGGCGCGCATCAATATCCCCGAAGGCACCCAGTCGGGCCAGCAGTTCCGGTTGCGCGGCAAAGGCATGAGCGTTCTACGCTCCAGCTCGCGCGGCGATATGTTTGTTGAGTTGTCGGTGGAAACGCCGGTCAATCTCACCAAAAAGCAAAAGGAACTGATGGCTGAATTTCGCGCCGAAGGCGGCGATGAAAACAAGCACAGTCCGCAAAGCGGCGGCTTCTTTTCTAAAGTCAAAGAAATCTGGGAAGATCTGAAGGACTAAACCTTCATGTATCGAGCACTGGTTTTATGTTGCGCCATCTGTGTTGTGGCGCGTCTTAAGCGTGCCATTTACCGATGAAATCAACTTGTAGTTTAGCTTTAAATACTTCCTATAAGTGCAAAATCATACGGCATGAACGATGTGAGCGTAGGGGCCCATGAGTCCTGGGCGGTGTCGGCTTCCGTAGAAGGCGTGACGCCGAATTGAGTTTGTCTTACTGGGTGCGTTCGGCCACCAGCGCCAACGGCGCCCAATAATCGCCCGCACGGCGTTTTTTGATGCTTCCTGCGATGATATTCAAACGTCGTTTTTTACCGCCTATTGTGGTGCGCCAGTCTTCGAGTTGTTCGCGAAATTGGCTGACGCGCGCCTTAATGACATGCCGACCATGGCTGCTCTCGGCCATGGTGTTGAACATCACCGCGCCAAATTGCAGGGTGTTGCCCTCGACGCCGTCGCCCATCAAATACAAAATGCGTTCCACGTCGCTTTTGATTTTTCCCAATGATTGCACATCGCGTTTAATTTCGAACGCGGCGCGCGGTTCTTTACTGGCCGCCCAGCACATCAAGATGTCGCAGCGCCCATTTCCGCGCGCGTGCGATTTGGCGGGCTTTTGCGCTGACTGGTGTACAGAACCGCGTGGTTGCGAGCGGGCTTGGCTGAGTTGAAATTCAAGCCATGTCAGGTGATTTGGCGCACTTTGTCCGAGCTTTTCAGCGACAGTGACGGTCATCAGATATTCCGGGGCCCGATTGAGGTAGACGCTGTTGGATGTCAGTGAACTGAATTTACGTTCGGCGACCTGCATGCCGGTGAAAGCGGCGCGGATAAGCTCTTGCTTTGAAACACGTTTCATAATTTAAGGTTCCTTTCTGGATACACGCTATAACTTTGCGTTACATATTATATAAATCATGAGATGTGGACTCCGGTGTGGCGTAGGTGGGGCCGCCACGTGGCGTGCGCATGTCATATGGGGGCGCATGTGGGGGCAAGGGTGTGGCGTTTGATTTGCGATGGTGATAAATCTGGCGTTCACGAAAATGAAGACGGATACGGAATATGAAGATCGCAATTGTCGGCGCCGCTGGGCGCATGGGCCGCATGTTGATCGCCGCCGTTCAGGGCGCCGAGGATGCAGAGCTTGCAGGCGGCGCCGAAGCCGCAGGTCATGCAGACATGGGTCGCGATCTGGGTGAGTTGATCGGTGGCGAAAGCGCCGGTGTGGCGATGACTTCAGATCCGCGCGCTTTGTTTGAGATCGCCGACGTCGTGATCGATTTTACCGCGCCCATCGCTACTGTCGCGCACGCTGGTTTGGCGGCGGAACATGGCGCGGCGTTGATCATCGGCACCACCGGACTGGACGCGGCGCAACAAGGCGCGGTTGATGACGCGGCGAAAAAAGTGGCGATCGTGCAGGCGGCGAATTATTCCGTCGGCGTGAACGTCCTTCTGGGCCTGGTCGAAAAAGCCGCTCAAATTTTGCCTGACGCCTATGACATCGAAGTGCTGGAAATGCATCACCATCACAAAGTTGACGCGCCGTCCGGCACCGCGCTGGCGCTGGGCGAAGCGGCGGCGGCGGGGCGCGATGTCCAGCTGGACGATGTGGCGTGCAAGGCGCGCGATGGTATCGTCGGCGCGCGACCGCGCGGTGAAATCGGTTTCGCCACGTTGCGCGGCGGCGACGTGGTCGGCGATCACACGGTGATGTTTGCCGGCCCCGGCGAGCGGGTGGAAATCACCCATAAGGCCTCGTCGCGCGAAGTGTTTGCGGGTGGCGCGGTGCGCGCGGCTCTTTGGGCCTGCACCCAGAAACCGGGCCTATATAGTATGAAAGACGTGTTGGGGCTTTAGAACCTTAAAACTGGTTTTAGGCTTTTTTCGCCAGCGCATCGACATGCCAGCGACGCACCGCCAGAGATTCCGTGCGACCTTTGACCTGAATCCGCTCTTCGGCCTTAAAACCCAGGGACGCCGCAGAATTGATGGTTACGCTGTCGGCGACGATCTCACCCGGATTGGCTTGGGAACACAGCCGCGCCGACATGTTGACGCTGTCGCCGATGACGGTGAAATCGCGCCGGGACTTCGGTCCCACCGCGCCGGAAATCACCTGACCGGTGTAAATACCGATGCCCAATCCACGCGCCAATGAGGCGCGGCGCACCGCGTCGAGAATGGCCTTGGCCGCGTCGATGGCGCGTTGCTCGGCATTTTCGCCTTCAAAGCGCACCAGCAAGGCGTCGCCGATCATTTTGTCGACATCACCGCCAAAATGGGTGACGATTTTGACTTGAATGGTCATCAGATCATTGAGGAAAAACACCACCCGTTCCGGTGGGTTGTCTTCCGCATAGCTGGTGAAATCGCGGACATCGGAATGGAACAGCGTGCAGGTGATTTTGCGCGATGGAATATTGTCTGCGTTGCCGGCGTTTCTTGCGGCGTTCAGCGCACTGGTGGAAACAAAGCTTTCGAGACGGTCGCTCAGTGTGGCGATGGCGGCGGTGCGCTGATCGATGTCGCGCTGGGCGCGCCGCACCAAAATACCCAAAATCAGCATCAAGATGATTTGTAGGGCCAACGGCACGGTGATCGCAGGCACTGCGGTTTCCAGCAGCAAGGTGTCCAGATAGCCGACCTCTTCGTACAGCTCGAAGATCGCCAGTAAATTTCCGTTTTCGTCCAAATAGGGGGCGTAAATCTCATAAGCGAGGGTGCCGTCGGCCGCCGCTTTGCGCAACAATGTGGGGGTGGCGGTGACGATCACCTCGCGCAGGGATTTGGAGGTTTCCACATTTCCGATCAAAAGCGGATTGACGTCATAGATCACTTTGCCGCGTAGATCATAAACTTTCAAAGAGATCAGCTTTTGACGCTCGACCTCTTCGCTGAAGACGGTGGTCAAGCTTTCGCGGTCGGCCTCGGTGATGGATTCGTCCAAAAACGCCTGCCAGGGTCCTGGCGCGGCGTCTTTTAAGGAATCGACAATTAGTTCAGCGCGGTTCTGGGCTTGTTCTAGATAGATGTGGCGGGTGACCTGGTCGAAAGCGAACCACAAAAGCGCGCTCAGCAGCATCATGAAAATCACCATGGCCGGAATGACACGGACATAATAATTACGTTTGAGCGGATAAGGTTCGCTCGTGGTGCTGGGTAATGTGATGTTTGGTGACGGCATTGGGGCTTGCCATAAGATTTTATTATGAGTTGCGCAAAGATTGACACATCTCAGTATTAAAGAACATTCAAATTTTTGAATATAGGTAAAAGGTCAACGATTTAAGCCGTTAACGGCATTTTGAGTCGGTGCAAAACATCCTCAACCTGACAGGCGATGCGGTTTTTTTCCGCAGCCGATAAAAATTGGCCAATTTCGACAGTCTCGCCGTGGCTGCGGATTTGCAGCGCGGCGTTTTCGGTCGGCGATCCATTGAAATCGACTTGCGCCCAATAGGCGGGCAGTTCTTTTGTGTCCTGCCCGCTTAAATCGCGACGCGTAATGTGCACGGCCTCAGAGGTGATTTCCACCGTTTCCACCACTTCGGTGCGGCGGATGAAGATGTGAACCATGCCGGCGATAAAGATGAATTCCGCACCGAAAAAGCCCAACAGCGGCCAGCCGCCCATCGTCAGAGTGAAAAACATTCCGGCGATAAACCAAAACACCCCCAAGATGGCGCAAAAGCCGTAGGCCACACGCGGGTCCGCGCTGCGCCGGGGCCTCAACGTCAAGATAAACGCTTTCAGCCCACCATTTTCTTCGACACGTTCTGTAATATCGATGGTTTGCATAAGAAATATTTGGCGAATATCAGGGGAATTTCCAGTCAAAAGTGATCTTGGGCATGCACGTGAGTGTCCTCATGGGTGCTCTCCCAGGTGATCAGGGCGCGTTTGCGCTCAGAGCCCCAGCGGTAGCCTTCGACCGCGCCGCTTTCCTTGATGACCCGGTGGCACGGGATCAAAATCGCGACCGGGTTGGCGCCGACCGCGCCACCAACCGCGCGGGCGGCCTTGGCGCTGCACACGCGCTCGGCGATGCGTTTGTACGTGGTTAGATGTCCGGGTGCGATGCTCATCAGCGCTTGCCAAACTTGGATCTGAAAATTGGTGCCTTTGAGGTGCAAGGGAATGGGCGGCTGCGGGGTTGGGGCGAACAGGCGTTTGGCCAAATCTGGGTCACAATCTTTGATCAGATGCGCACCGGGCCAGCGCAGTTGAGCCCGCGCCCGGGGGTCCTCATGCGGTTCGATGAATTCCAGTCCACAAATCCCCTTCGGCGTATTCATCGCCACCGCCACGCCAAACGGGGTATCGAGAACGCTGTAGCGGATGGTGAGGTTCTCCCCGCCGTTTTTCGCTTCGCCAGGGGTCATCGCTTCGAACGAAACGAATAAATCGTGCAACCGCGATGGGCCGGACAGGCCGACATCTAACGCGGTGTCCAAAACGCTGGCGTCTTGGGCCAATAGGGCGCGGGCGTGCTGCACGGTCAAAAATCCCAAGAACCGTTTCGGACTGACTCCGGCCCAACGGGTGAACAGGCGTTGAAAGTGATACGGGCTTAAACCCACGTGCGCCGCCACCGCGTCCAGATCCGGTTGGTCCAGGCGGTGCGTAGTGATGTAGCGGATGGCGCGGGCGATGCGATCAAAGTCATTATTCATGACGTAAAGATATCGCTGACGGGGCTTGGAGCCCACCCGGTTCTTGCGCTAGGTTGATTTCATGAAAAAAGCCGCTGTCCAAGACTTCTTCACCCGCCTGCGCGCCGCCGATCCAGAGCCGAAGTCCGAGCTCAACTGGACCAATCCCTATACCTTGGTGGTGGCGGTGTCGCTGTCGGCCCAAGCCACCGATGTGGGGGTGAATAAAGCCACCGAAAAGCTGTTCAAGATCGTCGACACGCCGCAGAAAATGCTCAAACTCGGGCTCGGCGGGCTGAAAGATCACATCAAAACCATCGGGCTGTACAACAACAAAGCCAAAAACGTCATCGCCATGAGCCAGATGCTCATCAATGAATTTGGCGGCGAGGTGCCGCGCGACCGGGCTGAATTGGAAAAGCTGCCCGGCGTCGGGCGCAAGACCGCCAACGTGGTGCTCAACGTCTGTTGGGGCGAACCGACCATGGCCGTGGACACGCACATCTTTCGCGTTTCCAACCGCACCGGGTTGGCGCCGGGCAAAAACGTGTTGGAGGTGGAAAAAAAGCTGCTCAAAGCCGTGCCATCTGAATTCATGGTCTATGCGCACCACTGGCTGATCTTGCACGGACGTTACGTGTGCAAGGCGCGCAAGCCTGATTGTGCGGTGTGTACGGTTCGTGATTTGTGTGCGTTTAAGGCGAAGACGCTCTAGAAATTAATCCTGCAGCACGGCGAGGCAACGGTTGCGGTCCGTGTTGGCGCCTTTGGCGTCGCGCGCGTCGAAGTGCAGCACGTGGGGCTGGCTGAGGTCATCGCCTTCGACATACAAAAACACATTGAGCACGCAGATGTGATTTTTGTACTGCCAAAGGTTGGCGGTTTTTTCGGCGCGCACGAAAGTCGGTTCGCCCAGCTTTGATTTCACCCAAGACCCGCCCTTGCCCAATAACTGGGCGCTGGTGATTTTCGGCTTTGCGACGGTGGTGACGCCCACCGTCGGCGACGCGATGGGCGCGGCGGGTTCGGCGTTAACGGTCTCTGGCGTTACGGCGGGCGCATGCGGCCCCGTTGGCGCAGCGCACGCGGCGAGGGCGAGAACCGCCGCTAAGAGAATGAGCTTTTGCATCAATGTTCCGTTACGTTTTGGTCGGGGTGGTGTCGTGGGGCGTTACGATTACATCACTTGACGCAGAAGACGAGGGTTTATCGGAAAGCTTATCCTTGGCGCGCCACGCTTCAAACAGATGCACCGTCGCCGCGGTGGCGAGGATCGGCGCGATCAAGTTCAAGATCGGCACGGTCAGCATAAACGCAAATCCGGCCCCGGCGAAAAACAACGGCGTGCGCCAGCGCAGACGCATGGCGTTGGCATCCGGCGTGGTGAGACGGCGCAACGCCACCAGTTCGAAATATTCGCGGCTCAACAGATAACCGTTGAGGCCGTAGTAGACGAACGGAAACAGCGGCGGGATCAGCAACAGCGGCAAACATAAAATGTTGAGCCCCACGGTGACGCCCAAAAACTTGATCGCCGGCCCGATGCTGTCTTTGAGGCTCGCGCCCGGGGCGACGGCCAGTTCGGGATAATGACGCTGCTCGACCGCATCGACGACCTTGTCCAACATCAATGCGCCCACGGCGGTGACCACCGGCGGGAACAAAAACCACGTCAGCAGCATCACGCCGAACTGGGCGATGAAATCGAAAACCATCTCCAACGGCCCGATAGCGATGAAGGTGGTGACTTTCAGCACCAGATATAGCGCCACGTACAACCCGATAAAGATCGCAACCGACCAGCCAATCGACGCCCAAATGACCGAACGGGTCTTGGGATCGGACAATTGTTCGAACGCTCTATAATAAGCGGAAAGAATACGGCCCATGAGGTGCGGTCTCCGAAAATCTCAGTCGAGTGACACGTTCCCAAAGAGATAGCCGTGAAAATAGGCTTTCGCAAGGGTGGTGCATTTCCATCATGAGGATAGGGCTGAGATTGGATGAAGGAAGGGCGAAATCCAGCCTCTTTTTTCAACCCTTGCCCCACGGGCTTTCGTCGCTATACTGCGCGGAAATTGTGGGCTCCCGGCTTCGGGGGCTTCTTTCTGTTTTGAGGAGTAGCAGCTATGTCCGACGCGCGTTTTGACGTGGTGGGGATTGGCAACGCCATCGTGGACGTTTTGAGTCACGAGAGCGATGACTTTTTGACCCGTCACGGCATGACCAAAGGCACCATGGCGCTGATCGATGCGGACGCCGCCGATAAGCTTTATGACGACATGGGTGCGGGCATCGAGTGTTCGGGCGGGTCCGCCGCCAACACCATCGCCGGTCTGGCGTCGCTCGGTGGGCGCGGCGCGTTCATCGGTAAAGTAAAAGACGATACGCTCGGCAAAGTGTTCCATCATGACATCGAAGCGATCGGCGTGCACTTTCCCACCGATGCGGCTACCGACGGCGCATCCACCGCGCGCTGCTTGATCCACGTCACCCCCGATGCGGAGCGCACCATGAACACGTTCCTCGGCGCGTGCGTCGAGCTGGGTCCCAACGACGTCGATAAAGACGTGGTTCGCGCGTCCAAAGTGACGTACCTGGAAGGCTATCTGTGGGACAAAGAAGAGGCTAAGGCGGCGTTCGTCAAAGCCGCCGTTTTGGCGCATGAAGCGGGCCGCGAAGTGTCGCTCAGCCTGTCCGATCCGTTCTGCGTCGACCGTCACCGCGATAGTTTCTTGGATCTGGTCGAGAACCACGTCGACATCTTGTTCGCCAACGAAGACGAAATCAAAGCGCTGTATCAAGTTGATGATTTTGACGCCGCCCTACAACACGTGCGCGGCCACTGCAAAATCGCGGCGTTGACGCGCAGCGCCAAAGGCTCGGTCGTGATCAGCGGCGATGAAGTGCACATCGTCGATTGCGACCCGGTCGATCACGTTGCAGACACCACCGGCGCAGGCGACGCCTACGCCGCTGGATTTTTGTTCGGTTACACCAACGGACACGCGGATGATCTGGCGCACTGCGCGCGCCTGGGCGGCTTTGCAGCTGCCGAGATCATCAGCCACTTCGGCGCGCGTCCCGAAACCCCTCTTAACGAAGTCGTCGCCGCCAAACTCGGCTGACGCAATTTAAAAAGGCATCCCCCGATGAACCTTCGCAACATCGCGATCATCGCCCACGTCGATCACGGCAAAACAACCTTGGTCGATGTCTTGTTGAAACAATCCGGCACCTTCCGCGACAACGAGACCGTTTCGGAACGCGCTATGGACTCAGGTGAGCTGGAACGCGAACGCGGCATCACCATCACCGCCAAGCCGACCTCGGTCGAATGGAAAGGCACCCGCATCAACATCGTCGACACACCGGGTCACGCCGATTTCGGTGGTGAGGTCGAACGTATCTTGAGCATGGTCGACGGCGTGTTGCTGTTGGTCGACGCCGCCGAAGGCGCGATGCCGCAAACCAAATTCGTCACCGGCAAGGCATTGAAGCTGGGTTTGAAGCCCATCGTCATCGTCAACAAAGTCGACAAGCCTGAACAGCGCGCCTTTGAAGTGCAAGACGAAATTTTCGACTTGTTCTCCGCCATGGACGCCAACGACGATCAGCTCGATTTTCCGACCATCTTCGCCTCGGCCAAAAACGGCTGGGCGGCGTTGGAGCCAGACGGCGCGCAAGAAAACATGGACGTGATTTTCGACGCCATCTTGGAGCATGTGCCCGCACCTAAGGTCAACGACGACGCACCGTTCACGATGCTCGCCACCACCTTGGAATCGGATAATTTCCTCGGCCGTATTTTGACCGGTCGCGTCGAAACCGGCATCGCCAAACCGAACATGACCATCAAGGTCTTGAACCGTGAAGGCGAAGTCGTCGAAACGGGTCGTATTTCCAAGCTGTTGGGCTTTCGCGGTTTGGACCGCACGCCGATCAGCGAAGCGGGCTCGGGCGAACTGGTCGCCATTGCCGGCCTAGCTAAGGCCACCGTGGCCGACACCTTGTGCGAACCCCAAGTCGAAGAACCGATCGCCTCCCAGCCGGTCGACCCACCAACCTTGTCGATGATGTTCGCCGTCAACGACAGCCCGCTGGCTGGCACCGAAGGCTCCAAAGTGACCTCGCGCATGATCCGCGACCGCTTGTTTGCCGAGGCTGAGGGCAACGTTGCGCTGCGCATCACCGAGTCTGACACCAACGACGGTTTTGACGTCGCCGGTCGCGGTGAATTGCAGCTGGGCGTGTTGATCGAACAAATGCGTCGCGAAGGCTTTGAGCTGTCCGTATCGCGCCCGCGCGTGGTGATGCAGGAAATCGACGGCAAACGTCATGAGCCGTTGGAAGAAGTCACTGTCGATGTGGACGAAGAATATTCCGGCATCGTGGTCGAAGCGCTTTCGCTGCGCAAAGGTCAGATGAAGGAAATGAAACCGTCCGGCGGCGGCAAAACCCGCCTGGTGTTCCACGTGCCCGCACGCGGCATGATCGGTTACTTGGGTGAGTTCCTCACCGAAACCCGCGGCACCGGCATCATGGCCCGCATCTTCCATTCTTACGTTCCTTACGCCGGCCCGCTGCCGGGTCGTCGCAACGGGGTGTTGATTTCCAATTGCTCCGGCGCCACGGTGCCGTACGCGTTGTTCAACCTCGAAGGCCGCGGCCCGCTGTTCATCGGCGCTCAGGTTAAGGTCTACGAAGGCATGATCATCGGCGAACATTCCCGCCCCGGCGATTTGGAAGTGAACCCGTTGAAGGGCAAGCAGCTGACCAACGTGCGTTCGTCGGGCACTGACGAAGCGGTGCGCTTGACCACACCGCGCCGCATGAGCTTGGAACAGATGATCTCTTATATCCAAGACGATGAGCAGGTCGAAGTCACACCGGAAAACGTGCGCATGCGCAAACGCTACCTCGACCCCAACGTACGCAAACGCCAATCTCGCCAAGCCGACGGCGACAGCTAAAGCGTTCACGTTGAACCGTTGAAAAAGCCCGGCGTCGATTGCGCCGGGCTTTTTTTTGTGTTCCGTTGAAGATGGACCAGGGCACGACCACTTATCCCTGTACAATGACGCAACGCAGCAACTCCTGAGAAAGGTCATCATGTGTCACAAGCCGATACCCTGATATCGATCAGTAATCTGTCGAAAACCTACGCCACTGGGTTTGAGGCGCTGAAAAACGTCAGCCTCGAAATCAAACGCGGGGAAATTCTTGCGCTTTTGGGCCCCAACGGCGCCGGCAAGACCACCTTGATCAGCGCCATCTGCGGCATCGTCAACGCCACTGCTGGCTCCGTCACCGTGGCGGGCTTCGACATTGTCGACGATTACCGCGCCACCCGATCGATGATTGGATTGGTGCCGCAAGAACTGACCACCGACGCGTTTGAAACGGTGTGGGCGACGGTGAATTTCAGCCGCGGCCTGTTCGGCAAAAAGGCCGATCCCGCCTACATCGAAAAAGTCCTTCGCGACCTGTCGCTGTGGGATAAAAAAGACAATCGCATTATGGAGCTGTCCGGCGGCATGAAGCGTCGGGTGATGATCGCCAAGGCGCTGTCGCATGAACCGGAAATCCTGTTTTTGGATGAGCCCACCGCCGGGGTCGATGTCGAGCTGCGCCAAGATATGTGGCGGCTGGTGCATGATCTGCGCGCGGGCGGCGCGACCATCATCTTGACCACTCACTATATTGAGGAAGCCGAAGAAATCGCCGACCGTGTCGGGGTGATCAACAAAGGCGAAATCGTCTTGGTTGAAGATAAGGCCGCGCTGATGCACAAGCTGGGTAAAAAGCAGTTGGTGTTGGAATTGCACCAAAGCCTAGATGCGGTGCCATCGGCGTTGGATGCCTTCAATTTGGACCTCGGCGCTGACGGCGCGCATTTGATTTACACCTACGACACCCAAGGCAAACACACCGGCATCACCGCTTTGCTGACCGCGCTGCACGATGCCGGGGTCAAATTCAAAGACCTCAACACCACGCAAAGTTCGCTGGAAGACATTTTCGTAACCCTGGTGAGAGAAACGCCATGAACATTCATGCGGTCAAAGCCATCTACCTGTTCGAAATGGCGCGCATGTGGCGGACCTTGTTTCAAAGCGTGGTCTCGCCGGTGATCTCCACGTCGTTGTATTTTGTGGTGTTCGGCTCCGCCATCGGCTCGCGGATCTCGGAAATCGACGGCATTGGCTACGGCTCGTTCTTGGTGCCGGGGCTGATCATGCTGTCGTTGCTGACGCAAAGCGTCTCCAACGCGTCGTTCGGCATCTATTTTCCCAAGTTCACCGGCACCATTTATGAGCTGCTGTCGGCGCCGATATCGTCGTTTGAAATCGTGCTTGGCTACGTTGGCGCGGCGGCGACCAAGTCGATCATTTTGGGCCTGATCATCTTGGCCACGGCGGGCCTGTTCGTGCCGATCCAGGTGGCGCATCCGGTGTGGATGGTGGCGTTTTTGGTGCTCACCGCGGTCAGCTTCAGCCTGTTCGGTTTCATCATCGGCGTGTGGGCGGACAATTTCGAAAAGCTGCAAATCATCCCGTTGCTGGTGGTCACGCCGCTGGTGTTTTTGGGCGGCAGTTTCTATTCGATCCACATGCTGCCGGAATTTTGGCAAAAGGTGACGCTGTTCAACCCGGTGCTCTATCTGGTCAGCGGCTTTCGTTGGAGCTTCTACGAAATCGCCGACGTCGGCATCGAATTCAGCCTGATGATGATCGCCGCGTTCTTGCTCACCTGCATGGCCATCGTCTGGTGGATTTTCAAAACCGGCTATCAGGTTAAAAAGTGATCCATCCTCTTAACAACCACCCCCACACGCAGTAAGGTCATCGTGGCCCGAGGGGAAGGGCCTAACCAAGACGTTGAATGACCGCGATTTTATGACCACGTTTGAGCTGTTTTTGTATATCATGCTGGGGGCCTTCATACAGGTGGCGATTGCCGCCTTTGTGGTGTTGGTCAAGCGCTGGCGCGATTTGCGCTTTATGCAAAAGCGTATGGCGGGTCTAGAAGTCGCGACCCCAAGCGAGCCGATCTTGGACGATCTCAAAGCCGCTTTTCAGCCGGGGCCGTGGAAGGGCGAGCGCGCCTTTCGCGTCGCCAAGCGCGTGATTGAATCGCCCGACGGCAAGATTTGTTCGTTTTATCTGGAGCCTCAAGACGGCGGCCCCCTGGCGGATTTTAAGCCCGGTCAGTTCCTAACTTTTCAGCTCGACATCGATGATCAGACCTCCACCGCGCCCGCCCAGGCGGTGACGCGGTGTTATTCGCTGTCCGATGCGCCCAATCTCGATCAAAAGGGCGGCGGGCGCTACCGGGTTTCGATCAAGCGTATTGATCCGCCGTTCGACAAACCCGACGCCGCGCCGGGTGTGTCGTCGAGCTATTTTCACGATCACGTCGATGAAGGCGATGTGTTGAAAGTTAGGGCGCCCAGCGGGCATTTTTATTTGGAGCGCGGAACCTCACCCATCGTGTTGATCGCGGGCGGCATCGGCATCACGCCGATGATCTCGATGCTGAACGACAGCTTGGTTCACGACGAAGGCCGCGAGGTGTGGCTGTTTTACGGGGTGCGCAATTCTAAAGAGCAAGCTATGCAAGAGCATTTGCAAAGCCTCGATGGGCGCTATCCGAACTTTCATCTGCACGTGTGTTATAGCCGCCCGCTGCCCGGCGACGAGCTGGGTCGCGATTATCAGCACGATGGCCATGTCGATGTGGATTTGCTGCGCCGCACGTTGAAATTCCAAGTTTACGACTTTTACATCTGCGGCCCGCGCCAGATGATGGAAAGCTTGGTTCCGGCGTTGGACGAGTGGGGCGTGCCCGACCAGCACATTCACTTTGAGGCCTTCGGTCCGGCGTCGATCCCGCGTCCCAACCGTAAAAAAGCTGAGCAAGACGATCAGCCGCAAGTGGATCAAGGTCCCGCCAGCGTCACCTTTGCGACCACCGGCAAGACCGTCGCGTGGGACCCATCGTGCGAGAGCTTGTTGGAGTTCGCCGAACAGAACGATGTCGAGATCGCGTCGGGCTGTCGCGCCGGTGGCTGCGGCAGTTGTCAGACCACCATCCAAAGCGGCGAAGTCAGCTACAACCACAGTCCCGATTTCGATCCTGAACCGGGCACGTGCTTGGTGTGCGTGTCACGCCCCAAACACGATGTGACGTTGGAGGCGTAAGCGCATGGAAACGAAATCGCTGCTGCGTCAAGAAGTCCTCCCGTTCTTCGCCCAGTTCGCCATGCTGGTGGCGGCGGCGATCATTTCCGATCAAGTGCTGCATGCTCTCGATCTGGTGTGGCTGGGCCGTTACCTGGGCATTCCCGGCACGATCATGATCATCTTGTCGTTCCTCTATTCGCTGCGCAAACGCAAGATGATCACGGTGGGCAGTCCCAAGGCTTTGCTGTGGCTGCACGAGACCCTGACCTGGGCCGGATCGTTGTTGGTGTTGGTGCACGCGGGCATCCACTTCAACGCGGTGCTGCCGTGGTTGGCGATGATCTTCATGGTCATCAATGTGCTCAGCGGCATGGTCGGTCAACGCTTGTTGCATCGTTCGCGCCAGCATCTCAAAGAAAGGGAAGAGCGCTATCGGTCGCGTGGGCTTTCCAAAGAAGAAGTCGAACGCGAAGTGTTTTGGGACTCGGTGACCTATGACTTGATGGCCAAATGGCGGGTGGTGCATTTTCCGATCTCGTTCGTATTCGGCGTTCTGACCCTCGGCCACATCCTGTCCATCTTCATGTTTTGGGGGTGGCGATGAGCCGTTTCGTCAAAACCGTATTGTGGTTGAATATGGCGGTGCTCACCGTGCTGGCGTTTGTTTACGCCAGCTTGATGATCAGCCCCGGCCATCTGATCGAAGGTCATAAAGATATCGAAGGCGATTGCTTCGCCTGCCACACCTTGTTCATCGGCGCGTCCGATGACAAGTGCGTCGAATGTCACAAGGTCAAAGACATTGGCATCCGCACCACCAAGGGCGCGGCGATGTTCAAAAAAGAAGGCAAGACCGCGGTCGCGTTTCATCAAAAGCTGCCCGCCCAAGAATGCGTCGCGTGCCATTCCGATCACGTCGGCATCGCCATGTATCGCGCGCAGTTCAAGTTCTCGCACAATCTGTTGGATATCGAGACCCAGAAAGATTGCGTCGCGTGCCACGCCAAACCCAAAGACAACATCCACAAAAGCGCTTCGACCGTGTGCAGCCAGTGTCACACCAGCGACAAGTGGAAACCCGCGACCTTTAAGCACGAGTTGCTGCCCAAGGCCGAACTGGCCCAATGCGTCAGCTGTCACAAGGCCGCGACGCCCAAAGATAAATTGCACGACGCCAGCTCCAACAAATGCGGCCTGTGTCACGTGACGGACAAATGGAAACCGCTTGAGTTTAAGCACGCCAATCTCGCCAAGGCGGATCTGGAAAACTGCGCGGCCTGTCATACGGCGCACACGCCCAAGGACAAAATCCACGCCAATGCGTCCAACAAGTGCGGTTTGTGCCACACCACCGACAAGTGGAAGCCGGCGACGTTCAAACACAGCCTGCTGCCCAAGGCGGATTTGGAACAATGCGCCAGCTGTCACAAGGCCGCGACGCCCAAAGATAAAACCCATGACCGTTTGACGGCGGAGATGCGCATCAAGTGCGGGATCTGTCACACTACCGACAAATGGAAGCCGGCGACGTTCAAGCACAGCCTACTGCCCAAGGCGGAGCTGGAACAATGCGCCAGCTGTCACAAGGCCGCGACGCCCAAAGATAAAACCCATGACCGTTTGACGGCGGAGATGCGCATCAAGTGCGGGATCTGTCACATCACCGACAAGTGGAAACCGGCCTCGTTCAAGCACAGCTTGCTGCCCAAGGCGGAGCTGGAACAATGCGCCAGTTGTCACAAGGCCGCGACGCCCAAAGACAAGACTCATGATCGTCTGACGGCGGAGATGCGCATCAAGTGCGGTATTTGTCACAAGACCGAAAAGTGGAAACCGGCGGGTTTCAAGCACGATTTGCTGCCGCGAGCGGAACTGCGCCAGTGCGTCACCTGTCACGCGGCCAAGGCGCCCAACGATCAGCGTCATCGCAATGCGTCCAAGCGCTGCGGCAACTGTCACTACACCGACCGGTGGGAGCCCGCGAAAAAGCGCAATGTGTCACCATCTGGCATACCGTCCAACAATGGCGGCGCGCTCGGCAGAGATTGGTGGTTGGGCGGCGGTGGCGACGATGACTGACGCGCCGCAAACGGGAAATTGTTTTTTTCGTATGATCATTGTAGTGTGATGAGGGGCTGCAATTGCGTCGGGGGGCGTAGTGGCGATACATCAAGAATTACGTCAAAGGCTGTACGGCACACTGATGCTGGCGTTGATTTGGACGGTTTCCGTTGGCGGGTTGTTTATGTGGAACAACCGCTTAGCGCAGACGCACACCCATCAAATGGCGCACGAGGACGCCATCAGCGCTTTCAATAAAGATCAAGCCTTGCGTCGTTGGGCCGCCGGGCACGGCGGCGTATATTTGGAAGCCACTCGCGGCGTAACGCCAAGCCCGTTTCTGGAACACATTGATGAACGCGACGTGATGACCGAATCCGGACGCATGCTGACGCTGGTTAATCCCTCCACAATGGTGCGCCAAATCATGAATGAGTACGCCGATCTGTATGGCGTTCAGGGGCGCTTGGTGAGTCTCGCACCGTTTCAGTCTGAAAATGAGGCTGATGCGTGGGAAACCGACGCCATCAAAGCCTTCATGCGCGGCGAGACAGAAGTGCGCGGGATCACGTCCCGCAATGGGCAAGAGTATTTTCGGATGATACGACCCATGATCGTCACCAAGGCCTGCCTCAAATGTCACGGCGTGCAAGGCTATGAGGTTGGCGATGTGTTGGGCGGGGTCGGCACCATGGTGCCGATGGCGCCGTATCATCAGCAACTGGCGGAATTTTTACAGGGCAATGCCATATCTCACGGCCTCACGTGGCTGTTGGGCGTCATCGGCCTGACGGCGTGGCATATGGGCGGCATCAAAACGGCGCGTGAACGTGTAGCCGCGCGCGCCAAGCTGGAAGATTTGGTCAGCGCGCGAACGGCCCAATTGGAAACGGCGAAAAAAGACGCCGAAGCCGCCAACGAGGCCAAATCGAAATTCCTCGCATCCATGAGCCATGAGCTGCGCACGCCGCTCAACGCCATCATCGGTTTTAGCGATTTTATGAAGTTGAATATCGACGGCAATTTGACTGAAATGCAAAAAGGCTACATCGACGACATCCACTTTTCCGGCACGCACTTGCACGGCCTGATCAATGAAATTCTCGAATTGGCGAAGATCGAAAGCGGTGAAATTCAACTCAAAATTCAGCCTGTTGATCCGATGTCCATCGTCCGTCAAAGCATCGTCGCCAATGTGCCGATGATGGAACGAAAAGGCGTAAGTCTCACCGACGACTGCGCTACGCATGGCGCGCCAAAGGTTATGGCGGACGAAAACCGATTGATCCAAGTGTTTATCAATTTGATTTCCAACGCCATCAAATACAATCGCGACGGCGGTGAGGTCATTTTGAGCTGCGCACAAGGCGCCAATGGGCGCTGGCGTTTTTCGGTGTCCGATACCGGTTATGGAATTCCCAAAGACCGCCAAGGGGAGATTTTTCAGCCATTTCATCGTCTGTCTGAAGAACAAGACAAAACCGAGGGCACCGGCATCGGCCTGACCATTGTTAAAGAATTGATCGAACACATGGACGGCGACATCGGCTTCACCTCGGCCGAAGGGGTCGGTTCGACATTTTGGTTCGAATTGCCCGTTGCCGAAAACGCGCCTGCCCATTAACCCGATCTCAAGACCCCGCGCCGACACTGTGCGTTGCACATTTTAAGCGGAGCACTCCATGCGTTCTTGGCTGCAATCGGTTCAGGTCTATCGGGATCGCCGTGTCTTATCGCTGCTGTTTTTGGGCTTTTCCAGCGGCTTGCCGTTCGGCGTTCTGGCCGACCCGTTGAGCGCGTGGCTGGTGGACGAAGGTGTGTCCAAAACCACCATCGGCTTGTTCGCGCTGGTCAGCTTGCCCTACGCGATCAAGTTCTTGTGGTCGCCGCTGATGGACAAGCTGGCGCTGCCGCTGTTCACGCCGCTGTTCGGGCGCAGGCGCGGCTGGGTGCTGTTCACGCAGATCATGCTGCTGGCCGCGATCTTCGCCATGGGTTTGACCCAGCCGGGCATCGATCCGTGGTGGACGGCGGCGTTTGCGCTGGCGGTGGCGTTTTCATCCGCGTCCCAAGACATCGTGGTGGACGCGTATCGCATCGAAATTTTGTCCGAAGACAAACTCGCCGCCGGCGCCGCGACGGCGGTGTTCGGGTGGCGTCTGGGTCAAGTCGGCACGGCGGCGGCGGGCTTGATCTTTGCCGACATGTTCCCCTGGCAAAGCGTGTTCATGGTCATGGCGGCGTTGGTCTGCGTCGGCATGGTGGCGATTTTGATCAATCCTGAACCAGCCGTCGCCATCACGCCGGACGCGGAACAACGCGAACAAGCGGTCGAAGAATTCTTGGAACGCAAGCAGCACTTGCCGAAAGTAGTGGCCGAAACACTGGCGTGGCTGTACGGCGCGGTGGTTTGTCCGTTCGCCGATTTCATGACCCGGCGCGGCTGGATCAGCATCATCTTGTTCATTCTTTTGTACAAATACGGCGACGCGATTTTGGGCGTGATGAAAACACCGTTCTTTCTTGAAATTGGCTTTAGCAAAACCGAGATTGCGGCGGTGGCGAAAGTGTTCGGCTTCAATGCGATCATCGCGGGCGGGATTCTGGGCGGCGTGGTGTTGGCGCGCTTTGGCGTTATGCGCGGCTTGTTGGTGTGCGGCGTGTTGATGGCGGCCTCAAACCTAGTGTTCGTCGCTCAGGCCTGGGCCGGACCGGATGTGCGCATGTTGGCGGTGACCATCGCGGTGGAAAACATCACCACCGGCATGGGCACCACCGCGTTCGTCGCGTATTTGTCGAGCCTGTGCCACGTGGCCTATACCGCCACTCAGTATGCTTTGCTGACCTCGTTCATGGCGTTTTCGCGCACCATCATGTCGTCGGGCAGCGGTTGGCTGGCGGACCGGGTGGACTGGGTGACGTTTTTCATCCTCACCACCATCGCGGCGATACCGGGTTTGGTGTTGTTGGTTTGGATGATGAAACGCTTCCCCCCCGAGGCCCCAAAATCAACCGGCGAGCCGCCGTTTCAGCCTTAAAACCGGTCTGAAAAAAGTGGACGCCCCGCACAATCCATGGCATATACGCTCATTGTGCGGCGCAACATGCAGGTTGCCCTTTTTTGATCCCCCAACATAGAGCGGCTTTCATTATGGACATTTCCAAACTCCCCATCGGCGATAACGCCCCCGAAGAATTCAACGTCGTCATCGAAGTGCCCATGGGCGGCAACCCGGTGAAGTACGAACTCGACAAAGATTCCGGCGCTATGTTCGTCGATCGCTTCCTGCACACCGCCATGCACTATCCGTGTAACTACGGCTTCATTCCCCACACCTTGTCCGATGACGGCGACCCCGTCGACGCCGCCGTGCTGGGCCAGCACGTGGTGGCGCCTGGGGTGGTGATTCCGTCGCGCCCGATCGGCGTTTTGATGATGGAAGACGAAAGCGGCGTGGATGAAAAAATCCTCTGCGTGCCGGTTCACCGTTTGCACCCGTACTATGAAAAAGTCGAATCCTACACCGACGTGCGCCCGATTTTGGTTGAACAGATCGCGCACTTCTTCACCCACTACAAAGACCTCGAAGATGGCAAGTGGGTCAAAGTCACCGGCTGGGAAGGCCCAGAGCGCGCCAAAGAATTGATCCAAGAAGGCATCGCCCGCGCCGCGAATAAATAATCGCGCCGCAGCGCACGCATTCAAAAGGGCGGCTCTTCATCGGGTCGCCCTTTTTGCTGTGCTATACTCTGGCCCTGATGAGCACCGTATATGAACGCATGGATGTGATCGAGGCCGACATCACCACGCTGGATGTCGACGCCATCGTCAACGCCGCCAACACGGCGTTGCTTGGCGGCGGCGGGGTGGACGGCGCGATCCATCGTCGTGCGGGGCCGGGCTTGTTGGCCGCGTGCCGCACGCTCAACGGATGCGCCACCGGCGACGCCAAGCTCACCGACGGCTTCGATTTACCGGCGTCTCACGTGATCCACACCGTCGGTCCGGTTTGGCATGGCGGCGGCGCAGGGGAAGAACAAGCGCTGGCGTCGTGCTATCGCCGCAGCCTGGAAATTGCAGCCGCCCATGGTCTTGAAACCATCGCCTTTCCCGCCATTTCCACCGGGGTTTACGGTTTTCCGCCTGCGCGCGCGGCCGAGATCGCGGTGCGCACGACGGCGGCATTTTTGACCACGCATGTACAACCCGCCCACGTAACGTTTTGCTGCTTCAGCCCACAAAGTGCGACTTTGCACACGCAAGCCCTAGAAGCCGCGCGCCGGGCTTGATAAGCTGAGCGCACAATCAACTTGGGGAGGTTTCGTGCTTATGTTGTCCACCAGTTTTCGCCGCGCCCTGCTCGCGACCGTTTTGATATCCGCAACGTTCGCGGCCAGCGCACAGGACAGCCGCTATCAATCGTGGTCGCCGCCGGGTAGTGCATCGGGCGGGACATCGACGCAAGCTGGCGCAACCAGCGCAGATAATCTTCTCAAAGATCTCAAAACCTTGGTCGATGACGCCGAAAAGGCCCGTGCGGCGGATCGGATGTTTTTGCGCGACCTGCGCGATTTGATGGCGCGCTATCAACGGCCCTGGACTCAGCGCTTGATTTTTGACGATTTCGTCGATGGCGACGTCACCCGCAACCCCACCTGGACCACGGTCAGCGGTGAATTCTGGGTCGAACAAGGCTACGGCCTACGCTCCAAGGGCGTCGCGGGCACGCCAGCAAGCGCCGCGCCGTCGGGCAAAATTAGCAAAGAAGAGCTCGCCATTTCGATCCTCGGCGCGGTGTTGTCGGGGGCCAATAAAAATAAGACCAACGCGGCCCCCGCCGCCACCCCGGCGGTCGAAGCCAAGCCCGCGGTGCTCAGCACCCGCGCGCGCATCTCCAACAGCTTTGCGCTGACCTCAAGCTTTTCATCGTGGAAGGGCGAGGGCAGCTTCGCCTACGCCGTCACCCAAGGCACCGGCAGCGCCGGTTACCGCTTGGTCTACAACCCCAAGCAAACCGCGCGCGGCGCATCATTGGAACTGCTGCGCGTCACGTCACGCGGCGAAGGCGCCATCGACAGCGCGTCGATCACCACATTGGAAGATCAAAAAAACCATAGCCTGGAATGGACCCGCGCCAAAGACGGCCAAATGGTCGTCAGCCTGGACGGCAAAAAAGTCCTCAACGCCCGCGACGCCAGCTTCCGCGACCCGTTCGACGCCGTCGCCATCATCAACGCCGGCGCCGACGTGATCGTCAAATCGGTCGAGGTTTTGGGGGTTAAGTAGAACGCTTAAGGCTTCACGCCCAGCGCCGTCATCGCGAAATACAGACCGGCGGCGAGCAGGGCGGCGAGCGGCACGGTGATGATCCACGCGGCGGCGATGGTCCAGGCATGTTGGCGGCGCACCAGTTTGCGCAGCTTGGCTTTTTGTTCTGCATCGGGTTTGTTGCTTTGGGCCATGGGCTCCGCGTCCGTGGTGTGGGCGAGGCCCGGCACGTGGTGCAGTTCGGGCGCGGCGCCTTCGAGGGTGTGCAAGCCTTCCAACGCGCCCGCTTCCGCCGCCGCGACGGGCGACAGGTGGCGGCGTTGGGTTTCGCGGTGGCTGAGATATTCACGCAAGAATCCGACCCCAAACACGCCGCCGACCGCAATGTGGGTGGAGCTCACCGGCAGGCCTAAGGCCGAGGCGATGATCACCGTGATCGCCGCGCTGAGCGCCACGCAAAACGCGCGCACCGGATTGAGCTTGGTGATTTCTTGGCCGACGGTTTTGATCAAGCGCGGGCCGAACAGCATCAGGCCGATGGAAATGCCCACCGCGCCGACCAGCATCACCCACAACGGGATGCCTGCCTTGGTGATGATTTCGCCGGTATCGGATGCCGACACGATCGCCGCCAAGGGGCCGACCGCATTGGCCACGTCGTTTGCGCCGTGGGCGAACGAAAGCAGAGCTGCGGAAATGATCAGCGGCAAGACGAACAGCGCGTTGACCGACTTGCGGCGGTTTTCCATGTTCTTGGATATGGCCGTAACCCGCGCGCGGGTGGCGTACCAAGCCAGGGCGTAGACCGCCGCGCCGGCGATGATGATTTCCGTCCAGCTGGATTTGTAGATTTTCTTGATGCCCTTGTTCATCAGATACATGGTGAACGCGCCGGCCATGATCGCAACGACCACGGGCACCCATTTTTTGGCGGCCTGGATTTTGTCGGCTTTGTTGAGCACGTTAACTTTCAAAAAGTACAAAAACGCCGCCGCAATGACGCCGCCCATCATCGGCGAGATCACCCAGCTGGCGGCGATCTTGCTCATGGTGGCCCAGTTGACGGCGGCGAACCCGGTGGCGGCGATGCCCGCGCCCATCACCCCGCCAACGATGGAATGGGTGGTGGACACCGGCGCGCCCAGATAGGTCGCCAGATTGAGCCACAATGCGGCGGCCAAAAGTGCGGCCAACATCGCGGTCATGAAGGTTTGCGCGTCGGGCATCAGGCTGGGATCGATGATGCCGCTTTTGATGGTTGAAACCACGTCGCCGCCCGCCAGCAATGCGCCGGCCGCTTCGAATATGGCGGCAATGAGGATCGCGCCGGTCAGCGTCAGCGCTTTTGAGCCCACCGCCGGACCGACGTTGTTCGCGACGTCGTTGGCGCCGATGTTGATCGCCATGTAGCCGCCGATCACCGCAGCCGCGACTACGAACGGGCTGAACGCCATGCCGGAATTGGAGGTGAAGATCCACACCGCGACCAAGAATAAAAAGCCCAGTCCGACCCGCGCCATCGCTTGGCCTTGGACCTGGGCGGCGGCTTCGACCTTGGTGATTTTTTTGAGGTCTTTATCGAGTGTGGTTTTGGGTTTAGGCGTGTCGGTCATGGTCTCAAGCTTCCCTCATGAGGCCGCCACCACAATGTGGATGGGCGGGGTATGCATGTGAAAGCTATGTATCAGAAATATGACAACGAAGACAGGCCCCAATTGCGTTCATTCATCAAGCGGATATGGCTCCAGCCCGTCGATGCTTTTGGCGTTGCGCTTTTTCCAATAGTCGCGCACCCCATCGGGGCCGCGTTTGTCCCATCCGTTGACCAACGCGTCGCGATCGCCTTGATAGTCATACAACGGCACGCCCATGCCGCAGGAATCTTGAGTTTGCTCGACATCGATAACCATGATTTGACGACTGCCGGGATGGGCGGGAAACAGCCCGGACATCTCGGCCCATTCGGGGTTGCTTTGGGTGATCACCCGCCCGCGGCCAAACAGGCGCATGATGCGCGGCGCCCCGTCAAAGGCGCAAAACATCACCGTGATGCGGCCGTTTTGACGCAGATGCGCAGACGTTTCGTTGCCGCTGCCGGTCAAGTCCAGATACGCGACCTGGTTGGGACCGAGAATGCGAAAGCTGTCCATGCCCTTAGGCGAAAGATTGACGCGACCCTGATCCGGCGCGGTGGCGACGAAAAAGATGTGCTGGCGTTCGATCAGCTCATGCTGTTTTTCTGTGATCGCATCGTAAAACGTCGCCACGGCATTTCCCTATCTTTCAAATCGCGTCATGCGCCGCCAGCGCCGCGATGTTCACCAGATCGGACACGGTCGCGCCCATCGGCGCGATTTGCGCGGGCTTGGAAATGCCCAACAGCAATGGTCCGATCACGGTGCCGCCGCCCAGCTGCTGCACCAGGCCGGACGATATGCTTGCTGAATTCAGGCCCGGCAAGACCAACACGTTGGCCGCCGCCGACAGGCGGGTGAACGGATAGACGCGGCGTTGCAGGTCGTAGTCGAGCGCGATCTCGGCGCTCATTTCACCTTCGTATTCGAAGCTGACCTGAGATTCGTCGAGGATCTTCACCGCTTCGCGCACCACCTGGGTGCGTTCGGGCATGGGATTTCCGAAATTGGCGAACGACATCAGCGCCACGCGGGGCTCTTGTCCCAATTGGCGCACCTTGGCGGCGGCTTGGATGGCGGTGTCGGCCAACTGTTGCGCGTCGGGCATGACGTTGACGGCGGTGTCGGACAAAAACACCGTGCGCCCTTGGGCGACCATCAGGGTTAAGCCGACCACCGATTGATCCGGCGAGGGGTCGATCACCCGGGTGATGTCGTTCAGCGCGACGTGATAATTGCGCGTCAGGCCGGTGACCATCGCGTCGGCGTCGCCTTGGGCGACCATGCACGCGGCGAAGATGTTGCGGTTTTGGTGGACCATGCGCTGACAGTCGCGGAACAACTTGCCGTCGCGCTGCAGGCGTTCGTAAACCTCGTCGGTGTAACGTTCGGTGGCGTTTGACAGTTTGGCGTTGGTGATTTCCACGCCGTCCAGCTTGGGCAGGCCCAGTTCGCGCAGTTTGTCCAAAACCTCTTTTTCGCGACCGACCAAAATGGGGAAACCATAGCCTGCATTGTAAAAGGCCACGGCGGCGCGGATGGATTTTTCTTCTTCGCCCTCGGCGAACACCACCCGGCGGGGATGCAGGTGCACGTCTTCGAAAATCGCCTGCAAGCTGGGCGCGGTGGGGTCCAAGCGCGCGGTCAGTTCGTTGCGGTACGCATCCATGTCGATGATCGGACGGCGCGCGACGCCCGATTCCATCGCCGCGTGGGCCACGGCGGGCGGCACGGTGGTGATCAGGCGTGGGTCGAACGGCGCGGGGATGATGTATTCGGACCCATATTTGAGGTGTTGGCCGGAATACGCCATGTCGACTTCATCGGGCACGTCTTCGCGCGCCAATGAGGCGATGGCGTGGGCGGCGGCGGCTTTCATGTCTTCGTTGATGGTGGTGGCGCGCACATCCAACGCGCCGCGGAAGATATAGGGAAAGCCAAGAACGTTGTTGATCTGGTTGGGATAATCCGAACGACCTGTGGCGATGATCGCGTCCGGGCGCACGGCTTTGGCGTCTTCGGGGGTGATTTCGGGGTCGGGGTTGGCCATGGCGAAGATGATCGGTTTGTCGGCCATGGCTTCGACCATATCAGACGTCAGCGCGCCTTTGACCGAAAGCCCTAAGAACACGTCCGCGCCGACCAAGGCTTCTTTCAAGGTGCGCGCGTCGGTGTTGGCGGCGTGGGCGGATTTCCACTGGTTCATGCCCACTTCGCGACCTTGATAGATGACGCCCTTGCTGTCGCACATGATGGTGTTGTCGGCGCGTACGCCCAAGCACTGCACCAACTCAATGCACGCAATCGCCGCGGCGCCTGCGCCGTTAACGACGATTTTCAATTCGGTGATATCGCGTCCGGTCAGATCGCAGGCGTTGATCAGGCCCGCCGCGGTGATGATCGCGGTGCCGTGTTGGTCATCGTGAAAAACCGGAATGTCCATCAGTTCACGCAGCTGCTGTTCGATGATGAAACAATCGGGCGCGGCGATGTCTTCCAAATTGATGCCGCCAAAGGTTGGCCCCAGCAATTTGACGCAATTGACGAATTCATCGACGTCGCGGGTATCGACTTCCAAATCGATGCCGTCGATGTCGGCGAAGCGCTTGAACAGAACCGCTTTGCCTTCCATCACCGGCTTGGACGCTTGCGCGCCCAAATCGCCCAGACCCAGCACGGCGGTGCCGTTGGAAATGATCGCCACCAAATTGCCTTTTGCGGTGTAGTCATACGCCAGTTGTGGATCGCGTTCGATCTCTTTACACGGCGCGGCGACGCCGGGGCTGTAGGCCAGCGACAGGTCGTGCTGGGTGGTTAGTGGTTTGGTTGGGTGAATTTCGATTTTGCCGGGGCGTCCGCGGGCGTGCATAACCAAGGATTCTTGGTCGATGGCGCTCATTTGGTCATCGTCGTGCATGGAATCAGACATAGGGGAGGTCTTTCAAATGTGGTGCATTTGTTTGGGTTGAAAGGAAGGGTTCAGGCGCTGCGTTCGTTCATATGGACGTTGGCGCCGTCGAATTTTTTGAGCAGCTCTTGGGCCTGCTGTTCACGGCCCGCATCGGAACAGCTGACCCATAAAATCAGTCCGCCCGCCGCCAGGGCGTTGGTGAAATCTTCGCTGTCGGGTGTCGAGGTGACTTCGTCGAGAACCTCTTTCGCGGCAACGCCCGCCGTGGCTGCGCCGATGATCGATGCGATCAAGGCCGCCGTCGGTCCGCCCGCCAGCAAAATCGCGCCCGCCGCAACCAGCGAGCCTTCGTATTTAATCTCGCCGACCATCGCGGTGAGGACGTCTTTCCACGGTTTACCGGGTTCGCCCGCCGCGTCGAGGGATTCGTGGCCATCCAGGACCGACAAATCAACGCGCTCAAAACCGGCTTCCAACAGGTGGTGGACGGCGGTTTCGAAACTGGCGCGGTCTTTAAAGATGCCGACGGCTTCGCGGACGGTGGTATCTGAGTTGTTCACGGGTGGTCTCCGAGTTGAGTTCTTTTTGATTATCAAGCCCTATGTTAAGCCGCTTCGCCGCCTAGGCCAAGCGGCTTTGGGGCAATTTCCATCCGCACGGGGGGGGTATGGGGGCCGGTATGGGGGACGGTATCGCGTGTTGCTTTCAAGCCCCGTGGCTGGGTATGGTGAGGAACTTTCCACCGCCGGATTTTCAAATAGCCAAAATGAGCCAATCCAACGTCGCCGAGACGCAACAAGTCACACCCATGATGGCGCAGTTTCTGTCCATCAAAGCGGATCATCCGGACGCCTTGCTGTTTTACCGCATGGGCGATTTTTACGAGATGTTCTTCGAAGACGCTGAAAAAGCGGCCCAGGCGCTCGACATCATCTTGACTAAGCGCGGCAAGCACAACGGCGACGACATCCCCATGTGCGGCGTGCCGGTGCACAGCCATGAACAGTACTTGTCGCGCCTGATCCGCAAAGGCTTTCGTGTTGCGGTGTGCGAACAGACCGAAGATCCGGCGGAAGCCAAAAAGCGCGGCGCGAAATCGGTGGTGCGCCGCGAAGTGGTGCGCGTCGTCACCCCCGGCACCATCACCGAAGACACCTTGTTGGATGCGCGCGCCAACAATTATCTGGCGTGCGTCGCCGAAGCCCAAGGCGCGTTGGGCTTGGCGTGGATCGATGTTTCAACGGGGCAATTTTTTGCTCAGGCTTCCGCGCCGGAACAGTTGGGCGCACAGCTCGCTAGGCTCAAACCCGGCGAGCTTTTGCACCCCGACAGCTTGATGAACCGCGACGCGTATCGCTTTGTGTTGGATGACTGGTGCGACGCGCTGACCCCACAACCCGCCGCGCGGTTCGACAGCACCAACGGCGCCAAGCGTTTGGAGACCTTGTTCGGGGTGAAAACCCTGGAAGCGTTCGGCGGGTTCAGCCGCGCCGAGATCGCGGCGGCGGGCGCGCTGTTGGATTACATCGAGTTGACGCAAAAAGGCAAACTGCCGCGCCTGTCGCCGCCGGTGCGTATCCGCACGGGCGGGGTGATGGAAATCGACGCCGCGACCCGGCGCAATTTGGAACTGTCCGAAACCTTGACCGGCACGCGCAAGGGATCGCTTTTGGCGGTCATCGATCGCACGGTCACAGGCGCCGGCGCGCGCATGCTGGCCGGACGTTTGGCCGCGCCGCTGACCGATGTGGCGGCCATCGAAGGGCGCTTTTGCGATGTGCAGTTTTGCGTTGATGACAACCGTGTGCGCGAAGACGTGCGTGGCTTGTTGGGGCGCTGCCCGGAATTGGAACGCGCGCTTTCGCGCATCACGCTGGGCCGTGGCGGGCCGCGCGATTTGGCGGCGGTGCGCGACGGTCTGGCTCTGTCCGCCGAGGCCCGCGATTTGTTTCAAGGCAAAGCCATTTCGAAGGGGCTGGAACAAAGCCTGGAAAACCTCGGCGCGCATGGCGAGCTGGTCGCCGAGTTCAGCGTCGCGTTGGGCGACGACCTGCCGGTGCTGGCGCGTGACGGCGGCTTCGTGCGTTCCGGCTACCGCCCCGACTTGGATGAGTTGCGCATGATGCGCGACGAAAGCCGCCGCCTGATCGCCGGGTTGCAAGGCAACTACCAAACCGATACCGGCATTTCGACCTTGAAGGTCAAGCACAACAACGTGCTGGGCTATTTCATCGAAGTCCCCGCCAAACAAGGCGACAAGCTGATGGGCGCGGACGGGCCGTACATCCATCGTCAAACCATGGCCAACGCGGTGCGCTTTTCGACCGTGGAGCTGAACGAGCTGGAAAGCAAGATCGCGCGCGCCGCCGACGGCGCGGTGGCGTTGGAACTGGAAGTCTTTGACCAACTCGCCGCCCGCGTGGTGGCGCACGCCGACGCCATTGCGCTGTGCGCGCGCGCCTTGGCGGAATTGGACGTGGCGACCGGATTGGCCGAACTGGCGGTGGAGCGGCGCTTGGTCCGCCCGGTGGTCGATGACAGCGTAGATTTCGAAATCGAACAAGGCCGCCACCCGGTGGTCGAGGCCGCGTTGGAATCCGGTGACGGCGAAAAGTTCGTCGCCAACGATTGTCGCCAAGACGATGAGCTTGGGCGACTGTGGTTGCTGACCGGCCCCAACATGGCCGGTAAATCGACGTTCTTGCGCCAAAACGCGTTGATCGCGGTGCTGGCGCAGATGGGTTCGTTCGTGCCCGCCCGGCGCGCGCGCATCGGCGTGGTGGACCGGCTGTTTTCGCGGGTCGGCGCAGCCGACGACCTGGCCCGTGGGCGTTCGACGTTTATGGTTGAAATGGTCGAAACCGCCGCGATCCTCAACCAAGCGGGCGAACGCGCGTTGGTGATTTTGGACGAAATCGGGCGCGGAACGTCCACGTTCGATGGCTTGTCGATCGCCTGGGCGGTGATCGAACATTTACACGAAGTCAACAAATGCCGGTCTTTATTCGCCACCCATTACCATGAACTGACGGCGCTGCAAGCCAAGCTCGACGGGCTCAGCTGTCACGCCATGAAGGTCAAGGAATGGCAGGGCGACGTGGTGTTTTTGCACGAAGTCGGACCGGGCGCGGCGGATCGGTCTTACGGCATTCACGTTGGTCAGCTGGCCGGATTACCACCCGCGGTGATCAGCCGCGCCGAACAGATTTTGAAATCGCTGGAAGAAGGCGAACAGTCGTCCACGGTCACCAAGCTCGCCGACGACCTGCCGCTGTTTTCCCACGCCCCCGCGCGCCCGGGCACCGCGGCTTCAGGACCGCGCAAAGCCTCCGAGGCCGAACAGGCCGTCAAAGCGGTGCTGCCCGACGAAATGACCCCGCGTGAAGCGCTGGATTTTCTTTATAGATTGAAAGCTATGGATTTGGGTGAGTAGGGTTTAGCCTTGCACACTCACATCGCACAGTCGCTCCATCCCTTTGGGGGCGTCGGCAGGACACTGACCGCACAACATGTTGGCGGGGACCGCAAGGTCTATCTTTTTCGGATAGGGTAAATCCAGCTCGTCCATAATTTTGATAAACGTATCCAAGTCGGTGCCGTCTTTGAGGCGCGGATTGCGACCACGTTCCTGGGCGATGGACGAGACGCAACGGCCTTTGTAATCGTGTCCGGGGTAGACCAGCGTGTCGTCGGGCAGGGCAAATAACTTTTCGCGCACCGAAGCGTAGAGCTCGGTCGATGACCCGCTTTGAAAATCGGTTCGTCCACAGCCGTCGATCAGCAAGCAATCCCCCGTCAGGACAGCCTGCCAGGGACCGTCTTCCACCATATAACAGTGATGGTGGTCGGTGTGGCCCGGCGTAAACAGCGCCTTGAGCTTCAGGTTGCCAACGGTGAACGGGTTTTCTTCGCGCACCAACACATCGGCGCAGGCCACGTCGGCGGCGGCGGGCAGGGCGATTTGGGAGCCCGCCACGGACTTGAGCTTCAATGCAGAGGTCAAATGGTCGGCGTGAATATGGCTGTCCAAGGTGTAGGCCAGGGTGAGCCCCAGTTCACGCACGATCTTGAGATCGCGGTCAAAGGTTTCCAGCACCGGATCGACCAGCACCGCCTGACCCGTATCGGAACAGGCGATTAAATAGGTATAGGTGGAAGACTGCGGTTCAAACAGCTGGCGAAACAACACGGCCATGGTGATCCTTAATCCAAAACAAAAGGTTTGCTCACTGCTTTTGGATGTAGGGCGATTGGCCCCATGATCAAGTCTGGCGATAAGGCGCGGTTATCAGCGTGTCGGCGTCGCCCGGTCGCCACGGCTCAAACTTGTCCATCACGGCGGTGAACGGCGTGGACGCGATGAAGGCGCTCAGCCAGCGGCGAACGTTCACATGCGGCGTGGCGAAAAACCAATCCCAATCGGCCAGCGCGAATTGACGCACGAACGGCGCGATGGCGATGTCGGCCAGCGCTTTGCGTTCGCCAAACAGATAAGGCGATGCGGCGAGCCGCGCGTCGAGGTGTTGGATAAAGCGTTCGCCCGCCCGGCGGTGCGAGAGCGGGTCGCTGTCGTCATATCGACTGGCGTATTTATATCGATCTAGGTGGGTCTTGAAATCCGTATCGCAGGTCTCGATCAGTGTGTCCATGTCATGAGGGTGAAGCCAGCCCTCAGGGTCGTTGCGGTTTAAAGCCCAACGCATAACGTCGAGGCTTTCGTCGATGACGGCGCCGTCGGCAAGTTGCAACACCGGCACCGTGCCTTTGGCCGACAACGCCAACATCTCATCGGGTTTATCGCGCAGTAAAACCTCACGCAGCAGATATGTTTGATCACTTGAATACAGCGCCATACGCGCGCGCATGGCGAACGGGCAGCGGCGAAAACTGTAGAGAATGGGCAGGGTTGCGTCGCTCATCATCAGGTTTCGTCTTGGACCCGGTCTTTGGGGTGTTGGGCTTCGATTTTGGGATAGGCTTTGCGCAGCGCGCCAAAGTCGGAATGCGCGGCGAGCTCTTGAAACAGCTCAATCACGCCGTCGAGCGACGGGCCCCGTCTGGCGCCTAAAGCGACGCGTAGGGAGTTGAATTTAACCCCGCGCACGAACCCCATTTCGAACCGATGAGCGCGAAAGCCGAAACTGCTACCGGAACGAAAGTTGAGTTTGCGCACCATGGCTTCGTGCTCCAACACCGCGCGCAAAAAGGCCCGCGCGCTTTCTTGATCGGGTCGGTAGCTGAGATTGACAAAAGGCGCCTCTGCCCAGGGCTGGCCGTTGGCGGGGCTGAGGCTGGGATGGTTGATGTGCGCCAACAGCCCGATGTCGGGCTTGATGCTTTGGTTGAGGGTTTCGGCGAAACGGCGGTTGTTGGCGAACACCGCACGGGCGTGCGTCGTCAGCGAGGCGTCATCTAAGAAAAACGGGGCGCTCAGCGCCGCGTACTCGTCTTGCGACAAGCCCACGCCTAAGGTGGTGCGGGCCTGAGCCAAGTCGTATTCGAAATTGTCCAGGCGCTCCGTATTGTCAGCTGTGTCGCTCACCCACAGATCGACCAAACCGCCGTTGGCCAGTTCCAAGCCTTGTTGGTCGAGTTTAAGGGCTGAGCGGATCGAGATGATCATCGCGGGCGGATCATCGGCCAGCTCCCGACACAGCCGTTCGACGGGAAAGGCGTCGGCGCTCAGCGACGCATCGATCAGGATGGCGCAGGGACGCTTGACGCGGCGTTGCTTCCACGCAGTGATGAACGCGTCGAGGTCGAAGACCTCGAGATCGATGTCGGCGGCGACGGGTTCGATCAAAACCAGATCTGGCGCGCCGCGCGTAACGATTTCGCCCAACGTCGTTTGGTTGGCGTGTTTGCGTCCATGCAGATGGTCGTCGCACAGCAATCTCAACGCCCGGGCGATTTCGAAATAGCCGCCGAACCAATGCAGCGACAGCGGCGTTTTTTTCGAACGCGGCCACAGCTTTGGCGCAAGCGAACGATACAGTTGCAGGGTCGTGGTGATGGCCGACATGCCGTTGGCGAACAGTAGCGAACGCCCAACCCAGCCTTCTGGCGGCGGCCGGTGCGCGGCGAGGCGTTGCTCCAAGAGGTTGGGTTTGAGCCATCGATCATAGGGATAGTGGATGCGCTTCGCGTCAGCCAAGGCCTTCACCTGGGCGTGCGGCGGCGACATCATGTAGCGGTTTGACCCGCCATGCGTTGCGTCCAACCACCGTCGTCTGAGGTCCAAAGCTAGATTTTCCAGCGCTTGCTCGCCGTCGATGGTTTCCAGTTTCGCATGTTCAAGTAGCGCTGTCGCACGCCTCAACCACGCGTCTAAAGAGGCTGAATGCTTTTGCGCAGGAGCGTTCGCGAACACGTCCGCCATGGCGTGGGCGATGCGGATCAGGTGTTCGCATTCGTCTTGGCAAGGTTGAGCGGGCATGGGTAAACCGGAATTGATGGAAAAAAACGCGTGCGGGCATTAGAGCGAAAACCGCACCATGATACAAGGAAACCGCGATTTCCTTCTCGTTTGCAGACTTGAAATCTTATATACATCTCGGATCAAGCCGGGCAGGTTGGGGAACCGAGTACGGCAGTTGGACATAAAATGCGTTTGAAAATCAAAAATCCGCGCGGCGTGATTTGTCGAAAAACCTTTATGGCGGCGCTGTGCGAGATTGCCCACAGTGGCGATGTCAAAAAACCTAAGGCGCGCGGTAAGGTTCTCAAGCTGTTCAAGGATTCGTTGGAAAGCGGGCGCACGGAAATTCAGCGCCGCTTTGAGACGGGCGAGGCCACCAGCGCGCGGACCTTGCGCGCGGGCGCATTTTTGCTCGATCAATTGATCCGCACCCTTCACGAATTCACCATCACCCACGTATTTGCGATGCAAGACGACGAGATGAGCTTGATCGCCACGGGTGGCTATGGGCGCGCGGAAATTTCACCGCACTCCGATTTGGATTTGATGTTTTTGCTGCCCAAACAACCCAATCCAGCCACCAATGATGTGGTGGAATGGATGCTTTATATGTTGTGGGACCTCGGGCTCAAAGTCGGCCATGCGACGCGCAGTGTGGACGAAGCGGTGCGCTTGGCGAAAACCGACATCACCATTTCCACCAGTTTGTTGGAAGCCCGATGGATCAGCGGCGATCAGGGCCTGTTTGTGGCCTTTGAAGCGCGCTTTGAAAAAGATGTGATCAAAGGCGGCGAGGCCGAATTCGTCAAAGCCAAGCTGGAAGAGCGCGATCAACGTCACGAGCGTATGGGTGACTCGCGCTACGTTTTGGAACCCAATATCAAAGACGGCAAGGGCGGCTTGCGCGATTTGCAGACCCTGTTTTGGATCGCCAAGTTTCTCTACCGCGTGGATGACATCGCGGGTTTGGTCAAAAAGGGCGTGCTGCACAAAGCTGATGCCTTGCGGTTCAACAAAGCGCAGAAGTTCCTGTGGACGGTGCGGTGTCATCTGCATTATCTCGCCGACCGACCGGACGAAACCATCAGCTTCAATGTGCAAAACGACCTTGCACAGCGGATGGACTACACCGACCGTGAGGGCGTCAGCGCGGTCGAGCGGTTCATGAAGCATTACTTTCTCGTCGCCAAGGACGTCGGCGACCTAACCCGCGTGATCTGCGCCGTGTTGGAACATCAGCACACTAAGAAATCGCGTATATCGATACCGTCGTTTAACTTTCGAAAACGTAAAATGCCCGGCTTTAAGGTCGATGGCGGGCGTTTGACGGTTGAACATGACCAAGTGTTTAAAGATGATCCGGTTAATCTGTTGCGGTTGTTTTGTGAGGCCGAAAAGTTCGATCTCGACATCCATCCCGAAGCCTTGCGTCTGGTGCAGCAGAACTTAAAACGCATCAATAAAAAGGTGCAAAAAGACCCGCTGGCGAACGCGATTTTTCTCGACATGCTGACGTTGCCCAAAGGGCCGATGCGCCCCTTGATGCGGCTTAACGAATCGGGTGTGTTTGGTCGTTTCATCCCCGATTTCGGGCGCGTGGTGGCGCAGATGCAATACGACATGTATCACGTCTATACGGTCGATGAGCACACCATCCGCGCCATCGACATCCTCAGCCGCATCGAACGGGGATTGTTGAGCGAGGACCATCCGCTCAGCGCCGAAGTGATCAAAGACATCCAGTCCAGGCGCGTGTTGTATGTCGCGGTGCTCTTGCACGATATCGCCAAAGGTCGCGGCGGCGATCATTCGGTGGTGGGCGCCGAAGTCGCCAAAAAGCTTTGTCCGCGCTTTGGTCTCAATGAATGGGAAACGGAAACGGTTTCGTGGTTGGTGTTGCGTCATTTGGACATGAACCGTAACGCCTACAAACGTGATCTCGACGATCCCAAAACCATCAAGGATTTTGTCGAACTGGTGCAGTCGCCAGAACGCTTGCGCTTGTTGTTGATCTTGACCGTCGCCGACACCCGTGCCGTCGGGCCCAACGTGTGGAACGGTTGGAAGGCGTCGTTGCTGCGCGAACTGTATTACAGCGCCCAAGAATTGATGACCGGCGGTCTGCCGACCCAGCGCCGCGAAGCGCGCGCGGATCGGGTGCGTAAAAAGCTCATCGATAAGCTGGACCAGTGGCCGTCCGAAGATGTGGATTGGTATCTCGCCCTGGGCCACGCCAATTATTTTCTGTCATACGGCGCCGACGATTTGGCGCACCACGCCGAAATCGTGCGCGCCGCCCACAACGAAGACACGCCGCTGTATCTGGAAACCCGCGCGGTGGAACGCATCGACGTCACCGAAGTGCTGATCCACACGATGGATCACCCGGGTCTGTTCGCATCCATCGCGGGGGCGATGGCGCTGTCGGGCGCAAACATTGTCGACGCCAAGATCACCACGTTTGGCAACGGCATGGCGTTGGATACGTTCTGGGTGCAAAACGTCGAAGGTCACGCCTTTACGGGTGAGGAAAAGCTCAACCGCCTCAAGCAGCGCATCGAAGACGCGCTGACCGGACGTCTACGCCCACAGCAAGAATTGGCGGCGGAACGCACCCGCCAATTGCCGTCGCGCACCCGCGTATTCGAAGTCCCGCCGCGGGTGTTGGTCAACAACGAAGCATCACAATCGGCAACCGTGATCGAAGTCAACGGCCGCAACCGTCAAGGCTTCTTGTATGACGTCACCCGCGCGCTCACCGATTTTGGTTTGCAGGTGACCTCGGCGCATATTTCGACCTATGGCGAGCGGGTGGTTGACGTATTTTATGTGCGCGACGTGTTCGGTTTAAAAATTGATTCTGAGTCCAAAACCAAAGGTCTGCGCAAAGTTCTGTTGCAGGCCATCGGCACACCCAAGGGCGACCCGGTGCCTGACGAGGGTGCGCAAGCCTCTTAAGTGACGGGTAAGTATCGGGGGCTTAGTCCAATAACGCCCGCACGTGTTCGGCGATCGCCAACGATGCGGTCAGGCCCGGGGATTCGATGCCGAACAGATTGATCAAACCTTTGACGCCGTGCTGGGCGGGGCCGTCGATGCGGAAGTCTTCGACCGCGCCGCCTGGGGCCTGCAGCTTGGGGCGGATGCCGCAATAGGACGGGCTCAGCGCGCCGTCTTTGAGCCCCGGCCAATAGCGCCGGATCTGGTCGTAAAAGGAATCGCCGCGGTTGGGATCGACATCGTAGTCGATGGCGTCCACCCATTCGGCATCGGGCCCAAAACGAGCTTGTCCGCCCAGATCGCGGGTGTAGTGACAGCCCAGCGACGCCGCGCCGGGAACCGGGTAGACCAGTCGCGAAAACGGCGCTTTGCCGCTCAGCGCAAAATAATTGCCTTTGCATAAATAGCGCGCAGGGATGTGTCGCTTGTCGAAACCGTGCAAATAATTCGCCACACCCTGGGCGTTCAACCCGGCTGAGTTGATGACGGTGTTGCATAACACTTCCATGGGCTCAAGTCCGCCGATGCGCAACACGATGCCGTTGGCGCTGATGTTGCCGTCGATCAGCGGGCTTTCCAGCGCAATCCAACCGCCGTGGGCTTCGATATCGCCTTGCAGGCTGAGCATATAACCGTGGCTGTCCAAGATGCCGGTGGTTGGTGACGACAGCGCCGCCAGGCAGTTCAGCTCCGGCTCCAACGCCATGGCGTCTTTGCCGTCCAACCAATCAAGTTCGGTACAGCCGTTGGCGGCGGCTTTTTCGACCACGCTGTGCAAGACTTCGATTTCGGCCTCGGATGTGGCGACCACCAATTTGCCGCAACGCTGATGATCGACGCCGTGACGTTGCGCATAATCGTACAGCAGGTCTTTGCCTTGTACGCACAGCGTTCCTTTGAGGCTGCCTTGGGGATAATAAATTCCGGCGTGGATGACTTCGGAATTGCGCGAACTGGTGGCGGTGCCGATGGCGCTTTCCGATTCGATGACGAACACTTCGCGCCCGCTCATCGCCAGGGTTCTGGCGATGGCCAAACCGACCACCCCGGCGCCGATCACCACGCAATCGAGTTTTTCCGTCATCGTCCGTTCCATATAATTCAGATGCGTGGGCGCAGTTTGCGCCTTTTTTCCGCCATGGCAAGCCCCTACAAATTCACCCAGATATCCACAAAAGGTTCAGTATCCGTTAAGTCCTGAGGGCTATGGTGAGGGCCTGTTGATTTTGGGGAAATCGCTTTGCTGTTACGCGCCATCGCTACCGTGGGGTCCATGACCCTGATTTCTCGTTTGCTCGGCTTCGTGCGCGATGTCGCCGTGGCGTGGGTCTTGGGCGCGGGGTGGATGGCCGACGTCTTTTTCGTCGCCTTCAAGCTGCCCAACCTGTTTCGCCGTTTGTTCGCCGAAGGCGCGTTCAATCTCGCGTTTGTGCCGATCTTCGCCGGCAAGCTGGAAACGCAGCCGGATGAAAACGGCCCGCACGGCGCGCGGACCTTCGCCGCACAAGCGCAAAGCGGTTTGTTGATCGTTTTGTTGGCGTTCACCATTGTGATCGAACTGGCGATGCCGTGGGTGGTTGCGGCCATCGCGCCGGGTTTTGTGGATGAGCCTGAAAAATACAGCCTCGCCGTCGATCTGGTGCGCATCACGTTTCCATATTTGATCTTCATTTCGATGGTGTCGCTGCTCGGCGGGATCATGAATTCGTTGGGTAAGTTTTGGGCCGCCGCGGCGACGCCGATTTTGCTGAACATCACCTTGATCACCGCGGTGTTCGGTTTGAGCCCGTTTATGCAGACTCCGGCACATGCGCTGAGTTGGGGCGTGGCGCTTGCGGGCGCGGTGCAGTTGGCGTGGATGGTCTGGCACACCCGACGCGCCGGGTGGATGCCCAAATTGGTGCGCCCGCATATGACGGACGACGTCAAACGGCTGCTCAAACGCATCGCTCCGGTGGCTGTCGGTGCGGGTATCTATCAGATCAGCTTGTTGATCGACACCGTGATTGCGTCATTGCTGGTTTCGGGTTCGATTTCGTATCTGTTTTACGCTGACCGTCTGGTGCAATTGCCGCTGGGGGTGGTTGGCGTCGCGGTGGGCACGGCGTTGTTGCCGTTGCTCAGCCGTCAACTCAAAGCCGGTGATGAAATCGCCGCGCTCGACAGCCAAAACCGCGCCGTGGAATTCGCACTGCTGCTGACCTTGCCCGCCGCAGCGGCTTTGTTTGTGATCCCCGACACCATCGTGTCGGCGTTGTTCGAACGCGGCGAGTTTAGCGCTGAGGCGACATCCAAAACCGCGATGGCGCTGATGGTGTTCGCCTGCGGACTTCCGGCCTATGTGTTGGTCAAAGCGCTGGCGCCGGGTTATTTCGCGCGCGAAGACATGTCCACGCCGATCAAAATCGGCGCGTTGTGCGTGGCGGTCAATATCGTTGTGGCGCTGAGCCTGATGGGCCCGTTGGCGCACGTCGGCTTGGCCGCGGCGACGGTGATCAGCCAGTGGCTGAATGCGGGCTTGCTAGCATTTTTCTTGGTCCGACGCGGCCAGTTTCATTTCGATGGGCGGTTGCTGTGTCGGCTGTGGCGGATGGTTTCGGCGGTGGCGATCATGGCCGCGGTGGTGATGGCGCTGGACTGGTTGTTGGGGATCAAGCTGGTGGGTTGGTTCGGCGGCGGCGGGACGGAAAAAGCCCTGAGCTTGGCGGTGATCGTATTCGGCGGCATGGCGACGTACGCGATTTCAGCCCATGTGTTGGGCGCGGCCAGCCTGGGCGACGTCAAAGGCTGGATGCGCCGCAAACCCCAGCAAGATTCCAAGCAATCTTGACCTGTTTGGGTAGGCGGTTCATAACCTGCAAACCATCATTTAACACCGGCCACCTCTCATCCGGTCCACACGGAAGGGCATATCGATATGTCACGCATCTTTTCGGGTATTCAATCCACCGGCAATCTTCATCTTGGCAATTATCTGGGCGCGGTGCGCAACTGGGTGCAATTGCAGCACGATTATGAATGCCTGTTTTGCGTCGTCGACATGCACGCCATCACCGTGTGGCAAGACCCCGCCGCGTTGAAAGCGTCCACCCGCGAAGTCGCCGCGGCGATGATCGCGTCCGGCGTGGATGCGAAAAAGCACATCATCTTCAATCAAAGCCAAGTGCCTGCGCACGCCGAACTGGCGTGGATCTTCAACTGCGTGGCGCGCTTGGGCTGGCTCAACCGCATGACCCAGTTTAAGGACAAGGCGGGCAAGAACAAAGAAAACGCCTCGGTCGGGCTGTACGCCTATCCCAACCTGATGGCCGCGGATATCTTGCTCTACAAAGCCACCCACGTTCCGGTCGGCGAAGATCAAAAACAGCACTTGGAGCTGGCCCGCGACATCGCCACAAAATTCAATCACGATTACGGCGTCGAAGATTTCTTCCCGTTGCCCGAACCGATGATCTTTGGCGCCGCAACGCGGGTGATGAGCCTCAAAGACGGAACCAAAAAGATGTCCAAGTCCGATCCGTCGGAACTGTCGCGCATCGCCATGACGGACGACGCCGACACCATCGCGAAAAAAATTCGCAAGGCCAAAACCGATCCCGAACCGCTGCCCGACGATCAAAAGGGTCTCGAAGGCCGTCCCGAAGCCGCTAACCTGTTGGGCATATACGCGGCGCTCAGCGACACCACGCTGGATGAAACCATCGCCAAGTTCGCGGGCGAAGGTTTTGGCACGTTCAAGCAGCACCTGGCCGATTTGGCGGTGGCCAAGCTCGACCCGATTCAGACGGAAATGCGCCGGTTGCTGGCCGACACCGGTCACATCGACGCGGTGCTCAAAGACGGCGCAGAGCGCGCCCGCGCCATCGCGGAACCGATCATGGCCGAAATTAAGGAAACGGTGGGTTTCTTGAACGTTTAAGATACCCATACAGACGTCTGGGTTGATCCACGGTCCATTAAGCCCCATATTCCCGGCTACATGAGAGATTTAACCACTGAGAGAACGGCCATGTTCATTCAAACCGAAGCGACCCCCAATCCCGCGACCCTCAAATTCTTGCCGGGCACCCAGGTGATGGGATCGGGCACAGCCAACTTCACGGATGCCGCATCAGCAGGGAACTCGCCGCTGGCGCTGCGTTTGTTCGAAATCGACGGTGTCGGCGGGGTGTTCCTCGGATCCGACTTCGTCACCGTGACCAAGGCCGATGAAGCCGCTTGGGATGTGGTCAAACCGCGTGTTTTGGCCGCCGTGATGGATCACTTCACCCAAGGCGCACCGGTCATGAGCGGATCCGAAGCCGATGCCGACAGCGGCGAAGGCGATTCCGAAACCGTTAAGCAAATCAAGGAATTGATCGAAACCCGCGTGCGTCCGGCGGTGGCCCAAGACGGCGGCGACATCGTCTTCCGTTCGTTCGAAGAAGGCGTGGTTTACCTGCACATGCAAGGCGCGTGCGCCGGTTGCCCCAGTTCCACCGCGACGTTGAAAAACGGCATCGAGAATATGCTCCGTCACTATGTTCCCGAAGTGACCGAGGTCCGTGCGGTCAACTGATCAAATTCACGCGAATCGGGTAAAATCGAACCAATTTTGAAGTCGCCCCTGGCTCACCGAGCCCGGGGCGACCTCTTTTTTCACAGGCTTCTCAGGTACTTCCGGGGTGTGGAAAAAAGGGGCTGGAAAGGTCTCTCAAGTTCACGTACAAGAGCCGCCATATTTCAAGATGAAGAACAGGCGAGAACGTCAAGTTCACACTTGAAACACAGATCGGTCGATCAAGCGTCTCAGGATAAGAGACAGATCGAGGAGGGGGGTGAGCCCCGCGCCGGACGTTGCAAAGGCAATCTCAGGCAAACGCGTTCATCACGGCAGCCTTTGTTACGACAGATCGAGATAGTTACAGACATGAAAACATTTCATTGGAGCTCTTTGGGCGCAGCCACATCTATGGTGGCGATCTTGTTCGCCACCGCATGGCTGATGCCCGCGCCGAGCGGCGTCTCCGTCGCCCAGGCCAGCTTCCCAGAGACAAGCTTCACCACGCAAACCGGCGTCACCCCGGCGCAGCGTCAAGCCGCCGTGGATCAGGCCCGTGCGGCCCTTAGGGGCGAAGACCTTGCCGACGTTGATGAATTGGCGTCGATGGTTACGGCTTCCGGTCCGCTGGATGGCGGTCTCGATTACGATTTAGGCGCGGTTATCCAGGGCTACGCGGGCGTTCCGCGTTTGAACCTTGTCAGCTTGCCCGAAAATCTCGGCAAAATTCGCGAAACTGAACAGCGCAAAGCGGTCTTTTTCAAAACCGTGCTGCCGTTGGTGTTGCAGGTAAACGAGCAAATCGTTGAAGACCGCGCGCGTCTGTGGGATTTGCATGCGCAAAAACAGACCGGATCAAAGCTGAAAGCGGTGGATCGTTTGTGGTTGGCTGCGATGGCGGAACGCTATGGCGCGCCGCGCGGCGACATTAACGCACTTTTGATCCGTCATGACGTGGTGCCGCCGTCTTTGGCGCTGGCCCAAGCCGCCACAGAGAGCGCGTGGGGCACATCGCGGTTCGTCCGCGAAGGCAACGCTATGTTCGGCGAATGGACTTTTGCCGCAAAGCACAAGGGCATTGTGCCGAATAAACGTCTGACGGGCAAATCGCACCGGGTGCGGGCGTTCGACAGCTTGTACGATTCGGTTGCGTCTTACGCCACCAACTTGAACAAACACCGCGCGTATAAAGAATTCCGCACCCTGCGCGCCCAAATGCGCGCCAAGGGCCAGACGGTCAGCGGTATGCGCCTCGCCAGTACGCTGCATCGTTATTCGGAACGCGGCGCGGCTTATGTGGCCGAGCTGCACGCCATCATTTCCGGCAATGAGTTGGATTTGTTGGACGGCGCGCGTCTCAGCCAGAACGGAAAATTCGCCCCCGTTATTTGAGTTTTCTCACGCTCATCAAAAAAGCCCGTCCGGCGGTTTGCCGGGACGGGCTTTTTTTAGATCAGCGGTGTGCGTTCTATTTGACGTACAGCAGCATGCCGAACCAACGCCACCGACCTTCGCCCGCGGGCAAGGTGCAGTTGAGCCGTGTGCGCCCTTGGGGCAGCTTTTGGGTCATGCGCACTTCGATGCGCGGACCTAAGCGTTCGAGCTTGAGCTTGCCTTCGTGATTGGAAAAGCACGCCATCTGATCGGCGCGCGGAAAATCGGTGGGCAGGGTGAAGCCGATGTAAGGGGGATTGCCGTTGGGATCGACAAGGGTGTCTTGCGGGATGGCGTCCTGAATGGGCATGGGCAGAGCGCCCGCAGCCGTTTTCAAGCGCGCCACGTTGCCGTAGTTTTCGTTCATGGCGAAGCGCGGCAGACGGTAAATATCATTGTCGATGGTGTCTGTGGCGCCGAACGCGCCCGAATGCTGGCCGAACCCGGCGACAAAGCCGGCGCGCTTAACCGTTTCAATCACAGCGCCTGAGAATTCGCCGTACGGATAGGCGATCAATTTAGGGACGTAGCCGAGTTCTTTGCGAAAGTGCGCGTTGGAGGTCTCGATATCGGCCACATTTTGCGCCTGTGTGCTGTCGGCCATGTGCAGATGGCTGGAGGTTTGGCTGCCGATGGTGACCAGTGGATCGGCGGCGATCTCACGGATTTGCTCCCACGTCATGTAGCGGCTCAAGCCCCGATCGACAGGCTCAGTGGCGACAAACAGGGTGAACGGAATGCCGGCCTTTTTAAAGCGCGGCCAGGCTTCGGTGTAAACGGAGCGGTAGGCGTCGTCGATGGTGACGCCAACGGATTTGGAGGGAAAGCGTTTGCCCGCTTTGAGGCGCGAAACAATTTCGCCAAGCGCCAAAACGCTATAGCCGCCATTTTTCAGTTCCGCGATGTGCGCATCGAGCTGTTCCAAGCGGGTGTTGGTGGTGGGGTAGTCGTTTTCGCCGAAGCGGTGGTACATGACGATTGACGCCCCGTCGTCGGGGGCATAATTGTCATCATTGTTTTGCGCCCCTGCAGGGGCGCAAAATAGTGCGCCTGCGGACAGCAATGCGCCCGCTAAGGCCATAAAGCGATACCGTTTGATCATTCTGCGCGTCCCATATACTTGATCTTAAGCGTCATTGTTTCCATTTAAGGTCAAAGCTCAAGTGATATTCATCACCCACTCACGAATAAATTGAGGAAAGTTCGCCATGATTTTTAAGAATAAACAGGTGGTTGTGACCGGTGGCACGGGTGCTTTGGGCACCGCTGTGGTGGGCCGATTGCTCGATCAGGGCGCTACGGTGCACATCCCGGCGTTCAACGAAGACGAAGTGGCGCGCTTTGCTCATAATGAGCATGAGCGGGTGGTGATGGTCTCGCATGTCGATCTCACCGATGAGGCTTTGGTGCAGCGTTTTTATGAAGCGGTGGGTGAGGTTTGGGCCTCCATCCACATTGCCGGCGGGTTCGATATGTCTTCGATCGCCGAGACCAGCGCCGCCGCGTTCGACAAGCAAATGGCGATGAACGCCAAGAGCTGTTTTTTGTGTTCGCGTGAAGCCGTCAAGGCGATGCGCGGCCTTGAAGTCGGCGGGCGCATCGTCAACGTCGCGGCGCGTCCGGGCGTGGAACCGCGTCAAGGCGCGGGCATGGTGGCGTATACGGCGTCCAAAGCCGCGGTGGCGGCGATCACGCAAGCGATGAGCGAAGAATTGGCCCCCGAAGGCATCTGGGTCAACGCCGTGGCGCCGTCGATCTTGGACACGCCGGCCAATCGCGCATCAATGCCGGACGCCGATTTCGACGCTTGGCCCAAACCCGATGAGGTGGCCGCAACCATCGTGCATCTGGCGTCACCCGACAACGGCGCGGCGCGTGGCGCGGTGGTCCCGGTTTACGGCAAAGTTTAAGATTTAGGGCGCGGTCATCGGTTCGGGCAGGTCGGCGTCGCTGAACAGTTCGAAATCGCGGCTGTCGAACAGTTGATAGTGCCACCACTCATTGCGGTAAAAGTCCCAGCCTGCAGTGGTCATCAAGCCCATCAGCAGCAAGCGGTTCTTTTGCGCCAACGGGCTGATGAGGGGATTGCCGTGGTGGCTTTTGACGTTAAACAAATCAAACGGCGTACCCATGTCGAGCGCGGCGCCGGACGCCTTGTTGATCAGCGTCAGGTCCACCGCAACGCCGCGCGAATGGGGCGAGCCCCGGCGCGGATCGGCCAGAAAATCCGGATCGGGGGTGTGTTTCCACAGCTTCCACTGGGCTTCGGTGGGGCGAAACGCATCGAGGATGCGCAGCCGATAGCCTTGTGTCGCGGCCAGATCGCGGGCCGCGATCAACAGCTTTTCGGCTTCGGGATGAAGATAACACGCCGCGCGGCTGTAGACCGGCCTGCCGGTGAAATTATCAGCCGTGGCGTATTTTAAATCCAGCTCCACGCCGTGCGTCGCGGTGGTGATTTCAACCAAAGACATGGGGGTTTCGCTCCTAAACTGGCGTCATTGTTTAGAGCAGAGTATAACGTGCGCCATGATCGCAAAAGGACAAACCGTGAATTCCAAGCCGCTGACCCTGCTGAGCCTTGATACCGCCACAACCGGCTGCTCCGTCACGGTGTGGCGCGACGGCGAAGTTTTGGCGCATGACGCGCGGGAAATGTCGCGTGGTCAGTCAGAGGCGCTGTTGCCGATGGCCGTCGCCGCGCTGACATCAGCCGGGCTTGTGGCGGCCGATTTAAGCGCCATCGCCGTTACCCGGGGGCCCGGCGCATTCACCGGCATGCGCATCGGTCTTGCGGCGGCGCGCGGGTTGGCGTTGGCGTTAAGCATCCCCTGCATCGGCGTCACCACGTTGGTAGCCGTGGCCTACGGGGTTCAGGCCGATGAACGATCTGCGCACGAAGGGGCGAATTTAACCATCTTGGCGGCGGTGGAAAGCAAACGCGCTGACATTTACGTGCAGCTTTTTGATGGCGATTTAGTCCCCTTGGGCGAACCGCTGGCCGCCGACGGTCCGGCGATGGCGGCGCTGTTGAACAAAGGCGGGCGCGTTTTGGCGGTGGGCGACGCGGCTTTGCGGGCGAAAGACATGTTGGCCGAACACGACGTTGTGGTGCATCTCAGCGTCGCACCCTCGCTGCCCGACACCCGCATCGTGGCCGAAATCGCCGCCCGACGGTTTGCGTCGCAAGCCGATACGTTGGCGCCTGAACCGTTGTACTTGCGCCCACCCGACGCCAAGTTGCCGAAAAACGCCGGTCGAGCCAGAGCATAAGGCCATGACAGAGACCCATCGTCCTTTATATCTGGTCGGCTTGGGCCTCACGCATGTCGAGGTGCTGGCGGTTCTTCACGCGGAAAGTTTCGATGAGGGGTGGAGCGCGCCGTCGTTCGACACCACCTTGCGCATGCCGGGGGCGTATGGGTTTATGGCGGTCAACCGCACAGACGATGAGCCGTTGGGTTTCGCCCTGTTTCGCGCGGCTTTGTTTGGCGATTCTGTGTCAGGTGGGGGGGGCGGGGAGGCGGAAGTTCTGACCATCGCCACCCGACCCCAAGCGCGCGGTCAAGGCGTCGCTCGCGCTTTGATGATGCAAGGTTTGGATTTGGCGGCTGAACTTGGCGTGCAAACGATGTTCTTGGAGGTCGCCGCCGATAATGCGGCGGCGCTGAGCCTGTATCGATCACTGGGTTTTGAGCAAAGCGGGCTGCGCAAAGCTTATTATGCCCGTCCAGGCGGCTTGCCCGTCGATGCTTTGGTGATGGCGTGTGCGATTTCAGCTTAGCCTGACTTTTTCAACGCCAGCACATGAACGCCATCTGCTGGGCCGTCGGCGTCTTCCGCTTCCAGCGACAAGATCTCATGGCCGATTTCGCGCACGCTGCGCGGGACGTTTTCCAGAGGTTCGGCATTTTTCAACCGCACCAGCGCCGTTTCGCCGGGCTGCATGTTTTCGATCAGCAATTTTGTGCGCACGAACGTCATGGGGCAAACATCGCTTGTAATGTCGAGAAAGTAATCAGCTTCAATATTGTGTGTTGATTTAATCATATTCGGTTTGTGACTTTTTCTTGCATGTTTACGTAGTCCCCATTTATATAAACACCATCTTTTACAAAATAAACACTTCGCTCCCGTTCTCGCACGAACGTTTTAGAATTGGTTGAGAGAAATCATTATGACTGAAAAAATGGAAAATACCGAGGCTCTGGAACTGACGACCGAAATCGTCGCCTCATATGTCAGCAACAACTCTGTATCTATTGGCGAGTTGCCGACGGTTATTTTAGAAGTCTACAAAACTCTGACGGGTCTGGGCACGCAAGCGGCGCAACCGGAACGTCCAAAGCCTGCCGTTGCGATTAAAAAATCGGTTACGCCGGACTTCATCATCTGTCTCGAAGACGGCAAACAGCTGAAAATGCTCAAACGCCACTTGAAGACGGCTTACAACATGAGCCCGGAAGAGTATCGCGAACGTTGGGGCCTGCCTGCCGACTATCCCATGGTCGCGCCGAGCTACGCCAAACACCGCAGCGCGCTGGCCAAAAAAATCGGCCTCGGCACCAAACCGCGCAAGCCCGCTACGCGCGCGCGCAAGAAATAATTTACCCGACTCTTTCACTAAGGCTTTACCTTGGTCAATGAGGGTGGAAATATACCCGACGGCACCCGACAACCGGGCGCCGTCGGTTTTTGTTGAATAAGCTTGTTTAAGATTAAAGCCGCAAAGGCGAGACCAGAAACAGCAAGGGAGACGGAACATGGGTTCCGAAACGCCATCACGCATTGAAGAGCTCTGTCAGGACCAGGGCATGAAAATGACCGGTCAGCGCCGGGTTATTGCGCGCGTGCTCTCCGATGCGACCGATCATCCCGATGTTGAGGAACTGCACCGCCGCGCGGTGGCGGTCGACGCCAACATTTCCATCGCTACGGTGTATCGCACGGTGCGCCTGTTTGAAGAGTCCGGCATTTTGGAACGTTTGGACTTTGGCGATGGCCGGGCGCGATACGAAGAAGCCGGCGGCGACCATCACGATCACCTCATCGACATCAATTCCAGCCGGGTGATCGAGTTTCACAATTCAGCCATTGAGGCCTTGCAAGAAAAGATCGCCGCCGAACACGGTTACCGCCTTGTCGGCCATAAGTTGGAATTGTACGGCGTGCCGTTGGACGCTGGCGAAGTCGTCTCGGACGACGAAAATCCCGCCGAAGACGCGGACGGCGATTGAGTACGGTTTCGCGCACAGAACGGCGTCGCCCTTGACTTGCGCGGGCGTGGTGCTAATTTCGCAGAAATCTGGGGGCTTCGGCCCCTGTTTGCGTTTTATATGGGCGTTAAAAAAGGAACATCGGCGTGGCGAAGAAGCTGCACATTAAGACCTACGGCTGTCAGATGAACGTTTATGATTCCGAGCGCATCGCCGAGGTCTTAGGCCCGCTTGGGTTTGAGGCTGTGGACGATGCGAACGGCGCGGATATGGTGATTTTGAACACTTGTCACATCCGCGAAAAGGCCGCCGAAAAGGTCTATTCAGAACTGGGCCGTCTGCGCGTGCAAAAAGAGGCTATGGCGTCCGAAGGCAAGCGCATGGTGCTGGCCGTGACCGGTTGCGTCGCCCAAGCCGAAGGCGAAGAGGTGCTCAAACGCGCGCCGTTCGTCGACATGGTGTTTGGTCCGCAAACCTATCACCGCTTGCCGCAAATGGTCGCCGAAGCGGCGCGCGCCACTGGCCAGCAGCTCGACACCGATTTCCCCGAAGAAAGCAAATTCGATGCGTTGACGCCCGACCGCAAGGTCGAAGGCGCAACCGCGTTTCTTTCCATTCAAGAAGGCTGCGACAAGTTCTGCACCTATTGTGTGGTGCCCTATACGCGCGGCGCGGAATTTTCCCGCCCGGCGGCCCAGGTGCTCGACGAAGCGCGCACGTTGGTCGCGGCGGGGGTTCAGGAAATCACCTTTTTGGGCCAAAACGTCAACAGCTACCACGGCGAGGCTCAAGACGGTTCGGAATGGGGCTTGGCGCGGCTGATCCGCGAAGCCGCTGAGATTGACGGCCTGGAACGCATCCGCTTCACCACCAGCTATCCCGCCGAAGTCGATGACGACTTGATCAAGGCCCATGGCGAGGTCGAAAAATTGATGCCGTATCTGCATTTGCCGGTACAAGCCGGATCGGATCGGATCTTGAAAGCCATGAATCGCAATCACAGCGTCGATGAATACCGTGCGCTGGTCGACAAGCTGCGCATCGCGCGTCCCGATCTGGCGCTGTCGTCTGATTTCATCGTCGGCTTTCCCGGCGAAACCGACGCGGACTTTCGCGACACCATGAAGTTGGTCGAAGACATGCGCTTCATCCAAACGTATTCGTTCAAGTATTCGCCGCGCCCCGGCACGCCCGCCGCCCTGATGGATTTTCAGGTCGAAGACGCGGTGAAGGCCGAGCGTCTATCAGAGTTGCAAGCGTTGCTGAATGCTCAAACCTTGGCGTTCAACAGCCAAAGCATCGGCAAGACCATGCCCGTGTTGCTGGACCGCGCAGGCAAAAAGACCGGCCAGCTGGTCGGTCGCAGTCCGTATATGCAAGCGGTGGTCGTTGAGGCGCCTGAACAATTGCTCAACCGCATCGTTGATGTCACCATAACGTCGGCTGGCCCCAATTCCTTGATGGGTGAGCTTAACCTCGATGACCGGAAAGCCTGCGCGTGAGCAAACAACCCCGACTTGGCGCAAAAGCCAAAGCTAAGCCCAAAGCAAAAATGGGCACCAAGAAAGACGGCCTCAATCCAAACGGCGTCGAGACTCGGACCGCCAACCTGACCTTTGCCGATAACCAACTGGCGCAGGCCTTGTTCGGCGCGCATTCCACGCATTTGGTGCAGGTCGAGGCTGAGCTGGGCGTGAGCATCTTGGCGCGCGGCGCCGACCTGACCATCACCGGCGGACCCGGCGCGGTGGATATGGCGGAACGGCTGCTGATCGGTCTTTATGAGCGTCTCACCCAAGGCTCCCAAGTGACCTCCGACGAAATCGCGGCGGCGCTGCGCATGTTGCGCCAGCCGGGCGGCAAGCTGTCCGACGTCAATGTCGAGGTGCGCACCAAGCGTCGCGTTATTTCGCCGCGCTCGCCCACGCAAGCGGCGTATCTCAAAGCCATTGACGAATGCGAACTGGTGTTCGGCTCAGGTCCGGCGGGCACCGGAAAAACCTATCTGGCGGTGGCCAAGGCGGTGGAGTTGTTGGTGCGCGGCGACGTGGATCGCATCATCTTGTCGCGCCCGGCGGTTGAAGCGGGCGAGCAGCTGGGTTTTTTACCTGGCGACATGCAGGAAAAAGTCGATCCCTACTTGCGTCCTTTGTATGACGCGCTGTACGACATGCTGCCCGCCGACCAAGTGGTCAAGCGCTTGGAAAACGGCGAAATCGAAGTGGCGCCATTGGCCTTTATGCGCGGGCGCACATTGGCCAACGCGTTTGTGATCTTGGACGAAGCGCAAAACACCACCGCCGTGCAGATGAAGATGTTCCTCACCCGTCTGGGCGAAAACGCCCGCATGGTGGTGACCGGCGATTTGTCCCAGGTCGATTTGCCGCGCGGCATCCGTTCGGGGCTGCGCGACGCGTGCGATATCTTGACCGATATCGAAGGTGTGGCGTTCGTCGAATTCAATTCATCCGACGTGGTGCGCCATAAAATCGTCACACGCATCGTCAACGCTTACGCCGCGGCTGAAAAACGTCGCCGCGCCGGCGCGCGTTACGAACACGCAGATGCGGAACGCGATTAAGCCATGTCCTTAGCTCACGATACTCTGATCGATATCGCCGTTGAAGCTGGCGATTGGGCTGAGGTCGTAGCGGACTATGAAGCTTTGTGTCATCGCGCGCTTATCGCCGCGATTGAGGCTGCGGTTCAATTGGATGGGCCCGTCGAAGTCAGCGTACTGCTCAGCGACGACGCGGCGATCCAGGTGCTCAACCGCGACTGGCGGGGCAAGGACAAGCCGACCAACGTGCTGTCCTTTCCGGCCAGCGACAATGATGGTCCCGTTACAGGCGCGCCCGAAATGCTCGGCGATATTGCGGTGGCGTTTGAAACCACGGCGCGCGAGGCGATTGAGCAAGATAAGACTTTCGCGGATCATCTTTCGCATTTGTTGGTTCATGGTATGCTGCACTTGCTGGGTTTCGATCATGAAACCGATAGGCAAGCGGATGAGATGGAACCGCTGGAAATTGAGATATTGGCGGGTTTGGGCATCGATAGCCCTTACCCGGATCGCAACTGAACAAGATGAATAAAAGGACGACCTGTCTGAGATGAACGAAGCGTCATCGCCACCTGAGCCGCCCCGGAGCGCAACCGTCGATGCTGATGGTTCTCAAGACGGGCCGCGTGAAAAATCCCCCCTTAAATCTATGATCGATTGGCTGCGCGGGCGCAGCGGCGAAACCGCGCGCGATGTGCTGGAAGACCTGATCGAAGAGGCCGAAGAGGGCGAGGCTTCATTGGGTGCGGATGAGCGCCAGCTGTTGCTCAACATTCTCGAACTGAAAGACCAGACTGTTTCCGACGTGATGGTGCCGCGTGTCGATATCATCGCCGCCAAGGCCGATGCCTCTCTTGAAGATTTGATCGCGTTGATCACCGAAGAAGCGCACTCGCGCATGCCGGTGTATCGCGAAACCCTGGATGACGCGTTCGGCATCGTTCACGTCAAAGACATCTTGATTTGGCGCGGACGCGATGAAGATTTCGCCACCTTGGCGATTGTGCGCCCGGTCCTCTTTGTCGCGCCATCGATGCATGTTCTGGAACTGCTTTTGGAAATGCGCGCCAAGCGGGTTCATATGGCTTTGGTGGTGGATGAATTCGGCGGCATCGACGGTTTGGCGACCATTGAAGATCTGGTTGAAGAAATCGTTGGCGAGATTGAAGACGAGTTCGATGAAGACGAAAAGCCGGTTTTGGAAAAACGCCTCGATGGCAGCTGGGACGCTGGCGCACGCACGCCGCTGGAAGACCTGGAAGCGACCTTGAAGATCGCGCTGTTCAGCGATGAAGAGCATGACGAAATCGACACCTTGGGCGGCTTGGTGTTTTCCATTGCCGGGCGGGTGCCGGCGCGCGGTGAACTTCTGACCCACGAAAGCGGTTTGGAGTTCGAGGTCCTCGACGTCGATCCGCGCCGCATCAAGCGCCTGCGGGTGCGCGCGCCACACTCCTTGTTTGGCGATCTTGATGATGGGAATGGGACTGACACGGATCAAGCCGCAGCTGAACAGGCTGAAAATACTGAAAATGGCGCGCCCAAAACCAATGTCGACGGAGCCTGATCCTTGGGCGGTTTGCACGTTGTGATCGCCACCAGGCTGGCCGCGTTGCGCATCTGGATGCGCGCCCTCGGCGTTTGGCAAGCGCGTCTAGTGGCGTTCATGCTGGGCGCTTTGGCGGTGTTCGCGATGCCGCCGACCTACCAAATTTATCTGTTGATTCCTGCGTTCAGCGGTTTGCTGTGGCTGAGCGTCGATGCGCCCAGTCGCTGGCGTGCGTTCGCCATTGGCTGGTGGTTCGGCGCGGGCTTTTTCGCCGCCGGCCTATACTGGATTTCATTCGCCTTATTGGTCGATGCACAAAAGTTCGCGTGGCTGATCCCGTTTGCCATTTTTGGGTTTGCATTTGGCATCGGGCTGTTTTGCGCCGTCACCGCGCTGGTGGTGCGCATGGTTCCGGGCTCATTGACGGCGCGCGCGCTGGTATTGGCGGGGGTGTGGGCGCTATTGGAATGGGTGCGCGCGTGGCTGTTCACCGGCTTGCCGTGGAACCCGGTGGGCAGCGTATGGGCGGTGTCCGATGCGACGATACAAGGGGCTTCGGTGGCGGGGGTGTTCGGCCAAAGCTTGCTCACGGTTTTGGCGGCGGCCTCAGTCGGCGCCGTTGCCGACGACGCGCCACGTTTAGGTTTTGCGCCACGGTGGTTGAGCGGCCTCGCTTTTTTGGGCCTGATCGCGATGTGGGGGTGGGGCGACAATCGTCTTGCCGACGCATCGGACGCAATGACGCCCGATGTGCGCTTGCGCTTGGTGCAACCCAACATTTCTCAAGCCGACAAGTGGAAGCTAGAGCTGCGCGAACCCAACATGATGGCGCAAATCGAATTGGGCCTCGCCCCTCCGTTGAATGGCGAGCGAGCGCCCACGCATGTGATTTGGGCGGAAACGTCGGCGCCGTTCTTTCTTGAAAATCATAGTGCGTGGCGCAGGTTGGTGGGCCGCGCGACGCCGCCGGGCGGGTTGACCATTTTGGGGGCGCCGCGTGCGATCCGGGCTGCAGCGCCCAATCAACCCTTCAAAGTCGCAAACTCGATGATGGCGTTGGATGAGTATGGGGTTGTTACGGCGACGTTCGACAAATTTCATTTGGTGCCGTTCGGCGAATACGTGCCGTTTTCCGACTGGTTGGCGTTGGACAAAATCACCCAAGGGCAAGGTGCGTTCACGCCTGGTCCCGGTCCGGCGACTTTGAAGCTCAAAGGTTTGCCGCCGGTGAGTCCGCTGATTTGCTACGAAATCATTTTTCCCCACCAAGTCACCGATTCGCAGGACCGGCCCGAGTGGTTGCTCAACCTGACCAATGACGCATGGTATGGAAAAACCGCCGGGCCTCATCAACATTTCGTGAGTGCGCGATTGCGCGCCGTCGAAGAGGGTTTGCCCACGGTGCGGGTCGCGTTTACCGGCATTTCAGGCATTGTCGATGGCTATGGACGAGTCCTGAAGCGGCTCTCATTAGGTGAAAAAGGCTTTGTTGACGGCGATTTACCCCAGGCATTAGAACAGCCAGGCTTGTATGCACGCATCGGCAATGCGCTGCCGGTCGGCTTATCCGTCACGGTGCTGATGTTTGGGTTTGGACTTGGCTTTAGGCAAAGAAAACGCAACTTTTACGCCGACTTTCTTTGACCTTGCCATACTAAAGATTGCATACCATATAATGGTAGTACTGGGCGACGAGGACACTTGACCGGCACACGTGACAGGGGTAAAAGATGTCACAAAAGCTAAATATAACTTAGCATCGTTGTAAAACCCCCTGACCTCTTTGATGAGAAGGACCCCCCTTTGATGACCACCGCATCCATCGCTATGAAAGCCGCAGATCGTCCGCCGCTCGGTACGCCGCGCCCCGTTGACGTTCACGTTGGCGCACGCCTTCGCCAGCGCCGCACCTTGTTGGGTATGAGCCAAGAGAAACTTGGCGAAGCCGTTGGCTTGACGTTCCAGCAAATTCAGAAATACGAGCGCGGCGCAAATCGTATCGGCGCCAGCCGCCTGTATCAGTTGAGCAATGTGCTTGATGTTTCGGTCAGCTATTTCTTCGAAGAAATGCCTGGCGAAGTCCAACGCACCCGTGGTGATTACGCCGCCAGCAACCGTGCCGACGATATCGAAACCGTGCAGGCTGGCGATCCCATGGCGCGTCGTGAAACCTTGGAACTGGTGCGCGCCTACTATCGCATCGAAGACCCGAAGGTGCGCAAACGCGTGTTTGAACTGACCAAATCCATCGCAAACGCAACGGATCTTGACGAATAATCAGCGATCACCAATTGCGCAATTGCGATAAAATATGTAACAAGTGCGGGCGCGGGGCTTGAAAGCTTCGCGCCCGTGCTTTATCTGCATGGGGCCCGTTGGGCCGTGGATGGATTTGGACCGCTTGCCACCACGTAAAAAAAGGCTAAGTGGGCGCGGTATGGTGCCGGGCGCACGCCCATCGTTCCGCCCGCCCCGGGTCCATTGGACTTAACCTGATACGGGGAAAATACCGTGGCAAAAGACAATTATCTGTTTACATCCGAATCCGTTTCCGAAGGCCATCCCGACAAAGTCTGCGATCGCATCTCCGACGCCGTGGTCGACGCCTTTTTGACCGCCGATCCCGAAGCCCGCGTGGCCTGTGAAACGCTGGCGACCACCAACCGCGTCGTGTTGGCCGGCGAAGTGCGCGGCCCGTCCCCCTTGGTCAACGCCGATGGCACCGTCGACAAAGGCCGCATGGACGAAATCGTGCGCGATTGCATCAAAGACATCGGCTACGAACAGGACGGCTTTCATTGGGAAACCGCCGACATCGCCGTTCACCTGCATGCCCAGTCCGTCGACATCGCCCAAGGCGTTGACGCCGCGGGCAACAAGGACGAAGGCGCTGGCGATCAAGGCATCATGTTCGGCTATGCGTGCCGCGAAACCGACGTTTTGATGCCAGCGCCAATCTACTTCAGCCATGAAATTTTGCGTTCCATGGCCGATGCGCGCCATTCGGGCTCCGATTCGGGTCTGGGTCCCGATTCTAAAAGCCAAGTGACGCTGAAATACGAAAACGGCAAGCCCGTGACCGCGACTTCTGTGGTGGTTTCAACCCAACACGACGCCGGTCTTTCCAGCGACGACGTCGCTGCGATCGTGACGCCGCACATTCGCCATGTGCTGCCCGATGGTTGGATGCCGCCTGAAAATGAAATTTACATCAACCCCACCGGCAAGTTCGTCATCGGCGGCCCCGATGGCGATTGCGGTCTCACCGGCCGTAAAATCATTGTCGACACCTATGGCGGCGCCGCGCCGCACGGCGGCGGCGCGTTCTCGGGCAAAGATCCGACCAAGGTCGATCGCTCGGCGGCTTATGTGTCCCGCTATCTGGCGAAAAACGTGGTGGCGTCGGGCGTTGCCGACAAGTGCACCATTCAGTTGGCTTACGCCATCGGCGTATCGCATCCGTTGTCGGTTTATGTCGATACCCATGGCGCCGGTCGAGTGGATGAAGACAAATTGTCTGAAGTCCTGCAAAGCTTGGTCGATTTGACGCCGCGCGGCATTCGCACGCATCTGGGCATGAACCGTCCGATCTACGCACGCACCGCGGCTTACGGCCACTTTGGTCGTCAGCCCGATGGCGACGGTGGGTTCTCGTGGGAAAAAACCGACATCGCGGCTGCGATCAGGGCTGCGTTCTAAGCAACGCATATTCCATGATTGCAGAGAACGAAAACACCGAACCGGGTTATCTGCGTTCTTACGGCCGGCGGCGTGGCAAAAAGCTACGCCCCGGCCGCGAACGTTTGATGGAAGACGTGTTGCCCGGCATCTCCATCAAACCCGGCGCGCCGGTGACGGACCAATTTCCATCCGACATTCGTGAGCTGTGGATGGAAATCGGCTTTGGCGGCGGTGAGCATCTCGCCGCTCAGGCCAAAGCTCACCCAGACGTCGGGATCATTGGCTGTGAGCCGTTTTTGAACGGCGTCGCCAAGTTGTTGAGCCTGCTTGACGAAAACAAATCTGAAAATGTGCGCATTTACGCCGACGACGCCCGCGATATCTTTCCCGACGTGGCTGACGGCGCACTGGACCGGGCGTTCATCTTGTTTCCCGATCCGTGGCCCAAGGCCAAGCACCACAAGCGGCGTTTGATTCAAACCCCATTGCTAGACGATCTGGCGCGGATGTTGAAAGACGGCGGCGAGTTCCGCTTTGCCTCCGATCATATGGGCTATGTGCGCTGGGTTTTGAGCTTTGCGTTGAAACATCCCGATTTTGAGTGGATGGCCGAAGGCCCCAGCGATTGGCGCGATCCGCCCGACGACTGGACCCGCACGCGCTACGAACAAAAGGCGCTGGCGGGCGATGTGATGGTGTATCTACGCTTTCGCCGCAAGCCGCGGGCTTAAAGGCTTGCACTGGGCGGTTCTTGGGTGTAGAAAACAGCCTAAGTAAACAGTCTCGCTGTCCACTTGATGGACAATGAGGTGGGTCCCTTCCGGGAGCCCGCCTTTTTTGTTTCCTTTTTCATGCTGGGTATTGGCCCGGGTATTGGCTAAAGGGCGGCGACTGTAAACGAAGAGCAAGGTTAAGATAGCGTATGAGTTTGGACAAACACATTGAAGCGATGATCGCCCCCTCGGTTGAGGAACTGGGCTTTGAAATTGTGCGTGTGCAAGTTTCAGGCTCCCAGCACCCGCGCCTGCAAATCATGGCCGAGCGCGCCGATGGCACCGGCATCGATGTGGAAGATTGCGCCACCATCAGCCGCACCGTCTCCGCAACGCTGGACGTGGAAGACCCGTTCAAAGGGGAATTCACGTTGGAAGTCAGCTCGCCGGGCATCGATCGCCCGCTGACGCGGCTGAAAGATTTTCAGACTTGGGCTGGGTTCGACGCCAAGATCGAGATGCAACAGGGCGTCGAAGGACCCAGACGCTACACGGGCCGCCTGTTGGGCCTCGATGACAACGAAACCATTCAGATCGAAAGTGTGGACGGCGAGCATTTCGCCCTGGCTTTCGGTGATGTTCAACGTGCGAAACTGTTGCTGACCGACGAATTGATCGCGGCGGCCACCACGGAGCAGACCAAATGAACACTACGATGCACACCACCGGCGTTCACGTGCGCCCCGAACTTCTGACCGTCGCCGACACGGTGGCCCGCGATAAGGGCATCGACCGTGATGAGGTGCTGGAAGCCATGGAACAGGCGATTCAACGCGCCGGCCGTTCGAAGTACGGGCACGAGCACGACATTCGCGCTCACATCGACCGCAACACCGGCGAGATCACGCTGGCGCGCTACATCGAAGTGATGGCCGACGACGCGGAAATCGAAAACGAACACATTCAGCAGCCGATTTCGCGCGCCAAGCGCAAGAAACCCGACGCTGAGGTTGGTGAGTTTATCGTCGATCCGCTGCCGCCGATCGATTTTGGCCGCATCGCCGCGCAGACCGCCAAGCAAGTGATTGTGCAAAAGGTCCGCGAAGCCGAGCGCAAGCGCCAATACGAAGAATACAAAGGCCGCATCGGCGAAGTCGTTAACGGCATCGTCAAGCGCATCGAATTCGGCAACGTGGTCGTCGATCTGGGCCGTGGCGAATCGCTGCTGCGTCGTGACGAAACGATCCCGCGCGAACACTTCAACAATGGCGATCGCGTGCGCGCCATCATCATGGACGTGCGTGAAGAACAGCGCGGCCCGCAGATCTTCTTGTCGCGCACCCATCCCGACTTCATGGTCAAATTGTTCGCCCAAGAAGTCCCTGAAATTTATGACGGCGTGATTGAAATCATGGCCGCCGCCCGCGATCCCGGATCGCGCGCCAAAATCGCGGTGATGAGCAATGACAGCTCCATCGATCCGGTCGGTCCGTGTATCGGTATGCGCGGCTCGCGCGTTCAGGCCGTGGTTGGCGAGTTGCAAGGCGAAAAAATCGACATCATTCAACACTCCGTCGATCCTGCGACCTTCATCGTCAACGCTTTGGCCCCGGCCGAAGTGGTCAAGGTTGTGTTGGACGAAGAAAAGAACACCATCGAAGTGGTGGTGCCCGACGATCAGTTGTCGTTGGCCATTGGCCGCCGCGGTCAAAACGTGCGTTTGGCGTCTCAGCTTTCCGGCTGGAACATCGACATCCTGACCGAGGCTGAAGAATCTGAGCGTCGTCAGAGCGAATTCCAAGCGCGCACTCAGTTGATCATCGACGCGCTCGATGTTGACGATGTGATCGCGCATTTGCTGGTCACCGAAGGCTTCACCTCGATTGAAGAAGTTGCGTTCGTGCCTTTGGACGAATTGGCGACCATCGAAGGCTTCGATGAAGACGTGGCCGAAGAGCTGCGCGCCCGTGCGCGCGGATACTTGGAACGCCGCGATGAAGAGCTGAACGAAAAGCGCCGCACTCTGGGCGTGGCCGACGATTTGTTCGAAATCGAAGGCATGAACGCCGAAATGGCGGTCGCGCTGGGCGAACAGGGCGTCAAAACCCGTGACGACCTGGCCGATTTGGCCGGTGACGAGTTGGTGGAAATGCTGCCGCCGTTGCTGAAAATGAGCGAAGAACAGGCCAACGCGATCATTATGGCCGCGCGGGCGCACTGGTTCGCTGACGAAGAAACCGCCGACGCCGCTGAAGAAGGTGGCGAAGGCGAGGCTGAATAAGGCCGGGCCTATGGGCGTGCGCGCCGGCGCCGAACGCCGCTGCATTGTTTCGGGCGAGACGAAAAACAGCGCAGAAATGCTGCGTTTCGTCATTGGCCCGGGCGATGAAGTTGTCTTCGACGCCGCCGGTAAATTGCCGGGGCGGGGTTTATGGTTGTCCGCGCGGCTGGATATGGTAAAAACGGCCGCAGCTAAGGGTGCGTTTGCACGTGCGGCCAAAGCCAGAGCCAAGGTCGCCGATACGCTGGTTGACGATGTGACGCGGCTTTTGAAGAACCGTTGTTTGGATCGTTTGGGTCTTGCCCGTCGTGCAGGCGATTTGGTTCAGGGCTTTGATAATGTCCGCGCCAGCCTCAAGGCGAAGACGCCGGGTCTCCTCATTGAAGCCGCCGACGGTGGTGAGGATGGCCGCGAAAAGATTACGCGCTTGGCCCCGGATGTTCCGGTGGTAGCGCTGTTTACGGCCGAAGAGATCGGCCGCGCCATCGGCCGCGATAACGCGGTGCACGCGCTGATCGCGTCGGGCAAGATGGCGGAAGCATTTTTGCGAGACGCCAGCCGATTGGCTGGTGTTTTGGAGCAGCCGCTCGCGGGTGACGTGAACCCGGGCGGTACACAAGATTGAGAGCCGACCAATTCGAGCTAAGCTCGAAAACGGAGTGATATGAGCGATTCAAAAGACGCCGATACAAACGACACCGGTACCAATGACAGCGCGAAAAAACCGCTGACCTTAAAACGTCCCGGCAAGCTGGAGCTGAAGAAGACTGTTGACGCCGGCACGGTGAAGCAGAACTTCTCGCACGGCCGTTCCAAAATGGTCGCGGTCGAGGTGAAGAAAAAGCGCACCTTCTCTCAAGACGCCAGTGGCAAGATGGCCCAGGTGCGCGAAGGCCAGGCAGCGCCCGCTGCGCCTGAGGCACCAGCCGCCCAGGTTGCCCAGCCCGCTCAGTCTGCACCTCAGACTCCGGCTCCTCAGCCCGTGCAGCACGACGACAACCTGACCGACAGCGAGCGTCAGGCCCGCGTCAGGGCGTTGGAAGGTTCTAAGGTTCGCGCTGCTGAAGAAGCTAAACGCGCCGCTGAAGAAGCCGAGCAACGCAAGGTCGCCGAAGCCGAAGCCGCCAAGTTGGCTGCTGAGGAGGCCGCACGTCAAGCTGCTGAAGCCGCCAAGAACCCGCAGCAAGAAAAGGCCGCTGCGCCTGTTGCTGCCGCGCCCACCCGCGCCGCAGCTCCGGCCCGTCCTCAATCGCGTCCTGAAAACGCGCCGCCCGCTGCGCCGAAAGAAGATGCGAAGAAAAACAAAAAGCTCAAAAAGCCCAAAGGCAACGACGGCAAGGGCGACAACAAGACCCCTGCGCCGACCCGTGGCCGTGGCGGTGATGAGCGCCGTCGTTCCGGCAAGCTGACCATTTCTTCGGCATTGTCCGGCGGCGGCGGCAGCGAAGAACGCCAGCGTTCGCTTGCTTCGGTTAAGCGCAAACGCGAAAAAGAAAAGCTGCAGCAGCAGCAAGCCCGTGCGCAGAACAAGAAAATCGTCCGTGATGTGATCGTTCCGGAAACCATTTCCGTGCAAGAGCTCGCCAACCGTATGGCTGAGCGCGGCGTGGACGTTATCCGCGAATTGATGAAGATGGGCGTGATGGCCACGCCCAGCCAAATCATCGATGCCGATACGGCTGAATTGATTGTCGCTGAATTTGGCCACAACTTGCAGCGCGTGTCCGAAGCAGACGTAGAAACGGGCCTCGGCGGCGGCGATGACATCGAAGCCGATATGGTCAGGCGTCCCCCGGTGGTGACCGTTATGGGTCATGTCGATCACGGTAAAACGTCCTTGCTTGACGCATTGCGCACCACGGATGTGGCGGGCGGCGAAGCGGGTGGCATCACCCAGCACATCGGCGCTTATCAGGTGAACCTGGAAAGTGGCGCGAAGATCACCTTCGTCGACACCCCCGGTCACGCGGCGTTCACCGACATGCGTGCGCGTGGCGCCAAGGTCACCGACATCGTCATTTTGGTGGTTGCCGCCGACGACAGCGTTATGCCGCAAACCATCGAAGCCATTCACCACGCCAAAGCCGCCGAAGTGCCGATCATTGTCGCCATCAACAAATGCGACAAGCCCGACGCCAACGCCGCCAAAGTGCGCACCGAATTGTTGCAGCATGAAATCGTGGTCGAAGAAATGGGCGGCGACGTGCTGGCGGTGGACGTGTCCGCCAAGGCGCGCACCGGCCTGGACAAACTTGAAGAAGCGATCTTGCTGCAGGCTGAAATTCTCGACCTTAAGGCCAACGCAGACCGCCCCGCCGAAGGCGTCATTGTCGAAGCCAAGATGGAACAGGGCCGGGGCTCGGTCGCGACCGCATTGGTGCAACGCGGCACGCTGCGTCGTGGCGACATCTTCGTCGCCGGCGCCGAATGGGGCCGCGTGCGCGCCCTGATCGACGATCACGGCAATCAAATCGAAGAAGCCATTCCCGGCATGCCGGTGGAGATTCTCGGCCTTAGCGGCACGCCCGACGCGGGTGATGAAGTCGTCGTGGTCGGCGATGAAGCCCGCGCTCGCGAAGTCACCGAATATCGTCAGCGCAAAAAACGCGATCTGCGCTCCGCCGCCGCCAGCCGCGGCACCTTGGAACAGATGTTCGAAAAAATCAAAGAAGGCGAAGCCCAAACCCTGCCGGTGGTCGTCAAAGCCGACGTGCATGGTTCATTGGAAGCGCTCACCGCTGCGCTCAACAAAATGGGCACCGACGAAGTCAAAGCTCAGGTGTTGCACGGCGCGGTCGGCGGCATCAACGAATCCGACGTGATCTTGGCGCGGGCTTCGGGCGGCTTCATCATCGGCTTCAACGTCCGCGCCAATACTCAGGCCCGTGATCTGGCCAAGCGCGATGGCGTTGATATCCGCTACTATTCGATCATCTACGACGCCATCGACGATATGCGCAATGCGCTGTCGGGCATGTTGGCGCCAACGCTGAAAGAAGAGTTCTTGGGCTACGCACAGGTGCGCGAAGTGTTCGCGGTTTCCAAGGTCGGCAAGGTCGCCGGTTGCATGGTCACCGACGGCATGGTCAAACGCGGCGCGAAAGTGCGTTTGCTGCGTGATGACGTGGTTGTTCATGAAGGCGAGTTGAGCCAGCTCAAACGCTTTAAGGATGACGCCAAGGAAGTTAAAGAAGGCACCGAATGCGGCATGTCGTTCGCCAATTACGATGACATCAAAGAAGGCGATGTGATCGAGTGCTTCGATGTGATCGAGGTGGCGCGTCAGCTTGAAGAGTAGGCTTTCAAACCTACGCTGCACGCATTCTGTTTAGGGCACATGCTTTAAGGCACACGTTATGACTCGCCATGGTCACCACAATTCCGCCAAAGGCCCCAGCCAACGCCAATTGCGCGTGGGCGAGGAGCTGCGCCATGCGCTGGCGTGGATTTTGGAACGCGGCGAACTGCGCGATCCGGCGCTGGCGACCACGCCGGTGACGGTGACCGAGGTGCGCGTCAGCCCCGATCTGAAAAACGCCACTTGCTTCGTCACGCCTTTGGGCGGCGGCGATGAAGAGGCTGTGAAAACGGTGGTCGAGGCTTTGGGCCGGGCGCGACGTTTTTTACGCCATACCGTGGTGCAAAAAGTGAATCTCAAATTCGCGCCGCAACTGCACTTCGAACACGACACCTCGTTCGATTTCGCCAGTCATATCGACACGCTATTGCATCAACCCGATGTGGCCCGGGATTTGGCCCCAGACCTTCGTCATGACAATGAAGACGACGAAACTGAAAGCGACGAGACCGCTTAATGGCGCGCAAACGCAAGGGCCAGCCGGTTCACGGTTGGGTCGTTTTCGACAAACCTAAGGAAATGAGCTCATCGCAAGCGGTGGGCAAAGTGCGTTTTTTGTTGAACGCGCAAAAAGCAGGTCACGGCGGTACGCTGGACCCGCTGGCGACCGGAATTTTGCCCATTGCGTTGGGTGAAGCGACCAAAACCATGGGCTTCGTTATGGATGGCGCCAAGACGTACCGCTGTTGGGTGCGGTTCGGCGAAGCGCGCAGCACCGACGATGCGGAAGGCGAAGTGGTCGCGACCTCCGACGTGCGCCCGACGCAATCTGAAATCGAAGCCGTATTGAGCGAATTCGAAGGCGAGATCGAACAGATTCCACCGATCTATTCCGCTATCAAAATCAACGGCCAGCGCGCGTATAAGCTGGCTCGTGACCAACAACCCGGCGATCAAGAGATCGAGATGAAATCGCGCACCGTGCGCATCGATGGGATCACGCTGATCGAAATGCCTGAGCCGGACCTCGCCGTGATCGATGTCGATTGTGGAAAAGGTACGTATATCAGGTCGTTAGCGCGTGATTTGGCGGTGCGTCTGGGCACCGTCGGCTACGTCGCCGATTTGCGCCGCACCCGGGTCGGCCCATTTCGTGAAAACCAAGCGATTTCGCTGGATTCGTTGGAGTCTCTGGGGCATAGTGCGCGCCTTGAAGAAGCTGTGCTTTCGATCATGACCGTGCTGGACGACATCCCGGCGCTGGCCTTGTCGGAAGTTGAGGCTGGAAACATGCGGCATGGTATGCCCGTTTCGGCGATCACCGTTCTGGGTCGTTCACTTGATGTGAAGGTGATCCAGGGAGAAACGGTGGTTGTCATGGATGGGAATACGCCGCTTGCTCTGGCCAGGATCGAAGGTGGGGAAATCCGCCCGGTCCGTGTTCTCAATCTTTAAATACAGGAGTACACGATGTCGATTACTGCAGAGCGCAAACAAGAGCTCATCAAAGAATATGCAATCAAGCCGGAAGACACCGGTTCCCCCGAGGTGCAGGTCGCCGTTCTCACCGAACGGATCGTCAATTTGACCGAACACCTGAAGACTCACAAAAAAGATCACCACTCGCGCCGCGGACTGCTGATCATGGTTGGCTTGCGCCGCCGTCTTCTGGATTACACCAAGAAGAAGGACCAAGCGCGCTACGAGAGCCTGATCAAGCGTCTCGGCTTGCGCCGCTAAGGTGCATACGGCCAGTCTCCAAAAGGGGGCTGGCCGTTGGTCTTTTTGTTCCTCCATTTTTCACAATGCTCAGGACAAAAAGACATGCCCCGTACCGGATGGCCGGGCGGGGTTAAGGCAGGAACTGTTGGTGGGCAAAAAATAGGGCCTGCCGATTGATTTGAAGGAAAGCTAAGAATGTTCAAGGAATTTCGGAAAGAACTCGAATGGGGCGGCCGCACACTGGTTCTCGAAACCGGTAAGATTGCGCGTCAGGCCTCCGGCGCCGTGATGGCGACGTATGGCGAAACCAAAGTGCTGTGCACCGTGGTCGCCATGGACTCTGAGCGTCCCGGTATCGACTTCTTCCCCCTCTCGGTCCACTACCAAGAAAAAACCTATGCCGCCGGACGTATTCCGGGTGGCTTCTTCAAACGCGAAGGCCGTCCTTCCGAAAAGGAAACGCTGACCTCGCGCTTGATCGATCGTCCGATCCGCCCGTTGTTCGCCAAAGGCTTCAAAAATGAAGTTCAGGTGATCTGCACCGTGGTTCAGCACGACATGGAAAACGATCCCGATATGGTCGCTATGGTCGGCACCTCGGCTGCGATGTGCATTTCCGGCGCACCTTTCATGGGTCCGATCGCGGGCGCGCGCGTTGGCCGCATCAACGGTGAATTCGTTTTGAACCCGTTGCTCGACACCATGGCTGACTCGGACCTCGACCTGGTGGTCGCGGGCACCAAAGAAGGCGTGTTGATGGTTGAATCGGAAGCATCCGAACTCAGCGAAGAAGTGATGCTGGGCGCGGTGGCTTTCGGTCACGAAGGTTTCCAACCGGTGATCGACGCGATCATCGAATTGGCCGAACATTGCGCCAAGGAACCGATGGAATTGGCCCCGGCCCCGGTCGGCGCCGACGACGTCAAAGCCAAGGTCAAGGAATTGGCCGAAGCCGGTTTGCGCGAAGCTTACAAAATTTCCGATAAGTTGGAGCGCCAAGGCGCAGTGGCCGCCGCTAAAGACGCCGCCACCGCCGCCATCAAAGGCGAGTTCGACGCCGAGTTGTTGGACAAGGTCTTGGCCGATGCGCTGAAGTCCGTAGAAAAGAGCATCGTGCGTATGTCGATCTTGGAAACCGGCGTTCGTATCGATGGCCGCGACACCAAGACGGTTCGTCCGATCAACACCGAAGTCGGCATCTTGCCGCGTTCGCACGGCTCTGCGCTGTTCACCCGCGGTGAAACGCAGTCCATCGGCGTCGCCACCTTGGGCACCGGTTCGGATGAGCAGATCATCGACGCGTTGGAAGGTTCTTATCGTTCCAACTTCATGCTGCACTACAACTTCCCGCCGTATTCGGTCGGTGAAGCGGGTCGCTTTGGCGCCACCGGTCGTCGCGAAGTCGGCCACGGTAAGCTGGCGTGGCGTGCGATTCACCCGGTGATGCCAAGCAAGGAAGACTTCCCCTACACCATCCGCGTGGTGTCTGAAATCACCGAATCCAACGGCTCTTCGTCGATGGCCACGGTGTGCTCGACCTCTTTGGCGCTGATGGATGCTGGCGTGCCGCTGAAACGCCCCGTGGCCGGTATCGCCATGGGTCTGATCAAAGAAGACGCCGGCGTTGCGGTTCTGTCGGACATCTTGGGTGACGAAGATCACCTCGGCGACATGGACTTCAAGGTTGCCGGTACGGATCAAGGCATCACGTCCTTGCAGATGGACATCAAGATCACGTCCATCACCTCCGAAATCATGGAAACGGCGCTGGAACAGGCTAAGGCTGGGCGTTTGCACATCCTCGGCGAAATGGGCCACACCATTGATCATGGCCGTGAAAGCGTCGCCGCTACGGCGCCGCGCATCGAAACCTTCCAGATCGATAAAGACAAAATCCGCGACGTGATCGGCGCGGGCGGCAAGGTCATTCGCGAAATCTGCGAAACGACCGGCGCCAAAATCGACCTGGACGACGACGGCACCGTGAAAGTGGCCGCCGTGGACGCAGAAGCGATGCAAGCGGCCATCGATTGGGTCAAGGGCATCACCGCAGTGCCCGAAGTTGGCGTGATCTACACCGGTAAAGTGGTCAAGATCATGGACTTCGGCGCATTCGTGAACTTCATGGGTCCGCGCGACGGTTTGGTGCACATTTCCGAACTGGCGAATTATCGGGTCGAAAAAGTTGGCGACATCGTCAAAGAAGGCCAGTCCGTGAAGGTCAAGCTGATCGGCATCGACGATCGCGGCAAAGTCAAATTGTCCATGAAGGTTGTCGACCAAGAAACCGGCGAAGAAATTTCGCCGGAAAAGAAGGCTGACTAATTCATAATCAAGATGCGGGGCGGCCCTCATGGATTTGAGGTGTCCGCCCCGATTCTTTTTCGATAAGCTGGTTTTCTATATGGCGCAAAAGTGACCGCACTTTCGTGACATATTCGTATATGCTAATACTGTGGCCCCGATGATTGGATGGGGCCATTGATCCGGAGGTTCCGTGAAAACGCTCAATTCCTATAAAATGTCCGGCAAAGAAGTCTTGCCCTTGGTCGAAGGCGGCAAAGGCGTTGCCGTATCCAACGGAACCACTGCAGGCGCGTGGGCCAAGGCCGGCGGCATCGGCACATTTTCCTGTGTGAATCCCGACAGTTACGCTGAAGACGGCACCTACATTCCGCAGGTCTATTACGGCAAGACCCGTTCCGAACGTTTTGAAGAATTGAAAGCCTACGCCATCCGCGGCGGCATCGAACAGGCCAAAATCGCCCGTGATGTGTCCGGTGGCGAAGGCCGCATCCACATGAACGTGTTGTGGGAAGCGGGCGGCACCGTGCCGATCCTGCATGGCGTTCTTGAAGAAGTGAGCGAACTGGTTCACGGCATCACGTGTGGCGCCGGCATGCCCTACAAGATCGCTGAAATTGCGGCACAATACGGCATCCATTATTATCCGATTGTGTCCTCTGCCCGTGCGTTTAACGCCTTGTGGCGTCGGTCTTACAAGAATTATGCGGACCTTTTGGGCGGCGTGGTTTACGAAGATCCGTGGCTGGCCGGTGGTCACAACGGCCTCAGCAACGCCGAAAACCCCAACGAACCGCAAGACCCGTATGGGCGTTGTGTGGAACTGCGCAAAGTCATGAACGGCTACGGTCTCAACCACGTGCCGATCATCATGGCTGGCGGCGTATGGTACCTGCGCGATTGGCAAGACTGGATCGACAACGAAGAGCTGGGCCCGGTGGCGTTCCAGTTCGGTTCCCGTCCGTTGCTGACCCAAGAAAGCCCGATCTTGCAAGCGTGGAAAGATCGCCTGCTGAACTTGAACGAAGAAGATATTCTTTTGCAACAGTTCAGCCCCACGGGTTTTTATTCGTCCGCGATCAAGAACAAATTTATGCAGGGCCTGATCGACCGCACCAACCGCCAGATCGAATATCGCGCCAAGCCCGGTGATGAAGGCTTTAGCGCACAGCTGCCGCTGGGGCCGCGTGCGCGGGTGCATTACGTCAAGCCCGAAGACCTGCCTCGGGCCCAAGGCTGGATCGATGCCGGCTTCACGGAAGCGATGAAAACCCCGGACGACACCATGGTGTTCGAAACGCCCGAAAAGGCGCAAAAGGTCTTGAAAAGCCAAGCTGATTGCATGTGCTGCCTCAGCCAATGTCGTTTTTCCAACTGGGCCGACAACGAAGAAGGCACCACCGGCAAGCGTGCCGATCCGCGCTCGTTCTGCATTCAAAAGGCGCTGCAGCTTGCCGCGCACGGCGGTGATTTGGATCAAAGCCTGATGTTTGCGGGCCACAACGCCTACAAATTTGCTCAAGATCCTTTTTATGAAGGCGGCTTTATCCCGACCGTTAAACAGTTGGTGGATCGAATCGTCACCGGTGATTGATTGGGCGGTTGATCGTTTGCTCAATAACCACATGTAAATCAGTGTCTTTTGGTTTTGCGCCTGAAACCAACATATGCTTAACTGACTGCAATAAGACTAAACGTAAACAACCCCATAAGGGGTTGGCGGACCAGCTTCTGCTTGATCCAGGTCAAGGACTGAGGGGCTATAGTACAAGCAGAATGTGGCCAGCTTAAATGGAGTCAACATGAGACCTTACGCACAAGTCCTCGAACAGCTTCGCACCGCAGGCTTGCGGCCCACACGCCAGCGCTTGGCGCTTGCTCGACTGTTGTTCGAAAACGGCGCACGCCACGTGACGGCGGAAATGCTGCACGCCGAAGCCCAAGACGCGACCATCAAAGTGTCGCTGGCGACGGTCTACAACACGCTGCACCAATTCACCGAAGCCGGCTTGCTGCGAGAAATCGTCGTTGACCCGACCAGATCCTATTTCGACACCACCACCCATGAGCACGGCCACTTCTTTCATGAAGGCACCGGCCAGCTGCAGGACATCCCCGGCGGCCAAATGCACTTGGCGGCTATGCCGAACGCGCCTGAGGGTACGAAGATTTCCGGCATTGATGTTGTCGTCCGCTTGACAGCCAACTAAAATTAAATATTATCAATGAGATAGAGGTCTTTTTAGAAGGCCTCTATCTTTTGGTTGACCCTTTCTTCCAAAGGGCTATAGTTTGTCACCCAGCGGCGCAGTATTCAGCCGCCCGTTGTTTTCTTTTTCGAATTCATCTGATCAGAGGAGGCCTCCATGGGCTTGAAAGACAGCAAAACCGAACAAAACCTGAAAGACGCATTCGCAGGCGAATCTCAGGCCAACCGCCGTTATCTGTATTTCGCACAAAAGGCTGACATCGAAGGTTACAACGATGTCGCCACCGTGTTCCGTTCCACCGCCGAAGGTGAAACCGGTCACGCGCACGGCCACTTGGAATTCCTCGAAGAAACCGGTGATCCCGCAACGGGTCTGCCCATCGGCGGCACCGGCGATAACCTCAAAGCGTCCATCGCTGGCGAAACCCACGAGTACACCGACATGTACCCGGGCATGGCCAAGACGGCACGCGAAGAAGGCTTCGACGAAATCGCCGATTGGTTCGAAACCCTGGCGAAAGCCGAAAAGTCTCACGCCGGCCGCTTCCAGAAAGCGTTCGACAACCTGGATTAATTTACTCCCGGTTGGATGACATGAACGGCGCGGGGGGCTTTGTGAAGAAGCCTCCCGCGTTGTTTTTTGAGCGCTTGTTTTTCGATTTTAAGATTAAGGCGAGGTGAGGCCATGAGTGAAGGCAGTCTGAATGCGCCGACGCGCCATGCGTTGAAGTGGCGTGACGAAGATTTTTACAACGAAGACAAACTGTTCGCGGAATTGGAGCGGGTGTTCGACCTGTGCCATGGCTGTCGTCGTTGCTTTAATCTGTGTGACAGCTTTCCGCGCCTGTTCGATATGATCGACGAATCGGAAACGGGTGAAGTCGACGGCGTCGCCAAGGCCGACTACTGGAAAGTGGTCGACGCCTGCACGCTGTGCGATTTGTGCTTCATGACCAAGTGTCCTTATGTACCGCCCCATGAGTGGGACCTGGATTTCCCACATCTGATGCTGCGCGCGCGGGCTTTGCAATTCAAGCGCGGCCAGACCAATAAAAAGCAAGATAAGCTGACTGAGATCGATAAAAACGGTCCGCTCGGCGTGAAATTTTCGGGCCTCGCCAATTGGGCTTCCAAGCGTGACAATGGGTTGACCCGTCCGATCATGCAGAGCGTCGTGGACGTACACAAAGACGCGGCGCTGCCGGAATTCGCCAAGAAAACCTGCTCTGAGCGCGCCAAAGCTGAACCCAATACCGTCAACACCGCGGCGCCCGCCCACGGCAAACGCAAGGCCGTGATCTACGCCTCGTGCTTTGGCGAATACAACGATCCCGACATTGTGTTGGATAGCCGTGCGGTGCTGGCGAAAAACGGCATCGACGCCGAAATCGTTTACCCCGAATGCTGCGGCATGCCGCAACTGGAACAGGGCGACATGGCGCGTGTTTCCGCTAAAGCGCAGTCCATTTCTCAGGCGCTCAAGCCCTACGTCGATGACGGATACGACATTGTGGTTCCGGTCGCCAGCTGCGCTTTGATGCTTAAATTCGAATGGCCCTTGATCGAGCCCGATGACGAAAACGTCAAGGCGCTAAGCGTCGCCACCTATGACGTCACCGAATATGTCGTCGATATCGCGGCCAAAGAAGGCCTCGCCGATGGAATCAAGGCGCTGGACGGCGGCGTCACCGCACACATCGCGTGTCACGCCCGCGCCCAGAATATGGGCCGCAAAGCGCAAGAGCTGCTCAAGCTAATTCCCGATACCGATGCGACCATCATCGAGCGGTGTTCCGGACACGGCGGCACCTGGGGCGTGACCACGGAATTTTTTGAAGTCGGCATGAAAGTCGGCGCACCGGTGTTTCGCGATGCGGCGAAAGTCGACAGCGCCTACATCGTGTCTGAATGTCCGCTGGCGCGTGACCAGATCATTCAGGGCCTGGAGCGCAAAGACAAAAAACTCGAAGGGCCCGGAAAGGCGCTGCGTCACCCGGTTCAGGTTTTGGCCCGCGCCTACGGTATATAATTTCCCCGCGCAAGCGGCTTGAAAGACCAAGGAGTTCACCCCCGATGCCTCGTGAAACCCACGAAATCACCCGCACCGACATCATGCCCATGGCCGATTACGCACATGTGCGTTTGGATCGTCGCAAAGCGATGACGGAAACAAAAAAGAACCGTCGGGTGCACATCGGTCCCGATGCGACGGCGTATTTCGAAAGCTATGAGACCATGTGGCACCAGATCCACGAAATGCTGTATATCGAGCAAGGTGGCGACGACCAAATCGAAGATGAGCTCAGCGCCTACAATCCGTTGATCCCCAAGGGACGTGAATTGGTTTGCACGCTGATGTTTGAAATCGACGATCCTGAGCGACGCGCGCGCTTTTTGGCGGGCCTCGGCGGCGTCGAAGAAACGGTTAGCTTGACGGTGGGCGGCGATAAAATCCAGGCTGTGCCCGAAGACGATATCGATCGCACCACGGCGGAAGGCAAGGCGTCTTCAATCCAGTTCCTGCATTTCAACTTTTCCGATGCCCAAGCCGAGCAGATCAAACAGCCCGGCTGTGAGGTTTTCCTCGCCATTGGCCACGACGCTTATGGGCATATGGCTAAGTTACCCGAAGCCGTTCGTGCCGCTTTGGCGGCTGATTTGGACTGAACCGCGTCATTTTGATGCTAAGCACGATTTAGAGCCGGGGCCGGGTTGCGGCCCCGGTTTTTTTCTCCGGGCGTGCGCCCGCTAAGAATTAACTTTCACATGCGAAACGAAGATCTTTGCGGCGTGCTCAAATCGATAAATCTCGATACCGAGGATCACAATTGTCATCTAACCAATTGTTATTCAGGACGTAATGAATTTAGTGATGATGAGGAAATGCCCGCCACTACCGGCGCTATATGATATGTCGATCTCAAAACGATGGCTTGATGCAGCCTGAATTTGGTTAACGTTTTGAGCCGCAGTCGTCGATGCTCTGATCATCTAAGCCGTGAAAAGATGCTCATTTTCCGAATTAAAATTGGATATGTGGTTGTGCAAGAATATCGGGTTTCTTTTTACTGAGGCCGAGCCCTAATTTTATATTAAGCATCAATAAATTAGCTATTTTGCTTATGGATAAAATTTTATCATAATAAATATTTATTCAAGCGCTTCGCCTTTGAGAATTCCCCAGAAATCAGACCTGTTCAGCCACCCTTCGAAGCCTTCGACTTCGACCCGGCAGTACTCTGTTGCACCTGGGCAGGCGATGAGTTGGCCCGACACCCCCGATTGCACGCGGGCGACGGCGCGCGACTTCGGATTGGACTTGGCGCGAATATCGCGGGTTCCTCCGGTGACGATAAAACCGCGTTTGGACGACAGCATGGTTTGGTGGACCCAGCCTTGGCTGCCTTCCCAGTCACGCACCTTGCGCCAGGTCTTGTATTCGGCGATCACTTCCAACGGCAGTCCGGATTTGCGGTAGACCCATTCGACCGGATATTGAACGCCCGGCCCGGTGCGTAAGTTGACCTCACCCGCGCGCAGCGATACGAAGCGCGGCAACGGCAGGCCGGAACCGGAAACCTGAGCAAATGCAGAGCCGACGCTCAACACGGTGGCTGCGATCAGGGTAATGGACAATAGGCGAAACATCCTGTGAGCCTCCCTGGGGCTTAGATCGGGTGAACGGTGTTGGATCGAATCGCCCCTATTAGAAGAGCCCCCGCGCAAGCGGTCAATGGTCTAGCGCACAGCAAATGAGAAGATCGCCGTGAAACGCGAGGGAAGTCATGCAATTAAAGCGCTGGGAAGCGATCCACAGTGACGATTTCGTCATAAGGCAAGCGTCCCATGCGCTCTATGCCTTGATCGGCTTTGGCTTTGCCGATGGCGACAAACATGGCCGTTTCGTGCCCTTAAGGGGGGGGGGTAGCAGGCTAGTGAAAGTGTCCGCCTGAAATATAGCCATCGGGCATGACGACAACTCCATTTCAGTTGCGGCGTGCTGCAAGGCTTGCCGCCGCGCCTTGCAGGGCGGCAAGCCGCTTGTCGCCGTTGGCCATAACATATTCACGTTCGAACGCGCGCAGGGTTGTGGGTTAACGAATTGGGGTGCTGACAGGCATGGTTTGCATGGGAGTTCTTATGCTGATTATGACCTACCAATAGGTAAGTTAGGTGATAATGAGAAAACGGGCCGAAGCCCGCGGTGAAAAAAACGAAATAACTTAGCCGCCCAATGAAGCCTTGATATCTTGGATCAGTGGCGGGACAAAATCGGCGTTTTTTCGAGTTTTGGCGATGAGAATTGAACCTTCGAGTATGGCGATGATGGCGTCCGCCTTGACGGAGGGTTCAGCCCCAAAGTACAGCTGACCAGAGGCGCGGCCTTGGCTCAGCACGCGGGTCAGCCAGGTGTGGATGATGGCGAAAAATTCGTTCATGCGATCCTGCATCGGCGCCGGGAGCGTTGCGAAATCGGACGCCATGACGCCACCAACACACATCAATTCACAACTATTTGCCAGTTTAATGAATGGGTTAAAAAATGCATCGAGTTGTTGCCAAACCGTAAGGTTGAGCTGATCGACCCCCTGTAGCGCGTTCAGCGTACGGTTGGCGTGCCGTTCAGCCAAGGCTTCGCCGAGGTCTGCTTTGCTGGGGAAATGGTAATGTAAACTGGCTTTGCGAATACCCAGCTCATTGGCGATATCTTGGTAGCTGAACGCATTGAACCCCCGCACTTGCAACAAATGCTCAGCGATATCGAGAATCTGGGTTCGAGTGTCGGGTGGTTGGTTCATAACCTCACCTATCAATCAGTCGGCAGAAAATCTACCTCAAGGTAGGTAGGGCGTCAAGAAATGCGATGTCACACAATTTCGATTCTGCGCGTGTGTGCAGAACAAAATTTAATTTTGATGACCATATGGCGACGTCAACCCTTATAATCTTCGTGATTTAGATCGGCATATTAAGGGAACAGATAGGCCCTGAGGTGATGTTCAAGAGTGATGAGAGCATCGCGGCGTCGCCTTGTTGGCGAAATGAAAAACGTCTTGGTTCTGGACAGGCATTGTCTTTGCTGGTACCCAAATAATGACCGGCGTTTCTGGGAGGAGGCGCCATTCCCCAGGTTTAGATGAAAGAGCCCTGAAAAGGGGCGGGCCTAGATGAACACTTCCAATAAGCCCAAAGTCGTCGTTACGCGCAAGCTGCCAGATCCGGTCGAAACCCGAATGATGGAGTTGTTCGACGTTCAATTGAATCTGGACGATGTGCCGATGACGCAAGTTCAGTTGGCCGAGGCCGTAAAGCACTGCGACGTGCTGGTTCCGACGGTTACAGACAATATTGACGCCGGCGTGCTCGCCCAGGCTGGCGAACAATTCCGCTTGGTGGCCAATTACGGCACAGGCGTCGACCATATTGATTTGGCGACCGCACGCCAACGCGGCATTTTGGTCACCAATACGCCTGATGTGCTGACCGAAGACACCGCAGATATGACCATGTCGCTGCTTTTGGCTGTGCCACGCCGCTTGGTTGAAGGCGAGCGCGCCTTGCGTGACGGTTTGTGGACCGGTTGGTCGCCGACGTGGATGCTCGGCCACCGCATTCATGGCAAACGCCTCGGCATCGTCGGCATGGGCCGCATTGGCCGCGCCGTGGCAAAACGCGCCAAGGGCTTTGGCCTGTCGATTCACTATCACAACCGTAACCGGGTGCACAAAGACGTCGAGCAAGATTTAGAAGCGACCTATTGGGAAAGCCTCGATCAGATGCTGGCGCGGATGGACATCATTTCGGTGAACTGTCCGCACACCCCGGCAACGTATCATTTGCTGTCCGCGCGACGTTTGAAGTTGATGCAGTCGCACGCCTTTATCGTCAACACGGCGCGTGGTGAAATCATCGATGAAAACGCCTTGATCCGTATGCTCAAAGCGGGCGATATCGCCGGCGCGGGTCTCGATGTTTATGAAAATGAGCCAGCGATTAATCCAAAGTTTCTTGATCTCACCAACGTGACGCTGCTCCCGCATATGGGCTCCGCCACGTGTGAGGGGCGCATCGATATGGGTGAAAAAGTGCTCATCAACATCAAAACATTCGCCGATGGGCACTCTCCGCCGGACCGCGTATTGTTCGATATTTAAGAGTAACGAAGATTATTAAAAACGGCGGCTCAACCAGAAGCCGCCGTTTTTATAGATTTTTTCGTCTGATAATATAAAATAATTAGACGTATACGTTTGATTTAAATAAAAACAATCGATCCGTCTTTATGAGCGTCGTTCAAAAACGTCACCACGCCGCCCACCTCGATCGTGATATCGGGGCGCAGCTCGCCGCGTGGTATATCGAGGGCTTTCAGGCCCATTTCGCAGACCAAGAAGCGCACCCCAAGGTCGCGGCACGCCTGCAGCAGCGTCTCAAAGTCCGCGACCCCGCGCTCTTTAAACGCATCGTTCATGTCTGCGCCGGTTTCCAGGCCGTTGCTGGTCGGCTGTATGGCCCACGCAGGTACGTTGTCGACGCCGGGGCGCAGTAAAGAGCGCGCGCCTTCCATGGTGAAAAACAGCGTCACCGGCGTGTCGATGGCGGCGGCGGCCGACGCCATCACCAGGGCGTAATGAACTTTGTCGAAATCGCCTGAAAAAACCACCAGGGATAGTTTTTCAGGGCGTTCAGGGTTGAGAACTTCAGCCATGACACGGATCGGCCTTTGGGTTGGCGTGGATGGACAAATCGGTGATCGTCGGCGCGTCGCCACACAGCGGACAGCCCGGGTCGCGTTTCACCTTGATGGTGCGAAATTGCGTCGCCAGCGCATCATAAATCAACAGCGATCCAGACAAGCTTTCGCCAATACCCAGCAGCTCTTTGATGATTTCGGTCGCTTGCAAGGACCCGATGGTGCCGCATAGGGCCCCCAGAACTCCCGCTTCGGAACAGCTGGGCACTTGGCCCGGCGGCGGGGGTTCGCGAAATATACAGCGGTAACACGGCCCGTCGGCGTGCCCGCCGGGAAAATTTTTAAACGTCGCGACTTGACCGTCAAAACGCAAGATGGCGCCGGTGACCAAAGGCGTTTTGGTGAAGTACGCCGCGTCGTTGATCAAAAAGCGGGTGGCAAAATTATCGGAACCGTCGGTGACCAAGTCATAGGCGTTCAGCAGCGTTTCGGCGTTCTTCACCGTGATGCGTTCATTGTGTAGCACCAACTTGATGTCGGGATTGATGGCGCGCAGTGCGGTCGCGGCGCTTTCAACCTTGGCGACGCCGATGCGATCGGTGGTGTGCACGATTTGGCGCTGCAAATTGGAAAGATCGACGGCGTCGTCGTCAACGATGCCCAGCGTGCCGACGCCAGCGGCGGCGAGGTACATCAGAACCGGAGATCCGAGCCCGCCGGCGCCTACAACAAGCACTTTGGCGTTCAGCAGCTTATCTTGACCTTGTCCACCAACTTGCGGCAGGAGAATGTGGCGCGCGTAGCGCTGTATTTGCTCTTCGGTGAAGTCCAGGCCCATGACTGAGTTCCGTTTGTGACCAAATGTGTCGCCACATTGAGACGTAAAATAAAATCTCAATTTAGCCGTTTGCGGTTCATGTGCAGATAATAAAATCTATCAAGATTGCTAACTATATGTAATCTCAATGATATTAAGACTCATAATTTCATCTAATAGACAATAGATGTAAAAATAAAATATCAGCCAAGATGATTAGCATGCTCACAGTCATTCGCCGCAGCATCGGAAGGTGGTCACTCTTGTCCCAATCCTTCAAACAGAGGCGTAGACAAATAACGTTCTGCGAACGAAGGTAGAATTACGACAATAACCTTATTTTCCATTTCAGGCCGTTGCCCCAATTCCAGAGCCGTGGCGAGCGCCGCACCCGAAGAAATACCCACGGGCAAGCCTTCAATCCGCGCCGCTTTGCGCGATGTGGCGAAAGCGGTCTCATTGCCGATTTGGACGACTTCATCAATCAGGCTGACGTCTAACACTTTGGGGATGAACCCTGCGCCGATGCCTTGAATTTTGTGAGGCCCTGGCACGCCACCGGACAGCACCGCGCTGTCTTCGGGTTCAACGGCAATCATTTGGATTTTGGGGTTGCGTTGTTTGAGCACCTCGCCGATTCCACTGAGGGTGCCGCCGGTGCCCACGCCGCTGATCACAACATCGACCTTACCATCCGTATCTTCCCAAATTTCTTCCGCAGTGGTGTCGCGGTGAACGGCCGGGTTGGAAGGATTGGTGAACTGCTGCAACATCAAATAGCCTTTGGATTTGGACAGTTCTTCGGCGCGGTCAATGGCCCCTTGCATGCCTTGGGCCGCAGGGGTGAGAACGATTTCCGCGCCCAAAAACGCGAGCATTTTGCGGCGTTCCGAAGACATGCTTTCCGGCATGGTCAGGACCAGTGTGTATCCTTTTGCGGCGCACACGAACGCCAAAGCGATGCCGGTGTTGCCGGACGTCGGTTCGACCAGGACGTCGCCGGGTTTGATAAGGCCGTCTTTTTCGGCGTCTTCGATCATGGCGCGGCCGATGCGGTCTTTGACCGAGGCCAACGGATTGAAGAATTCACATTTTCCCAGGATGGTGGCCTTGCAGTTTTCCGCTTTGGCCAAACGCGACAGGTTAATCAGCGGCGTCGCGCCAATGGTATCCAAAATGCTGTCATAAATGCGGCCCCGAAAACGGGGGTTCGTACCTTGGCTGCTCATAATGTCCTTCGCCCTCCCGGACAGCGGTGCTGTACAATAATTCTAATACGCACCTTTATTGCTGTTCATAGGTATAAGGTTTATCGCGCTTTGCAAATTTCAACAAGCGCGGCGTGATCTAAAAGCGTACAGGGATGTTTAAATCGTGAAGTCCAGGCTTTTGCGGCCTTCGCTTTCGATGCCGGATTTGTGGGCGCGGTTGCACATGTCATCGATGCTGACTTGGTCCAGCTGCTTCATGACTTCGCCTTGCATTTCAAGCCACAACGGCCGCACAACCTTGATGCCCAGTTCCGATCCGGCGGTGTCTTGCAGCGGATCGTCGGCCGTTTCCATCCGCCGCACCGCGCGCACAATATCGCCGATGGAGATCCGCCGGCGTTCGCGCGCCAAGCGGTAGCCGCCCCGGGGGCCACGTACGCCGATCAAGATGTCTTCGCGCACAAGCTGTTGTAGGGCTTGTTCTAGATAGCGTCTGGGGATGTCCTGGCGCCGTGTAATTTCACGGCTTTGCACAGGTTCGCTGCCGGCGTGATAGGCGATGTCGAGCACCGCCTCGATCGCAAACAGCATTTTTTTCGATAGTCGCAGCATGACCAGTGGTTCCTTAAAATAAACTTTTTTATGTTTGTTGGCTTTGGTCGGCGGGGGTATCGGTCCCCGTTGACCCAAATCCGTCTGCCCCGCGCACGGATGAACTTAAATTATGGCTTTCACGCCACGTAACGAACGAAACCGGCGCAACCACCATCTGGGCGATGCGCATGCCGCGCTCAACGGTGAACGAATCGCTTCCGTGATTGATCAACAACACGCACACCTCGCCACGATAATCGGCGTCGATGGTGCCTGGCGCGTTTAAGACGGTGACGCCATGCTTATGGGCGAGGCCGGAGCGCGGGCGCACTTGGGCTTCAAAGCCGCTCGGCAGTTCAATGGTGAGGCCGGTCGGCACCAAAGCGCGCTGGCCCGGTTCGAGGATGAGGTTTTGGGAAATGGCGGCGAGCAGGTCCACACCGGCGCTGTGCGCCGTGGCGTGTCCGGGCAACGCAAGATCGGCGCCGTGCGCCAAACGCTTGACGCCAATTTCAACTGTGTTGTCCTCCATAACGTATGAGTCCCTACTGTCCACCACGTTATCCATCATGCGCTCTCGCCGGGTTTAAGGTCTTCGCTATGTGTTGCGATGTGTTCAGATATACGGTTCGCGAGCTGCTTGGCTACGGCAAGTTTCGATTGCGTCGGCCAGTCTTCGACGCCGGTGCGGGTCACCAAATGCACGGTGTTGGCGTCGCCGCCAAACGTGCCGGTATCTGGTGAAACGTCGTTGGCGCAAATCCAGTCGCAGCCCTTTTTGGCCAATTTAGCGCGGGCGTATTCGATGACATTTTCCGTTTCCGCAGCAAATCCGACGACCAAGCGTGGTCGATTCGCACCCGGGCGCGAGACGCCAGCCAAAATATCGGGATTTTCGATCATGGCGAAGCTTGGCGCGCCGGCGTCGTTGGATGATGCGGCGTCTTTTTTGAGTTTTTGCGAAGCCGCGCCGTCTACCCGCCAATCCGCCACGGCGGCGACGCACACCGCGATATCGGTGGGCAGAACGTCATCGACGGCGCGTTGCATATCGCGCGCGCTTTCAACGTGTACGGTTTTGACGCCAGCGGGATCGGGTAAATTTACGGGTCCGGAAATCAACGTCACGTGCGCGCCCAAATCGTGCAGGGCTTGGGCGATGGCGTGGCCTTGCTTGCCGCTGGACCGATTGGCGATGTAGCGCACCGGGTCGATGGCTTCAACGGTCGGGCCGCTGGTGACAACGGCGGAGTATCCGCTGAGCGGCGCGTTGGCGTTAAAAAATGCGTTCAGCGCCAACACGATGTCTTCGGGTTCGGCCATACGGCCTTCGCCCCATTCGCCGCACGCCATCTCGCCTTCGTCGGGGCCGATCATTTTGACGCCGCGCATTTTCAGCAGTTCGATGTTGGAGCGCGTTGCGACGTGTTCCCACATCCGCACGTTCATCGCGGGCGCGGCCAGAACCGGCTTGTCGGTGGCGAGCAAAAGCGTCGAGACCAAATTGTCGGCTAGGCCATGGGCCATCTTCGCCAATGTGTTGGCCGTCGCGGGCGCAACCAAAACCACATCGGCCTCACGCGATAGATTGATGTGGCCCATTTCGTGCTCATCGGTCAGCGAGAACAAATCCGTGTAAACTTTGTCGCCCGATACGCTGGCCAGCGTCAGCGGCGTGACGAATTGTTCGGCGCTTTGGCTCATCACGCACCGCACCCGCGCTCCCGCCTTGATCAGCTGGCGCACAAGGTCCGGGGTCTTATAAGCGGCGATGCCGCCCGTGACGATTAAGAGGATGCGTTTAGCGTTCAGCACGGCCTGGGGATTCCACACGAAGCAATACGAATTACGAAAAAATGGTGTGGATAAATTAAAGCGCCATAACCCACTGCGCAAGTGTTATTTAGGTGAAAGTGCCATTTTAGTGTGAAATTAGAATAGCTACACTCTATTTGGCCCTAAAATGCCGCGAGGCTTAAAATGGCGACGGCCAATCCGATCAAGATCACCGCGGGGCCGAGTAATTTGTTGCGTTGGCGGTTGCCGCGCAGCTGAGCGACTGTGTCGGGGTGCAGCTTGAGCCCGTTTTCGTCAAATTGACTGAGGGCGTGTTCCAGGCCTTGGACGATCGAAGGCAAGCGTTTAAGCACGTCCAAAGTTTGTTGCGCCGTTTCTTGAATGCGCGCCTCTGGGCCAAGATTGGCGCGCATCCATTGTTCGATCAGCGGACGGGCGATGACCCACATGTTGGCGTCGGGGGCCAAGCGCCGACCGGTGCCTTCGGCCACCAGCATGGTTTTTTGCAACAACAACAACTGCGGCTGAGTTTCCATTTCAAACGTTTCGGTGATTTGGAACAGTTGACCTAAGAGCCGAGCGATGGAAATTTCGTTTTGTGGGCGATCCAAGATCGGTTCGGCGATGGACCGGCACGCGTGGGTGAATTCTTCGATGGGTTGATGCTTTGGAATCCAGCCAGCTTCGAAATGAACTTCCGCCGCACGGCGATAGTCTCGGGTCAAAAACGACATCAGAAGTTCCGCCAATTGGCGGCGCGACGCACGGTCCAAACGGCCCATGATTCCAAAATCTACAATGGCGATGGCCCCGCTGGGCAATACGAATAAATTGCCCGGGTGCATGTCGCCGTGGAAAAAGCCGTCGCGAAAGGCTTGGTAGAAAAACGTCTCGGCGGTTTTGCGCAACACCTCATGGGGGTCGTGACCGGCGGCTTTGATGGCGTCGATGTCGCCGAACGGAATGCCGTAGACGCGTTCGGTGCACATGATGCGCTGGCCGGTGCGCAGCCAGTCGATGGATGGCACGAAGACATTGTGGTCGCCGGTAAAGTTCTCACGCAGCTCATCGGCGGCGGCGGCCTCGAAGCGTAAATCCATTTCCATCTCGACGGAACGCGCCAACGTCTGAACGGTTTCCACGGGCTTGAGGCGGCGCAGTTCAGGGCGGGTGCGTTGGAGCAATCGTGCGCCCCAAAAAAACAGCTCCAAATCGTTCTTAAACGCCTCTTCGATGCCGGGGCGCAAAATCTTCACCGCGACTTCTTCACCATCGGTGGTGATGGCGAAGTGAACCTGGGCGATGGACGCGGCGGCGATGGCGTCATCGTCAAACTGTGAAAACAGCTGATCGACCGGTTGGCCGAATTCAGCTTCGATGGCGTCGCGCGCTTGGGCGCCGGGAAACGGCGGCAGCTTGTCTTGCAGCTTGGACAGGTCGGCGGCCATCTCTTCGCCCAACAAATCCGATCGCGTCGACAACATCTGGCCGACCTTGATGAAACTCGGCCCCATATCCTGAAACGCGCGCGCCAAACGTTCACCGGGACGACCCGGCGCGCGGCGACTGGAAATCAGTTTGGCGAACAGCACCACGCCCGGGGCGAGTTGCAACTGTTCGAGAATAAACAACGCATCGTGACGCGCCAAGGTGCGCGCGATGGACAGCAAACGAAGAATGTGACGAAGGGCTTGCAACGGTTTACTCGCTTAGGTGCGCCACGCGCTGTGAATGCAGGCGATGCCGCCGGTCAGGTTCTCATAGCTCGCCACGTCGAACCCAGCGTCTTCGATCATCGCCTTGAAGGTTTCTTGATCGGGGAAGCGGCGAATGGATTCGGCCAAGTATTGGTACGACTCGCGATCATCGGCAACGATTTCGCCGATTTTTGGCAGCAGTGAAAAGGAATAGGTGTCGTAAATCGCGCCCAAACCGGGGGCCACCACCTTGGAAAATTCCAAACACAAAAAATGTCCACCCGGTTTCAACACCCGGCGCGCTTCACGCAACGCGCGGTCGATGTGCGTAACATTGCGGATGCAGAACGCGATGGTGTAGGCGTCAAAGGTGGCGTCTTCGAACGGCAGCTCTTCGGCGTTGCCTTGCATCCACTGAATGCCGTTCAACGCGCCGCGGTCGATGGCGCGGTCGCGACCGACTTGCAGCATTTCGTTGTTGATGTCGAACACCGTGACGTCGTCGCCGCCGCGATCGAGATATTTAAACGCGATGTCGCCGGTGCCGCCGCCGACGTCGAGCAGCTTTTGGCCGCTGTGCGGGCGGAGCTTTTCCATCAAGCGATTTTTCCACAGGCGGTGAACGCCCATGCTCATCAAATCGTTCATCAGGTCGTATTTGGACGCGACGTTGTCGAAAACGCCACGCACCATGTCGACCTTGTCCTCTTCGCGCACGGTTTTGTAACCAAAATGCGTGGTGGACGCGCCCGGTTGAATGATTTCAGGCTCAATAATCTCAGACTCAGGTGTGTTATGTGTATCGGTGCTCATGCGCGGAACCATATACCTATATGGCTTTGTAAAAAAGCCTCAAGGTGATACTGAGAAGCATGCCTGAATTACCCGAAGTCGAAACCGTTCGCCGTGGACTGGCCCCCGTGATGGAAGGGGCTGTTTTTACGCGCGTCGATCTGCGCCGCGCCGATTTGCGCAAACCGTTTCCCGAGGACTTCGCGTCGCGTCTTGAAGGCGCGCGCATCGTTAAAGCGGGACGGCGTTCGAAGTACCTTATTATAGAGACTGAACATGACGCGCTGATTTGGCACCTCGGTATGTCGGGGCAGGTGCGCATTTATGCGCCCGGCGATACGGTCGCGCCTGTGGGCAAGCACGACCACGTGCAATTCGATTTGGATAACGGCGCCGCTATCGTGTTCACCGATCCAAGGCGCTTTGGCCTGATGGATGTGTGCAAGCGCGAAGAGTTTGCCGATCATCCATTGATCCGCGCCATCGGCCCCGAACCGCTGGGCAATGCTTTCAGCGGCCCGGTGCTGGCGCGGGCGCTGAAAAACAAAAAGGTCGCTATCAAGCAAGCCATCATGGACGCGCGCGTGGTGTGCGGGGTGGGCAACATCTATGCGTCGGAAAGTTTGTTCCGCGCCGGGATTTCGCCTAAGCGCGCGGCGGGAACGGTGCAGGCGGGTCGGGCGGAAAAGCTCGTCGTCGCGATCAAGGCAATTTTGACGGAGGCCATCGCCGCTGGCGGCTCGACCCTCAAAGACCATCGCACCACCGACGGCGGTCTGGGATATTTTCAACACAATTTTGCGGTATACGATCGTGCCGGCGAGGCCTGTCCGGGATGCGATTGTGATGTTTCCAAGACAGGCGGCATTCAACGCTTGGAACAAGGCGGGCGCTCAACGTACTATTGTTCGCGCAAGCAGCGCTAAGGGCTATTGCCCGCGCAAACAACGGTGAGGAAGGAAAGGCCTTTCATGCGATCGACGATTTTCTCTCTGACAGTGACGGCTGCGCTGACGTTTGCGGGTATGAGCTTCGCTGCGGATCAATCGCGCTTTTCCACCGTGGTTGACGACTTGCCGCTGATGGACCGGATGGTCGAAGCCGATGAGGGCATGACCTTCACCACCCCCGCCGGGCGCATCGCAAATGTAGAGACGACCGTGCCTTCCAGCCGTAAAGAAGTTTTGACGTTTTACGCCGCGACCTTGCCGCAACTGGGTTGGCGTAAAACCGCTGAAGCCACGTTCGTGCGCGAAGGCGAAATGCTCAACGTAACGTTCGAGCCGAGCGGATCCGATTTAAAAGTCCTTTTCGCCATCTCGCCCACCAAAAAATAATGATCCCCCCTCAATCGGAGACCTTTCTATATGACCTTTGACAACATTCTCACCGAGGTCAAAGACAACATTGCCGTCATCACCTTTAATCGCCCCGAGGCGCTGAACGCGCTGAACGCCAAAATGATCATCGAAATGGGTCACGCATTGGACCAATTCGAAGCCGACGATAATGTCCACGTGATCGTGCTGACCGGTTCGGAAAAAGCCTTCGCCGCCGGCGCGGACATCAAAGAGATGGCGGACAAGACCTTCAACGACGCTTATCTGGGCGATTTTATCTCCGGTCCATGGGAACGCATCGACAGCTGTCACAAGCCGGTGATTGCGGCGGTGTCGGGCTTTGCGCTCGGCGGCGGCTGTGAAATGGCGATGATGTGCGATTTGATCGTGGCGTCGGACACGGCCAAATTCGGCCAGCCGGAAATCACGCTGGGCATCGTGCCGGGCATCGGCGGGACTCAGCGTCTGACCCGCGCCATCGGTAAGGCCAAAGCCATGGACATGGTGCTGACCGGACGCATGATGGACGCGCGTGAAGCCGAGGCCGCGGGCCTGGTGGCGCGGGTGGTGGCGAAAGATAAATTGCTGGATGAAGCGATGAGTATGGCGGCGACCATCGCCAGCTTCTCGCGTTCAACCGTGATGATGGCCAAGGAATCCGTCAAACGCTCGTTTGAGACCACCCTGAGCGAAGGCGTGCGGTTTGAACGGCGCTTGTTTCACGCGTGTTTCGCCACATATGACCAAAAAGAGGGCATGGCGGCGTTTATCGAAAAGCGAAAGCCAAAATTCGAGAACCGCTGAACCCGGGCTGCGGCGAATGAAAAAGGCCTCAAAAACAGCGTCAATGGGGCTTGACGGGTTGTGCAGAGCCCTCTATAAACCGCGCTTCCGTTCGAACATGCGTTCAACGCAAAGGTTTTAAAAAAATGGCAAATCACAAGTCCGCTAAAAAGCGTATCCGTCAAACCGCCCGTCGCACCGATGTGAACGGCGCGCGTCGCTCCAGCGTCCGCACCGCGATCAAATTGGTCGAAGGCGCAATTGAAGCTGGCGACAAGTCCGCAGCCGAAGCAGCCCTGAAGGCTGCCGAGCCGCAGATGATGCGCGGCGCTCAGTTGGGCGTGTTCCACAAGAACACGGTTGCACGCAAGGTTTCGCGTCTCAGCGCAGGCATCAAAGCGATCGGCTAAGGCTTCAGCTCTGGTCCTAAGCTATAGCTTAGGCCGAAACTGAAAGCTGAGGCGTTTGCTTCACACATCTTTGCCGGACATCTGTCCGCGCACGCAATTTAAGCCGCACGTTCCTTTAAGGTGCGGCTTTTTGTGTGTCTGCTGTTTGCATCTTAAGCGGGTGTGCAGGGAATGCGTTCGAGAGGGCTCGGCGCGCCAATTTTATCTTTCGGACTGATTTTGCCGGGCGCGTTTAAAGTAAACGCAAGCATTGTTCATAACCTTAGTCTGAACGTCCTAGGCTGATTCTACAGTGCCTGTATATGGGGTGATTTTGAATGGTTTGGTCCATATCTTGTGGGTTTTGGATTAAATCGAACAAAGGCTCATTTTTCCTTAAATTGTCCCAGTTTTCCACCCCCTGTGGATAGCGTGGATGGATTCATAGGCGGTCTTTGAGTCAAGTTAATTTTTTTGCCTGTTCCCCTTTCGGTCTTGTTGAAACGTACTCGAGAGGTCTCTAGTATCACCTTTCAACAACAGGGCGGTCTGACCCTGGTTTAGTAATTCTGGAAATACTTCGTGGAACAGAGGATGGGGTTTCTTCGATTGTAAAAGTCTTGCGGCATGTAACAGGCAGGATAAAATCTGGATTTACTTGATCACTGAAGTAATTGCCCCCTGATACGTAATAAAAAAATATATGCTTTTGTGCCTGTTTAAGGGCCAGTTCGGCGTTTCAATTCCGATGTTCATCGGGTGCCGGCGGGGAAGAAACGTTCTATTTTGAGGCGCCTTGTAAAAATGATGAATCGTGAAGCGTTGACCCTAACATCGACGCGCCCTGGCGGCGCGAACGGCGAGGGCCTAGACACAGAGCTGCAAGAGCAGAAGTTCCCAAGACTACACTCAAGAACACACCGGGTCTGGACGAGAATCTCCGCGCCTCAAAACTTCAAACAAACATATGGCCGTTGCGGGGGAAATTATCGATGACCGGGGGGAACGTTGACGCCCAAGTGACAGCGCAGTGGGATGATGTGCTGAGCAGCTTGCGGGATGAAATTGGCGAAGCCGCTTTTCAAAGCTGGCTGAAACCGATGATCGTACGGGAAGTGAATGACGGACAGGTGCGTATTTCCGTGCCGACGCGCTTCATGAAAGATTGGGTTGTCGCTCATTATGTCGACCGTCTCGGTGAGCTGTGGAGCTCCATCAACACCGACGTGCGCGATGTCGATGTGTTTGTTCAGGCGGACTACGGTCAGTCCGAAGAAAAAGCCAAAGCCGCGAAGTTGGCCATGGAAACATCTTCGAACGCAGCGCGCGCCGCTTCCGTTTCGACGCATCATGGATTGGCGCAACACGCGTCGCGCCAGACCACTCGCGAAAACCCAAGCATCAGCGCGGGCATGCCGATGGAGCCCGCTCACCTGGCTTCCGCTGATCTGGCAAACGTGCGCCCGGCCAACGACGCCGCGCTGGAGATCAGCGCGCCGCTGGACCCGCGCTACACCTTCAGCAACTTTGTGGTCGGCAAACCCAACGAGTTTGCTCACGCCGCCGCCAAGCGCATCGCCGAAAGCCCGACGGCGCAGTTCAATCCGCTGTTTTTGTACGGTGGTGTGGGCCTTGGCAAGACCCACCTGATGCACGCCATTGCGTGGAACATCCGCGAGGTCGATCCCAACCGCACGGTCATCTATATGTCGGCGGAAAAGTTCATGTACCGGTTTATTCGCGCGCTGCGTGAACAGAACACAGTCGATTTTAAAGATCAGTTCCGCAACGTCGATGTGTTGATGATCGATGACGTGCAGTTCATTTCCGGCAAGGATTCCACCCAGGAAGAATTCTTCCACACCTTCAACGCGCTGGTCGATCAGGGTCGCCAGATCGTGATTTCTGCGGATAAATCTCCGTCGGATTTGGAAGGCATGGAAGAACGCCTCAAATCGCGCCTCAACTGCGGCTTGGTGGCTGACATTCACGCCACCACGTATGAGCTGCGTCTGGGCATCTTGCAAACCAAGGCCGAACGCATGGGCGTCGATGTGCCGCTCAAGGTGATGGAGTTCTTGGCGCATAAAATCACCTCGAACGTGCGCGAGCTTGAAGGCGCGCTCAACCGCGTCGCCGCACACTCATCCTTGGTGGGCCGCGACATCACCGTGGAAACGGCCCAAGACGTCTTACACGACTTGATCCGCGCTCACGATCGCCGCGTGACGATCGAAGAAATTCAGAAAAAAGTCGCCGCACACTTCAACATCCGCACCTCGGACATGCATTCGGCGCGCCGTGCGCGTTCGGTGGCGCGCCCGCGCCAAGTTGCGATGTATCTGGCCAAGCAGCTCACCAGCCGCTCATTGCCCGAAATCGGCCGCAAGTTCGGCGGTCGCGACCACACCACCGTGATGCACGCGGTGAAAAAGGTCGAAGAGCTGCGCGAACGCGACGCCACCTTCGCCGAAGACGTCGAACTGCTGCGCCGTATGCTGGAAGGCTGAGGCTCGTTTTTTTAAGCCTCTCGAATTTACAATCGCCCCCACATCGTTCGGTGTGGGGGCGATTGCGTTTAGAACTCTTCTTCTTCATCAGGAATGGCTTGGGCGTAGAGTTGCCCGTCGATGCCCTTGCTGATGTTGGCTAAGGCCTTGCGGGCTTGTGGGTCAACTCGGTCGTCACAGATCGACGTCGGCAAAATTTGGCCCTGAGCTTTAAACGCCGGATTGCGCGATAGGGTGTGCCAATAGCGTTCAAATGTATTAGCCCGCCCTTTCGTTATGCAAGGGAGGTTCATGTGCTTTTTGAACCGCTCAATAAAGCATTTAAGAGCGGCTTCATCATCCGTGTCTTCCCATTCCCACAAGATAAAACGCGCCGCATCGGGAATACTGAGTGTGCTGGCACGGAGGGCTTTGCGTAGGTCTTTGCGCAACTGCTCGCCCATTTTCACGGTGTCTGTCCCCATACGTCCCTACTCCCTCTCATAGACTGTGAAAGCGGCCCTCAGCCGTATCGTTTTCACAATCTGGAGATACATGATGTCGAAAAAATCCAAAATGCCGATGACCAATGAAGCCTTGAAAAGAATTGAGGCTGCACTGGTCCAAAAGCCAGACAGCAAAACAGCGCAGGATGGGTTTGTTAAGCGTGCAAAGCATGCTGCCGACAAAAAAGCCGCCAAAAAACCCAAATCGTAAATCTTGGTGCAAAGTGAGTGCTTCCCAGGCTACGGCTATGGGGAGCACTCTACCTGAGCCTTCACATTCATCGTTTCATAAAAAGCGGCGGCGTTGTCATCGAAGGCGCTGAAGTCATGAACACTTTGAGCTTCTTTTAATGCGCACAGGCAAATATCGCGTTTGTGACGCAATCGGATGATGTCCGAAGGCGAGCGGCTGGCCGAAATGCATTGTTCAACGATGGTGTATTCGTCTTCGATCGGATAGCGGGTGTCCTCGAAATATGAGGAGAGCGCCAAGGTTCCACCAACGGTTATGGCAATCATCCAGTAGCCTGGACCCGAGCGTTTTGCATATTTGGTGCTGGTGATGGGTTCCTTGCAGTGTTTACACTTCACGGCCTGCGACAGTGGAAAGGCATTGTTTTCGCCGCAGCTTGGGCACTCTATATCAAGGTCGTGCTGCAATGTCAGGCTGTTGCTGGCATCAGTTTGCGGCATTTTGCTTTTCCCACTCATCTTCAATCATGCGCACTATTTAGTATTCTTAAATCTACGATAAGGTGTCGAAAGGGTACAGGGGTTTTTGCCGTTTCGGCATGCCACGTGGGGTGGATAATCGGTGATCGCGCTCGTTGAGCGAATCGGGGCGGGACACAATTGTGAGGGGGGCCTCTCTCTGTGTTTGTAGTCGGTGGTTTTGGCAATATTAACATATTGATATAGCGGCATTTTTATTGATTAATTACGGCGCAGAAAAGGCTTCGGATTTAGGCCTGCTTTGTTATAATGACTTCCCTTTTTCAAGGGGGGTTCCTGGGGGCATTCTCCGCGCTTGGTTTTGGGCCTGGTTTGAGCGCCGAATTTCCGGTGATTTTTGTGCGCAGAAACGGACGATGAGCGTCGCCCGGATTGTGGCTCGCTTGGTTGCCCAGTGGGGCTGGCAGAGACATACGCGTAAACGCAAACGAACGGTAATGTTGGACGAGATATGAAGCTGATCATTGAAAGAGCGGCCCTTTTAAAATCCTTAGGCCACGTGCAAAACGTCGTAGAACGTCGTAACACCATCCCCATTCTGTCCAACGTGAAGATGAGCGCCGGCGACGGTAAGTTGCGCCTCAACGCCACCGACATGGATTTGGACATCGTCGACGCCACCGCCGCTGAGGTGTCGGAACCGGGCGAAACCACCGCCCCAGCCCATACGCTCTATGAAATCGTGCGCAAGCTGCCCGACGGCGCGGACATCGAACTCGACGCCACCTCGGGTGACGGGCAGATGGTTCTGCGTTCCGGGCGGTCGCGCTTTTCGTTGTCATGCCTGCCCGCCGGTGAATTTCCGGTGATGTCGGGCGGCGAGCTTCCGGTGAGTTTTGATCTCGCCGCGGTTGAGCTCAAAGCCTTGATCGACAAGACCCGTTTCGCCATTTCCACCGAGGAAACGCGTTACTATTTGAACGGCATTTATCTGCACGCCGCCGAGCAAGACGGCGAAGACGGCGCGCCGGTGCTGCGCGCGGTCGCCACCGACGGTCACCGTCTGGCCAGCGCCGAAACGGGCTTGCCCGAAGGCGCCGAGTCCATGCCTGGCGTGATCGTGCCGCGCAAAACGGTCCAAGAACTGCACAAGCTGATCGAAGAAACCGAAGCCGAAATCCGCGTCACCATGTCGGATGCGAAAATTCAGTTCTCGTTCGACGGCGTGGTGCTGACGTCCAAGTTGATCGACGGCACCTTTCCCGATTACGAACGCGTCATTCCGCAAGGCAATGACAAGGAAATGAAAGTTACGCGCAAAACCTTCGGCGATGCGGTGGATCGTGTGTCCGCCATCTCGACCGAAAAATCGCGCGCCGTGAAGCTGACCTTGGACAAGGGCTCGTTGGTGCTGTCGGCGTCCAGCCCCGAAAGCGGCAGCGCTACGGACGAGCTTGAAACCGATTACGCGGGCGAACGCTTGGAAATCGGCTTTAATTCGGCTTACTTGCTGGAAATCATGCGTCAAGTCGAAGGTGACACCATCACCATGTCGCTTTCCGACGCTGCATCGCCGACCATCATCCGCGAAGAAGGCGACGACAGCGCGCTGTATGTGCTGATGCCGATGCGGGTTTAATGGGCCGGTTTGAGTAGGAAGAAAGAGCAGACGTGACGCAAAGCCAGGCTTCAGTTGCTTTCAACGGCCCGGATCTGAGGGGAAACGACCTGTCTCGGAACGACCCATCTTGTGACGATGCGACCTCAAGCTGTGTCGCCCAAAACAACGTCGTCAGGCTGGCGTGCGCACGGCTGACGCTGACGAACTTTCGCTGTTACGAACATCTGCGCCTTGAGCCGGGGTTGAGCCCTGTGGTGCTCACCGGGGCCAACGGCGCGGGCAAAACCAATGTATTGGAAGCCTTGTCGTTTCTGGTTCCGGGCAGCGGTCTTCGCCGCGCCAAGTTGAGCGACGTCGGGCGGCGCGATTTGGGTGATCTGGGCGGCGCACATACCGGTCGACCGTGGGCCGTGGCGGCGGACATTGCCGGCGGCGCGGCGCCTGTATCGGTCGGCACCGGAATTGAAGCGGCAAGCGGGGCGAAACGCGTGGTCCATGTGGATGGCGAGGCGCAACGCGCGCTTTCGGTGCTCAGCCAGCATTTCGCGGTGCATTGGCTGACGCCTCAGATGGATCGTTTGTTTTTGGACGGCTCTCAAGAACGCCGGCGCTTTTTGGATCGTCTGGTATTTGCTTTCGACCCCGCCCACGCGGGCCGCATCACGGCTTATAATCATGCGCTGCGCGAACGTGCGCGTTTGTTGGCGGATGCGAAAATGGACGATGCGTGGTTGAGCGCGTTGGAAGACACCATGGCGACGCGCGGCATGGCCGTTGCGGCGGCGCGTTTGGGCGTAGCGGAACGTCTGGCCGGGGCGTGCGAAAAAGTGGGTGGCGAAAAGATCAATGGGCCGTTTCCGGCCAGCGCACTGGCCATCGACGGATTGGCCGAAGGCTGGCTGATGGAATTGCCCGCGTTGGAGGTTGAAGACCGTTTGCGCGCGGCGTTGAAACGTTCGCGCACGACGGATGCGGCGCACGGCGGCGCGGGTGGCGGCATCGATGGCCGCTTGCCGCATCAAAGCGATTTGTTGGTCACCCACGCGGCCAAGGCCATGCCCGCCGGACAGTGTTCGACCGGCGAGCAGAAGATGCTTTTGGTCGGCTTGGTTCTTGCGGCGGCGCGCCTCAGCGCCACGGACGAAGGCCGCACGCCGGTGTTGTTGTTGGACGAAGTCGCGGCGCACTTGGACGCCGGGCACCGGTGCGCACTGTTTGACGAAGTCGTGGCGCTGGGCTGTCAGGCCTGGTTCACGGGAACGGATGCGGAGCTGTTCGCCCCGTTGTCCGCACATGCGAAATTTTACAGCATCGATGACGCCACCATTGCCCAGGTGCAGTGAGCGCGACGTGGATGCTACCGAAACGAAGACATTACAAGCCAATAGGCAGAGACCGACATGAGTGATCAAACCGAAGACCAAACCCAGCAAACCAATGGTTCAGCCGATTATGCTGCGGACTCCATTAAGGTTCTCAAAGGATTGGAAGCCGTGCGCAAGCGCCCGGGCATGTACATCGGCGACACCGATGACGGCACCGGCCTGCACCACATGGTCTATGAGGTGGTGGACAACGGCATCGACGAAGCCTTGGGCGGTTGGTGCGACCTGGTCACCGTGACGCTCAACGCCGACGGTTCGGTGACGGTCACCGACAATGGTCGCGGCATTCCGGTCGACATGCACATCGAAGAAGGCGTATCGGCCGCCGAGGTCATCATGACCCAGCTGCACGCCGGCGGTAAGTTCGATTCCAATTCCTACAAAGTCTCCGGCGGTCTGCACGGGGTTGGCGTGTCGGTGGTCAACGCGCTTTCGGATTGGTTGGAACTGACCATTCATCGTGATGGCAAGGAACACAGTTGCCGGTTCGAAAACGGCGACACCGTGCGGTCCTTGGCCGTGGTTGGGGATTCGCCGCTCAAAGCAGACGGCACCCCGCACACCGGGACCGAGGTGACGTTCCACCCCAGCGTGGCGACCTTCACCATGGTCAATTTCGATTTTGCGACCTTGGAACATCGCTTGCGTGAGTTGGCGTTCTTGAATTCCGGCGTGCACATGTTGCTGACCGACGAACGCCATGTCGACAAGGTCGAAGTCGATCTGCACTACGAAGGCGGACTGAAAGCGTTTGTCGAATACCTCGACCGCGCCAAGACCCCGCAGCTTGAAAACACCATTTATGTCACCGGCGAAAAAGACGATATGACCGTCGAAGTGGCGCTGCAGTGGAACGACAGCTATCACGAACAGACGTTGTGCTTCACCAACAACATTCCCCAGCGCGACGGCGGCACCCACTTGGCGGGCTTGCGCGGCGCGTTGACCCGCACCATCAATTCGTATTTCGTCAAATCGGGCATGTCGAAAAAAGAAAAAGTCGCCATCACCGGTGACGACGCCCGCGAAGGCATGACCTGCGTGCTGTCGGTGAAGGTGCCGGATCCAAAATTCTCGTCGCAAACCAAGGACAAACTGGTCAGTTCCGAGGTCCGCCCGGTGGTCGAAAGCTTGGTCGGTCAAGGCATGGATCAGTGGTTCGAAGAGCACCCGACTGAGGCCAAAAAGGTCATCGGCAAAATCATCGAAGCCGCCGCCGCGCGCGAAGCGGCGCGCAAGGCGCGTGAACTGACGCGGCGCAAAGGGGCGCTGGACATCACCTCGTTGCCGGGCAAATTGGCCGATTGCCAAGAACGCGATCCAGCCAAGTCAGAAGTGTTCCTGGTCGAGGGTGATTCCGCCGGCGGCTCCGCAAAGCAAGGCCGCGACCGCTCCAACCAAGCGATTTTGCCGTTGCGCGGTAAAATTCTCAACGTTGAACGGGCGCGCTTCGACAAGATGCTCAGCTCGGCTGAAATCGGCACCATGATCGCGGCGCTGGGCACCGGCATTGGGCGCGAAGATTTCGACGTCGACAAATGCCGCTACCACAAAATCATCATCATGACTGACGCCGACGTGGATGGCAGCCACATCCGCACCTTGTTGCTGACGTTCTTTTATCGCCAAATGCCGGAATTGATCGAGCGCGGATATCTGTATATCGCGCAGCCGCCGTTGTACCGCGCCAAGCGCGGCAATTCGGAAGTCTATCTGAAAGACGACGATGCGCTGGAAGATTACCTGTTCAACACCGCCATCGACGAAGGCACGATGTTCACCGACTTCGAAGGCGCGCAGGTGGCGGGATCGGATCTGCGCAATTTGGTTGAAGAAGCCCGCGAAGCCCGTGGATTGCTGCTTGATATCTCAAAGCACGTGCCGTTGCGCATGGTTGAACAAGCCGCAATTTTGGGTGCGCTGAACGCGCAGGTGCTCACCGATCAGGAACACGCCAGCGAAGTTGGCGAATATATGGCCAAGCGCATGGACGCCATGGAATCTGAGTTGGAACGCGGTTGGGTCGGCTCGGTATTGGATGATGGCGGCTTGCAATTGTCGCGCACCTTGCGCGGCGTCACCAACACGTACGTGATCGATAGCGCGCTGATCAAAAGCGCCGAAGCACGTCGCCTCGACGCCATGGCGGGTCAGTTGCAAAAGACCTTCATGCGCCACGGCGTCTTGACCGCCAAGGATAAAGACAGCGTCATCACCGGTCCGGTGGACCTGATCGACCGCATCACCGAAATGGGCCGCAAAGGTTTGGCGGTGAACCGTTATAAAGGTCTTGGCGAAATGAATCCCAATCAGTTGTGGGAAACCACCCTGGACCCCAACGCGCGCATCTTGCTGCAGGTGAAGGTCGAACATAGCGAAGAAGCCGGTGAAGTGTTCTCGACCCTGATGGGCGATAACGTTGAACCGCGGCGCGACTTCATCCAGGCCAATGCGCTGAAGGTCGCCAACCTCGACGTTTAAGGTTTCGGCGCGGCCTCGTCGTCTGTTTGGTGAGCCTCTTCGGCCACCTGCACGGCCATCTCAAAGACTTGGGTGGTGGTTCGGGGCATGCTGATGAAGTCTTCTTTGTTTTCGACTTCGATGGCGCGGCCGAAATACAGGCGTTTGAGGGTGAAGGCGAACAGCGCGCAACTGACCGCAGCGTTGTAATAAAATAAGCCTGGCGCGCCAAAGGCCTCAATCGCGGCGCCGCCGACAAAGGGCCCGAACACGGCGCCGAGGGCGTAAAGCAACAGCAGCGCGCTGCTGGCGGGGACGAAGTCTTCGCTGGTCAGCACATCGTTCACGTGGGCGATGGATATGGCGTAAAGCGGAAATGCCGCCGCGCCAAACAACCATCCCAGGGCGAACATCAAATCGTGCGATACGCCGCCGAAGCGGGCGATGCCAAAGCTGGCCACGGCGGTCGCGGCGGCCAAGCCGGCCAGCACCACACGCCGATCCATACGGTCGGAAAGTCGGCCCAAAGGCCACTGCGACATAATGCCGCCCAGCACCACGATCGCCATGAACACAGATATGGTGCGCGGATCCAAGCCTGCAGTGTGGGCGTACACCGCCCCCATGCCCCAAAATGCGCCATTGATCAATCCGGTGGCGAAGCAGCCAACCGCGCCCATCGGCGAGCGCTTTAAAAGGGCGCGGATTTTCATTCGCGCGGTGGGCTGAAGCGCAGGCATGGAGCGGGACGTCGTCAGCGCTATGGGCACCAAAGACAAAGACACCAACACCGACACCAACACGAACAGCTCCATCCCGTCAATGGGCGCGGCGTTGAGCAACAGTTGGCCCAACGCCGTCGCGCCCAAGCTGGCAACCATATATACGGACAGCATGCTGCCCCGGTTTTGATTGGTGCTGGCGTCATTGAGCCAGCTTTCGGAAACGACCAAAAGTCCGGCAAGACAAAATCCGGTCATCACGCGAAACAGAACCCAGGTGGGGGGGGTGATGAAAATCGCATGCAGCAACGCCGCCGCGCTGGCCAAAGACGCCAGTGCGGCGAACACGCGAATGTGGCCAACATTGTGAACGAACCGAGGGGTCAGCAGGGAGCCCACAATGTAGCCGGCATAATAGGTGGCCATGATGAAGCCGGTCACGGTGACGGGAAAGCCTTCGATCCCGGCGCGCACGCCCAGCAGCGTGGCCTGAAGGCCAAAACCCAAGTTCATGGCGAAGACGCCGACCAGCAGCGCGGATATTGAGAGCAAGGTGCCGTACATAGGGCCTCCGTAAAGATGGGCGCATTTGACGCGTATCGTGCTGATATTGCAAGGGGCTGGATCGCATGTTATGTAAGTAAGTGATTACTTAGAGAGGGGTTCCTATGAGATCCGGCGAAGCGACACGAGAAAAAATCAAGCGTGCGGCTTTAGAGCTGTTCGTTGAAAAGGGCGTCGATGCAGGCGGCATGCGGGACATCGCCAAGGCGTCGGGCATTACAGAGGGCGCCATTTATCGCCATTTCAAGGGCAAGGATGAACTGGTATGGACGTTGTTTCGCGACAACTTCACCGGGTTCGCCACCACCTTAACCGCACTGCAGGCGGGCGAAGTCAGCACGGCGGCGAAAATCGAGGCCATGGTTCAGGGGTTTTGCCAGTTGTTTGATCGCGATGAGACCCTGTTTCGCTTTTTACTGTTGGTTCAACATGGCCAGCTCTCAAAAATCACCGATGACATGGCCAACCCCATCGATGTGGTGCAAGGCGTGATTCAGGCGGGCATAGAACGAGGCGAAGTCGGCCACGCGGATGCGGCTGAGGCCACAGCGTGGCTGTTCGGCATCGTGTTGCAAAGTGCAACCTTCCAAATTTATGGCCGTTTGCCCGGCCCCCTGACGCCGCGCGCCGGTGCGCTTGCGGGCGCATGCTTGGATGCGCTAGGTCTTTAGGCATTCACTAATCTTTCAGAGCTGATATGGCATAACCCTGTCCATGAAAAAGAAAGCCAACCGCGACGCGCCTTTTCTCGACGATGAGGACGGATCACGGCCAAAACGTTGGAAGCGCATCGCCTATTGGGCGGTGGTCGCCAGCGTTTGGGGTCTGATGGTTCTGGGCGCAGGGGCGGCGTACATCGCGTGGGACTTGCCCAACATCGATGAAGCCATCGCCGCAACGCGCAAGCCCACCATTCGGGTGGTGACGCGTGACGGGGTTATGTTGGCGCGGCGCGGTGACCGATACGGCGCGCCGGTGCGTTTGGACGAAATGCCCCCTGAACTGCCGCAAGCGATTTTGGCCACCGAAGATCGGCGCTTTTACGACCATTGGGGCGTCGATCCCATCGGCATCGCACGCGCCATGTGGGTGAACTTGCGCGCGGGCGGAATTCGTCAGGGCGGCTCGACCTTGACCCAACAGGCGGCGAAGAATTTGTTTTTGAGCCCGAAGCGCACGCTCAAACGCAAACTGCAAGAAGTGGTGCTGGCGCTGTGGCTGGAAGCGAAGTTCAGCAAAGACCAGATCCTCACCATTTATCTCAACCGGGTATATTTCGGCCAGGGCGTCTATGGGGCGGAGGCCGCCGCGCAGTTTTATTTCGGCGTGCCGGCGCGCGATATGTCGGCCTACGAAGCCGCGATGTTGGCGGGCATGCTTAAGGGGCCGAACAAATACAACCCGATGATCAATCCCGACTTGGCGCGCAAGCGCACGGACGTGGTGCTCGCCAATATGGTGGCGGCGGGATACTTATCCGACGCTGATCGCAAAACCATCGCTCAACCGAAAAAGTGGTGGCGCTATGAACGCGCCAACACCAAGCCGTTCGCGCATCATTACACCGACTGGGTGCTGGACCAAGCCGGCGATTATGTGACCCTGGACCAGGACGTCACGGTGATCGTCAGCCTCAACGCCCGCATGCAGCGCGCGGCGGAAAAGCTGGTGAAAAACACCATGAAAAAAGGCGGCGTTGCGGACAAGCGCGCGGTGTCCGAAGTCGCTTTGGTGGCGCTGGCGCCAGACGGCGCGGTGCTGGCGATGGTTGGCGGCGCGAACTACGCCAAAAGCAAATTCAACCGCGCGGTTCAGGCCAAACGTCAGCCGGGCTCGGCGTTTAAACCGGTGGTGTTTCTCGCCGGATTTGAGGCGGGCCTGACCCCCGATACCGTGATGCGCGACGAACCGTTGACCATCGATGACTGGTCGCCGCGCAATTTTAAAAACGAATATCTGGGCGATATAACGCTGACGGATGCGATGACGCGATCCATCAACACGGTGGCGGTGAAGGTTTCAGAACGCGCCGGGCGCAAGCGGGTCAAAGACATGGCGCGCCAGCTTGGCGTCACCGCTGATTTGACCGATGAACCGTCGCTGGCGTTGGGGGTCAGCGAAGTGAGCTTGTTGGAGATGACGGCGGCTTACGGGCCCTTTGCAACCGGCGGCCTGGGGGTGTGGCCTTACGCCATCAGTGAAATTCAAGACAGCGTCGGGCGTCCTTTGTATGTGAGATCCGGCGGCGGGCCTGGCCGGGTGATCCCCAGTGGCTACGCCGGGGCAATGAACGGCATGCTATCCAATGTCATCGCAAGCCCCAACGGCACCGGCAAGAACGCCCGGCTTAAACGCCCGTCTGCGGGAAAAACCGGAACCTCTCAAGGCTACCGGGATGCATGGTTTATCGGATACACGCCGGATCTGATCGCCGGGGTGTGGATGGGCAACGACAATGGGCGGCCCATGCAAAGCGTCACCGGCGGGACCTTGCCCGCGCGCTTATGGCGCGATTTCGCCAACGCGGCGCTGCAAAAAACACCGGTGCGCAACTTGCCGATTGAAGCTCTGCCCACGGGTCGGGATGAACCGGCTGCGAGCGATAATCCCAACCCGGTTGAGACCTTCATCAAGGATTTCTTCAAATCGGTGTTTGGAAATTAAACCGTGTTCAGGATACGGCTTTCCACCCGTCGGGCGAACAACCATGACAAAGCGCCGCATACGCCAATCACCGCCATCATCGGCGCCGCGGTCCCGTCATACAAATAGCCGACCAGCGCACCGCTGAGCGCGGCGCTGGTCATTTGGATAAAGCCCATCAGCGCGGAGGCCGCCCCGGCCATGTGCGGGAACGGTGCGATGGCCCCGGCCATGGTGTTGGGCATGATGAAACCGACGCCGATGTTGTAGCAAAACATCGGCGCGATCACGGTGAAGATCGACGGCGGCGCAATCAATACGGTGAGTAAACCGGCAATCCCCGCGATCAAACCGATGCGTCCACCCAGGCCAACGACACTTTCCAGCTCCATGCGTTTCAACAAGCGGACAGAGACCTGAGTCCCGGTCATGTAGCCCAAAACGACCACGCCAAATGCAAACCCAAAAGTCTCAGGACCCATCCCCAATGCGTCGATCAGCACAAAGCTTGACCCTGAAATAAAGGCGAACAAACCGCCAAAACCGAACGCGTTGCTCAGTACGAAATCCTGAAATTCGGGGTGTTTGGCCAGCATCTTGTAATTTAGGCCCATGCGTCGGGCGGACAACGCCAGCAGATCTGGCTTGGTGTGACTTTCCGGCAGCGCAAACATGCTCAGCAGCGTCAAGATGACGCCAATTCCCGCCAGCAAGATGAAGTTTGACTGCCATCCATAGCTTGCAGTTAATTGCCCGCCGATTAGGGGGCCGACCAACGGCGCGGTGGCCATGGCGGTGCCCATGTGCGCCAGCAGACGAGCGGCGTCTTTGGCGCCGTGGATGTCGCGCACCATGGCGCGGCTGACGGCGGCGCCGGCGCATGCGCCGATCGCTTGAAACAAGCGCGCTATGATCAGGGCGAAGATGGAGCTGGCCAACAAACACGCAATCGAAGAGATGCAGAAAATGATCAGTCCAGCGATCAGCACCGGCCTGCGTCCAAACCGATCCGACAACGGACCTAGGATCAGCTGGCCGCCAGCAAAGCCAATCAAATAGACGCTCAGCGTCAATTGAACTTGAGCGGTATCTGCATGGAAGTATTGGCCGATGGCGGGAAGGGCGGGCAAATACATATCGGTCGAAAGTGGCGCGACCGAAACCAGCGCGGTGAGCAGCGCGGCCAAAAGAAACGACTGAGGCTGAAGGCGCATCAGGGAGGTCCTTCAAAAACGGTAAATGGGCGGAGGGGCCGTTCCGTTGAATTAAGAATTCATCCGTTCGATGGTGTTGGTGGTGCTGTGCCCGTCAAGCAGTTTGGCCAGAACCACGCGGCCGCCATAACCGTGAACGATGTCCGCGCCAACCACGGTTTCAATCGTGTAGTCGGCGCCCTTGATCAACACATTCGGGCGCAAGGCTTCAATCAGCTGGATCGGCGTTTCATCGGAAAACAGCACAATTAAGTCCACCGCCGCCAGTGCGCCCAACACCGCCGCGCGCGCGGCTTCGGATTGAACCGGGCGGGTTTCGCCCTTAAGCCCGCGCACCGAACTGTCCGAATTCAACCCCACCACAAGGCGGTCACAGGCGCCGCGCGCTTGGGACAGCAGTGAAATGTGGCCGGGGTGTAAAAGATCGAAACAGCCGTTGGTAAAGCCGACTTCCAAGCCTTGGTCGCGCCACAGCGCCACTTTGGCGATGGCGCGGTCCACGTCGTTGAGTTTGGCTTCGGCTTGACCTAAATCTTGATGGTGCAAGGCGCGGGCGAGCTCTGCGCCGCTGACGGTTGCGGTTCCGGCTTTGCCGACCACGATTCCCGCGGCGGTGTTGGCCAGGGATGCGGCGTCGTTCAAATCCGCGCCGCCCGCCAACGCCAGCGCCAAGGTCGCCACCACCGTGTCGCCTGCGCCGGATACGTCAAAGACTTCGCGGGCTTCCGCTTTCAGGTGAAGCGGGTCGCGCCCCTTGCTCACCAAGGTCATGCCATCGGCGCTGCGGGTCGCCAACACGCCGCCGACGCCGCAGCTTTCAATCAGATGCCTGCACGCCGCGACAACGTCGTCGTCGCTGTGCGCAGGCATGGCGGTGGCGTCCATCAATTCTTTTTTGTTGGGTGTGATGATGTCCGCGCCACGGTAGCGGCTGTAATCAACGCCCTTAGGATCAATGACGACAGGAATCTTAGCGGCGTGCGCTTTGGCGATGACGCCTTGGATGATGGTGTCGCTCAACACGCCTTTGCCGTAATCGGACAGCACCACGGCGCCAATCGCGTCGCCGCTGTGGGTGATGTGTTCCAAAACCTGCGCTTGGCTTTGCGCGGACAGCGCTTCGGTGCTTTCCACATCGGCGCGCATCAATTGTTGGTTGGCGCCGACAAAGCGGGTTTTCAGCGTGGTGCGTCGTTCGCTGTCGCTGATCAAATCGGCCTGTATGGTTTGCAGATTAGATAGCAGACGGGAGATCTCGTCGCCGGCCGCATCTTCGCCGACCACGCCGACGAAATGACCGCCGCCGCCAAGCGCCGCGATGTTGTTGGCGACGTTGCCCGCACCGCCCAACATCGACGTTTCGCGTTGGGTGCGCAGCACCGGGATCGGCGCTTCTGGGGAAATGCGTTCGACCTCGCCCATGACGTAGCGATCCAGCATAACGTCGCCGACGCACAAAACGCGCGCGCCGTTCAGACGTTCGATCAAGTCCGCTAAGCTGGACAGTGTGGTCATGGTGCCTCCCGAATTCGTAACGCGCCGCGTAACGCAGCTCACCCCTTGTAGCGTGTTCGCAAACCATCGCCAAGGCTGTCAAAACAACTCATTGCAATCGGGCATTTATAAATTACATCTGCATTCATACTCGCCGACTTGGTAAAACTCCAAGAAATAGCAGAACCTTATGGGAGCGATGAACATTTGCGGGGACTCGACGATCTGGTTTGTGAAACGACGCAAAATATCAACACGATTGATGCTGGAGGGAAATGTGGGCAATCAAAACGAACAGATATTTCGCTTTCTTAAGGACGAAAAGGCATGACCCTCAAGACCGTCGGGCGTCGCTATCCCGTATTTATTGCCGTTTTGACCCTATGCGCGCTTTATCTTCTTTCCGACCCGTTTGCGAATTATCAGGTGTTCAACGGGGTGCTCGAATTGCTGTCAGCGTTTGAGGTGGCGAAGGCTCATGAAATTATTCTTTTGGCGTTGGTTCTGATCCTCGGCGTGGCGATCGATCAAACCCGCAATGCGGTCCGCTATCGCAGTCAGCGCCGGCTGGATGGGGCTCGTCTCCAGGTCGTAAAAACCACCATGGCGACGGTGCAAGACATTGTGAACAATGCTTTGAATAACTTGATCTTCATCCACATGGAAGCGGAAAAAAGTCAGGCTTTGTCGCAAGAAACGCTACAGACATTTGAAAACATCATCTCAGAAACGGCGGAAAAACTGCGAGAAATCAATGACCTGGAGATCGTGGAGGAGCGTAATTTGGGCAATCAAATCCGCAGCCTCGATCTCAATACAGATCGCGCCTAACGAAACGGCCTTGAATGATCTGAAAACTAGGTCGACAAAAACCGCTGCTCCGCGCCTTCCAACACCAGCGCCGTGAGCGTGCCCGACGCCCACGCGCGGGTGTCGATGGCGATCCGGTTGTCCAACACATCGGGCACATCGACAGGGGTGTGGCCGTGGACGATGACGGCGCCGAGATCTCTCGTCGCGTCGAGGAACCGGGCGCGAATCCACAAAATGTCTTCGGCGCGTTGGCTGTCCAGTGGAACCCCGGGGCGCACCCCGGCGTGGGCAAAGGCGTAATCGCCTTCACGGTGCATCAGCGTTAAGTCGGAAAAAAAACGGCGATGGCGCTTGGGAATGCGTGCGGCTGCGTCGCGCGGGGTCCATTTGGCGCCGTAGCTTTTGAGCGTTTCCGCGCCGCCGCACCCCAGCCACATCCGGCCATCGTTGCGCCGTTCGAGAAAGCGCGCCATCAGATGTTCATGGTTGCCTTTGAGAAAAACCAGCTCAAAGTTTTTGAACGGGGCGTTTTGCCGTAGCGAGGATAGGCGTTCAATGACGCCCGCGCTGTCCGGTCCGCGATCGATATAATCGCCCAAAGTCACCAGCACGCAGCGCTTGGGCGCATTTTCGGCGTCCTGAGCAATGGTTTTGAGCAGCCGGTCCAGCAAATCCGCGCGCCCGTGAATGTCGCCAATGGCGTACACGCGGGTGTTTTTGGGGACGTGCGGGGCGTTGCTGCGCATGTTGGCGGCCTGGACCTTATTCATGGTGGAGTGATGGCGCAGTACATGTGCGTTTTACGCACAAAACGCAAGCATAACTGGTTTATTGTTTGATTTTAGGTCATTGCCTATTAACCACTTATCCGTACCATGGCAGAATCGACTTTTTAAGGAGGCCCAGCGTCAGGTATGGCGGACACTTCCGAGGCATACAGCGCCGGACAGGGGCAGAACGCGCCCAGCCATGAAAAACGGCTGTTGGATGTGCTCAGCCGCATGCG